>VFQU01000018.1_pt1 | contig 387964 bp, 341 predicted proteins | sample 3512311 | NCBI WGS metagenome assembly VFQU01 (sample SAMN10412377, study PRJNA504923) | tailings metagenome | isolation source: Relicate 3 Philex TSF3 active mining site | place: Philippines: Tuba, Benguet | collected 2017-08-29 | reverse complement strand
ATTTCCGGCGGTATATTGCCTTGCCGGCATGAGCATCCCGAACGGATAGTAATCATTCTGAGAAAGAACTTCTGCAAGATAATAATTTACATGGCCGCTGCTGTCATTCCCGATCTTCTTGTCACTGATCGTTGTCAGCACATTTCCTAAGTGGTTAGTCAGCTCATACTGCACGCTTCCCACCATTATGCTATCATACTCCCCGCCTTCCAGGGGTATGCCAGGCAAGTAATTACCATAATTCCATATTCCCAGGCGACTGCTGCCGTAAATATGCTGCTCCATCCAATCTAAATGATCCGACTGATCCTTATAGACAGCCATTGTATTTCCCTGTGCATCACGCACATAGAACTGCCGATTATAGCCGCCCGGCGCTCCTATCACCTCTTTTACTACCCGGTTGCCAGCCGCATCATACTGGTAATTGATGGTTACACCGCTCGTTTTTACTACCTGCCTGATCTTTCCATAAACCGTCCAGTTAATGCTCGAAATACTATCCTTGATATCCCGTATCAGGTTGCCGATATTGTCATAATCATAGTTTCCAGGATCCTGGTCATCAATATCAGCCGTATAGTTGGAAGAAGGATCAAGATCATCCACGTGAGCCAGCTGATTGGTCAGCGTCTTCACATCGTTAGGAAGAGGCTGCGTAGGGTCGTACTCGCTCCTGGCATTGCTGGTATTGGTATAATAATAGAAATATTTCAGGTTATCCATCGCCAGCGGCATCGAACCCGTATTGGCTCCCTTTCTGACATAGGTCTTTATATTGCCATTGGCGTCATAGCTTACCTTTTCCTCGTAAGCAGCATTATATGAGCTGTAATTCCAGGTGCTGCCACTGATCGTATGCTGCCTAGTACCCATTATCCGGTTAAGCTGGTCATACAAATAGCTATAGCCGGCAGTTTGTGCCCCGTTGATCTTATTCAAGGCAACAGTAGTATAGCTGATATTGCCATTAAAAAGCTGGGCGCCTGTATTGCCCGAAGCTCCTATTGCTCCTGATGGCGCGGTAAAAGCCAGGTCAAAAGCATTGGCAGCGCTGCCACCTATCGGCTTATAGTCATTGGCATGATACCCGATGCTATACCCATATACATCGCGGCCGAACTTCTTAAAGGTCGGGCTGCCCTGGTTCCCATCCCCGGCCATATCTTTCAGCGGGTCTAATACCTGGCTGTTGATTCCCTTAAGCCATCCCTGCAATGTATAAGCATAGTCCACACCCTGTACCTGGTGTTTTCCCAGCTCTGTGCGCGCCAATGGACCGTGCAGATAATAGTAATATTTAGCGTCCCGCTGCCACTGCAAGCCGTTCCTGCTGGTATATACTTCCGTGAGTCGGTTATCGGCATCATAATCGTACTTATGAATGAACTGATCACCGGTCCCTCTTTGATAATATACCCTGTTCACCTTTCCGCTCACCAGGTCATATTCATAATCGATGCGTCTTACTCCCCTGGCCCGGCCTATCATCCCCCATTCCACGTCCCGCATGGGCTTCAGATCCTGGAACAAGGTCTTTACATTCCCGGTAATGTCATAGACATAGTGAGTGGCAAAATCATAATAGCTGTTCGCCTTTATTTCCTTATAAATCGTAGCTACTACCCTTTTCCTGGCATTGGAAGTTTGCAGATTGGTAATAGAAGAATGGATGCCTAAGGTTAGGTTGGGCTGATCATAGATCGTCATGGTCACCTGGCGGTCTGTTCCCGTATTATACCAGGTAGCCAGGGAACTGGCGCTTTTTGTATCATAAGAGCCGCCTTCATTCTCGTAGTATAATGTACTGCCTGAATATTTTTCTCCCACCTCGGTAATACGGCCAATAGCATCATACTTTGTATAGCTGTAGCGGTTTGCGCTATTATTGGCTGTATTCTTCGGCGTCTTCTGCTCATTGTTCTGCGAGGCCACAAGACGTCCCAATACGTCGTACCAGAATGTGCTGGCGCCTCCATCCGGCGTATTTTGCCGCACTACCTGGTTATAAGAATTATACTGGTAGGTGCTGGGCAATCGATGGTTGGGGTAAAGACCGGATGCGAAATTCTGCCAGGCGGTAGAGCCATTGCCAGTCATAGTGCTCACGTTACCATTCACCATGTCCCTGATCACAGTGCCGGAACCTTCGTTTACCGGGATATGGCTTACCAACCCTATATCTGAAGAGATCAGCAGGCAGGGATCAAAGGCATTCTGCTGTATCTCGGCCAGGCCCAGCTCACGCTGGTACCAACGAAACTGCTTAATGCCGGTATATACTACCGCGCTCAGCACGTTATTCTCAAAAGCCGCTCCTATCCGCAGCTTGTGAGTGTTCCATGTGTAAACAGCATACGTGGATGAATTGCTGTTAAGGTACGTCAACGGCACATTGTTCCCATTAATATACATTTTTACCGGCGTGCCGCTGGCATTATTAACAGTGATCGCCAGGTGGAACCAGGTATTTGCGGAAAGGAATGTATTAAGCAACGGCGTTTCTACCTGTAGTTTAGGAGTAGTACCTACGCTGAAATACAATTTGCCATTCCGGTGCAGCAAGGCATATCCTGCTTCGGTCGGGTAAGACGTTATATCATTATAGGAAAAGATGCCGTTAGGACCTGTGAGATCCAGGTTCGATAGCTTGAGCCATACTTCCAGGGTATATTTGCCACCTACTACCGGGTCATAAGACAGCTCACGGTTCATGGTCATTAGGTTGGCGGTAAAGTTGAGCTCAGGCGCATTATTATAGCAGCTTCCGTTCTGGCTTAGCCGGTTCAGCTGAACCTGGGCTACCTGGGCATCATTCAGCAATACCACTCCTGCCGGTGGGATGGTTTTGACCAGGTTACCGCTTTGATCATAATAATAAAGCGTGTAATGATATTCATACAGCTTGGCCCTCATGGTCAGGCCAGGCTCTACGCTCAGGCATTTGGTCATATAGCTGTTACGGAAGACCGTCCTTACAGAATCGATATATACGGTGTATTCATTAACGGCCTGTGCAATAGCCAGGTCAAACACGTCGCTCATGCACTGCATCACATCCTCTTTTACAATCACCTGGCTGCTGAGCGCCCTGTTGCACAACAGGTCCTTATTGGTGGTTCCTGTCTGGCATTTTTCTATATACGACCAATAATCCTCGAAGTTGAGATTGAAGCCCAGGGTATGGTTGAAATAGTTGGTAAGCAGTATTTCAAAGTTGGCATTTGTGACCGTAATGCCCGGGTATTTGGCCAGGAATGCCGCATAGGTCTGTAAGGTTGTTGCCGAGTCCACGCAGGCAGGCGTATTGCTGCAGTTGAGGGCAGCAGGCAGCAGCAGCGGCTTTTTCAGGTATTTGCAGCCGCTGCCGATGGCGGTTTCCATATCTGCCAGCTCCTGGGCTGTCAGGCGATAATCATTCTTCAGCTGCTTTTGCAGCCACTGGTGGAAGGTGCCGGCATAGCCTGAGTTCAGGTATTGCGTCTTAAGCTGCGACAAGCGGGAGCTCAGGCAATTGTCGATCTTGATCAGCATACGTCCTTCGAATTGCGGTTGCCGGTTATAAGGATAAGGGTCACTGATCAGCTCAGCCGTACAGGAATCGCTGGAATTGGGAATATAGGAGCGGATCACCGATTCAAACGACTGCGATAAAGAAGGGTTGGTGGAAGAGCCCATCAGGTGATCGGCATCACAGCCGCTTTGGCATACGGCTATCAGGCCGGCCTTTATACTGGCGAGCACATTCTCATCTGTTGTGCACTTACGCAAAGAATTGATCCATACGTCTGCCTGCGCTTCACAATTAGCCTGGCAGTCAGAGATCATATTAGCCTGGGCAAGTCCCTGGTAATTGCCATAGTTAGCCATCATGGCATTGTGGAAAGCGCTTGTATTCTGGTACCCGTTGTAGCGGCGTATCTTGTCTTTATAATAAGGATACAGCGGATCGTCCTTACAAAGGCTAACAGGCTCTACAACCGTACCAGGGCAAACAAATCCGGGAGAATTATAGCAATATACATTCTGGATATACACGTAATAGTTTGGTATCGGTGGCTGCCCGATAGGCGGCTTGGCATTTTCAAAATCCTGGTTTCCGGTACGCTGCGCCGCTGACACCGAATCCCTGAACAGCTGTACCAGCTGCAGCGCTTCCGGCGTAGGGATTCCTTTTTTGGATACAACCTGGGCGGTTGTTTCTTTAACTGTTGTTTTCTGCCTGTTCCCGCTTTCGGGCGCAGTTTTCCAATCAATAATCAATCCCCCGTTAACGCATATATGCGCCACCGTTTGGGTTCCGGTAAAACTGACCGTTGCCACGCCTGAATTACCTGTATTGTAATCATACCAATATACCTCTACATACACGGTCCGGCCAGGCGGTATTTCAGGACCATAGTAATAAACTACCAGGTCATCGCCTCCCTCCCAGCACTGAAGACCGCTGAAGGAAGCAGAGAAGGAGCTGGAAGTGGGGCAGGGACAGCCAATAGCCATCGCGGCAGGGTTATCAACCGAGTTGGCTGCAGTAGTGACCGCTACGTTTTCACCGGCCAGGTCGGCCAGCTCTTTATCAGGGCCGTCAATAATACGGCTGTAAATACTGGTAGAAGTATCGCACTGTATCTGCGAGATCGTATAATAGTTATTTACGCTGGCGGGCAGGATAAAGGTTTCAGTAGCCCTTCCCGGACGGAAAGTACCGGTTACCGTACCATAATTATAGCTGAAGGTCAGCTTCCATTTAAAAGGGGCGGCAGCTTCCGCATTCTTATACTTTATGATCACTTTTTTGCCGGGCCCGGTATACGCCAGGTCAATTTCCATGGTTATATCAGACAGGGATGGCAGGCTGCATACCAGGAACTCCGTATTATCCGTTCCGATATAGCAGTTACGGCAATTAGCAAAAAGCGGGTTGGCCATCCTTGCCTTTGCCTGGAAGTATTCTTTCAGGTTAAGATAATAATCGCGGTATAGCTGCCACTCCATATAAGGACTGCGGCAGGGCGCGCCTGGCGCGGGGAAGGCGCAGTTGGCAGGGGTAACGTTCAATTCCTCGCAGTACAGCTCATAATCGATATACTGGCGGATATTGTAATCGGCGCCGCTGTATCCCGGGACGGTACGGGAGAAAAGGTTCAGGCTATCCAGCATCTGGCTATAGTAAGCATAGCCGCTGCCGCTGGAGCTGAAAAAAGGATCATTATTGAGCAATGAAGCCACGCTGCCAAAATATCCCTTGGTGGTAGCCGTTACATCATCCTCTATGTCCGTTATCGTATTATCAAAGGCCTTTGATTGGGGGTTGTTGCCGTACAGGCACCATTGATAAAAGCAATATTCCGGGTGGTATGGCAACAATGCCTCTGCCCAGCTATCCTGGAAGTTCTCAATAAAGACCTTGATCGGTATGCTGGTATTATTGGCAGGCAATGATTGTCCATTCCATTCTATCATGCCTGGTGAGCCGTCCTCGTTATAGAAAATGACATTTCCACGCTGGTTATATACGATATTGGTAAGAATGTCGACAGGTAAATAGTTTTCTGTGAACAAGGAGTACTGTCCGCCCGGCTTTACATCCTCGAGCAGCATAGCTTTTTCCTCGTCGCAGGGAGATGAGGCGTTGCAGCCGGCCTGTATGCTGTTGCAGTTCAACAGCAGGCTATCATACAAAGCATTGGCCCAGGTATCAAACTCAGCCGTATAAGCCAGGGAGTCTGCCTGGATAAATAAGGGCTTGATCTTGTTATTGATAAAGTCCGCTCTATTACCGAGCTCCTGCAGGCAGGTGCTGCACTCGCTGAAGCAGCCTTTGAAATCCGCATTTTTCAGCTTTTCGATGGCAAAGCTGTTGAACGAGCGGATATTGGTATTCTGTGCCAGGTGCACGCTGTCATAATAAGCCCATGCGCGTTCGCTTACTTTCAGCAGGTAAGAAACATTGTACTCACCGATATTATTTATGTTGATATCGAAGCTGTCAACGATAGGCGCGGGCGTAATGCTGCAATTGGTCTGGAAGATAGTATTGGGATCAACCGGGCGGCTGATCGTTGTCAGCACCTGGTTACAGTTGTCGCTTACCTTGATTTCCAGGTCGTAATAGCAGGTATTGCAGATCGTGTACTGGTTATTGCTGCCATGCTGCACGTCCAGCCGCAGGGGAGTAAGGTTATATGTAAACTTATAGTTGCCGCTCACTGCCGCCAGGAATGTGGAATAGCCCAGCAGGGTATTGGCTGCATAGTCTTTTGTGAAGTCCTGCCCTTTCAGCAGCTTGTGCGTTACATCGGTGCCTGTGCCGTTATTGGAGCTCAATGCTTCCGTATTATTGGGCGTAAGGCCTGCCAGGGCCGTGGCTACGGTTTTGCCGCTGGCATTCAGGTAGCTTACGCTGATCTGCCCGTTAGGATCGACCACCATATTCTTAAGGTAGTGGCTGGCATTACCTGCTTCCGAACCAAACATGCGGTCAAGCTCTTCCTGGGAAGGCTTACCGTAATAATATTTGGTTTCATGGTTGGTGCCCGGCTGAAAATCTTTTCCTACCCCGCTTTGCGCGAAGATACGGCCGGTATTATCAGGCGTGAATTCCGTAACGCTAAAAGGATAGCCTTCTGCCTGGGGAATATATTTCTTGAAAAAGTAGTCGTTGATGTTGTTGTTGGGAGAATAATACAGCGAAGAGCCGGAATTAGCCGACATGGTAGCAGGTATGGTCCGGCAATTATTGCCAAAAGCAAAGTCCAGGTAGCTATACGCCTGGCCAACATTATTCTGGTTAAAGTTCCCGAAATAATGGAGCGTGTTATCATTGGTAGGAACCGGCAGTACGTTAATGGCCGGCCGGCCCAGGGCATCGTAAATAGTTTCCTGTACAACCGACTTGTTATCCGAATTGTTGATAGTTACATTTTGCCTGTTCTTGAAAATGCCATCAAAATAGCCGATCACTTCTTTCCGCTTTCCTTCTTCCGCAAAGGAAACGGTGTATTGCCAGTTTAGATTGGGCTGGTGCCATTGCAGCTGGATCACATTGTACTGGTACCAGGGCTGCCCCAGCCGCGTGCCTGCATAGTTCCAGCTGCCTTCGGTACGCAGGTTCTGCTCTTCTGCAGAAAGCAAGGTTTGGTATTCATTGGGGAACTGCACGCTTCTTATCCGGAAAAGCAGATACCCGGCCCGGTACATGGGATTAAAGGTATAGCTGCTTGCCGGGGTAGTGATACGCGAGGCATTGTTACGGAAAAGGCTTTCCATGAGCAGCGGCGGTATTTCAATATTGTTTTGCAGGTAGTAGCGGATAGACGCGCCAGCCAGGCTGGAATCGTCAACGACCGTATATTCCAGGTCGAACATATCGGCACCGGGATAGTAGGCCGGTACCCAGCTCAGCCGGTATTGATTGCCCAGGTCTTCGATAATGGTAGGGTTAAGGGTGAAAGCGCTGAAATTATATTTCCTTTTTATCACCGTTTTTCCTTCTACTATCAGCACGGGTGGCAGGGCGCTGCCAAGCTCGGGGCAGGTAACGCTATTGATAATGACCCTGAACTTATACGCCCCGGCGAACTTCATGAAGTAAACGCCTTTGTACGGCACGCCGGTAGCGGTATCGTGCTTGATGGTGAGGTTAACATTGTTGTACTGGGTAAATACCTGCGAAGTGTCATAAGCATTATTATAGCAGAGGATCGTCACATTCACCGTAGCCGTAAAAGGCTTGTTGTAGAAATATATGCTTGTATCGTAGTTCAGCTTAAGCTCAACAATATTTTCAGGGGCCAGGGAGTAAGGAGCAGAACGAATGGTATTATAAAAAATAGTGGGAGAAAGAAATTTTTCATCTGTTACATAAAAGCTGGATCCGGCGGCAACGCTGGCGCCTCTCACAGAATTCACATAAGGCTCTTCCGCTGCAAAAGCAGGCGCCGTCCGGGACAATAAGCCCAGCAGCAACAGCAGTCCAAGCAGACAGTTTCTTTTATCCATTGTATAATGGCTCCGCATAGTATGAAGGCTTAATTAATTAATTCATAGTTTTTAATAGCTCCTACCGGCACATACCCATCTGCTCCTTTACTCACAAATCGGGCAATATCGATCAGGCCTGGCTCGGGCTTTCTTTCTATTTTATAAACCACCTCGTACACATTAAGCTTTAACCTGGCGTAATAGCCGGTTGGCACTTCATTGTTATTCTCATCTATCACAACCAGCTCGTCATCGGCATCATGATCATCGGGGCTGGAAGAGATATCCCCATCCGCGATCAGCATGCGCACCTTCTTCACCCGGTAAGTGGCCGGGTCATAGAATATCTCGTAGCTGGACGTATTGGCAGGAGCATCTTCCTTGAACTGTATTGTCAGCGATCTATCGGCACCATGATTGCTTACCACAATGGAATGGATATAGCTTCTGAATTCTTTCAGGCTTTCGGCCAGGCTTTTTTTAGCAATGGCCTGCTTCAGCTCCTGGTCGCGTTCCATTACCACCACATTCTTTTCCCTTTTGTCGATCATCAGCGTCACCGTTTCATCGGCAATGGTCTGTACCGAATCTATCTCGTAGGAAATGATATCCGGCGTGGTTATGGCGATAAAGGACGTACGCTCCTGGGGCATTGACAAGGAGTCGGCATTTTCATAAAAAAGGATATCGCCGGATAAATAAAGCTCATTGCCGTCGTAGCGGCGTATAATCCTGTCAAACTCTGCCAGCCCTTCGGTATTATCGATGACCGGCAAAGAATCCACCGCTCCTGTTTGATTGTCTGCCTGCCCGTAAATGTTGCCCGACTGGTACACCTGCGCAGAGAGGATAATGACACTGGCCACAAAAGCAGCCATCAGCAATGCATTACGCAATAAGTTTTTCCTTTTCATAGTAAGGTGGTTGTATTAGTTCGATTTTCTGATACCGGTCCTGCTTTCGCGGATCGTCATAATGCCTTTTTCAGTTTCTTTTTTGACCCGGATAAGAATGCCTTCATCGTCGTATTCATAGAAGGTGGCGAAATTGTTCTCGTCCAGCTCTGCCATCAGGCGCAGCGAGCTGACGTCATAAGCAAAAGACTTCAGCTGCGCATCGAAGGGGAATATCCGGATATCATCGATATATACCGTTGTGTAAGGGATCAACCCCAGCTCAAAGCTGGTAGCTGCCACGGGCAGGGTAAACGTAGCTTCCACCCTTTTCCATCCTTCCACCACTGTTGCCTTATAGCTATAAGCAGCAACAACCGTATTGTTATTGACGGTAACGGCCATGGAGGGATATACGCTGTTATTGTTGCCATCTTTTACCCAGAAGCTCAGCATGTATTTCTGCCCGGTCAGCGAAGGGCTGAAGCCGCGCATCGGGTGGTTGGAATACAGGTTGAACTGCTGCTTGGTATCACGCTTATATAATGTATCCTGCGGCGGTGTAATAGCTCTTGTCAGTATAACCGAGGAGTTCAGCTTCAGGCTGTAATTACCCGAATGGGCGTATGCATCATCAATTTTGACCGAATTGCCATTCAGCAGCTTAGTGAAATTGAAGTGGCCTTTATAAGCATTGCAGGTATCAGACTGGCACTGCAGCGAGAGATCATAATCCTCAAATCCATCATAAGCAATATCAACCAGCCGGGCATTAGAAGCTACTGCTACCGGCAATGACTGAAGGTAGCCTGTTTGAGCGGCGCTGAACCTGCCCAGCGCATCCTTGTTCTCCGTTTCCATGCCTTTGCTGTTGTAAGCCGTCACTTCATTGGTCCAGCTCCATTTAGAGAACTGCGCGCCGCCGGTATTGACAGAGAAGCTTGTGCCGTTCGATATCCAGTAAGGAGTGAACTGATTATAGTATCCCGATCTCCGGATATCAGTACTGCCTATTATATTGGCATCACCAACTGCATTTGCCCTTGTTACATCAAATACAAACGATTTCTTGGCGCGCCAGTTGCCCAATATGCCGGCAACGTAGGGGTTAAAGACGGCGGCGTTCGGATCGCCGGGCGCTACCAGGTAGCATTTATTATCTTCATTATTATAGGCGTACCCGGTTGGGCAGGTTGTGCATCCTCCACCATCCGTAAAGTTGGTCACATTGTTCGGGGAGGTCTGGAACAGCTTGGTGGTGAAAAGGATATTCACTCCTGATCCGGCAGAGTTGGCAGCAGTAAGCTCGCTGATCGTATTATTATACAGCTCGCAGCCAAAATTGGCGATCGAGCCATCGTTCTTGCCGCTAATTTCAAAGAAGTGAGTACCTGCCGTCAGGTACACCGGGTAGATATTCCACCATTTGAAATGCTCATCGTAATACTGCCCGTTGATGCCATTACCGCTGCTATTTACGGTAAACTGCAGCAATACCTGACCATCGATCTTCAAGCGGATAAAGTTATCCGCCGCAACGCCAACATAATATGTCTTGGACTCAGGCACGGTTATTTTCCTGGACACGCCGATCCACCGGGCAGTGCCGGGATCTACCGAACAGCTCCAGATGCCGCAGCGGTTAAGCGGTCCGTTGGCAGCATTATTGTTGCTATGCCACCACGTATTGCTGGCTATCTGCATTGACGTAACTACGCTTCCGCTACCATCGATAGAATAGCCACTGCCGAATATTCTGGAGCCGTAGGATGAATAAACGGCGGCAGGCTTGGCGCATAGCGTATAATTGATACAACCAGACGGGTTCTGAGAGGCACTATAGCAGAAGCCGCCTGATGACATAGTGTACCCTGCAGGACAGGTCTGGCATTTCAGCTTGACAGGCATGGCCCATTCTTCGCTGTAAATGGCAGCCTTTGCGTCCAGCACCTGGGTCAAGGCATCGATCTTCAGCTTATTGGCCACAATGGGACTTTTGAGCGAAATGATCGTACCGGCCGGGGAAGACGACAGGTTACGTTTACCCGACCGCAGTATCTTTACCGTTTTATTGCTCACCGCCGTTACTACCCCGTTCTCATCCACTATCCGGCGTACATTATCCGTTCCTATAATTACCCAATAACGCTTCACATCGGCCGGGTTGTTATTGCTTACCATCTGTATCAGCTCATCGCCGGGCATAAGCGTAGTTGATCCATAGTTAAGGATCGTACCGTCGCTGGCAGCACTCAGGTTGGAAAGATAAAGCCCCTGGTTTTTGTAAGCAGGCCCCATACCTTCATACATCCAGTAAGCCGGGTAATTAAAGCTATAAACAGGATCGTCAAACTCGTTCTGCGTTTTGGTCAGCAATACTTCGCCGGTCTCTCCATCCCATAGCAGGTTCTCGGTTTCGATGCGCGAGCCTTTTTCAACCCTGGTCACTTTTTCCAGTACAGGAAATGAATTGATAGCTTTAACGGCAACTGCAGAACGGAACAACCGCTTGTCATAATTGGGAGAAAAACCGCCCCAATAGAACCAGGGGCGCGGCATGATGCCCAGGAAATAAAAGCCGCCCGCCGGCTCTCCCGAAGCCCCGAAGCTTTCGGTAGAATGCTCATTCATGTCTGTGAAGAAATCATAATCCACGCCGATCGTAGCTTCCGTTACATTGCCATCCCGGCCCATTACCGGCACTTTATTGTTGAGCGAAGGCTTGCCCGAGCTTCGGTTGTCGGCTTTATACTGGTAAAATACCGCGGATATTTCCTGGTTATTCCTGTCTACTATCTTTTCTGCCTTTTGCTTCCCGTGCATATTGTAATTCTCTATCACAAAGCCCTGCGATACCGTGGCGTGATCTGAAAGCTTGATGCTGAACAGCCGGAATATCTTTCGCAGCTTGGGCTGGATGCGCTGCAGGTCAGTAGCCTCTATGCGCGTGGGAAAATCTTTTGCCGTAAAGAACTCGGAGGTAGTGGAGCCAGTGCTTCCTTCTACGCCATCTGCGCCGATATTCTTCATGATCACCTTGCTGTAACCTACCGAAGGCCCGGGAAAATAAGTTTCCCCGATCGGCTGCTCTATGTAATAGTGCTGATCAAGCCCCAGGAACTTTTTCTGCGTGTATTGCACCGGAAGCTTGAAAGGGTTCTCATCACCTCCCAGCTGGGGCTCATAGCTCGCTACGCCGCTTGAAATAGTTATGGTTTGGCCATTTGACAATGTCCTTTCCGTTGTATAATAATATGCCTGGCCATAAGTAGCAGAAGGCGTGTTATAGCTGCCCGACATCTCGCTCCAGCGGTCGAACATAGTGATCTTCTTTACGCGGCTGCCACCACCCAGCTTCTTGAAATCAGGGCTATTCAGGCGTACCCACGATCTGCCCAGGTCTACCCGGCTGGCAAACCCTTTCCTGCTGGCCCTTGAGTCGAAGCTGCGCACAATATCGGATATCCTTGAAATGGCGGAGATCAAGGCCCTGATCGCTTTTATGAAATCCGAATCATCACTGTCGAGGTTATCGTATTCAGCGTAGGCCAGCTTGGGCAGGCTATTCTGGAGCAGCTGCCAGGCCGCTTTGCTCACCGGGCTGTATCCATCAATACGGCTCACTGTAACTTTTGCCGTAGTGCTATTTTCCAGCTCTATCTTTTCTATTTTGGCATATCCCGGAACAAATTCATAGTTCACATTCTTATTGTCCATATCCACGAAGGATTTGAAATAGAGATATTCCATGCCTTCAAAATATCTTTCTTTCAGCTCGGCTGCCGTTGATACGGCCTGTGGCAATTCAACGTAGATGGTATTAGCCGTAATAATGCCCGTATTCTGGTTCATGCCGCCAATCCCTTTCATGAAGCACATGACCGACGACCGTTTATTCTGCACATAGGCATAGTCGTCCGACTCGTAGGTAACATTGATCGTACCACCAGAGGGCAGGCCGATCTCGCGAAGCTGCCAGTAGCCAGCCCAGCGATCTGCTTTAGCGCGATCCTGGGTAGAATATGGGAACTCTGCATTGGTCAACCCGTTACGATTGGTGGAGTCAGCAGGCTTATAGGTGCCCCAACGGTCATACTGGCGGAACTGGTAATCCTGGTAAGCGGGAATATTGTAATTAAATGTGTAGGGATGAAGCCGGCCCTGCCCATTTTTATAAAACGTGAAGTAAACTTTTTTGAGCGTTAGCTTACCGCCGGCAAGACTGTTTGGCACGTTACTGAACAGCTCATACGCATATTCAAAATGAACCGTCTTCACAGGTATGGCCTGGCTGAGGTCATAACGGTTCTTATAAAGGTCAGCTTTGGAATAGAGCCTGATCTCCTTGAGACGCTTTAGCTTGAAAGCACTGTTAAGCCCGCCATCAGAATTGGTTACGCCCAGGCCGTCCATCCGGTCTTCCAGCACAAACAGCGCCAGCATGGTCTTTGATTCAATGGAGTGCATATACCATTGCTCCTTTTCTCCATATACATAAGAGGCTTTATCATCTTTTTTATCGCAAAGCAGTCCTTCGTTATAGTTGGCTACCCGGTCGGGGCTTCCATTTACGTTAAAGAATGGCGTTCTCCATTTATATTCGCCTAACTTGGTATAGTTGAACTTGACTGCCGTTCCGGGGTCATCATCGCTGATGCCATCACCGGTAGCGTCTATATAGTCAGGGGATAATATGCCGGTAAGCAGGTAAGAAGTTGCATATCCTCTTATTCTCTGCTTATTGAACTTATAGATATAATCCTTGCTCGTCATCCGCGGGTCGCTGTCGCTGGTAGGAATGGAATCTTCTAAAGGATTGAACTTCACCAACCCCTTCTTGCGTGCCGCTTCATCGGCCTTGATGCTGAACGACACTTCATCCTGGCGGGTATTGTACACCGGTATGCCATATACCTGGCGCGTTCCGGCCTGGTCTGTAACGGTTATTTCGGAAAAGTGATGCGCTTTTTTGCCAAGCGGGGCCGACTCCCTGGGCAGGGAGCTAACGAGATTATCGTTACAGCCTTTCAGCACAATGCTGTTGATAGGGTAGCTGGGGATCGTCTTTTCAAGCCCGTAATACTTTGCCTCGCCGGCTTTAAGATAGCTGAAGACCTCATTACGACGATCCTGTGCTTCTTTGCTGACCGGGACAGCATACTCTTTCCCCGTGCGGGACCTTAACTTATTATAGGCAGTTCCCCTGCCAAAGGTTTTGGCCCATCCATCATCCCGCAGGCGCACGGCTACAGCTTCCCGGTCGCCGGCCTTGGTACGGAAGGCAGGATCATTCAAGGATGTTTCCCCAACTTTTTTGATATAGGTTTCCGGCACCAGGTGATTGACAGAGCTGGTGGTATTGATGAAGTCGCCATTAGTACGGTAATCATTCTTATCATTCCATTTTCCCGACTTATTGGTTACCTGGTTAAAGGAAAGCCCGGGGATGCCTATATGCAGGATATTGCCAAGTCCCAGCTCAAGACCGAACCCGAATTTCTGGCTTTTTGATTTCTGGTTGTTATCGGCAAAGATCCCGCTGCTGGAAGTAGTTACCTTATACTGGCCGGAGGCATTCTGGCTGGTCACGGAAAAAAGGTCATGGTTCATGACGGGCACAGGGAGGTAGGGAAGCTTGGGATGGTAAGGCCGGTCATTTTCCCTGTTAAAGTCCATCAGGGCAGCCGTATTGTTCTTCCCCTCCCAGGCATTCATCATGCCATAGGCAGGAAAATAACGCACCCGGTCGCCAGGAGCAATATCCTGCTTGCTATATACGCCGGAAAGACCGGCAGCCAGGGTAAACCCAAAAGCCGTAGGGCCGGCACGCAAAACATAGCTGAACGTTTTGGTACGCTGGGGAGTTTCAACAGGCGGAACATATGATTCGCCGGCAAAAGAGATGAACTCATCGCCGGACAGGCTGTAATTATTGCTTTTTTTTATCACATTATCATTACGGAAAGTTCCACCCAGGGTAAGACCTTCCAGGCCACGTGTGGCATTATAGTCAAACCCGATCGACCCTCCCAGGTTGTATTCGCTGGCCTGGCTGGCTTTGAAAGCCGCTGCAAAATTGAGCTTGGCATTGAAGCTGCCGCCTGACTGGCTATTGGAGTTTATCCCAAGGTTTAGGGTAGTGGAAGTGCCCTGGAATGACGGCAGGCCAATGGTGGCATTAAACCCGATATCGGCACTGATGCCAGTATAGTTGTTCTGGGTTACACCGATAGTGGCATTAAATAAAGATGCAGACGGGAAAGGCTTTCCTCTGCGTTTCAGCTTGATTGTAGGATTAGAAATGCCTTTGGAAATAAAGGGCTTCATCGCTACCTGCTTTTCTATCACATCGCCGTCAGCCCCTTTGCCATTAAAGTCATCAGGTATGCCGCGTAATTGCCGGTTGATGGTGCCGGGGTTCAGGCTCCACCCATATCCTACCCAGCTGGCCTCATCATCGAGCGACTGCCCGGAATTATAGGAAAGGTTCAGGGGATAGCCGCCCACATCCATCAAAGGTATATTGTAACGGAAGTCGCCGCTGAACAGGTCTACCATATCATTCACTCCAATGGGCTGAAAACCTTTCATCTCCGGTTGGTCAGGTCCGGACGTAAGCGCATAGGCCGTTCCCGGCAAAAAAGTATTTATGGAAAATACAAGCAGTAAAAAAACAGCAATCGGCTTTTTGAACCTGTTGGCTTTTCTCATTCTATTGAGCAGTTTTAATGTTGGTCTTAAAATTTTATACTCATCTTGCCCATCTCAAAAACCTGGTCGTCGATAAGTATTTCAAACCCTTTTTCTTCCGGGCTTTTTTCAAATGAAACGATATATTCGTACTTCTCTTTTTTACCATTGGCCACCCGCTGAACAAAAGCCGGCAGGATGGTATCGGCATCGATCACTTTCCTTATTGAGTTTTCCATCCCGAAATTCACGTAGTTTACATGGCTGCTATCCATCAGCTTCGACCTGCTTTCAATGATCAGCCTGAAGTAGTCGAACCTTCCATCTCCTTCGCCTCCTTCCTGGAATGCTGCCGGCATCTGCTGCACCGTACATTTATTTTCACCCACCGTTACCGAGCGGGTCACCAGGTCTTTTGGCTTTTCCTTGCAACCATATACAGCAAGCCCTGCAAAAAAGACCATCGTGGCTATCCTGATCATCATAATCTAATCCTGGTAAGTAAACCGTAAATAAAGTTTTTGCCCGTTAGGCAGCTGCACCTGCAGCTGGTAATGCTCGCCATTCCTGAATGCCCGGTATGCAGAAAGATCCAGCTCATATTTATTCAGGCCGCTTCCCAGCTTGAGCTCGGCCAAATGCTGGATTTCCTTTTCAGGTTCTTTCAGGTTCACGATGCTGTACTTTAATGGTCCTTCATTGTAAAGATTGGTCACGGCAAACCTCAATACGCGGTTGGCGATATAGAAGTCTCCGCTTACCGCGGTCTTCAGCTCACGGTAGCTGTCATCTGCCGGGCTTGTCTTTTCCTCTTCACAGTCTATGGTGAACGTCCATATCTCGGAGCGCATCAGCAGCACGTTGTTCACGGAATAATATGTCTGCCAGGCATAGGTCTTTCCTTTTTCCAGCTCTCTTATCGTCATAGGGAAGTTTAGCCGGGGCTCACGCAGCTCGCTTACATTAATCACCGGCTGGTTGAAGCTGAGGGCTTCAACCGCGGTTTGCTTACCCTTTACTTCTGCCACCAGTATGCGGTAACGGGCATTAAAGTCAACCGGCATAGGAGCCTGCCATAAAAAATTAGGCTTTTGATTGCAGATCTTTTCTTCATCCAGCGGATCGAGCAATAAGAGGGGCGACAGCGGCTGTAGGCTCAGATGAAAGCAGCTTTCATAATAATCAAGCAAGCCTGGCTTTTCGTCAATAGGCGTTAGCTCGAAACAATATTCATACTCCCCTTCAGGCAGCTTGCCTGTTTGGCGGGCAATAGCAGCAGCCTGGTTATTGGTGAACCGGGTACGCAGCGCACCCAGCAAAGAGCGGTTAAAAGTGCTCAATCCTCTTTTTACAAATATGGATGCCGTGGTTAGCTCTGCAAGCTTGCCGGCCTTTTCTTCAGTAATGATGATGCGAAGCGAGGCATTGAAATCGGCTGAAGTCTGGTTATTGATCTGGAAAAAGGTAACCCCTTCTATTGACCTGCCATGAACAACCGGCTGAAAGCTGATCTGTACCTGGGCAAAAACTGCCAGTGATGCAAAGCAGGCAACAATGCCGGACAGTATATTTTTTTGAACTTTATTCATAGTGCCTGCAGCTTATTTAAGGTTATAGGTAACTGATAAATTGCCTGTTACCGCGGGAATATTCAGGTAAGCCTGCTCATAAAGGTTTTTCCCTGCATGCAGAAAGCCTTCGAGCATGATCTTTTTGCCGAGCATGGTGCTTAGCGATTGCCTGATCGCCAGTTGCCCGTAAAGGCTGTTCACCTCGTTATATACCAGGGCTGTGCTAAGTGAAAGCTGGCGACCCAGGTTATAGGTCATGCCACCATCCACCGATACAGAAGAATTGCTGAAAAGATAACCGGTGTTCTGCCGGGCATGGTTCCCGGTTACATTTACAAACAAGGTTTGCTTGCCTACGGCAAGGGTTTGCAGGCTGGTAAAGGAAATGAAGCCGGTAGCATGGAGCTTGTCCTGCAGGGGATCATAAAAGCCATCGCGTGATGAGGCCAGCTCCATGAAATTGCGGTAAGCAAGCCCCCTGGCAATTTTCCTATTTACGTTGCCGCGAAGCGCCAAGCGGTGCGAACGGCTGCTAAGCTGGCTTTGCTCAGCCGTAATACGATGATTGGTATATGGCTGGTACCTGAGCTCTACAAACTCTCCTTTTTTGAGCTTCCATTTTATGTCGGTGAGATAGGAAAAGCTTCGCCACTTCCTGTCGTCCACGGCAAATTCGTATTCCCTGAACTGCGCCTTGAGCTGAACGATCAGCTTTCTTTTCAGTAAATATTTCCGCAGATCGTTCGAGATCTCCTTGGTGCCGCTTACCAGTGAAAAATTACCCAGGTTATTATATTCCTTTCCCGTGTACCTGACCACCAGCCTTTCACTCACACCGAGCTTTTCCAGTTCCGCAGCATAATCTAAGGTTATGCCCATATTGCTCAACAGGTTCCCGGTATTGAGCACATTCTTGAGCCCATCGGCAGCACCACCGGAAGCAGCACTATAAAGCATGGTGGACTTGGATATTTCGGTAAGTACGGTATGCGCACCGCCAATGCTGATACGCTTGCTGAAAGTAGTGACCAGGTTTTTGGCGGCGCTATTTCCACCCATGCCACCCGGCAGGAAGCGATTGCCATATTGCTGGAACAATGACAGGGATATATGCGAAAAATCTTTCTGCATATCTCCTTTGCCCATTCGTAAAGCGCCGGTAAGCACATCGTTCAGCTCGCTGAAGTTGGCATAGCTGAGGTCAGAGAGGTTGCGGATGCCAGGTTGGCTGCCCAGCACTGGGGAAAAGAATTTTTTCCCTTTCAGCATTTCCATGCTTACGCCTTTCAGCAAAGCATCATTCAGCCCCAGCCGGCTTTGCTTTACGCTGACCGAGCCGATATTGAGGCTTTTTGCGTTCAGCAGCAGCTTCTGCAAGCCTCGCAGGCTAAGATGCTGCTCTGCAGCCCTGGCCAGGGCTGCCGGGTCGCTCATCAATTGATCGAGCTTCGCTTTCTTTTCTTTTTCAAACCCACCGATCGTTTCCAGCACTCCATTGCCGCTCCATTTTTCGCGAAGCGACAACAGCTTGCCGTCCACCTCTTCTTTAGCACGCGTAAGGTCTGCCAGCTCCTGGTTTAGGATCCTCACTGAGTCGGCTATAGCAAAAGGAGAATTTGCGCCGGCCTGCAGCTGTTGCAGTTGTTCCTGCTTATTGCCGATCAGGCGAAGCTGTTCTGCCGTCATGGCTTGCAGGAACTGCTCTACGCCTTGCCTTGAAATATTTTCAACACTGAGCCGGTCTTGCACCTGTTGCAGCAATGCCGGGTTGGCTGATCTCAGCATACCCGTGAGGTCTGACTGCCACGAGGCAAAAGCCTGATCCCTCCTGGCATATAATTGCGTCAACGCTCCCTGGAACAGCTTTTCAGGGTCAGTTGTACGTTGCAGCCTTTCTTTTACCTGTTCGAGAAATTTATCCCTGTCAAACCGGGAGCTGCCAAAAGCCAGCCGTTCGTTGGCATCATGCTGCCACCCGCTGTTAGAGTTATACCCGAATATGAAAGGGATATTCCATAGCGATATGCCGGCGCCCATTTCTTCGCCGTGCATGGCCCCTGTCATGCCGTTATGCCCGGCAATATTGCTGGTATTATTAACCCTCGCGGCAACAGAAGCATTGCCCACTGTCAGCAGCGGCTGCCTGGTATCTATCGGCAGCACGAGTTGGTTGTTCAGCGCCGTTTTCAATTGGCCTGACGCATTCACCCCGTTAGGGATAATTGGCGAAAAATTTGGAAGCAACCGATCAGGAGCAGAAGTATCGCGGGAAAAAGGAGAGGAGAAATCAGTAAGGTGCCCTTTTACAGATTCATTTACCTGGCCAATGGCCTTTCCAGTAAACAGCAGCACAGGCACTACTATCCATGTAGGAATAAGGTTGATTCTCACAAGCGCAAGGTTTATGGTGCAGTTAGCTGATGTCACTTAACTAAGCATCAACTATCGGTTTTGAATTCTCACTTCAAGATTAAATATTTTTATTTGAAAAATCAAAACAATAAAAAAAATTAAAGTCGATGACGGATTTGTACTTTAGCTGGTAAGTTTTTCCACTTAATTAAACTTTATCTTATGTACTTTATCCGAAAAACATCTTTCAGGCTCATTTGCTGCTCCTTAGTGCTTATTGCAGGCGTTATGGCCTCAGGCTTTTCCAGTAAGTGGCGGCAAACCAATGGAGAAATAGAAGGGTATGTGCTACCCAAAGCCGCTAATGCACGCGTAGTGATCGCGATACCTAACCCGGCCAATGCGGAAGATACCATACGCCGCACAGCCACACCCGATGCAAATGGCTACTATAAGCTAACGGATATTCCTTCAGGATTTCACCGGCTCATTTTTTTACCTGGAAATAAGGCATACAAAAGCAAGCCGCAGCGCGTGGCGGTGGAAGCCGGGCAAACCCTTAACCTGGGAACGGTTACGCTGGAGTCAAGATAATTACAGGCAGCAAGCAAAAGCGCAGCCTGAAAATTCCAGGCTGCGCCCATTATTTATTTCTTCTTATTGACGATGTAGGAGAATAGCTTTTTGATCTTGCCTGCTTCCAGCTCGTATATATCGCAGTAATACATATTGTGCGTTTGGCCATTGGCTACCTTGCAGCTCGCTTCCCCGTCTACGGCAGCCTTGTCGCCATCGACAATGATATGATGCTTGCTGGAAGACAGCATTTCCGTGCCGGCATTGGCCTCAAAGAATTTCTTCCATTCTTCTTTCCCTTTGATAATATGCTCTCCCAGCATATGCCATTCGGCATCCTCTGTCAGGTAAGAAAGAATGCTTTCTACATCATTTCTGTCAAAGGCTTCGATCACCTTTTCGATAATTTCACGGTTGTTCATAATATGAAGGTTTAAGTTTATGATCTATTGTGAGAACGGCGCCTGCTTCAGCGGCCGCGACTTTGGGAATGGCCGGCATTGGCGCTTAGCTGGCATTCCGGGAAATTCAATATTGTATGAAGGTTATCCCTTTGCTGAGCCAACTATCGGACTCGAACCGACGACCCTTTCATTACGAATGAAATGCTCTACCAGCTGAGCTAAGTTGGCAGGAGATACCAAAGATAAACACTATTTCACTATCGCTGCCGGCGAAGGGTTCCTGTAAAAATGCATATGGCGCACTTTTTATTAGCCGGTTCTAATGAAAAAACTTATCCCGTTGATTTATCTTTAGCATATGAAGAAGATCTCACTACCCATCTGGACCATCGTGGCACCTGTTCTCGCCTGGCTGGCTTATATAAGCATATCAACGGATAAAAGCATCTGGCTGACATTGCTGCTGGCCTTTGTGCTTATTGCAAGCGTGCTGGCGGCCGTGCATCATGCCGAAGTGGTGGCGCACCGGGTAGGCGAGCCGTTTGGCACCCTGCTGCTGGCAGTAGCCATTACCATAATAGAGGTGGCGTTGATCGTATCGCTGATGGTGGCCGGCGGGCCCGAGACCACGGCGCTTGCGCGCGATACGGTATTTGCCGCCGTCATGATCATTCTTAACGGCATTATCGGTATCTGCCTGCTGGTAGGCGGCGCCCGCTACAAGCAGCAGGTCTTCGGGTTGCAGGGAGTAAGCGCTGCCCTGGTAGCCCTCACCGCGATACTTGTTCTTACCCTGATCCTGCCCAATTATACCACCAGCGTGGAGGGACCTCAATATAGCGGCGGACAGCTCATTTTTGTAGCAATAGTATCATTGATACTCTATGGAGCTTTCGTGCTGGTGCAGACCGTGCGGCATCGTGACTTTTTTCTCCCGCAGCAGGCTACCAGCAACGAAGACGTACACGCCGATCCGCCCTCGGCCCTTACCGCAATAGTAAGCACCGTATTATTGCTGGCCTGTCTTGGAGCAGTAGTGCTGTTGGCCAAATCGCTGGCCCCGGCCATTGAGAACGGAGTTGAAAACCTGGGTGCTCCTAAATCGTTGGTAGGGGTGATCATTGCCGGCGTAGTGCTGTTGCCCGAAGGGCTTGCGGCCTTTCATGCTGCCCGGAAAAACCGTCTTCAAACCAGCCTCAACCTGGCGCTTGGCTCTGCGCTGGCCAGTATCGGCCTTACCATTCCTGCGGTTGCGGTGGTATCGATATTCACAGGAATGACCATTACCCTGGGGATCGACCTGAAATCAACCGTATTGCTGCTGCTCTCGGTATTTACGATCATGCTTTCGCTGGGAACCGGCCGTACCAATATCCTGCAGGGAGTAGTGCTGCTGGTAATATTTATGGCTTATCTCTTTACTACCATCTTTCCCTGAGCCTTATTCTTTTTCCGCTGCCTGCATATATGCCGCAATAGCCCGGGCAGCAGCATCGGGGGAGGCGGAAAGCGCTTCTGCAATGCGTGTGCGCTCTGCCGTGGTTTTATTCTGGCTGAGCTTCTTTTTGCCCTGCAGTTCTGTAATATGCACCTCAAAAGCAACGATCCCTTTCATCATCTTCTGCTTGAACTCCGGTGATAGCTGCGCCCATTGATCGCGGTAAGCCGGCTCGTAGAACATAATGGTCTTCTCCAGTATCTCCAGCGACTGTGCTTCATCATGCACCAGCACAGCCCGGCCGTATGCATGCACTGCCAGATAGTTCCAGGTTGGCACGCTTTCTATTTTATCATAATGCGCCGGCGAAATATAAGCATGCGGCTCGCTGAAAATGACCAGCACCTCGCCATTGGCCAATGCTTCCCATTGCTTATTGGCCCTGGCAAAATGTGAGCTGAGCAGCAGCTCATCTCCCTGCCGGGCCACTACAAAAGGCAGGTGAGTAGCAATTGGCCGGCCATCGTGCTGGCTGACGATGGTAGCAAAACTATATTGCTGCATAAAGCGGATGATCTCCTCATCCGCCATCCGGAAATTTCCTGGTATATACATAACCGCAACGTTGAGCCAGCCATAGATCGGCTATGACCTGCAGCAAAGATGCAGTAATTTTTTAGACAGCAGGTTTCCCTGCTGCCCGGGTTACATAAAATCCCGGGCAGCAAGTATCCTCTTCCTGGCGTTGCCGGTTATTTACGTGAAAGCAGACGGTATTGCGCGCCAAGGCTAAATACATGGCTTTTCAGATCACCTCCGCCTACCTGCACTTTGTTGAGCTTTGACAGGCTGAAGCTGTACCGTGCGCCGATACCCAGGCCCTTAACAGGACCTTTCTCAAACTGGTAGCCAACGCCAAAAGGAAAACGGAAATCTGTGCCGTTGTAATATCTCTTAATATCATTGCTGTTGCTGTTGTATGTTTCCTTCGAGGAAAGCAAAAAGCCGATCTGTGGCCCTGCCTCTGCATAAATGCCTTTCACGATGCTGTATTGGAACAATAACGGTATATGAAGAAACCCTTTTTTGATCGTTCCTGATGAGCTGGTGACGGTGCTTTTTTCCTTGGTGCCTTCGCCCGAATAAAGCATCTCCATCTGCAATGCCATGTTGTTGCCCAACCGGTAATTGGCAAAGAGGCCGCCATACAGTCCTGGCTGTGCAGAGGTCTTATAGTTGCCTGAAGTAAAGGAAAGACGGGCAATGTTCACTCCGGCTTTGGGCCCCCATGAGAATTGTGCGTTGACGGTAGCTATACAGGCCGCGAGCAAAGCGGTAAGAAAGATCTTTTTCATATTTGTTTTTTGGTTCTGATAATAAAGGGTTAAAAGTAGCCGCCCGCTTTCCCCTGGGAAATACATAATTTGATGTAGAACATTTTCTGAGATAAAATGTAACCGATTGATTACATTTTATTATATTTGTAACTGATCGGTTACAGGTCGATCTTTATATATCAATCATGAGAAGAGATGTTTTCCAGGCCATTGCCGACCCTACGCGCAGGACCATCATACAGCTCGTGGCAAAAGCCCCGCTGAACCTGAACGCCGTGGCAGAACATTTCGAGGTAAGCCGGCCCGCTATATCGAAGCACATTAAAATCCTGACCGAATGTGGGCTGGTGCTTATAAAAAAACAGGGGCGACAAAGAATATGTGAAGCCCGGCTACGCCCTTTGCAGGATGTGGCCCGCTGGATAGAACAATACCGGGTATTCTGGAATGCCCGGCTCGATGCCCTGGACAGTTTCCTGGCGACCAACGCCACTGTGCCTGCAGCCAAAAAAATAAGCCGCGGCATGAAATCTCGTTCATCACCAAAAACAAAGAAAAAATGAAGCATGAACCGCTTATCCTGGAACGGGTATATGCCGCTCCCGTAGAAAAAGTATGGCAGGCCCTTACCGACAACAGCCAGCTCAGGCAATGGTACTTTGACCTCGAAGATTTTCGCGCCGAGCCAGGCTTCGAGTTCCGCTTTGCCGGCAAGAGCGATACGGCTACCTATATGCACCTATGCAAGGTGCTGGAAGTGATCCCCTATAAAAAGCTATCCTATAGCTGGACCTACGAAGGATACGAAGGCTATTCGGTACTGAGCTTTGAGCTATTCCCTGATGAAGAAGGCACCCGCCTGCGGCTTACGCATGAAGGGCTGGAAAGCTTCCCGGCCAATAACCCTGATTTTGCCGTTAAAAGCTTTACAGGCGGCTGGGACTATTTCGTCAATACGGCGCTCAGGGAGTTTTTGGAAAACAAAGGTTGAGATGGTGGGATCGTTTCAACGGGCTTATGAAAACGATGCCCTTTACCCGGAACGATCTGCAAGAAGGGTTTGCGGCCCCGGGCTGCTTACCGGATAAAGGCACTGGGAAAACCTTCTTATTTTTATAGCATGAACTGCCTGATCGTTGACGACAATAAAATAGCCCGCACTACGCTCAAGCAGCTGGCCGGCCGCATAAAGGACCTGGTAGTGGCAGGCGAATGTGCCAGCGCTATGGAAGCCTACTCATTCATGCAGGATCAAAAGATAGACCTGCTGCTGCTGGATATTGAAATGCCAGGCATGAGCGGCATCGAGCTTACACAGGCCATTGCCAAAGAACGGCCGGTGATCATCTTCACTACCTCCAAAAAAGATTATGCGGCCGAAGCCTTTGATCTCAATGTAGCGGACTATATCGTAAAGCCTGTTACCCCTGCCCGCTTTGTGCAGGCCATCGATAAGGCCCGCGAGATAATGGAAAGCAACCGGCAGGATGTGGCAGTGGAAAAGGATGAGTTTATTTTCATCCGCGACTCCAGCATTGTACGACGCTTGCAGCTCGATGATATACTGTTTGCAGAAGCTATGGGCGATTATGTCAAGCTGCATACGGCGCAGAAATTCTATGCGATCCACGCCACCCTTAAGTCTGTGGAAGAGCGCCTGCCGGCACAGCGTTTCCTGCGGGTGCACCGCTCTTACCTGGTAGCCATAAGCCGGATCGACACCATTCGCGACGGTGTGCTGGTCATCGGTGATAAAACCGTACCCGTGGCCGATGTTTACAGGAGCGCTCTCAATAAACGGATGAATATCCTCTGATCCCGGCGACAGATTTTCCTGTTTCGCCGACCTTTTTTTCCCGTACGTCTTATTTGCTTAAGCCGCTTTTTTACCCTCCTTAGCTTTACATCGTGAGCAGCAGCAACACTGTCACAGCAAAAAAAGCTCTTTAAATTTTTCTCATAAGCAGTTGGTTTTGGTTTAGGGGTTGTATGTCTATACAACCCTTTTATTTTTCCAATGAAAACATTCTATACCATATTATTTTTCTTTGACACTTTCCTCCTGGGATTATTGACCTGGATATTTTTCCAGCTAATGGGAAGCAATCATACAGCCCGGCTGGCCTTTGTGCTGCTGTGTATCCTGGTCTGTATTATCGCGCTGGTATTCATTTCGCTCCGCTATACCAGGCCATCTGCCGGCAACAAATGAATTTCACCTAAATTAGCCTGAAGATTTGCTTCATGACCAGCAGAAGGTTCATCTATTATATTATCGCCGCATTCATTGCAGGCAATCTTCTGCTGATATTTCTGCAATACAGCTCATCCCGTAACATAAATGATCTTATCGGCGGCAACGAGCAGCTGCTTGGTGAATTTAACTTCAGCGACCAGCTACGCCAGCTGGAGAAGAACCTGGTTGCGGTTGAAAGCAGCATCAGGGGCATGGTAGCCACCGGCGACAGCTCCCATATCGCCCGCTTTACCGATCAGGTTGACAGCATAAACTCGGCGCTCGGCAGGTTACAAAAGATCAATAGCCTTGACAGCTCCGTCGGGTATATCGAGGTGCTTGACCAGCTGGTGCAGGAAAAGATCCGTTTCAGCCGGCAGGTGATCGATACTTTTTATCTCTCCGGGAAAGAAGCAGCGGAAAGGATGCTTTCGCTGGAAAAAAGCCGGGACCTTACTGAAAATATCACCCTCATCAGCCACAAGATAGACAGCAGCAGGCAGGACCTGCTCACCGGTCTCACGGCTTCGCTCGACAAAAGCGGCAAGCAGGCCCAACGCTGGGGCACGATATTGATCATGGTAGTGCTGATCAGCGGTGCAGGGCTTTTCTGGTTCATTATCGATAAGATACGCCAGCAGAACCAGCTGATCCGCCAGTTAGACAGGTCCGAAAAGCAGGTAAGAGAAGCTGCCCGGGTAAAAGAAAATTTTATGGCCAACATGAGCCATGAAATAAGAACGCCGCTTAACGCTATCCTGGGATTTACCAGGCTGCTGCTCAGGAAACCTCTTGATGATGACAGCCGCTCTTTTGCCGTCTCCATACGGCAATCAGGCGACAACCTGCTCACCATCGTCAACGACATCCTCGATCTCTCAAAAATAGAGGCCGGCATGATGCGCATTGAAGCAGCTCCTTTCCGGGTCAGGGAAGTACTTGCGGTAGTAGAAAAGCTCTTCGAGGTAAAGGCAAAAGAAAAAAACCTCCGCTGGGAGATGCTTGTTGACGACAGCGTTCCTGAAATCCTTGAAGGTGATGCTACCCGGCTGACGCAGGTGCTGGTCAACCTGGCCGGCAATGCTGTCAAATTCACTGAAAAAGGAACGGTAGCCATCCGGGCAAGCGCCGCGCCAGCCAGTGCAGGCAATATATTGGTTTCTTTTACGGTCAGCGATACCGGCATAGGCATCGCGGAGGATAAGCTGCCTGGAATATTCGAGCGCTTTGAGCAGGCAGAGGAATCAATCACCCGCAAGTACGGTGGTACAGGCCTGGGCCTGGCCATCAGCCGTGAGCTGGTATTGCTGCAGCAGGGCAGTATCAGCGTAGAAAGTAAGCCTGGTGAAGGCGCCTGTTTCCGGTTCTCTATTCCCTATAAAATATCGGAAGAACTGGCAGGACAGGTTAATACAGCGCCCGTAAAAGCGTCCCAGAGCTATGCTCGCCCCGCGTCGGTGCTGGTGGCCGAAGACAACCAGCTCAACCAAAGCCTGGTCTCACACCTGCTTACGGAGTGGGGGCTGTCGTTTGAAATAGTTGCCAATGGCAGGGAAGCGATCGAGCTGCTATGCCGTCGATCCTTTGATCTTGTGCTTATGGATCTACAGATGCCTGAAGTGGACGGCTACTCGGCTACCCGTTATATAAGGCAGGAATTGCAGATGAATGTGCCCATTGTTGCCATGACGGCCCACGCCCTGCCTGCTGAAAAAGAAAAATGCCTCCGCCAGGGTATGAACGATTATATATCCAAGCCACTGCGGGAAGAGCTGCTTTCAAGCATTATCGACCGGTGGACAAACAATACCAGGCACATGACCGACCGCCAGGAGGAACAAACAGGCGGCGATGGATACCGCTATATCAACCTTGGATATATGCGGGAGATCAGTAACGGCGATGCTTCCTTTGAGCATACGGTGACCGGGCAGTTCATTGAAATGCTTCCTGACGACCTGCAGGCCCTTGAAAAAGCCTTCGATCAAAAAGATATGGTCACTATAGCTGCCATTGCCCACAATATGAGTACCAGCATAGCGGTAATGGGGCTTACCGCGCAACTGCAGCCTTATCTCGATCTGCTGCAACAGCCTGGCACCGGTATCGACCTGGCACGCGAGCAGATCGACCACGTAAAGAGCATCTGCCAGGCAGCCCTTGAAGAAGCCCGCTCTTTTCTCTCCAGCCTTCGATGACCCTTTAACGAGCCTTTTTGCCTGTTGGGCGAGTGATCGCTGACCGGCAACCTTGCTGCAGGTAATTTTGGCGTTGGCGAAAACCATTACCATGTCAAAGCAGAAACAAGTATTCCAGACCAGCTCCCCTCTTCGCTGGAAAGCTTTTCAATGGACCGGGCGTTTTATCCTGTTTATCGTTGTGCTGATGATACCGGTGGTTATCATCACGCTTGCCAGGGGCATACAGCCTTTGCTGCCACCCCTGACCAATGAAGCAGATACCCTGCATCGCCTGGCCCTACCTGTTATTCCAAGATCTATGAACGGGGAAGAGCTTAAAAAATATAAAGGGTTCAGCAATTTCCTGGCTGAGCGCCGCAGGAACGAGCAGCTGCAGAAAAAAGGGCTGGCACTGACCACTTCCCGGGTAAGGGCTGCATTTTACGTGGACTGGGACCCGCAATCCCTCTATTCCCTGCAAAAGAATATTGGCCGGCTTAATATGGTATTGCCGGAATGGTTCTTTATCGATCCCCACGCAGATACGCTGCAGCCGAAAATAGATGCAGAAGCATTGAGCCTGATGAAAAAGCATGCGGTCCGGATCGTGCCTATCATCAATAATATCAATACGGCAAAAGGGCAGGGTGATTTTGACGGGCAGCTGATGCGCCGGATCTTCCACGATAAGGCAAAAAAAGAAAGGCTGATCAACGATATCGTAAAATACCTGCAGCAATACCAGCTGCAGGGCATCAATATCGACTTTGAGGACCTGCAGGAAAAAACGGACGCGCCCATTATCGCCTTCCAGCAGGAACTGTATGAGAAGCTGCATGGCAAAGGCCTTTTGGTAACCCAGGACATTATGCCTGGCAATGAAGATTACAATATAAAAGAGCTGTCAAGGTACAATGACCATCTTTTTCTTATGGCTTACGACGAGCATTATAGCAGTAGCATAGCAGGCCCTGTCAGCAGCCAGCGCTGGATCGAAAAAGAGCTTGACGAAATGGCTGCAGATATCCCAGCTTCCAAGATCGTTCTTTGCATGGCGACCTACGGGTATGACTGGCCTTACCATACCGAAGCAACTACCCTTACTTACCAGCAGGCGCTGGCCACTGCCAAAGAGCAGAAAGCAGCGATACGTTTCGATAATGATACCTATGCCTGCAGCTATAGTTATACCGATGGAAGCGGCGTGCTTCATCATGTCTATTTTAATGATGCCGTCACAAATTTCAACTGTATGCGGTTTGCAGACGAGTATGGCACGGCGGGCACGGCTATCTGGCGTCTGGGCAGCGAGGACGAACGTATCTGGACCTTTTATAACCGCGATCTCGACAATGCCAGCCTCGCCTTGCAGCCTTTTGACCCGGATATTTTGCAGCATGTCAATACTCCCGTGGAAATGCCTGACTATATCGGCGATGGGGAGGTCCTCAATGTAGTAAGCGCGCCGACCCCCGGCATCCTGCACCTGGAGTGGAACCTCGAGGAAGGCATAATTGCAGAAGAGCAATACCTGCAGCTCCCTACCAAGTACGTGATCCGTAAATACGGGAACGTGCATAACCAGGTGATCCTGACCTTCGACGATGGCCCCGACCCGGTGTACACGCCCCAGGTACTGGATATATTAAGCAAAGAAAAAGTCCCGGCCGCCTTTTTCGTGGTAGGGCTGGAAGCCGAGAGCAACCTGCCGCTGCTGTCAAGGATATACCGGGAAGGCCACGAGATAGGCAACCATACTTTTACTCACCCTAATATTGCCGAAGTAAGCGGTGACAGGGCTGTTGCTGAAATGGAAAGCACCCGCCTGCTTATTGAAGCTATTACAGGCAGGAGCACCGTGCTGTTCCGGGCGCCCTATAATGCCGATGCAGAACCTACCAGGGAAGTGGAGCTAAAGCCGGTAGCGCTCAGCAAAGAAAAGAACTATTATACAGTAGGCGAAAGCATCGATCCTAACGACTGGGAAGAAGGGGTAACTGCTGACAGCATTTACAACCGGGTCGTCAGGCAGTACGAAGCAAATCCTTCAAAAGGCATTATCCTGCTGCATGATGCCGGCGGCAACAGGCAGGCTACCGTAAGCGCCCTGCCCCGGATCATACGTTATTTCAAGGATAAAGGGGTGCAGTTCACAACTGTGGCCAACCTGCTGCATACTACCAAAGACAAGGTGATGCCGGTTGCTGGCAGCGATCTTGTGCAGCTTAACGGTGGCATCGCCGTAACATGGTACTGGCTGCAGCGTTTTCTTTACGCCGCTTTCTGGACAGGCATATTGCTGGGGCTTGGCCGGATTATGCTGATGGCGGTAATGGCCGGGCTTCAAAAGATCAAAAGCCGCCAGTACATACCTTTATATAAAAGCAAGGAGCTACCCCAGCCTGCAGTAAGCATTATTGTGCCGGCCTACAATGAAGAAGTGAATGCGGTAAAAACCGTTCATAACCTGCTTTGCCAGGATTACCCGGCCTTCAATATCATTTTCGTGGATGACGGTTCTACGGACAAAACGTATAGCGTGGTAAAAGACGCTTTCGGCGATCATCCATTGGTAAAGGTGCTGACCAAGATTAATGGCGGAAAAGCCTCTGCCCTGAACTATGGCATCAGCCAGGCGGATGCCGGCTACGTGATCTGCATCGATGCAGATACACAGTTGAAGAAAGATGCTGTATCACAATTGATGAAACGGTTTGCCGGTCGCCGCAAATGGCAGGAGGTAGGCGCTGTAGCCGGCTATGTGCGGGTAGGCAATGAAACCAACCTGCTTACGAGGTGGCAGCATATTGAATATGCAACGGCGCAAAACTTCGATCGCCGCGCTTTCGATCTTATAAACGGCATTACGGTGGTGCCTGGGGCTATTGGCGCTTTCCGGAAAGATGCCATTGCAAAGGCCGGAGGCTTCACTGCCGATACCCTGGCCGAGGATTGCGATCTCACGATCCGGATATTGCGGGAACAATATGAAGTGGTAAATTGTACCGAAGCCATTGCCGTAACTGAAGCGCCTGAAACATTACGGCAGTTCATGAAGCAACGCTTTCGCTGGAGCTATGGCATCATGCAAAGCTTCTGGAAGAACAGGGATGCCTGCTTTAACCCGCGTTATGGCATATTGGGCATGGTGGCTTTGCCCAATATCCTGCTGTTCCAGATAGTGCTCCCACTGCTGGCCCCGCTGGCCGACCTGGCGCTTGTCCTGAGCCTGGTATGGAACCGGCATGAGCCCGCCAGCCTGGGAAAGATCGGCTTTTATTACCTGCTGTTCCTGCTGGTGGATGTGCTTGTAAGCGTAATAGCTTTTGCGTTAGACAGGGAGAAAATGACAAAGCTTATATGGCTGATCCCGCAGCGGTTCGTGTACCGCCAGCTGATGTATGTGACCCTTTTTAAGGCAATCTGCAAAGCTATCAAGGGCGAAAGCCAGGGCTGGGGAGCCTTAAAGAGAACAGGAAGCGTAAAGCAGGTGGCCATGGAGTAGAACAGGCTGGGCTTACCTGCAGTTCATCGTTACCTGTTTCAGGTCCGCCGACCTTTTTTGCCTGTTCAACGATTTTTTAAAAATAGAAGGACAGGAAAAATGTAGGTTTATACCAGATTTTTAAACAACACCTAAATTCAAAAAAATGAAAAAGATCCTGATCGCAGCAGTGGCTTTTCTTAGCTTCAGCATTGCCGGCTTCTCACAAGCCACCCCGGCCAAGACTGTTCCCGTCAAAAAGGAGACCACCAAGGTCGCTGCCGCGCCGGGTGCTACCACAAAGACAGGCGTAGCCGCTTCAAACCCTGCGCCGGCAACAAAGGCAGCAGCCACCAGCAAGAAAGAAGCTGCAGGTGATGTTGTGACTAAAAAAGACGGCACTCCCGATATGCGTTACAAGCAAAACAAGGCAGCAGCGGCACCGCCAAAGCACGTCAAGAAGGATGGCACCCCTGATATGAGATATAAAGAAAATAAGAAACCTTAGCAAAACGGTTCTCACACATATACAGGCTCCCCCGTACCACGTACCCGGTCGGGGGTTTTTCTTTTTTAATGTGGTTGTTGTATTACCATTCGGCCACCACCGTAACGCCGCCGCGGGGCTTATCGCCTATTTTCACCAATACCTTCGCATCAAGCGGAAGCAATATATCCACCCTCGATCCAAACTTGATAAAGCCCATTTCTTCTGTTTGCTTTACCCGCTGACCCGGCTGCAGGTAGTTGATGATACGCTTGGCCAGCGCCCCTGCGATCTGCTTGGTCAGCACTTCTTTATTCTCCTTACGATATACTACGATATGCCTTTCATTTTCCGTGGATGATTTGGGATGCCAGGCTACGAGGTATTTTCCTTTATGGTACTGGCTGTACACTACTTCACCGGTAACAGGGTTACGGTTAACATGCACGTCAAGCGGGCTCATAAAGATAGAGACCTGTATGCGACGGTCGTTGAAATATTCATCGGCCTGAACTTCCTCGATGGCTACCACTTTTCCGTCTGCCGGCGCTACGATCGCATCTTCCCGGATGGTCAGCTTTCTTTTGGGCACCCTGAAAAAGGAAATGATGAAGAGCAGCAGCCCCAGGGTGAGAATAAAAATAAAGGTGCTGATCACCGGCACATCAAAGCTCAGCAGGTAAAAGGAAAGCAGGTTGATGACCGCGAACACGATAGCACTGACAGCAATAGTGGCGGCCCCTTCTTTGTGAATAGTCATCAGTTGAAAAGTTGAGGGGCAAAGATAAGCGGAATGAAAATGTGAAAACGTGGCTATGCAGCGGGCCGGTTAAACAAAGAGCCGGAGGCATAGCCATATAAAAGGTATGGCGATGAGCAGGGAATCAAACCGGTCCAGGAACCCTCCGTGCTCCGGCATCATATGCCCGCTGTCCTTTACGCCGGCCATTCTTTTCAGCTTCGACTCCAGCAGATCGCCCGAAGTGCCGGCTACGGCTGCCACAGAAGCTACCAGCACCAGGAATGGATAAAGCAATGATATATTGCCCGGGTAAAAAAGCAGGGGCAGCAGCCAGCCCACGGCAATAATGGCCAGCATCATGCCGCCGACGGTTCCTTCCCAGGTTTTTTTAGGAGATATTTTTGAGAAAGGCGTACGGCCGATAAACGATCCCACAAGGTAAGCCATGGTGTCATTCACCCAGATGCTCAGTATTGTGATTACCGGTATGAAGAACTGCGGCATAATGATCTCTCCATTTTCGCCGGTAAAGACCACATACCGATAGAGATCTATTAGCAGGCTAAGGCTCAGGGAAATATATAGTATTCCGAGCGCAGCCATTCCCAGCGCTGGCAGGTTGACCCGCTGCTGGCGGAAGATACCGGCCACAAGTATGATAAAGCCGGCCAGCGATACCGGCAGGAAAAGGTTCTCCCTTATCCCGAGCCCCTGTATCCTGAAGCTATCGCCGCAGCCGGCAAGCATCACTCCAAAGCCCAGCAGCATCAGCCCCAGGCGAATATATATATGTAAGGAAGAATGCGTGACCTTTTCAGTCAGACGCAGGTATTCGCGCCAGCAGCCGAAATGTATAATGCAGAACAGCGCCAGGAAGCTCCATTGGTTCCATAGCAGGCCGGCGATCATGATACCGGCAAAGGAAAGCCCGTAAACAGCCCGCGTGGTAAATGTTCTCCGGTTGAATGCCATAGCGCTTTGTTGATCGTTTGATAAATCCTGCCGCCGGTCAGTTGACTGCCGTTTCCCGGCTGCTTTTCTTTAGCAAGGTGAGCAAGGGTATTACAGCCAGCAACAATATCAATCCCCAATAAGTGCCAGTAGAATCCTGCATAGCTTCTGCCAGCGACCGGCCTTTCTGCTTATAGATATAGATCGCCGTAATAGCGACAGCGTTGTTGATGAAATGAGCCAGTATGCAGAGCCACAGGCGGCCGGTATAATGAAAGATAGCTCCCAGCACAATTCCCAGGAAAAGCCGGGGAAGAAACCCATAGCCAGACAGATGCACCACGCTGAAAATAGCGCTGACAATTACGATAGCCAGCCAGGGATTACGGATAGCGCGGGACAGGAACTGCTGCAAGCCTCCCCTGAAAAGGGTTTCTTCACATAAGGCCGGTAAAAAGCCCAGGATCAGCAGTGAAAAAAGATAATCCTGCCAATTGCTGAGACCGATAATGCCCACCACCTGCTCAGTATAGTTCGTTTCCAGCCGGTTGAAATAAGCTACCCAGCTATCCGGGTAAGGCAATTGACGACCCAGGTGTCCCAATGAGCTGGATACCGCCATGCAAGCCAGCATGACCAGAACCGTAAGCCCTGCCTGCCGTGCAGAAACAGCGCCGGTAAACCCCAGCAGCCGGAAAGGCTTCCTGTTAAGATAAAAAGCCGTAACCAGTGCCGGCACCATAAAGCCAATAACCGCTGAAACTGCCTGTACGATACGGGCTGCCCCGCTATAGGCCGGGTTGCGTATGTAGTCAGCTATCGAGGTAAGCGGCTGACCTGTCAGCGGTTGCCATAGCAGACTGGCGAGCGCGCTTCCCAGGATGGCGCCTGCCACCGTAAATGCAATAAGCATAAAGAAGCCTGCTCCCCACGAAATGCCCTTAGCGTCGTTATCGTACATAAACTTCGGTGATAAGTGTGTAAATTTGCAGGCACGAAAATAGATGACAGTTGGCAGATGAGGGGTAATAGCAGCAATTTTCTTTTAGATCAACGTGTTAGCTGCTATAAGCCCCGGAGGAACAAACAATGGTAAAAATTGGCAACATAACGCTCCCGGCCTTCCCGCTATTGCTGGCTCCTATGGAGGATGTAAGCGACCCGCCATTCAGGGCTGTCTGCAAAGACAATGGCGCCGACCTGATGTATACCGAATTCATCAGCAGCGAAGGCCTGATCCGCGACGCCATCAAGAGCCGCCGTAAGCTCGATATATTTGACTATGAGCGCCCTATAGGCATCCAGATCTTCGGGGGCGATGAAGAAAGCCTTTCGCTCGCGGCCAGGATCGTAGAGGTCACTAACCCTGACCTGCTGGATATCAATTTCGGCTGCCCGGTAAAGAAAGTAGCGCTGCGTGGCGCCGGGGCCGGCGTATTGAAAGATATCGACCTGATGGTAAGGCTTACCGATGCCGTGGTAAAATCTACCAGCCTGCCGGTAACCGTTAAAACCAGGCTTGGCTGGGATGATAATACCCGCAATATAGAAGAAGTGGCCGAGCGGCTCCAGGATGTAGGCATCAAGGCCCTGGCCATCCACGGCCGTACCCGCACCCAGATGTACAAAGGTGAAGCCGACTGGACGTTGATCGGCAAGGTGAAGAACAATCCCCGGATCCATATCCCCATCTTCGGCAATGGCGATATCGACAGCCCTGAAAAAGCTGTAGCTTACAAAAACCGCTATGGCATAGACGGGATCATGATCGGGCGGGCCGCCATTGGCTACCCCTGGATATTCCGTGAAATAAAACACTTCATGGAAACAGGCGCCCATCACCATCCGCCCAGCATAGAAGAGCGCCTTAGCGTGGTTCGCAAGCACCTGAAAAAAAGCGTGGAATGGAAAAACCCGGTCGTAGGCATCAATGAAATGAGACGGCACTACGCCAACTACCTGAAAGGGTTGCCCAACATCAAGGAATACCGCAACCGGCTGGTGACCCTTACCTCTGAAGAGGCTATCAATGAGGTGCTGGATGAGATAGCTGTAAGATACCAGAGACATGAAATAGAAAAGACGCCTATTGAGCTGGTAAACTACCATGAAAAATGCCCAGTATAATATTACCTGACACGACCTGATTTAACTCCGCTTCTACCGGATCATAATGAAGATATCTACTATTGCTTCGGCACAATCGTCTACTGCTAACGCTGCTTATGCCTCCCTGCTTGAAAAATATACCGCAAGGGCCAGGTCGTTGGAGCAGCAGCTGCGAGCGTTAAGCCTTGTCCGCCTTTTTTTGTTTGCCGGCTTTATCTTCCTGGGTTATAAGGCTATGCGCAGCGGCGATCACCTGTTCACGGCCGGCAGCGTCGGCTGCTTTATTGCATTCCTTCTTATTATCCGCTTATATGACAAGCTGCAGTCAAAGGCCCGCTTTTATGCGGCCCTGGCGCGTATCAACCGCCAAGAGCTGCTCTTTCTGGATGGTGCTTCTCCTGTCTATGATAATGGCGAGGAGTATAAGGACCCGCATCACCCCTATTCCCATGACCTTGACCTGTTCGGTGAGAGTGGACTGTTTGGCTATATCAATCGCTGCAGCACTACGTTTGGGCGCGATGCGCTGGCCCAGGCCTTATTGCATCCTGATACAGCTGTTATTGCCGCCAGGCAGGAAGCTATTGCGGAATTAGCTGCAGAGACTGATTTCCGTCAGCACCTGCAGGCTTATGGCTCTATGCACGAGACCAGGGAAAAAGAGCTGAAAGACCTGAAAGCCTGGCTTCATTCACCGCCGCTATTCACCAGCAAAGCGCTTTATTATGGCTTGATGATATTTCCCCTGGGCATTGTTGGCTGTGTTATTTACTACCTGTTCTCCGGGCAGCAAAAAGCCATGGACCTGCTATATATCCTGTTTATCCTCAACCTGCTTATCTCTTTTGGCTTTGGGCGAAAGATATCAGCTCACCTATCTGTGTCCACTTCCGTCAATAAGCTGCTGCAGCAGTTCTCGGAGCAGCTTAGGATGGTAGAGGAGCAGCCATTCCGGTCGGCCTTTTTGCGTGAATGCCAGCAAAGGGGCCGGGCAGCAGGAGTTGCTGCTTCCCGCTCTATCGCCAGGCTCGCTTCACTTTTTAATTATCTTGAAACCGTGATCAACCTGCTGGTGAGCATCCTGCTCAACGGCTTATCCCTGTTCCATGTACATGTATTGTTTGCCATAGAACAATGGAAAAAGAAGAACGGTAGGTTTGTGCCGGACTGGCTTTCCATGCTGGGCGAAATGGAAGCGCTCAGCAGCTTTGCCAATCTTGCCGGCAACAACCCGGCTTTCTGCCGGCCGGAGATTAGCGCCACGCAAACGCTGGTGGCAGACAATATGGGGCACCCGCTGATCAGGCAGGAAAAAAGAATTACCAACAGCATCTCTTTTGCCCGGCAAAAGTTCGTGATACTTACAGGCTCCAATATGTCAGGAAAAAGCACTTTCCTGCGTACCCTGGGTATCAACCTGGTGCTGGCAAGGGCCGGAAGCATGGTCTGCGCCAGCCGATTTGTATTTTATCCATACGATGTATATGTAAGCATGCGCATTACCGACTCGCTGCAGGACAGCGAATCATTTTTTTATGCCGAGCTGAAGCGTTTGCATAGCATTATAGAGCACCTGCAGTCAGGCCATAGCACGTTTATTTTGCTCGATGAAATATTGCGTGGCACCAATAGCAATGACAAGCGCAATGGCACTATTGGCCTGATCCGAAAGCTGGCAGCCATGAATGCCTGCGGCATCATTGCCACGCACGATATAGTGGTAGCCGACCTGGTAAAGGAATACCCTGACTATATCAGCAACAACTGCTTTGAATCGGAGATCGTAAACGACGAGCTTCTTTTCGACTACAAGCTCAAGCAGGGTATTTGCACCAGGCTCAACGCCTCCTTCCTCATGAAAAAGCTGGGCGTCATAGACTGAGCCGGCGATTAATGGGCCGAAACCAGCTTTAGGCCAACAATAGAGCCGATCAGGGTGCACAGGAAAAATATACGCAGGAAAGAGTAAGGCTCTTTAAACAGGACTATGCCTACCAGCACCGTTCCTACCGCTCCTATGCCTGTCCATACCGCGTAGGAAGTGCCAAGAGGAATATGTAAGGAAGCCCGGTAAAGCAGGTACATGCTTATGGCCAGGCAAATGAAGAAGCCCGTCATCCATGCAGCCGTATTGGTATCGTGCTCCCGCGCCTTGCCCAGGCAAGTGGCAAAGCCTACCTCAAACAATCCTGCAACGATAAGTAAGATCCAGCTCATAGATACCTGGTTTAGCTATAATTTAAAAAGCCCGCGTGTGCAGGCTACAATATGATCACCGGTTTTTATTTTCCATCGAGCGCTGCTTTCAGCTCACTGTCCAGCGGAGAGACCGAAGGAGCATAATAGGCCAGCAATACCCCGTTTTCATCAACCAGGTATTTGGAAAAATTCCATTCAGGCGCCTTATTGTTCCACCCGTTCTTTGCGCTGTCGGTAAGCCATTGAAATGCCGGGTTCTGTTCCGGCCCTTTGACCACCGAGCTTTTTTTCATCAGGGGAAAGCTCACGCCATAGTTCACCTTGCAAAACTCCGCGATCTGCTCATCATTTCCTTTCTCCTGCTCCTTGAAATCATTGGCAGGAAAACCGATCACTACCAGCCTGTCCTTATACTGATCGTATAGTTTCTGCAGCTCGCTGTACTGGGGAGTGTACCCGCAGTCCGAGGCTGTATTCACTAACAGCACTTTTTTCCCTTTCAGCTGCTCAAAATCATAAGCCTGCTGCGCATTGGATGGTACTGAAAGCGAATAAAACGATACCGGTGGCTCCGGTTTGCCTGTTGCCGTTGTCATACCTGTCTTTTTTTTAGTGAAGAGCATGAGCGCCGGGTAAATGGCTTTCATGATCTTTTGCCTGGTTGTCATTTGTTTTGAATGTCTGTTTATCACTTCCACATAGCCCCAAAATAAGGCCAGGGATGCTATAATTACAATTAAGCTTATTTTAAGTTTACGATATTTTCTTTTTTTATCCATCGCATCGTTCGTTTAGGCTATTGAAAAAGTTTATGCCATCAACGGACGATCCGCTTCAGCAGCTTCAGCTTCCCGCTGAAGGGCGGGTATTTTATGTCAGGATCGAACCAGGTAGGCGTTTTCAGCACTCCTTTCTTATGGCTGAATGCATCAAAGCTATGCCTGCCGTGGTATGACCCGATACCGCTATTGCCTCTGCCCCCGAACGGCAGGTGGTGATTGGTAGCATGCATGCTGCTGTTATTGACACAGGCATTGCCTGAAGGCACGGCATCAAGCCAGAACTTTTCCTTGTTCCTGCTGCCCGTATAAATATAAAATGCCAGCGGGTCGGGGTTATGCCCGATAATGGAAAGCGCTTCCTGCGCCTGGCCAAAGCTGATCACCGGCAACAGGGGGCCAAAGATCTCTTCCTTCATTACCACGTTATCGATGCTTATATTGGTCAGCAGCGTGGGCTCGAGGTAGAGCTGCTCGCGGTTATAACGGCCACCGCTGATCACCTCGTTGCTTTGAAGATAAGAAAGCAACCGGTCGAACTGCTTTGCGTTGATGATCCTGCCGTATTCATTGCTCGAAGAAGGATCATTGCTGAAAAAGCGGCTGATCGCTTTCTTCAGCTCTTCTATAAAAAGATCATGCACGCTTTCGTGCACTAATACATAGTCTGCCGCTATGCACATTTGCCCGGCATTTGAAAATTTTGTCATCGCAATGCGACGGGCTGCCGCTTTTATATCCGCATCGCTTTCTATTACGCATGGGCTTTTGCCTCCCAGCTCCAGCGTTACAGGAACCAGCTGTTCGGCGGCCATTTTGTAGATATGCCTGCCAACCGCAGTGCTGCCGGTGTAAAAAATATGATCAAACCTGAAATTATTTACCAGCTCCGGCACTACCGTTGCGCCATCCCCTTCGGTAAAAAGAATGTATTCGGGTGGGAATGTTTCTGTGATGATCTTCCTGATCACTGCTGCGGTAGCCGGGGCAAACTCGCTGGGCTTTATTACAGCGCAATTGCCGGCTGCTATAGCTCCTACCAGGGGCACTGCCAGCAGCTGCAGGGGATAGTTCCACGGAGCGATGACCAGCACTACGCCCAGCGGTTCGGCCTGCACCCAGCTTGATGAAGGAAAGTTGAGCAGGTTGGTGCGAACGCGCCGGGGCCTCATCCATGCCGACAGCTTTTTCAATGCATGATTGATCTCGCTAAGCAGGAACCCGGTTTCGGTGACCCAGCTTTCTTCCGGGCTTTTCTTCAGATCGGCATATAAGGCTTCGTGCAGGGCCTGCTCATGTTGCAGCACGGCCTGCCTGAGCCGCTGCAGCTGTGTTTTACGGAAATCATAAGGGCGGGTAGCTCCCGACCGGAAGTATGCCCGCATTTGCTCCAGGGAATTACCGGTAGCCATTTCGGTGTAATTTTGTCTGAAGATAACGCTAATTAAAGCGATAGCTATGACCGATGAATACTTTATGATGCTGGCCCTGAAAGAAGCCCGCCGGGCTCTGGCAGAAGAGGAGATCCCCATCGGCGCCATTGTGGTAGTGAAGGACAGGATCATTGCCCGCGGCTATAACATGACGGAGAAGCTTAACGATCCCACGGCCCATGCAGAGATGATCGCGCTTACCTCTGCCTTCAGTCACCTGGGCAGCAAATATCTTCCTGATGCCACTTTGTACGTGACCATAGAGCCCTGCGTAATGTGCGCAGGCGCTTTGTACTGGAGCAAGATCGGGCGGGTGGTATGGGGCGCCGATGATGAAAAGAACGGCTATAAAAGATTGCAGTCTGCCCGCTCTCCTTTTCACCCTAAAACAGCATTGGTAACAGGCGTATCCAGGGAAGAGTGCGCTTTGCTCATGAAAGATTTTTTTAAGGATAAAAGATAACAGCCGGCAGGTCTGCCTGATCCATACAGTCAGCATGAAACAGTTCAGCCCCATCGCGGATGAGGCTGAACTGTTGGGGTAATCATTATTTCTTATCTTATTAATGTAACTGTGCCCTTTCGCTCTATTGGCCCGCAATTGGTCACCGCCCTGATATAATACACGTACACCCCTGTGGGCTGCAGCTGCCCCTGGTACCGTCCATCCCAGCAGCCACCCGGGCTTTTGGTCTGGAACACTTTCACGCCTGCACGGTTATAGATAATAAAGTCAACTTTTTCAATTACGCCCCAATGCCGGATGCCAAAGCAATCGTTATTACCATCGCCGTTAGGCGTAAATGCATTGGCCATCATATTCTCGCTGTGTCGCACCGTTAGAATGTCTACGGTAATGCTGTCTACATTGGTACACCCATTTACGTCAGTGCCGGATACATAATATTTAGTCACTGCTGCCGGGCTGGCAGTAGGATTGGCAATAGCAGGATTGCTCAGGCCTGTAGCAGGCATCCAGGTATAGCGTGTTGCTCCCGTAGCCTGCAGCTGGGTGCTGCCGAAATTACAATCCAGGTCATTTGACTTGGAAGCGATCACCTGGGGCAGGTGATATACGGTAAACCAGGCCGACCTGCTGGGCAATACCGTTCCGGGGGCGGTAAGCACGCAACGTACATAGCGGCTGCTGATCGCCCCGGCAATATATGTGTTGGCATTGGCTCCCTGGATATCCTGCCAGCTGCTGTTGTCGTTGCTTTCCTGCCATTGATAGCTGATGGTCACCAATGGGCTGGCAGCAGAAGCTGCGATGCTGAAGGTCGCCGATTCATTTTTGCAGGCCGATTGCGGTGAAGGCTGCCGGTCTACCTGTATCACGGCGCCGCCAATGGTTATTGTTCCATTAACAAGCACCAGGTTATAGTTGGCGGAAGCGCCGCCCGTTAAGGTGATAGGATAAATACCAGGGGATGTTAGCGGGCCTACCGCCGTGCTTACCGATGGTATCGTGATCACAGCGACGGTCTCACCATATACAAACCCGTTATAGGAAATAGTCAGCGGCGGGTTGTTTTCTCCGTAAGGACGTGCTTTATCATCTGCCGTAATAATAAGGTCCTTTTTATTGACCTGTATCGTAAACGATGCAGGAACAGCAGGAAGATAAATGGCATCTCCTGGCTGGCTGGCTGTTATAACGGCCGTACCTACGCCCTGTATGGTAGCCTGCCCTGTTGCGTTCACAGTAATTACCGCCGGGTTGCTGCTGGAGTAGCTTATTCCCAGCCCGGATGTGGCCGTGGCAGCCGCATTCAGCGGCAGGTCGCCATAGGTAAGCATTACCGTGCTGCCTTCGCTTTGCTGCAGGAAGCTGATCGTTTGCGTTCGCTTGGTCACATTCAGCACGGCCACATTGCTTACAGCAGCAGGTGAACAAATGCCGGATATCACGCACCGGTACTGATAGCCATTCATGCTGAGCGGAGCATTAGTGAGCTGCAATACAGGCGTAGCTGCCTGACTATATACACCTCCATCGATCACAGGCGCAAAACCGCTGCCATCATTTACTTCCCATTGATAGGCAAGCGGGCCCGTGCCGCTGCCGGTCACGGTAAAGCTGGCGTTATCGCCAATGAATATAGTAACATCGGTTGGAGATGCACTTACCGAGGGCGCCTGGTTCACTAACAGGTTCAGCGTAGTAGTGCTGTCGCAGCCCGTGATCAATGATGACGTAGTAAATGTGGCCACACCGCTGCCGCCTGTTGCTATGCTTTGCCCGTTCCAGCTATAGGGTAGCTGATTAGAGCAGATCGTTATCGTTTCAGTAGCTGTCAGCAAAGGGTTCACCAACAGGTTCAGCGTGGTGGTGCTGTCGCAACCCGTCACTAATGAGGATGTAGTAAATGTGGCTATACCATTGCCGCCTGCTGTAAGGGTCTGCCCGTTCCAGCTATAGGGTAATTGGCTGGAACAGATGGTTATCGTTTCGGTGGCTGTCAATAAAGGATTCACTACCAGGTTCAGCGTGGTGGTGCTGTCGCAACCCGTCACTAATGAGAACGTGGTAAATGTGGCAACATTACCGCCACCTGTTGCTATGGTCTGGCCGTTCCAGTTGTAGGGTAATTGATTGGCGCAGACCGTTATGGTTTCAGTAGCTGACAGCAACGAGTTCACTACCAGGTTCAGCGTGGTGGTGCTGTCGCAACCCGTCACTAATGAGAACGTGGTAAATGTGGCAACATTACCGCCACCTGTTGCTATGGTCTGGCCGTTCCAGTTGTAGGGTAATTGATTGGCGCAGACCGTTATGGTTTCAGTAGCTGACAGCAACGAGTTCACTACCAGGTTCAGCGTGGTGGTGCTGTCGCAACCCGTCACTAATGAGGACGTGGTAAACGTGGCTATGCCATTGCCACCGGCAGGAATGCTTTGTCCATTCCAGGTATAAGGTAGCTGATTGGCGCAGACCGTTATGGTTTCAGTAGCTGACAGCAACGAGTTCACCACCAGGTTCAAGGTAGTGGTACTATCACAACCGTTCTCCGCCGAAATAGTGGTGAAGGTCGCAACACCATTGCCACCCGCAGTAAGGGTTTGACCGTTCCAGCTATAGGGCAGCTGATTAGAACAGATGATTATCGTTTCGGTGGCTGTCTTTGCCGGCGTCACCACCAGGTTCAAGGTGGTAATACTGTCACAGCCATTCTCAACTGAAGCAGTAGTAAATGTAGCAACGCTATTGCCGCCCGCTGTAAGGGTTTGCCCGTTCCAGCTGTAGGGCAATTGGCTGGAACAGATCGTTATGGTTTCGGTGGCTGTCTTTACCGGCATCACCACCAGGTTCAACGTAATAGTGCTGTCACAGCCATTCTCAACTGAAGCAGTAGTAAATGTAGCAACGCTATTGCCGCCCGCTGTAAGGGTTTGCCCGTTCCAGCTGTAGGGCAATTGATTAGCGCAGATAGTTATCGTTTCAGTAGCTGTCTTTGCCGGCGTCACCACCAGGTTCAACGTAGTAGTGCTGTCGCAACCATTCTCAACTGAAGCAGTAGTAAACGTAGCTATGCCATTGCCGCCCGCTGTAAAGGTCTGGCCGTTCCAGCTATAGGGCAATTGATTAGCGCAGATAGTTATCGTTTCAGTAGCTGTCTTTGCCGGCGTCACCACCAGGTTCAACGTAGTGGTGCTGTCACAGCCAGTAACCAGCGAAGCCATAGTATATGTTGCCGCGGCTGTACCACCAGCGTTTATAGTTTGCCCGTTCCAGCTATAGGGTAATTGATTGGTGCAGATCGTTATCGTTTCGGTGGCTGTCAGCAAAGGGTTTACCACCAGGTTCAAGGTAGTAGTGCTGTCACAGCCGGTAACCAGCGAAGCCATAGTATATGTTGCCGCGGCTGTACCACCAGCGTTTATAGTTTGCCCGTTCCAGCTATAGGGTAATTGGTTGGAACAGATGGTTATCGTTTCGGTGGCTGTCAATAAAGGGTTCACTACCAGGTTCAGCGTGGTGGTGCTGTCGCAACCCGTCATTAATGAGGATGTAGTAAACGTAGCTATGCCATTGCCGCCTGCTGTAAGGGTCTGCCCATTCCAGCTATAAGGTAACTGGTTAGAGCAAATAGTAATAGTGGCCGTCGCTGTTTTTTTAGGATTAACTGTTATTGGGAGAGAAGCTGTGGCTGTTATACCGCAAGCATCTGTGATCGTAGCATATAAAGTATGACTGCCACTGGCAGGAAAAGTAATTGATGCCGGCGATCCTGTAGCAATCACAGGTGCGCCCGTTGAACTAAGGCTCCAGCTATAATTATAAGGAGAAACTCCCCCGGTAGCTCCTGTTGCCTGTACAGCTACAGGCTGGCCTTCGCATATATTGCTACCGATGGTAATGGCTGTGGCAGGATTGCTGAATTCAACGGTTCTGCCGATAATGGTCATGGTCCAGGGGCTTGACGCACCGATGCAACTGTTGCTGCAGCCCGCTGTATTTGAATAACAGCGGTAAAAGCGCATCGTTACGGGTAAGGACTGTGCATTGCACGAAGGTGCCGGCAGGCAGGAAGCCAGGTCGCTATAGATCGAAATATTGTTTCCGGCACAGGTACCGGAGCCGATAGAATTGCAGAAAAAATAATAGCCGTTTGCACTGGGACTATTACAGGCCCCGGAGCTAAAGGTTACCGCGCCATCGTATTTCCAGCAGGACCCCGACGCTATATAAGTGAATGACCATTGCACATCAACAATCCTTGAAGTAGCGGGCACAGGAGCGTTAAGCGTATAGTTACAGGAATTGACAAAGCAGGTAGCTGAATAGGCAGAGCCGGTAATGGAAGCCTGCGCCAGCGTAGCCGTGCCGGTTACCAGGGGATCTATGACCAGCTCGTATTTGCCGATATAGTCATTGATCCAGGTAGAGGGCACTATTACATCCAGCTGGTTGTCGGTAATGGCATAAGCAAGGCTGATCATTGCCCATTTCCCGGCATTTTTTGCATAGGCCACTCCCTCATTTACCCGCAGCGCATCCTTATTGCCCAGGTATACGGTCAGCTGCCCGACATTTTCCTTGTCCGCATTTTTATCGCTGAAAGCAATAGCCGTTTGCTGTCCCTTATTGAAATCATCACGGAAGATAAGCGCGTCAAATACCCCATATTCATTTGTTTTCATGATGAAGTTGGTCTTCACCGCGCCGCGGAACACCCGCAGCTCTGCATCAATGCCCTTAAATATATTAGTGATATATATGCCGTCTTCACCGGCTGTAAAGCGGCTCCAGTCGGCGCTGGCCAGCCATTCATCCTTTCCGTTCCTCCTGGCCAGCAGGTTCCAGTTATTGAAAGCTATTTTACCGGCTGCTGTCTGGATCGATACCTCTTTGGCATTCACATCTATCGATACCTGCTCAGCCGTATAGCTGGAATAATATACGCCTGAAGCTCCCGGCTTCAGCTTATGATCTACCGTTACCCAACGTCCATCTACCAAGGCATTGAGTATGCCCAGTGATTTTTGCTGGTAGAACAGCGAAGTGTCTTCCGTGCTGCGGAAATAACGCTCATCGGCCTTACGCTTGTCGTATACTTCAACGCATGTCTCACAGGGCGCTCCATCCGGCAGCAGGCCAAACTCGGGGTGATCATACTCCTTAGACTGGTTATATTTCTTCCACTCCGCTGCTTTTCCTTTCAGTCGCTGCGGGAAAGTGTAAAAATTTTCGCCAGACATCTCCATACCCTTTGCAGCTATCTTACCGGCGGCTTGCGAGGTAACAGGATACGCTGACTGAGCAGGATTGGTTTGCGAGATGGATGCAAAAGGGAGCAATGCCGCCAGAACAGGCAACAAAAGACCAAGCAGTATTTTTTTCATTTACAGTGTTGAAGCGCTTAGGCTACGGATGCCTTAACGGAGAAAGTTTTGATTCGGTCCGGCTAAGATAGCTTTAAAATTTTATTCCTGGCGTTTATTATGCTTAGAAGACGCTGCACGACGGCGGCGCCAGGTATTGGATCATGAATACCTGATCTTTCCGGCCGTGTGCCCAAGCATACTGACCGGCAACTGTATAACCGGTGTACCCTGCCTCCCGGAACGGGCCAGCCGGCAAATAAATCCGCCAAAGTGCGGCCAGTTCAACAAACAGGCAATAAATTTGTTAGCCTAAAGAAGATCAATCACTTATTTCATTCTAAAAAAGTTAGTTATGGCATTTACCTTACCTGCGCTTCCTTATGCAACCGATGCATTGGAGCCACATATCGACAAGCAAACGATGGAGATCCATCACAGCAAGCATCACCAGGCGTATGTTGATAACCTGAATAAAGCTATTGCCGGTACCGAACATGAGAATAAATCGCTGGAAGACCTGGTGAAGAATGCGGGCAGCATTTCCCCGGCTGTCCGGAACAATGGCGGCGGGCACTGGAACCACAGCTTTTTCTGGGAGCTGCTGTCTGCGGATGGAGGCAAGCCATCCGGTAAGCTGGCCGAAGCTATCGACACGGCCTTTGGCTCGCTTGAAGCGCTGCAGGAAAAAGTAAATGCCGCCGGTGCTACCCGTTTCGGCAGCGGCTGGGCCTGGGTGATCGTAAAAGACGGGAAGCTGGAAGTAACTTCCACACCCAACCAGGATAACCCGCTAATGGATGTGGCCGAGATCAAAGGCACGCCGATCCTGGGCATCGATGTGTGGGAGCACGCTTATTACCTGAAATACCAGAACAAGCGTCCCGATTATCTTAAAGCGATCTGGAACGTGATCAACTGGAAAAAAGTAGCTGAGCATTTTGAAGCTGCAAAATAACAGGTCTTATTTATTTACATTTAGTTGCTCCCGGGAGCTTTGCGCCACTTCCAGTGCTCAAGGTTCCCGGGATAATTTTTACCGGCATCCGCTATGACCAGGCCCGGGCTAATAGATGCTGATAATATTATGCAAAAGCGATCGATGCAGGAATAACCTGCAGGTCAGGGTACAGGATCATAGCCGCTGCCGCCCCAGGGATGGCAACGGCCAATACGCTTAACAGAAAGCCAGAGCCCTTTGAGCAAGCCATGCTTACGAAGCGCTTCTATGGCATATTGCGAGCAGGTAGGCGTGTACCTGCATTTGGGGCCGATCCAGGGAGAGATCACTTTCTGGTATATCCTGATCGCCAAAATAAAAGGGAGGCTAAGAAGCTGTCCTGTTTTCCGTATCAATGACACGCTCAAGTTTTTTTAATATCAAAGATAATTTTCCAGCTACCGTGGCATAATCAGGCAGCTCGCGGCCGGTATATATAAAAAAAACAGCCAACTGCCGGTTTTGTTCTGCCAGCTGCTGCGCCAGGGTCAGTTTCTGTAAGCGGTAAGCCTCTCTTGTCAGCCTTTTTACCCGGTTGCGATCTACAGCTCTTTTAAAGTTTCGGGTAGATACTCCAACCCCAAACAGCAGGGAAGGCGAACCAGCTGCCTGGTTGCCTGAAAGCAGGTAAATTACCTTATAGGGAGCTACCGAAAAGCTTTTCCCCTGGCGGAACAATTGCTCGATCAGCTTCCGGCTTTTCAGCCGTTCACGCTTATGTAACGTATATTTCTTCACCATCATACCTTTCCGGGCCGGTAAAAATAACAGGAATAACGGCGTCTTTACACCAGCCGGCATCACAAAAAAATAGCCCCTCTGGGAGGAGCTATGGAATATCGCATATCCGGCCACAGCCTTGCGGCAGACCGGGTCGTTTATTTATTTCAGTTTACGCTCATCAGAAACAGTCAGTTTCTTGCGGCCTTTGGCACGACGGCTGGCCAATACCTTGCGGCCATTGGCAGTTTGCATACGTTTACGAAAACCATGCACGGTTTTACGACGGCGACGATGAGGTTGGAATGTACGTTTCATGTTATTTAATTCTTTTTCACGTTTTTGAATGTGGCAAGGGAGAACATGCCGGTTTCAATTTCCTCAACAGGTCACCACACCCGTTGTTGTGAAAGGACGGCAAAGGTAGGGAAAAGAGCCCAGAACCAGGAATAAACCTGGTCAAATTTTCAGCCCTGTTTCCTATCAAATTGATAAACAATATGATTTTAGCTGAAATGTATTTGTTGCGACCTAACGGGTCCGCCAAAAAAGGCCGTAGCGTGATTATCGAAATCCACAGGGGAATCGGTCGTAAAAAACTGGCGGCCCCCTGTCTTACTGCAGTTGTGCTCTGTTTCAGGGTGCCGCTGCAGGTAGTGGGCCAGGCTTTCAGCCACGATCTCTCCCTGCGATAGCAAGGTTACTCCTTCCGGCAGGCATTTTCCTATTTTTTCCTTCAGCAACGGGTAATGCGTGCAGGCCAGCAGCACTACATCTATATCGGGACTTTGGGTAAAGAGCTGGGCCAGGTCCTTACGAACAAAAAAGTCGGCGCCTTCGCTTTCATGCTCATTGTTCTCAACCAGCGGCACCCACATCGGGCAGGCCTGCTGGTGCACCTGCATACCAGGGAAAAAGCGCTCGATCTCGATGGGGTAAGAGCCTGAAGCCACTGTGCCGTTGGTAGCCAGGACGCCTATATGGCCTGTTCCTGAAAACCTGCCCACGATCTCGGTAGTAGGCCTGATCACTCCTAATACCCTGCGGGAGGCATCCACCGCCGGCAGGTCGTTTTGCTGGATGCTGCGCAGGGCCTTGGCAGAAGCCGTATTGCAGGCCAGGATCACCAGCGGGCAGCCCTGGCTGAAGAACCAGCGCACGCTTTGCCATGTGTATTCATACACTGTTTCAAAAGAACGGTTGCCGTAAGGTGCCCTGGCATTATCTCCGAGGTAGAGATAATCATATTGCGGCAGCCTGCGGACGATCTCCCGTAACACGGTCAGCCCGCCGTAGCCTGAGTCAAAAACGCCGATAGGCGCAGGAGCTTGCATGCAGCAAAGATACTGGATCAGGTCATTGCCATCCTACTTCACCTTGGCAAGCCATTGCTGGCATTCGGTAAAGCCGGGCACATATTCAAGGGCCTTGGTAAAATCCTTCTTTGCCTCTTCTTTTTTGTCCAGCTCATAATAGCACCGGCCGCGGCAGTAATAGGCTGTGGCCAGGTCGTTCTTATTGCTGGCAGAAAGCAGGGGTATAAGACGCGAGAACGTTCCCAGCGACTTGTTATAGTCCTTCATCTCGAACTGCAGCTGCCCTGCCTTGTAGAGATAGGAGGTTTCCGTGGGCTTTAGCCGCGCCGATTCGTTGAAATCGTCAAGCGCGGCCTGGTATGCCTTTTTTTCAATCCTTGCCAGGCCGCGGTAATAATATATCCGGTGCAGGCTGTCCTTGTCGTTCTTATACAGGGACAGGCATTGCGTGAACAAGGATTCGGCTTTATTATAGTCCATGTTGCCATAATACAGCTCGGCCAGGTACCGGTGCGCGGTCTTGTTGCGGGGATCGTACCCGATACAGTATTCCAGGTCGGTTTTCGCGGTGCTGCCATAGCCGACCCAATAGTTAGACAAGCCTTTGCGCAGGTATATCAAAGCCATTTCCGTTGAGTCGCCGAAGTAGAAAAAATCTTCCAGCCCGTATGAATAATAGCTGGCCGCATCGAGATATTTTTTCCTGGCAAAGCTCAGGTGGCCCAGCTCCATATTGGGTTCAGCCATGTACATATCCAGGGCCAGCGCCTGGGTAAAATCTTTCTCGGCGCTTACAGTGTCTTTCAGCAGCAGGTGATTCTTGCCGCGATGCACATATAGCAGGCCGAGATCGCTATCCTTAGCGTCGCTGGCTTCAATGACCTTTGTGTAGAAGCTGTTGGATTCCTTGTATTTTTTCTGGTTTCCCAATATGTTCCCCTTGGCCCAGAGCGGTAAATAGTATGTGGGATTGGCCTGCAGCGAAAGATCATAATCAGCCATGGCCTTGGTAAAGTTCTTCAGGCCTTCATAGCAGGCTCCCCGGTAATAGTAAAGCTTGGCCAGTGAAGCTGTTTCGCCTTTGTACTGGGCAATGGCCTTGGTATAAGCCTCGCTCGCCTCTGCCCATTTTCCCTGCTCATAGTATGTACCTGCTATATCCCAGAACGCCAGGCGATAAGTAGGATCGTTGTCAAGGGTTTCCCTGAAGCCCTGTAAGGCCTCGGGATATTTACGCAGCCTGAACCAGGACTTTGCCCGCCAGTAAATGGTAGGTGCCAGCGACTTCTTTTCTTCATTGCGTTGCAGCTCGAGGGCTTTTGTATAATAGCGGACCGCATCGGTATAAGCAGCTATGTTGTAATGGCAATCACCTAACGCAGTTGCCGTATAGCCATCAGTGGAGTCGAGCTTATAAGATTCACTATAGGCATCTATTGCATCCTTGTATTTTTGCAGCTTGGAATAGCTCTGTCCTTTCCAGTAATTGATCTTCTTAAGATTAGCTGTCTCGTTGGCATACAGCGATGCTGACCTGGTATAATAAACTACGGCACTGTCGTATTTGCCCCAGGAGTAAAATGTCCACGCCAGCTCCCAGTAAGCTGAACGCATCTCTGGGTTGGCGCGAAATGCTTCCCGCAGCGATACCACTGCATCAGGATATTTTTCCAGCTTGGCACAGCTGTAGCCGACGCGGTACTGGATAAGGCTATAGTCTTTTTGCTGGTACTGCCGGGTGCTGAGCGCCAGCTTGTAGTTATCCAACGCGCACTGGTATTTCTTTTCGTCCCAGCATTTATTGGCTTCGATGATCGGGTCGGCGGCCTGCGCAGCGGTAAAGCAAAGCACCAGGCAAAGCAGGAGTAAACGGGGCTTCATATCTTATTTATTTGAACCGTTAAGATAGAGCTCCGGGAATGATTTATATATACCCTATTCAGGGTAAATTCAATGCCCCGTCCTGGCGGAACGGGGCATTGATTAAGATGGTTTTAGGTATCGTATTACCTGCCAGCCGGTCCTTTATAGCCCGGCATCAGCTGCGGGGGAACCGTTATCTTCAGCTTCTGCGCTACCGGCACCAGCAGGTTGTCGGCATCGGGCGCCACGATAAAGGCCTCACGGGTCAGCACATAGGTATATCCTTTTTCTTTTGCTACGGCATTGATCGCATCAGATATTTTTTTCATCAGCGGGGCTACCAGCTCCTGCTGCTTCTGCTGGGTAGCTTCTGTGGCGATCTGCTGCCAGTTCTGCAGCTGGTAAACCAGCTCCTGCAGGTCTTTTTCATACTGCTGGCGTAAATTGGGGGGCATCTTACGGGCAGAGTCGGCGCGCACCAGGCTGTCTTTCCACTGGTAGTTCTGCAGCAATGACTGGTATTCACGACCAATGGTGTCGGTCTGGAACAGGCGTACCAGCGAGTCGGCCTTTGCCGCTTCCGGCATCAGGTATAAAATGGTTTCTGCGTCAATGTAGCCGATCTTGGTCTGAGCTTTGACACTACTGCCGGCAATGAATAAGCAAACAAATGCCAGCGCAACAACTTTCAAATTTTTCATCAGTTAATTTTTACTTTTCGGATGGCTGTTCCATCCCTTTCTTTTTTAATTATTGAAATAGTCTGCCTCCAAGATTGATTTTCCGAGCAACCCGTTGGCTACAATCCTTTTTTAACATCATTCTAACGACCGGCGTTAGTTGCGTACGCCCAGCTCTCTCAGCACATCCTCGCTTTTATCCAGCTTGGGGTCGGCAAATATAATAGTAATTCCTTCACTTTTATCCAGCACAAAATCATACCCCCGCTGGGTGGCGATCTTCTGAACGGCGTTGTAAACCTTGTCCTGGACCGGCTTTACCAGCTCCTGTCTTTTTTTGAACAGATCTCCTTCAAAACCAAATCGTTGACGTTGAAGGTCACGCAGGGTCTTCTCTTTCAGGAACAGCTGGTCCTCCCTTTTCTTCTTCAGGTCTTCGCTGAGCATTACCCGTTCGGCCTCATAATCCTTGTACATCTTGTCCAGCTCGGCCTGCTTGGCATCGATCTCCTTTTGCCAGCCCGCTGCCACCGCGTCCAGGTTTTTCTGGGCAGCGCTGTACTCCGGCATCTTATCCAGGATATAACGGGTATCTATTATGGCATAACGTCCCTGCGCCATGGCAAAAGCAGAACTGAGCACAAGGGCAGCGGCAAAAAATAATTTCTTCATAACAAACTGTTTATTTTAACTAAACGAGATGCTGATACAGGCAGACAGGCTGCAGACCAGTTGTTAAAATCCCGGTCGTATTGCTTATTCCGGCTCAAAGCCCAGCATAAAGGTAAACCTGGAAGCATTCTTAAGCCCCTGGCCCGGCTGTATCCTGTCAAGGCCAATGCCATAATCAAATCCAAGCAGCCCGAACATCGGCAGGAAGAAACGCATGCCCAGCCCCACGCTGCGACGGAGACGGAAGGGGTTGTAGTCTTTATAATCATACCACCCGTTGGCCGCTTCAAAGAAGGCAAGGCCATAGATCGTGCTTCCCGGGTTGGTAACTACAGGGTAGCGAAGCTCCAGCTGGTATTTATTAAAGATAGTAAAGAATTGGGAGGCATTCTGCTTGTCGGGGTTAACCGTGGGATCCGATGATTCATACACCGGGTAGCCCCTGTGAGCAACGATATCGTAACCCAGCAGGCCGAAGTTGTTGGTCAGGCCCGCATCACCCAATTGGAAGCGCTCGAAGGGCGAATACTGCAGGTCCTTGTTATACCGGCCCATAAAGCCGTATTTGGCCGCCAGCTTCATTACGAACTGCCTGTTCTTGTCGGCGCCGGCAGCACGCCCGATCGGCACATACCATTCTGCGTTGAAGCGCCATTTATGGTATTCAGGGTTTTTATACGGGTTGCTGGAATTGACCAGGTCCGGGTTAAACAATGAATAGGGCGGTGTAAACTGCACGCTGGCAGCGATATTAGAACCGCTTCTCGGGAAGATCGGGTCAAACACCGAAGAGCGCTGCAGGCCGATCTTAAAGCTCAGGTTATTGGAAATACCGTCATTTATTCCCTGGAAGATCGGGTAGTTGCGCATACGGTACTGCTGGAAAGCCACCGTGTACACCAGGTTGAAATAGTCGTCGGGCCATTTAAGCTGCTTGCCCAGCGATACAGAGAAGCCGTTCACCTTCAGGAAGGTAGTGTCCGAACGCTTACGGTCGAACCGCCCGGTGGTATAATCATATCCATTGGTGTACTTGCTATTATTGTAAGCCAGCGTCAGCGAATTCCTTTTCTTCCCTCCCAGCCAGGGCTCGGTAAAGGAGAAGTTATAGGAACGGAAGGCGCGCCCGTTCGACTGCACCCGCAGGCTCAGCTTCTGGCCGTCGCCGGTAGGCAGCGGGTCCCAGGCCGATTTCTTCCAGATATTCTTGATGGAGAAATTGTTGAAGGTAACACCCAGCGTACCTGTCAGACCAATACCACCGCCCCAGCCGGCAGAAAGCTCCAGCTGGTCAGAGGATTTTTCTTCCACTTTCCAGTTAATATCCACGGTACCGTCGTCTGGGTTGGGCACAGGAACCGGGTTGATGGCCTCCTGGTTGAAATAGTTGAGGTTTGCCAGCTCACGCACAGAGCGGATCATATCGGAACGGCTAAACAGCTCGCCCGGCAGGGTACGCAGCTCACGACGGATCACGTGGTCCTTGGTACGGTCGTTACCGGCAATGGTCACGTTCTTGATACGGGCCTGCGGGCCTTCACGCAGCCTGATCTCGTGGTCGATAGTGTCATTGTACACCGCCGTTTCCACGGCTTCAGCCTGGAAGAACAGGTAGCCGTCATCCATATATAATCCCTGCACATCGGCACCGCCGTCAGCCGACATCTCTTTGCCGAGGCGTTTGTTCAACACATCCAGGTTATATACATCTCCTTTATGGATATTCAGTATCAGGTTCAGGATAGAATCAGGATACTTGGCATTTCCTTTCCAGGTAATATCACCGAAATAATATTTGCGCCCTTCCTGCACTTTCAGGTCAACGTACAGCTTACTGTCTTCGGTGATCAGCGTATCGGCTACGATCTGCGCATCGCGGTGACCGAGGGAATTATAGTATTTCAGCACTTTCTGCTTATCATCCTCGTACTTGGCAGGATTGTATTTGGCAGAGCTGAGCTTTATACGGAAATAAGGATCGAGCAGGCGGCGGGTCTTGGTGAAAGAAAGAAAGCCATAATCCTGCACATAATCGCGGAAGGTCAGCTTATCCGATTCGCCGTAAGGGCTTACATGGCGCGACGGGAACAGGGAGATGCGCGTCATTTCCTTGGTGTTCTTCATTTGCTTCTTGAGCTTGAGCTCGTCTACCGTTTCGTTGCCTGCAAAGCTCACTCCATCGATCTTTACCTTTTTGCCCCTGTCTACATAAATGGTCAGGGAGTTGGAATTTATAAAGGCCGGGTCGGCATTTTCTTCGATGCGCACCGTCACGGCCTCATAGCCTTTATCACGGTAGAACTTGGTGGTCACCTCGGAAATATTCCGACGCATATTTTCCGTGATGATGGTCTGCTTCACCAGGCCTATTTTGCCCTGCAGCTCCTCTGAGTCCGATTTTTTGATCCCTACCCATTTGATGCTGCCAAGACGCGGGCGTTCGGTAACATTGATCTCGATGCTTACCCGGTCATCCACGATGCGGGTAACATATATTTCGATATCGGAAAAAAGCTTCTGCCGCCAGAGATTATTAATGGCTTTTGAAAAAATGTCGCCACCGGGGTGCACAAACTTGTCACCGACCTGTATGCCGGCAATGGATAATACGATCGACGTATCGAGGTGACGGATGCCGGTGATGATCACGTCGGCAACAATATATTCTTTGGCTTGCCTGGGGTTTTCCCATTCAAGGATATTCGGATCTACTGAAGTGGTGGGGATGGTATCTTCCTGTGCAGTTGCCTTTAGCGTGGATGCTGCTGTAAGTACGATCAATAAAGCACTAAACCGAAATAAAAAAAGTCGCATGTTTATTTGTTCAAGTCAGTCCGATATTCTTGTTAAAGGCAAACTTTCCTGCAATTAGCTTGTTGTTAGCTGGCTGCAAACCTTTGTTGCGGCGGCAAATTAACAGTAAATATCGAAAGTGTTTGTTAAAAGAGTTAAGAACGATTTGCCCCTGAATGGCCGGTTTTCCGGCTTATCCGGTGGATCAGGCATATGCATCTGCCGGTTGCCTGGCAGGCTCTGCGAATGAGGATATATTTTTTTTTCTCCACCTCCTCCGGCACATATATTCAAACCGTTATTCATATATAGATCAGGCCGGTCCTGTAACCTGCTCGCTGGTCTTTCCAAACCGGCGCTCCCGGCCCTGGTAATCCAAAATAGCCTCATACAGGTTCTCTTTCCGGAAATCAGGCCAGCGCACATTAGTAAAGTAAAGCTCGGCATAGGCCAGCTGGTAAAGCAGGAAATTGCTGATCCTGAACTCACCGCTGGTGCGGATCATCAGCTCGGGATCAGGAAAGTCGCTCGTGCACAGGAAGCGCTGCAATGTATCCTGGTTAATGGCTTCTACGGCCAGCCGACCGCTTTTTACTTCGTGGGCAATATTTTTTACCGCGTTCAGCAGCTCCCAACGCCCGCTATAGCTGAGGGCCATTATCAGGTTCAACCCCGTATTCCCGCTGGTCATATCCAGCGCCTCCTTCAGCTCCTGGCGCGCATATTCAGGCAGCATATTCAGGTCGCCGATCATGTGCAGCCGGATATTGTTGCGGTGCAGGGTTTCCGCTTCCTTCCGGATCGTGTTCACCAGCAGCTCCATCAGGCCTACCACCTCGTATTCAGGCCGGTCCCAGTTCTCTGTAGAAAAAGCATAAAGGGTAAGATACCCGATGCCAAGCTCTGCACAGCCTTCCACGATATTGCGCACGCTTTCCACCCCATGGTAGTGGCCAAACAGACGGTCCTGGCCATGCTCTTTGGCCCAGCGCCCGTTACCGTCCATGATGATGGCGATATGACGCGGCAGGTGCTCCTTGTCTATTTTTTCCAGTAAGTGCGACATGTATTGGCTTTCATAAAGCGCACAAAGGTAAACAACCCCGGGAAAGTAGACCAGAAATGTTTCGGGAAAAGCAGCCTGCCCGCATCAATTGGCTGTCGGGCATTTGTACGACTGCAGGTTAAAGGTCAGGAAAATCACGCCGGTGATAAACTGGTCTTTCTGCTTGCTATTGCCCCGTTGACGGTCTTTAATGCCGATAGCAGGGCCCAGCTCGTAGGAGCGGTCGCTCATCAGGGCTGCTATAGAGGGAGAATTATCAGGGTTGGGAGGAAAGATGCTGGGATCTACGTAGGTCTTGCTTACATCATCCAGGTAATCGGTGGTGGTAAAGCGGTGCAGCACTTCCACCCCCACGTTGAACCGGCTATTGATCGCATACTTGATGCCTACGCCGAATGGTATGCTGATAGCCATGCTGCTGTAAGGCTTACGGTCAGGATAAAGGCTATTGCCCTGGCCTTCAGTGCCCAGCGGGCGCAGGTATATCTTTTCATTGTTCAGGTAAGCATAGGGATCATAACTGAAAATGCCGGCTCCCAGCGTGATATAAGGCGTAAAGCTAAAGCCGGGCTCGCCGGGCATAAAGCGGAAAAAATTGAAATCCCCCTGTATGGCCAGCTCCCAGATATTGCTGTTAAAGCTCAGGTTGCGCCGGTACATATATTCATTATGAGTATTATACCGGTCAGAATAGCCTACCTGGGCAAAGCTAAGCCCGATACGGCCGGCTACGTAGTTGCCGAAGTTCTTGCGGTAGAACAATGAAGCGGCCGGCTTGATGCGGTTGAGGCGGCCCCGGGTATTGAGATCCCCGAAATAATGCGCCCCTCCAAGGCCTATGCCTATCTCTCCTTCCTGTGAAACCGCGCTCTGGCTGTAGTAATTCTGTGACCAGGAAACCATTACCACACCGTTAAAAAATACTGACAGCAACAGCCGGGCAGAAAATCTCTTCATACACGCAAAATAATATTTAGGTGATACTTAGAACGTAAAAACACGCACTTTCTTTTCCGGAAGCCTTAGTTTCTTTTATCAAAGCCCCAGGTCAGCTTGTTGTGAAGGGTTTGCAGGAAATTGTTTTCTCCCAGCCGGAGCAGGTTGATGCGGAAGGTCTCTTTCCTGACAGCGAGCGAAACATTTTTGCCTACTATCTCGCGGCGGGAATCCATAGCGCAGATAATATTGTCGTACCGGCTTTCGATCTCGAAAGAGATCACGTTGTCGTCAGGCACTACCAGCGATCTTACATTGAGATGGTGAGGGGCTACCGGGGTGATCACAAAGCTACCTGAGTCGGGGAAGACGATAGGCCCGCCGCAGCTCAGCGAATAGCCGGTCGACCCGGTGGGTGTTGACACAATAAGCCCGTCGGCCCAATAGGTATTCAGGAACTCCCCGTTCAGGTAAGTATGTATCTTGATCATGGAGGCCGTATCCCGCTTATGGATAGCAAATTCGTTGAGCCCGTAAGGTACATTGCCGAACAGCGGCAGATCGGCATCGAGGTGTATGAGCGTGCGCTTATCGACCACGAAGCTGCGGCGGGCCAGCGCTTTTACGGCTGCCTGCAGGTTTTCGCGGCCAATCCCCGCCAGGAAGCCCAGGCGCCCAAAATTGATGCCCATGATGTAAATCGGCTTGTCGCGCACCAGCGTAATGGTATCCAGCAGGGTGCCATCGCCTCCCAGGCTGATCATAAACTCCACTTCCCCGGTCAGCTCTTCTGCCAGCGAAAAAGTGGATACGCCTTCAGCAAAAGGCACAAAGGTCCTGATCTCATCAAAAAATGACTGGAAGATCACCGGCGCTATATTATACCGGGCCAGCTCTTCAAAGAAGATGCTGACATCTGCCTGCAATCCTCCTTCTATCCCCCGGCTATAGATGGCTGCCTTCATGCTTTAAAAAATAGTCTTTCGGTGTAAATATAGACCGTTTTCACCTAACTGGTTGAACGACCATTCCAGCTTAAGCGTCCAGTCGTAGATGGTAAAGATATCGAGCCCAAAACCGCCGGAAAGCAGGAGCCGGTTGGAAAGCACATTATTACCAGGCTGCGGATCATACACATAGCCTGCATTGCCATAAACCTTACCGTAGATATTGATGGGTATGGCCTGGGGCGCCAGCTTGCGGGTGCCGGGTATCCTCACCTTAAAGCCCAGCAGCTTCTGGCCAAAAGTGGCCTTGGTATAGCCGCCGGCCACGCCGTCCACCACGTAATACTCGTATCCCTGCATGAATATATCTCCATACCCGAGGAACCGCTTATTGAAGTAAGGCTGGGTAAAAGGCAGCTTGAGATTGCCTGCCACGGCCAGGCTGAAGAAGGAGTTCTTCCCCGTATGCCAGCTTCCCATTCCCTTGGCATTGATATACCAGAGGTTCATAATATTGTTCAGCCCTTTTTTGCCGATGGTAAGGTCGGCCACATATCCTTTGGTAGGATAGGGAATATAGTCCACGTCAAAATAGTTCATGGCATAGTACACTTCCGGGAAGCGTATCTGCGTGCGGCCTGCCTTGAAATAGGAAGGATTCTCAGCCACTACCGAATCATTGACCCGTTCCGACGTATAGCCGATGCCAAAGCGGTGCCTCGTTTTGATGGCCCGGCGATAGGTGAGCTCTGCCGAAGCATTGAAAAAGTTGCGCAGGTAATCGTCCGACTTCAGGAAGGCCTGCTTATCTTCCAGCGTATTGTAGTTTATTTCCCGGTTCTTCCCCAGCGCCAGGTTCAGGTTCATGCCCCACTTCAGCTGCCGGTCTATATACAGGCGATCGTAATTAAAGGCAAACTGCTGGGTATAGCCGGTGATGGCATATACACGGAGCTTGTCGTTGCGGCCGGTCACGTTATTGTACATGAGCTTGGCGCCGTAATTGACCCGGCTAAGGCTGGCCTTTTGCTCTACCAGCCACTGGTTAAGGTTACGGTCAACCGGCTTGAAATAAGGAACAGGGAATATATACCATCTTTCCTTTACCTGAACCAGCACATCAACATTATAGCCATTGAAGCTTTTTAGCGCTACCACCACCTCATGGAAAAGCGTGGTGTTCATAAGCTGCTTCCTTGCTTTTTCAAAATTACGGACCAGCTCCTGCAGCTCGTACCGGTCGCCAGGCCTGAAAGGCAGCTCACGCATGATGATATCGGGACGTGTACGCTTGTTGCCGGTAATAAGGATGTTCTGGACAATGAAGAGGCTATCGCCGGGCGACGACATAGGGGACACGACCTCAGGAACAGTAATGATTATTTTTTCATCCGGGCCCGACGAAGAGGACTGGGCACAGATACGCCCGCAGACAGCCAGGAGCAGAAAGCACCATATAGCATATTTTTTTTCCTGTTGCATCTCTTCAGAAACGGGGACGACTAAATTAAAGGAAAATATTCCCTATTGGCCAAGGCAGCAGGAAAAAAACCGGTCAGATATTCAAATAATTCATCAGGTTGTCATAATTACTCCGCAACTCGTTCGCATATAATTCTTCACCGTTATAATATTTAACCGTATACTCATAACGCTGAAAGGTGGCGACAATATCAGAAACCTCTGCTTTGTTGATACGTATCGTTACCAACATCATGCCCGTCTCGGGGTTGTTGGTGGTATTGAGCTGGGTGATCTGGGCGTCATTGGTTTCTACAAGCTTGCTGATCTCGTTGAAGGAATACTGGTTGCTTTCTACCTCGAGCACAACCAGGCCTCCCGGCTCGTTGAGGCTCATGAACTCGGAAGCGTACCTGAGCAGCTCCGGGTAGGTAACCGTTCCCAGCAGCACTTCTTCTTTATTTATCACCGGTACCAGGCTGAGCCCGTTCTCGGCAGCTACGCTGATAGCTTTCAGGAAATATTCGTCATTTTTTACCGCTGCATTGCCAAAAGACTGGCGCAGGGTATCGAGCGATACCGAGTCATCCTCGGCCTGCATCAGCTCATCTTCCCCGGCCAACCCAATATATTTTTCTCCTTCTACTACAGGAAGATGAGTGACATGGTTGTCATTCATGAGCTGTAGGGCCTGGTATACCTTATCGGTCAAATGCAAAGGCGGGATAGCCTGGAATGGAAGTTCACCTGTCAGCATGGGAAGCGGCTTTATTTACATGAAGACCGCAACGTTCAGGCAACTGTTGCAGGCTCATTAAGTTTTTTCAAAAATTTATGAAGGATCGCGTTGAACTCATCAGGAACCTCCATCATGGGTGCATGGCCGCATTTATCAATAAAGTGCAGTTCGCTGCCTGGTATCAGCTTGTGAAACTCCTTGGCTACGAACGGCGGGGTGATATTATCGTTATTTCCCCAGATCAGCAGGGTCGGTTGCTTGATCTGGCTGAGCTCTTCTCCCAGGTTATTGCGGATAGCGCTTTTTGCCAGGGCGATGATCTTGATCACTTTCAGCCGGTTATTGGTGATAGCGAACACTTCATCTACCAGCTCCTTGGTGGCCATTGCCGGGTCATAGAACGTATATTCCGTTTTCTTTCGTATGTACTCGTAGTCGCCGCGCTTGGGATAAGAGTCGCCCATCCCGTTCTCAAACAGCCCTGAGCTGCCGGTAAGGATAATGGATTTGATCTGCGGAGGATTGTTTTTCAGCACATACACCAGCCCTACGTGCCCGCCCAGCGAATTACCTAACAAATGCACGTTGGTATAGCCTCTTGTTTCAATAAACTTATTGACGAACTTGGCCAGCCCGCCTACGCTTGTATGCAGGATATCCATGTCCAGCAAAGGAAGCATGGGTACCACCACCTTGTTGTACTGCTTGAAATATTCGATCAGCGGTGCAAAATTGCTTAATGCACCAAAGAGGCCATGCAGCAGCACCAGGGGCTCTCCCTCGCCTTCTTCGATGAACTTAAACTTATCGTGCTCTTTGATTTCGTAATTCATTCTTCTCTAAGCCATATTAATTTTTGCTAAAATAAACGTTTTAGGTCAAACATCACTTTCCAAATTAATCAATATCTGCTCAATTGCAAATTTAAAAGATTGAAATCCAATTTGAACGACTGATTTCATCTGTTATCTAACTGCTATACAGCAGCGACAGGTAATACCGCCTGATAGAACGGAAATACCACAATAATAAGCTTATAGCGATTATGATCCCTGTATATGTATAATTATTGGGATAAAATGCAGCAAAAGCAAACAAAACCAGCAAGGCGCGGCTGAACTCCAGGTAAAAGATCCAGCGGCGCTGGTCAAGGATGGCCCCGCTATTGACCAGGCTGATGATCACGAAGGCAGAGAACAGGAATAGCTGCCAGCCCGTCAGGTAATGCTCAAAAAGCAATATGATAAATAAAAGGACCAGCGAAGCAGCCGTTTGCCCGGTCACATATTGCCGTATGGCCGTCGTAGGCGCTGCCGCCGGTTGCCGGTTGCGGAGAAATTTTCTTTCCAGCACCATACGGTAACGCGGATCGAGGTCGTCCGGCTTACCGAATATCACTTTCCACCTGGCCTTGAACCCTTTTGCCCGGCGGAAATTCATATACATCTCCAGCCAGAAATGAAAATGCTGCCACAAAAAGCTATAGCTGCGCAAAGGAGTGGTAAGACCATAGGCAATGGCAACCCCGTCCTTTTCCTTTACAAAAGTCCCGAAGATCTTATCCCAGATTATCAGCACATCCCCATAGTTCTTGTCGAGGTATTCAGGGTTAGAGGCATGATGAAGCGCATGATGCGAAGGCGTTACCAGCACATGCTCCAGCCAGCCCCATTTGCCCAGGGTGCGCGTATGTATAAAGAACGGGTACATGCCGTGCACCAGCAGCAGCACGCTGGTCATCAGCGGCGGGAAACCTATAAGCGGCAGCACCGACCAGAACAGGCCGCGTACCACGGCCTGGAATAACGTGATCCTGGCCGATACCGTATAATTGAAATCCTCGCTCTGGTGATGCACCACATGCACGGCCCAGAAGCTGTTGATCTCGTGCGCCAGCCGGTGATACCAGTACCATACCAGATCGGTGAGCAGGAACAGGGTTACCCAGGTGAATATGGTAGGCTTGATATCGAACAGGGCAAAATGCTTGTGGATATACTGGAAGAAAAAGAAAAACAGCCCGGTGGTCATTGTATCCAGGAGTCTTTCAGCTATGCCTACGTTGATATTGGCCACCGATTCTGCATACTGGAAAAAATTTTTCCCCTTTCGCTTCGTGTACAGGTATTCCCATCCTATAAAGAACAGGAACAGCGGTACGGCAAAAGCGAGATAGTTCAGTTTCATCGCTGCAATGCTTTGATTAAAAAATCGATGACAGCTGCCGGAGGAGCTTTGGTCCGGCATGCTAATAGTCTATTTAATTTGTAGACTAAACAAAAATAGCAGATACCCGGCTTCCGGCCAAAACTAAATGCCGCCGGTCAGGTGCTCATTCGCCTTGAAACACCATCGAAAAAATCCTGCAATTCGGTAAACATATCGCGGAACAGCGGCACAATGGCGCCAAACAGATCAATGGCCTTGGGGCCAATAGGCTGGATAAAAGAATAGGTAGCGGAGTTGCTGATAGTGGCCGGCTGTATCACCCTGACCATTTCCGCATAAAAAAGGAGAATGCTGAAAACGATCATATATACGGCTGCATAAAGCAATATGCCGCCCAGGCGGTTTAGCCAGCCAAGCATCACTACTTCTACAGCACCCTGCAGCAGCCGGACACCCCAGCGCACCGCCAGCACCGCTGCTATGAATACTACGGTAAACGACAGCACAGGCAGCCATCGGTCCGACACCTTCATCACTTCACCGAGATGCCCGGCCACTACTGTCGACAGCTTTACCGCTGCTGCCAGTCCGATAATGATCGCCACGAAAGAGAATATGCCTACCAGAAAGCCCAGCCGGTATCCCTTGATGATCGCGAGCAGCATAAGGATGATAAATAACAGATCGATGATCATGGTTATTGGTTTCGCTAAAGAAGAAGACATGGCATACAATGCCCATCTACGCATACTTAACAAGCTGCGCGGCCGGTTATTGCCTGCGGGAACGGGTTACCGGTAATTTAGCCCTTGCTTAACAGCTCCTTTGCCACCGTGGAAATGGCCTTGCCATCCGCTTTCCCGGCCAGTTGCCTGGAAGCAATGCCCATGACCTTGCCCAGGTCTGCAGGTGAGGAAGCTCCTGTTTCGGCAATGATGCGGCTGACGGTCTCTTTCAGCTCTTCGGCCGATAATTGGGCCGGCAGGAATTTTTCGATCACCGCGATCTCCTGCTCTTCTTTCTCTGCCAGGTCGGGGCGGTTTTGCTGGCGGAAGATGTCCAGCGAATCCTTACGCTGCTTTACCAGCTTCTGCAGCAGCCTGATCTCTTCTTCGCCCGACAGGTCACCCTGGCTACCTTCGGCGGTCTTGGCCAGCAATATGGCAGCTTTTACTGCCCTGAGGCTGCGCAATGCTACTTCATTCCTCGCGAGCATTGCTGCTTTCAGCTCGCTGTTTATGGTTTGTTCGAGGCTCATAAAATAAGCGGGTTAACAAGTTAATGGAACCGGAGATCCTTATCAGGCCTTGCTTTCCTGCATCTGCTTGTCGCGGAACTTCTGGTAAAAGCCGCGGGCAAATGTTTTCAGGTCTTCCACCATATCCTTATGATTGGTAGCACGCCCATAGGTATCGGCCATCGTCATCATGGTCTGGTAAAAAAAATCGGCCATCTCGTCTACCATCATATCCTTGGTCCATAGATCGATACGCAGGGCGGCCTTTTCGGCCCCGTCCCAGAAAGACAGCATCATGGCCTTGGCCTTCTGCGATTCCTGCACAGTGGTATCGGTAGCGTTCCAAAGGATCGCATCAGGGATACGGCTCTCATCCGTATGCACATCAATAACAATAGAAGATTGTTTCATCCAGGCTTAAATTTACGATCACCCGGCAGTCAAGGCCGCCAGATAAGGGCGACAAAGGTAGTCAAATCAGGCGTTGGCCTGTACAATTGTTTCCCATAAGGCTGCTGCCGGTCCTTCGTGGCCGTAAGCCCGGGCCTTTTCCAGACCTTCCTGCACCTGCTGCCGGCGAAGTGCTTCGTCCTTGTAAAGCCGCATCATCTTTTCGGCAATGGCAGCCGGGTCGGCAGGATCGGCATACAAGGCAGCGCTACCGGCTATTTCCTCCATTGCCGAAGCCGGAGCCGTAATAACAGGTATGCCGCAGCTCAGGGCTTCCAGCACCGGGGTGCCAAAGCTTTCTGCCGGTGAAGGATATACCAGCGCATAAGCAGCTGCCGTCAATGCTGCCAGCTCCTTTTCTTCCAGGTAGCCTGTAAGTATTACATCTTCCCGGTATTTATAGGTCCTGAGGCTTTCTGCCACACCAGCATGCTGCGATATCAAAGGACCGGCAAGCACCAGCTTCCACTGGCTTTGCTGTCTTTTCTTGAACAAGGAAAAGGCCTTCAGCAGTTCTATGGGATGCCGGCGTGGGTGAAGGCCGCCGGAGCACAGGAAATAATTCTTTCCCCCGGTATATTTTTCCCTGGTGGCATCCTGCTCGGCGGTAGACCGGGCGTGGAAAGAAGGCCGGGCAAACTTTGGCACTATGCTTATTTTTCCGGCAGGGATAGCATAGCTTTTGCCGATCGCCTCGCTGGCAAAGCCTGAATGGGTAATGATCGCTGCTGCTTTGCGGAGGTAAGCCGGCAGCTGTCGTTGGTAAAAGGAGCGTTCTGCCCGGGTAAGCTGCTCAGGCTGCAGGAAGCCCAGATCAGACAGTACCAGGCATTGGGGCACGCGGGTAGCCAGGCTGGCGACTCCGTCAACCGCTAAATAAACATCGGCTTTATATTTCCGGAGAATGCGGGGCAGCCGCACATTGTACCACCATTTGCGGAGCAGCAGGTTACCGGCCACCGGAGCCGCAAAAACCGGCACTACATTGTCGCCAGGCAGCAGCGTAGCCTCAAAGCTACGGTCCGATACCAGCACAAACCGGTGATCGGGGTGAGCGGCAGTAATACGCTGCAGCATTTCCAGCCAAAAATAAGCGGCTCCTGCCGGCTGGTCGGTTGCAAGAAACCTGGCATTTACCACGATCGTCATAGAAGGCAAAGGTAAATACTGTGATCCACAGGATCACTGGCGGTCAAACCATACAATATTATTACCGGCTCTCCGGCCTGCAATGTTTTTATCCTTCTATTTTTTACGTCGTTCTTTTTCTAAGCCAGGCCTGTTTTTTCACGGGAGGTATCTTCTATTTCCGCAAGTGGATACACTACCCCGATTCATTTATTACTACTGGATAAATGGCGCAGTTATACAATTGTATAGCGATGCGCTTCTCTTTATTTTTATCGCCTGTATCCGTCGTTCCAAAATCCAATCTGTTACCTATGAAACACTTTTACCATTTACCATACCGGTTATCGATGATCCTGCTTATGCAAACCCTGCTGTTGAACAAATCTTCCGCCCAATGCTCCGGCGGCCACCCGGGTGGGACTACGGCTTATGATGCCACTATCTCCTTTGCTTCGGGGATTACTTCCATGCTGGTAAAGTTCCCTAAGTTCAATCCTGAAGAGGGCATGGTGACCTGCATGCGCTTTTGCTTTACAGTGGGTGGCGTGGTAGACAGCCTTTCGTTTGAGAACACCGACCTGGATAACCCGCATGATTTTTCTGCCACGTACGGCCGCACCGATATCGTTACAGGCCCTGGTCTTTCCGGCGCTTTATTCAGCAGCATCAGCAAGCCCTATCATTTTTCGCTGGCCAAGGCCGATGGGGTGCCTGGCTCTGGCCCTGATTTCGGGAAGGTTATCAACGATACTATCTTAGGTTCCACTACCTGCCAAACCGTTACTACCGAAAGCTCGCTCTCGGAGTTTTACGGGCAGGCCAACGACAGCGTAGTATATAATTATACTATTACGGGCGGGGTAAATATTACCAGCAGCGCCAATGCTTCTATCGGCATTGCCACTTCCGGCTTCGTGAGGGTGCGCTTTGAATACTGCACCTGCCCCTCCACCGTATTGCCGCTCAATATCCGGGAGTTTTATATCAATAAGATAAATGCCGGCAAAGCAGAGCTGGTATGGCAGGGATTTGATGATCCTGCCGCCGATTACCGCTATGAGGCAGAAGTAAGCGCCGACGGCCGGAACTTTACACGGGTCGGAACCGTACCGAAGAATAATACGGCAGCAGCCTATAAGCTGCCTTATACGGCCAGCAGGACCGGCATGCATTATTTCCGTATCCGCCAGGTATATGCCAACGGTTATACACGGTTTAGCGATATTCGCCATATAAACCTGGAGAGTGCGGGCCTGCCAAAATTTGTTTTATTTCCCAACCCGTCAAATGGTATTGTTGGTATTAAATTTGCTAATTTTGTCAGCGGATATCTTGAGATAAAGGTATTCAATGCCCAGGGGCAAACACTTATTGCGAAGCAGGTAGAGGTTGAAAATGTGAATTCGCTGCAAGTGGCCAGTTTACAGCAGAAAGGAGTGTACTGGATCAGGGTGATGGATGTAAACACCAAGCAATCAAGTGTTAATCAACTTTTAATTAAATGACCTCTTAGGTGGAAGAGGATGGTGGCTTGTAAAAGGGGCCTTGGTTCGGGGCCCCTTTCTTTTAACCTCCTTTCTTTGCCTATATACTTCTCTGACAAGGCAGGCCAGCTCCGGATAAAGCCGCATAAGATACCCTGTCTGCCTTTTGGGTGAAACTTTCCTTACATTTGCTTCCACCAATGATGAACATGGAATATAATACCACCAGAAATGATCTGATCATGCGCGAATATGGGCGTCATGTGCAGAAAATGATCGAGCACCTGCTCACGATAGAAGATCCGGAACGTCGTCAGCGCAATGCTTATGCAGTAATAGAGCTGATGGGCTTCCTGAACCCTCACCTCAAGAACGTAGAGGATTTCCGTCATAAATTATGGGATCACCTGTTCCTGATCAGCGATTTTACCCTTGACGTCAAATCCCCTTATCCCATCCCGACCCGTGAAACGCTCAGGGCCAAGCCTAACCCGCTGCCTTATCCCAAGCGTCATCCCCGCTTCTCTCACCTGGGTAAAAATCTTGAAAGCGTGATCAATAAAGCGCTGAATGAAGAAGATACGGAAAAACGCCAGGGCTTTGCCAATGCCATTGCTTATTACATGAAGCTGGCCTACAGCAACTGGCATAAGGAAATGGTGCATGACGATGCTATCCAGAGCGAGCTTACCGGTATCACCAATGGTCAGCTCACCTTTACCAATACTCCTTATGTAAAAGCTTTCCGCCAGCAGGAGAACCGCGATAGGGACCGTGGCGGGTATGGTAAGCAACGCAATAAGTTCCAGCAGCGCAACAACAACGGTGGCGGCAACCGCCGCAATGACAACAACAACCGTGGCAGCGGCGGCAATTTCAAGAAGAAAAGATACTGAACTGTTTGATCCAATACGAAGCGGGGCACTGTGTACAGCGCCCCGCTTTTTTATGCTGTCTTCATCATAAAGAGGCTAAAAGCTTTAATCAGGCCCGGTTACCTGCTATATTAGAACGGATAACCGATGCCCAGGTTGAAGATAATGTTTTGCTTACGCCATTCCGGGTCTTTGAAATTGATCTTATCGATCACCCAGCGCTCCCCTTCAGCCAGGAAAGGCTTGCGCAGCGGGATGGCCACATCCAGCCTCAACACCAGGAAAGATATATCGAAGCGCAGCCCCACACCGGCACCTACGGCTATTTCTTTCAGGAAACGGTTTGAGAATTCGCCGCCAGGCTTGAGCGGGTCCCTATTATACAGCCAGATATTGCCTGCATCCACAAAGATGGCGCCGTGCACGATGCTGAACAGCTTGGCCCGAAGCTCGGTATTCATCTCCAGCTTTATATCACCCGATTGGTCGGGCAGGAAGCTGGTAGTAGAGTCCACGTAAGTGCCCGGCCCCAGGGAACGGCTGCGGAAAGCCCTGATGCTGTTGGTACCTCCCACAAAGAACTGCTTGATAAAGGGAAGCGCCGTGGAATTGCCATACGGGTAACCTACTCCCAGTATCAGCCGGTTGGCCCAGATGGTGTTGGCCGCTACTTTAGTGTAGTGCCGTATATCGCCTTCCACTTTTACATATTGCGAAAAAGGCGCGCCTGCAATATACTTGATATTGCCTGCCTTGGCATTGGCGCCCGATATCAGGCCGGCCACATTTCCTGACAGGTCGAGGTTGCCGTTGAAGTACAGCCCGCTTTTTGCATTTCCCTGCAGCTCGTTGTAGTTATACGTATAGTTAGACCCGAGAATGAACTGCTTTTCTACGGCTTTCTGCAGCGTTGGGTTATTGGCCGAGCTGTCGAGGTACAGCTGCGTGATCTTGAGCGGCTGCACATAGTTGATGGAAATAGGGTTGAGCTGGTGCTCCTTATATATGTTCTCTTTCCAGTTGTAGCCAAAGGCCGCCCGGAATGAGTTCATGGTGTACAGCTTCTGCTTGTTCAGCAGGTCATAGCCCAGCAATATAGTGGTCTTGGGCACAAAGCCTCCCTTGGTATTGATAGAAATAAAGGGCACCAGGAACCGCGGGAAGGCCAGGCTGGTCTCCAGTCCGCCGCGATAGGTATTGAACCCCCTGAGCTGCCCGCTGAACTGCACCTCAAAGCCGCCGGTAGCATTGATCGAGAACAATTCACCGCCCCGGAACGTATTGCGGTTCCGCCAGCCTACAGTTATGGATGAGCCTGTAAGGTTGTTTGATTTGGTGCTGGCATTGATCTCCGACCTGATCGATTTTTTAGGCATCGGCGTCAGGTAATAAAAAGCATTGAGCTTGGGCGAGTCAACTGCCGGCAACACCTCGAACCTGTTCTTCACGAACTTGAATACATTGAGGTTTACCAGCCTGTTGATGCTGAGATTGTGATCGGTGCGGTTATATATATCGCCGGGGTTGAATTGCATCGACTGCTCAAACATCCGCGGCTTATAGAGCTTACGCCGGTCTACTACATAATACCCGTTGTAATAAGTGGCATTGCTTTTCAGCGTATCGCTTGAAGGAGAGCTGAGCCGGTAGCTTGGGAAAATATATACATCATTGATGCGGTACACCTGTCTTGCTTCGGGCGGGGTCTGGGGCTTTACCCGCAGGTAAAGGTTCACCTTGTGATCACCGATGGTGCTGTCGGTTCGGATGATCAGGTAATCGTCATCAAAGAAATAAAAGCCGTGCTCTTTCAGGTAATTGTCTACCCGGGTCCGTTCGGCCTTGATCACTCCCAGGTCGAATGGCTTATCCTTTTTCAGCAGCGTACCGCGAAAGGTAGCCCCGATAGCGCGACCGAGATCGGTGCTGTCTGTCTCAAAAGCAACCTCATTGATGGTGTACTGCGGCCCGGCAGTAACCGTATAGGTGGCATGCGCCTTCTTTTTCCTGATAGTTGTATCGCCTCTTACTTCAGCCTTGAAGTAGCCGGTATTTTCCAGCTCGCTTTGCAATACTTTTTCATTCCGGTCAATGCTCACGCTGCTCAGCAGCACGGGCGGCTCTCCTAACTTATACTTAAGCCAGCCGCGCGGTGAATTCTCTTTTTTAGGATTGCCTGCCAGGTTATACATCATCAGCTTGAAGGGTATGCCCAGTATCTTTTTATTGGGCTTCGGCCGGGTAAGCGCAGACAGGGTGCTCCGCAGGTTCTTTTTCTTTTTCGACTTCATGTCCTTATCCGTGATCTTCACGGTAGCCCCGGTGTAAAGCGCATCTCCGTCAGGTACACTTCGGGTAGTGCTGCACCCGATGGTGACGGCCGCGCTGATCAGTAAGCAATAGTATAAATAGAATTTGGTCATGGATTGGTCGTGCCTGATGTTTGTTCTTTTTTATTCTTTTCCCGTTCGCGCTGCTCTTCCTGCTCTTTCCGCTTGCGGGCCTCTTCGCGCCGTTTTTCTATTTGCTTCTGACGGAAGATATCCCTGAACCGGTTATAGTCGAGCGTAATGATAAAGCCTACACCTGTTTCAATGATATATCCCTCTATCACGCCCTGGTACTCATTCTTACGATAGGCCCGCAGGCGGTACCTACCATCCTTGCTAAGTCGGTAATCCACGGCTATGTTGCCGGCGATATTGCTGGCCTGCTGGTTGGAGTTCTGCGGACCTTCCAGCTCAAAATTGCTGCCTACGCTTACCGTCAGCCTGTCGTTCAGCAGCCGTTTGGAAAGACCCACGTTCAGGTCGGTCCTGTCTTCCCGCTGGCCGGTGGTATAGTCGTCGGATGATTGCACATCGAAGTTCAGGTCTACGCCTTTTACTAAGTCGGAGGCCAGCCGGTTGAGCTGCTCTGTCATCAGCTTGCTTACGCTCTGGCGGGCCAGGGTGGTAGCGCTGACGCTGCTGCTGCTGTTGAACGGATTTTCAGCAATGAACCGGTTAAGCAGCAGCAAGGCAAAGACCTGCTTGTTCATTTCTCCTTCTTCCTGCCGCAGCTGTTCCAGCTTAGTCCTCACCGTGGTGATGATATCATTGGATACCACGTAGCTCTTATCGTCAGGCAGTATAATATCGAAGGTTATCTTCGGCTGCAGCAGTTTGCCGACCATAGACAGGTGCACTTCAAAGGGAAGCTTCTGCAGGTAGGTATTTCTTTCAGCAGTTGCCACATCTTCTCCCAATTGGTTTTTGACCAGGTCAAGCGGAGCTGTATTAGCAACATATATGGCTGTGATGTCCACATCGGCATCAGTAGGCTCACCGCCCCAGGTAAGCTTGCTGCCTTTTTGTATAGTGAAGCGCCGCCTGATGCCATTAAATGAAAGCTCGTAAGCCCCGTCTTCCAGCTCGTAAGTACCTGCCAGGGTAAGATCGCCCGACTGGTTGATGCTGGCATTGAGCATGGCCTCGCCTTTTACATTCAGGAAGTCACCGTTGCCTTCGTCCACTATCAGGGTAAGCTCGGCTGCCTTATCTATTTCCACGTTCACCGAAGCCTGGATGCCTTTGATGGAAGTTACATTCATAGAATCATACGCGGCCAGGAAAAGCGAGTCGTTAAGCGGCGCATCCATATCTACGAACTCTACCACGCCTTCCCTGTCTACCACGCCCGGCTCCGATTGCGGCAATACGATGGTCATCTTTGTTTTTTCGTTCACCTTGAAACGGCCATCCACTATTGGGGCATCGGCAGTGCCGCTTACAGACAGGTCAGCATCAAAATACAGCTGGCCATAGAAAAGCTGGTTGTCGCGCTTGGTGCTGTTCAGGGCGCGGAAGTTCTTGGCATCGATATCCAGGTCGAGCTTATAGCTGGCGAAATCATTGGTCGCTGCCGTGCCGTTCACCGTCAGCTCGTTATTGGCAGAGTCTTTCACGCTGAAATGATCAAAGCGGAGGCCGTTCTCATTTACCTGTATCTTTTCCTGGTCGATGCGGAAATAGTTATTCAGCATAGACAGGTTAAAGCCGGTCTTATCAAAATTGAGATCGCCCTTAACGACCGGTTTGGCTATGCTGCCGGTAATGGAGAATTTACCGTTCAGCGATCCTGTAGCTTCCCTGATAGCTCCGCCAGAGAGGGCCTGCGCGGTTGTCATCGGAAGGGTGCGCAGGTCAAGGTTCATATCAGCCGTGCTGGTAGCTACATTATAATTACCCGTAAGCTGCACATCATTGCCCCGGCCCGTAATAGTAATGTCAGCATCATAGATATTGGTCACCTTATTGTTGACCAGTATCGCCACGTTGCCTACCGTATCTTTCTTGATGCTAAGATCATCTACCTTGAGGTCAGCCGTAAAGAGCGGCTCTTTCATTATCTCCCTTACCTCTGCTTTTCCGTTCAGCACTCCATCTACCAGCACAGAGTCGCTTTGCACAAAGCCGGTAAGGGTAGAGATCCGGAAAGCAGAGAAATCTACTTCCAGGGGTGCATCAGGCTCTGCTGACACGCTATTGATACGCAGCTTCTGCGATCCCTGTGTAAGCTCAAAATTATTGGCCGTAATGCCTTTTGGCGAATAGCTGATGCTGTTGTCGCTTGCGATGCCCCAGCGGTCATAGTTCAGCAGCAGGTTGTTTGGCTTGAGCGAAAGCACATAGCTACCTGTTTCAGGTTGCTGTACCAGGGCCCCGAGGTTGTATTTATCTTTTTCTCCCTTATCCTTGATGTTCAGGTTAAGATCGATATTGTTATTTGCCAGGGTAGCATCTATCGTGGTCTTGTAAAGCTGTATGCTGTTGCCGCTGCTAAGCTCCTGCACGGTGGCCTTTATGTTGATAGCGCTATCGCCGGTAGAGGCAGTAACGTCCAGGCCGTTGATCTTATTGGCGCCTAATTCTATTATCGGGGCTTTGATATCGGCCGACCAGCCTGCGTCGTTTGAAAAACGGCTATGCAGGGTCAGCGAGTCCATACGCTTCAGGTCGGGCAGGAATGCCTGCAGCATCGGGCCGTTCACTACCGCTGCATCGAGCGTAAAGTTGAAGGGCTCACCGCTTGTCGTATCTTTTCGCTGCACGGCAAAATAAGGCTCTATGGAGCGTTGTATGATATCTCCGAACTGGGTAAGCTTGTATTGCCCCTGCAGCTGCGCCATTACAGCATCGCTTTGCAGGCTTATATATTGACCGCTGTCGTTATGGCCGGCCTGCAGGCTGATGGTATCCATTCTTGCCCGTTGATCGGCACGCACCAGCAAGGCGTCGGTAACCAGCAGCTTTCCTTCCAGGCTGTCGGGATTGGTACCCGGGAAGTCGGCGGTTATCTTTCCCCGGAACACCATCCTGTCGGGAGTAAGATGCAGCTCCTGCATTTTGATGCTGTCGATCATCGTATTCAGCTTTACGGCCGGGTATTCCTGCGAAAGATCGGCAGTGGCCTGCAACGCTATATGTATATTAGGATCAACAATGCCGGCATCCACTACTGCCTGCTGATCGGCGATCGCTCCATGGAGCTTCAGGTTGCGGTAATTATATCCTTTCAATACCGCTGAATGCAGGGTGCCATCGAGGTTTGCCCTGGCCGTACGGGTATCGTAGCCATTTCCTTTTACTGTAAAGGATGCCGTAACAGGCCCGAGGTTTTCTTTATTCTGCAGGATGGTGCCAAGGTCCAGCGATTTTGTTTCTACGGTCATATCATAGCCCGCACGGCGGGCATCCGTTATCTGCTGCAGGCGCCCGCTCACCGTAGCATTGCCCAGGTCGGTAAAAAGCGCCAGGTGGGTAGAGAGATCGCCCATCGAGCCTTTCAAGTTACCGGACAATCCCATCTGCTGCGGCAGCGTAATATTTTGAGGCAGCGACTTGCGAGGCACGAATTGCTGTATATCGCTCCGCGAGCTGCTGATATTTTTGATGGTCAGGTCGGCGCTCATCTTATTCATATCCGGCAGCCCTCTTACCCGCCCGTTCACATCCAGGCGCGTATGCTGCAAACCGCTTACCTGCAGCGCATCTATTTTCATATCGGCAACACTGCCGGTGATGCGGCTGTTGATATACCAGGTAACGGAAGGATTGGCAAAGGCAGGCTGGGTCTTTAACGAAGGCACGAAGGTCAGCACATCTTTTACCTGCAGCCGGCTCTCATCTAACCGGAGGTCTAACTGCATGGCGCCGATATTATCTTTAAGCGCTTCCAGCGAAGGATAGCTGATCACAGCCGATCTCTTCAGCTCAGTGCCCGGCGTTTTGAGATAAAGGTCTTCCAGCGAAGCGCCTTGCGGTGAATAAAGAAAATCCACTTTCAGCTCTTCCAGCACGAAGCCGCTCTGCTCGGCAATGGAAGCTTTGCTGATGCGCCCGGAGATGGTATCGGTGCTTAGCAGGAACTTATCGGCATGAAGCGTAAGCGGGGAAGCATAGATGTGAGCATAGTCCATCCCCGAGGGCTGCCGCGGGCTGTTGTCGTTATCAAAGCGGAGGAAATTATTATCCAGCCGCAATGTATTGACGGTAATGCGCCAGCCTGCTTCTTTCTGGCTTTGCGCTTCCTGCTCCACTTCCTGCTCTACTATCTTCGATTGCTCTTTGCGGCCCATGAGTATGGAAGCCTTCGTGTCTTGCAGGCGCAGCTGGTCAAGGTCGATAACACGCTGGTCGAGATCGATATGCCGCGGCTTCACGTTGAACGCATCCAGGTCAAGGTTGGCATAAAAGGCCGACACATCATTGCGGAAATCGATCTTTATTTTCTGGAGGTCGAGCTCCTTGAATGATAGCTGCATGGGTATGGGCTCCTTCGCTTCTATCATGTCTTTGGCAGGAGGGTCGGGCGTGGCCAGGGGCTTGGACTGGTATATGCGGGCTGTAAGACCTGCGATATGCGTGCGCGGGATATTGAAAATGCTTTGACCCGGGTCAAGCTCCTGTATCTTGGTATCAAGATGATCAAGCCAGGCTTCGGCATCATTGCCGGTGATCACATCCTTGTACACGACCCTTATACGATCCAGGCGCACAGACCGGATAGGGATCGGGGAAGAAGCAGAGGTATCCGTTTTTTCCTTTGGCTCTGAGGGCGAGGTAAAAGCATCCACGATAAACTGGAAATTGAAAACCGTATCGGGCAGCTGTCTTTTTATCTTGGCCGTAATATCTTCGAGCTGCACTTCCTTTATCTCGAAATTCCCGAAAGCCAGCTTGACGAGGTTTACATCAACCTTGATATTCCCGCCATAAAGCAGGGTATCGTGCTGCCGGTCCTCGACATATATATCTTCCAGCACTACTTTCTTGGTAAAGTTGATATAAAGACGGCCCACGCCAACTTTGGTGTCCAGCTTTTTCTGCAGGTAGCTGACCGCTTGTTTCCGTATAAAATTCTGAACGGGCGGGGTCTGGATCAGGATGATGATAAGCACCAGGAACAGGAATATGAACAAGATAGTTTTCAGGACTATTCTTGCCAGTCGTTTCCAAATATTCCGTTTCTTTTTGGCTTGCTCCATGCAATTCTTCTCACCGCTGGTTAGTAGAGACTTATTTATTGTAAAGATACACCGCCCCGGGTTTATGCTTTTACCCGGATACCATAGAAAAAATCATGCTATTCATGGTGGAACAGGCAAAAAATTGCCTTTTGAGGTAAATTATCCTTTTCCCTGGCATTAGTTGGGTATGAAATAGTTGCATTTCCTCCACATTCCTTACCTTCCTTGCTTAAAAGCTTGTTTATATGACCCGTACGAAGATCGCCGGGATCGGTATGTATGTACCCGAAAACGTGGTATCGAACCAGGACCTTACCAGGGTAATGGACACCAGCGACGAGTGGATCCAGGAAAGGACCGGCATCCGGGAACGGCGTTATGCGACCCGCTACAAAGACACCACCGCCACCATGGGAGCTGCGGCTGCCAGGTCGGCCATGGAAAGGGCGGGGGTCACTGCCGCCGATATCGACTTTATCATTTTTGCCACGCTCAGCCCTGATTATTTTTTTCCCGGATGTGGGGTATTGGTGCAACGCCAGCTGCAGATGAAGGAAATAGGCGCCCTCGATATCCGCAACCAGTGCAGCGGGTTTATCTATGGCCTCAGCATAGCCGACCAGTTCATTAAAACCGGCATGTATAAGAACATCCTGCTGATCGGTTCCGAAACCCATTCCTATGCGCTCGACTTCAGCACCAGGGGGCGCAATGTATCGGTGATCTTTGGCGATGGGGCCGGCGCCGTAGTGCTGCAGCCCACAGAAAAAGATAACCAGGGCATACTAAGCACCCACCTGCACAGCGATGGCAATGATGCAGAGTTGCTCAGCATGCCCAACCCAGGGTTTCATGCCGGTTACTTCTGGGAGCAGGTACGGCCTAAAGAACCCGAGCAACCTTATGGAGGCATGTTCATTACCCAGGACCTGCTTGACCGGGAAGATATTTATCCTTACATGGATGGTCAGGCCGTATTCAAGAAAGCCGTGATCAAATTCCCTGAAGTGATAATGGAAGCATTGGAAAAAAATGACCTTACCACGCAGGATATCTCCCTGCTGGTGCCGCACCAGGCCAACCTGCGCATTGCCCAGTTCATACAGCAGCACCTGCAGCTGCGTCCCGAGCAGGTGCATAATAATATACAGCGCTACGGCAATACCACCGCGGCCTCTATACCTATCGCCCTTTGCGAAGCCTGGGAAAAAGGTAGGGTAAAAGAAGGCGACCTGGTATGCCTGGCCGCTTTCGGCAGCGGCTTTACCTGGGGCAGCGCCCTGCTGAAGTGGTAGTGCAACGAAATAACCGCTAAACCGATCTATATAATATGAAGAAGCTCTATTTTGCGGCCCTGGCCGCGCTCATAGCAATAAGCTCCTGCGCCCGCTCGCAAAAAACCACGCTGCCGGTATTGGATGAAAGCGCGGCATCCAAGCAGTCATGGAAGTTTATCATTACCATGAACAAGAAGCAGGTTTTTTCTATGGACCGGCCTGACCCCAGGATAAACACTGTCCTGATCAGCCGTAAGAGCCTGGCAACACAGGGAACAATGGAATTAACATATACCGAGGAACCGGGAGCACAGGTCAACCGCAGCTTTATCATCACTGGCCAGAACGACAAGGAGCTGTGGCGCAGGGACAGCAGCTCTCACGCTCAGCTTAGCTACCAGGGGCTGCTGCAGCTTTTCGGCGATCAGAATACGATCTCCATCTCCACCATAGCTATTCCCTCCGATCCCGCGCTTGCGGCCGTAGTACGGGTAAGGGCCGTACATTTGTGCTTTTTAAAGCTGATCGACTAATGCAGCGTAAGATCATTTATCTTATCAACCCTATCTCAGGAACCGGCCAGAAGAAAAATATACAGGCGCTGATCACCAAGAAGACAAAGGAACAGCACATTCCTTTTTTTATATACCCTACCGTAGCCAGCGGCGACTATAGCTTCCTGCTCGATATTGTCCGCGAAGAAAAAATAACCGACGTGGTCATCTGCGGGGGTGATGGCACAGTGAGCCAGGTAGTGGGCGCCTTGCAGAAGACAGGAGTAAATTTCGGCATACTCCCGGCAGGCTCCGGCAACGGGTTGGCTTTTGCAGCGCATATTCCCAGATCCGCCGCCAGGGCGCTCGATATTGTTTTTGCCGGCCAGCCCATGCTTACCGATGCTTTTACTATCAACGGGCATTTTGCCTGCATGCTCTGCGGCCTGGGCTTCGATGCCCGTGTAGCCCACGACTTTGCCCGGCAACCGAAAAGAGGCTTGTCTACCTATATAAAACAGGTGGTCAGGAATTTTTTTTCTGCCGCTCCTTATTCATTTGAAGTAAGATCGGGTCGCAAGAGATTGACCGCCGAAGCCTATTTTATCAGCATTGCCAACAGCAACCAGTTTGGCAATAATTTCACCATTGCTCCCAAAGCCAGCCTGAACGACGGGTTGCTCGATATCGTGGTCATGGCCAGCCCCAACAAGCTGTCGGTGCTGCTGCAAACGCTGCAGCAGGTGGGAGGCTTTACTTCCCTGCAGCCAGAAGCAGAGGTTGGGGCAAAAAAGGGAGTGATCTATTTCCAGGCAGAAAAAATATCCATCGTCAATCATTCCTCAGCGCCTTTGCATATCGACGGTGAGCCGGCAGAAACGCCCGAGATCCTGCAGGTGGAAATAAAGAAGAATTTCTTTAAGCTGCTGCAGCCGGCAGGTAAAATATCCTGAATACCTTCTATTCTTTTTCCTTCTCCAGCAGGCGCAGCACTTGCTGGAAATTGCGCGTATTGCCTGGCGCGTTTACCGAGTTAATGATATCGTTGCGCTCGCGCTGGCTCAGGTGAAAGTTAAGCGCGGCCTTATTCTCTTCCTTTGAAGGGGAATACTGGAACAATACCTTGTTCACCGTTCGCCTGTTGTTGTCGCTGAAATAGCTGAGCATGTCGTTCTGCGAGTACTCCATCATCTTGAACCAATTGTGCTGCAGCAGCAGGAAGGGCTTGGTAGCATGATCGCTGATATCGTCCGATACATAAGGATATTCCCAGCCGCCGGGGTTTCTGTCGCGGATCTGGATCAGCAATATGCCACTGGTGTTCTGCCGTATCCAGTCGTCAAAGGCCGTAAGAAAGCGAAGCCCTGTTTCCTGCCCGTAATTATCGCGCAGGCCGGCGTCCATCACATCTATCACCGGTTCGCAGGGCAGCCACACATTGGGCAGCACAATAGGGAACGTAGCGTTCATGCGGAGCGCCGACAATACTCGCAGGTTATAAGGATCCTGACGCTTGAAAAAAGCGGTGAAGTCGATCACATCAGGATCCATTTCCGGCATACGGGTCGTATCCTGCCAGCCTTGCATCATAAAGCTGATGGGCTGGGTGCTGATCACCATCTTCCGGCTGTCGCGGGTAACTACCGAGTTAAAGAAAACAAGCGGGATACGCGCTTCCTTTTCATCCTGGTAATAGTCGCGCAGCTGCTTATCAAGCACGCCGCGGGTGTTCATATTGAGCTTTTGCTCAAATGCATATCCTCTGTCCTTTACATAATTGTACGGGCTGACGCTGAATTTCTGTGCCGGCGCTATCAGGTCTCTTGCCACAAACGAAGAGAACATGGAGTTGAGCAGGTCGCTGGAAATATCTTCCGCGTAACGCCTGTCCTGCAGGTTGATATCTTTTCCGAGCTGCTTCTGGCGGTACAGCTCCCTGAAATACGTGGCCCCGATCATTCCTCCTGAAGCGCCCGTGATAAGAAAGGTCTTCCGCATGATGGTTCCCTGCGTAATGCTATCGAGGTATTGCAGCACGCTTACCGTAAAGGCAGCGCTGCGATGCCCGCCGCCGCTGGTATTGATCACTACCATCAGCGGCCGGTCGCTATCCTGGTTTTTCTTCCATTTTTCCAGGATGCCGATCATGTTCTCCCGGTCACGCTTCACCTGTTCCGACGCGCACAGGGCCAGCAGCCCTTCGCGCGTGTAAGAAGGTCTTTCATCGAGGTTCTGGTAATTGAGGCCATAGCCTTTATTGCGCGGATCGATCCAGTCGATCTTGTAAAAAAAATTAAGCAGCAGCACCAGGGCCACCAGGTAAGGAATGCTCCAGCTCTGGAGAAAATAAGAAAAGGCGCCGGCCACGCCTATCAGGATGGAAAAGAAAATGGTGATGCTGGCGGCTGCCGGTATCTGGAAAAAAGGAGAGTCAAGGAAAAAGCCGATCGTGATCAGGAACAGGAAGGCGGCAAACACGCAGAGAATGGCGGCAAAGTGATGGCGCTTGAAAAGCGAATCAACAAAGTCGCTGGTATAATGGCTTACATTTCGCGTGGGACGAAGCCGGGCCGGCGATTCAAAATACCATTCCACCCGGATAAGGCTTTTCTCCACTGTTTCTTCCTTTTCAGGGCGTAAATGCGTGATATACTCGCCTGGCTTGGAAATGACCGGTATCATCTGCCGGAGAATATTCCGGTCGGCCCGGAAAAAATAAAGAAAAGAAGCGGCCAGTATGAAGCAAAGCCCGCTCAGGAAGCCGCCTGCCAGGAAAAGTATCTCCGTATTGCTGATCAGCTCCAGGTAATGGTCAAAACGGTAAGCGCGGATAAAGTAAAAGACCACGAACACCAGGGGGATTACGGCATTGTTGATGCAATATTTCAGGAAAGGATTGGTAGTGGCGGCCAGGAACCGGAAATGACGGCTGAAAAGGATAAAAGTGCTGATATTCCAGCTCATGATGAACATACCTACCGACAAGCCTACCAAGGCTGCGCTTACCGAGTTTACATTGCCCAGGTACTCAGGCGCCAGGTACAGCGAGTCGGCCCCAAAGGTTTTCATGAAGCCGCCGTCTACCGTGCTGAAGAGGATAAACCAAAACACCAGCAGCACCTGGTATTTGCGAAAATGCAGGAAGACCAATTGTACGGGAAATGAATACAGGAAACCTCGAAACCAGGCTTTCATATAGATGGTTCAGTGGCAATAAAAATACTTATTTCAATTGCAAACGAAAAGAAAAAAGACTTATTGCCAGCAGGCTTGCCGAAAGCAGATGCACGGGCTGCATGGCAGCCGGTATATGAAAGAAGTACATCACCAGCCCTGCTATTGCGGATATGCCGGCCAGGGCCAGGATATAGTAAGCCATAGGGCGCAGGTTATGGTACCGCCAGGCGCAGAAAGCAAGGTATAAGCAGGCCCCGATCACCAGCCATGAAAAGCTGCGGTGTATAAGAAATACCTGGTCAAGCCGGGCCAGCCATTGCTCCCGCTGGCCATAGCCCAGCGGCTTCGCGATCTCATCTACCTGCTCGCGCACGTCAGTGCCCAGCGCTACCTGCACCAATACCAGCAGCAGGGAAACAACCGCAATTGTTTTAAGGCTCCTGCCCGCGATCACCTTGCTTCCCTGCAGCTTTGAAAGTATCAGAACCGGTATAGCTGCGATCACCAGGGCCACCAGCATGTGAACGGTCACTTTCACTACGGCCAGGTTGGCATCCACCACTTTCTTGCCCAACCAGCCCTGGAAGCCTGTCACCAGCAGCAACAGCAAGGAAAGCCAGAACAGGTTGCGACGGGTATGAAAAAATTTACGGAAGCTCCACACCAGGTGTATAAGGCAGAGTATGCCAAGCAGGGCGCCCAGGTACCGGTTGATGGATTCGATCCAGGTATGAACGGCATTGAAAGTATGGTCAATATCCTGTTTGCGCAGGTATTTTTCATAATCCGCCGGCAGATCTTTTTCGCTTACCGGGGGCACCCAGCGGCCAAAGCAGGTGGGCCAGTCAGGGCAACCCATGCCACTCTGAGTAGTGCGTACCACGCCGCCGGCAAGTATTACCAGGAATACCCATACCAGCAGGAATTTAGTATACCGGATATAGCCTTTATTCCCGTTCATAAGCGCTGCAAAGGTAAACCGGCGGATATGATAAAAAATGTTTTTTATTAGTGCCCGGGCTGACCTGAATCAGCTTTCAATATATCCACAAAAATTACGTAATCGGGAAATTTTACAGAACTTGCCGGCCGATGCTGAAATCTTTTCACCAGGAATATATGATGGAAGCCGGCTGTGATGAAGCCGGGCGTGGCTGCTATGCAGGTCCTGTATTCGCGGCAGCCGTGATATTACCGGCCGGCTTCTCGCATCCCCTGCTCAACGATTCCAAGCAGGTGCCTGCCGCCGACAGGGAAACGCTCCGCATTATAATTGAAAAAGAGGCCCTGGCCTTTGCCGTGGCCAGCGTAAGCAGCGAGGAGATCGACAGCATCAACATCCTGAAAGCTTCTTTCAAGGCCATGCACCTGGCGCTTGACCAGCTAAAGCAGCTGCCTGCCTCCCTGCTGATCGACGGCAACCGGTTCGTGCCCTATAAAAATATCCCTCACCATTGCATCATCGGCGGCGACGGCATCTATACCAGCATCGCAGCCGCCAGCATCCTGGCCAAGACCTACCGCGACGCTTATATGCAGCAGCTGCATGAACAGTTTCCCCATTACGGATGGGAAAGCAATAAAGGCTACGGAACGCTCGCGCACCGCCAGGCGATTGAAGTGCATGGCCTTTGCCGGTACCACCGCAAGAGCTTCAATATTGCCCCGCAACAGGTCCCGCTGTTTACAGAAAGCACACCGCTTTCCTGAGCTCTTCCTGCCCGCCAGCTTGCCTGTTAAAGTTTTCTTAGCGGCTAAACGCACCGTTCCTGCAATGGTCTATTTAATAAAGGCAGGATCAGGAAAAGGCAGGAAATATCAGCTCATCCTTCTTACCCATTAAAAACAGATTTATGAAAAAACTATTCCTTTTATCATTTGTATTTGCAGCCTCTGTTGCCAGCGCTTTTGCGCAGCCCGGTCCCGGCGACCGCACCGGCCGTCACCGTATTGAGAACGATCGCCATAGCAGGCCATTAGCAGGTGTTGAAGCCCACCAGCTGGGAAGCCGGCAGCATATGGAACATGCAGAAAGAAAAGTACATCGCAACAGGCAGGCAGTCCCCTTTGAACGTCACCATATCAAAAAGACGAAACACCACCACCGGAAAACGTTCCGGTCTCAGCATCACCCTTACAAAAGGGCAAGATGATCACAAGCTCCGCTTTTTCATACATATACAGAGGGTTAATGAAAGCATCGCTCCACGGGGCGGTGCTTTACCTTTTGAGCTTGGAGAGATCGAACGTGAGCCCGATAGATCCCAGGAAGCCCCGGTTGCGCAGCCTGGTATAATCTTCTTCAATAGCCCTGAGGCTGGGACAGAAAGTAAGCCCCATATCCAGTTTTGCCCAGTGTGCGTTGGGAAACGCTATCTGGAAGTTCATGGTTGGCTCTACAAAAATATAGTTGTTGTTGGCCACCAGGTTCAGCTCTCGCTGGCTTAGCTCGTCGGGGCTATAGCTGGTATTGATATGACCATATTGCAGCAGCGTCAGGCGGGTCACCAGCCCCATGCGGAACACCCTGCCAGGCATAAGATGTATAGAGGGCTGCAGGTACCACTTGCCGATACCCGATTCATGCGTCCGGTAATAATCATTGCTGTTGGCATCTTTCCCGTTTTCGCGCAGGGTGAAGCGACCCCAGCCATAGCCGCCGTAAAGATTGAAGGAAACGCTTTTCTTCTCATTCAAAGGGGCGAAATAGCCTGCCCCTATCTCGGCTGTCCGCCGCCTGTAACGCTGTTCGGTGGTATAGCTGTCATCAGGCTCGCTGTTGTAATAATTATCTTTTTCATTGCTGGAAGAAAACGAGCCGGAAAGCGCGAAGTGCTGGGTAAGGGCATAAGCGGCTTGCAGGTCGGCGCCCGGCAGGTGCGCCCCGCTGTTGCCCGAAATATAAGCGCTGATCTTGGATTCGCCTTTTTCCTTGAAGAAAGGGTTCACAGGCACCGTGGGAGCATAGATATAGTAACGGGGAGAGGAACAGGATACCAGCAGCAGCAATGCGCACAGTCCTATCCAGGGCATATTCGTATTTCTCATAAACAGGGTCAGTTTAGTAGCGGCTTACAAACGGCGCACAAGCTATTGACAATAAAATCGGCAAATTGCTGCGGCGAGGCAAAAATAAAAGCTATTCATTCCATTTGCCGGCACCCGGTCTTATCAGGTCAAAGTCATCTTTGGTTGCATCTATCACCGTCGACGGCACCGTGCCGCCGATACCGCCGTCCACCACCAGGTCAACCTCATTACGGAAGTTTTCATGCATCACTTCCGGATCGGTATAGTCTTCCACCATGTCTCCCGGCAACGAGGCGCTGAGAATAGGCCGGCCCAGCGCTTCCACGATGGCATGCGCAATGCGGTTGTCGGGTATGCGCAGCCCGATCGTATCTTTTTTGCTCTGAAGTATCTTAGGCACCATTTTGCTGGCAGGCAATATAAAAGTGTAAGGCCCTGGCAGGTATTCTTTCAGCACGCGATAGGTGGCAGTAGTGATCTGCTTGGTATAGTTGCTGAGATGGCTGAGATCGTTGCAGATAAAAGAAAGCTGTGCCTTCTTGGGATCAACCTGCTTGATGCGGCATATTCTTTCTATGGCCTTATGCTGGAAAATATCGCAGCCCAGTCCATAAATAGTGTCAGTGGGATAAATGATGATCCCTCCTTTTTCCAGCGTGTCCACCACCTGTCGTATCAGGCGGGGCTGCGGGTTATCAGGATGTATGGAGAGTAACATAAGCTGAAAATAATCATATACGGATCATTAAAGTTACAACGAAATGTAAAATTCCCGATCTCGAATGCTCATGTTGGCCCGCATGTTATCTTTGCGTTGCAGAAGTCTTCTCAACATTGCTGCCAGCGGCACAAGTACACAGATGGATCGCTGTATATCTTATGCTTTTCGATGGCTGTAATGGCTCACAGGGACAGACCAACTCGGTAACGTGAAAATTAACTTGTCATGCAATTAAAGCCGGTCATAACGGTTGAGTCCATACCGCCCGAAGTATTTAGAAAAGAGTTTTATCAGCCCGGCATACCTGTTGTCATAAAGGATCTGGCCAGGGAATGGCCGGCCTACAGGAAGTGGAACTGGGATTATTTCAAGCAGCTGGTAGGCGATAAAAAAGTTCCCTTATATAATAATGTCAAAAGCGATGCCTATACGCCGATCAATACCGCTGATGATTACAAGACCTTTGGGGAATACATCGATATGATCCGGCAGGGGCCTGCCGGCTGGCGCATTTTCCTGTTCAATATCTTTGATCATGCACCACAGCTGACCGAGGATTTTACCTGGCCCGAGCATCTCATGAAGGGCTTCGTAAAAAAATACCCGATGCTGTTCACCGGCGGGGCTACCAGCATTACGCATATGCACTTTGATATCGATCTCTCGCATATCCTGCATACCCAGTTTGCCGGCCGTAAGCGGGTATTGCTTTTTCCGCATGCCGAGCAGCATAAGCTATACCGCAAGCCTTTTGAGGTGCTGAGCCTGGCCGATTTTTCTCATTACTACGAGGGCAACGGCACGCCCGATTACGAGCGCTTCCCGGCCCTACGGCTGGCCGAAGGATATGACCTGGTGCTGGAGCATGGCGATACGCTCTTTATGCCGGCCGGTTACTGGCACCATATGGAATACCTCGACAGCGGCTTCGCTATGAGCCTGCGGGCCCTGCAGTCCTCGTTCAGCGGTAAGCTGAAAGGAGCCTGGAACCTTTTCGGGATGCGCAGCATCGATACCCTGATGAAGAAAACCTTTCCTCACTGGTGGTATGAGAACAAGAAGAAAAAGATATTCATCAATGCAGATAAAGAAATAAAAACGGCGCAGCATTAATCCTGCTGCGCCGCTTCTCTTTTTTTAAGCTTTTTCATTCTATCTTCCATACTTCGCGGCCGCGCAGCAAAGCGTCGAGGTCAGGAGCTTTGCGGGCCTGCGCTTCCTCCAGCTGCATGGCCATCATATCTTCATAGCAGGGTCGCTGAATGGCATAAAATACGCCAAAGGGACGAGGCAGGTGACCTTCAGCATTCGGGTCGTCGAAGATGCGGGTCAGTATCTGCGCTTTGTAGATATCAGATTCATCGTGTATCCAGAGGTCGTCCGCGCTGTATCCTTCGTTGAGGTCCACCACGCACGGGGTAAAGCCATCGAGGCGGATACCTTTATCGCCGGCAGCTCCAAAACGGAGCGGCTGCCCCTGCTCTACAAAGATCGTTTCCTGCGCTTTGCTCGATTTTTCGGTAAAGATCTCGAAAGCCCCATCATTAAAGATGTTGCAGTTCTGGTAGATCTCCAGGAAGGAGGCGCCTTTGTGCTGGTCGGCGCGCAGCAGCATGGCCTGCAGGTGCTTTGGATCACGATCCATGGTCCTTGCCACAAAAGAGGCGTCGGCACCCATAGCCAGCGCCAGGGGATTGAAAGGATGATCGATGCTGCCCATCGGGGTAGACTTGGTGACCTTGTTCTCTTCAGAAGTAGGAGAGTACTGGCCCTTGGTAAGACCGTATATCTGGTTGTTGAACAGGAGCACGTTCACATCGAAATTGCGACGCAGCAGGTGAATGGTATGATTACCGCCGATGCTCAGGCTGTCACCATCGCCTGTCACGATCCATACGCTCAGCTCGGGACGGCTGGCTTTGAGCCCGGAGGCAATAGCCGTAGCCCTTCCATGGATCGAGTGCATGCCGTAAGTGTTCATATAATAAGGAAAACGGCTGCTGCAGCCAATGCCTGAAATGATCACCACGTTCTCACGCGGAATGCCAAGCATTGGCATCACCTTCTGCACCTGCGCCAGGATGGAATAGTCCCCGCAACCAGGGCACCAGCGCACTTCCTGGTCGGTTGAAAAATCTTTGGCGGTCAATGGAGCGGCGGTTACATCTGACATAGAATAAATAATATTGCCTGCAAAGGTACAGAAGGGTTTGGTTCCGGGGGCTACAGATTTGGGAAAGGCGGCAGCTGCAGGCACCGGCCTTCGTCATGGTATTGTTAAAATTTCCCGGGAGCGTTATGCCATGATCCGGAGCAGGCAGGCGACCGGCAGGGAATGCCAGCCTGCTTATTTTCCCGCAATCCCTAATTCAATCTTAAACAATCGCTACTTTGCATATTGTGTTACGATCTTTGCCAACAGGCAATTACCCAAACCAGGCTTATGCTTTCTTTTACCCAACGCAATATCATGATCCTGCTGGTGCTGCTGGTGACCGGCGGTGTGGCAGCTACCGGTCTGCCAGGCAAGAAGCCACGCAACCTGAAGGTATTGCCCAGGGATATCAGCGACGAGCGGCTCGACAGCCTGATGCATACCTACAATAAGGCCCTGGCCGTTACCTGCGCTTTTTGCCATGCGCCGCATGCTATCATTAAAGACAGCCTCGATTATGCCTCGGATGCCAACCCGATGAAGGAAGAAGGGCGCAAGATGATACGCCTGACCATGGAGATCAATAAAAAATACTTCTATTACGACAAGACCAAAAAGCCGGCTTATCTCAATGTGGTGACCTGCAATACCTGCCACCGCGGCGACCCTTACCCTGCCGGCGAATAAAGCTGTCCTGCGCCGATAAGCAATGCCAGGGACTTATGACCAGCCTGTCTTATATAATGATGATCGTCTTCTAAATAGCCGTGCCCCATGCCGGCAGCTGCCAGCAAAAAACCGCATATCATCCCTTTTATCACCAGGGCATAACATCATAAAAACCCCTGAAAGGCCTGCCCGTATAATTACGGAACAGTAGCACGCTTTTACTGAATTTTACCGTAAACTCTTCATTGTAAGCATAATATACTATAAATATTACTATACTTGCACTTGGGTAAGTGCTGAGGAAACTGTGCGAATCCTTTATCCTAAAGAAAAAACTTATGACCGGCAACGACATAATGGGCTTGTTTTCTTCTATTGCCGTGCTGATGCCTTTGCTTCTCATCCTCGCGCTCAGGCTGAGCTTCTATAAAACATTCCCGGCGCTGCTGCTGTATTTCGGCTTTCTCTTCGCTTTCAATCTTACGGTGCTCGATTATATTCCGTTTGACGAGGAAACGGTCCGCCATATATTTATCAGCAACAATTTTGCAGATCCATTGCTGTTGCTGCTTTTTCTCATCTACCTGGCGCCTTCGCGCCGGCTAAAGCGGGTTATTGCTGCCAGCTTTTTTGTAGGGCTTGCATATACCACCGGCATAATTGCCTGGAAGGGTTTTACCATGCAGGCAACCACATTCACGATGGCGCCTACGCTTTGTCTTTCGCTGATCTTTACCGCGATGCTTTCCTGGCAGCATATCAAGATCGCGGTAAGGCGTCCTTACTCCATGGGCAAAGCTATTCTCTCCGCTTCGCTGCTTTTCGGCTCGGGCTGCTATGCGATGCTTTTTGTGATCTTCTTTATTATAAAAGAAAAGAGTGAAGAAGATGGCATACTGGTCTACTTCATGGCTACCCTGCTTACTTCGGGATTTATGACGGCAGGCATCTATTTCGAGGGAAAGCGCCTAAAAAGGCTGAGGGAGCTGAAGATAACCCGCCGCGAGCTGCATATGATCTATGGAAAGATGGTAACAGGAAGAGCCGCCTCCCTGGAAGCAGCTCTTTTCCCTCAGGAATTCGATAATCACCCGGCTTAACGGTCAGAAGCAATATTTTCCTTCGCTGATCATCTTATCGGCGATCCTTCTTCTTGCGTCTTTGACATTAAAAGGCTCTGCTTTGGTAAAGCGTTTCAGCCCCATCAGTATCATCCGCTGCTCATCGCCTTCGGCAAAAGCGTTCACGGCATCCTTACCGGCTTTGTACACACGGTCGGCCGCATCGTACAGGTAGGTTTGCATGATATCGATATACAGCCGGCAGGCTTCTTCGCCACGTTGCTCGGCCAGCTTCATTACCCTGAGCAATACGCTTTCGGCATTGAAGGTCTCGATGGCCATATCAGCCAGGTTCATAAGCACTTCCTGCTCGCCTTCTACCTTTGCCATCAGCTTTTGCACGGCTGCGCCGGCGGCTACCAGTATCGCTTTTTTAAGGTTGGCCACCAGCTTGCGTTCCCTGCTGAAAGGCGCATCATCCTCTGAGCCGAAATCAGGAATGCTCATCAGCTCCTTCTGCACATCCATGGCCGGCCCCATCAGGTTGAGACGCCCCTGCATGGCCCTTTTCAGGGTCATGTCAAGAGTGAGCAGCCGGTTGATCTCGTTGGTGCCTTCGTAAATGCGGTTGATGCGGCTGTCGCGGTAAGCCCTGGAAATATTGTACTCGGCGCTGAACCCATTGCCACCATGTATCTGCACGCCCTCGTCCACTATGAAGTCGAGCACTTCGCTGCCAAATACCTTCAGCATGGCGCATTCAATAGCATATTCTTCCGCCGCGCCCAGCAAAGCCTCGTTAAAAGGCTGGCCGGCCGCCAGCAGCTCCTGCTCTTTTTCATCGATCCAGGCTGCCGTACGATAGAGGGCCGATTCTGCTACATAGGCTTTGATGGCCATTTCGGCCAGCTTGTGCTTGATGGCCCCGAAATTGGCGATCGGTTGCTTGAACTGTTCCCTGGTACGGGCATATTCCACCGATGTGTTCATGGCTCTTTTGGCCCCGCCCAGCGCTGCAGCGCAAAGCTTGAGGCGACCTATGTTCAGGATATTGAAGGCGATCTTATGTCCTTTGCCGATCTCGCCGAGCACATTCTCTACCGGCACCTTCGCATCCTGGAAATAAAGCTGCACCGTTGACGATCCCTTGATGCCCATCTTGTGCTCCTCAGGCCCCTGCGTAAATCCTTCGGTATCCCGGTCTACGATGAAGCCGGTAAACTTATCGCCATCCATCTTGGCAAACACGGTATATACCTGCGCAAAGCCACCGTTGGTGATCCAGCATTTCTGACCGTTGAGCAGGTAATGCTTCCCGTCTTCGCTCAGCCGGGCAGTTGTTTTGGCGCCCAGGGCATCGCTGCCGCTATTGGGCTCTGTAAGGCCGTAAGCGCCGGCCCACTCTCCTGTGATGAGCTTCGGTATATATTTTTCTTTCTGCTCCGGCGTACCGAAATAAAGGATGGGCAAGGTGCCGATACCGGTATGCGCAGCTATGGCCACCGAAAAAGAATGACCGCCGCCGAGGTATTCGTTAATGATGGTGGAAGTAATAAAATCCTTGCCCAGCCCGCCATACTCTTCGGGAAAAGAAGTAGCCAGCAACCCCTGCTCACCGGCCTTAAGCACCAGCGACTTCATAAGCCCGGGCTCCAGTGAGTCGATACGATCCAGGATCGGGTATATCTCCGTGTCGAGGAACTGGTCGCACATGTCGCGGATCATCCGTTGTTCTTCAGAAAAATCCTCGGCAATAAATGTTTCAGAAGGCGATGATTCACGGATCAGCCATTCACCTCCGTGGAGAATTGTTTTTTGTTGTACGCCGGTACTCATGGCAAAAGATTTAAAAGTTTAAAATATTCGGTCCTTCCTGCTGCGCAGGTGCTATTTCAGGTTATCATACACGATCTGCAATACTTCCTTGCAGATCTCGATCTTTTCCGGGGCCACGGTCTTCAGGGCTTCATTCAATGTTTCCTCGGCCAGCTCCATGCTTTCCTCCTGCAGCCGCTGGGCCTGCCGGGTAAGATAGATGCAGTTGATGCGCCGGTCGTGCTCGGAAGCTACCCTTTTTACCAGGCCTGCCTTTTCCAGGTTGTCAACCAACCGCGTAATGCTGGGCTTATCGCGGAAAGTGGCTTTGCAAAGCTCCTGCTGGCTGATGCCGTCCTGCTTCCATAAATGGTATAGTACGCTCCATTGCTCAATGGTCAGGTTCAGCCCGGCGCTGTTGAACTTTTTCTGCAGCCGGCGCGCGATCGCTATCGACGCCTTGCCCGTGATAAAGCTGTAAAGCTCTCCTTTCTTAAATTGGTTGTTTGGCATATAGTTGTTTGTGCAACTATTCAAAATTAATCTTATTTTTGAATAGTTCCTTATTTTACCCCAACTATTTTATCATCCGGCGAATTGGAAAAACGGGTCCTTCCATACCGCGCTTCACGTATCAGCTACCTTTGCTCCGGCAAGGGAGAAAAGCTGGTCCTTTGCTTCCATGGCTATGGCGAATCTGCCGCTCATTTTTCCTTTTTGCCCCCGTATTTGCCCGGATCATATAGCTTCTGCGCTATCGACCTGCCATTTCATGGCGATACTGAATGGAAGGAAAAAGAAGGGCTTACCCCAGATCACCTGGCAGCGATCGTCCGGCTATTGCTGCAGCAGCAGGCAGCGGCAGGCGGTCCGGATGATCCCGAGATAATCCTGTTAGGCTTTAGCCTCGGCGGGCGCATAGCCCTGCAGCTTTACCAGATGCAGCTGTTCCGCATCAGCAAGCTGGTGCTGCTGGCCCCTGATGGGCTAAAGATCAACGGCTGGTACCGGCTGGCTACCCAAACCTGGATCGGCATCCGGCTTTTTGCCTTTACCATGCGCAACCCTGGCTGGTTTTATACTGTGCTGCGCACGCTCAACCGGCTGCGGATGGTCAACACAAGCATCTATAAGTTCGTAGATCATTATATCGGCGATGCGCAGGTGCGCCGGCAACTTTACCAGCGCTGGATGGCCCTTCGTAAAATAAGACCCGATATACGGCTTGTACGCCGGCAGGTGCAGCAACAGGCAACAGCCGTACGTTTCATCTATGGCCATTACGACCGTATCATACTCCCGACAAGGGCTGAAAGATTTTGCCAGGGTCTTGAGCCTTACTGCCAGCTGCAGGTAATTGAAGCAGGCCACCAGGTGCTGCATGCAAAACATGCCGCAGCCATTGCCGCAGCGCTTCAATGCTAAGCCAGAGAATAAAGTGCAGATAACCTTAGCTTTGTTGCCGATGTACTGGATGATCTTTTTCCTTTTTCTTTTCCTGGTGTACGCTTTCCTGATCCTGTTCTATTACAGGAGCTGGCGCCTGGTGCCTTCTTACACAGGCAGCAGGCAGCATTTCCAGACCCGTCTCTCGGTGATCGTGCCGGCCAGGAACGAAGAGGCTTGCATCAGCGCCCTGCTGACAGCGCTTGCTGCTCAGACTTACCCACGCTCGCTGTATGAAGTGATCGTTGTGGACGATCATTCTTCGGACGGCACTTCGGCCGAAGTAAAAAAATTTTCATGGGTGCAGCTGATACGGCTGGCTGATGAGGGAATAAATTCTTATAAGAAAAAAGCCATCGAAAAAGGGATCGCTGCCGCTACCGGTACGCTGATCGTGACCACCGATGCCGACTGTGTGCCGCCTCCCGGCTGGCTCGCCGCGCTGGCCGGTTGCTATGAAGGAACAAGGGCGGCTTTTATAGCAGCGCCCGTGGTCATCAGCAATGGCAGGCCCATGGTGGAAATATTCCAGGCTATGGACTTCCTGGTGCTGCAAGGCATTACGGCTGCCTCGGTACACCGCGGTGTGCATGCCATGTGCAACGGCGCCAACCTGGCTTATACGCGCGAAGCCTTTGAGGCGGTGGAAGGGTTCAGGGATATCGACGATATTGCTTCAGGTGATGATATGCTGCTTATGCAAAAGTTCAGGGAACGTTATCCTTCAGGCATCGTGTACCTCAAAGCCCGGGAAGCCATCGTTCCTACCGCGCCGGTCAGCAGCTGGAAAGCATTTTTTCATCAGCGTATCCGCTGGGCCAGCAAGTCGACCCATTACCGCGACGCCCGCATCAAGGCCGTATTGCTGATCGTTTACTTGTTTAACCTGTCATTGCTGGTATGCTTTATCGCTGCATTGGCAGCGCCTGTATACTGGTGGTGGCTGCTGGGAGGGCTGTTGGCCAAAACATTAACAGAGCTCCCTTTTTTTGCGGCTGTAGCCCGCTTTTATAATAAAACAGCGCTGATAAAATATTTTCCGCTTTTCCAGCCCCTGCATATACTATATACCGTTACGGCTGGTTTCCTGGGCTTGCTTGGGCGGTATGAATGGAAGGGCAGAAAAGTCAAATAACGGAAGTTCCGGCAATGATCATCCGTCAAAAAAATTCTATCTTTCTCGCATGAGCGGTACATCTGTTTCTTTTCAGCAGGCAGCCTGGAAGCGGCTTAAAAAAAACAAGGGCGCCATGGGCGGGCTGATCGTGATACTGCTTTCAGTGATAATAGCGGCAGGCTGTTATTTTATTGCCCCTGATCCTTCACCTTATGCCAACCGTATCATTCTCGAGATCGGGGGTGAGCAGCCTGGCTTCAGGCAGCAATTGCTAAAGGTAAAAAAGGAGAGGGCAGTTGCTCATACCGGCTTCCTGCAGCGGCTGATCTCAGGGCAGGAAGATTCTTATTATTACCTGCCGGTTACCTCTTACCAGGCAGCGGGAGATAGCCTGGTGGTGCAGAAATATATCGATGAGGGCGTTACCGAACGGCAGGCGTATCCTCTTACCCGGCTTGCCAAAGAGCCGGTTGTAAAGAAAACTTACTGGCTGGGTACAGACAAGTATGGGCGTGATATCTTAAGCCGCCTGCTGGTAGGCACGCGCATCAGCCTGAGCGTGGGTCTTATTACCGTGCTTATCTCTATTGCTATCGGCCTGATGCTGGGCTCGCTGGCCGGTTATTACCGCGGGCGCACAGATGATATCATTATGTGGTTCATCAACGTGATCTGGAGCATCCCTACGCTTTTATTGGTTTTTGCGATAACGCTGGCGCTGGGCAAGGGCTTCTGGCAGGTATTTATCGCCATTGGGCTTACGATGTGGGTGAATGTAGCCCGCCTGGTGAGAGGCCAGGTGCTGGCAGTGCGCGAGCTGGAATACATAGAAGCCACCAGGGCGCTGGGCTTTACCGATGCCAGGGCTATCGTGCGGCATATATGGCCCAATATCATGGGACCTGTGCTGGTAATAGCCGCTTCCAACTTTGCTTCCGCTATCGTGATAGAGGCAGGGCTCAGCTTCCTGGGGGTAGGCGTACAGCCGCCTCAGCCCAGCTGGGGGCTTATGATAAAGGAGAACTATAATTTCATCATTACCAATAACCCGATGCTGGCGCTGGCGCCGGGATTTGCTATCATGATACTGGTGCTGGCCTTCAACCTGCTTGGCAATGGCTTGCGTGATGCGCTCAATGTACGCGCCCGGGTAACCGGCTGATGGTTATTTAAGGCGCAAGATGCTATCGGCGATGAAAATAAACTCTCCTCCTGCCTCGTCCTGTCCAAAGCTGCCGGTATGCGGCTCTGTTGACAGCTCCTGCACATTGGTGTACAGGTTCATCAACGTGATGATGCCATTGCTGTTCTTTCCTTCTGTATCAAGCATGGCCAGTATCTTGTTGACAAGGGCGAGTGATGCCCCAGCCGTCCATCGTATACCGGGTTTGTGCCGTCCGAACCCAGGAAGCGCCTGGTTTGCTTCTGCATTTTCTTGCCCGGCACAGCGCTGTTCTCCAGCAAGGCACGGGTAAATCCCTGTTTGAATTTTTCGGTAAGGCCGGCTTCCACGATAAACAACTGGCTATTGGCCGGGATCAGCTTCACCAGCTTTATGGCTGCCGGATCTTTTTCATACAGGCCGGCAGGGTCGATGATGTGCCTGTTCTCCCCACCCGGGTAAGTGGCTGCTGATCCTTACCTGCACGAGCTGAAGGATGATCCTGAATTCAGGAAGCTGGTGAAGTAGGATGACAGGCAGCTTCAATGCCAATCCTACCTGTTATATATTATGCTGAAATTTTTTTATGCCGATAATGACGAGCCCATAAATGATCTCCTGCCCTGACAGCGGCAAGCCTTGTCTTTTATTGCCCTCCTACCACTTTCACGTTCCTTGAGAAGCTTTCTTCAAGAGAGATGAACGTTTCGGTTCTTTCAATGCCTTTTATCTTTTGCAGCTGGTCGTGCAGCACAGACCTGAGCTGGGATATATCTTTGCATACGATCTCGGCAAACATGCTGTAGTTGCCCGTAGTATAGTTAAGCCTTACGATCTCCGGCATTTTCTGGAGCTCGCGGGCCACGGTATCGTAAAGAGAGCTTTCTTTCAGGTAAATGCCGATAAAAGCGATCACATCATAACCAAGCATCTTCAGGTCGGTGCTCAACCTCGTGCCTTTGACCACCCCGGCTTCCTGCAGCTTCTTGATGCGTACATGGATAGTGCCGCCGGATACATATAATTTCTTGCCCAGGTCGGCATAGGATATCTCCGCATTCTCCATCATGTGCTGGATGATCTGCAGGTCGAGTTTGTCTAAATTTAATTTGGCAGCCATTTTAAGACCTTGTTTTGATTTTATTCATGCAATATATTCATTTTTTAAACAATTTCTATAATTTTAATTTTTTCATTAAAAAATTTGGAACAAAACTGTCATTTAGCGTATTTTTGTTTTAACAAAGCTCTTAAACATATACAATTGCAGAGAGGCCTTTCTAAGATAAAGTTTTTTTGCACTTGTATCTCATACTGTGGGGTGATGAAATTTTCGGCAGACATGCCCTCTTGTCTCGGGGGTGGGGATAACAGAATAAATGTAGCATAGAGCCGCCGATGCAGCAATGCACCGGCGACCAGGGTCGACCACTGAACTTTGTGCTATAACTAACTGCCCCGTGGAGGTTCGACTCCTCCCCCTACAGCTTTTCTCTTGTGACGATTAACTTGCCTGTGAGTTTTTACTTGCGGGCTTTTTTTTGCCTGCCAGCCAGCCCTTTTTCTGACTATCCTTACTTTTGCGTTCTAAAAAATGGAGCTATGAGAATAAAGCTGCTGATGATCCTGCTGCTGGTAGCTGCTGCAGGCCGGGCGCAGGATGCAAGGGTAAAAGGTCTGAAAGCTGAATCGGAAAGGAATATCAGGAAAGACCCGGCCGATACGGCCCAGAAAAAATGGAAATATGGCGGGCTATACAGCATCAACGCAGCGCAGGGCTCACTGAACAACTGGGCTGCCGGAGGTGACGATTTTTCCCTTTCCGTCAATTCGGTGCTGAGCCTTTTTACTTTTTATAAGGAAGGAAGACGCAGCTGGGACAATACCCTCGACTTCAACCTGGGCTATGTAAATACTACCAGCCTGGGCAGCCGCAAGAACGACGACCGTATTGACCTGCTCTCGAAATATGGGTATGCGCTTAATCCCAAGCTGAACCTGGCCGGGCTTTGCAATTTCCGCTCGCAGTTCTTCAATGGCTATACTTATGGCGATAGCACCAGGACGCTGACATCCAGCTTCCTGTCGCCGGGTTATATATTGCTGAGCGCCGGTCTGGATTTCAAGCCGGTAGAAGGTCTTTCCATCTTCGTATCGCCTGTCACTTCCCGCTGGGTAATAGTAAGGAACGATACGCTTTCGGCCAAAGGTCTGTATGGCGTTGATCCCGGTAAGCACAGCGCTTACGAGATCGGGGCCTTTGCCTCTGTCAACTATTTTAAAGAGTTCAACAAGAGCATTACTTACAAAGGAAGGCTTGATCTTTTTTCCAATTACCGGAACAAGCCTGCCAACGTAGACCTGTACATGACCAATGTGCTGAATATAAAGCTCACCAGGATATTGACCGCCACTTACAGCCTCGACATGATCTATGACGACGATGTACGGATCTTCGGCAAGGAAGAAAGCTCGCCGGCCCTGCAGATCAAATCGCTTATCGGTCTTGGCCTGCTGCTGAAATTCTGAGCTGCCCGCCAGCTAAAAAGTCCGTTGAGTTAACAACGGACTTTTTATTACACCCCGCACATCCTTCTACACTTATTCTATAAACTATGACTCAAGCCGGTAAACAATAGGCAAAGTGCGCCATGTTTTTACTTTCTTGCCTTTTACCTGGCCGGGGGTCCAGTCAGGCATATTAGAGATCACTTTTATAGCTTCTTCTTCCAGGCCGTATCCCAGCTTGTTGCCGACAGTGGTAACGTTTGATACTTTTCCTCTATCGTCAACAGCAAACTGTACGTAAACTGTACCTTCTACGTTATTATCGATAGCATCGTCAGGATATACGATATTATCGGTTATATAACGATTGAGGTTGGTTTGTCCGCCGGGATAGGCAGGGGCCATTTCTGCCCGGCTATAGATACCTGAATTATCCATTTCTATCCGCAACCTTTCATCCTCGGCCGCCATGGTAGCGGAAACGCTACCTTTTCTGCGTGTTCCGGGCTCTGTTCTTGTGCCTGGCGTGCTATTGGTAGCTGCAGGGTTGGCTGGGTTATTACTCATGGTAGATGAAGTGTCACCCATGTTATTTTCGTTGGCAGACGGTGTGGAATTTTCTCCTTTATTCGCCTCATCATTACAGGCAATAATAAAGGCAGAAAGGGCAAATGCGGCGGAAACGCCTATAACCTTCATCTTTAAACTATTGAATGTCATAAACTTTGATTTTAGTTAATAATTCTTTATATATATAAGTCCAAAGAAGGTGCCATAGTGGGAACTTCAATGAGAAATAGGAGATATGCCTTTCAAACCCAACAGGGTATTAAGCTAACTTTGCCGGTTATGGCGCAAAAAAAATTAGTTCGTTTTGCGGAATTGGAGACCTTTTCCAACGTATTGCAGCATCCCCAGGGGATGAAAGGGAACTGGAATAAGTTTTTTGGCAACGATAACCCTATTACGCTGGAGCTGGCCTGCGGCAAAGGCGAATATGCAGTAGGATTGGGACAGCTTTATCCCGGGCGGAACTTCATCGGCGTTGACCTCAAAGGCAACAGGATCTGGGTGGGAGCTAAAAAGGCGCTCCAGCTTCAGCTGGGCAATGTGGCTTTCCTGCGCACACAAATAGACCAGATCACGGATTATTTTGCAGGCAATGAGGTGGAAGCGGTATGGATCACTTTCCCGGACCCGCAATTACGTCTTTCAAAAGCCAAAAAGCGGCTCACGCATCCAAAGTTCCTGCGGCTTTACCAGCAGCTGCTGGTACCAGGGGGCACTATTCATTTAAAAACCGACAGTCCTGACCTGTACCGGTTCACCAAAACCGTAATTGATCTTTACCATTGCATAGTGCATACCGATCATGACGATGTAGCCGGCCAGGCAGCTTCATCGACGGAGCTGGGTATAAAAACCCATTACGAATCGCTGGATATTGCCGGCAGCAACCGTATCCATTACCTGTGCTTTTCCCTGCCTTCCCATTTGCCGGGCCCGGAAAAGGATGCTGAACTCAAACAACTGATCGGTCATGAGCAAGTGGATTGAGGGCATACATTATTACCTTAACAAGGAAGGACTGGTGGTTTTAACCCGTATCTTTCACCTGGAGCGGGGCTATTGCTGCGGCAATGGCTGCCTGCATTGCCCCTATGATTACGAGCAGGTGCCTGAACCCCGCCGCACAGAGCTACTAAGGCAGCGCAGGCAGCAGGACGACAAAAAGGATAAGCAATAATCTCTACATAAATTTTATCAATGGCCACATCGAAAAAATCGGCCGGCTTAAAGACAGTCAGGCCATCGGGTTCTGCGGATGAGAATTTTTTTAGCTGGGTATATGAAGTGGTGCGGCAGATACCCAGGGGGCGTGTAACAAGCTACGGCGCTATCGCGGCCTGTCTTGGTACCAAGCTATCGGCCCGGATGGTAGGATGGGCCATGAATGGAGCAGGCAGGGTTCGCCCCAAGGTGCCGGCGCACCGGGTGGTGAACCGTTTAGGCATACTGAGCGGCAAGCACCATTTTGCTACGCCGGATGAAATGGAGCGGCTGCTCAAAAAAGAAGGCATCCGTATAAAGAACGATAAGATCATAGATTTCGACAAGGTGTTCTGGGACCCTGTAAAGGAGCTGACCTGATCTCCCGGGCGATGGGTTAATACCAGGTATTTCCGCGACCGGCTACCCTGTTGGTGCATGCTTTACTTACTCTTACTCATTAGTGCTTATTTTCGCATGCTTTTAGTCGAAAAACAGTCAAATGAGAAAAAAATTATCGTTGGTATTGCTGGTGTCTGCTGTATTATTGTCTGCCGGCAGCCACTCGCAGGAAGTAGAGCTGGATGGCGTTACCATCACTTCTTCCCTTACAGAAAAAAGAGCTTCCGAAACCGGCCGCAATATTACCATCATTAACGGCGAATATTTTTCCCGTTTGCCCGTTCATTCCCTCGATGACCTGCTGCGTTATACACCTGGCATTGAGATACAGGCCCGCGGGCCGATGGGGGCGCAAAGCGATATCGTATTGCGTGGCGGCACATTCCAGCAGGTGCTGGTCATACTCGACGGGCTTCGGCTCAATGATCCCAACACCGGCCATTTCAGCAGCTATATTCCTGTATCGCCGGCAGAGATAGACCGTATCGAAATACTGAAAGGGGCTTCTTCTGCCATCTATGGGGCCGATGCCGTGGGCGGGGTTATCCATATCATCACCAAAAATTTTTCGGCCGCCAGGGTACAGGAGCAGACCAGGCTTTCTGCACAGGCGGCAGCCGGTGAATACGGCTTTACAAACATAAATGCAGGTGGCATCTATAGCCGGCGCGATATCAGCATCAGCGGCGGAGCTCTTGCAAATAATGCCAACGGCGTGCAGCAGCGCGGCACACGCGGCTTTCTTCATAACAGCACGGCATCCCTTTCCTTTTCATGGAAGCCAGGCCTGCATTGGCAAATGTCGTACCGCGCAGCTTACGACCGCCGTCACTTCGGGGCACAGAACTTTTATACCTCCTTTCTTTCCGACACTGCCACCGAGAAGGTAAGCTCATGGTGGCACCAGCTGCGTGCAGCCTATCAAAAAGGAAAAACGCATTTTTCTGTCGATGCAGGGTATAAGACCCTCGACGATGAGTACCTGTACAACCGGGTGTCTGTTGCCAACAACAATGTATCAAAGCTTTTTCAGTCCCTGCTGCTTTACCGGTACGATTGGCAGCAGAATACCACGCTGACCGGGGGCTTCAATTACCAGCAGAAAATGATCCGCTCCAACGACCGTGGCGATCATTCCCTTTTCCTGGCCGCGCCTTTCCTGTCGCTGGTGCAGAAGATCGGGCCGTACCTTATGCTGCAGCCCTCGCTGCGCGCTGAATTTGTGCAGCATCTCAACGCCGAGCTGATCCCGCAGCTCACTGTGTCAGTAAAGAGATCGAGCTGGCAGTGGCGGGCCAGCGGCGGCAAAACGATCCGTGATGCCGACTTTACCGAACGTTTCAACAACTATAATAAACCGCTTGTCACCAGCGGCCGTATCGGCAACCCGGCCCTTGCAGCAGAAAGATCATGGAGCTATGAAGCGGGGGCCGACTGGTTCTGGGAAAACCGCCTGAAGATCTCCGCTACTTTTTTCCAGCGCTTTCATAAAAAGCTGATCGATTATGTAACCACTCCTTACAGCGATATGCCCCGTAAGGACAATCTTTCTCCCACGGGCGTATATGCGCTGGCCCGCAATATTGCCAGCGTAAATACCACCGGCCTGGAAACGGATGCTCAATACGTGCATGCTATCAGCGCTACCCAACGCATTATCCTGAATGCCGGGCTCATCTGGCTTGACAGCGAAAGCAGCGACGGGGTACCTTCGTTATATGTATCATCGCATGCCCGGTTCCTGGTCAATTACTCTTTGCAGTATCATTGCGGACCGGCTGCTATCAGCCTCAACGGGCTTTATAAGCAACGGAAAACACAGGCGGCACCGGCTATACAGGCCGACCTTACAAAAGATTATTACCTTATGAATGCAAGGCTTTCTTATGCTTTGCTGCGTAACCGGCTCACAGCTTTTGTGCAGGCAGACAACCTGCTTGACCGTTCTTACAGCGACCTGCTGGGAGCTCCTATGCCTGGCCGCTGGGTAATGGCAGGCGCCCGCTTTGAGCTGGTAAAATAAGAGTGAAGTTTTGCAGGAGGTTACCCCAGGAACAGGGGCAGCTTTTTTATAGCTGCCGGCAGCTATAAAACGGTCTTTAATGTTGGTGGAACTATCGCTACAGTGGAGATCTGAAGGCGTTTATATTAATGCCTGTATCTGGCGATCTGTAAAAGCAGACAATAACTGTATGTGAAAGCTGCCGGCCTATCATTTACATTTTAATATCCATCACCTTGTTGCGGGCCCGGCTTTCTTCGGCCATAAAGCACATGATATGGCTTTCTATGGAAGCGTCGATAGTCGAGGTAAGCAGGGTAGGGTCGTGCTGGGCTACTGCCTGCAACCAGTCGGCCACCAGGCGCCAGTCGCCACCGCCATGCCCTTCGTTCTTGTAATTTTCCACATCCAGCACCTTGCTTTCATACTTCCTGGCCTTGTCGGTCCTGAAATCATGAACGGTGAACTGGTCCATATCTCCCTCGATAAAGCCGTGGCTGCCCATTACCCTGGTGCGCCGCCCTCCCCAGGGCGTGAAAGCTTCCATATTGAAGGTAGCCGTCACCTCCTTATCGAATAAAATATTGGTGGTATAATGATCGCACTGATCATTTTCCATCCGGTACACGCAACGGCCGTAATTGGTGCTCCTGAGGTAATCGAGAATAGCTTCGCCCTGCTTTGATTTCTGCTCGGGCAGGTCGAACACATAGGTGCGTTGCCGTTTGCGGTAATAGATCTTCAGGGCCGAATAGGGACAGCTCTGCTCTACGGTGCAGCCATCGGTGCACCTGGCCGTGCTGCCTTCAGGGGCATTGGCGCTGGTAAACCATTTTAATGATCCGAAAGCCTGTATCTTTTTTGAATCGCTGCCCAGCATCCATTTAATAATATCCAGGTCATGGCAGGATTTGGCCAGGATGATCGGCGTGGTTTCATCGCTGCGGTGCCAGTTGCCCCGCACATAAGAGTGGGCCATATGCGTATGCTCGATAGGCTCAAAATGCTGCAGGCTTACGATCTCGCCAATAGCGCCGCTGAGCATCAGGTCGCGCAGCTTTACAAAATAAGGCGCATAGCGAAGCACATGGCAAACAGCTACGATACGACCTGTTTTTTTAGCCAGCGCCAGTATATCGCGGCACTCCTTTTCGGAAGGAGAGATCGGCTTTTCCAGCAATACGTCGTATCCCATCTTCAATGCCGCCATGCAAGGGCCATAGTGCAGCTGGTCGGGAGTGGAGATGATGACGGCATCGGCGAACCTGGGCTGCTTGAATACATCTTCCCATGTTTTAAACCTGTTCTTATCCTCGATTGCGTGCTTTTTGGCATACCGCTCGTTGCGTATGGGTATCGGCTCTGCTACTCCTACAATATCCAGTTGGTCAGGGAACTCGATGCCATAATCGCCATAAACATTTCCTCTTGCCCCTGCTCCGAGAGTGATGGCCGTTACCGGCCTGGCCATTGGCTTATGTCTTTTATCGTTGGGCAGTATCAGTGGCTCGCCGGTCTCATTCCTGCCCCATAGTGAAAACGGAAAGAATGTGCCTCCTACAGTTATCCCTAATGCTTTTAATATATTTCTGCGCGACCACCGATAGGAAGACATATCGAGAAAGTTTGGTGAAACAGGCAATAACCTGTGCAATAATTATACTACTCCGGCCGGATCAATAATAAAATTAGAAAAATATTAAGGACCTGCCTTTTTAATCTTCATGAGCCAAAAGCCTCCATAATTTTCTTCTGCCGGCACCGCTACAGGGTGGCGCTGTCAATAACATTTTATTTATGTTAACCCCCACCAAGAAAACCGGTTGGCCGGTTTTCTGAAAGCGAGGTTTTCGCGTTCCTGCAATGCTATAACAATAGTTTTGCTTGCTCCCCCCGTTTTATTGACGTACCTTTGCGGCCTTGTAGATATGGGCAGGCATGGGTTTGTGCGGAAAAAACAGCCTTCACTCTCCTTTATTCCGGGAAAAAATGCTGCCCACGATAAGTACAATATTATGGAAATCAGAAACATAGCAATTATTGCGCACGTTGACCACGGTAAAACTACACTGGTCGATAAAATCTTACATGCCACGAAAGTATTCCGTGATAATCAGGATACCGGCGAACTGATCATGGACAGCAACGACCTGGAAAGGGAACGGGGCATCACCATTTTCAGCAAGAACGCGGCCGTAACCTACAAAGGAGTTAAGATCAATGTAATAGATACTCCTGGTCACGCCGACTTTGGCGGCGAGGTAGAGCGGGTATTAAAAATGGCCGACGGGGTCTGCCTGCTGGTAGACGCATTTGAAGGCCCGATGCCCCAAACGCGTTTCGTGCTGCAGAAAGCCCTGCAGCTGAACCTGAAGCCGATCGTCATCATCAATAAGGTGGACAAGCCCAACTGCCGTCCCGATGAAGTGCATGATGCGGTTTTTGAGCTGTTCTTCAACCTCGACGCTACCGAGGACCAGCTCGAGTTCCCTACCTATTATGGTTCCGGCAAAAACGGCTGGTTCAATGACTCGCTCGAGCCGATCGATAATATCAATCCCCTGCTGGATGGTATCCTGAAGCATGTACCACCGCCCCAGGTCAATGAAGGGCCTCTGCAAATGCAGATCACCTCGCTTGACTATTCTTCTTTCCTCGGCCGTATCGCCGTGGGTAAGGTAAGCCGTGGCTCCATCAAGGAAAACCAGGCGGTTGCCCTGATGCAGGCAGATGGCAGCATCCGCAAGACGCGCGTCAAGGAGCTGTATGTTTTTGAAGGAATGGGCAAGAAAAAGGTAGACGAAGTGGTGGCAGGCGATCTCTGCGCGGTAGTAGGCATCGAGGATTTTAATATCGGCGATACCATCGCTGATGCCGAGCACCCTGAAGCGCTGCCTGTGATCAGCGTAGACGAGCCTACCATGAACATGCTGTTCTCGGTGAACAACTCTCCTTTCTTCGGCCGCGACGGCAAGTTCGTAACATCACGTCACCTTCGCGACCGGCTGATGAAGGAGACCGAGAAAAACCTGGCCCTGCGCGTAGTGGATAGCGAGGAAGGAGACAGCCTGGTAGTATATGGCCGCGGTATCCTGCACCTGGGCGTGCTGATCGAAACTATGCGTCGTGAAGGATACGAGCTCACCGTAGGCCAGCCCCAGGTGATCGTAAAAGAGATCGACGGTAAAAAATGCGAGCCTTACGAAACCCTGGTGGTAGATGTGCCGCAGGAATTTGCCTCGAAGGTGATTGACCTGGTAAGCCGTCGCAAAGGAGAAATGCTGGTGATGGAAACCAAGGGAGAAATGCAGCATCTTGAATTTGATATCCCTTCCCGGGGGTTGATCGGCCTGCGTACGCAGCTGCTGACCGCTACTACCGGTGAGGCTGTGATGGCGCACCGTTTCAGCGAATACAAACCCTGGAAAGGACCCATTCCCGGTCGTAACAATGGCGTATTGCTTTCAAAGAATACAGAAAAGACGACCGGCTATTCTATCGACAAGCTGCAGGATCGCGGCACCTTCTTTGTCGACCCGGGAGAAGAAGTATATGCCGGCCAGATCATTGCGGAAAACATCAAGCCCGGCGACCTGATAGTGAATGCCACCGAAGGCAAGAAGCTGACCAATCACCGTGCCAGCGGCAGCGACGATGCTACCCGCATTGCTCCCAAGACCCTGATGACGCTCGAAGAATGCATGGAATACATCCAGCAGGACGAGTGCATAGAGGTAACGCCTAACTTTATCCGGATGCGCAAGGTGATACTGGATGAGAATGAGCGGCAAAAGCAGAGCAAACGCATGAGCGCAGAATCTGCCGTTTAAAGCGGCCGATGCTTACAATATACCTGGCTCCCTCCACCGATATGGAGGGAGCTTTATTTTATCCCTGTAAACCATATGTAACCCGGGCAGGATAAGCATCGTCCTACCATCTTATTATCTTTACAATATGTGCGGCATAGCAGGCATCATACAAAAGCAGGCAGGGGCTTATCATAGCAGCCAGGTAAAGAAAATGACCGATGCCCTGGCACATCGCGGGCCCGACGGGGAAGGCTTTTGGCAAAATGAGCCGGGCAATGTGCTGTTCGGGCATCGCAGGCTGGCGATCATCGATCTCAGCGAAGCTGCCGCGCAACCTATGTGCCGCAATTACGACAACGATCCCCTAACAGGGCTTTCTATCGTGTACAACGGGGAGATATATAATTATCTCGAGCTAAGGTCTGCCCTTCAGCAAAAGGGATATCATTTCCAGACCGCTTCTGATACTGAAGTGATATTGGCGGCCTATCACTGCTATGGCGGCGCATGCGTTACGCATTTCGACGGGATGTTTGCCTTCGCGATCTGGGATGAGGAAGCGCAGGAGCTTTTTGCGGCCAGGGACCGCTTTGGGGAAAAACCTTTTTTTTATACCCTCCAGCAGGATGCGCTCCTGTTTGCCTCCGAGATGAAAGCTTTTTGGGCTATGGGCCTGCCCCGGCTTCACAACCTGAAAATGCTTTTTAACTTTATCACTATTGGCTATACCGATAATCCGGCACGTACGGAAGAGACTTTTTATACCAATATTTCCAAGCTGCCTCCTGCTTCCTGCCTGTATTACACGCCCGGCACAGGAGAGCTGGCAGTAGAAAAGTACTGGGACATCGACAGCCGGGAGCAGGTAAAGAAAATAACGGAAAACGAAGCGGTAGAAAAGTTCCGGCATCTTTTCCATGCTTCTGTAAGCAGGCGGCTGCGCAGCGATGTGACCATTGGCACCTCATTAAGCGGCGGGTTAGACAGCTCTTCCATCGTTGCGGCGGTGAGATCGGTGGCAGGCCAGCAGCCCCTTACATTCTCTGCTGTTTTCCCTGGCTTTGAAAAAGACGAATCTGCGTATATATCGCTTGTTACCGGGCAGTTCGGCCTTAAGAATATACGCACTGAACCACGGGCCGAAGATCTTGCCGCCCAATGGCAACGGCTGTTCTATCACCAGGAAGAGCCCTTCGACTCTGCCAGCCTGTTCGCCCAGTTCAAGGTATTTGAATTGGCTAAGGACCATGACCTGAAAGTACTGCTTGACGGGCAGGGGGCCGATGAAACGCTGGCAGGCTATCATAAATACTATAAATGGTATTGGCAGGAGCTGTTTCAACGAAGGAAGCTGCTTCGCAGCGGCGAGCTGAAAGCTGCGCGAGAAGCCGGCATTACAGAGCCTTTCGGCTTCCGGAATATCATTGCCTCCCTGTTCCCTGAAATAGCTTCAGTGGTGCTGGAAAAAAGATATTTGCTGCACGCTTTGAGGCAGGAAGGCCTGAGCAGGGATTTTGTAGACCTTCAAAGCAAGGAGGCCTATTATGCCTTGCCTGAGATATTTGACCTCAACGGAGCCCTTTATTTTAACACCTGCATGCATGGCCTTGAAGAGCTGCTGCGTTATGCAGACCGCAACAGCATGGCCCACGGGCGGGAGGTTCGTCTTCCTTTCCTGGATCATGAGCTGGTAGAGTTCCTGTTCACCCTTCCTTCTTCTTTTAAGATAAAGAACAGCTGGACCAAATGGCTGCTGCGCCAGGCAATGGACCAGCAGCTACCCTCGGCTATCACCTGGCGCCGTGATAAGACCGGCTATGAGCCGCCCCAGGCTCAATGGATGGCCAACCCTGTTATCCACGATATGATATACCAGGCAAGGAAAACGCTGGTACATGAAAACATTTTAGATCCTGCCATACTGCAAAAGCCGATAAAAGAAGCTGCAGCCTACGATAAGGATAACCATGACTGGCGATACCTGTCTGCTGCAGCTTTCCTGCAAGCGAAATAATAAAATGGCTGAAGGAAAAAGCCGCATAAGGCTTTTAAAGATCATCCGGGCAGAAGCAATGATGCTTAAAAGAGCGCCCGTTACGGTTGGAAGATGAGCACATTGACTTATGAGATTTAAGATAACAAGGCGCGTTTAATTCCTTTTTTTACAGCATTGCTATTTTGAAAGCATTCTAAGAGCTGCTTAAACTCAAGCTCACTTAACTCTCCTTGTTCTATATAATCAGTTCCGTCAATGGGGTGGTCTTCCATAAATTTCTCTTTGCGATAATAATCTATATCGCTTCCATACACGAACGTAGGCAGGTTAAATCCAAAGCCATTTTTGCAAACTGGCTTATTTTGTTGGAATAAATAACAGTTGTATTGTCGTTCCAAAATATTGATGCATCCGTGCTCTTTATCAACAAAAGATGGGATTTTGTTTGTTCGAGTAGGTAATGTTCCAATCAAAATACTATTCTTAGTTTCCTTTAGCACAATAAAGTATTTTTCTTTTGGCTCCGCCTCGTTATTAAATTTAAAAGACTTGAAATAGTAAATGTGACCTGCCTTAAACACTTTGAACTTCTTTATACTTTTTTGAAAATTCTAAATTTTCGAGCGCAGAATTGTATTTCTCAAGCAGATATCCTTCTTTATCATTTTCGAAAAGAAGCGTAAAATCGATACTGTGGTCTGTATGAGTTAGCTCTTTGTTTATGAATTTATCGTACACATCATGTGAAATAGCTCCGCGTCTCCAAAGTGAAGTTCCTGAGTGAGTGTATAATACTAAATCTTCTGCCACTTTATGACGCGCAAAATTAACCGCCCAATTTAGGATAGCCATATCGTTATCACTGAATTCATCATCATTAAACTCTCTCTTACTTTCATATTCATCAAACTTATTTTTTTGGATATATTCACTTAAAAATCCAGATTTTACGTTAGTGAGAGCATCAAATAAAGGTCGAGAAACGGGACCGAACTGCCATATTTTAAAATCCAATCCAAAAAATGGAATGCCATAATCCTTTATGGATTTTTCTTCTAAAAGAAATAAAAGTTTGAGAAGTTTAGTTTTAGTAAGCTCGCTCACCTTGTTACTCAAGTAAACAATAGATTGACCAATTTTTTCTATTTGATCTTTGGTGAGCGTAGTCATCATGCAATGTTTCAAGAACTAAGTTACCAAATTTATGTGGACTCGGGTGAATATTTATCCATTTATTAACACGGATAGTAGTCTGTTTCTTTCTCTCAAACATTGAATTTCAAACTAATTCTCTATCAAGATGAGCTGCCGATATTCTTCCCGGTTATAAATTATTCCCCATCTTTGCTTACGTTCTCCAAACAGAAATCAGGATAATATGCAGAAGCTCGGTACAAAATACATACATGCCGGCGCTGAGCCCGATCCGGGCACAGGAGCTATCATGACCCCCATTTTCCAGACCTCTACCTATGTGCAGCAAGCTCCCGGCATCAATAAGGGATTTGAATATGCACGGTCTCAAAACCCTACCCGTAAAGCGCTGGAAGAAGCGCTGGCGATTATCGAGAATGGCCGGTATGGCCTGGCCTTCAGCAGCGGCGTAGCTGCCACCGATGCCGTTATCAAGCTGCTGGCGCCCGGTGATGAAGTGATAGCTGCCAGCGATATGTATGGCGGCACTTACCGGCTATTCACCAAAGTATTTGAAAAGTTCGGTATCAGGTTCATTTATGTCGATACTACGGATACATCGCAGGTAAGGCAGGCTGTTACCAGCCGCACAAAGCTAATCTGGCTCGAAACTCCTACCAATCCCCTGATGAACATTACGGATATCGCTGCCGTGGCCGAAATTTCCAGGGAAGCCGGCAGCCTGCTGTGCGTTGACAATACCTTTGCTTCCCCTTACCTGCAGAACCCGCTTGATCTTGGCGCCGATATCGTTATGCACTCGGCAACCAAATATCTTGGCGGGCATAGCGACGTGATACAGGGAGCCCTGATAATGAACGATGCCGCTCTTCGTGAGCAGCTCTATTTTATACAAAAAAGCTGCGGCGCCGTTCCCGGCCCAATGGATTGCTTTTTGGTGCTAAGGGGAATAAAGACATTGCACCTGCGCATGCAGCAGCATTGCATCAACGGGGAGAAGATCGCGCACTGGCTGCGCAGCCATCCTGCGGTAGCCAACGTGTACTGGCCCGGCTTTGAAGACCAGCCCGGCCATGCCATTGCCAAAAAGCAGATGCGCGGGTTCGGCGGCATGATCAGCTTCGAGCTTAAGAAAGATACCATAGAGGAAGTGCACAGGGTGCTTAGCTCCACCAGGCTGTTCTCGTTGGCCGAAAGTCTTGGCGGGGTAGAGTCGCTGATCAATCATCCTGCCTCTATGACCCACGCGTCGATCCCGCGGGAAGAACGGATCAGGAATGGCCTGAAAGATTCGCTGATCCGCCTGAGCGTAGGAATAGAAGATGCTGACGATCTTATTGCCGACCTGCAGCAGGCCATCGCATAAACATCATATCACATCATGACCAGGATAGCTACCATACTTTTATTAAAGCTGCTGGCCTGCAGCATGGCTTCCTGCCAGGCGCAGTCCAAGCCACAGCAGCTGGATAACTTTGTGCAACAGAAAGGCGACAGCCTTTACAAAGCATATAAGCTTCCCGGTCTGCTGGTAGGCGTGCTCGACAATGGACAGCATCATTATTATTCGTTCGGCTATGCAGCCCCTGACAGTCATATACCATTTGATTCTGCCATGCTGTTTGAGATCGGCAGCATTACCAAAACCTTTACCGCCTATGTGCTGGAGTCGGTGCTGACCGAAAAAGGGATCAGCGATACAGCTGCCATAACCCCTTATTTGCCCGATTCGGTAAGCGCCAATAAGGCATTGCAAGTCGTTACCTTCCTGAGCCTGCTCAATCACACGTCGGGCTTGCCACGTCTTCCCGACAATATGGACCTGGTTTCTCCAGGAACGGAGCAAGCGCCTTACGATCATTATACTTCTGATCATCTTTTTGCTTATCTCAAAAGCTGCTCGCCCCTGACCGACGGTAAAAGCCGTTATTCCAACCTGGGTGCCGGGCTGGCAGGCGTGCTGGCCGAAAGAATAAGCGGGCTTAGCTATGCCGGGCTGCTCGACAAATACATCTTCCTGCCGTTCGGGCTGGTGCAACCGGGTAAGGGAATAGCGGCAACAGAGCATAAAGCGCAGGGATATTTTCAGCCAGGAATGAAAACCAATTACTGGAATATGAATGTAATGGCGCCAGCAGGAGGGCTGAAATGCTCTGCCAGTGAAATACTTTCTTACCTGGCCTGCATAGCCCAACCGCGCAAAGGGGTCAATGCCGCTATTGTTGAAAAGCTGCTTACGCCAACGGCAATCGTCAGCAAGTTTGTGCAGGTGGGGCGCGGCTGGCATATGATCATAAAGCCCGGGCAGCCGGTGATCTACTGGCACAATGGCGGCACTTATGGATTCTCTACTTTTGCCGCCTTCCTGAAAGATCAATCGAAAGCAGTGATCGTGGTCAGCAATCGCTTCAACAGCAATGCAGCTACTGATGCATTGGGAATGGCGATCATGCAGGAACTTGGCCGCGAATAACAGGCCCAAAGCCAGTTTGGCACCTTATCTGCAAATTAATAAGTGATAGCCCTAAGTTATTTTCATCCTTTAAATCTGCAGTTATGTTATATCTTATCGCAATAATACTTCTAATTGGCTGGGTTTTAGGCTTTTTTGTTTTCTCGGCAGGCCAATTGATCCATATTTTGCTCGTTATTGCCATTATCGCCATTTTGCTTCGCCTTATCAGGGGCGGCAACCCGGTGTAGATATTTTGCATCACGGCAGCAGGTATTAAAATCATAGTGAGGAACCGTTATCCGTTAGCCCGGTAACGGTTTTACTTTTGCAGGATGAATGATCTAAGACTAAAAGGGTTCCTGAATAAAAAAGCAGCCGAATATAACCGGCCTTTTTTTATCGAAGGAGATCCTGTTTGCATTCCTCATCTTTTTAGCCGTAAAGAAGATATAGAGATCGCCGGCTTTTTTGCGGCCATGTTCGCCTGGGGTAACCGTACAACCATCATCCGGAAATCACGCGAGCTGATGGAGCTGATGCAGATGCAGCCTTATGCATTTTGCATGAGCCATGATGAAGCGCGGCTTAAGCAATTGCTGAACTTTAAGCACCGCACTTTCAATGCTACCGACCTGTTGTACTTCGTTCATTTTTTCCAACACCACTATAGCCGCTACGCTTCGCTCGAAGAGGCTTTTACCATGCATGGGAATAGTATGGAAGACATGCTTACCGGCTTTCACTATTATTTCTTTTCTCTTGAAGAGGCGCCGCGCCGCACCAAAAAGCATATTGCCACACCGGCCAAAGGCTCTACCTGTAAAAGGCTGAATATGTTTTTGCGCTGGATGGTGCGCAATGATGATAACGGGGTTGATCTGGGCATCTGGAAAAAGATATCGCCTGCACAGCTGGTGTGCCCTATTGATCTGCACGTAGCCAGGGTGGCCAGGAAGCTCAACCTTCTTTCACGTAAGCAAACAGACTGGCAGGCAGCGCTTGAATTAACGGACCGGCTCCGGGAATTTGATAAAAAGGACCCCGCCAAATACGACTTTGCCTTATTCGGCCTCGGGGTCCTTGAAAGCTTTTAGCCTTGCATCAGAATTGGAAAAGGCTTTCCCTGCCTCCCACTTTTTTCTTGACCCCGGCTGCCCTTACGTTATAAGTAAACGTAGCCATGAAGTACTGCTGAAGAATATTGCTTTCAATCGTGGTCATGGTGTTGCGGGCGCTACTCACCCAGATTGAATTGTTCCGACGCAGTATATCAAATACGCTCAGCTTCAGTACGCCTACTTCATTTTTCAGCATGGTGAAGTTGACAGCGGCGTTCCAGCGAACTGCTTCTTTATCCATTCCGTTTGGCACGGCGCTGTTATAGGCATAGTTCAGCTGTGTTTCAAAGATCACATGCTTGGGCCAGCGTACTACCAGCTCGTTGGTAAGCCAATGATTGCTTAATGATAAGGGCTTGAATGTGGTATTGGTGTTTTTTGTGAGCTGCCCGCCCAGCGTATAGCTGCCGTTCCACTCAACCTTATCGTTCCAGTTAAGCCCTAAGCCCGACCAGTTATTAAAGCTATAGTTGCTTTGCCAGCTTTCGTGATCATTATATATAAACCGGTTTTTCAATATGCTGTAGTAGCCGCCGATGTACCAGGAGAAGGTGAGGCGCTGATTTTTTTTGTATTGCTTGTTGATGTTGAAGTTAAGGAAAGCGTTCCTGGTATCGTTTGCGTTAACGGGTAATACGGTTTGCACGCCCTTTTCGTCGACCGTGATACGTTGCACCACGTCATTATTGACCAGGCTGCCGTTGCCGTAAAAATAGATGCTCAGGTTCCGCTTGGGATCGTTAAAGTTGGCGCTTGCCGAAAGCGTATGGCGCTCGGCCGGCTGCAATGAGGTATTGCCCCGGGTCACAAAATAAGGATTGGTATTATCGGTTACCGGCAGCAGGTAGGTATGTGAAGGAAGGGTTATATCCTTGGCGTAATTAAGATTGATCTGCTTATACACAATGCCAAGCATGGGCAGCAGGTCGGTCCGCTTTTGCAACAGCGGTGAGGCCATCGAGGCCAGGTCATTGCTGACGTGCTGCCATTGAAAACGCAGGGAAGGAGTAATGGTCAGGGATTTGAACGGCCGGAATTCAAGCCCCGGTGTTATCATCAGGCGGTTGCTCTCCCTGGTAAACAGGCTGCTAAGAAGTGCATTGGGCACTTCATATTTACCGTTCGGGTCTTTGTAAAAGGTATTGATGCGGTTGGTCAGCTTTCCGTACTCATACCGACCGCCTATCCGCAGCGAGATCTTTTTGGTGATCGGCTCACTATAGTTACCATTCAGGTTAGCATCAAGACGCGGTAGCCTTTCGCGGCGCAGCTGCGCCTGTATGCTGTCGTAAGCGGTAGGGTAAATAAAATGCACATCCGATTCCGTCAGGTAATCGGTATAGCGATTGTTCATATCCAGGTTATGCCCCAGGGTAAAGCGCCGGCCTGCCTTTGTTTTGGACAAGCGTGTGAGGAAGACCGAATGCCTGTAATAATGTGTTTCTGCCTTATTGTTCTGGTATATATTTCCCCGGCTAAGATCACCCAGCTTGTTGTTGGTGCTGGAGATATCGCTGAACCTGCTTTCATCCTGCAGGCCCATAGTGTAGTTGAGGTTGATGAGTATATTGGTTACTGAATCGGGCTTTAGCCGCATACCTGTGCCGATATTATGCGCATTGCTGACCACTCCGCCGGTCTGCTCCGAATTATTAAAAACAGCGGTATCGCTGGTAAACTGCTGCGTTCTGATAAGCACCCGCCGGTCAGTATTTATGTTCCCGTAAAAATATTGCAGGAAGAACGATCGCTTGCTGCTGGGCGAATGATTGAGGTTGAACCCTGCTCCCTTACTGGTGCTGATGCCTCCGTAGTTTTGCGAGCCACCGAAGTTGACACCGTTGATCGACAGCCCGCTTCCATTTCCGTTAGACCACATGTTGGTATTGTATCCGTTGCTGTTGCTCCGGCTCCTGGCCATGCCGCCTGCCTGCATCAGGTCATTATAGCTGAAGCCGGGCTTGTTGAGATTGTTGGCATAGCCCAGCAGGCTTACCTGCAGGGTATCACGGTAAATGTTGGCAATGCCCCCGGCTTCATACCGGTTATTGGTGCCTCCCCCGGCATACAGCTTGCCGAACCAGCCTTTCTTCACGCCTTTTTTCAACGTTATATTAACCACTTTGCCTACATTATTGAGGTTATCGTCGCCGTTACGCAACAGCTCCTCCTTATCATCAACTACCTGCACCTTGTCGATCACGTTGGCCGGCAGGTTGCGCGTGGCCATTTTCGGATCATCCCCGAAAAAGGTCTTGCCGTCTACCAGTATCCTGTTCACAGGCTTGCCATTAACAGATATATTGCCGTCCTTATCCACTTCCACGCCTGGCAGCTTTTTCAGCAGGTCTTCTACAAGCGCATTGGGTAAGGTGCGGAAAGCAGAAGCGTTGAACTCGATAGTGTCTTTTTTGATCACTACCGGAGGCCTTTCGGATATTATCAATATTTCATCCAACGATTTGCTGTCGGGTTCCATGTAAATGGTGCCCGCGTCCAGCACAGGCTGCTGCCCGGTAAGCGTAAACTCTTTCCGGTAAATGCTATATCCTGAATAAGAGATCACGGCCCGGCATTCTACATCCAGGGGTAAGCCAGGTATCCTGAAATCTCCTTCGGCAGTGCTTAACCGGTAAGTGATAATGGTTGTATCCGAAGCTTTGAAAATAGTGACCGTTGCCAGCCCCAGCGCCTGCTTGGATGCAGAATCAATCAATTTTCCCCTGAAGGTGCCCTGCGAAAAAGCAGTGCCGGCCAATAAGCAGGCCAGGAGCGAAAAGATAAAAGCTTTCCTCATAAAAGTTGGTTTATAAAGCACAATAATACGATTTTCTTCGTAATAAGAAGAGTTTCGTATTTCTTTAACACCTTTTTACCATCTTTTCAATAGCTAATTTTACGTCCGCTATGAGCACAGAAAAAGCGATCCGGGAAATAACCATCCAGCTTGGCCTGCCTGCCGGTCTTCAGCACGCTGGTATGGAATGGCTGGTTGAGCAGGTGAACCACCTGATCGTTTCAGACTTCAATCGCCTGGTGAGCATTCTTTACCGCCTGGATATAAGCGAAAAAAAGATCACGGCCCTTCTTGATCACAACCAAAATGAGGATGCCGCTGTTCTTATTGCCGGCCTGATGGTGGAGCGGCAGGTGGAGAAAATAAGATCCCGGCAGCAATATGGCCGCCGGGATAATGATATCGCAGAAGAAGAGAAGTGGTGATCATTTGTCCTTGTTGAACATCAGCTCCCTTACTTTTTCCTTGTCTTCCTTTTCTTTTTTCAGGTCGAACATGGTGCCAAATACATGGTCCCATAAAGTAGAGCTTACCCCAAACCCGTTATGCTCATTTTTATAATGGTGCAGGTGATGGTTCCTCCATAAAGGCTTCATCCACTTAAATGGCGGGTTCCAGGCATGGATGGCGTAGTGCATAGTGCCATACATGAGATAGCCGAGTATAAAGCCGGGGAAAAACATAAAGGCATAGCGGCCCATCAGCAGGTACATCAGCCCCAGCAAGGTGCCGGAAATAATAATGCTGGGCACCGGCGGCATAAACAGGCGTTGCTTATCGCGCGGGTAGTGATGGTGGTTGCCATGCAGGGTATAAATGAATTTCTGGGCCCTTGGATTATCGCTCACCCAATGAAAAAGAAAGCGGTGGGCTATATATTCAAAAAAAGACCAGAAAAAAAGCCCGGCCAGGAATACCAACATTACCCGCCCGATCGTAAAATCCTGCTTTGCATAGCTGTAATAAAGCATATAGATGATCACCGGCATATACATCCCCCAGATCACCAGCGGGTGCGTTTTGGTCAGCATTTCCAGGTAATCATTCTTGAATAACCGGGCCTGTCCCTTGTTATGGATCTTTTCAAAATGCATAAGGCAAAGATACTTCGATTTATTTTATTGAGGAGGTACCGTGCGCACCTGGCGCAAAACTTCCGGCGGGGCCAATCAACTGCCTGTTTCTTAATGCGCCGCGCAGCGATGTGCCGGGCAGGCGTATTATTTTTTATGATCTATTTATAATTGATCATCCAGCGGTCCAGGTTGGGCAGGTGCCTGCGCTTACGCTGCAGCTCGTATTCATAAATGATCTTGCCCGTTTCACAGAAAAACGGGTAGCCGGTTTCTTTATACTCATATCTATCATCGTTCAGCACCCCGTCCTTGTTGACATATATGTTCCCGCTGAGCATAAACTCTACCTTATGCTTAAAGTCGACGATATAGCACACATCGGTAAGAAACCCATAGCTCCAGCCTGTTTTGTTAAACGATCTTATATACGACGGCAGGCGGGCGCTATCAGCCCTGAAAAAAAAGAACTTGGTATAGCTATCAAAAAACTCCGTGGTATCATATTTCGGAAAGCTGCTTTCGCGCGGCAGCTCAGACATATATTGGTAAAGGAACCGGTAATCATCCGGCGTAAGATTGAAGCGCTGCGGGGAACTGACCGACCCGGGAAAAAGCACTGACTGCATCAGCTGCTGCAGGTCCTGGAGCGGGGCATTGTTGTGCGTGGTAAAATCCATAGGTGAAGGCACCAGCCGCTCGTCCCTGTCATAATGGGCATTACCTATCAGGTTTTTCCGGCTGAAGTCGAATACCAGGCCGCTGTATGCTTCGGGCTGCGCATAAAGCACCCGGCCGCTATCGTCCAGGAAACGGACCGGATTGGTGTACCGGTTCTCCTCTTCGGTCATCCGTACAAAACGACGCGTAATGCGCATATCCTTATATCCTTTCTCCCAAAGCCTTTCATTGATACGCTGCTGGCCGACAAACTCATACAGGCGGTTATAAGCATCATTGTCGCTGACCAGGAATATTTTCCGGATGTACTGCGCTACGGAGGGAAGCCCTATAGACGCAGACCTGTCTTCTGATACGTTGGTTTGCGGCGGGCGCGCGCTGTCGGTCAGCATGATCGTGTACTTGCTAACCCCATACCGGGCCAGCTCATTGATCTTTTCAAGCGCCAGGAAAGCAAGCGGCATCTTCACCATCGAAGCCGGGTTGAAATAGCGCTCTTTATCTACATTCAGGTAATAATGCCGGAACGAAGGGAGGTTATTCCTGTCGCGGTTGATCTGCGTATAGATCAGCTGGTAGCGGAAAGTATCCGGCTGATCCAGTATATCCAGGAGCAGCGGTGAAGCCTTGCTCCTGACCAGGCCTTCGAGCCACTGGTCTGTTCGCGGCTGGGCATGGGCATGAATAGCGGAGCAAAAGATCGGCAGGCAAGCCAGCAGGTATTTCATCTGCAAAAGTTACAACTCTTGCCGTAAAAAAATATTCTGCCCAAATGATACATTGGCATTTACAATTAACTTGCAGGCCAAATAATTGCCAATGAAGCTGGTCTCTTACCTGAAGAATGAACGCGAGCAACTGGGTGTGCTGATCAACAATATAATTTACGATATGGAAGTGCTGCACCCCGACCTGCCCAATTCCATGAATATGTTCCTCAATTACTGGGAAGAAAGCTACCCGGTGGCCCAGGCAGGCGAGCTGATGTTGCGCGAAGGTACCAGGACGAGCAACAGGGGTATTCCTCTTGCCCAGCTTCACCTGCTGGCTCCTGTGCCCTTCCCGGCCAGCTGCCGTGACGGCTATGCTTTCCGGCAGCATGTGGCAGCAGCCAGGCGCAACCGTAAAGTAGATATGATTCCTGAGTTTGACCAGTATCCCATTTTTTATTTTACCAACCATCACAGCATCCAGGGTCCCGGCGATATAAGGGTGATGCCTGATCATCTTGAAAAGCTCGACTTCGAGCTGGAAGCCGCCATTGTGATCTGCAAGCATGGGCGCAATATACCGGCAGAGCATGCCGATCAATACATCGGCGGGCTGATGATAATGAATGATATGAGCGCACGCCGGCTGCAGATGGAAGAAATGCTACTGAACCTGGGCCCGGCAAAAGGCAAGGACTTCGCTACCGTTATCGGTCCCTGGCTGGTAACCCTGGATGAGCTGCAGCCATTCGAGATACCTCCTAAAAAAGATCATACCGGCAAAAGCTGGAACCTGCCGATGCACTGCCGTGTGAACGGGGTGCAGGTTAGCGAGGGCAACCTGGGAGATATGGACTGGACATTTGCCGAGATCATCGAGCGGGCTTCTTATGGAGTTGACCTCTATCCCGGCGAGGTGATCGGCAGCGGCACGGTAGGCACCGGCTGCTTTCTGGAGCTGAATGGTACCGGCAAGCTCAACAATCCCGATTACCAGGAGCAATGGCTGCAGCCAGGCGACGTAATAGATATGGAAATTGAAGGTCTCGGCCTGCTGAGCAACCGCGTGGTAGCGGAGGAAAGCTCATGGAGCATCCTGGCGCAGAAAAAATAATGCAGATACAGGCCGGCAGCTTACCGGTCCATAAAAAACCCCAGTGATGAAAAAAGCCTTGCTTACGATCGGCCTGCTGGTGCTTTCCAACGCATTTATGACACTTGCCTGGTATGGGCATCTCAGGTTTAAAGAATATAAGTGGGGACAAGGTCTGGGGTTGACGGGCATCATTCTTATCAGCTGGGGAATAGCGCTTTTCGAATATTCCCTGCAGGTACCGGCCAACAGGATCGGCTTTGCCGGGAACGGCGGCCCCTTCAATCTCTGGCAATTAAAGGTGATACAGGAAGTGATCACCCTTGTAGTATTTACTTTATTTGCTTTACTGGTCTTCAAAAATGAAACTTTGCGGCTCAACCATCTTATCGGCTTTTCTTTGCTGGTAGGCGCCGTATATTTCATCTTCAAAAAATAACCCGTATCAGCATAATTACCTGTTTTATCGCTTATGCCTGACAGCTTCCGCATATACCTCGAGCAGAAAGCTCATAATTTCATCACCTTGCATTCTTTAGATTTTACGTTTACAACCAATCTTTAAATATTACTGTCAAATACGACAAATATTAGCCCGCATTTAGTAATTTGTATTGATGCTTACATTTGGAGACATTATAACTATTCCCATTTAACTAGCAGACTGGTTAATAAATTGTTTGCTTAGCTATTTAAGAACTTTATTCGGTTATTTACTTACTGCTAATTTAATAAAACGATGAAAATCAAACAACTACTAAATTATAAAATACTAAAAAATTAAGTACTTTTGAAAAAAAAGGGAAAGTGGTGACGGCCGCTTTCCCTAATACTATAGGATTGTTCTCCACAATTTGAGGTCTAAATAAGATTTAGGCAAAGGTAATTCTTTATTCCTATTTTCAAAAAATCTATTTAGATATGATCTATACCGTTAAACCAATTCAAAAGATTGAAGCATCACTTGGAGAAGGTATTTATTTCCCGGTTGATGTTGCTCAAATTTTACGACTAGATCCTCATCGGGTAAGGTATCTTATGAGTACTTTTTGGAAGGATCATACATTTGGAGAAAGAGGAAACAAAGCAATAAATTTTTATTCGCTTATTGAGTTCTATACATATTATCATTTGAGGGAAAAAGGCTTTACTTCTCATCATATAAAAGACTTCCATGCTCGTTTAGCTAAAGCTTTAAATACGCCATATCCTTTTGCTTCAATAAAAGTACTAGATAGGAAAGGAAATAAAACCCAGAAAAGTAAAATATGGTTTGACTATAAAGGAGAATTAATGAGGGATGATAGAACAATCCAGCCGACAATTTCATCATTTATCAAGCCCTTCCTTAAACAAGTGATTTTTGACAAAAGCGAGATGGCAACTCAATTCTTTCCTTTTACTCATACTGAAAATATTATCGTTGACCCACGTCATCAATTTGGGCAACCAATTATTAAAGGAACAAATATTCAAACAAAAACAATTTATAGATTAAGTGAAGCTGGTGAAACTAATGCGAATATTTGTAAATTATATGATATTAATGAGAGGCAAGTATCTGATGCGATTAGACTACACTCAAGAATTGTTGCATAATGCTATTTGTTTTGGATGAAAATTTTTCAAAAAACTTAGCCGAAGGATTAGATTTACTCGAAAAAAGCAATCCCGGAAGTAAAATTATTGTAGAGGTTATATCTGCTGAGAAATTTATGGGGCGGAAAGGCACTTCTGACGAAGAGATTTTAGATGCTTTGGGAGACAAGGGAGTATTTTTTTCAAAAGATAAAGACTTTAAACAGCTAAAACTTTATGCAAAAGTTATTGAGGGTAAGAAAGCTAAAGTACTTTTCTTTAAATCTTCCAAGAAGATGGTTTTGTTTTGGGACTTACTTATAGAATTAGTTACTCACTGGGGAAAAATAAAGGAAGAATTAAGTAAACCAGCACCGCCCTATGTTTATCAGTTTAGCTATGGTGGCGGTATTCAAGAATGTCATTTGAGATAACTTAACTATTACTTCTTTCATCTTGCCGCTGCCGCTTTCTTGGCTATTTTATACCTTTTTGTGCTGACGCTCTTAGCTCTGATTTTCTCCCTTTTAACCCTCCCAACCCGAACTAAGCCTGCTGCAGCGGCTTTTACGTCGTTCTGCAGAGTTTGTTACTAGCTTTCCTCGATTACGATGCCAACAATTGACTTAACCCTTTTATTGGTGTCTGCTGGTAATTTCACTTTTTTTGCCATCAAATAAATATATTGCTTTTCCGGTCAAGATCAAATTTCAAACTTAGACACTATCTATCGGTCTATCCGTATCAGCATAATTACCTGTTTTATCGCTTATGCCTGACAGCTTCCGCATATATCTCGAGCAGAAAGCTCATATCTCTGCCGAACAGTTCAAAAAGCTTGGCAGCACGATTACGGAGCGCTCAGTTAAAAAAGGTACGTTGCTGCTAAAGCAGGAGGAGATCTGCAGCGAGGTATACTTTGTTTCCGGCGGCCTGCTCAGGGCTTATACCGTAGATGAGTCCGGCAAAGAGCATATCATACAGTTTGCACCCGAAGGCTGGTGGATCAGCGATCGCAACAGCTTTCTTTTCCACGAGCCTTCTCTCTTTTTTATCGATGCCATAGAAGATTCGGAGCTGGTAGTGCTGAAGGAGCCTTTTTTTGCAGCTGCTTCCGCCATTCCTGCTTTCAATGATTTTAATACACATGCGCTGCATAACCTCATCAGGCAGCAACAGCACCGCATCAGCCTGCTTATCGGCGCTTCAGCAGAGCAACGTTATATGGACTTCATCAGCCGTTACCCAAGCCTTACCTTGCGGGTTCCGCAATGGATGATAGCTTCTTACCTGGGCATTACCCCCGAATCGCTCAGCCGGGTACGCAAGGAGCTGGCCCGGAAGAATTTCAGGCCGTCAGCCAGGTAAAGATCAAGCGGTTGAATACAATCAGCATTTAACAAGCGGTCATTCCGGAAAAGAATGCCAGCGACATAGCGATAGAATTTATATTTTCCGGATACGCTGACCACTTCAGCGCTATTTATCAGCTATTCAGATAAACCTATATTTTTTAGATCGTCGCTAATCCAGCTTCTTCAGCAGTTGCTGCGCTTTTTTATGATAGGCGCCCGAAGCAGGCACCTCCTGCAGCAAAAGCCGCGATTGCAGCGCGTTACCGGTTTTATAAGCCGCCAAGCCGCTAAAATAAGCAGCATCGGGCTTGTACACCGAATTGCCCCGGGCTACCGGCACCAGCACCTCAAGGGCTTTTGCATATTGCTTTTCACCTATCCGGGCAAGCCCGAGATAATAGCCGGTTGCAGCAGATGAATCGCCCGCAGCCATTACCTGCTCCAGCAATGATGCGGCCTGTGCATACCTGTGCTGGTTGAACGCGGCCACAGCCTGGTCATACTGGCCGGCAGCAGCAGCTCCCCTGGTGGTAGGGTTTATCATGGCAGGAAGCGCTTCGAGATCTGTACGGTTAAATATACCTATTGCAAGCACGGCAAAAAGGATGCAGGCAGCAGCAGCTACTACTGCAAGCGTTCTTCGCATCCTGACCAGCTTTGCGGTACGCCTGGCTGGCTGGCCAAAAAACCCTTCGCCGGTCTGGCGTAACTGCTGTTGCAGGGCGGCCACTCCTTTTTCTGCTGCCAGCTGCTTACGTATTACCTGGTTAAGCTCCTGCTGCAAACGGGTAGCTTGCTGCAGTTCCTCGTTTACCGACAGCTCTCTTTCAAAATCGATCCTTTCTTCTTCCGGAAGAAGGCCGTCGATATAGTCTTGTATTTTACCGGGATAGTTTTCCATCTTGCCTGGTCGGTTTTATTTGAACAACGGGTGAACCCTGGCCAGCTCGCCAAGGCCTGCCATGCATTCGCTTTTCTTTTTGCGGAGATAGGCATAGGTAAGCCCCAATGATTCTGCTACTTTCTCCTGGTGCCGGCCTTCCAGGCAGGCCATGATGATCTTCCGGCATTTCTCTCCCAGCTGCCCGAGCAGCTCCATGATAACCTTTTCGCGCTCCAGCTTCATCGCCTGCTGCTCTGCCTGCTGCCATTCGTTCTGCTTAAAAGAAGATACTTCATCAACCGGTTTTGTTACTGGCTGGCGACCCTTTTTTTTGAGGGCATTCAGCCATTTCCGCTTGCAGACCAAGACCAGGAAAGCTTCAAAAGGGCAGGTCAGCACAAAGCTGCCGTCGGCGCTCATCTTGTAAATATCTACCAGCGATTCCTGCAAAATATCGGCGGCATCTTCTTCTGTGCCGTTATTGGTAACAATCAGCCGTTTTATTTTATCTGCATATAAGCGGTAGATCTCCCCGATGCCGGCAGCATCATGCTGACGGAGGTAATCGATGTATTGCTGATCTGCGTGCAAGGTTTGCCGTTTAATATGATAAAAAGCTAAAATTATTACTTATTTTTCGCAAGGGTCCTGAATATATTGCCGGTATGGGGCAACAGGACGACCATGAAATACAGCTTATGAAAGGAAAACTATTTTTTGCCATATCGATTTTCCTTACCGTGCTGCAGACCGCTGCACAACCGGTTATTTTATCGCCGGCTGATAGCCTGGCCCGCATTGAGACCGCCATTTCCGGCAATTATATCGACTTTAAAGCAGTGCTTCGTCCCTTGCAGCCTATACCGGGTGGACGCCAGCCTTTTTATTCCTATCTCTGGGATTTCGGCGACGGTCATTTCAGCACTGAGCCCGAACCGCGTCATGCTTATCTCGCTGCCGGCAATTACGAGGTGAAGCTCTATGCTGTCAATAATTACGATGACGGCCAGCGACCGCCGCGACCTGTCAAAAAGCAGGAAGCTATCTCCGAAGCTATGGCTGCCGCTACGGTACCGGTATCGAATGCAGAAAAAAATTTCTTTTCTGCCAACGGCGCTTTCCAGCTGGCAAAAAATGCAAATGCATTGCCTGGCGAAGATATACTGATCACCGTGGGCGTACACCCGGCGGCCGGCAGCAAAGGGCGGGTAATAGTGCTTACCAATGAAAAAATATATGATACGGAAGGGTTTATCTTTTCAGCCGCCTCTACCTACCACGACGAAAAAATGCTGCCTGCAGATTCTGCCCGGCAAAGATCGTGGTGGGCCTCTGTGTCCAACATCACGGTTACGCAAAGCGGAAGCCCTCATTATCATAACCGGCAGGACCGGAAAGTGACAGCAGAAGAAGCCACGCAATACTTCAGCCACCTGTTCAGCGGCTATACATCGGTGAATACGTATGATATCGCAGGCTTAAAGGGAGAGCCGCAATTCTCTTTCCTGCATTTCAATATATCACCGGAGATGCTGAAAGACACCAATGCCCTGATCACTATCACAGGCATCCTTATCCCTGATGATGGCGGCACTGCTTATGTGCACCAGCTGGAAGTGCCGGTAGTAGCTTCGCATGATCCCAATAAGATGACCATCAAACAATCCCGGCTCAGCTACCGCCTGCTGTCAAAAGGCAAAGAGATGCTGTACAAGGTACAGTTCCAGAATGATGGGGAAGGAGATGCCAGGAATATACGGCTGGAAATAAACCTGCCGGCCAACCTCGACCCAGCTACGTTCAACCTGGTGAACCTGTCGCCTTTTTGCCAACCCTGCGCCGACAGTACATCGCGCGGATGCTGGCAGCAATACCTGCGGGGAGAAACATTGGTATTTCATTTCAAGGATATCAGCCTGCCAGGCTCCAGGGCCAGGGATATTACCAATGAAGACAGTACGCGGGGATTTATCCGTTTTACCGTAAAGCCTAAGCGAAAGCTTCCCAATCAACCTTTCCGCGGCCAAACAAATATATATTTCGATAAGAACGAGCCCATCAAGACCAATTTTGCTACGGCACGGTTCCGTAAAAGCCTTTCCCCGATTGTGCTGGCCGGCTTTCATGCGGCCCTGGCCGATCAGCGGAAATACAAAGAGCAGGCCGCTCTGCATAACAGTCATGGCGGAGCCCTGGGCCTGGGGCTTTCGCCGCTGGCCCCTTATAAGAAAATATTCTGGCAGGCAGAGCTATACGCCAACAGCCTGCGGCAGAACCAGGACCTGCAGCATATTATCGAGCAAGGCAGGATACAGGTAGATGGAGTAGAGTACAACTATGATTCTTATGATAAGACCACCCGGTCAAGCTATCTACAGCTGAACATAGTGCCGCTGCAGGCGCGTTACAATATTGGCCGGCTTATATCGGCAGGCCTGGGCCTAAGCGGTAAAATAGATATTCCTTTGTCGAAGGAAGAAGAGCGCACCTATTACATTTTCATCAATAGCCAGCCAAGAAGCGTCCCGCGGCAGCACAGGCCTGCAACCGGCTCCTGGACCAACCTGCGTCTCAGGCCGTTTGCCGATATCAATATCGGGAAAGTGCTATTAGGACCCTGTATCGGCTTCCGGTATATCTATGACGGGCGCAATGGCCAATTCCTATACACTTATGCAGCCTGGCGTTTTTAACGCCTGCCAGGATTATCTGAAAAAATATTTTTCATAAGGGGTAACAAGCGCCCGAAAGCGGTGATCTACCTGTAAACGGCCGATGCTGAAAAGCCGCAACAGAGTAAGCAACCACTAAAAACTCCTTTTATGAAAAAGACAATCTTTGCCATTCTTGTGATAGCTGTCATCACCGGAACCGTAGCCTGCAAAAAGAACCAGGATATCTCTTCAGGCAGCCGTATCCGCACAGCAAGGGATTTTGTGGAAAAGAAAGGACCGCAGCTGCAATCCGTTTCTTTCAATACCAGCGAGCTGCCTAAGACCATTACGCTCCGCGAGGGCACGCGCATCACAATTCCGCAGAATGCCTTTACCCTGAGCGGCAGCCCGGTAAGCGGCGCTATTACCTTTCATATCGTGGAATTTTATAAAAGAAGCAGCCTACTATTTGGCGGCTCAAATACCAACCATACCTCTGGCGCCCCGCTCGAAACACAGGGCTCATTTTTCCTGAATGCCACGCAGGGAGGCGTGCAGCTTGACCAGCAATTGGCTGCCCCGCTTGTAATAGCCGTACCTGCTAAAAACAACGGCGACCTTACTGTGCTGTGGCAGGGCAATCTTGATGCAGGTGGTCAGCAGCAATTAGGATGGGCACCTTTGCGCCAGGGCGTGCAAATGGAAGCCGTAGCCCAGAACGGGAACTTTACCTTCAACTTCGGCCAGCTCGGCTGGTTCAACTGCGACATCTTCTATTCCAACAACAGCCCCAAAACCACCGTTACTATAGACGTGCTCAACAATCCCGGGGCAATGGCCAGCTTCAGGGGTTATACAGGTGAAACATTTGTGTTCTTCTGCCCTTCTGATGCCAATGTTGCCGCACAGATCTATACGCCTGACGGCGCCAACCGGGTCAAAAGCTACGACAATATGATGCCGATAGGCTCGCAAGGCACATTGATCAGCTTCTCCATCAAAGACGGGAAGTATTATCTCGCCCGCAAAAATATTACGATCACTGCCGGGCTGCATGAATCATTAAGCCTGGTGGAAACTACGGAATCAGCTATTCAGGCTGCCATTGAAGCGCTTGACAACTATTGATCCCGCAAGGACGGTTTCCTTTCCTTCTCAATCACCTGCCATTAACCTCTGGTGATCATCCCTGCCGGCTTCTGCCGGCGGGGCTTTTTGTTGGTATAGCAATCCTGCAATATCATGATATGGCATAATACCACTGAATAATTATGTACGTTTGATTTCCAATTGACCAGCATGCGGGTATCCTGGCAGGTATTTATATGGATCATACTTATCTCCGGCATTGCCTGCCGGCCAGAGAAGCACCGGGCTGAGCCGGCTTTTCCTTTAGCACCCGTTCCCGGCGATTCTGCATCGGTCGGCACGCTAAAGCGGCTGATAGATATCACTTACGACCAACCGGAACAATGCGTGGCAGACCCTGATGCTTTCCTGCGGCGCGCTCCTTCAACCGGTCTTTCTCCTGAAGGCAGGAAATATTACCTCCAGCTGCTTGTCAATATCGGTTTTTGCCTTAAAGATGAAGGACAGGTATTGAGCAGCATCCGTTTTTTTGAGAAGGGCCTGGAGTATTACCAGGAAGAGCATCCCGACGGCATCGATCTCTACGACAATCTTATCAAGCCCCTGGGCAACCTCTATACACGCACAGGAGATTTTGAGAAGGCCGCTGCCCTGCAACGATTTGCTATTGCATCGGCAGAGCAGAACGGTCGTATATCCCTGCTGCCATCCTTATATAACAATCTTGCTATTACCTTCCAGCAGACGCAGCAAACCGATAGCGTGCTTGACGCCTGCCGGAAAGGCTTATCCTTCCCTGTAGCCAGCGATGCGGTCACTGCGTTGCTGTACAACAGCATTGCCCGTTGCCAGGCAGGCTCCGGCCTTGTTGACAGCGCGGAGCTATATAACCGGAAAGCCCTGTCTTTATTTGAAGGCAGGAGCTTCAGGGGTGATACCACTCTCTGGCTGGCAGCCTGCTGGGAACTTAACAGCACGCTGGCTTATAGCAGGAACAGGATGGATGAAGCCCGCCAGTCGATATATAAAGCGATCAGGCTGACGGAAGAAAATTTCCCCTCGTCCAAGCAGCGGGAAAAAGCCAAGCTGTATGCTGCCAGGGCCAGGCTTCTTATTGCTGCCCGCGATTGGACAGGCGCTAAAGCTGATCTTGACAAAACATGCTACCTCTTTGGCCTTCATTCCATAGACCAGAGTTTCCCGGACAATACCGTTACCGATGCATTACGCGGTCTGGCCGCTGTTTATAAAGGCAGGCAACAGGATGACTCCGCTATACTATGCTATAAAAGGGCTATTGAGAATGATTACCTGGTACAGCAATTCATTGTCAGCAAGCAAAGCAACTATTATAATTCCAGCAATAGCCGGGTAGTATTGCAGGAAGCGCTGCTGCTGCTTTGGAAAAAATACCAGGCCGGCGATCCGGCTATGCAGCAGGCAAGAGCCATGCAGATGCTATGGCTTACGGAGCTGTCGAAAGGACGGCAGCTATTGCTTGAAATAGAACGAACCCGCTACTGGCAGCCAGACAGCAGCCAGCAGAAGGCAATGGTACAGCTTCGCTATCTTTATGAAGAGCTGGCCTCGGAAAAGAACCAGGAAAAGATAGCAGCATTGACCTCGCAGGTGCATGAGATAGCTTTTCGCTTTCAGCTTTCTGAAAATTTCTTTGACCATCGCTTTGAAATGCCTGATTACTCAAAGTTCAGCAGCTATATAAAGGACCGGTCGAAGCAAAGCAGCATCATCAGTTGGCTGCTGGCCGATACCGGCTGCTATGTGATCACTGCCAGCCAGGAAGCGGTGACCGCCTGCTTTATACCCGACAGTGCCATGAAAGCGCTGGATATTGCAGGCTTTACCAATACGTATTTCAAGGCAGGGCCTGCAGCTTATGACAATGATCCACAGCAATATGAGCAGCGGGCTGCGCATATCCTTGAAACACTGGTGCCAGGTGCGGCCCAATTACAGCCTGCCGGCTGGATCCTTTCGCCGGATGGGATATTGTATGCTTTACCGGTTGATGCGCTGGTACAGCAAGGCCGTTTCCTGGCCGAAAAGAAAAATATTGCCTATACCTATACATTGCTGCTGAATGAGCGCAATGCCGGTGAAGGCATATATCACTCACCGGTAGCAATCTTCATCAAGGACCGGCATGATCCTCCCTTGCCCTACCTACCTTATGCCCGAAAGGAAAAAGAGCTGGTGCATCAACGTTTCGCCGGTACGGTAAGCGATAATGAAGAAGCTACTGATGCGGCTTTTATCAGCGCCATCAATACGCCTGCCGTTATACATGTGGCAACGCATGCCATAGTTGACTCCATCGCACAGCCTTACCTGGCGCTGGCCCAGAAGCTGACGCTTGACAAGATACAGTATATCACCACCCGGTCGCCGCTTGTTGTGCTATCGGCCTGCCAGACCGCCTCCGGCCGGCTGGTAACGGCAGAAGGCATGGAAAGCCTCAATAAGGCCTTCCTGAGCAAGGGGGTCAAAGGAGTGATCGCGGCCCAATGGCCGGTAAATGATGCAAGCATGCCGGAGCTGGTGCAGGCATTTTATAAAGAGCTGCATAAAACCCATTCTGCGCCCGCAGCCCTGGCCGGCGCTAAGCGTTCTTTCCTGGAAAAAGCCAAGGGTCCGTATCGCAATCCCTGGTACTGGGCGCCCCTCGGCTTTACCGGTTCGGATGTGGCGATAGTGATCGGGCAACGGCCAACCACCTACTGGCTTATGTCAGGCATACTGCTGGCGGCCGCCGGCATTGCAGTCCTTATTGTTTTTGTATACCGGAAGAACAGGCGGGCCGGTCTTCATAAAAAAAGCCCCCGGCATCGCCGGGAGCTTTAGTTGCTGCCACAGGGTTTATCTTTATCAGTAGCTGATTATTTTTATTTCTGTCCGGCGGTTTTGCTGATGCTGCTCTTCGGAGCAATCTATCTTATTGGCGCATTCATTAAGCAATTTGGTTTCTCCATAGCCCTTAGCCGTAAGCCGGCTCTTTTCCACGCCCTTCGATACCAGGTAGCTGACCGCAGCGCTTGCCCTGCGCTGGGAAAGGGCCAGGTTATAAGCATCGCTTCCACGGCTGTCGGTGTGCGATGAAAGCTCGATCTTAAGCGAAGGGTTCTGCTTCATGATATTTACCACGTTGTCGAGCACTATAGCTGCATCGGGCCGTATATAGCTTTTATCCAGGTCGTATAATATATTCTTCAGCACCCAGCTGGCACCGGCCTGCAGGTTGCATACACCCAGCTTCAGGGTTACATACAGGGTTTTGCTGCGGTCGAGCCCGGAAGTGCTTATATTCTCAGTCTGTGAATATTTACCGGCCTGGTTGGCAACAATGGTATAAGCTGCTCCCTGCTCCAGCTGGTAGATAAACTTGCCTTCTGCATCGGAAAGCTGCCCCTGGCTTACGCGCGAAACTGTATGGGTAAGCATGGTATTGATAGCGCTCAGCTTATTGTTGCTTTCACAATCCACTGTTTCGCCTACCAGGGTGAACCTCGGATCGTCATGGTATATTTCTTTATAGATAAGCGAGCCGCTTTGCCGGAAATCCGATTTATGAATAAATGCAGTGCTGGTGGCAACACCATTCTTTTCCCCATGGGCAGCATACTCTTCCGGATTGGCAGCCGTGATCCTTTCCGCTTCCCCGTTGGCATTGGTAACAGAAGTGTATGTTTGACCGCCCTGTACGATATCTACGCGCACCCCGCTCAGGGCAAGGCCTGTTTGCCGGTCCTTCACCACTACCAGTATATCTTTTGCCGGCGCATCCGGCTCCTTCTTTACTGCCGGGCTAAGTGTCTCTTCTTTTGCAATAACAGGCTTGTACACCGGTGCGCTGCGCTTTTTTCCTATTGTATATTTTATTCCCAAAGAAAGATTAACGGCTTCCGTATGTGTTTTCTTTACTACCGGTATTTCCGAATAATGGTTATAAGGATCGTCCACTATATCGGCAGGGCCTATAGGCTTCAACAGCTCATTATATTGAATGTAAAATTCGCTGGAGTCAGCACCAAAGCGGGTCCCGAACCCTCGCAGGTAATCTGCCTGCAGGAACAGGCCCAGCTTATCAGATAAAAGATAATTGATGCGAATACCTGCCATGCCCATCCACGACCGGGCACTATTGCTGGCATTGGCCGTGCGATATATTACTGCGCTACCGGGCGGCGGCACGGCAAAATTATAAGTGATGGTCTGGTAATACTCCGGGAACTGCTGGAATAATATCCCGCCGCGGACAAAAGCTTCCAGCTCCATCCTGCCCATGCCCTGCTTGTAGGAAGGCCCCAGGGCTATGCCGAAATGACGAAAGGCGGTACGTCTATTATAGGTTGGCGCTATATTGCCGTTTGCAAAAAAAACGGAGTCGAACTTCCGGATGTTATGCTGCATAAACCTGGCATCGATGCCAATGCCCCAGCGATTTCCCCTGAAGTACTTATCGGCAAACAGCCCACCGGCAGGCCCTGTCTGCGCTCTTCCTGTTTCGCCCCGGTACATGCCAAGCGGCTGGCTGATGCCGCCAAAGACGCCTACTTGCACATAGCCCGGCTCTTTTATTTTAGCAGCCGGCTGTGCATTGACCAGTTCCTGCAAGAGCAGGGCGATAGCAAATAAAAACAGCTTTTTCATATATGCATTTTTAGTGACCAATAGATCTTCATCCATATATCAACCTGCTGCCCGATCTGTTACCCCGATCTTACCATAGGTCAACGCCGGGGCAATAGCCGCGTTATACCTTTGATGCAGGGAACCACCAATAAGGCGTTCCTGAAAAAAAAGGAGAAAATTATGAGCACAAAACAAGTACAGCAGGTGCTGGCACCGCCTCCCCCGCATATGGTAGGCGATGGCTTTAGGGTACACAACTTCTTTCCCAGCGGGTATAATATGCACCAGAAAAGAATGAGCCCCTTCTTTTTGCTGGATTACAATTCGCCGGTTGATTTTGCGCCGAGGGAAACTCCCCGCGGGGTAGATGTGCATCCACACCGTGGGTTTGAGACCGTGACTATCGCCTATCATGGAAAAGTGGCCCATCATGACAGCGCGGGTAACAGCGGCGTAATAGAAGCGGGCGATGTACAATGGATGACAGCCGCGGCCGGCATACTGCACAAGGAGCATCATGAAGAAGGCTATAGCCGCCAGGGCGGGCCTTTCCAGATGGTGCAGCTATGGGTAAACCTGCCGGCTAAGGACAAGATGAGCAAGCCCAAATACCAGGAGATCAGGCAGGATAAAATGGGGAAATACCTGCTTCCCGACGAAGGCGGTGTGGTAGAAGTGATCGCAGGCACGTACAACGGTATTAAAGGCCCGGCCAGCACTTTCACGCCCATAGAAATGTATAATATACGGGTGAAAAAAAGCCATACTTTAACCCTGTCCCTGCCAGCCAATTTCAATACCGGCTTGCTGGTGGTAGAAGGCTCGGTCATGATCAATGGAACGGATAAAGGCCCTGCCGACCACTTTGTGCTGTTCAGGAACGAGGGCGAAGAGATCAGGATACAGGCTGAAGAAGACAGTGTTTTGCTGGTGCTCAGCGGCGCTCCTATCGATGAGCCGTTGTTTGCCTACGGGCCTTTTCTTATGAATACAAAGGAAGAAGTAGAGCAGGCTTATCATGATTATAACAGGGGCCAATTCGGGTACATTTCCTAAGTCCGTTGCAGCACCTCAGGCTTCACGCACCATTTAGCGAACAGCCTGGTAGCGCTTGTGTTATTTGCTGCATTCTTAGATCGCGCTCGTTAGCTTACAAGCCTCTTCAATGACAAAATACAGCCGCTGTGATAGCCTTCATGGTACAATAAAAATCCCAAAGCATCATCTATGCTTTTGATATCAGTTCCATAAACCTTGAAAATATTCGGAGACGAAGCATAGTTTCCGAATATTTTTTTGTCATGGTCCGATCGTAGCTGGTCGATAGTGTCGATAAATAAACCCTTGATCTCCCCGATCTCCTGCCGATCCCGGGTTTTCTTTGCTGATCGCCGTTTCCGGACAGCAATACCTTGGTTACGGCCTCCAGTGTTCGCCCCGAAAATGACCGAACAGATTATTGCAATAGTTTTGCCGTATAATTAACGCTCATGATACTGGACCTCAGTGATCTTTCTCCTGCAGAAAAACAATATTACCTGCAGCATAGCATAGCTCCACGGCCTATTTGCTTTGCCTCTACCATCAATAAAAAAGGGCAGGTCAATCTTAGCCCTTTCAGCTTTTTTAATCTTTTTTCCAGCAATCCGCCGGTAGTGATCTTTTCGCCTGCCCGGCGGGTGCGCGATAATACCACCAAGCATACGCTGCGAAACGTACAGGAAGTACCGGAGGTAGTGATAAATATCGTTACCGCCGATATGGTGCAGCAGGTATCCCTGGCCAGCTGTGAGTACCCTGATGGGATCAATGAGTTCACAAAGACCGGCTTTACCGAAGAAGCAGCCACGCTGGTGCGGCCGCCAATGGTAAAGGAAAGCAGCATCAGGATGGAATGCCGGGTAATGGAGATAAAGCCGTTAGGAGCCGAAGGAGGTGCCGGCAACCTGGTTATCTGTGAAGTGCTGCGTATGCATATTGCCGATGAGCTGCTTGATGAGAACAAAAAAATGGACCAGCGCCTGATCGCTCATGTAGCCAGGCTTGGCGGCGACTGGTATTGCCGGGTAGAGCCCGCCAACCTGTTCAAGGTAGAAAAGCCCAATACCAGGCTGGGCATTGGTATTGACCAGCTGCCTGCAAGCATACGCTATAGCCGGGTGCTTACAGGCAATGAGCTGGGCCAGCTGGCCAACGTGCATGAGCTGCCGGTAATAAATGCAGCTTTTACCGATGATCACCTTCGCCAGATCGCGCAGTACTATAGCGTTAACCCGGAAGAAATGGAAATGGAGCTGCACCGTTATGCGCAGAAGCTATTGAACGAGCAAAAGGTAGAGAATGCCTGGCAGGTATTGCTATCGGGCGCTTCTTAAAAGAAAAGGCCCTGGTCAGGGCCTTTTCATAATACTATTATTTAACGCATTATTTACTGCCGAACACTTTTTTCAGCAGGTCGGAAGCCTGGCCCATAGGGTTGGCCCTGATATTGGCTTCCTCTTTGGCCACCTGGTCAAACAAGGCATCCACTGCTTTTTCCACCACGTAAGAAGTAAGATCGGGGTTCACTTTCTTGAAGGTGGTAGGAAGGTTGTTATAGGTGGTAACGATATCTGAGTAATACTTAGTGGCATCAACCTTATCGAGCGAAGACTGTACCGAAGGCCGGAAAGCTACCGTGAGCTTATCGGTGGTTTTGGACTTGAAATACTGGGTGATCGCATCTTTTTGCCCTGAAACCAGTTTTAATGCATCGGTAATGGTGATCTCTTTTATGGCATCGAGGAAAATAGGCTTGGCATAAGCCACTGCATCTTCCGCACCCCTGTTAATGGCAAGGATTGCTTTATCAACCTGCGCACCCATGCCTGCAGCGCGCAATGTCTTTTCTATCTTCTGGGCATCGGGCGGCAGGAACATCTTATAGATATTGCTTCCGAAAAAGCCGTCGGTCCTGTTAAGATTAAGCACCGCATTCAATACACCCTGCGAAAGGGCTTCTTTTACTGCCTGCCCGGCTTCGCCTTCTGACACGCCGGAAGAGGATTTTTTGGTCAGGATAGAAGGAACTTTGATCTGCGCATCAGCCGTTGCCGGTAAAAGAGCAGCAGAGATCAGGAATGCGAGAATGCTGGTTTTCATCATACGTTATTATTTTGAGGGACCGGGCCGTTGACCTTTCCGGCAGCCTACCATTTGACGATGGTTTTACCTGTTTCGTGTGCAGGTGGGCATAAAAATTTCGGGCCCGGCATCCCCAGCCGGCCTTGCACCCCGGCACCGGCTGGCCGGAAGCGCCTTGCCAGGTAAGGGTCTTTGCTGATCTGGGCTGCATCGAGTACCTTTGCCCCTCTTAAAATTTTTTAACAAAATGAATGTTCAGCATTTGTCAGAACAGGAGCAGATCAGGAGGGAAAAGCTGGCCAGGCTGCAGTCAGCCGGTATTGATCCTTATCCCGCAGCCCTGTACGCGGTAAGCCACTATTCTACCGATATCAAAGACGCTTTTACCGAAGAGGACAAAGAGGCTTTTGCGCAGGTATGCGTTGCCGGCCGTATCATGAGCATCAATGACAAGGGAAAGGTATTCTTTATAAAGATCCAGGACAGCAAAGGGATCATACAGCTATATGTAAGACGTGATGATATCTGCCCTGATGAGGACAAAAGCTTCTGGGACGATGTAGTGAAGCATGGGCTCGACCTGGGCGATATTATCGGCGTTACCGGCTTCGCGTTTATTACCAGGACCGGCGAAACCTCTATTCATGCGCAGACATTGACCCTGCTGGCCAAATCGCTGAAGCCGCTGCCGGTTGTAAAAAGGGACGAAGAAGGAAACGTATTCGATGAGGTAACAGACCCGGAATTCCGCTATCGCCAGCGTTATGCCGATCTTATCATCAATCCTTCCGTAAAAGAGACCTTTCTTAAAAGAACAAAGCTGATCAATTCTATCAGGAGCTTCCTCAACGAGCATGGCGGCCTGGAGGTAGATACGCCCGTGCTGCAGAGCATTCCCGGTGGAGCGGCAGCCCGTCCTTTCATTACCCATCACAATGCCCTGGATGTGCCTTTTTACCTGCGCATTGCAAATGAGCTGTACCTGAAAAGGCTTATCGTAGGCGGCTTTGACTGGGTGTACGAGTTCAGCCGCAATTTCCGCAATGAGGGCATGGATCGCACCCATAACCCCGAATTCACCATCCTGGAATTTTACGTAGCGTATAAGGATTACCTCTGGATGATGGAAACCACCGAGCAGCTTCTTGAAAAGGCGGCGCTGGATGTATGCGGCGCCACCGATGTAAAGGTGGGCGACAGAACTATCTCTTTCAAAGCGCCTTTTAAGCGCATCAGCATTTACGATGCCATAAAAGAGCATACCGGCTACGATGTAAGCCAGCTTGACGAGCAGGGATTGCGCGAAGTTTGCGCCGCCCTGCATATACCGGCCGACAAATCAATGGGCAAGGGAAAGCTGATAGACGCGCTTTTCGGGGAGAAATGCGAAGATCATTATGTACAGCCGACCTTTATTATTGATTACCCGGTAGAGATGAGCCCGCTTACCAAAAAGCATCGTGATAAACCGGGGCTGGTAGAGCGGTTCGAGCTGATCATAAACGGGAAAGAGATTGCCAATGCATACAGCGAGCTGAACGATCCTATTGATCAGCGCGAGCGTTTTGAAGAGCAGGCAAAGCTGATGGAAAGAGGCGATGATGAGGCCATGTTCATCGACTATGATTTCCTGCGGGCCCTGGAGTACGGCATGCCGCCCACGTCGGGAATAGGGTTTGGCATCGACCGGCTGTGCATGCTGCTGACCAACCAGCCTTCTATACAGGATGTATTATTTTTCCCGCAAATGCGGCCGGAAAAAACAGATAATAGCGCTGCCCCTGAAGAAAAATAAAAGCAGCGGTCATTAACTATAATGACCGCTGCTTCTTTTAGACGCTGATATTATTTTTCTGCTTCATCCTCTACTTCCAGCCTGTGATCAGCAGAAAATTTATCACGGTGGGCCTGGAACTCTTCCAGTAATGATGAAACGGTTCCTATGCCCTTGTCGATGCTTTCATGTACATCTGGCAATGACCGGTCAAGCAAGCCTACGCCCAGGTTAATATTATCAGCTTCGATCTGTGCGATCTTCTTCAATACGGCCGTTTGGCTGTTCTTAAGATCATCCAGCTCGCGAAGCACTTTATCCATCAGTTGAAGTTGCTGCATCTTATCCATAACATATAATTTACCAGGTATAGCTCAAACACCATGCAAAAGAGGCAATTCCTGAAAAAACGAATGGCAATTATATGAAAATCAGTAATTTGGGATATGATCTTAATCCAGGAAAAGGTCCTGGTACAGCTTTCCTCCCGGCACTACCGCATATTTTTCCAGGTCCGTAACCCCTTCTGCCGCCAACACTTCCTCATCTGTAAAGCAATGACCGGTGCAGCTATCCGAAGGCTTCCCGATAATATGATATACGGCATCGGCCAGGATATCCGGCTTACGGCTCATCTGCGCCAGCTTATCACCGCCCAGGAGATTACGCACCGCAGCCGTATCGATCGTTGTTCGCGGCCAGAGCGCGTTAGACGCGATCCCGTATTTTTTCAGCTCGGATGCCCAGCCTATGGCCATCATGCTCATGTTGTACTTGGCAAGCGTATAGGCCAGGTGTGAGGCCAGCCATTTAGGATCAGGATTGGGAGGAGGCGACAGGGTAATGATATGCGGGTTGTTCCCTTTTTTCAGGTAAGGTATGCAGGCTTGCGTAACAAAGAAGGTTCCCCTTACATTAATATCGTGCATCAGGTCAAAGCGCTTGGGGTCTGTTTGCTCTGTAGATGTGAGTGAAATGGCCGAAGCATTATTGATCAGCACATCAATGCCTCCGAAAGCAGCTATCGCCTGGTCAACAGCCGCTTTGATCTGGTCTTCAAAACGTATATCGCATTGCACGGCAAGCACTTTTCCACCAGCCGCTTCTATTTCCTCTGCTGCTGAAAAAATAGTGCCTCCCAGCCGGGCATTTTCTTCTACTGATTTGGCGGCTACCACGATGGCGGCACCTTCCCTGGCCAGGCGGAGAGCAATGGCCTTCCCAATGCCACGGCTGGCGCCTGTTATAAAAACGGTCTTATTTTTCAATGACATAGCATGTGTTTAGGTACTGAAGATAAGAAACTGTTGATTCAGGTTAAGGATCCGCTGCGTAGTTGTACGCAGGAGCGGGTATTTTAAGCATTCATTTTTTTCATCAAATACCCTCTGGCAATGAAGCCTGTCCATTCTTAGATTTGTCCGCAAGCTGATCGGCAGGGGGCCTGTTCCAATATCCCGAAAACCATGGCTGAATCAGATACCCTGTAAAAACCAGGACCACCTGCATCAATCAGCTTTTGTCAGTGTCCCGTTTTGATCTCCGGATCCAACGAAAAACCTTGAGGAAACCGTTCCGGGAAAGCATTACAATGGTTTGCCCCTCAAAGAAGCCAGGTCCCGCTTATCAGCAGCGGGACCTTTTTATGCGATCAGTATTCAGGCAATACGGGCTTAGTCTGCACAATATCTTCTATCTGCTGCTTTATTTCGGCGGTAAGCCTGGGCAGCACATCCAGCGCTTCCAGGTTTTGCCGCAGCTGCTCTTCGCGCGTAGCGCCCAGTATAGCCGTAGTTACATTGGGATTGCTGATGCACCAGGCAATGCTAAGCGCGGCCAGCGACACGCCCATATCTGCTGCCAGCCCGGCCAGGGCCCGTACCTTATCGAGGTAGCCTTCCTTGATCCAACGGACTTTCAGCCAGTCAAAGCCTTCGATGGCAAACCGGCTATCGGCCGGTATCCCATCATTGTACTTGCCGCTCAGCAGCCCTGAAGCCAGCGGGCTCCAGATGGTAGTGCCCATGCCCACGGTGCGGAAGATCATCAGGAGCTCATTCTCCATCTTATTCCTTTCAAACAGGTTGTATTGCGGCTGCTCTACCGAAGGACCGATAAGCCCATGCTGCGCCGCTACCCGGTGCGCTTCCATGATCTCCACGCCACTCCATTCGCTGGTTCCCCAGTAAAGGACCTTGCCCTGCTGGATAAGCTGGTGCATGGTCCATACCACTTCCTCGATGGGTACATTTTTATCGGGGCGATGACAAAAATAAAGATCAAGATAACCAAGCTGCAGCCTTTGCAGCGCTTCATGGCAGGCCTCAACAATATGCTTGCGGCTCAGCCCGGCCTGGTTAGGCTTATTGTCTTTTCCTCTCCAGCCCCAGAATACTTTGCTGCTCACCGTATAGGAGCTTCTTTCCCAGCTTTTTTTCCTGAGCACCCTTCCCATCATCTTCTCGCTTTCGCCAAGGGCATATGCTTCTGCATTGTCAAAGAAATTAACGCCCTGGTCATAAGCAATGCCCATCAGCTGGTCGGCCACCCCATCGTTGATCTGCTTGTGGAAGCTGACCCAGCTACCGAAAGAAAGCACGCTGAGCTGCAGGCCTGTACGGCCCATATACCGATATTCCATAGTAAGAAGATTGTACGGTAAAAGTACTTCAAGAAGATAAAAAGGAGCAATAAATCAGGGAAGGGGTCCATCCTGCGAGCCCTGCACAGAGCCCCGGGGATATTTGAAGGTAACGGTTGAAAAATCCTGGGTGGCTTCAAGCCCCCTGGTGCCGGTGATATATTTCCCGGGCGCTTTATAGATGGCCGTGGTATCGGTATAGAATATCTTCTGGTTCTGATCCCACCAGAGATCATGGCACCAGAGGGAATCTCCTTTTACGCTTGTAACAAGCACACTATCTCTCAGGTAAACCTTGCCAAAGTTTTCATAGTAGATCCCGTACCTGCTGTCTACCTTGCTTTCTATGTGGGTGCTGTCGTCGAAAAAATCAACATGCAGTGAATTGGGGAACTCGACCGATACAGTATCGGACTGCAGGCGCAGCATAAAAGGGGCGGTAAGCCTGGCCTTCATTTTACCGTCCTGGCTGAGATAGGTCTGGATATTCCTGGCTTCTTCGGGCATTACCCTGTTGCTGAAAAGCGCATCGATATCTTTCTGATCATTCTCGCAAGCCATAAAAAAGCAGCAACCTGCCAGGCAGATTGCTGCATATAACCAATTGCTTCTTGTTGTGCTTGCAGACATGTTGTTCCTCCCAGGCCGGCATGCCGGTCTTAGTTGTATTTCCGTTTGCTGAACCAAAGATCGGTCAGCGAAAGGCCAAGAGACATCCTGAAAAGATTTTCTTTCAGCAGGTTGTCATTATTCCCTCTTTTGATATACTCGAAAGCCAGGTTGACAAATGTGTACTGGTTGGCGGCAGCAGTGTTACGCTTGGGCATGATCGGCAATCCCAGGCCGGCTGTAATACCGTACTGGGGCAGCTTCTGCGCCACCTGTATATAATCAGGGCCCATAAAAAAGCCGGCCCTGTAAGATACGTTGTTGAAATAGCTGGTAGAGCTGGGCACAGGCCTCAGTTCACCGCCCACACGGATCTCCCAGGTATTCCTTACAGAATCCGGTTGCCCGTAAAAGCGATAGTTGCTCCATTGGCTCTGGCGAAAATCTATGCCAACCGACCAGCCGCCCTGCCTTTTTTCTCCAGACAGCACCGGCATTCTTTGCAGCATAAAGCCCACCGTAAAAGAAGAGGGATAAGTGATCGTTCCTTTTATGCTCTTTTCCTCGTACACGCTGTCAAGCCTTGTATAACCGACCGATTCGTCGAAATAGTAGGTTTCCCTGATACGGTCCTGGCTGGCATTAAGCTTTTGCTGCAGGTTGCCGGCAATGCCGATCGTAAGCGAAGTGCGCTCGTCGGCAAACAGCTTGTGATATTGCAGGCCCAGGGTATAATAAAGGTTGCCGTAGGAGGTCTTGGTCTGCCAGTTGCCCGCGTTATAGGCTACCGTGTCATTGAAGAGGCTCCGGCGCGTGCTGTAATCTTTTTTTCCGAAAAGATAGCCGGCATTGGCTCCCAGGCTGATCCACTGGTTTTTTCCCACGCCGAACTTGAAGGCCGTGCCAATATTGGGAAGATAAGCTCCGCCATCGCCTTCGCTGAGCGTAGTAGCCGTATCAATATTGAGCCCGGTGTTAGGATCATACAGCCGCTCTCCCCTGATCATCTTGTAGCTGATGCGGTTTACAGGACGTATGCCAAAGGTAAGCCCCCAGTTGGTGCGCAGCGGTATCCCTACCTGCACATGCGAAAACAATATATTGCTTGCAGTGAACTTGCCGTTAGTAGTATTATTGGGCTCACGGAGCGTACGGCTTTCGATATTCAGGCCCACGTCCAGGATAGCCCGGCCATAAGACAGCTTCCTCGATTTGGGCTCTTTAAAGGATTGGAACCAGCTATAAGAAGCAGGATTGCTGTAGTTGATGGAAAACGCATCGATATACCCGGCCGAAACGCCGCCCATGCTGCGGTTGATAATATTGGTGGAAGGAACCTGGTCACCGAGCCCGTACCTGGAGTAAGGGGAGTTGTCCTGCGAAAAAGCAGGAACGGTTACAACAGCCAGCATGGTGATCGCCGTGATACGGCCAACCCCTAACAGTTTGATTATCTTAGGAGTTATTAACTTCGCTAATCGCATAAAGACCTTTAAAAATTAAATCAGGGTCTGCAAATATCTTGTTTTTAAGGTGCGAACCCAAATGTACCATATCACCCCCGGTTAAGACGACGTTAAAGTTGTCGAACTTTTTGCCGTATTCGTCGATAAATCCATCCATTTCATAGACCATTCCGAGGATCACTCCTGAAAGAATGTTGGAGGCGGTATCATATCCTATCAACGGTACATTGCTGTCTGCCCTGACCACCGGCAACCGGGCCGTATAATAGTTCAATGCGCGAAGCCTCATTTCCAGGCCGGGAGATATGCTTCCGCCAACCAGCTCTTTATACTTATTGATAAAATTGTAAGTAATGCAGGTGCCCAGGGCTATTACGAGGTTGTTCTTTGCCGGGTAAAAATGGGTAACACCGGCTGCCAGCGCCAGCCGGTCGGCCCCGATGGTCTCGGGTTTTCCTACAGGAGTGGTAAATCCAAGCTGCGTCTGGTAGCCCAGCTTATGAAACCTTGTATGGCGGCCCAGCAGGTCTTCCATCGCCGGGTTGTGGTCGATCACCGAAGAAAGAATGGATCTGGTGGGCTGGAACCTGTCGATCAGCTCCTGTATAACGCCGGCAGAATCGTCGGGCAGCACCAGGGCCATATCTATTTCTCCATTCCGGAATACCGCCATTTTTTTACGGGTATTGCCGAAATCGAAGCAAAGTGTTGTGGACATGGCTGCAAGATAGGGAAATTGAGAAGAGCGCCGCCGGCACCCGCCGCTGCGGCAGCCTGTACCGGTAGGGTAAAATCATCAATCACTTACGCAGGTCAAACCCTTCAAGATCCTTGAAATGACCATTCAGCCTGATCTTTTCTTTTAGCTGCTCTATCCCGGATACCAGGGGCATGGCCTTTACCAGGAACCGGCGCAGGTATTCCTGTCTCTGCCTTTCGTCAAAAAGACCCAGCAGCTCGTATTCTTCTTCCAGCGATAACCCGAGATGGTGCGCTATATCATAGCTTGTCAGCTCTTCAGGCGCTTTTTTAAACTCTTTTTTGATCTTCAGCAGGGCATACAGGTCCTTCACGTTGCCAAGCAGCTTCTGCATCAGCCCCGGGCTGCCTTCGCGCCGGTTGTGCGGATAATTGACAATAGCGCCGCTATACAGCTTGTCGGGTATCTCCCTGATCATTTCCAGCACCCGGAATACCCTGTCGCCTTCTGTGCGGATATCCATTTCACCGTTGTCGTACAGCTTGCTGATCTCCCTGATATGCACAAGGGAGCCATACTCCTTTACCTTATTGTCTATTACAGAGGGGATGCCAAACGGCTTCCCGGCGGCCTGGCACTCTATGATCAACTGCTTATACCTCGGCTCAAAGATGTGAAGGTTCAGCTGTTCTCCTGGGTACACCACGATCCCGAGCGGGAAGACCGGAATGAAATTCGTCATACTATAAAGTTACGCAAACCGCGGCTTAGGCCCGAACAACCGGGCTGAGCCAGGCAGCTATTTTACGGTTGAAAAAAGCAGGTAAGCCGGCAGAAATGATCATGCCGGCCACCTGCAAAGCGGCGCGATAAGCAGGGGTAGCTCAAAGCGTTGCTTTTACAGGTAGTTTACAAGGCTAATACGCATATTTTTGTGATCAGCAATACGCCAATAAACTTACAACCCTCTCCGGCATGTGGCAGCAATTATTAAAAGATATACAGGCAGGCGATACCAAAGCCATTGCGCGGAGCATTTCGCTGATAGAAAATGAAAAGGGAGGCAGCACCGATCTCTTGTCTTCCCTCCCGCCTGCAGGCCATGCGCGGGTCATCGGCATTACCGGGCCTCCGGGGGCTGGCAAAAGCACGCTGGTAGACGCGCTGATCGGGTCCCTTGTGCAACAGCAGGCAAGAGTAGCCGTGCTTTGCATTGATCCTTCTTCCCCCTTCAACCTGGGAGCAGTGCTGGGCGATCGCATCCGGATGAGCCAATGGTACACTCATCCTGCCGTATTTATCCGTTCGCTCGCCAGCCGGGGAGCAATGGGTGGATTGCACCCCAGGATCATCGAGATAACCGACCTGCTGCGGGCCGCACCATTCGATTATATTATCGTGGAAACCGTTGGCGTAGGCCAAAGCGAGATCGAGATCACGGGCCTGGCCGACGTAACAGTAGTAGTGCTGGTGCCTGAAGGAGGAGACGAGATACAGACCATGAAAGCAGGGCTTATGGAGATTGCGGATATTTTCGCGGTGAACAAAAGCGACCGGCCGGGAGCAGAGGCTTTTGTAAAGAACCTCCGCCTTATGCTGGCACCTGCTTTTTCGCATAAAAAAACAACGATCCCCATAATCAAAACCGTAGCCCAGGAGAAAAAAGGGATCGATGAGCTGCTGCAGGCTATTACCGGCTACCTGGCATCTGGCAGCTATCCTGAAAAAAAGACCTGGCTGCTCACCGAAAAAGCGCTGAAGCTGATACAGGCAGCCAGGATGAAAGATATTGACCAGGAAAAGATCAGGGCCTCGATACAGGCCGGCCTGGCCGACAGCCGGTTCAACCTCTACCAATTTGTTAAACAATATTACCCTCCGTCTTGAGAAGCGCTTTATATCCTTCAGCAGATAATCCGCTGGTATCGGTGATCCTTTGCACTTACAATGGAGCATCCTACCTGCCGGAGCAGCTTGATTCCGTGCTCGGTCAGTCGTATCCCAACCTGGAGATCCTCATCTCGGACGATGCCTCTACCGACAGCACGCCTGCGCTGCTGGAAAGATATGCAGCAGCCGATCATCGCATCCGTTTATACCACCAGCCTGTCAATGCCGGCTTCACTGCCAACTTCAATAAAGCCGCTTTGCTGGCCACCGGCGACTGGCTTGCCTTCTGCGACCAGGATGATATCTGGCATGCCGACAAAATAAGCCGGTTGCTTACCGGCTGCCGGCCAGGGAGCCCGCTCGTTTACTGCAACTCGATCCGTTTCAGCGATGCGCCGTCGTGGGCAGTGAAGAGCGATCCGCATTACCGAAGGTTCAGCGGAAGGGATAGCCGCAAGCTGGCCATATTCAATACCATCAGCGGGCATGCGCTGATGATCAGGAAAGAGCTGGCGCCACTGGTATTCCCCGTAGAAAAAGGCATTATGTATGACTGGCTGGCCGGTGTAACTGCAGCGGCCAACGGAGGCGTGAGCTATGTGCCGGAGATCCTGGTATTGCAGCGGGTGCATGGCAGCAATGCAACGGTAGGCGGCGGCCATGAAAAAAGCAGCGGCGCCTTTGGCCGGCAATTCTGGGAAATGGTGGCCGGGCATCTTGCCCGCTTTGCAGGGGTGACCGGGCTGACAGAAAAGGAGAAGCAATTTTTTATTACCCTGGCAAAACACTGGGCGGCCAGGGAAAACCGCAGGTTCTGCTGGCCTTTGTTCCTTTTCCTGCTAAGGCATCAGCGTACTATATTCTGGCATAAGCGGAAGCCGCTGGCCTTTTTTTCGCGGATCAAACATTGCTACCGTCTTTCCAAAAAGGCCGGGTCATAAAAGCTATTGCTCCAGCACGGTAGCGTAGAAATCGTTGCGTTCGCTAACAAATGCAGCATTGTCAAAATTGCCCTTAGCCAGCGCAAACGTATTATCGGACAGGGTCTTTCTTTTTTCCTTGTTCTCCAGCAGGGATGCCGCGGCCGCGGCAAAGGCTGTTGCCTCTTCGGCGAGGAGTATGTTCTCTCCATCCTTAAGCCCCGGGATGCCTGAAGCGCCCAGCACGGTAGATACGGCGGGCATGCCTTTGGCCATTGCCGTAAACAGCTTGACACGTATGCCCGAGCCGATACGTATAGGCACCACCATGATCCCGTTCCGGTACACCTCATCCATATCCTCGATAAAGCCGGTAAACCGGATAGACGGCTCGGCAGCGTACTGCTGCCTGAATGCTTCGCTCCAGTTGCCGGTGATCAGCACCACCGCATGGGCTACCTGCTCCTTTACCAGCGGGAATACCTGGCCCAGGAACCATTCAAGACCTTCTTTATTGGGATAATGAGCTTCACCGCCGGCAAAAACAAGAACAGGTGAAGCATCGGCATCATGCACATGCTGCAGGTCTGCATCGAACAGGGCAAAAGGCCGGGCCACCTGGCCGGGACTGCTTACTCCTTTTGCCTGCAGCAATTTCTTATCATCGGCATTTAACACTATCCACCCATCGTATTTGTTCAGCCAGCCGATCTCGGCCTCCTCTGCAAAGGAAGCAATGTAGCGGCTGAATGCTTCGGGGTAGGCCTGTGCTTTCATATCTTCCCGCACCCGGGCATAGAATATTTCATGGTGAACGAATATTTTTTTGACCCCTGCAGGAAGTATGGAAACAAGCCCGAGGTTCTTTGCATGCTCTACCTGTATAAGATCGTATTTTTTAGCGGCTGCCAGGGCAGCGATCTGTGCTACCAGGCCAGCATCGTTGATAAAGAAACCGCGTAGCTGCTTTGATTTGCCCAGCTTATAGCTGAGATCACGGCCAGTCCATTTCCGGAGCTGCTTCCGGGTAAAAGACGCAGCTTTTGCAAGCGTACCTTTTTTTGCAAAGCCAGCGGGCAATAACCGCAGGTGGGGAAATCGTTTTTGAAAGGCGGGCATATCTTCTTCGCGGATATTATCCGGCGTAACCAGCAGATCTATCATGAACTGGTATTGCTGCTTATCCAGGAAGGTAAGCTGGTAATGGGCGCCCCCTGTACCTACCGGGAAAAGCTGGTAGCCGGGTATGACCAGCATCGTTAATTTTTCCATCCGCGCTTTTAAACAAAAATAATCGTTCTCCAAAGAAAACACTTCTTTCATATAAAGGCTTGCGCAGCTTTCCTGATATTTGTAAGAACCAACTCATTTTATATGTCGTTAAGCTCGCTGCTGATCTCTACCTACAACTGGCCGCAGGCGCTTGGGCTTTGCCTCCGCAGCGTATTGCAGCAGTCTGCTCTGCCTGATGAGATCGTCATCGCCGACGATGGCTCACGGGAAGAAACAGCCGTGCTGATACAGGATTTTGCAAAGAGCTCGCCCGTGCCGGTAAAGCATATCTGGCAGCCGGACGAAGGCTTTCAGCTGGCCCGCATCCGGAATAAAGGCTTTGCGGCCGCAAAGGGAGAATATATTATCCAGATAGATGGCGACCTGATCCTTCACAAGCATTTCATCAAGGATCATCTTAGGTTCCGGCGCAAGGGATTTTTCACTACCGGCAGCCGGGTGCTGCTATCACCCAAAACCACTGAAACCCTTTTTGCCAATAACTGCATTGATATCCGGAAGCATTCGGAAGAGGACCGCAATTTCTTCAACAGCATTTACCTGCCTTTCCCGATGCTGCACAAGCTGCTTTCGCGGCGGTATAAGAACTCCGGCAAGCATAAGTATTACGTAAAAGGGTGCAATATGGCTTTCTGGAAGCAGGACCTGCTGAAGGTGAATGGCTATAATGAGTCATTTTCCGGCTGGGGCCGCGAAGACAGCGAGATAGCGATACGGCTGATCAATGCGGGCGTGCATAAGCAGTTCCTGAAATTCGGCGGCATCAGCTATCACCTGTTCCACAAGGAAGCTTCACGCGAAATGGAGGATAAAAATATACGCATTATGAAAGAAGCTGCAGAAAAGAAGATCACCTGGGCCGAAAAAGGTCTGTTGCAGCATATGGAGAAATAAGCTCAGGAAGCGGCCTCTCCCCTGTTATTCTTCCACCATTTGTAGCTGATCACGCCTATGATGGCCAGGGGCATGAAAGCCAGGTAAAGGATGCCGCGGTTCATGCCGGTGGCGGGCTTTTCGCCCAGCTGCTGAGCCGTTCTGGTACAGATGGAGCATTGCGCAGAAGCCTGGTAAGCAAGGCCGGAGAAAAAGCTGCACCAAAGCAGCAACATCAGAATCCTCTTTTTCATGATCACTGTTTGCGCAAAGGTAGCAAAATGCGGGGGATGATCAGAAATGAATAGGCAGCCTGGCTTCTACCTCGTCCCAGGCAATGACCAGGTTGGCGCCTTTGCCTGCTCTTTCAAAAACCATCGTAAAATATTCCAGCACAGGGTTGTTATGGGTAACAGGAATATCAAAGCGGGCAATATCCTTGCCGGCATCCTGCTTGAGCCCCCAGGAGTCGAGGTTGCTGTTGAGCACAATGGTCCAGGTATCAGGATGCGGGATGCAATAAAGGATATAGCGCCCTTCGCTGATCCTTTTTCCCTGTATGGACACTGCGTGGAAAAAGTCGATCTCGGTGGCCTCGTTTGCGCCCAGGCGCCAGGGCATATCGTATTTGACCACATCGTGAAACAACCGCCGCCCGTTGAGATGCGGACGACTGTAGATCACCCGCATATCGGCCTTTATATTGCTGTCGGTAGCCATTTTGAGAATAGGGTATTCTACGGGAAAATAGCTCATGTCCATCGGTGAAATATCAACAGGGGCATACCTGTTGGAAGAGCTGGCAGGCAAGGTATCCGGCAGCTTAATAAGCCGCGGGCCGGTCTCATCGGTGGCCGGCGTTGGCTTGCCGTTCTTGCAGGCTGCTGCCAGGCAAAGCAGCAGGAACACAGGTATGGCGCTTATCCATTTCATCATCTGTAAAAATTTAGGTTCATCCAGCTTCTTTGTTCCACAGGCTAAAATACGATTGGCAGCGCTGCGCTCACCTCTCCCCAGGCTACTACCAAATTAGAGCCTCCTGGTGTCTTTTCAAAAACCATACTAACTATTTCCACGTTCTCTTCCAGCTGCCGCACCGGCACGGTCAGCCTTGCCACATCCTTTTTTTCGTCATAGCGGAAAGCTCCCCAGCAGTCGGTGTCCTTGTTGATCACAAATGTCCAGCTGTCTTCATTCACCACGGCATACAGGGTGTAGCGGCCCTTGGGCACCTGCCGGTCGCCGATCTTCACATTTTTGTAGAACTCGATCTCGGTGGCCTCATTGGCTCCCATCCGCCATATCTTGCCATATTCAATAAGCCCGCCATATATCGTTCTTCCCTCCCTTGCCGGGCGGCTGTACAGCACGCGGGCCGTCAATGATTCCGTAACCTTGTCCTGCAGCCGGAGCAGGGGATAGTTGACCGGGCAATAGCTTATATCCAGGGGCGATTTGTCTGCAGGCGGCATTGACTGCCCTGAAGCAGCAGAAAACAAGCAGAAAAAAATAGCAATAACCAGTAAGATCTTCTTCATAAATGTCATCAAAAATAAATAAACGTTATTTCCCGCGGCAGTTAATTATCCTTCGCTGGTCAGTGTTTCGTATGCGCTACGCGCAAAAGGGAGCAGGTCGCTCCAGAACTGACGATAATAATCCTGTAAAAGTTGGTAGTGGGTGTTGAGCAACATGCCGGCTGCCTGGCTATCGGTGAGGTAAACGGCTCTGCGCACCAGCCCCCCGAAGCTTTTACGGATGCCTTCCACCGTGTGGTAATTGTACAGCCAGTTCTGCTCTTTCATGTAAGGCAACATCGCGGCAAAGCGGGCAGGCAGCCAGGGCTGGTACTGCTCCAGCACAGCATAAACATCAGCGGAGAACTGCAGCAGGGAGGCCCGGGTAAATACAGCAGGGTCCCTGGCCAGGAAATGATCATATACCACATCCATGAAAGCCCCGCTGTATAACCGGTAATCCGGCTGGAATATTTTTTTCGCCTGCCTGGTAACAGGGTGCTCGTCTGTAAAGGCATCAATCTGCCGGTGCAGCATGATCCCCTTTTGTATCCCAGGGGGAAAGCCGAACCGCGCCCTGCCTTTTACAAAATCGCTGATCATGTTGCCTACCAGCATTTCGGCATTGCCAAAAGATAAATAAGCATGCGCCAGGTAATTCAATATACAGTCATTATGATCGGTAAAGAATGCTTGATATTATAGTGACGAACTTTTGCTCCCGGTAGTATGGCCTGCCGGAGTTTTTGTTCTTATTTGACATATTTGTTCAGCCAATCGTTGATCTCCTGCAATACATCAGGCGAAAATGTTTCTTCAAGCTCGCCGTATTCCCCCAACCGGCAGGTTTGGCAGGTCTGGAAAAGATGGTTTTTCCCTGGTATTTCCTTCACCTGGTATTGTTTTGCCTTGCTTTTTTTCAATGCCTCCCTGATACCGGTTAGGTTAGGCCCGGCCACTACTTGGATATCCCTGCTTCCATTCAATGCCAATACTTTGCAGCTGAGCTTTTCAAGATAAGGCGCTGGGTCGAAAGAGAGAAAATAACGGAACCATTTCCCGGAAAATGTTTCTACCATGCTTTTTTTGGCAGCAGCCACCTGTTCCGGGTCTTTCATGCCAAGCTCCGCGATAACTGCAGGGTCGGTGGTTGCCAGCCAGTGATCAAAGAACTGGTTCACATGACTGATGGCTTCCGCCGCATCGGGCGTGGCTACCACTTCATTCATTATCTGCCGGTAAAGCGGGAGGTAAGCTGCTATGGCTTCAGGGCTTATGCTTTCCGATTCCAGCAAAGCCCTGTTCTGGTCGATCATCAGCTCGCGGATAGGAATGCCGGGGCCTGCCAGCAATATTACAAAGCTGATGTCTTTATTGCCGGCAGCTATCATTGGAGCGATCATGCCGCCTTCGCTATGCCCGATAAGCCCTGCTTTTTTCCTGTTCACCTCCGGGCGGGAGAGCAGGTAAGCAAAGCTTTCGCGTGCATCGTCCGCAAAATCGGCACTGGTAGCTGCTGCAAAATCTCCCGTGCTTTTTCCGACACCCCGGTCATCAACCCTTAGCACGATAAAGCCATTGCGGGTCAGCGCGTCGGCCAGCACCGCAAACACCCGGTGCCCCATAAGGGTCTCATCGCGATCCTGGGGGCCGCTGCCAGTGATCAGCAGGGCAGACGGGAAAGGACCTTTACCGGGCGGAATGGTGATGGTAGCTCCATATTGCAGGGCGCCATTCTTGCTATGGTAGATGACCTCTTCGCTTTTATAAGGAAAAGGAGGAACAGGGTCCTGAGGCCGGTGGCGGGCCGCCACTGCTTTTTCCGTTTTGGTAAGCACCAGCGGAAAATCGCGTCCCTGCGTAAAAATGCCTTTTATGACAGTATCCTGCTCCAGGGTGCCCTGGTAGCTGATATTGCCGGCTTTTAAAAGGATATGCACGGTATTGCCGGTAATGATAGCCGTATCGCAGGGGATATTAAAGGCCATTTGATCCGGGCTGTCCATAGTAGCCGAAAAAGAGCCGTCCGGGTGCTGGCTTATAGCAAATACCAGCCGGAGCGTAACCCCCACCTCCAGCTTTCCCAGCCACTTACCGGCAAAGGGCGAAGGCTGAGCAAAAGCCATGGTATTGAAAAATACGAGGAACAAAGCGAATAAACATTTTTTCATGCGATCAGATTAACAGGTTTAGAATAGAATGATCATTTAGCGGCTTTATATAGCCGGTAAGAATAGACTATCGGTATAATTACGATCGTAGCCGTTACTATTGCAAAAACGACCAGCGCAACCATATTGTTCGGGAACAGGCAGCCGATCATGATCAGCAGACCGCCGGCAAACCAGAGCTTACCGCCCAGGGCATGCGTCTTTCGCCAGTTTTCGTCATCATTGAGCGTCCAGGGCATGCGAAAGCCCGCAAAGTAGTTGGGCCGGATCGTGTGCATATAGTTGCCGAGGATGCACCAAAGGAGGCCCAGGCTGCCAATTATCAGCCTTGGCTCTGGCTTGAAGGAAGCATGCTTGGCTGTATGTATTATAAAAATGCTGATGCAGCTTAAAAAAATCACCACGGCCGTACTTATCTGCCGGAGCCTTGCCTTGTTCTCGCTCGCAAAGCGTTTGGGATCGAACCGGTATGCATTGCTGATCAACAGGTAAACTCCGACATTTACAACGGTAAGGATCAGGATATGGATCATCAGGTCCTTTTTGCTTCCAAACCGGTCAGGCTCTCCATTGAGCCCGAAGTGCAGGGGAACTGGTTCAGAAAGCGAGGGCCAGACAAAAGTCAGGTATACCAGCGGGATCAGTGCGATGATCCAGACCACATAGCGTAAATAGGTTCTCATATTATTTTTTTTTGGTTTTAAATTGCAACAGCCATTTCATGATCTCATCCACCACTGTTGTATTCAGTGAATAATAGATGAACTGCCCTTCTTTCTGCGCCGATACCAGCCCGGCCTGCTTCAGCAGGTCAAGGTGGTGCGATATGCTGGGGCCTGAAATGTTAAAATGATTCACAATTTCACCTGCTGTCAGGTCTGCCCCTTTTAACAGCTCCAATATCTCACGCCGGGTGGGGTCGTTCAGCGCCTTAAAAACAATATTCATACAATGCTCTTATATTATATATTTAGTCAAATATCTAAATAATAAATGTTTTTTCCAACTTTTTTTGCCTGTAATCAGGCCGACCCTGTATAAGCGGGCATCAAAAAGGATGAGTGGAAAACCGATCGCTCTTTCTGTTAAGATTGTTTAACAGCCGCATCCGTTAGTCATAATTGGCTTGCGAAGAGGTGTAACAAAAAATAGCTTTGTTCCGTCATACTGATCAAACAGACAAATAAAAAAACCAAACCATTTAAAATAACAGATCATGAAAAAGTTTTTTGTATCACTCCTCATCACCATCGCTTCTTACAGCGCTTTTGCCAGCGATGGCACGGTTACCTCCAAAGTACTGAACGCCTTTAACAAGGATTTTACCAATGTGTCGGATGTGCAATGGAGCAGCAGCAAAGATTTCTATAAAGCCTCCTTTGTTTACAACGGCAGGCAGGTATTTGTTTTTTATACGGCAGATGGCGCCCTGCTTGGCGTAACCCGTTATCTGAGCTCTACCGATCTCCCTGTTGTATTGCAAAGCAGCCTGCAAAAAGGATATAAAAGCTACTGGATATCCGACCTTTTCGAGATCACCAATGAAGACGGTACCGGCTATTATATCACTATCGAGAACGGCGACTCCAGGGTCATATTAAAATCGCTCAACGGTTCAGACTGGAGCCAGTACCAGAAAAGCAGCAAGATCTGACCTGATGCCGCAGTAAAACAATTCCTCTATCATAAATCAGTTTTGGTGTGTGGTAAAAGCCCCGTCAACGCCTTTTTCCGGCGGGGCTTCTTTTCTCAGCCACTACCCTGGCATTGCTATGCCTTAACCCTCTTTATTTATCTCTAAAATATTTTTTTTATGAAACGCTTTATTTTTTCAGCCGCATTCGCTTTGTCAATGTTCGCCTCTCTTTTTACTTATGCTGCAGACAGCCCTGATCCGCGCGCAGAGCAGGCCTTTCAACAGCAATTTGCCGGCGCCGATAATGTACGCTGGTCCAAAGCCGATAACGATATGCTGAAAGTATCATTTACTTGGGCCGGGCAGAGCGCGCTGGCCTTCTTTACCAAAGACGGCCGGTTTGCCGGGGCAGCGCGTAACCTGCAGCCGCAGCAGCTACCTCTGGCCATTATGATGGGCATCAACAAGCGCTTTGTGTCTCCCGTTATCATTACCGCCAAGGAAATATCCAACGAGGAAGGAACTTCTTACTCTGTGCTGTTAGAGGATAACAAGGGAAAATATAATGTAACGCTCAATAGCGCAGGCGAGATCATTTCAAAGGAAAAAGCAAAAGCTTAAGACAGCCTGCATTTATATATAGCAAGCCGGGGCCGCGATCGGGTATATCATAATGCCTGCATCGCGGCCGCTGTGCTTCACGACCTTCCTGCTACCCGTGCATTTTTGTTATGCATTCCTTTTTCAAATTTGTATTTTTGCTGCTGCTGCCGCATTGTCTCACCTTATTGTGATCCGAAGGCGGTCATCAAAACAATTGTACGATGAACAAAGGACCTGTTTCACAGTTTATTCAGCATCATTATCGCCATTTTAACGCTGCCGCGCTTGTGGATGCGGCCAAAGGATATGAGGCCCATCTCCTTGAGGGCGGTAAAATGCTTATTTCCCTGGCCGGCGCTATGAGCACTGCCGAGCTCGGCATTTCCCTGGCCGAAATGATCCGCCAGGATAAGGTAGCCATTATCAGCTGCACAGGCGCTAACCTCGAAGAGGATGTGATGAACCTCGTTGCACATTCCCATTACAAACGCGTGCCTAATTACCGCGACCTTACTCCGCAGGAAGAATGGGACCTGCTGGAAAATCACTATAACCGCGTTACAGACACCTGCATTCCCGAAGAAGAAGCTTTCCGCCGCTTGCAGCAACACCTGGTGAAGCAATGGAAAGAAGCAGAAGCGAAAGGTGAGCGCTATTTCCCGCACGAGTTCCTTTACAAAACAGTGCTCAGCGGAGAGCTGGAGCAATACTATGAGATCGACCCTAAGGACAGCTGGATAGTAGCTGCCGCTCAAAAGAATATCCCCATCGTGGTACCAGGATGGGAGGACAGCACGACCGGCAACATCTTTGCCAGCTATGTGATAAAAGGCGAGCTCCAGGCCAGCACGGTCAAAAGCGGCATTGAATACATGGTATGGCTGACAGAGTGGTACCGGGCCAACTCGGGCGGCAAAGGCGTGGGCTTTTTCCAGATCGGGGGTGGCATTGCCGGCGATTTCCCTATTTGCGTAGTACCTATGATGTACCAGGACCTGGAATGGCATGATGTTCCTTTCTGGAGCTATTTCTGCCAGATCAGCGACAGTACTACCTCATACGGCTCCTATTCCGGCGCTGTACCGAACGAGAAGATCACCTGGGGAAAGCTGGATATCCATACGCCGAAATACATCATCGAAAGTGATGCAACTATTGTGGCGCCGCTCGTGTTTGCGTGGATATTGGGTTGGTAATATAATAAAGCTGATGATAAAGAAAACTCCCGGCCTGGATAAGCCGGGAGTTTTTGTATGCAAAAAATAATTGAGCAGATAATAAAAATGATGATCGGCTTTTTCAATATCGTTCTTCTTTTGCCGCCTGCAAGGCCCTGGCATCACCAAGCGCTTTTGCCAGGAATATAATAATGACCGCCTTTACGATAGCTCCGCTCACCAGGGCTTTTACTGCTCCTTCGGCCCCTGCCTGCATTCCAAACACCACCACCGAAAGAAGAATAATGCAGATGAACGCTATAAGCCCGGTAAGGACTGCCGTATATGGCTTTTTATAGGTCCAGAAAGCCAATCCGATAAACAGGCCGCCTTCGAGAAGCGCAATGCTAAAAACAACGGGATCAAAGCCGCCCAGCCGGAACATGCCGACCATTTCCCAGAAAAAAAGAAGCCCGCCTGTGCCGAACAGGGCATTCCTTCCTTTCCTGACAGCCGTTTGGTATCGCTGCATTTCCAGCTCACGGAGCTCGTTGAATTCGTCGGCGATAATGCTAGCTTGCCCCTGTGGATGATTTGTTTCAAATAAGCTCATAAGTAAGCATTGGTTGGTTCAGGCAAAGTGCAGGTCAACGCCTGCAATATAATAGCAAGCTTAAAAGCCTTTGGGCTTGTCCAACTCCAGGTCGCGCTTCAGCATGGCATCACGGTTGGCCATTTCCCAGGCTGTATAAAATACAAGCTGGGCGCGTTTGGCCATCAGCTTATAGTTGATCTTGTCCGGCGTATCGGTAGGCTGGTGATAATCTGCATGCACCCCGTTGAAATAAAAGATCACCGGCACTCCCTTCCTGGCAAAGTTATAATGATCGCTCCGGTAATAAAAGCGGTTCTTGTCATTGGGATCATTGTATTTCCTGTCGAGCTTCAGCTTGCTGCTCCGCGCGTTCACCGCATCGGTGATGGGAGCCAGCTCGCTGCTGAGCTTGTCGTCGCCGATTATGTATATATAGTTGACAGAGTCCCTGTCTTTCTGGTATTCCGTGCCTATGCGCCCGATCATATCTATATTGAGGTCTACCGTTGTTTTATCGAGCGGGAAAATGGGATGTTCCGAATAATGCTCGGAGCCCCACAAGCCTTTTTCCTCACCGCTTACCGTCATGAATACAATGCTTCTTCTCGGGCCCTTGCCGGCAGCTTTGGCTTTGGCAAAAGCTTCTGCCAGCTCCAGTATGCCGGTAGTGCCGCTGCCGTCATCATCGGCGCCATAATAGATGGTGCCATCCTTTCTTTTGCCCACGTGATCGTAATGCGAGGTGATCAGCACGTATTCATCCTTTTTATCAGTGCCTTCCAGCAAGCCCACTACATTGGAAGCGTATGCCGAAGATGTTTCTGTATAATAGTCCAGGTTGATATTGGCCTTGTACACGCCTGGCAGCAAGGCATTTTTTTTCATTTTATCCATGATATCCTTGCCAGGATCGCCGAGGATCTTTTCCGCTATACCGGTAGATACGGAGAAGGTTTGAGGATAGATGGCCGCCGGGTACCCGTTCAGCTCATAAAAAGCAGAGGACGAAACGGCTTTGCGGGGAAAGTTGCCTGCCACTACCAATACGGCTGCTACGCCTTTTTGCCTGGCTTTGGCCAGTTTTCCAAATAACGAAACAGGGGAACCAAAGCCCTGCACCGAAGGCTTGAACCCTTCCGGCATTCCCTCTACGATCATCACCAGCTTGCCGGCCACTTCAAGGTCCTTATACGCATCCAGCTGTCCATCTACAATGCCGTAACCGGCAAATACCAGCTCCGAGAAGCGAAGCGCCGCCGTATGATTGAGCTGAGCATTCGGCTGGAAATCCTTGAACAGCTCAAAGGAAGTGCCGTTTATCTTCAGCGAGGTCGAGGTCATTGAATCCTTGGTCAGCTCATAGCGTTGACGATAGCTATCGCCATTGCCGGGGGCCAGCCCCAGCGATCTGAAATGGCTTTCGATATAGTCTGCCGCTTTTTCCAGGCCTGGCGACGGCGTATCGCGGCCTTCCATTTCTGCGCCGGCGATGATGTAAAGATGCCGTTTCAGATCATCGGCCGTGATAGACGCGGCAAAAGCCGAGGGGCTGCTTTTCTTTTGCGCAGCGCTTACAACCGTTACCAATAAAAGAACCGGGAGAAAAAGCTTTTTCATAATCATTACCCTTGGTTAAAAATAAGCTCAAACTTAGCTGAAAAGCCTGAGCTTAAAAATCCATATTGAACACGGGGATCAGGAACAGGCGATCTTTTCTACCCGCCGTTCGTGCCGGCCGCCTTCAAATGGCGTATGCATGAAAATGTTGACCATCTTTTCCACATCGCCTTCCCTTACAAAACGGGCCGGTATGCAGATAATATTTGCATTATTATGCTCTCTTGCCAGCTTGGCCAGCTCTTCGCCCCAGCATATTGCAGCCCTTACCTGCTGGTGCTTGTTGGCAGTAATGGCCACGCCATTAGCGCTTCCGCACAGCAAGATGCCGAAAGCATATTCGCCGCTCTCTACTGCCTTTGCCACGGGATGGGCAAAATCAGCGTAATCCACAGATTCGGCAGAGTAAGTGCCAAAATCCTTGAATGGCGCGCCCTTGCCTTCGAGAAAAGAGATAATGTCTTCTTTGTATTCAAAACCGGCATGATCGCTGCCAATGGCGATGGGCTTGCTAAGGTCAAATGAGGGAGACATAGTACATAGATTTGAGCAGTAAAGGTACGGATAAGTCCTGTAGACCGCCTGCAGCTTTCGCACCTGTCCAGGCAAAGCATATAATTGTTCGCTTACCGGTCAGGTCAGCTCCATTCTTCCTCTTCGGCTTTGGCCCTTTGCTTACCGATGCGTGCTGCCAGCAGTATGCTGGCCTCAAAAAGCAGGTACAGCGGGATAGCTACGATCGTAAGGCTGAAAGGGTCGGTGGATGGAGTGATAATGGCCGCAGCCGTTACGATCAGCACAAAAGCATGACGCCGGTACTTGCGCAGGAAGGCGGCCGTGATGATGCCGATCCTGGCCAGCAGCATTACCAGCAATGGCATCTGGAACAGCACGCCGATACCCACCGTTGTATATATGAGATTTTCCAGGTAATCGGAAAAAGAAGGCATGATAGTGATCTGGGAGCTTAGCTTATAATTGAAGTAGAAATTGACCATGAAGGGAGTAAGGATAAAATAACCGAACGCTACCCCTAAAAAAAACAGCATAGACACCCAGAAAATAATGCCATTGGTAGTCTTTCTTTCCTTGTCGGAAAGGGCCGGGCGTACAAAGCGCCAGAATTCCCAGAAAATATACGGGAAGGCGATCACAAACCCGCCTATAAAGGCCAGGGTAAAAGAGGCGATGAACTGGCCGGTCATGGTGGTTTCAAGGAATTTTGCGTCCACTGCAGGAAAACAGAGCGTATTGCCAATGCCTATTTTATGCCCGAACTGGCACATCCATCGCGAAGCGATGAAATCGGAACGGGTAGGCCCGAAAAGGATCTGGTCAACTACATAATCGGAGAAGATGAACACAACGATGGCCGCGATTATCACAGCGATCACCGACCGGATCAGGTGCCACCTCAGCTCTTCCAGGTGGTCAATAAAAGACATCTCTGCGCTTGTATCTTTCTTTCGGCGATTTAAAAAATCCAGGAGGGCCATCAGTGCATTTTAATGGAAAACAGGGACAAAGTTAGGCGATTGGCGCATTGCTTGATCTACTGCCGGCGCTGCGGGCCCGCGACCTGAAAGGAGGATTGCAGGCAGGAAAGATAAGGCCGGCGCCTGCCTATGAGCCGCTTATTTCAGCTTTTTCATCTTTACCATCTCGATCCTGGTATCGCTGACGCTGATCACATCAAACTCGTAGTCGTCAATGATGATCCGCTCTTTTTGCCCCGGAATGGTCTCATGGTGGCTGATAATATAGCCCGACAGGGTCTCTGAATCGCCACCGGTAAAATTGAAGGAATATTTTTCTTCCAGGTAATCCAGTTCCAGGCGACCTGAAAAGATGTACTCGTTCTCCGCGATCTGCTTTTCCACGAACTTCTCGGTATCGTATTCATCGAATATTTCTCCAAAAAGCTCTTCCAGCACATCTTCCATGGTAATAATGCCGGCAGTGCCGCCAAATTCATCTACCACCCAGGCAATGCTTTTGCGCTCAAGGCTCAGCTTATTGATCAGGTCGGCGGCGCTCATGCTTTCGGGTACCGCCGGTATGGCCAGCAATACGTCTTTTATGGAAGATGGTTTTTTGAACAGGTCAAGCTCATGCACATAACCTATGATATGATCAATATTATGCTCGTACACGATCATTTTGCTGAGCTTGGTCTCTGTGAACTTTTTAACCAGGTCCTGTATGGAAGTGTTCAGATCCACCCCTACTATTTCCTTGCGGGGCACCAGGCATTGACGGATCTTGACACGGGGCAGCTCCTGCGCATTTTCCAGCAACTGGGTATTTCTTTCCTGCCGGTCTTCATCCATATCCTGCTGGAAAAGGGTTCTCAGGTCGCTGCGGTTAAAAGCTTCCTTAGAGGCATCGATCTTCACATTGAACACATACTTGAGTATCCATTCTGAAAGACCGATCAGGCCTGAAGCTACCGGCTGAAACAGCTGGTAAAAAAAATTGGTCAACAGGGCCAGCCGGCTGAGAAGCGTATTGCTGCGCGCCCTGAAAACAGCCCGGGGAATGAACTGGGCCAGTATCAGCACCAGAAAGGTTGCAATAACGATCTCTACGATAATATGCACCAGGTCGGAGCCCACATGCAGGTACTTCCACATAGGCTGCAATACCGTGCTGATCTGCAGCCCCAGGAAAACAAGGAAGATGATGAACCCGATCAGCGTAGTGCCGAGAAAGGCGGCCGGCGCCTCGATGAATTTTCCCAGCAGGTGCCCGGTAGTGCCGCCCTGCTTTTTCTTAAGCTCGATGTTGAGACGGTTGGCGCTGAAGAAAGCCATTTCGATACCAGCAAAAAAAGCCATCAGCGCCAGGGTCAGTATAAACCACAGTATGATCTTCCACTCTATCATATTCTAAAGATAAAAAAAGTTGCCGGTTTGCCGTGAGGGCATTTACCGGCATCGGGCGGCAGGCGCCTGCTCAGGAAGCCAGGAACTCCCTGATTATCCCTTCTGCCTCTGTACAGGCTTTGGCCAGGTCGTCATTGACAATGACCCGGTTAAAATGGTTCTTGAATGAAAGCTCATAAGAGGCTTTATTGACCCGGTCGTTGAGCGTTTCTTCGGTCTCGGTACCGCGTGAAAAAAGCCTTCTTTTCAGCTCGTTGATAGAAGGAGGCTCTATAAATATGGACAGGGAAGTATCGGGATATTGTTGTTGCACATGGATGGCCCCTTTTACATCGATATCCAGCAAAGGGCACTGGTTATTTTCCCACAGGCGCTGCAGCTCGCTTTTGAGCGTGCCATAGTATTTGCCTTCATATACCATCTCCCATTCTACAAATTCGTTGTGCTGTATCTTTTGCTGGAACTCTTCCTGCGACATGAAATAGTAATCCTTGCCGTTTGTTTCATAGGTCCTTGCCTGGCGGGTAGCGGCTGAAATAGAAAATGCCAGCTGGGGAAACCTGTTCAGCAGGTGATGGGTGATAGACGTTTTACCGGCTCCTGACGGAGCTGTAATGATGATGATCTTATGTTGCAGGGAAGACATGCGCAAAGAAAAGAAAAAATAGCGATTTGCTCCGGCCGGCTTCTCATTTCGTTTACCGACGATGCCGCTATACTATGCTTCCAAAAGCCTTATACCCTTTTTATGTCGGCGCCCAGCCTCACCAAGCGTTCGTCGATATATTGGTAGCCCCGGTCTATCTGCTCGATGTTCTGGATCACGCTTTTTCCTTCGGCGCTTAAGGCGGCGATCAGCAGGGCAACGCCTGCCCTGATATCAGGGCTGCTCATGGTGATCCCTCTCAAACGCTGCTCCCGCTCAAGACCTATCACCACGGCGCGGTGAGGATCGCAGAGAATGATCTGGGCGCCCATATCTATCAGCTTGTCCACAAAGAAAAGACGGCTTTCAAACATTTTCTGGTGGATCAGCACGCTGCCGGTGGCCCGTATAGCCGTTACCAGCACAATGCTCAGCAGGTCGGGCGTAAAGCCGGGCCAGGGATGATCGTAAATGGTCAGCACCCCGCCGTCAAGATAACGCTGCACCGTGTAATTGCCCTGGGCAGGTATATAAATATCATCATCCCTGAACTGCATATCGATGCCCAGCTGGCGAAAGCGATCAGGAATAATGCCCAGGTGCTCTATCCCCGCGTTCTTAATGGTGATCTCGCTTTGCGTCATGGCTGCCAGGCCAATAAAAGAACCCACCTCTATCATATCGGGCAGCATACGATGGGTGGTGCCCCCAAGTGAAGCCACTCCTTCTATCACCAACCGGTTGCTGCTGATACCGCTAATGCGGGCACCCATGCTGTTCAGCATCCTGCAAAGCTGCTGTATATAAGGCTCACAAGCTGCATTGTAGATGGTAGTGGTGCCTTCGGCCATTACGGCCGCCATCAGTATGTTGGCGGTGCCTGTTACCGAAGGCTCGTCAAGCAGCAGGTCGGCGCCTTTCAGTGCCTTGGCATCGAGATGGAAGAAGCCGTCTTCTGCATGATAGGTGAAGCGCGTGCCCAGCTTCTCAAAGCCGGTTATATGCGTATCGAGCCGCCGGCGCCCGATCTTATCGCCGCCCGGCTTGGGAATGAACGCTTTCCGGAACCTTGCCAGCATTGGCCCGGCAAGCATGACAGAGCCACGCAGCCGGCCGCTTTTTTTCCGGAAATCTTCGCTGTGCAGGTAATCCACATCCACATCGTCGGCCCTGAAAATGCAGGTATCGCGCGAAGGCCGGCTGATCTTTACATTCATCTCTCCCAGCAGCTCTATCAGCAGGTTTACATCCAGGATATCGGGGATATTGGTGATGGTCACTTCCTCGGGCGTGAGCAATACGGCGCTGATGATCTGCAGAGCTTCGTTCTTCGCTCCCTGTGGGGTGATCTCCCCTCTCAGCTGCTTGCCCCCTCTTACTTCAAAGCAATTCATACCCGGAAATTTGTGGATGAAAAGATATTTATCGCTGGCCTTCCTTTGTAAAGCTACGGAAGGCCGCGCTGCCATCAATAATAAGGGCTGATCATCAGGTACACGGCTACCCCTGTAACTGCCACGTAAAACCATACCGGCCAGGTGACCCTGGCCAGCCGGCGATGCGCCGGCCATTCACCGATCAGGGCACGATAAGCAGAAAAAAGGATAAAGGGCAGTATCAGGCCTGCCAGGGGAATATGCGTAAACAGGATGACATAGTAAATTGTTTTACCGGCGCCCGTACCCCCGTAGGAGGTAGGGTCAGACAAAAGGTGATGGCAGATATAGCTTACCAGGAAAAGGATCGACAGGATCATGGCACCCATCATCAAGGTCTTATGCAGCTGGTACCTGCGTCTCTTTACGGCGATCAATGCCGCTACCAGCAAAATGGCTACGCAGGAATTGAGCAGGGCATTGACCTGGGCAAAAACATGCACGTCAAAAGGCAGGTCGGCCCTGACAGAAACCCGGCCCAGGGCAGTTACGGCCAGGAATACGATGGCTGAAAATAAAAGGATCAGCAACCTGGCCCTTTTATCATTTTTTTTCCAAACGGGTGCTAACATCTTTCTGATCTGATTTTTTGAATACAAATAAAAACAATCCCACGCCGGCAATCGCCAGCAGGAATACCACGGCCAGCAGCTGCTGCTTCCCGGCCAGGAAACCTTCTTTGGTCCTGTCCTTTTCCATTGTCAGCAATACAAGGTCATTGGATAGCTGTGCAAGCGAAGCAGGATCCAGCCCACGGTAATACCCGCGCACATGCCGCGTGCTGTCGATAAGCACAAATCGGTCGGAGTGAAAAAAGCTGGTATCCACGCCCATCCCGTCGCCCACGGCCAGCTTCATATCTTTTATGGCCAGGTCGTAGATCGTTTGCTTATCGCCGGTGAGCAGCCACCATTGCTCGGGGTTGATCTGGAACCTGTCGGCCCAGGCCTTGAGCTGCGGCACTGAATCCCTTTCAGGGTCTATGCTGAAGGAAATAAAGTGGACCTGCTTGTTGGTACGGTCGCCTACCCTTTGCGCATTGGTGATCGACTCCTGCAGGCGCTTCATGTTCACCGTCATGCCGGGGCAGATGGTCGGGCAATGGGTAAAAAAGAAATCGGCAATGATTATCTTGTTGCGCAGATCGGAGAGAGAAACTGTTTCGCCGAGCTGGTTGGTAAGCGTAAACTCGGGGATCTGGTGCCAGACCGTATCCTTTAGCTGCTTGCCATTGCGAACAGAAACAGCTATGGAATCAGGCACATAATGCGCCGGCATGATAACAGCTTTTTCGCTATATGTCTTTACAACAAAATAGCAGATAAGCGGCAGAAAAAGGGCCAGCAGCAACGCGTATAGCGCTTTCTTATTCACGAGCAGTTTCTTCCCGGGGTTTTATCTGTCTTAAGGACCTTGCCATAAAAACATCGCCCGGCTGCAAAATTCGTGAAGCCAGGCGATGAAAAGAAATTATTCCGGATAAATAAATTATTGCTTCCCGGGTTCCGGTTTGGTCGGCTCCGGGGCTTTATGCGCACCATGCTCCTTCGGCATCGTGGTCTCTTCAAAATGCTTGTCGTACTTATTACGAAGGTTCTTATAGGAATTACCATCGATCAGGAAGGCTGCAATGAACCAGATAAAGAGCAGCAGGGGCACAATGATCGTCATGATAAAGTTCCTGATCTCATCGCCCAGGTGCATGAACACCGATACGATATAGTAAGCTTTGGCGATGGTGAGGATGCATACCATGCCTTTGAAGGCCAGCACCAGCAGGTGGCTGGGATTCTCGCCCTTATGGATATTATAGATGATAAGACCGATAGCCAGCTCGATAACGGTGATCACCGACAGGAGGATCGTTGTCTTGCGCACCCGCTTTTTGAACTCCGCATCATCCGCGTGATGGCGAAACGTTATTTCAGAAGAAGCTGTAGAATGTTCCATATAAAAAAGTTACGAAGATTAGATATTTTTTAGCTCGCCAACAGGGTCTCAGATCAGGTAGAAGCAAAGGAACACGAACACCCATACCAGGTCTACAAAGTGCCAGTACAGGCCTGCTTTCTCGATCATCAGGTATTCGCCTTTTCTTTCAAATACATTGCGCTGCGCCATGATCAGCATTACGATATTGATGATCACGCCGGAGAATACGTGGAAGCCGTGGAAGCCGGTGATGCCATAAAAATAGCCGCCAAACGCTACAGGCCCTTTTTCCCTTATATGCAGGGCCGCCACGTCAATGTCGGCAATCAGCTTGTCCTTGCCGGCAGCTACCAGGTCCTGCACCGGGTGCGTATGATCGTGCTCGGCTACCAGCCTGGCCAGGTTCTCTACCGAGGTGTTCTTCAGCGCCTCGGCTACCTGCGTTGGCTCTACCAGCTCACCCCATGGGTTTACCGTAGTGGTCTGCCCTACAAACTGGATCTGCCCGTCGATCAGCGCGGCGTGCTCGCCGGTGATCAGGTGATGCCATTCCCATGCCTGGCAGCCCAGGAACGCGATACCGCCTACAATGGTCCAGGCCAGCCATTTGATCACCCCCTGCTTATCTCCTTTATGCCCGGCATGCACTGCCAGCACCATGGTCACCGAGCTGATGATAAGGATAAATGTCATTACGCTCACGAAAGCCAGGGGCAGGTTGGCATGCCCTGCTCCCGGGAAAGCGTTGAACACGATGTTCGGATCAGGCCAGAAGTTCTGGCTGAAGCGTATCGAGCCATACGAGATCAGGAATGCGCCGAACGTAAATGCATCACTCATCAGGAAATACCACATCATCACTTTTCCATACTCTACATTGAACGGGCTTTTACCTCCGCTCCACCATTTGGTCTGATGTGTTGAAACTGTTGTTGCCATACAAGTATTTAAAAAATCAAAAAGTGCTTATTCTTTCCAGGTCCTTACCTGCTTTCCTTCCCGTATCATTATCAGCTTACGATCAGGAAAAAAACCAGCAGGTACAACCAGAGTATATCTACAAAATGCCAGTAGGTTGCCATTACTTCCACCGGCACCGCGCTGTAGAGCTTGGTCTTTCCGAGGAAGGCCTTGGTAAACATCACTACCAGGGCTACCATTCCTCCCAGCACGTGTATCGCATGCAGGCCGAAGATCACGTACAGGAACTGGCCTGCACCCGAAGAGCCCTTGAACCGGATATTGTGGTTCCACAGCTCCAGGAACCCCAGGCATTGCAATACCACAAAACCCAGGCCGAGCAATACGGTCACCCCTATCAGCAAACGATATTGCCGCATCACCCGCTGGCGGAACGACCGCAGCGCCATCTGCATGGTCATGCTGCTGGAAATTATCACCGCCGTCGATATCCAGAACAGCTGCGGCAGGGTAATGGCCCTCCAGCCGGTCAGGTTGCTTTTTACAATGAATGCGCTGGTCAGCCCCGCAAACATCATCAGAATGCTCGCTATCGCCACCCATAAGGTAAACTTATGCGGGTGCATTCTTCGACCGCCTTCCTTCGAGGAGGCATTGCGATGTTCTTCAATATTCCACTCACTTACCATTTTACTTCTTTTTTCATACCGGCTCACAAAGCCGGCATAAGATTAAATCCGATATGTTTCAGCTCTTGCTCAGCAACAGGGCCAGCAATACTACCGGCAGGTACATATAGCTGCCAAACATCACCCGACGGGCAGAAGCTATGTCCATCCTGCTGTACAGGCCGGCGCATCGTATGATCATGAACAGGTTGGCTACTATCACCAATACCAGCCCGATCATTCCATTCACCCGGTCGTAGCTGCACATCCCGGTAAAATAAGGAACCAGCGTCACCGGCAGCAGCAGCAGGGAATATATCACCGTCTGCAGTGCCGTAAATTTCGTCGGTCCTTTATCGGCTGGCAACAGCTTAAAGCCGGCTGCCGAATAATCATTGTGCGCTATCCAGGCAATAGCCCAGAAATGGGGGAACTGCCAGAAGAACTGGATCAGGAACAATACGCCGCCGCCCAGCCAGTCGATCTCTTCAACGGGCGCAAACCCTGCTACCCAGCCGATCAGGCAGGGCAAAGCCCCCGGCACCGCGCCTACCAGCACCGCGATGGAATTTACCTTCTTGAGCGGCGTGTAGATAAACGCGTAAAGGAACAGGCTGAACGCAGCAATGCCGGCTGCCGTCCAGTTGAAATAGTTCCCCAGGATAAACACGCCTAATGCCCCGGTAAAGATCGCGAAGCCCCATCCTTCCTGCACAGACATCCTTCCTGCGGCCACCGGCCTTTTGGCAGTACGCTTCATCAGCGCATCAGTGTCTTTTTCCACTACCTGGTTGATGGTATTGGCGCTTCCTGTTACCAGTAACCCACCTGCAAAGAGCAAAAATATCCGCCACCAGTCAAACCCCACACCTGGTACCAGCAGGTAACTGATCACACTGCTGAACACCACCATGATACTCAACGAAAGCTTTACCAGCTGCAAATAATCTTTGATCTTATCCATCTCGCTTTCGCTTATTAAACAGGATCATATTAAATATATGTGTCCCATCTTCTGTGCTGCTATCACCGTCCCTTGTGTCACTCACTTCAGGGTCCGGTAATCCTGCTCAGCTATTATCGCCGCTTCACTTACCCGTCAATGCTTGCTTTCATTCGCTCCTACCGGCTCTGTCTGGGGAATAAAGTCCCTTCCATCCTTTCCATAATCATAGGCCCAGCGATGCACTTCAGGGATCTCGCCTACCCAGTTGCCATGACCCGGGTTGATTGGAGTGGTCCATTCCAGGGTGGTGGCGCCCCAGGGGTTCTGGGAGGTTACCTTTCTTCCTTTGAATATCGAATAGAAGAAGTTGAATACAAACATCAGCTGCACCGCAAATACAATGATGGACACCACCGTGATCATCTTGTCCAGCTCATGGAACTGGTTGAAGTTGGCCCAGTTGCTCTTGTCGAGATAACGACGGGGCATACCGGCCAGGCCCTGGTAATGTATCGGCCAGAAGATCAGGTAAGCGCCTATTATGGTTACCCAGAAATGGATATAGCCCAGCGTATTGTTCATGTAGCGGCCATACATTTTCGGGAACCAGTGATATACGCCGGCAAACATACCGAAGAAGGAAGCCACCCCCATTACAATGTGAAAGTGGGCTACTACGAACATGGTATCATGCAGGTGAATATCGATGGTGGAGTTGCCGAGAAAGATGCCGGTCAGACCGCCGGAGATGAACAGGCTCACAAAGCCGATGCCGAAGAGGGCAGCGGGCGTAAAGCGGATATTGCCTCTCCACAGCGTGGTCAGCCAGTTAAATACCTTGATGGCGGAAGGCACCGCTATCAGCAGCGTCAGCAGCACGAACACCGATCCGAGGAAAGGGTTGAGCCCTGTTACGAACATATGGTGCGCCCATACCAGGAAGGCGAGTATGCAGATCGCGAACAAGGAGCCCAGCATCGCCATGTAGCCGAAGATCGGCTTGCGCGAGTTGATGGACAGCACTTCGGAGACCATGCCCATTGCGGGCAGCAGGATAATATATACTTCAGGGTGCCCCAGGAACCAGAACAGGTGCTGGAACAGGATAGCGCTGCCGCCTTCATTCGGCAATGCCTGGCCCCCGATAAAAATGTCGCTGAGATAGAAGCTGGTGCCGAGGTTTCGGTCAAACAGCAGCAGGATCAGGCCCGACAGCAGCACCGGGAACGACAGGATGCCAAGCACGGCAGTGAAGAACAGCGCCCAGATGGTGAGCGGCAGCCTGGTCATGCTCATGCCTTTGGTACGCATGTTCAGGATGGTAGATACATAGTTAAGGCCTGCCAGCAGCTGCGATACCACGAAAAGCGCCATGGCAATGATCCACATATCCATGCCCTGCTTCGAGCCGATGGAAGCCTCTCCCAGCGCGCTCAGTGGCGGGTACACCGTCCATCCGCCGGCCGCCGGCCCGGTTTGTATGAACATAGATGCGATCATCACCACGCTGGCCAGGAAGAAGAACCAGTAAGACAGCATGTTCATCAGCGGGGAGGCCATATCGCGGGCTCCTACCTGCAGGGGAATAAGCAGGTTGGCAAAGGTTCCGCTAAGGCCTGCGGTCAGTACAAAGAATACCAGCACGGTGCCGTGCATGGTCACCAGCGCATAATAAAATTCCGCTTTGATGCGCCCGCCTTCGGCCCATTTGCCGAAGAAGCTTTCCAGGATCGGGAAGGTCTGGTCGGGGAACCCGAGCTGCAGACGGAAAAGCACTGAAAACAGGCCGCCGATCACCGCCCAGATGATCCCTGTGATCAGGAACTGCTTCCCGATCGTTTTGTGATCCTGGCTGAAGATATACTTGGTGATAAAGGTCTCTTTGTGATGATGCACGTGGTGCCCATCGTGATGCGTATCGCGTGTGGTAACCACTTCCGGATTTATATGCAATGCGTCGCTCATAATCTTATATTTTTCAGGCAGCCGGGCTGCCGGTTCTGCAAAATTACTTATTCAGTTGGGCAATGACGGAATCCTTTGCCGGCGGCGGGGCCACCATGCCTTTGGTAGCATTGGCGGTAGAGTCTGCCACGCGTTTTGCTTCCATTGCCACGGAGTACTGCGATTTCTTGGCAGCGATCCATTGGTTGAACTCTTCCTGCGTTTCCACCACGATGGTGCCGCGCATATTGGTATGACCGGCTCCGCACATCTGGTCGCAGGATATCTCGTACACGAAGTCGGGGTTACCGGTCTCTTTTTTCATCTGGGCCGAGGTCTTGGTAGGAGTAAACCACATCGTGGTGGGCGTGCCGGGCACAGCGTCCATCTTCATGCGGAAATGCGCCAGGCCTACGTCATGGATCACGTCCTTGGCATTGATCACCATATGCACCGGCTTGTTTACCACCAGGTGCAGCGGCTCATCCTGGCCGTTTACATAAACATCGTCATGGTTGAGGCCATCTTCCCAGATCTGGCCCAGCGGGTTGTTGAGCTCAGGGTTTATATTCTTGTAGTATTTTTTTCCAAGCTGCTTATCGTCGCCGGGATAGCGGTATTCCCATTTGAACTGGCTGCCGGTAACTTCTACCAGCATGGCATTCTCAGGGGCGGGGCCGGTGATCCTGTACCAGTACACGATACCAAAGCCCACCAGGATGGTCAGCACGATGGCAGGCACTACGGTCCAGAGCAGCTCGAGCTTATTATCGTGCGGGAAGTAGTAGGCTTTACGCTTGTCTGACTCCTGGTACTTGAAAGAATACCAGAAAAGCAGGGTCTGCGTAACCACAAATACCAGCCCGGTAGCGATCAGCGTATATTTCAGCATGCGGTCAACCAGTATGCCATGATCGGAAGAAGGATCGCCGATCTTCAGGATCTTTCCTTCAAGGCGCACATTACAGTAGTACACGCCGATCAGGCCAACGATCAGGAATACCAGCAGCAGGAAGCCATTGATCTTATTGGTCTGCTTGCGTGATTTCTCTTCTCCCCTTATAACGGCTACATATTCACTTGCCTTGGCAATCTGGAAAGTGATCAGGAAGCCAAGCACCAGGATCGCGATGATAAAGAATGTTTGCATATCTATATTATTCCAAAAAAGTTAAATGTTCAAATACATTGGTTCGCCTCTCCCCGGAGCCTGCTGGCTCAGGTATGGTGTATCAGGCTCTCTTTCACGAACGGGTGGTTCCTGGCCAGCAGCGGATGCTTTGACAAAACCCTGCCGGTAACGAACATGATCACGCCTATAAAGCCAAGCGCTACCCCAAAGTCAGCTATGATCAGCGGCATTTTACCGGGCGATACGGCCGGGAACACCATCTGGTAGAAATCAAGCCAGTGACCAAAGATGATCAGCACAGCCATAAAGGTGATCGTGGCATAGTTCCGTTTGGCATCGCGGCTCATGAGTATCAGCAGCGGCGCAATAAAGTTGATGATGAACATGATCCAGAACACGCCGCTGTATATGCCTTCCGCACGGGGCTTGAAATAGATGGTCTCTTCCGGGATGTTGGCATACCAGATCAGCATGAACTGGGAGAACCACAGGTAGGTCCAGAAGATGGAGAAAGCAAACATGAACTTGCCCAGATCATGCAGGTGCTCGTGGTTGGTGTACTCAAGATAGCCGTTATTCTTCAGGAAGATCACGAACAGGGTGATCAACGCTACGCCTGCCACAAACGTGCTTGCAAAAGTGTACCAGCTGTACATGGTGCTGTACCAGTGGGCATCAATGCTCATCAGCCACAGCCAGGGGAGCGACGACATAACCGTAAGCGAGAACACGATGATAAAGAGGGCGGCCCATACGGTGTTCTTCCAGATATATTTCTTGCGGCCTTCCAGCGAAGTGATCGGGTTGTTGTCGAGGCTGCGCGACAGCTGCCTCATTTTCCAGCCCAGCACAGACCATAATATCACCGTAAGGATGGTTACGGTAGCAAAGAAGCCTTTGTTCAGAAACCCTTTTTTATGGTTCAGCACCGGGTCGTGCGCCACGTGCTCTGCATCTGTCCAGTGATAGATGGTATGGTTACCGCCAAAGGTAATGGACAGCAATATGGCCGCAGCGATCACGCCCAGTATGGGCACGCAGGCAGATATGGCTTCCGGCACGCGGCGGAAAGCCATTTGCCAGCCTCCCCAGGCCAGGGTAGTGGCGCAGATAAAGAACATGCTGGCATTTACGACCAGCAAAAAGTAAACGCTGTTTTGCAGCAGGCTGGCCCAGAACCGCGCATCATTGGCATGTTCCTCTTCCACAGAGGCGGCGTGCCCGTGCGTAGAGATATACAAGGCAATGATAGCGATAAGGCCCACGGCCATCAACGCAATAGCAATGGCATTGTACTTTTTTGTCGGAGCGAAATTTTCCCTTATTGATGACATCCCTGTTCTTTTATAATTTCTTCAATTAATTGTCTTATTTACCATTGCCGGCAGCAGCCGTTGCGGCGCCGGTACTATCGGCTGCAGGGGCACTTCCGCCATCAGCCGACTGCTTGGATTTAACATAGGCAACCACCATCCAGCGCTGCCTGGTGCTGAGCTGCGAAGCATAGCTGCCCATCTGGCCCTTGCCATAGGTCACGGAATGGAACATAGTGCCCTCCGGCATGGCTTTCATGGCCGCATCCATAAAATTTTTGGGGGCGGCAGTATAAGGACCGTCGCCGCCATTAAAAAGCGGGCCGTTACCGTCCAGCTTGGAACCGTGGCAGATGCCGCAGTTGATCAGGTACAGCCTTTCTGCTTCCTTCATGTTTATCGAGTCGGGAGAAAGCGGGTTCCTCACCGTTGCAGACTGCGCATAGCCGATAGAGTCATGCTTCAGCGTATAAGGAAAAGCATCGTCGCGGGCAATAGTGCCGTTCACGGGACTGCTGTTGAAGCTGGCGCCTGCTTTTTCGATCGCTTCGGTAGATGCATAGGTTTCATACGCCCTGCTGTACGACATATCGGGCATATAAGCTCTTCCGGGCTTGTCGTGACTGCCGCAGGAGGCCAGCGCCGCTACTGCCAGTGCACTGATGGTTATGCTGAAAAGTTTCTTCATTGTATTGTTATATCTCGTCGAATAAAAGTTCTTGCTATATGCCGTTTATACCGCCTCTACCTTTTTGCCGAAGCGGGTAGTGTCGCGGTCATACCGGCCCAGCCACCAGCCGGTTTCGCGGTATTCCACGGTCACTTCCGAAGCTCCTGCGCTTTTAAGGAAGGCGATGCCTTCTTCTTCGTTGGTGTTGGCAGTGCATTCCAGCGCCATCACAAACGTATCATCCGTGCTGCGCGGGTTGAAGTGATCCTTTTTTACGAAGGGCGCCAGCTGGCAGAGCCAGCAGAAAGTGAGCACCATTCCTACCGCGGCAAAAAGCACGGTAAGCTCGAATGTAACGGGTATCCAGGCCGGCAATGAGAAAAAGGGCTTGCCGCCGAAATTGATCTGCCAGTCTACCGCCAATGCCCAGGTAATAAAGCTGACGGCCGTAGCTGTACCGGTGATGCCATAGATGAAGCCGGCCACGTGAAGGCTGGTATCTTTCAGGCCCATCTCCTTATCCAGCCCATGTATCGGGAAAGGCGTGTACACATCATGGATCTTATAGCCGGCGCGACGTACCTTTTTGACGGCAGGGAACAATACTTCCTCGTCATAAAAGTTGCCAACGATGAATTTTTTTACGCTCATTATATCTGGCTTTTAGCTGGAAGACAACGCCTTCGGCGGCATCTTCCTGTTTTCTGTTTGCTTACGTGTGAACTATCTGGCCTGGCTGTACCTGCTGTTGCCCATCTGTGTTACTGCAGCACAAGTGTGCGACGCAAGGAACGATGAGGGCGGCGATGCAGCCGGGCTCCTATTTATACCTATTAATTAAAGAACTAACTATACCGCTCAATGATGATCACCGTGGTGAAGCTCATCATCCGCGAATTTTTCCAGCGACTCGTTTTCCACCTTATCCATTTTTTCCTTGTAGTTACCGCCGTTCTTCTTCAGGATATGCTTGATCTCCGCGATAGCGATAACCGGAAAATATTTAGAGAACAGGAAGTAACAGGTAAAGAACAACCCAAAAGTGCCCAGGTAGAAGCCTACTTCCCAGATAGTGGGCGTATAGTAGGTGCTCCAGGAGCTGGGCAGGTAATCGCGGTAGATGGAGGTAACGATGATCACGAAACGCTCGAACCACATACCGATATTTACCAGGATGCTCATAAAGAAGGTAAGCAGCAGGTTGCGACGGAGCTTTTTGCTCCAGAATACCTGCGGCGACAGCACGTTACATCCCATCATAAGCCAGTAGCTCCAGCCATAAGGGCTGTTGAGGTTAAGCCGGTTCTCAAAAAAGGCGAACTCTTCACCAGGCACGGCGCTGTACCAGGCCATGAACAGCTCGGTGAGATAAGCGATACCGACAATAGAGCCGGTCAGCACGATCACCTTGTTCATCACTTCGATGTGCTCGATAGTGATATAATCTTCCAATGCCAGCACCTTGCGGGTAACGAGCAGCAGCGTTTGCACCATGGCGAAGCCCGAGAACACCGCACCTGCCACGAAGTAGGGAGGAAAGATGGTAGTATGCCAGCCAGGCACCACAGAGGTGGCGAAGTCGAATGATACGATGGTATGCACCGACAGCACGAGCGGCGTGCTCAGGCCGGCCAGCACCAGCGACAGGGCCTCGTGGCGCTGCCAGTGCTTGGTAGAGCCCGTCCAGCCGAAAGAGGCAAGCCCATAGAACATCTTTCTCCATTTCAGCTTGGCGCGGTCGCGAAGGGTAGCCAGGTCGGGCAGCAGGCCGCTGTACCAGAACAGGAGGGATACGGTAAAGTAAGTTGAGATCGCGAATACGTCCCAGAGCAGCGGGGAGTTGAAGTTCACCCACAGCGGGCCCCTGGTATTGGGGTAAGGCAATACGAAGAAGGCATTCCATACACGGCCCATGTGCCAGATCGGGAACTGGCCCGCGCACATTACCGCGAAGATGGTCATCGCTTCTGCAGCGCGGTTAACGCCTGTACGCCAGCCCTGGCGGAAAAGCAGCAGGATGGCAGAGATCAGCGTACCGGCGTGACCGATACCTACCCACCATACGAAGTTGGTGATATCCCAGCCCCAGCCGATAGTCTTACCCAGGTTCCACTGACCCACGCCATACATAACTTCCATGGTCACGGATAGTACGCCAAAGCCTAAAAGCCCAAGGGAGATGATAAAGCCGATCCACCAAAGGCGTGATGGCTTTGTTTCTACAGGACGGCAGATATCTTCAGTTATCTGGTGATAATCCTTGTTGCCATCTACTATAGGCTCCCTGACCTGTGATTCGTATCTGAGTAAAGACATAAGTTATATTTCCGAATAATAAATCTGATTAGTTCCTGCGGCAGCAACGGCTTCATCTTTCCTTTTCGAGCCATTGAACCTTTTCAACTTTTCCTTGTTCTTGTTTTTTTGACGGCCATCCTGGCGTCGGGAACCTGGGCAACACCTGCGGCACGCTATGCCGGCAGGTAAGGGCTCCTTCTGCTATTCAGTCCATTTCAAGCTTTATAAAGAACTTCTTCTATCATTCACCGAGCGCCTCCTGCTTACTGTGCAGGAGAGACCCGGATGTTACTATCAATGATGCTCTGCGGGCTGTGTAGCCGGCAGTTTTTGATCTTCATGACCGGCTTCACTATGCGCGGCTCCGCTGCCACCGTGCGCCCCATGACGGGGAATGATCTCATCGGTGTTCCTGATCTTGCTCAGGTAGCTTACGTTGGGCAGCACATGCAGCTGCTCCAGCACATAGAACGTACGCAGCGGGTTATTGAGCCTTTCCTGGGTGATAGCGCTCTCCTGATCGTTGACGTTGCCGAATACGATAGCATCGGCGGCGCAGGCAGAGCTGCAGGCAAGCTTCAGGTGCTTGTCTTTCAGCGGCTCGCCGGCTTTTTTAGCATCCAGCTTGGCCGCCTGCAGGCGTTGTACGCAGAATGAGCATTTTTCGATCACCCCTCTTGAGCGAACAGTTACATCAGGGTTCAGCACCATCCTGGTCAGGTCGTCGTTCATAAAGTGTACGGCCGGGTCCAGCTTGCCCACCAGCTTTTGATCCTGGTTGTTGGGGAAGCTGTCGGCGCCGGTATAGTCGGCCCAGTTGAAGCGGCGTACTTTATAGGGACAGTTGTTGGCGCAATACCTGGTACCGATACAACGGTTATAGGTCATCTGGTTGATGCCTTCCATGCTGTGGTTGGTAGCGGCTACCGGGCAAACGTTCTCACAGGGAGCATTGTCGCAGTGCTGGCACATCATCGGCTGGAACACCACGCCTTTCAGCTCGTTCGGATCTTCTTCGCCAGACACGTAGTAACGGTCGATGCGCAGCCAGTGCATATCATGGTAACGCAGCACTTCGCTCTTGCCAACTACGGGCACATTGTTCTCGGCATGACAGGCGATCACGCAGGCGCCGCAACCAAAGCAGGCATTCATATCGATGCTCATGCCCCATTTGATGGGAGACTGGAAGCGGTCAGGATCATCATACAGGGTAGCCTCTTTGCGGAAATTGCCGGTGTTCTTGGCATAATCGCTGACAAGCTTATCCCGGTAGTCCTTGATCTCGTTCTTGTCGTGCCTGAAAGAAGCAAGGGTTGTTTCGCGCACCACATCTACCCGGCCTTCATAGCTGTTGTGGATCTGGGTCTGCGCGAGCTTGTATTTTTTGCCGGTATTTTCCAACTCGGCCTCTGCGGCATAGAGATCGACCCCGTTACCGTTAAAGGAAGAGAAATGATAAACGTTCTTCCCGACATTCTCGGAAACAATACCCAGCGAAGGCGTACGGCCATAGCCCAGGGCGATAGCGACGGTATCCTTATCCATGCCCGGAACCACCAGTATCGGCAGCTCAAGCGGCTCTTTACCGGCTACCTTGATACTGATAACGGGTTTCTGCGGGTAGTATTCGTAATCGTTGCTTTTGTAGTTGATGTTCAGCTCGTCTGCTGTGCTGGCAGAGATCATGGCATAGTTGTCCCAGGTAGCTTTGGTAATAGGGTCAGGAAGCTCCTGCAGCCAGGGGTTGGCCGGGTGCGAGCCGGAGCCTAAGGCCACGTTCTGGTACAGCACCACTTCTTTCTTCCCGCCTTTCTTTGCAGCAGCCAGGGCCGATGCAGCGGTACCTACCTGCCCGGCATTGAATGAGCCGGCAGAAATAGCCGTTGAGGCAGGGGCGATCACGCCGTCCTGCAGGGCCCTGTTAAAAGCGTCTGCAGAAGCCAGCTTATTGATCCAGAAGTTGCGGAAATATTCTTCATAAGCCTCGTTCTTTCCTGCCCATCTCAGCAGGCTTTCCTGCCACTGTCTTGTTTTGAACAGCGGGTAGATGGTAGGCTGAATAAAACCGATATGCCCGGCTTTGGCCTCGCCATCGCCCCAGCTTTCCAGGTAATGATGGGTAGGCACCAGGTATTGACAGCTCTCGCTGGTCTCGTCCATTTTTTCGTTGAAAGAAACAGTAAGCTTTACTTTTTTAAGCGCATTGGTGAACCTGGCGGCTTCGGGCCAGCTGTAAGCGGGGTTTGCGCCATAAATAAGCAGGGCGCCGACGCTTCCGGCTTCTATATCCGATACCAGGGTAGCCAGGTCCTTATCCACACCCAGGCGATATTGCACCGGTGCAGACCAGTCGATAGTAGTTCCGTATGCGCCGATAGCGTTGTTGATGGCATTGACGATGAGCTGTATGTTCACGTCATTGCTGCCGCAAACTACCAGGCTCTCGCCTTTAGCGGCGGCCAGGTCCCTGGCTACCGTATCGATGCCGGCCCTGAGCTTGACGTCGGCAATAGCCGGGGCCGTTACGCCCGGTACGCCAAGGGCAGCGGCCAATGCCAGCACTACAGCGCCTGTTTCAGACGAACGGTGATTGTAGCGTATATCGGCATTAGCGCCGGTCATGCTCAGGAAGCTCTCGAATTGGTAGTGACGGCTCATCTTCGGATCTTTCTCATCAATCTTGCGGTTGAGCGCATAGCCATGCTGGTATTCTACAGGGCTCAGCCAGGTGCCGAGAAAATCGGCCCCAATGCTGACCACTACTTTTTTAGCGTTCTCAAAACGGTAAGAAGGAATGCCTTTTATGCCAAAGCTGGCTTCGTTGGCCAGCAGCAGGCCGGTATATGATACAGCGTCGTACTGTACATGGCGGAAGTTGGGATAGACGGCTTTGAAATCGGAGATCGCCTGCAAGGCGGAAGGAGAGTTGACGGTGCTGGTCAGTAGCACGATGCTGCCGCCTGCATTTCGGAGCGCTTCCCCGATCTCCTGGTCGAGGGCCTCAAAGGTAAGCTCGGCCAGCTCGGTGCCTTTGCGGCGCAGCGGGTGGGTAATGCGATGCTTATCATAAAGATCGAGCACAGATGCCTGTATCCTGGCAGTAGTGCAGCCTTTTACAAAAGAAAGGTCATTGCCTTCGATCAGGATAGGACGCCCGTCGCGCACGCGGGCCAGCACGGGAACCACATCTCCGTCCTGGATAAAAGTGGTTGCATAATATTTTGCCTCACCGGGAACGATGTTCTCGGGCTTGTTAGCAAATGGGATCGCCTTACGTACAGGAACCTTACAGCTGGCAGCCAGGGTGGCGGCAGCAGTGCTGAAACCAAGGTATTTTAAAAAGTCGCGGCGGGGAGCTTTAGCGTCAAGCAAGCCTTTTCCGTCAAAATCCTCGAATGGAAGTTCCTCGCGAAACTCGTCCTGGTTCCGGGCCTTGAAATTCTCCGGGTCGTTAACCTCTGCGAAACTTTGCCAGTACTTGTTTTGGCTCATTTATTACAATTTGAAAATTTGAACGTTTGAAGCTGAATACCCGGCGGTTGGGCAACTCAGCTTATTTTCAATCCCTGCCCGTCATTAATAGTGACATTTCTGGCATTCCAGCCCACCGATATCCTTCACGCTCACGCTATCCATCTTACCGGACTTGATATCGTTATGGAATTTTTCGTAAATGCTGTAGAACTGGTTGCCGGTGCTATCGCTATAGCTGAAGTTAACCTTGCTCTGGCGATGGCAGTTTATGCACCAGCCCATGCTCAGCTCCGAGAACTGCCTTACCTCATCCATGGCAGTGATCTCTCCATGACAGGTCTGGCACTGTACATTGCCCACCCTTACGTGCTGGCTATGGTTAAAGTAAACGTGATCGGGCAGGTTGTGGATCTTTATCCAGGCAATGGGCTTGGCTTTTGAGGGATCCCAGTCATCCGGCTTTTCGGGGTTAAAGCCGGCATACTCGTACAGCTTCGCGATCTCGCCGGTGCCATTGATCTCCATCCCATTCTTATCGTACAGCTTGGGACCCTTGGAATAGGTCTGGATCGTTTTATGACAGTTCATACACACGTTCACCGAAGGTATGGCTGCCGTTTTGCTGTCCCAGGCGTTGCCATGACAATACAAACAGTTGATCTGGTTGATGCCGGCGTGCACTTTGTGCGAATAGTAGATCGGCTGCCGGGGCTCGTAGCCATGCTGGCGGTTCAGGCCGATCATGCCTTTGGAAACAAAGAAGCCGCCTATCACAAAGAAAACTATAGCAAAAAGTGCGATGTAGACCTTATTGCGGTAGAAAGGCACCGGCTCTGGACGATCAATGCCTTCCGCATCGTCAGACAGCTTTTTCAGGTTGCTGTTGACATACATAAGTATCAAGGCAATAAGAGCGAGGATAAGAGAAATGACCCCGAAGATCACGGCATTCTGGTTAGAGCTGCCGCCTTCTTTTTCACCTTCAGTCTTGGCTCCGCCATCCAGCTTGCCGGTATATTTATCGTCTATATATTTAAGAAGGGCATCTATTTCCTGGTCGGTGAGCGTGGGGAAGAGGTCCATTTTGGTAGGAGAGAACTTGGACATCTCTACCGCGTAAGGGTATCCTTCGGCGATCAGCTTGGCATTATTGCGTATCCACTCATGCAGCTTACCCTGGTCAGGCCAGCGCTCCTGCACACCACCCAACGCAGGGCCGGTGCTGTTCGTCTTCATATCAGGGGCATGACAGCTTTGGCATTTGGAAACAAATAACGTCTTTCCATCCTGCGCACTGGCAGTCAGCACCGAAAAAAAGCAAAAGGAGAAAAAAAGAAGCGTTAGTCTTTGAATTATTGGCTTACAAGGAGTCATAGACGCAATTGATCAAAAATGTGGATAAAAAGCTCTAACCGGCTGCAAAAATAAGCTACGAACTTAACAAATAGACAACATTTCAAAAATTTTTTAAACCCGCTACCACATTGCATTTCAAGAGATTTTGAGGTTTTTTTTGACCCCTTTCAAAATTGTTTGTCATGAATTGGTCAGCCATTTCGCCGCTTTCGAAGGAATGTGAAAATCAGGCTTCGAAATGCCGCTTTTTTCCAGACTTTTGCGTGGCCCCGGTCAGCAGCTCCTGCCAGCCGGTTTTAAATCACAACAATGTTTGACGGCTTACAAAAAAAATGGAAGGTCAGTGGTGTGCAGGTTTTGCTGATCCTGTGCACTTTTGCTATCGGCGGCAGCCTGACCGGGTATGCAGGTCGCCGGCTGATGCCGTTATTTTCGCTGGACAGCGACTGGAGCTGGATAATCGTGTATATAATACTGGTTACCCTGCTTTGGCCGCTTTCCGTGCTGCTGGTAAGCATTCCCTTTGGGCAGTTCCGTTTCTTTACCCATTATCTTGGCCGCATGGGCCGCCGGATGGGGTTGGGCCGGCCGGTAAGCAGCAGCTCCCGGGCCAGGATCGCCATTTTTGCCAGCGGCGCCGGCAGCAATGCTGCCCGGATCATTGAAAAGTTCCGGGATCACCCTTTTATAGAAGTAGCTCTTATTGCCTGCAATAAGCCCGGGGCAGGTGTGCTTCAAATTGCCGAAAAAGAGAAAATTCCGGCATTATTGATAAAAAAAGAGGCTTTTTTCAGGGGAAACGGGTATGTTAAGACCTTAAAAGACCAAAAAATCGATTTTATTGTCCTGGCCGGCTTTCTCTGGAAGATGCCCCCGACTCTTCTGGCTGCCTATCCTGACCGTATCATCAATATTCACCCGGCCCTGCTGCCTTTGTATGGGGGCAAGGGGATGTACGGGCGCCATGTACATGAAGCCGTGATCGCAGCCGGGGATATGGAAAGTGGTATTACCATCCATTACGTGGATGAAAAATATGATAACGGCCCTATTATCCTGCAGGCGCGCTGTCCGGTGTACAAAGAAGACACTCCCGATTCACTGGCCCTGCGTATCCATGGGCTGGAGCATAGCCACTACCCCGAAGCGATCGAAAGCTGGGTAAAGAGGGAATGGCAGAAGCGGTGATCTTTAGCCTATTTTGAGAAAAACTGCTTTTTAAGGCTGTTTTCTATCAAAAATCTTTGTTTTATTGTTTATTCTGGCCGTTTTTGTAGCTTGTCTTTCCAAACGGAAATAGCATGAAAATCTTTCTCCCGGTAATTTTTTTCTTTATCAGCTGCGCAGTAGCCGCCCAGGCGGTTTTGCAAGAGACCACGGCAGCCAGTGCCGGCATGTCGGCAGAGTGATTAGCGCATATTGATAAGTTGCTGCAGGAATATACCGATAAAAAATGGATCGCGGGAGGCAGCGCTATCATTGCCCGCGACGGCAAGATAGTGTACTACAAGGCTATCGGTTATCATGATATAGACAGCCGGGCGCCCCTGAAAAGGGATGCCATCTTCCGTATCGCTTCCCAGACAAAAGCTATCACCAGCGTAGCCATAATGATGCTGATGGAAGAAGGCAGGCTGCTGCTTGACGACCCTGTATCGGCCTATATTCCCGAGTTCAGGAACCAGGTGGTGCTCGACGTTTTCCGGAGCGCGGATACCACTTATACTACGGTGCCTGCCAAACGGGCCGTTACCATCCGCGACCTGCTGACGCATACTTCCGGCATCGGCTATGCCCAGATCGGCAGCCCGGAGGCCAATGCCATCTATTACAAGAACGGTATCTGGGGCGGTATCGGCGTAAGCAATATCACGCTGGCCGATAAAATGAAAAAGCTGGGCAGCCTGCCCCTGCTGCACCAGCCGGGCGAAAAATGGACCTATGGTCTCAATACCGATCTTCTCGGCTACCTGGTAGAAGTGGTCAGCGGTCTGTCGCTTGACGTATTTTTCCGGCAACGGATCTTCGAGCCCCTGGGCATGAAAGACACTTATTTCTACCTGCCGCCGGACAAATATGCGCGTCTCGTGCCTTTATACGTGGAAGACAGATCATCGGGAACAGTAAGAAAAGCCCCGGCCTCGCTGAACATCAACGGTGAGGTTACCAGCAATTACCCGGCTACCAGGGGCACCTATTTCTCCGGAGGCGGCGGGCTTTCCTCTACGGCCTATGACTACGCTATATTCATGCAAATGATGCTGAACAACGGACGGTATAATGGCAAGCAGCTGCTTAGCCCGGCTTCCGTAAGGATGATGACAAGCAGCCAGTTCGACAAGCTGGACTGGCCTGACACCCGTTTTGGCCTGGGCTTCAGCCTGTACACGGAAAAAAGCGCAGCGCGCTCGCCGCTTTCGCCAGGGTCTTATGAATGGGGAGGCATGTTCAGCTCCACCTATTGGATCGACCCACAAGAAAAGATAGTGGCCCAGCTTTTCCTCAATCAATACCCTAACAGCCATCGCGAAATACACGACAAGTTCAAGATGCTGGTGTACGCTGCTATTTCAGAAAGCCGGGAGAAAAAGTAGCCGTCGGTCTTTTGCCGGCATTGACCTGGTCTTAGCTTTTATTTTGCACTTTCTTTCGTTACTTGCCGCTTAATTGAGTGCTTTGTTTCAGAAAATTCTGCCGATATTTTTTCTTTTCTGTTTTGCCGGCTTGCAGGGAACGGCTTTTGCCCAGCCCAAATTACCGGTGTACAAGATCAAAGGTACTGTTTACGACAGCACCCGCACTTATCCTTTGCAGGCTGTCAGCGTTATGTCCACTTCCGGTAAAGGCACCATCACTGATATAGACGGTCATTATCTTATTGAAGCTACCGACAAGGATTCTATCTGGTTCAGCTACCTTGGCAAGCCTACCATGCGCTTTCCGGTAGCCAGGATGAACCTGTCTGTGGCCTTTGATATAGCCCTGCAGGTAAATGTGCCCGAGCTGGCCGAAGTAAGGGTAAAGCCCCGTAACTACCGGCAGGACTCGATACAGAACCGGCAGGATTACGCTAAAGTGTTCAACTACCGGAAGCCCGGCATCAGCCCTTCTGTGAACAGCAGCGGAGTGGGCTTCGACCTCGACGAGATCATCAATATGTTCCGGTTCAAAAGGAACCGCAGCATGCTTTCTTTCCAGCGAAGGCTGATCAGCGAAGAGCAGGAAAAATTTGTGAAGCACCGGTTCAGCAAAGGCCTGGTGCGCCGGCTGACCCAGCTCGATGGCGATTCCCTTGACTACTTTATGCAGCTTTATGTTCCTTCTTATATATTTACCCTGAAAGCTGACGACTACACTTACCAGAAATATATAAAGGATTCCGGCGAGCGTTTCAAGAAAGGACTGCTGCCGGTACCTGCATGGCGGCAGGAGGAGGAAGAAGAAAGATAGTATTCCCGGACGCTCACGATCGGGGTGATCCCATTCTGCTGCCGAACTGCAATATCCTTATCTTCATTCCATAAAATCGGATATATGTCAGACCAGCTTCATCTTGGCATCGGCACGCGGCTCCAGCATACGCTGTATGGGCCAGGAGTGGTGGTAGGCCTTCGCTATGCCACTTACCTTATTTCATTCATCAATCATGGTCCCAAGGAGATTGATAAAACAGATCCCCAGCTCGACGAGATCATGCCTGAAAATATATCGGCGGAAATTGAAACGCACAGCGAAGCAGAACGCTCCCTGCTCAAGATATTGCGTTTATGGAACGGTATGGGTGAAGCTGTTCCCTTAGGCGACAGGTGGAACGGGGGTACACTGCTGCTGCAGCCGGCCGACAGGTCACTCAAGCCGAAAGAGCTGCCGGTAGAGGATTTCTTTCATAAAATAGTTATGCTGCGCGACCGGCTCCGGGTACTGGAACAGCAGATCAACAGCCATAAAAAATTAAGCGACGAGGAAAAGGTGAACCTGCAGCAATATATTACCCGCTGCTATGGATCGCTTACTACGTTCAACGTATTGTTCAAGAACAAGGAGCATTGGTTCGTAGGCGAAAAGGGAGGAAGCGCTGAGTAATACACCAGAGCTATTTGCTCCACAGGCGGTAGAAATGCAGGGCCAAAAAAGCCAGCGAGACGAGCAGGAAAATATAGAATGCAACAGTTACCCAAGGAGCATGCCCGCCCGAAAATGCCAGCCCAAAGCGAAGACCGGCCGTAATAACGGCCATCAGCCACAGCAGGAACCAGGCAATCGTATTCAATATTTTCCGGAAAAGTTGCTTTACATCCGGCTCCATTCCCTGCTCCATGACAATTTTTTACTGCAAGGTAGCATGGATTTCATTTTGCAAAAGGGATCAGGATGAAAAAGCTCAGGGAACGAGCAGCTTCCTGAAAGCGGCTGAGTCGCCATTGAAGACATTGAAGTCTACTTTTGCCGTGATGCCGCTCACGTTGCCGGCATCATTATGCTGCCAGAACGTCCACTGGCGGCCGATCCGCGGCTGGTGAAGCTCGTAATAATGCGCTACCCATACCGGGTAATCGTCGAATTCGGCGCCCAGGTTCTGCCGGTAAAAATCAGCATTGGTATAGATGATCGGCTTTACTTTATAATACGCTTCAGCAGTTTCAAGCCATCGTTTTACTTCCTTACGCAATATGGTGGTCGACACTCCGAGCTTTTGCTCTACGTCGAGCACCGGTGGCAGGTCGCCGGGTTGCAATTCCACCTTGCTGATAAAGTTCTCGGCCTGCAGCTTCCCGTCCTTGCTGGCGATAAAAAAATGATAGGCGCCCCTGACGATCTCGTGATCCCTTGCTTTTTTCCAGTTACGCCTGAATTGCGGGTCTGTATTGCCAATACCTTCGGTTGCCTTGATAAAGGCAAAGCCCACCTGGATATTCCAGACCTGCATTTTCTTTACTTCTTCCCAGGCGATCAGGTGCTGGTAACGCGATACGTCGATGCCGTGAATAGCATAGCCGTCAGGGATAGGTATGCCAAACTCTTTGTAGCGGGTAAACTTTGCTTCGCGGTAAGCAAGCCATTTATAGGCGATCATTCCCACGAAAAGCAATAACAACAGGAAGGTAAAGCCCAGTACCCAGCGAATGATCCTTTTTTTCCTTTTCGACGGCATGTATAGCTCCGCTGTTCCTTTCCCGAACAGGCCAGGCAAATATAAAGGCTATGGCTGTGAGAAATTGTTAATTCCGCCTGTCTCAGAAGATCACTTTAGCGCCTACCGTTGCATAGAACATGTCTTTCCCTCTTTCAGAAAGCGAAGGCTGTCCTTCTACGGTCAGCAGGTTTCGGGGAATAACATAGGCCGGCAAAAACATGGCCTGGAACTTACCGCGTGCATAGATCACCGGCATTGAAAGCTCGTAAGAAAGCACATTGAAGCGGTTTACCTTTTCTGTTACCTGCTCGTCGCCTACCGGGAATATCAGCAGAGAGTTCTTGCGGTAATACGTTTTGGCGAACTGCTGCGTGCCGGCATAGAGATAGGCCGAAGGATCTATTACAAACACGTTCTTCCCCCAGGCATAACGTATAATGTGATCAAGCCCGAAGGTGCCCCCGATATCGGTTTTATCGCTGAACTTGGCGTCAGCGCCTGCCGTCAGGTTAAGGATCTTGTTCTGCAAGGTGAAGGTCATGGCCGCCTGGGCCTTGAGAGCTGATTGCACCAGGTCGGAATTGTCTTTATAGATAGGCTTGACGAAGTATATATGCCCGGCCCATCTTTTCAGGTCGTTGAACATATAGCCGGCGGTGGTAACGGTGCCGGCATATTCGAATGACTGAACAGCATTATTTACAAATACGGGCGCCGCATTCACATAAAAATGCTTGTTGATCCAGAATTCGGCCAGGGGAAAAAAGCCACTGCTCCGTAAGCTATCGGTACGGCCGTAATAGTTGAGATTGGAATTATAATAGACCCCCAGCTTAAACTGGGGCTTATCTTTTGGCGCCGGCGTTGTTGTGGCAGAAGTATCGGTCTGGGCCTTTACACCCGCAGCGATAAAAAGGAAAAGGAGGAGGATAGCTTTTCTCATACAGTGGACTTTTTGCAAATCACCCACCTGCCAAAAAACAGGTGGGTGACAATAGTTGACTTAGGGATTGAATTATTTAACCTTGGTTGAGGTATTGACGTTGGTCTCTGAATTTACTTCCGCGCTTACAGAAGGAGTAGCTTTAGCAGCTTTTTCGCTGGTAGATTTCACTTCCTCACGGGCTGCTCTTCTGGTAGCAGAAGCCTGCCTGCGCGCGGCTCTTGTTGTATTGGTCGCTTTTGTCCGGGCGCTGGTAGCTACCTGGCCGGCTTTTGCTTCTGTCCGGTCAATTGCTTTTTCGCCATTCACATGCACACCGGCATCCAGGTTAGCCTGGCTGCTGCCTTGCACATTAGCGCCTGCTGCCTGGGCATTAACATCAGAACCGGAAGCAACCGATACTTCTGTATTTACATTAGTAGCGCTTTTTGCTTCATTCTTGGTAGCCTGAACCGCCTCGTTGGTCCTGGCAGTCTTGGACTGCAGGGTGGCCTGTGTGGCGGTACTGGTTTGGGCAGCTTTACCAGCTGCTACGTTTACTGTTCCGCGTGTGGCTGCGGCTGCGCTGGTAGTAGCTGAGGTAGCTGCATTAGTAGCTGAGGTAGCAGCCGTGGTAGCTCTTGATACGGTATTTGCTGTATTTGCGGTTGCATTTACTGTAGCCTGCGTGGTTGTTTGTAAGCCAAGCTGTGCATAAGATGCCCCTGCGAACAAAAGACCTGCAAGGGTAAGTACGCCTAATTTGTTTGATGTTTTCATAAAAGTCGTTTTTTAGTTTTCTAATGGAAAGATGACAAACTAATAAACGAAATTATGTGCCAGAAAAATGAAAGAAGTGGTTGACCGGCCACAAGACCCGGTCATAAAATTGTAAAATTCAGTTCCGTACATATTTTACAAAAAAGTTACCGCTCATGTTCTCCAGCGCGGCCAACTGTTGCTCTACCTGTGGAATCCGGGTAATATTGACCAATCCCCGTGTACCGGCATAGTCTCTTGCAGAGCTGTAAAGATAGTCAGCTGCTACTTCTACTATCCGGTCCCTTACAGGATTTTGCTGCAGGTATTCAATATGCTCTACAAGGTTGGAAGGTTTGCGGGTATCGATAAAAACAGGGTTGGTAAGATTTTGCCAGAGCTTTAGCTTCTTGGAATGGCTGAAAAAATTGCTGAAGGACTCAAATCGTTCAAGCATCCATTTACGCCGCACTTCAGGCTCTGTATCGATCGCTTCGAATATCTTGTTCGTGGTAAAGGTTTTGTATTCATGCTCTATTTCTGCCAGGCAGGCCCCATCACGCGCCTGGCCTACAATATGAAGATGGTTGGTCATAAGGCACCAGCCATACACCGTCAGCCCTTTATTGGCAATAAAGTGATTGAGGGAATGCACCACGATCTGCTTGTACACCGGTCGGATAAAAACATCTATCCAGTCAACCGTATTAAAGGTGATGAAGTAGCAGGCCTGTTTATCCGGATATATGCTTTTCTCCTTCTCCATAACACACAAGTTTAACTTTAAGAAAAGAGCGGCTCGGTCGTCTCAAAAAATGCAAATGTTGTTCCAATCAGCCTTTTTTGTGGATAAGTTGGCCTTTAGTATGCTAATTAACAAGGGCATATACAGCAAAACTGGCCAGCCAATGCTCTCCTCCATAATTGCCGCCGGCTACATGCGGCAGGGCGGCTCCGAGATGGCGGATAGCCGCTCCAAGCAATGATTTTCTCCGGCTGTCTGCGGCAGGCAGCATAGAGGCTATGCCTTTTATTGCCCAGCTGCGGCTAAAGCATAGCCCATCCAGGTGTACGATCTGGTAATCCGAGCGGTCAGATACTACCGGCAACACCGACAGGTGCTTCAGGCCTTCTGCGGATATGAACCGGTTAAACCAGGCCAGGAACTCTCGTGGGCCCAATACGCGGCGCATAAGGTCGGCCTCTTCAAGCGATGGCGAAAGAAAGTCGCTGCCGTCAGGCTCCCATTTTACCGGCGCATCCTTATCGCTGCCATATAGCCTGCGCGCCTGGGCTACCAGCTTTTTTTCAAAGCCTGTATCGTTCAACGCACGTGCATAATCAAGGGCAAAAGCCATTCCAAACGCGGTATTGCCATGTATCCCGCTACGGTTTGGATAGGTTTGGCGCGGCAGGTAGTCGATCCAGAGCTGCCTTATCTTACGGGTAAGCGGTTGCAGTGCCTGGTGCCATGCCCGGCCATCAGCATCATTCCAGCCGGCCAGCTCCTGGTCAAGACGGAGCAGCCAGGCCCAGCCATAAGTACGCTCCCATATCTTGTTGAAAGTGCCATCAAAATAGCGGACCTCTGCCTCAATATTCGCCGGGGTGATCGTGCGCCTGATCACTTCACGGATACGCGTAGCTTCAGGCAACGAAGGATATAGCTTCAGCAGCCGTACCAACATCCAGTGTCCATGCACGCATGAATGCCAGTCGAAGCAGCCGTAAAAAGCCGGGTGCAATTGCCGCGGGGTAAGCACATGGTCGCTGTCGCTTGCAGAAGTATGGCCCGTTTTGTTTGGGTATTCCTGGTCAATACATTTCAGCGGCAGAGCAGCCAGGGCCGAAGCGCCCTGCTGGGTCAGGTGAAAGGCGGTGCTGTCTTTGCTGATCGTAAAGTATGCAGGCGCCTGCGCAGATATGTAGCAGCTCAAAAAACAAGACAGCAGGGCAGTTAATCCTTTTTTCATGAACTAAATATAAGGCAGCCTCCGCTTATTCGCTATACACGCAACCCAGGCCGCCACATATCAGTCCTGCATAAAGAATATGAAATGCCGTTTACCAGGGAAGGTATTCAAATAACCCCATCTGTAAGCTGCATAAGAAGATAGGGACCAGAGAGGGAGTGCCATATCATTTCCTTGCCGGGAGCAGAGGGATCACAAGCAGGAGGCATCATCTTTACAGCTAAAAAAAATCTACGCTTCTATGATACGCAGCTTGGCATAATTGAGCATGATCTTCTTTTCCCCGTTCTGCTCAAACTTTACCGTTGCGATGGGGTTGTGGGCTGCTCCTTCCATCTTCAGCACTTCACCAAAGCCAAACTTCTGGTGCTCTACTTTCTGCCCCACCTGCAGGTTGGAAGTATCGCTGGGAGCAAAATCAGCAGAGGCCTGGTGCTCCACCACTTTGGTATAACTCGTTTTCGGCGCCAGGTAAGCCGGTGGCTCTTCCCGCTTGCGGGTAGGTGGCGGGCCATATTTCTTTTCGGCCTTTGCAGCAGCGCCCCAGCCTCCGTGCATGCGCTCATAAGCGGAGCCGCCGAAACTGCTTTGCTTACTGCCGCCGCCGGCAAAGCTCCTGTCGAGGTATTCCTCGGGTAATTCTTCAATAAAACGGCTCGGCTCATTCTGTACCAGTGAACCAAATTTATATCGGGTATTGGCATAGGAGATCCAGAGCCGTTGTTTTGCTCTTGTAACTACCACGTAAAATAAACGCCGCTCCTCTTCCAGCTCTTCCCTCGTATTAATGCTCATGGCATTTGGGAACAGCATTTCTTCCAGGCCCGCCGCAAACACGCAGCTGAACTCAAGCCCTTTTGCCGCATGAATGGTCATCAGCTTTACCGTATCTGCATTAGGATCCTTATTATCCGCATCGGTGAGCAGGGTGATCTGCTGCAGGTATGAGCCCAGGCTTTTATCCACCACTTCCCCTTCTTCATTGTCGGGGCTTTCCGTCCACTCCTTGATGCTGTTCAGCAGTTCCTGTATGTTCTCGTACCGGGCAACGCCTTCGGTGCTTTTATCGTTAAAAAGCTCCCTTACGATATTGGTCTGCTTCCCCACGTGAAAAGCCACTTCGTAGGCGTTCTTTGTTTTCAGCATGCTGGAGAAGCTTTTGATCATGGTCACAAACTCCTCTATGGCCTGCAGGGTGCCTGAGCGCAAGCCGTATTGGGCAGCATTCTCGAGCACGTCCCACATCGAAATATTGTTTTCGTTGGCAAGCAGCACCGTTTTGTCGATAGTGGTTTTGCCGATGCCCCTGCCAGGATAGTTAATGATACGCTTCAGCGCTTCCTCATCTCTGGTATTCACCAGCAGGCGCAGGTAGGCCACCATATCCTTCACCTCCTTTCGCTGGTAGAAGCTCATGCCTCCATAAATGGTATAGGGAATGCCCATCCGGCGGAGGCTTTCCTCAAAAGCACGGCTCTGGGCATTGGTACGGTAGAGAACTGCAAAATCCTTATTGCTGTAATGATAACGAAGCTTCTGTTCCTGGATGGTATCGGCCACAAACTTACCCTCGTCGTTATCCGACATAGTACGTACCAGCCTGATCTTTTCCCCTTCGCTGTTGTCGGTGAAGAGCTTTTTCTCTATCTGCCCTTTGTTGTGGCTGATCACCTGGTTGGCCACGTGCAGGATATTTTTGGAGCTGCGGTAATTCTGCTCCAGCATCACCACTTTTACGTCGTCATAATCTTTCTGGAACTGCAGGATATTCTGTATGGTGGCGCCACGGAACGAATAGATGCTCTGCGCGTCGTCGCCTACCACGCATACATTTTCATGCATGGCGCCAAGCAGCTTAATGATCTCATACTGCGCCGGGTTGGTATCCTGGTATTCGTCAATGAGTATATACCTGAACTTATGCTGGTACTTGCTGAGGCTTTCAGGCACATTCTTAAGCAGCTCGTAAAATTTCAGCAGCAGGTCATCAAAGTCCATGGCGCCGTTCTTGAAGCATCTTTTCGCATATGCATCATATATCTGGGCCGTGGCGGGCCTGTTGGCGCGCAGGTCTTCCTGCTGCAGGTAATAGTCGTTGGCATATTCCACCGGCCCGACCAGCGCATTTTTAGCAGCGGAGATCCTGTTGTAGATACTATTGGGCTTGTATTGCTTGTCGTCGAGGTGCAGCTCGTTGATCACTGTCTTTACCACGCTTTTGGCATCATCCGTATCATAGATGGTAAAGTTGGCCGGGTAGCCGATCTTAGGCGCTTCGGCCCGCAGGATGCGCGCAAAGACCGAGTGAAAGGTACCTATATACAGGTTGCGGGCCTCGTTATTGCCAAGTATCCTTTCTACCCGCTCCTTCATTTCTTTTGCGGCCTTATTGGTAAAGGTGAGCGCAAGTATATTAAATGCGTCTACCCCGCTGGCCATCAGGTGCGCGATACGCGTAGTGAGCACCTTCGTTTTCCCGGAGCCGGCGCCGGCCACTATCATCAGCGGGCCATCAATATGCGTTACGGCCTCGAGCTGCCGTTCATTCAAACCTTTTAAATAATCCTGCATGGGTGCAATTTACGAAGGGTAGCGGGCTCTACCGAAAACCCTAAAGAATAAAATTTACCAACAAGCCTGAATCGCTTGTTCCGTTGCAGCTGAGCTTCTTAAAAGGGGAGGTTACTGCAAAATAAAACGGGAACAGCGGCCTGTTCCCGTTTACGTATATATGTCTTTATGAAATTACAGGGTGAAGTTGTTGAAAAAAGTATCCTTGCCGGTGGCCGTCTTTTTTTCAGGAACGATATTCAACAATACATACATCTTGCTGCCTACAAAGACGGTTTTGATGAACATATTGGCCTTATCGGTTTTATTATATCCTTCAAAGTCATAAACCGTATAGTTTTTCCAGGTGCTGATAGCCGATTTTGAAAATTCAATGCCAGGCATTTGCATGGTCATTCCCATTTTCATCTGGTCAAGGAATTCATCGGTAGGCGTCATCTCGGCAAGCGTGGCCGAATCAAGGCCCAATTCGCCGAGATCGGTTACGTTAACCACATATTTTATGCTGTCCGGACCGGTATAATAATAAGCATCGGCATCGGGCACTTTTTCGGGCGTCTTGGGGAACTTGATGCTGGCCCTTCCATCAATCGACTGCTTTACCCAGTCGCCCTGCGCCATCACGGTTACGGAACTCATCAGCAACATTGCCGCGATAAAAACAAACGCTCTTTTTTTCATATTTTTTATTTAAGGTCTTCAAATGTAAGACAGAACTGGTTGCAAACAGCAAGCCATGTGCAGTTATATCAAAAGTTCTGCGTAAGACCTTGATCAGAAAGCTCTTTCTGCCGGGGGCTTTCCTTATTATACCTTCTTTTCTTGCTTTTAAGGTATTTCTGGTAAATGATCTCGCTCATCGGCTTTTGCTGCACCTTGCTTTCGAGCCAGGAGATGATATCAAGGTAGGCGAATGAGCGGGTTTCGAAGCGGTTACCTTCCAGGTGCTTCACATTTTCCAGGAATTTTTCCAGCTCGGGTCTTTGCTGGTTGCGCGTAAACTTGAAGGAGTTACGGAAAAAACGGAACATTTCCTCTTCTATTACCGTCAGGTTCTGCATTTTAGACATATAGCGATACACCGAGCGGGTAAGGTGATCCATAAGGTCCATATTGCCCAGCTCAAAATGCGCCAGCAGGTGCACCAGCCGTGCATAGCATTGCAGGTCGGAGCGAAGCCCCATCGGCTCGTTGATGATATTCTGCAGGAAATCTATACAGGTGCTGTAGTCGCCGCTGCCAAAATAAAGGGTGGCGATCTTGTAGTTCATCACCATGATCCGGTGCCGGTCGATGAACATGCTGTACTCTTCCATTTTGGCCTTGATGCCAGGCACCAGCTTCAGTCCTTCGCTAAAGGTGCCGGTGATATTATGAAAGTTGATGCGGGCGCTGGCGATGTAAACAAACGACTGCACGCGGAAGTTCTCATTCTGCTGCACCCGCTTGCTCTGGGCAAATTTTTCGAACTGCTCCAGGTCAAGCTGGAACTTCTCATAGTTACGCAGGTCAAAATGAGCATTCAGCAGGTTGTGCAGGCCTTTGATATAGTGGCCCGTCTCCACCCGCTGCGCATCCGGGTATTCCTGGAAAAGGTCCACCCATTTTTGCGTGTACCGGTAATACATCAGGAAGTCCTGCCGGATAAAGGCAAACCAGGTATAGCTTTGGTAAAGGTACAGGCGCTCGTAAAAGCCGGTCTGGGCAGGAGCTCCTTCAGGCAGGTTTTCAATAAAGAACTTCCAGACCTTTTGCTCATCAGCATCATTGCGCGCGTGACCATGCTGGATGTAAAAGCCATATAGCTGAAGGGCCAGGTCTGAAAGGCGCGAGATCATATCCAGCTTTTTATTGACCTCGTTGGCTTCCACGGATAGCTGTATGGTGCGGTCGCCATAGTTGCCGGTCACGTGCAGGCTCTCGATCCTTTTTTCAAGGGCAATGAGCTGGGGCAGGAAAAAGTATTTCTGGTTTTCGTAAGCGGTTTCCTTAGCCTTGTCGATGATCCGGAGGCTTTGCAGGAAAAGACCTTTTTTATACAGGATATGGGCGTGATCAAATAATTCATTGAGCAGCAGGTCGAGGCTATCGGCCGCCTTAAGAAGACGCAGGCTGCTCAGTATCTGCTTGTAAAGATGGGTCTTGAGATTGGCCAGCTGCGGCTTGGTAACGGCAGGAAGCTTTCTCAGCAGCACCCGCTCATCATACTCCTCCATTTTATCCAGGGCATCAAAGACCTGCACTATTTTGAGGTTCTCCTTGGCCGAGCTTCGTTTAATATAGAGCTTAAAATGCCGCTTTTCCGCTTTTTCGAGGGAATGGATCAGTTGAAATAATATATCTGCAGACCTGTTGGGCATCATAGATAAATTAACGTGAAATACCGTATTATCAAGGCTTTTCAGGCAAAAATAGCCGGTTTGGGATAAATAAATCCGGTAGAAGTTGTTTTCGCGTAGCCTGTTGTGCGCCCTATTTTTGTGCAACAAACAGCACAAACAAGTTCTTCACACAGCAGGCAATCGTTAAGGAGGCAAAAGTCGTCAGAGGTCTAAGAAGCATTCCTGCATAGCCCGGGTAAAACCGGACCCCGAGTTCTACTTCGAAAATTTTTCATATGGCAAGCAATCGTTAGAGGTCAGTCCGTTTCTACGGAAGGGCCTTTTTTGTTTCCAGGCCCGCTAAAATAAGCCAAAATCTTTTATGCCGGTCTTTTGCCACCCTTGTTATGAAATAAAATGGTCCGGCGCCTCCGGAGGCAAGTATTACCACTGACCAGGTCTTCAGCGTGGTAAATAATGGCAAAAAGCCTGTTGGCGATCATAGCATACCTTATTACAAGTGACCGGTAATAAATGAGTTAGCTGAAAATACCACTGATTAGAGGTAACAAAAAAGCCGTAAACTTAGTTTTTTACGGCTTTGTGTGCGCAGTACATTTGTTACCGATCAGGCTAAGCGCACAGCATGGCAAGGATCGTTTCATAAGCAGGCAAGATGTTAGAGGTCGAAACTGAAGAAGAAACCTGCAAAACCCGGTAATACCGGCCCAAGCTCTACTTCGAATTTTTTCATATGGCAAGCAATCGTTAGAGGTCAGTCCGTTTCTACGGAAGGGCCTTTTTTATTTTCAGGCCCGCTAAAGTAATATTAAAACCGGTACCCCGTTATTTTTTCCTTAACTTTTTTCCGGAACGGTCGTTAGTGCCGGTGCTCCGGGTATCTTCTTCCCGGAGCAATATGACCGGCCTGCTGAGCCACCCGATCATTTACGTAATGACCTGAACTCGGAGCCTTCTTTCCAGGCAGGCCAATCCTTGGTAAAAGCCAGTCTTTTTCCTACCTGGAACAGTAGCTTCAGGTCTTCGATCGCCCCATCGAGCACCCAGGTGCCGGCATTGTATTCATCCGAAGGACGATGATAATGCCTGGAAGTATATTCTTCCCTGACCTTTTTACCATATCCTTCTTCTTTGCCTATTACCTGGATACCGCTGCTGGTATAAAGAGCAGGGATGCCTACCTTGGCAAAATTGAAATGATCGGAACGGTAATAGGAGCCGGCCTCTGGCTTTTCTTCAAAGGCGATCACCCGCCCTGCATTGACGGCTTCTTCCTGCAGCAGGTCTTCCAGGTCGTTCTGTCCACGGCCTACCACAATGATATCATGTGTTTTTCCATAATAGTTCAGCCCGTCCATATTGATGTTGGCCAAGGTTTTGCCGGCAGGGTAAACAGGGTTCTGCGCATACCAGGCAGAGCCCCAGAGCCCCTGCTCTTCGGCCGTTACCGACAGGAAAACGATGGTCCTTTCCGGCGCCGTCCTCAGGCTTTTAAAGCCGCGTGCCAGTTCGAGCAGGCCGGCGGTAGCGCTGGCGTTGTCAAGCGCGCCATTGTAAATGGAGTCGCCGGTCTCGTCGGGTTTGCCAATGCCAAGATGATCCCAGTGAGCGGTATAGATAATGGTCTCATCGGGGTATTTGCTGCCGGTGATCTTCCCGATCACGTTATGCGATCTATCATATTCCGTTTTGACTTTCATGTTAACGGAAAGCTGCAACCCGAGCGGCTCTCCTTTAAAGCCACGCCGGTCGGCTTTGGCAAAAAGCGTAGTGTCTTTGCCTGCTGCGGCCAGCAGCCGCTGTGCGGCCGGCCCGCTTACCCAGCCTATCACATCGCAGAGGGTCTCTGATCTGCCACGGTTATCGAGCCGCAGGCGCGAGCCGTTCCAGTTGTTCTGCACTACGGTGAAAGGATAGCTGGCCGCTTCGGTATTATGAACGATCAGGCAGCCCCTGGCACCCTGCCGGGCCGCTTCTTCAAACTTATAGGTCCAGCGCCCGTAATAGGTCATCGTTCTTCCTTTGAACAAGGTAGTATCCCCCGCATTGAAGCCGGGATCGTTGACCAGCACCAGCACTACTTTTCCTTTTACATCAAGCCCTGCATAATCATTCCAGTCGTATTCCGGCGCTACTACGCCATATCCGGCAAATACCAGGTCGGTATTGCTGAGCGATACTGCAGGATCGGTCTTATCAGTCCAGATCACATAATCTTCAAATCCTTCGAGAGAAAAAGATTGTCCATTGCCTTTGATCGTCATATTCGGGTCAGCCTGGGTACTGATGCGAACCATCGGCACTTCCTGGAAATAGCTGTTGCCGTTGCCGGGCTCAAGACCGGCTGCAATGAATTGCTTTTCGAGGTACCGGATGGTCCTTTTTTCTCCTTCGCTGAAAGGTTTCCGCCCCAGGAGCGAATCATCAGCCAGCACCCTGATATTTTTTTCCAGGCTGTCTTTGCTGAAGGCTGCCAGCCCGTCTTCCCGGCTAACGGCAGTGCGGTCGTTACAGGCAGTGAACACAAGGCCGGCCAAAAAGCCTGCCCATAAATAATTCCGTTTCTTTATCATAATTAATAGTCCTTTTTGTTGCGGCACAGAGCCTATATACTTAGTTACCGGTGAGGTTATATATTTCCTGTATATCCTTAAGTATTTTATCGAAATCGAGGTTGAGGTCCTTGAGGATGCCGGTCTTCAGGTCGAAGACCCAGCCATGCACTATCGGAAAGCGGTTTTTTAAATACGACTTTTGCACGCTGGCCAGCTTGCTTACGTTTATGCACTGCTCCTGCACGTTCAGCTCTACCAACCGGTCGTAGCGCAGCTGCTCATCCGTGATGGCGTTCAGCTCCTCCTTATGCAACCGGTACACATCGCGGATATTGCGCAGCCAGGGATTGAGTATGCCCATATCCTTTGGCTGCATCGCTGCTTTTACGCCGCCGCAGTTGTAATGCCCGCAAACGATGATATGCTTCACTTCGAGGTACACCACCGCGTAGTTGATCACAGACATAACATTGAGATCGGTAGCATTTACCAGGTTGGCTACATTCCGGTGCACGAACACTTCGCCGGGCTCCAGTCCCATGATGTCATTGGCCGGCACGCGGCTGTCGCTGCAGCCAATATAGAGATAATCCGGGCGCTGATCCCTGGCGAGCTTCTCAAAAAACTGCGCATCGGTCGCTTTTTTGGAAGCCACCCATTTTTTATTGTTCTCAAAAAGTTGCTCGTAGCTGGTCATCTTTCGTTATTTAAGATTGCGGATCACCCTTTGGAGAGAGCGCCGGCATGTGAGCCGTCGCAGTAAGGCTTTCGCTGCGAGAGACCGCAGCGGCAAAAAGCAGTGGCCTTGGATCTTTTCTCTTCCCTTCCCTCATGGTCCTTTACGGTGATATCGCCATATATTATCAATGGCCCGTCAAGGATTATTTCTACCCGGGCTGCAGCTGCTTCCGTTGCATACGCCTTTGCTTCGTTATTATAATAAACGCCGAGGGCGCCGCTCGGGCATTTTTGCACCTGAGCCACGATCTCCCGGGTGGTTGCTCCCTGCATCCTTATCCAGGGCTTTTGCCTGGGATCAAAAACCGCCGGCAGGCCGGTAGCCTGTTGCCAGCATATTTTGGAATGTATGCAGGTAGCGGGCTTCCATATCACCGTTACTTCACCGTTCGTATATTCCCTGGTAATATCCTTATCCATCGAGGCAATGATTAAGCGCGGAAAAGTTACAAAATCCTTTTGGCTCCGGCTGCTTAATTTGCCTTTATTGCCAACATGGAGGGCTGAAAACATGCCGGAGAACCTCATCTTATTGTCTAAAAAATGTTATTTTACCTGTCTATGATCCATGAAAATCTGCTGCTCATCCTCACGCTGCTTTTCATCATTGCCATGCTGACCATGCTCAGCAACAGGTTGCGGATCTCCTATCCTATATTCCTGGTCATTGCCGGGCTGCTGATCAGCCTGCTGCCGGGTACGCCCAGCATCAGCATTCACCCGGATATAGTATTCCTTCTCTTCCTGCCTCCCTTGCTGTATGGAGCAGCCTGGAATACGCCGTGGAAAGATTTCTGGAAGCTGCGCCGACCTATCAGCCTTTTGGCCTTCGGGCTGGTGATCTTTACCTCTGCTACCGTAGCGATCGTGTCGCATAACCTGATACCTGGCTTTCCTTTAGCCATGGGTTTCCTATTGGGAGGCATCATTTCACCGCCCGATGCCATTGCCGCCACTTCCGTATTACAGGGGCTGAAAGTGCCCAGGCAGGTAGTGACCATCCTGGAAGGAGAAAGCCTGATCAACGACGCTTCGAGCCTGATCGTATTCCGTTTTGCGCTGGCCGCCATTATTACCGGGCAGTTCCATATCTGGGAGGCGACGCGCACTTTTTTCGTGGTGGCAGGCATGGGCCTGGCAGTGGGCATCATCATTGCCAACCTGGTATATATAATCCACCGCTATTTTCCTACCACGCCTACCATCGATACTTCCATTACCCTGATGACCCCTTATATCATGTATATTACCGCAGAGCATTTCCACTGGTCAGGAGTGCTGGCTGTAGTAGGCGGCGGGCTTTTTCTTTCATACCGGGCCCAGGATATTTTTACCTATGAGTCAAGGCTGAACATGTACAGCGTTTGGGAAACCCTGATATTCCTGCTCAATGGGTTTGTATTTATCCTGATCGGCCTGGAGCTGCCGGTGATCACCAAGGGACTTGGCGGGCATTCTATTTCCCAGGCTATTTTTTACGGGGTGATCATCAGCCTGCTCACCATTGTAATACGCATTATATGGGTTTTTCCCGGCGCTTATATTCCCCGCTTACTGTTCAGGAAAATACGGGAGCAGGAGGCTGACCCTGGCTGGAAGCCGGTGCTGCTGGTAGCCTGGAGCGGCATGCGGGGCGTAGTGTCGCTGGCATCTGCCCTGGCCATACCGCTTACGTTGAGCGGCCAGGCTTTCCCGCACCGTAACCTCATTCTCTTTATTACGTTCGTAGTGATACTGATAACGCTGGTGCTGCAGGGGCTAAGCCTGTCGCCGCTGATAAAGGCGCTGAAGATTGAAGTAGATGAGGAAGAAGATAAGGCGCAGCAGCTGTTGATGCGTATCCAGCTGGCCGAGTCGGTACTGGCCTATCTTGATTCCAACTATTCCGAAGAGATTGACGACAACGAAACCTATAAGCGCGTACGCGACCGTTATGAGCGCATGATCGATGTGGCCAAGAAGAACCTGGCCGCCGCTGAAAAAGAGGAAGAGCAACATAGCTTCCTTCCTCATTACCGCCAAATGCTGCTGGAAATAATAGAAGTGAGAAGGCGTGAGCTTTCCCGCTACCGGCATTCAGGAGAGTTCAGCGAAGAGCTGATCAGGGAAAGGGAATGGGAGCTCGATCTTGAAGAAGCAAGGCTAAGGAACTAAGACAGCGCAGGGCGTTCCCACATCTCTTAACTTATATCTACCTTAGCAGCCAAAACAACAATCGCCATGGCAATCCGCATTTTTATCACAGGCGGCACCTTCGATAAAGAATATAACGAGCTGAACGGGCAGCTCTATTTCAAGGACACCCATATGCACGACCTGCTTGAGCTGGGCCGCTGCCGGGTATCTGTAGAGATCCGTACGCTGATGATGATCGACAGCCTGGAAATGACGGAAGAGGACCGCAACCTCATCGTGCATCAATGCAATAGCTGCGAGGAAGACAAGATCATCATTACCCATGGCACCGATACCATGTCGGAAACGGCCAGGGTACTTGCCAGGCATGTGAAGAATAAGACCATTGTGCTTACCGGCGCCATGATCCCTATCAAGTTCGGCAGCTCCGACGGGCTGTTCAACCTGGGCAGCGCGCTCGCCTTTGCCCAGACCCTTGTTCCCGGCGTATATGTAGCCATGAACGGCCGTTATTTCAACTGGGACAATGTGCGCAAGAACCGGGAAACAGGGATATTTGAAGAGATAAAATAATTCCTTCTTTTTCCTGGCCCATAAAAAAAGGAACACGGTCTTTGCCATGTTCCTTTCCAGGTACGGATCCCAATAATTTATCCCCTGTTGGGCTCAAGCAGCTTGAAGAACTGGTCAAGCTGCGGCAGGATCACGATCCTTGTCCTGCGGTTAGCTGCTTTACCTTCTACAGTGCTGTTGTCGGCAACAGGCTTATACTCACCGCGACCGGCAGCTGCCATTTTTGCCGGGTCAAGACCATATTCATTCTGCAGCACGCGTACTACTGAAGTGGCGCGCTTTACGCTCAGGTCCCAGTTATCCTGGAGCTGGCCTGTACCACGATACGCTACGTTATCAGTATGACCTTCTACCATAAATTCTATATCGGGCTGGTTCTTGAGCACGGTGGCTACCTTACCCAGCACCACTTTTGCTTCCTTGGTGATATCGAACTTGGCGGTCCTGAACAGGAGCTTGTCAGAGATATCGATATATACCACTCCTTTATCTACCTTGATATTGATATCCTTATCGTCGAGATTGCCGATAGCGCCTTTGAGGTTCATTACAAGGGCCATATTGAGCGAATCTTTATGGGCGATCTGCTGCTGCAGCGTTTGGATATAGTTGTCTTTTGCGCCAATGTTCTCCATTGACTTCTTGATGCTTTCTGCCTGTGCAGCCGTGATCACGGACATATCTTCGAGCTGCTTCAGCGCCTGCGTATTGTTCTGCTTCAGCAGATCGATCTGCTTGTGGAGATTGGCAATATCTGTTTCCAAAGCTGATTTCTGGCGACTGAGCGCGTCTTTTTCATTATTACAATCGGCTAAGCTTCCCTGTACCTGCGAATATTGTGTTTGGAGTGTAGCATAGTCGGCCTGGGATTGTTTGAACTTTTTGGAGCTCACGCATGATCCCAGCAGCAAAGCGCCAAGAACAGGAATAAACATTAGTTTACTCTTCATATGAAAGTTTTTTTAGATGAGGAAATAAATACACAGAAAATCAATCTGTTATTTCATTATAAAATTGCTCAAAGATATAAATCAATGATAGCCTGTTTCTTTAAACATTGTTAATATGTAAATGCCCCAAAAACATGCCTGTTTTTTTATTTTCAATGGCAGCTCCATTACAAAAGCCTACAGCAGTATAATGATGTTGCTTTTGTTTTCGCGTCAAAATCTTTAGCTGCTGCAAAAAAACTCCCAATTTTGCGATACTATGCAAACTTCAAGGCAGGCTGCTATCGGGTTTATCTTTGTTACCTTATTGATCGACGTGATGGGCTGGGGACTGATCATCCCGGTGATGCCCAAGCTGATTGCCGAATTAAAGGGCGTCAGCATCAGTGAGGCCAGCGCATATGGAGCCTGGCTGCTGTCTATCTATGCCATTACGCAGTTCATTTGCGCGCCGGCAGTAGGCAACCTCAGCGATAAATATGGAAGAAGGCCGGTATTGCTGTTTTCGCTGCTCGGCTTTGGAGTTGACTATATTATCCTGGCGTTATCCCCGTCTTACGGATGGCTTTTTGCCGGGCGTGTCATAGCCGGCATTACCGGCGCCAGCTTTACCACGGCATCGGCTTATATAGCCGATATCAGCACGCCTGAAACCAGGACCAAGAATTTCGGCATGATCGGGGCGGCTTTTGGTCTCGGCTTTATTATTGGCCCTGCCCTTGGCGGGCTGCTGGCAGGCTGGGGCCTGCGCGCTCCTTTTTATGCAGCGGCCGCGCTCTGCCTTTTGAACTGCCTCTATGGCTACTTCCTGCTTCCTGAATCGCTGAGCAAGGAAAACCGGCGGGAAATAGACTGGAAAAAAGCCAACCCGCTTGGCTCGCTGCAGTTCCTTACCAGGCACCGTGAAATAGGAGGGCTGGCGCTTTGCTTCTTCCTGATCTTTCTGGGAGCCCAGGCCGTTCAGAGCAACTGGAATTTTTTTACCATCCATCGCTTTAAATGGACAGAACAAACCGTAGGAGCTTCGCTGGCAGTTGTGGGCCTGCTGGTAGGGCTGGTGCAGGCTGGTCTTACCCGCGTGGTAAATCCTTTGCTTGGTAATGAAAAAAGCATCTATGCCGGGCTGTTCCTCAATATGCTCGGGCTAACCCTTTTTGCGTTTGCCACCCAAAGCTGGATGATGTTTGCCATACTGATACCCTATTGCCTGGGGGGCATTGCGCAGCCGGCGCTGCAATCGATATTGGCCGGCCATGTTGCCCCAAATGAGCAAGGCCACCTGCAGGGAGCGCTGACCAGCCTGATGAGCCTGACCACTATTATCGGCCCTTTGCTCATGAACAACCTCTTTACTCATTTTACCCGTCGCGGCGCCCCGGTCTATTTTCCCGGCGTATCGTTCCTGCTGGCAGCCATTTTCATCCTGCTTAGCCTGCTGATAGTATACCAGGTGCTGAACCGCGAAAAGAAGACCCGGCCGGAGCTAAAGGCTGTTATTGAGGGCAGCAGCCATGAAGAGGGGCTGATGCACTAAGCTGCTCACTTGCTGCCAAGCGCTTCCTTGAGCGCCTGAACATTTTTCTTTTCGCTGCCGATAAAAATACGATCCCTGTAAAGCACTACAGGGCGCTTCAGGAAAGTATACTCATCCAGTATCAGCTTCTTATAATCCTTTTCTGCAAGCTGCCGGTCTTTCAGCCCCATTTCTTTGTACTTTATAGCCCGCCGGCTGAACAGGGCTTCGTAGCTTCCTGCTTTTTTCTTCATCTCTTCCAGCTGGGCGGCGCTGATCTTTTCTTCCTTGATATTTTGCATGTCAAAGCCTTTTTTATCGAGACCCGTTTCTTTGATGATCGCCTGGCAGGTAGTGCAGCTGGCTAAATAGTATATTCTTTTCATCTGGTTATATATTTCCCTTGTTGATCGCTTTATGCAAAAATGATCTATATATTTTTCAAAGGCAATAATAAATAAAGAATAAATACTCCCGCCTCCACTCATTGAAATTCAAGGGCAAAAATCCTGTGCGGCAGGCTGTTGGTGGGGATGGAACCGTCATATTCTCTATAAACTTTCCCCGATATTTATTGTTACTTTTGTACTCTAAACCATGAATTATGATCAAGACAGGCAACCCCGTTATCAGCATTTATACCGAGATGACGCCCAACCCGGAGACCATGAAGTTTGTGGCCAACAAGCTATTATATCCCGGCAAGAGCATCGACTTCCCGGATGCTGAAAGTGCCAAGCCGTCGCCGCTGGCCACCGAGCTGTACGGCTTTCCTTTTATCAAAGCCGTATTTATTGCCAGCAACTTCGTAACGCTGACCAAAACAACTGAAACGGACTGGAATGATGTGATCCCTTCTGTCCGCCAATTCCTGAAAGATTACCTGGAAGAAGGCAAGCCGGTGATCAATGAAGAAGAGCTGGCTGCCGTAAAGCCGGCCAGCAGCAATGAAGTAGCGGCTGATGACGACGATGTGGTAAAAAGAATAAAAGAGCTGCTTGATAATTATGTACGTCCTGCGGTTGAAATGGATGGCGGCGCCATCCAGTTTAAAAGCTATGAAGCAGGCACCGTAAACCTTGCCATGCAGGGAAGCTGCAGCGGCTGTCCTTCCAGCATGATCACCCTGAAGGCCGGCATTGAAGGCATGATGAAGCGGATGATCCCGGAAGTGAAGGAAGTGGTGGCCGAAGCTGAATAAGATAACGAAAAACAGATTGGAAAAAGCAGCGTTAGCGCTGCTTTTTTTATTGGTCCGGTATGCCCTGCTGCAATTTTATTTACCTGGTCTTTACCTCTTTCTTCCAATGCACGCCCCGCTCTTTCAGGTAGTTGAGCACAAAGCTGAAGCAGGCAGGATCGCTGCCGACCAGCTCAGGCGGGAACACGCCTTTCTTAGTGAACAGCTGCTGCAACAGCAGCTCTGCCGCCGCCGTACAGGTATAGCCGGTGGTGCGGGCCATGGAAGATGTTCTGCTCGCCGGGTCGTACCTGTCAAGAAGGTGGTATTCCACGATCCTATCCTCACCCTCCAATATAACTTTCATAACCGTTAGCTCTTCTTCACCGGGCAGCAATTGCCATTCATTAAGCAGCAAACTGGTAGTAAATTCAAGCGGCACTACGGCTGAGCCGGCCACCATTACAGGCGTGGTATCGAAAAAGCCGGCTTGCTGCAGGGCCAGTATCAGGCTGATATGGCCGGGATAGCGAAGCGTTTTTTCTTTCATATCAGCGATATGCGACATGGTATGGACCAGTGAGCGAAGCCCATCGGTATTAAACGCTTCCAGCTCGCCTACACCCTCGAAATACAGCAGCTCAGCGTCGCTCAGGGCCGGCTTGGTAACAACCTGGCCCCCTTCCACCAGCCTGGCAGGCCGTATATATTCCTGTATCACATCTACCGGTGAAAAAGGTGCTTTGTACTCAAAGGGTTTTTTCCGGACTACCGGCAGCCCGCCTACATAGCATGCTACTGTCTTTACCGCCATCTCTTCATTATAGCGCCCGATGATGAAATTGCTCATGCCTGGCGCTACCCCGCAATCGGTTATCACGGTCACCTGCTTTTGGCCGGCCAGTGCAGCAAGCTGCATTGCATCTTCAGGGAAAAAGGAAATATCGACCACATTTTTGCCCGCTTCTATTACGGCTTCCAGCACCCGGAAGCCCATAAAGCCCGGGACAGCAGTAATCACAAGATCGAAAGGCTCCAGCATGGCCGGGTATGCTTCATAGCGGGTGAGATCGGTAGTCCGTACCCGGATCCGTGGATCTGCTTCCTGCAAGGCAGCCAGGTTGGCGGCTTGCAGGTCAAAAGAAGTTACTATATGTTTTTTTGCCAGGTCAAGCGCTATGGTGCGGCCAACCATACCGGCACCGAGTACTGCAATTGTCATGTGCTCTTATTTGCGGGCAAAGGTAAGACCACCGGGTAAAAGGAGAGAGTTGAGAAGCAGACACTTTTGTTTGCCGGGAAGCCGGGGCAAAACCGCTCACTTCGATCTTTTACGTTTGACGGTCTTTGCTTTTTTCTTTTTAGGTCTTGTGACCGCAGGCTCTTCTTCAGCTACCAGGCGTACCGGCGCTTCCCAGTTGGTAGGCATCAACAGTAAACGTATATCGATGCGAAGAAACTCGGAGATGCGGTGCAGGTTCTGCACCGAAGGCTGGTTCTTATTGGTGCACCAGTCAGACACCGTAGTAGCATAAACACCCATAAACTCGGCCAGCTCCTGGCTGGTTCTTCCTGCTTCTGCGAGTGCTGCCTTTATCCGGTTGTACTTGTGCTGGGCCATGTATCGATTTCGTTCGCTCAAATATAAACAGTCCCAATAAATTGATATTTAATGAATTATAACTCAATTTGAATATATTAATAGTCTATGGTACATATAGAATAGTCTTAAAAAATACTTCAGTAGCTTTGGGAAATACTCTTTTTTTCTGGTTATTTTCCCATTGCTATATGCAACCAATACACGATATGCCCTCTTTTTACCTGTTCGTACAGCAGCAGCAATCGCTATGGTACCGTTACGTGTACCGGCGCGTGCCGGCAGCCGCTGATGCCGACCGTATCATCAATGATACCATGGCTGCTGTCTGGGAAAAAAAGGATAACCTGCTATCGGCTAAGGAGGTCCGGGATTTTGCGCTTGATATGCTCCGGATGAGCTGCCGGCGTTGGCTGCACCGCCAGTTGCTGATATATGGCGCTTCGCCACGCTAACATAGCTGGCCATACATCATCTAATTATAATAAGGTGGGTTCTCAGGCCGTTGTTCCCTGCGCCTCTTCAAGATAGCTTATGTCCGGTATCACGCGGATGTTCTGGAGGAAGAACTTTGCTTTTACCTCCTCTACCAATCCTTCCCTTACTACCAGCAGCAGGCTATAGCTATTTACCGGCAGTACAAGCAGCTCCTGCAACACCGTGGCAAAGCCCTCGCCCTTTAGCTCCAGCGGGCCGATCTCATCTATTACTATCCAGCCATTACCGGTTGCGGCTTGGCGCAGCATCGCTGAAGCCCTGGCAAAAGCCGCACGGCTAAACCGGAAACGGCCAACAGGCATAATATCTTTTTCATCGCTTGCCTGCATCGGAAATCTTTCACCGGTTGCCAGGTCCATAAAAACACGCCCCTCTCCGGCATCAGGGGTAAGTATCCCTTTAACATGCTCACGCTCCCTGGCCCAGGCCAGCAATGAAGAGGTTTTACCGGTGCGCACCGGCCTGCTCAGGATCACTACGGCGGGATGATCGGGATGAAGCGTTTTGACCAGCACCAGCCTGCTCCATGCAAACAGGCGTACCCAAGGGCTACCTCCTGCCTGTTTCCAGCTATCGGCTACTAATCGTTTCATGCCGGGCAATACCTGCGCCACCTGCTCGATATCTTTTCGGCGGGCGGTTTGCTGACGGCGCAGCCAGCGCTGCAGCAGCAGCTTTAATAAGGGACCTGCTATAAAATACCAGCCAGCTACCACCAGTATTGAACGCACCAGCACCCGCAGGGCCAGCGATGAAGGTAAAAGGGGGGAGCCAATGCCTACTTCTGACTGGATATATACCAGCAGCAGGACGATCCAGACCAGGATGAAGCCTGTATGGCGCTTCCGGCGGCCCTGGGTCTTGACCGCCGTGGCAGTCGCAGTCATCATAGAAATGTTGCCGGTAGCTTGTCGCCACCGCGTGATCCTTGCCGGCAGCCCTGCCAGCCAGCTGCCCAAAAACAATCCTGCAAAGAAATGAATAGCTACATAAGCCAGCGCTACCCAGGCCACATAATCTGTCGGCACCCGCTGCCGTGTAAGACCATTGATAAAATCATTTACCACCTGCCAGCCATCCTTTCCGTATATGATCGTAAGCACCAGCACCCTTTGCAGCCCTGACTCGAGCAGCGCAAGCACGGCAAACAGTATGCAGACCGGGGCATAGAAGCGACGGCTCCTGAAAAGCAGCTCACCCATCAAGCCCTGGAAGAAAACAGCGATATAAGCCGGGGGTGGGGCCTGGGGGCTCAGCATCATTTTAAAGACCGCCACTACCAGCGTTGCCCGCAAAATGGCTCCGCGAACCGGCACATACCAGGCCATAAGGCAAATGCATATTACCGCCGCGCTGCCTACCAGCAGCCCCGACACCGGCAGCTTCAACGCATGAATGACGCCGCCGAGCATCGACTCGCTGATCACCCATAAAGCGATAAGGCGGTAATAAATGACTGGCCTTGCAGGCAGGGCTTGTTGATCGTTCATACTATCAATTATACTAACTTTATTCAAGATGCGATGCTTCCGGCCAAGTACGGCTGCCATATGAACCGGTACGGGTGCAGGATGAACTTATAAACTGACATGCTGATCAATTTTCTGCTTAACGACCAAACGATTGCCGCCGATCTGCCACCCGGTCTGGTGCTGCTTGATTTTATACGCTACCAGCGTCAGCTTACCGGTACCAAGATCGGTTGTCGGGAAGGCGACTGCGGTGCCTGTACCGTGCTGATCGGGGAGCTGCACGAAGGACTGCTTCGCTACCGGTCGGTGACCAGCTGCCTGCTTCCGGTGGGCAATATTGCCGGCAAGCACATAGTTACTATTGAAGGCATTAACCTGCCGGCCCCCACACTTAATCCTGTGCAGCAGGCCATGGCCAATGAAAGCGCTACCCAATGCGGCTTTTGCACGCCTGGCTTTGTAATGTCGCTGGCAGGCTTCTGCCTGAGCGGCAAAGAGCCTTCGCGCGGTAATGCGCTGGCGGCCATTGACGGTAATATATGCCGGTGCACAGGATATAAATCCATTGAAAGAGCGGCCTTTCGCGTTGCGGACCTGCTTAGCGGCAAAAAAGACGAAAGCCCTGCTGCTTTTGCAGCGCAGCAGCAGATACTGCCGGCCTATTTTGCCGGCATTGCTGAAAAGCTTGCCGCCTTACCCGCAACCAGCAGGCCGGCTCCATCCAAAGAAGCTATTACCGTAGGTGGCGGAACCGACCTGTATGTACAACGGCACGATAGCATGACGCATGCCGATATCAGGCTGCAGCCTGATGAAGTTTCGGCCAAAGCCGTATATGAAGAAAATGGGCGCTGCACCATGGGAGCAGCCACCACGGTTACCGACCTGAAGGCTTCGCCGCTCATACACCGGGTCTTCCCTTATTTTGACCGGTATGCAAAGCTGGTATCATCTACCCCGATACGAAATATGGCTACCATTGCCGGCAACCTGGTGAATGCCTCGCCGATTGGCGATTTCACTATATTCCTCCTGGCCCTGGATGCCCATCTCGAGCTGAACAACGGGCAGCAGGTCCGAACCCTGGCTCTCCGAAAGTTATACAAGGGATATAAGCAACTTGACAAAAAGCCGGAAGAGTATATCGATAAAATATGGTTTTCCATTCCAAGCGCGGCTGCTTTCTTCCACTTTGAAAAAGTAAGCAAGCGCACCCACCTGGATATTGCCAGCGTGAACTCGGCAATTGCACTTGAGATGGACGACAACCTGATCAACACAGCAGGTCTTTCGGCTGGCGGTGTGGGACCGGTGCCGATGTACCTCGAAAAGACCTCTGCCTGGCTGCAAGGCAGGCAGCTGGACCTGGCGCTGGCGGCAGAAGCTGCTGAAAGGGTTCAGCAGGAGATCAGCCCTATCAGCGATGCCCGGGGCTCGGCCGGCTATAAGCGATTGCTGTTGTCGCAGCTGGTGAAGATCCACCTGACAGAAGCTATGACCAAAGCAGGCCGTCAATCATTCGCCTGACAGCCAGACATTTTTCTTAATTCATCGCTGTTTTTTGTATGAAGAATATCGACTCCATCACTCACCTGCGCGGTGAATCAGTTTACCTCGATGATATACCATTGCAGCATGGCACGCTGTACGCCGTAGCATTTGACTCGCCCATAGCGCATGGGCGGATCAGCTCGCTTAAGCTGGAAGCTGCCGCAGCTATGCCTGGTGTGGTAAGGATATTTACGGCAGCCGATATACCGGGTCAGAACCAGATAGGCGGGATTGTGGCCGACGAGGAGCTGCTGGCCAGCGAGCAGGTACATTTTTGCGGCATGCCGGTAGCCCTGGTTGTAGCTACCACCGAAGAGCATGCCCGGCAGGCGGTCAAGAAAATTGAGCTGCAAATCGATCCCCTGCCGGTGATCACCGATCCCCGTGAAGCCCAGGCAAAGGGCGAGCTGATCGTTCCGCCACGCACTTTCCGGATAGGGGACACTGCCGGCGCCTGGCCGGAGTGCGCGCATATATTTGAAGGGCGCACCGATACCAACGGGCAGGAGCATCTTTATATCGAAACGCAGGGAGCTTATACCCTGCCTGCAGAAAATGGAGTGATACGGATCTATTCCTCCACCCAGGGCCCAACGGCCGTACAGCGCACGGCCGCGCGGGTGCTTGGCATACCGATGCATTGCATTGAAGTGGATGTGACCAGGCTGGGAGGCGGCTTTGGCGGCAAGGAAGACCAGGCTACCACCTGGGCGTTGCTTTGCGCGCTGGCTACCTATCATCTCCGCAAGCCGGTCAAATATTCCCTGCACCGCATGGAAGATATGCGCATGACGGGCAAAAGGCATCCTTATTCTGCCGATTTCCGCATTGGTCTAAGCGATGATCTCAGGATCATTGCCTATGAAGCCACTTTTTACCAGAATGCAGGAGCTGCGGCCGATCTCTCGCCTGCCGTAATGGAGCGAACGCTTTTTCACTGCACCAATACCTATTTCATACCGCATGTAACGGCAACGGCCTATAGCTGTCGCACGCATTTGCCTCCCAATACAGCTTTCCGCGGGTTTGGAGGGCCGCAGGGCATGTTCGTGATAGAGGCGGCCATTGCCAAAGCTGCGGAAGAGCTGGGGCTTCATGCCTCCGATATACAGCAGCGCAACCTGCTGCGCACCGGCGATGAATTCCCTTACGGGCAAAAGGCCGACAGTGAAGCCCACGAATGCTGGCAAAAAGCCGATGAGCTGTTCAATATCGGGAAGATCCGCCAGGACATAGCTGCATTCAACGCAGCCAACCCGGTGTATAAAAAAGGCATGGCCGTTATGCCCATCTGCTTCGGTATTTCGTTTACCAAGACCCTCATGAACCAGGGCCGCGCGCTGGTGCATGTATATACCGATGGAAGCATTGCGGTAAGCACCGGCGCCGTGGAAATGGGTCAGGGAGTAAATACCAAGATGCTGCAGGTAGCGTCAACGGTATTCTCGGTGAATCCTGGGCGGGTACGCATCAACAGCACCAATACCTACCGTATTGCGAATACTTCTCCTTCGGCTGCCAGCGCCACGGCCGACCTCAACGGCAGAGCCACCGAGATGGCCTGCCAGGCCATCCTCCAGCGGATGAAGACGGTAGCGGCCAATGCCATGCAGGCGACGGCGGATAATATTGCCATCAGCGATGAATGGGTACATGTAAATGGGCAAAGGTCTGACTGGGACTGGAACCGGCTGGTAGCAGAAACTTACAGCAGGAGGGTGAGCCTGTCAGAGCATGCTCATTACACGCCGGCCTCGCTGCATTATGATGCTTCAAAGGAAAAAGGCCATCCTTTTGCTTATCATGTGTACGGCACTTCCATTACCATCGTCACTATAGACTGCTTGCGGGGAACCTACGGGACCGATGCCGTAAAAGTGGTGCACGATGCCGGCAAAAGCATGAACCTGCCGGTAGATATCGGGCAGTGCGAAGGCGGCATAGTGCAGGGCATCGGCTGGATGACCATGGAGGAAGTAGTATATGATAAGGAAGGGCGGCTTCGTTCCAATGCGCTCAGCACCTATAAGGTGCCTGATATCTATTCGGTGCCGAAAGAGATCGATATCCATTTCCTTGAAACCACGAAGGACAATGCTGCTGTCTTCCGCAGCAAGGCGGTAGGAGAGCCGCCGCTTATGTATGGCATCGGGGCCTATTTTGCTTTACGTAATGCGATAAAAGCCTTCAATCCTTCCGGCCACCTTGCCTGGGATGCTCCTATGACGCCGGAAAAGGTATTATTAGGCCTGTATGGTCAGCCGGTAAACGTGAGTGATCAACCGGACAATATTCCTGCATGACCAAGCTTGCTACCTGGGAGTTTATTGCTTTTCAGCTGCAGCAGTCAGCACCCGTGCTGCTGCTATACGTGCTCGAAAGCAGGGGCAGCAGCCCGGGGCGCCAGGGCTTTATGATGGCGGTGAATGCCAGGGGGGAAATGCGTGGCTCTATTGGCGGAGGCATCATGGAGCATAAGCTGGTAGAGCTGGCCAAGGAGCAGCTATCGACAGGCCATACCAGCGCTATGCTTCGCCGGCAGATACATGATAAATCCGCTGCCCGTGATCAGAGCGGCATGATCTGCTCCGGTGAGCAGCTGATATTATTCTATCCCGTGTCGTTGCGCGATGAAGAAAATATCCGGCGGCTGATATCTTCACTCCGGCAGGGCCGGTCAGGCACCTTACGCTTGTCGCCTGCTGGCATGCAGGTTACCGGCGAAGTTCCCTTGACAGATTTTTCCTTTACCCGCAGCGAGAACGACGATTGGTCTTATACCGAAAAAACCGGTTACCAGCAGCAGCTCTCCATTATTGGAGGCGGGCATTGCTCGCTGGCCCTGTCGCAGCTCATGCGCCGGCTGGATTTTTATGTCAGGGTATACGATAACCGGGAAGGCCTCTCTACCATGGCTGAAAACCAGGATGCCCATGAAAAGATAATAGTGCCGGATTACAGCATGTTGCAGGAGCTGGTGCTGCCGGGTCCCGATCATTACGTAGTGATCATGACGTTCGGTTATCGCACCGACGACCAGGCCGTAAAGGCATTGCTCGGCAAATCATTCCGCTATACCGGCTTGCTGGGCAGCGCTTCCAAGATCGACCGCATGATGCAGGAATACCGGCGCGAAGGGCTCAGCGAAGAAGGACTGCAGCGGATCAGCTCACCGGCAGGCCTTTCCATTAAAAGCCAGACCCCGATGGAAATTGCCGTCAGCATCGCCGCCCAAATAATACAGGTCAAAAACAAGTATCGCTGAGCTGCATTCTTATGAGCGTAATCGTTTAGAACCGGAAGCATCCCATCACCTAAAATAATTTGTCGTGCCCCGGGCAATTTATTATCTTAATATGCTTTTAGCTGCTGCATTGCTCAAAACCCTTGCTTATGCTTTTCCTTTACCTGTTCATCACCTTTATCGCAGCGCTGCTGATTATAGCGGCATTGCTGCCCGGGCGCTATAATATAGAACGCACCATTATTATCCAGCAGCCGGCTGAGCTGGTAATGTCGAAGGTCAGCGACCTTAACTATTACAGCCAGTGGAACCCCTGGCAACAGTCTGACCCAACGGCGCAAAAAACGATCACCGGCACGCCTGCCACGAAAGGTCATCGTTATGCCTGGGAAGGAAAAAAAACAGGCGTAGGCCATCTTACCTTGCAAAGCATCGACAACCGGCATATCCATTTCGACCTGGAATTCATCAAGCCCTTTCAGTCCAAAGCCAATGATAACTGGCTGTTTGAGCCCTGGGGCGCAGGAGAGACAAAAGTTACCTGGCAAAACAGCGGGAAATTTTCCTGGCCTGTTCCCAGGCTCATGGGCCCTGTGATCTTAAAGGGACTGGGCAGGCAGTTTGAGCAGGGGCTTGTTAATCTAAAAAAAATGTGCGAAGCATAATAGCAAGGCTGCCAGGTGCTTTTATGGAATATGCGTGAAGAGCTGTGAATGCATCGCATTACTCCTGGCTGCATAGACATTATCATTCCCCTATTCCCTGCAGCAGCTTCAGCAAGCAGGATCATTATCCTGTTAAACCCTTACCAGCATGCTCTTAATGCCGGCAACAGCCAAAAACAGCGCCTGGCAGGAACACCAGTAGAAGCATTATACAGAGCACAGGGGCCGCAGGACCTTTTTAAGAACGATTTATAGGGATTATAACCGATATTAGGGTGATGAAATGGTGTCTTCTCGTATTGCTGATATCCCTTGCCGCCTGTTCCGTCAGCAAAAACCCAGAACGTAAAACCTTTCGCCTGTTACAGAAGGGAAAGATCAAGGACGACACAAGCTATGTATATGCCCTTCCCTATGCTGAAGGGAAAAGGTTCAGGGTAATACAGGGCTATTACACGGTTTTCACGCATAAAGAAAGGGCTGCCATCGATTTCAATATGAAGAAGGGCACCAGGGTACATGCCGCCAGGGACGGCATCGTGGTACGTGTTAAGCAAGATGGCGAAAAAGGCGGGCTAAACAGCAAATACCGCCTCGATGGGAACATGATCATTATCCAGCATAAAGACAGCACCAGGGCAGGCTACTGGCACCTGTCAAAGGACGGCGCATTCGTGAACGTGGGCGACTCCGTGAAGAAGGGGCAGCTGATAGGTCTTAGCGGCAATACGGGCTATACAGCTTTCCCTCACCTGCACTTCCTGGTATGGAAAAGAACGGCCGATGGCCAATGGCACCAGACCGGCACCCGGTTCCTTACCGATAAAGGCATTCATTACCTGCGTCCTTACCGGCGGTACCGCAATCCTCGAAAAAAATGACCGATTGCTTATTTTTGAATGTATTGCCCGGTATAGCATAGTGGCGGGCCTTTGTTCATCTTAAGCCATATCATTGACCTTTTCAGCATTCTGGGATCTTTTTAAGGAGGGCCTCCTGCAAACCACCTGGCTGGAGGCCATAGCCGTTGTTTCGGGCATCGTGAGCGTCTGGTTCTCCCGCAAGGAAAATATCTGGGTATTCCCCACCGGGCTTATCAATACCGTTATTTATATCTACCTGAGCTTTAAAGGAAGCTTGTTCGGGGAAGCCAGCGTAAATTTCTATTATACGGTCATGAGCATCTACGGCTGGGTGCTCTGGTCCCGTAAGGACAGGCAGCATCGGCCGGTATTGCATATCCGGTTCTCTTCTTCCAAAGAATGGGTGCAGCAGCTTATTTTCTTTGGGATATTTTACGGGGCCATCTATTTTATCCTTACCTACCTGAAAAAAGATTTTGCCCCTGATGCCATTCCCTGGGCCGATGCCTTTGCCTCTGCTTCGGCTTATACAGGCATGTGGCTGATGGCAAGAAAAAAAGTGGAATCGTGGTACTGGTGGCTGGCCACCAATATTGCATCAATACCTTTATATTTTGTAAAGCACTATGTGTTTACCAGCGTTTATTACCTGGTGCTGTTACTGATGGCCGTGTGGGGATTGATAGAATGGACCCGCAGGGCCAGGCAATCGCAAGCGCATGTTTAAAAAAATTGTCATTATCGGGCCCGAGAGCACCGGCAAAAGCACTTTGTGCAGCCAGCTTGCTACGCACTATCAAACACGCTGGTGCCGTGAATACGCGCGGGAGTATCTGCTGGAGCATGGCAGCGATTACACTTATGCTGACCTGCTGGTGATTGCAAAAGGTCAGCTGGCAGAAGAAGATGCTGCCTCCAGGCTGCAGGCCACCGGGGCCGGTGATATTTCACCGCGCGCGCCGCTTTTCATCGACACGGACATGTACGTGATGAAGGTTTGGTGTGAATTCGTTTTTAATAACTGTCACCGCTTTATCCTCGACGAGATCGCCAGGCGGCAATACGATCTTTATCTTCTTTGCCAGCCAGACCTGCCCTGGGTCAAGGATGAGCTTCGTGAATACCCTGACCTGGCCACGAGAGAAAAGCTTTACTGCATTTATAAAGACCTGCTGGTAAACCAGTCAACACCCTGGGTCAATATCAGCGGGGATCACGACGAGCGGTTGCAAACGGCTGTCAGGGCGGTAGATCCTTTGCTGTAGGCTTTATTTTTTACGCTCCTGCTTTATGCCGATCAGCTCCTGTATACCGGGGTCCGGCAGCAGGAAGCTCATCTGCTGCATGATCTTCCGGGAGCGCCCCTGGATATATGCCGACGGGGCATCAACTTTAAATTTTTTAGGGCTGGGCAGGCAAGCTGCTATCAGCGCAGCTTCCTGGCGGTTCAGGTCCAGGGCCGGCTTTTTAAAGTAGGTGCGGGCAGCAGCTTCTACGCCAAACACTCCCTCACCCATTTCAGCTACATTAAGATATACTTCCAGTATCCGTTTTTTACCCCAGATATGCTCGATCATAAAGGTGAAATAGGCTTCCAGGCCTTTGCGGAAAAAACCGCCTCCCTGCCAAAGGAAAACATTTTTGGCTACCTGCTGGCTGATAGTGCTGGCGCCTCTCCGCTTGCGCTCGTTCTTTTCATTGTATTCCCAGGCCTTCTGCATGCTCTTCCAGTCAAAGCCACTATGATCGGGAAACAGCTGGTCTTCAGAAGCGATAACCGCGAGCTTTGCATACGGTGATATGCCGGTGCGGCTTACGTAGTCGCGTTTTAAGCCGTGACCCGAGACCCAGCTTGCCAGCTGGGTAATAGTGATCGGCGGGTTGATCCACCTGAGCAGGATGATATAAACAAGCTGGGCAATGAACAGGATGATAAATATGCGCTTGGTCCATCGCCAGAGCCGTGGAAAGAGTCCTTTGGTTTTCATTAGCCATGCAATATTAAAGCTTTATCCGAAAGCAGCCCTTGCTCAGAAACCTTTACGTCCCGGCAGGTGAAGATCCAGCACCTGCAGCCTGAACTTATTGCCTATCCTGTATTTTTTGCGTCTCACCGCATTGATGATCCCCTTACCGGCATATTGGGTAAGCAGGGAACCGTATCCCATAACGAAGCCGGTGAGCAGGGCCTCGTCGCGTTTCTCCTGTCCGTTGATCATCAAACCACCTGCCACCAGGGCCGAGCCACCGGTAATAAGCAGGAGCGTTTTGGCATCAACAGGGAACCGGTTCTTTTTATATGGAATGATCACCGCCTTTACCTGCGAGCGCCCGACCGGGCGGCCATACAGGTATATAGTGTCGTTATAAAGAAGCGTGATCATCCCCGCATACAAGGAGTCGTTGCGCCCCAGCAATAGTATATGATCCCCTTCCACGTAAGTGCGTTTCTTCTTTATTCCCTTTTTAATAAAGAGATAGCTGGGCGTTTGAGCAACCAGGGCAAACGGGAGGCCAAGGAGAAAAAACAGGAGAAGCAGGCGGTTCATGCCTCAAACTTACCATGATCCCGTGTTCGGATTTGTTAAAAAGCTGCCTTACTTGTAAAAGACAAGCCCCCATATCAGCGCCAGCCCAAAGCCGATCAGGATAAGGCCGTTTATCCGGTTGATGATATGGATATTGTGCGGGGTAAGACGGTTGCGGATCTTGCCGGCCAGAACAACCTTGAGTATATCGGTACCGAGCATCCAGCTAAGGCAGGTAGCAAAGGCAATGATCCGGTGCTCGATAGTATCGGTGATCACCACCGAAGAAGCATATATCCAGAAAATAAATACTGCCGGGTTAAGGACATTCATGAAGAAGCCGGAAAAGAAGACCTTGGCATAATCCCTTTTCCGGAACTTGAAGGCCGGCTGCCCGGTGGCATTCACCTTTACTTTTTTGAAGAAAAGAAAAAATATTCCCAGCGATACCAGGAATATGCAGCCGGCAATGCCGATCTCTGTTTTGAGATTGCTCAGCCTCTTGAACAGCTCGGTAAACACATTGCTGACAAGCACCAGGGCCACATCGCTTACAAACACGCCCAGCACAAACGCCATACCGCCGCGTAGGCCGCTATTGAGGCTTTGCTTAATGATCGAAAACAAAACAGGACCTACTGAAATGCTCAGTAAAAACCCAAGTGTAATCCCTTTCAGTAAGGCTTCAATCATACGCGTAAAGTACGAAACTAAGGATACAAAGCATGGCTCACCTAATGCGAGACCAGCTACCAGCGATCAACGTGGCATCGGTCCCATCATAATGTGCCCGTGGCAAGAAACCTATTCCATTCTTCCAGCATCTTTCCTTTCATCACCCGTGGAAACTTGTGCTGGCTGCCCAGCTTGCCTTTCAGCTCCATGAAATGCAGGAACTTTTCCTCCGGCAATACTTCCAGGAACACCTCTTTCAGGGCGCTGTCCCTTTCCGTTGCATAGTCGTCATTCAGCCTGCGTAAGGTCTGGTCGATATGCTTACGGAGCTCGGCCGCGTCAACCTGGTCGTTGGTTGCCACGTACCATTGATGGGAAAAAAAACCTTCATGCGGAGCGCCTACCACGGTAAATTCCGGGATACTGATATTGAATGACTCGCTGGCCTCTTCAATGGCCTTGTTCATATTATCTACGCTCAGGTGCTCGCCCACCAGGCTGAGAAAATGCTTGGTGCGACCGGTGATCAGCACTTCATGCCGCTCCAGGTCTACAAACTTAATGGTGTCGCCGATCAGGTAACGCCACGATCCTGCATTGGTGCTCATGAGCAGCGCATATTCCTTACCGGCTTCCACTTCGTGTATCATAAGCGTCTGCGGGTTTTCGATGATCTGGCCTTCCGAATCAAAATTCTTATCATCAAAAGGCACAAATTCAAAGAAGATATTGTTGTTCAGCACCAGCTGCATTCCTTTGGCATGCTCCCGCATCTTATACCCGATAAATCCTTCGCTTGAGAGATAATTCTCTATATACACGATAGGCTTGCCAAGCAGCTTCTCAAATCCTTTCTTATAGGGCTCAAAAGCTACGCCGCCATGCACAAAAACGCCGAAGTTGGGCCATATATCATGGATGTTTTTCACCTTATAATGCTCGATGATCATCTCCATGCACATCTGGCACCAGGCAGGCACTCCCACTATGTAACCGATATCCCATTCACGGGCATGCTCTACGATCTCGTTCAGCTTTTCATTCCAGTCTTTAATAGCGGCGATCCGCCCACCGGGCTTATAAAAGGTCTGGAACCAGAAGGGGCGCTTGCGCGCCAGGATGCCGCTGAGGTCGCCGGCAAACCAGCCAGCCTTTCCTTTTTGCAGGTCGGTAGCGCCACCCAGCATCAGAAAGCCCTTGGTCAGGGCCTTGCGGTTGGCATCTTCATAGCCAAACACGCTGATCAGCTGACGCACATAATTGATGGTATTGCTGCGCAACAGCTCTTTGGTAACAGGTATATATTTGCTCGCGGCTTCGGAAGTCCCCGAGCTAAGCGCATAATATTTTATCTTTCCGGGCCAGGTAACATCAGGCACGCCATCGAGGGTTTTTTTCCACCATTCCTCATAGATCTTATTGTAATCATGCACCGGCACCAGCTCCTGGAAAAGCTTGGCAGGATAACGGCTGAGCAGGATCTCGTCAAAACGGTACCGCTGGCCAAATTCTGTAAAGCGGGCTTTTTTCAGCAGCTTCTTCAGTACCCTGATCTGCTGACGACGGGCATCATTGGGCGGGATACGCAGGGCGGCGGCAATCGCTTTGGGAAGTTTTATGTCAATTATGGTCGCCATATAATATTACCGGCAGGTACTAAGTTAAAGTAAATGTATCCTTATCATTAAAACGTTGCGAATATAGCGTAATGCCCTCTAATGCAGCGTTACTATGCCCTGCCCGAAGCAGCCGGAAGCTATCGCAAGGCAATCGTTATCGTTCGTTACCCACCCAGCTGACGGTATCCGCGCCAAAGCATTTTCAGATCCCGGGCAGGCATATAATCACGGGCATACCAGTAATCTACCAGCTGCAAACTTTCTGCCGATAATTGCTGGAGCCTGTTCCGGGGCACGCCGTTGCAGGCCATTACGGCAGGTCGTAAAGGCGGCAGGCTTTTCTCTTCTATGGCATAGCCGATCCAGGTCTTATGCGCTGCCAGCACCGACAAAGCATGCACCAGCAGCCGGAAAGGTCTTTTTACCAGCAGCAGGTGCACCGGGAAGCCAAGAAGGAAAAAAAGCGACACGCTCACGTCTATCAGGCGCTTCAGCCTTCTCTTATGCGGGTCTGAAAGCGCAAAGCCATTCTCTTTTGAGAGGGCTTCTCCTACATTATCCTTGGAATCACTGCCTACGATGCTCTCGCTCTTCGCTGCATGTATCTTGCTTTTTGTACGCGATGGCAGCGTTTCCAATGCTTCGATGATATTATGGAAAGAAAGTGTTCCCTCGCAAAAGATTATCTCCTGGAAAGGGATCAGCCGGTGAAGGGAGGCCAGGTCTTTCCAATAGCCTGCCACCTGCTGCGTATCTGCATTGTCGATAGCAATGCGGCCAAGCACTCTTTCGCCAAGTCCTGCCTGCTGCATCAGGGACCTGGTAGCAGCAAACTCCTCCGCAGAGCCGGCAATGAGCGTAGGGATATGTCCTTCCTTGCCAGGCTTGCTCAGCACCCGGCTGCTGATAAGAACAGCCCTTAGCAGGGCCAGCAGCAAAAAGGCCAGCAAGGCGCCGAAAAGGATAATGCCCCTTGAAAAGCGGTAGTGCTCGGGTAGCAATGAATAAGCCGCCAGCAAAAGCACGGTAGCAATAAAGGTAGAGCTCAGCAGCTGCGAACGGCGGTACCAGCGGTCGTAAAGACCGGCATAATAGGCGGCCAGCAGGTAAAACAGGGTAAAAGCCGGGAAAGCGATCCACAACAGCTCTTCCGGGTAGTCAATATCGGGCCGGATATAAGCAGACCAATAATGCTTTACCACCCAGAATGAAAAAATGATCAGCAGGGTATCGATCAGGGGAAGACCGATCCGGCGGATAAAGCTGCCGGCTGCAGACATGATAGCCCTCACCCAGATGGCCGTTTGTATAAGCGTATTAAAAAGGCCGGCCTTTCGCCCGCCGTAATGCTTACGCACAAAAATGCTCATGGCCTTGTAGAACATCCGCACATAGTTCATGCTTCCTTTCTTGGTGCTTTCGCCTTTGAAGTGAATGATGCTGCTGCCGGCAAAATAATAATTGGCATAGCCGGCTTCCTGTATGCGATAGCTTAAATCCACATCTTCACCGTACATGAAAAATGCTTCGTCAAAGCCGCCGGTCTTATCCAGCACTTCCTTCCTGGCCAGCAGAAAAGCCCCGGCCAGCACATCTACATTGTGCGTGGCTTTTTCTTCGAGATGGCCCAGGTGGTAGCGCGCAAATACGCGTGACCGTGGAAAAAGCGAGGCAAGCCCTGTCAGCTTGTAAAACGATGTCAGGGGCGAAGGAAAAGAGCGCTTGGACTCTTTCAGGAACCTGCCGCTGCCATCTATCATCCTGATGCCCATTGCGCCGGCATCAGCCGTTAAGTCCATAAAGTCAAGGCATTTGCGGAAGCAATCCTCAGGAATGATCGTATCGGGGTTGAGAAAAAGGATATACCGGCCGGCTGAGAGCGAAAGCCCCTGGTTACAGGCTTTGCCAAAGCCAATGTTCTCTGCGTTTGCAATAAAGCGTATTTCCGGGAACCGGGGCTGCAGGTACTCGATGCTATGGTCGGTGGAATGGTTGTCGACAACAATGATCTCGGTCTCAATTCCGGCTGCCGCCTTTTGCACAGAACAAAGGCATTGCTCAAGAAAATGCTTGACATTATAATTAACTATGACAACAGATAAGACCACAAACGAATTAATGCCTTTTTTATTGAATTTGCAAAGAAAGCCAAACCCATACAAACATGAAGAAGGTTTTCCTGGTATTCCTTTTGACAAAAAGACGCCCGGACTGCATGCCTTTAAGTCCCGGTGCTTGATGCTACGCCCGCCGGGAGGGGTAGGATATCCTGAAAAGATAAAGAAAGCGGGAATTGCTTGCTGCGGCATTGCCGGCCACTCCATGCCCTCAACTATGTTTATCTTTGCCTATGCTTACAACAACTTTACTGGAGGCCGTTCGCGCCGGCGCGGCCGAGATCACCCGTTTTTTCAACAAGGAGTTTAAAATCACCAATAAGGAAGGCATCAACAACCCGGTCACAGAAGCTGACCATGCTGCGGAAAAAGCCATTCTCGATGTTATCCGCTCCCGTTTTCCGGATCATTTCATCCTGAGCGAAGAAACCGGCGAGATCAGCCAGGATTCTGCCTATAAGTGGATCATCGATCCTATTGACGGCACTATCAATTTTGCCCATGGCATACCGATCAACTGTGTATCGATAGCCCTGGAGCATGAGGGTAAAATGATCCTTGGCGCCGTCTACAACCCGCACATGAACGAGCTGTTCTTTGCCGAAAGGGGCAAAGGAGCCACGCTTAACGGCCAGCCGATCAGGGTAAGCGTACAGGAGCAGGTGCTCAATGCCTGCCTGGTGACCGGCTTTCCCTACACTTATATCAATATGCCTAATGGACCGCTGGAGGTCTTTGAGCGCTTTATCCGGAAAGGCGTGCCGGTACGGCGCCTGGGCTCGGCAGCCATCGACCTTTGCTGGGTTGCCTGCGGTCGTTTCGATGGGTTTTACGAGCATAAGCTGCAGGCCTGGGACAGCGCAGCCGGCTTCCTGATCGTGGAAGAGGCCGGCGGGCAGGTAACCGATTTCGACGGCAACCCTTTTTCTCCTTACCAGCACCGCCTGCTGGCAACAAACGGGCTGATACATGAGCAGATGCTGGACATTATTAACCAGCGCGCCGAACTGTAACAGCATATTAACCCAAACTGATTTACTTTGTGCCTTATTCCGGGCTGCGAGCCGGCCCTGTTAACCCTGTATTGATATGAGCAACGAAAGAACAGAAATATCTTCCCTCGGTGAGTTTGGCCTGATCGATCATCTGACCCGCAATATAGAACTGCACCATGCTTCTTCCGTATTAGGCGTAGGGGACGATGCTGCCGTGATCGATCATTTCGGCAGGCAAACGGTGGTCTCAACCGATCTTCTGCTGGAAGGTGTTCATTTTGACCTGGCCTATACTCCCCTCAAGCATCTTGGCTATAAAAGCGTGGTCGTAAACCTCAGCGATATTTATGCCATGAATGCCATCCCTACGCAGGTAACGCTGAGCCTGGGGGTGAGCAACCGCCTTAGCCTGGAAGCCCTCGATGAGTTTTATGAAGGGGTATATGCTGCCTGCAACGCTTACCAGGTTGACCTGGTAGGCGGCGATACCAGCAGCTCGAACAAAGGGTTTATTATTTCGGTAACAGCTATCGGCGAAGTAAGCCCTGATAGGTTCGTAAAAAGAAGCACGGCACAGAAAGGCGACCTGGTCTGCGTAAGCGGCGACCTGGGCGCGGCCTATGTAGGCCTGCTTTTCCTGGAACGAGAGAAAAGGATCTTCCTGGAAAGCCCCGGCGTACAGCCCGATCTTGAGAACGAAGCCTATGTGATCGGGCGGTTGCTGAAGCCGGAAGCCCGTAAGGATATCATTGCTTTCCTGGCCGATAATGATATCACCCCTACCGCTATGATGGATATCAGTGATGGCCTGAGCTCAGATATACTGCATATCTGCAAGGACAGCCAGCTGGGCTGTGTGCTGTATGAAGAAAAGATACCCGTGGCAGAGGACATGAAAAAAGCAGCTTTTAAATTTGAGATCGACCCAACCGCCTGCGCCCTGAGCGGCGGGGAAGATTATGAGCTGCTGTTCACCGTTTCCCAGGCAGATCATGATAAGATCGTGCTGAGTGAGCAGATCAGCATCGTAGGCTACATGACGGCGCCCGAAGAGGGATCGCATATCATAACCAAGGGCGGAACCAAGCATGCCATAACGGCCCAGGGATGGGTTCACCTGCGGTAATATGATGCCGGTAACAGCCAGCCGGGGCACACCAATTACCATATCTTTATCCTTCGATTTCTATGAAGATATATGCCGTCATTTTATTTCTTTTTGCCCTTGCTGGTTGCAGCGCGAGCCGGTCAGGCTTCTCGCCTGACCGGAAATATGCCCCGGCGCAGTTGCAGAAAGATTTCTCCGTTTACCGGCATATACTTGAAGAAGCGCATCCAAGCCTTTATTGGTACACGCCCAAAGACAGCATGGATCTTTATTTCAGCCAGGCACGGCGCCAGCTTACCGACTCCATGACCGAGACGGAGTTCAGAAAGCTGCTGACGCTTGTTACAGCCAGGATCAATTGCGGCCATACTTCCGTCCGGCCTTCAAAGCAATACAGCCGCTACCAGGATACGGTCCGCATCAGCAGGATCTTCCCGCTAAGCATGAAGCTCTGGAATGATACTATGGTAGTGGCTGCCAGCCTCAACCGGGCCGACTCGGTGCTTACGCGGGGAACGCTTATCCGGCGCATCAACGGCCGAAGCACCGCCCAGCTGGTAGATACGATGTTCAACTATATCTCCACCGATGGCTACAATACCACGCATAAATACCAGGCCCTTAGCAACCGTGGCTATTTTGGCTCCCTGTACACCTCGCTGTATGGTTTCCCGCCATACTATGAAATAGAATTTACCGATAGCAGCGGAAGAGAACAGCAAACCCGTGTCCGCCCTTACTATCCCGGCAGGGATACCACCATACGCAATAGGCTCAGGCAGGTAATACAGACGCCGCAGCCATCCCGGAGGGAAAGACAGCAGATCCGTCTCAACAATGTGCGTTTGCTGAAGCTCGATACGACCAACCGCACAGCCATGATGGACCTCAATTCGTTCAGCCGGGGATACGGGCTAAAAAAATTTTTTCGCAGCTCGTTCAGCACCCTGAAAAAATATGGAGTGGAATACCTGATCATTGATGTAAGAGGCAATGGCGGAGGAAGCGTTACCAACTCTACCTTCCTGACAAGGTATATCACCGATCATTCCTTTGTGGTGGCTGATTCTCTTTACGCTATTACCAAGAAGAAAAAATACAGCCGTTATATCGAGTCCGATTTCTTCAACCGGCTTTTCATGACGTTTTTCACGCCGCGGAAAAAGGACGGCCTTTATCATTTCCGCTATTTCGAGAAGCATCGCTTTAAGCCCAAAAGGAAAAACCATTTTAAGGGACAGGTTTATATACTGACAGGGGGCAACTCGTTTTCTGCCACCACCTTGTTTGCCGGCACCCTGATACGCCAGGACAACGTGACCGTGGTGGGAGAAGAGACCGGGGGTGGGGCCTATGGCAATTCTGCCTGGCTGATACCCGATGTTACCCTGCCGGAAACCCGTATACGCTTCCGGCTGCCGCTTTTCAGGCTGGTCATAGACAAGCACCTGCCCAAGAATGGCCGCGGTGTGCAGCCAGAGGTCTTCTCCGGCCCAACCATCCCGGACATACGCCGGGGGGCCGACTATAAGCTGGAAAAAACGATGGAGCTTATAAAAGAAAAAAAGCAGCAGGTCTCACAGCCCTGACAGCCTATTCTTTTTCTGTCAGCAGGTGAAAGCTGTCTGCATCTTTCCAGAAAGGGAACTTTTCGCGCACGGAAGAAAGATGGTCTTTTTCCAGGGTGAAGGTGGCGGTTTCTTCCTTATCCTTTTGCTGGTATATTATTTCTCCCAATGGATCGATAAGGCTGCTATCGCCGCTATGGTGAATATTATTGCCATCATCGCCTACGCGGTTAACGCCCATAACATAGCATTGATTTTCTATGGCGCGGGCCTGCAGCAGGGCCTTCCATGCCGTGCTCCGGCGTTCGGGCCAGTTGGCGACATAAACAAGCAGGTCGTATTCAGGTTGTGTTTCTGCGGACTGCTGCCTTGCCCATACCGGGAAGCGAAGATCATAGCACACCTGCAGGTTGATCCGCCATCCTTTTACGGAAGCGATCAATCGCTTGTTGCCACCTGTATAATGCTGGTTTTCGCCGGCAAAGCCAAAAAGATGGCGCTTATCATAAATGCCGTACTGGCCATTGGGAAGCATCCAGAGCAAGCGGTTAAAGTACTGCCCGTTCTCTTCAATAATAAGGCTGCCGGTCAGGATCACTTTTTTTTCCGCGCTCACGCGACGCATCCATTGCACGCTTTCGCCGTTCATGTTTTCTGCAAGATCTTCCGGCCGCATGCTAAAGCCGGTACTGAACATTTCAGGCAGCACTATGATCTCCGTTTTACCGGAAACGGCCTTTATTTTCTCTTCCAGCATCGACAGGTTGGCTTTTTTATCTTCCCAGGCGAGGCTGGTTTGTATCAGTGTCACGGTAAGCTGGCTCATTGATATGTGGTTTTTATTGCCCAATTGGCCCTTCTGTTATCAACAAATATTAAAGATACTACAGCCTGCCGAGAGGAAGCTACTGATTTAAAAGTTGTTAGAATGCCGGTTTTTTAATGGTATTCTAATGTCCGCAGGCATTGATTTTGCCTATTTACAAATAGACTATTGGCCCCGTTTTAAGATCCATATCCGGGAAGTTCACTCTTTAAATTAAGATATATGAGGAAAGCTATTTTACACTATGTAAAAGCCAACTTTCCAGGTGTAGTTGGTTTGGTGACAGCCGGTTTGGTCATGATCACGGCTGCCGATGCACAGCAGAACGTTATCAGCCAGAAAGATAATACGCGTCCTGGTCAGGCTATTCCTGTGGTTTCAGGAGAAATGGCCTCGCTTACCGTTATACGTAAAGGCGATGCCAATGAGATCAGCTGGACAGCGATGAACGAGGATAATGTTAGGCAGTATGTAGTTGAATACAGCTATAACGGCATCGATTACCAGGCAGCCGGCAACCCGGTAGCTGTTGGCGCTCCGTACCTGGTCAAGCATACGCTGCGGGATGCGCTGGCAATGCTCTACCGCTTGAAGATAGAGAAGCTGGATGGCCAGTTCATCTACACGCGCTCTGTAAGCTCCGACGGTGTTGTAAAAGCCCCGGTACGTATTTACCCTACGATCATATCGGGCGATATGGTGAATGTATTTGCAGCAGAGCCGGTGCAAAGGCTGGTGATCACTTCAGGCAGCGGGGAACAGGCATTTGTAAAGGATATCAATGGACAGCGGGATTATATCCCGGTAGCTATCCCTTCCCTGGCCAAGGGAATGTACTGGGTTACTTTCTATGGTAAGGGATGGAAATACACGGATAAGATCTTGATGCAGTAAAAAAAATATTTCATTTTCTACTGGTAAACCTTTACAGAAGCGCATGCTGGCTTTATCCGGGCACTGATTTTGTGGTGCTTTAGGTAAAACTTTGCTTATGCGGAATGTAATTTTACTCCTCATCAAGCAAGCCGCCTTTTTATTCATTTTCACCACCCCTTTTTACACAGCTGCCCAGGCTCCCACTATAGCTTATGGCGCATTTATCAGCTCAGGCGTTTCCCAGCCGGTGCAAGTAGCTTCTGCGCCAGGTGATGCCAGCGGCCGGTTATTTATCGTCGAAAAACCCGGTACTATCAGGATCTGGAACGGCACCAGCATTTTACCTACCCCGTTCCTGGATATTTCGTCCCGGGTAACCGACGGTGGAGAACAGGGACTGCTAAGCATGGCATTCCATCCCTCGTATTCCAGCAATGGCTTTTTCTTCGTGTACTATAATGATGCTGCCGGGCGGATCACCGTGGAAAGGTACCAGGTTTCTTCCAACCCTGATATTGCCGACCCGGTACCCAACCCGTCCATCCCGCTGGTCAGCATTTCAAAAGATTTTACGAACCATAATGGCGGACACCTGCAGTTCAAGCCTGAAGGCGGCATCAATTATCTCTACTTTGCCACCGGCGACGGAGGCAGCGGCAACAATCCTGATAATTCGGCCCAGAACCCGCTTTCATTGCTGGGTAAGATGATCCGTATGGATGTAGACCTTGCCAGTCCTTCTCCCGAGATCTGGGCCTGGGGGCTGCGTAATCCTTTCCGCTGGAGCTTTGACCGGGCTACCGGCGACATGTGGATCGGTGATGTGGGCCAGGGGCTTCGTGAAGAAGTGAATTTCAGGGCCGGTGGCACTTCGGGAGCAAATTTCGGATGGCCATGCATGGAAGGCTCGCTCGATAATGCAAATGCCCCCGCGATTGCTGATTGCGACACAGTAAGAGCGCTGGATGTATTACCTGTCTTTGAATATAACAATCCTGCCGAAGGAAGGTCGGTAGTCGGCGGGTATGTATACCGGGGAACAGAGTTCCCTTCGCTACAGGGTTACTACCTGGTGACCGATTTCTTTTCCGGCACTTTGTGGCTTATATCTCCGGATGGGGCAGGAGGATGGAACGTATCTACGCAAGCCGGTCTGTCTGCCGGCATCTCTTCCATCAGCGAAGTAGAGGATGGAACTCTTTACGCCACTTCGCTCAACGATAACGCCGTATATAAGATAATCGTTCCGGTGCCTACACCGGTGCACCTGCTTGCTTTTTCGGGCAATGCAAGGAGCGGGTACAATGAGCTTCGGTGGACGGTAGAAGCCGAAGAGTCTATAGACGCTTATGTCCTGGAATATAGTACGGACGGCATCTCCTTCCAGGAAGCGGGCCGCCTGACGGCAGCTAATCAACCTGGAAAAAATGAATATTCCTTCCGACATGTGGTGCCTGCTTCATCAAAATATTATTACCGGCTTCGTATACGCAATCTCAATAGCCGTGAAGAATATTCAGCGATCATTACGCTTGGCAGCACCGGCCGTACGCCACTGAAGCTTTACCCGACCGTGGTGGCTTCCGGCGCTTCGCTCAATGTTATCGCTCCCTGGGCCGTTGAAAAGATAATTGTGACCGGCACAGACGGTCGCCAGGTAATGCAGGCGGATATGAATGGCGCTGAAGGATTTTTTACGCTTGCTTTACCCGCCATGAACAGCGGCATCTACCTGGTACGTTTTATTGGCAGGGAGAACGCTATCACAGAAAAGATCGTCGTGCGATAAATTATCCGGCACCATGCTAAACTAATTCCCGGACGGAATGGATCTGTACGAAAAAAAGGCTCCTGCAAGCAGGGGCCTTTTGATAATATGCTTCTTCCTTATTTTTCAGGTCTTACCAGCTCTTGTATGGCTGCCGCCACCAGCTCATGCTCATATCCTTTCTGTATCAGGAAATCTGTTGTCTTTTTTCTCCTCACCAGGTATTGCTTGCCTTTGAGAGAGGTGTATTTTTCTGCGGCAAGCTGCTGCAGGGTATTGGCATAATCTTCTTCGCCGATCTGCTTCAGCGCTTTTTTGATGCAATATTCACTTACCTGTTTTTGCTTTAGCCCGTAGCGGATCTTTATCCTGCCCCATTGCTTCATCCTGAACTTGCCGCCGGCATAGGCAATGGCAAACCTTTCTTCATTGAGATAGTTCTCTTCTATGAGGGTGCTGATAATGGCATCGTGCTCTTTTTTCCAGACGCCCAGGCTGTACAATTTTGCCTGCACCTCGCTATGGCTCCGCTCCTGGTAAGCGCAATACTGCTTCAGCTTTTGCAAGGCTTCTTCAGGGGTGAGCTGCTTTTTATACATCCTTCAAAGCTACGGCAGGAATGATCTTGTACCGGCTTTCCTGCGGCAAAAAAGCTATGCCGGTTGCTTGCTCAGCGCCAATTATTCCTCCAGACGCTCCTGACAGCCGAACTCCTGCTTCAGCAGGTCGTCATAAAAATCAGCTTTCTGCAACAGGTTGCGGAATTCTTCCACGCCTGTTTCGTGGGTCATATCCAGGTCGTACATGATACGCGATAGCACGATATTATTCTTTACGCAGCTAAGCACAAGCCCGTTGAGCACATAATTTTCCTTGAGCAGGAACTCGTAGAGCGGCTTGATACGGGTGGTATCGGCCGGCATCTGGCAGAGATAGGCATCCCCGGCTATGAAAAAGTTTTCAGCATTGTAAGCGATCTTGATCTTGGCCGATCCTTCCTTTACCGTCCAGTTATTTACTCCTTCCCTGGCCAGCCTTGCATTTTTTCCCAGCTGGTGAAGGATATCCTCGATAACCCTGGCAGCGCCTACCGGCTCCAGCTCTTTTTCCGGTATTTCGGGCAGCTTTACTTCTGCACCGCAGCTCGGGCAGTATTTGGTAGAGTCGATATTGGCCTCGGTAACCAGGTAATTGCAGCTATGGCAGCGGGTGCATGCCAGCCCCCGGTTAGGCTGGTATATCTGCAGGGCTTCACGGAGATAATATACCGGCAGGGCAAAGCCCAGGTTATCACCGCCTTTTATGATAAAAGAGTTCACCCCGATCACTTCACCCGTATGGTTCACCAGCGGGCCGCCGCTGTTGCCGGGGTTTATCGCCGCATCTATCTGTATAAATTTCAGGCCATCTCGTATGCGGTCTACCTTGGAAATAACTCCCTGGGTAACCGTATATTTCAGGCCGTAAGGATGACCGATCGCTACCACATGGTCGCCATCCTTCATTTCCTCATAGCGCCCCAGGCGTATATCGGGTAGCTCCACGCCTTTTGGAGCTTCCAAAAAGGCAAGATCATGCTTGCGGTCGGTATACCAGACCCGCGACAATACCTTGTCGAATGCTTTACCTGCTATGGTAACCTCGGCATTATTATCCACCACGTGATCGTTGGTGACGATAAGATCATATTCTTTTATGTAAAAGCCGGTTCCCGTGCCGGTAGGCGTAGCTATCTGCATGATCGCTTTCTGGTAATGCTCGATGATCTGCTGTGAATCCATTGTGCGGTGTTGTGTCGGGGGTTTATTGGGCATCCATGTTGAGCAGCCCGATCTCGTTGGTGAATGAATAGTTGAAGCTGACCAGGTTATCGTGCCGGAGGCTGGAGATATTAAAGCTCATCAACGGGTATTTTTCCCGCCAGCGTTCCTGTATGTCCCTGATGCGCTCGGCGATCAGCAGCATGTGGAATTCATTCCTGTCTGCCTGGTAATATACATCCTTAAAGCCCAGCGCCAGGAAATAATCAGGATAGTTTACCTGCATATATAGCTGGAAAAGCTCGGTAATGGGCCGGGGCAGGCTGTAATAGTACTGGGAGTAGGAAAACCCATACTCGATGATCTGGCTGGCAAAGAAAGGATAGTTATTATCCCGGTACCAGGTTATATTCTGGTTGCTCCCCTGAATGAATTCGGCCAGGTTCTTGTGTGCCTGCGGCGTCACTATGGCAAACGTGTAGCGCGAACGGAAAAAATAGCGGAACACTTCTTCTTTGGGCTTGGCCTGGAGCTTCTTTAGCTCTTCGATCATATCGCGGTTCTTCTCGGTTGGGTGTCGCTCGTCTTTCTTGAAATATATCCCGGATATTTTTTCCAGCTCGTTCAGCAAAAGGCCTTCCGGCGACAGCAGGAAGTCGATCCGGTACACCAGCGCCAGCAGCAGGCAAGCGATGCCGCCCCAAAACTTATCGACATCCACCGCTGCTGCAGCCTCCAGCGTTTGCCTGATCCACTGCTGCATATACTGGTATTTAACTTCTTTTTCCCCGAGAGGAATATCGGTGATATGGTCGCTGTCGATGGCCTGGAGAACGGAAAAGTCCTGCACCAGCAGGTCGTCCTGCTTGTCGGCCTTGGTAGACAGCTCCTTTAGGCCATAGTAAAGCTTGCTGGGGCTGGCAGACTCGATATTGCTGTCGAACCGCATGCAGAGCCGGTCATTGTCAAGGGCAAAACGACTGTAATAGAGGTTAAAGTTCATTTCAAGCAGCCGGCGCATTACCGGCACAGAAGGCGCTGGCATCCGCGCCAGCGTAACTTCCGCCTGCAACTGCTCTTTTCCAAAGCTGCCCCTTACTATTTTAGATCCCTGGTAAAGCTCGAACCTTCCTTGCGCTTCGTTCCGCTCATATACGACGTTGCCAACCTCGTCGTCCCTGATATAGTCGAAAAATGCGTCCATGCTTTCATAGATATTTTTCTCTTTGAATAGATTCTCCGCATCCGTCCAGCGCGATACCTTGGCCACGGATTTATTATTATCAGAATAGCGCCCGAACTGGATCTGCGGGTTGGCAGGCTTATTTTCTTCCAGGCGCTTTCCCCAACCAAAGAGACGGTCAAGCATATTCTATGGGTTTGAGCTTGCGAAAGGTACAAAACTGTCTCTAATATCGGTAAGTGAAAAACACGTGTAAAAGTCGGTTTCTGAATTTCTTTCCAGGCAATTTTTTGATGCAAAAAAAAGGTTAGTTTCGCCCCATTCAATTCTTATTATGAAGTTTATTGCATCCTCCTCTGCGCTGCTGAAACAATTGCAGCATATTTCCGGGGTTATCAATGCCAACACGGTACTGCCTATATTGGAAGATTTTTTATTCGAGATCGATAAAAATACGCTGACCGTGGTCGCTACCGACCTCGAAACCGTTATGCGTGTACAGCTGGATGTGGAAGCCAAAGACAGCGGGCGGGTTTGTATTCCTGCCAGGATCCTGATCGAATCGCTCAAGAACATCCCCGACCAGCCACTCACCTTTACGATCGACAAAAGCTTCGGCGTAGAGATCACCAGCGACAACGGAAAATATAAGGTTATGGGTGAAAATCCCGATAACTTCCCCAAAGAGCCGGCTGCTGACGACACTTCATCATTCACTACCACCGCCACAGCGCTTGTAACGGCTATCGGCAAAACCCTTTTTGCCACCAGCACCGATGATCTCCGTCCTGCCATGACAGGGGTTTTCTTCGAGCTGGACAAAAAAGGCCTGCAGTTCGTAGCTACCGACGCGCACCGGCTGGTCCGCTATAAGCGCAAGGATGTTTCCTGCCCCAAAAACGAATCATTCATCGTTCCGCGCAAGCCGCTGAACCTGCTTAAAGCCGCTATTCCTGATAACGACGACGAGATCACGCTGAGCTACAACAGCAACCATCTTTTTGTGCAGCATGGTACCACCAGGATGAGCTGCCGCCTGATCGATGCGCGGTTCCCCGACTATAAGGTAGTGATCCCTTCTGATAACCCTTATCGTCTTACTGTAAACAAAAACGATTTCCAGAGCGCCCTGCGCCGGATCAGCGTTTTCAGCAACAAGAGCACCAACCAGGTGGCCCTGAGCATCAGTGGCAGTGAGCTGCAGCTGGCCGCCCAGGACATTGATTTCAGCTTTGAAGGAAATGAGCGCATGAAATGCCAGTACAACGGTGAAGATCTTGTCATTGCCTTTAATGCCAAGTTCCTGATAGAGATGCTGAATGCCGCCGAAGGCGATGAAGTGAATATGGAGCTTTCAACCCCCACCAAGGCCGGCCTGATAAAGCCTACCGAGCAGGAAGACAATGAAGAGCTGCTGATGCTGGTAATGCCGCTGATGCTAAACCAATAAACAATATATTTAATATGACAAGCCGGCCTGGATGCAGGCCGGCTTTTTATTTTAGAGAACCGGGCTTTGCTGGGTTCAGGGCAGCCCGTTCTTGGCAAAAAATCATAGCTTGTACTATGGATTTTGTTCCCGTCAGGGTCTATGATGATTATATTTCCGCCCACCTGGCCATGGGCCGGCTGGAACAGGAGTGCGTTCGTTGCTGGCTAAAGGATGAAAATACCGTTACCGTGATGCCTGTGTGGGGCCATGCGGTCGGCGGCATTAAGCTGATGGTAGCGCAGGCCCAGGCTGAACGGGCCATAGAGCTGCTCACGGCAATAGAAGCCCGAAGCAGGTCTGCCATTTCCTGCCCGGCCTGTAGGTCGGTGAACCTGGAGCTGGTAAGCACGCCGCGCAAAGCGATCAACTGGCTAAGCGCCCTTTCCACCTTTTTCCTCGGCAACTTTGCCATCAGCGTCGAAAAAGTATATCACTGCTTCGATTGCGGGCATGAATTTGATCCCTCTGCCGGCGAAACGGACCTTAGCGATCGACCGGCAGGTAAGCAAATTACCTCCTGAGGCTTTTAACATTTGTTTTGCCTGCCTATAGCACGCTTACCGGGTTGACAGGCAGGTAACTGTTTCGGCGTAGCCTGCAGATAGCCTGAGCCGGCCGCTGGACGGCAGGAAAAACCGGCAGTTTTTCGTAATTTACTTTTTCATTTTATTGCCATGTGGGATAGCGTGATCGAATATTTTTCTACCCTGGAAAAACATCCCGGACAACGGATGGCTTTTCTTGTTGGCGGGCTCCTGGTCTTCTGGATCATAGAGGGGGCTATTCCGCTGATGCCGCTCCGCTACAAGAAAAACAAGCTGCGCCATGCTACCGTCAATTTCGGTTTTACGGTCATCCATCTCATCATACATACGTTCCTGGCCATCCTGATCGTAAAGCTGTCTGACTGGTGCCAGGCCGCTGGCTTCGGCATGGTGTACTGGTTCAATGCCGGCGTGCTGGGAGCTATCATCATTTCCGTGCTGGCCCTTGACTTCAGCAGCTGGCTCGTGCATTTGGTCATGCATAAAGTGCCGGTGCTCTGGCGCTTTCACCTGGTGCATCATAGCGACAATAATGTTGACGTAACTACGGGCCTGCGGCATCATCCGGGCGACAGCCTGCTGCGCGGCATCTTTTTCCTGCTGCTGATCTTTGCGTCGGGCGCGCCGATGTACGGAGTAATGATCTATCAAACGCTGGTAGTGATAGCAACCGCTTTCACGCATGCCAATATCAGCCTGAACCCAAAGCTGGATAAGGCTATCAGCTATGTGCTAATTTCTCCGAATATGCACAAAGTGCATCACCACTGGAAGCAGCCTTTTACCGACAGCAATTACGGCGCTGTATTCTCTTTCTGGGACCGGCTGCTGGGAACTTTCATGAAAATGGACCCGAAAGATATCCGGTACGGGCTCGACCGCTATTATCCCAACGAGAAGGACGAGGATTTTATCGCCCTGATGAAAAGGCCTTTCCAGAAGCATGAAATAACGCCTGACCCATAATTTCCGTGGTAAGCCGGAACAGGATTGCCCTTATTTTTACAGGATGAAAATCATTGCCCTTATCCCGGCGCGGTATGCTGCCACCCGTTTCCCGGCCAAGCTCATGCAATTGCTCGGCGATAAGCCGGTAATACGCCACACTTATGATGCTACCGTGGCTACAGGTCTTTTTGATGAAGTGATAGTGGTGACCGACAGCGATATCATTTTCCGCGAGATAACCGCCCATGGCGGCAAGGCCTTTATGAGCACCCGGCAGCATGAGAGCGGCAGCGATCGTATTGCTGAAGCCATTGCCGGGATGGAGGCGGATATTGTGATCAATGTGCAGGGTGATGAACCTTTTATACGAAAAGAGCCGCTTGAAAAGCTGGTCCGGCTGTTCGATGACGCCAGCGTGCAGGTAGGCTCGCTGATGCGCAATATCGGCAGCCATGAAGAGCTGCAGGCCAGCAGCTGCGTAAAGGTGGTGGTCAATAAGCTCAGTGATGCGCTTTACTTCAGCCGGAGCGTGATCCCGTTCCCGGCCAACCCTTCCATACAGCCGCCTTATTTTTTGCATATCGGCGTATATGGGTTCCGCAAGCAGACCCTGCTTGATTTTACTACCTGGCCGGCTGGCCGGCTGGAGCAGGTTGAAAAGCTGGAGCAGCTGCGCTATCTCGAGAATGGCGTGCCCATCCGTATGGCATTGGTAGATTTTACCAGCGTGGCCATCGATACGCCCGATGACCTGCAGAAAGCCCGTACGCTTATATAGCATTAGCTGCTTATTGTATTCCCGCCAATCCAGGCTTACAAGCCCTGGATTTTGTGATAAGCAAAACGAAAGGTCTACAGCCGGTCTTTCTTTTTTTTATACCTTGAAATATATTCTTATACCGGTCTGCGGCAATGCAAGGGCTATTAAGCGACCGCTAAAAAAGGATGAGCCATGAATGTAAAACTGCGCCCTGAAAAATATCTCCGTTACCTGTACCTGCCCAACCTTTTCGGCACGCAGCGTACCAAGGAGATCCTGTCGGTTAACCCGACCGTAATGCCCCAGCGGGAAGAAGCCAGCGAGGTGAAGATCACCATTTTCGATTACGACGGCGAGCAGCTGTCTGAAAAGCAATACAGCTCTGTAAGCGAGATATATTCCTATAAGGAAAGCAAGCGGGTAAGCTGGATCAATATCGACGGGCTCCGGAAAACGGACGTGGAAACTATCAGCAACTTTTTTGGCATTCACCCGCTGCTTATCGAGGATATCCTGAGCATAGACCAGCGTCCTAAAATGGATGAAGTGGAGGGCGTATTGTTTTGCCTGCTGAACATGCTTTATTATAACGAAAAAAAACAGACCATCGAGCTGGAGCAGATCAGCATCGTGCTGGGAAAGAATTTCGTGATCAGCTTCCAGGAAGATGCGAGCCGCGACGTGTTCAACCCGCTACGCGACCGGCTACGGCTCCCGGCCAGCAAGATACGCGGGCGCAGCGCCGATTATTTATGCTATGCCATGCTGGATATGATCGTCGACAATTATTTCCTGGTGATGGAAAAGCTGGGCGACCGTATCGAGCAGTTAGAGGAAGAAGTGGTAAGAAAAAGCAATAAGCGTTCATTGGCACGCATCAACCAGATGCGGAAGGAGCTGATCGTGCTGAAGCGGAATATCGGCCCTGTAAGGGATCTTATCGGCGGCATCATACGAAGTGAAAGCGAATTGCTTGACGACAGGACGACCAAATACTTCAAGGATGTTTATGATCATATCATACAGGCTTTCGACCTGCTCGAAAACTACCGCGATATTACGATGAGCATGCAGGACCTTTATGTCAGCAATGTAAATCTCCGGCTCAACGAGGTAATGAAGGTAATGACGATCGTAACCTGCCTGCTGGCGCCGGCTACCGTTATCGGCGGCATATTCGGGATGAACTTTGATATAATCCCTTATGCCCATCATCAATGGGGATTTTATTTTGCCGTAGGCGGCATGTTCGTTGTGCCGCTGATCATGCTTTATATCTTCAAGCGCAGGGGCTGGTTCTGACCGCGGTATAATTATAGCTATCCTGCTTTTGGCGGCGCTGGCTTTTTATATACCGGCACTGTGCTGCAGGGCTCTCCATACATGATGCTTTTGGCTACCGGGCGCAGCAGCCTGGTTATTTCCGCGTAGGCATAGCTTTCGATCGAAACCTCCCCGCATCCTTTTATGACCACGCGCTTGTCTTCAAATTCGCTGGCATCTATCCGCGACAGGTTACGCAGGTAGAGAAAGCGAAGCAGCTCGCTTTCATTTCCCATTACGATATCCTTGGCCAGCGGCTGCAGGTAAGATACCACCAGCATATAGGCCCATACCGGTATGATGGCATCGGCCGAGCACGTGATGGCAACCGCTTTATCCCGGAATGGCTCCCAGTTAAGGTTTTTAAGCGCTTCCCTGAAATCCTTTTCCTTGAGAATAAGCCCCATGAAAAGATAATCTTTCAGGTCAAAGACGGCTTTTTCTTCGGCAGGGAAATATTTTTCCAGGTCGAGGGTGATCAGCTCGCTTTGCGCTACTTTATTGATGATAGGACCTTCCATGATAACGGTTTATTCTGCCAAATTAACAAACTTTACCAGCGCTTTGTTTACCGGTAACGAAAACAGGCTGCAGCTGCAGCCTGTTCCCAAAATAATAAGCAGTTATGCCGGCTTGTGATCGATATCAATAGATATCAGCCCTGTTATCCTTGATCTTGGCCGCTTCACGCAGCGCCTGCAGGGGAGATTGCTGGTACATCACCTGCATCTTGGCCTGCTGGTATCTCGATTTCCTTTTTTCGGCTATGTTGGCGTCGGCAACAGGCGTAGCGCTAAGGTCATCCACCCTTATCACATATACGCCCTGTGCACCTGCAATAGCTTCAGGCACCACCTTATTGAGGTTAGCCTTATTGAAGGCTGCGCCTATTACCTTTGGCTCAAAGCCAAGGACGCTGGCAGCGGAACCGGTCATGCGCAGGCTGTCTGCCGTTTCAATAGGAGCATTGCCCAGGGCTGCAGAAGCCGCTTCGAGGGTAGAAATAGTGCCCAGCTTTTTACGGATGATCTCCGCCTTACGCTTGTTGCGCAGGATAGGCTCTACATTCAGACGGGCCTGGGCAGCAGACATGGTGCCTTCCTTAAAGGCTTCGGTCACCAGCGCTACCACATAGTTATCGCCTACTTTCTCAGGCTGCAGCACCTCACCGGCCCTGGCCTTATAGATGTTCTTTACAAAAGAGCGGGAAAGCCCCAGTCCCTGTATCTCGGCATCGATAGGCCTGATATTGATGGCTATGTTCTTGTTGAGCCCTTTTTCTTTTTTCAGCTTCTCTGCGCTGGCCTCGAAATCTTTCTGGTTACGGCTGTTTGCCGCAAAGGCCGAAGCTTCGGCTTCCGCCTCATCGATCGTTTCCTTGCTCGACTCGATGGGCTTGGCCATATAAGCGATATTATAATGGGGTTGTGGTTTGATGAAGCTCAGTATCTCGATATAGTGATAGCCGAAAGAGGTCTTCACTACTTTTTTATCACCGGGCTTGCCGTCAAAAAGAATAAACTGGCCGAACTCTTTTGCAAACCCTTCATTCTGGATGGTAGCCGATGAAAAGGTCATTACTCCTTTTTCCTGGTGAGCGGCCTCGTCGGTAGAATACTGGGCTTCGAGCAAGTCAAAGCTGGCGCCCCTGCTGATAGCCAGCGCTACGCTGTCTGCCTTGAACTTGGCTATTGAATCGGGCATGATGGGCTGACCCTGGCGATCTGTCGTGCCCAGCAATATATGACGGCATTTTACCGAATCAGGAAGGATCTTTGAATCGAGCATCTTGGCCAGCACATAGGTGCTGCCGTCGAGGTAAGGGCCATATACCGCATTTTTGGGAAGAGAAAGAATAGAATCCTTATATCCCATGCGCAGCTGCATATTAGCTTGCTGAAGCTGGTCTTTCCCGAAATAGATCGGGGTGTAAGGCACTGCCGAGCCGTTGCGGGCAACAAAAGCGGCCGCATCGGAAGTAGTATCAAATCCGGCTTTCAGGTCAACGATCGCGGAAAGAGTTGCCGCCGTATCGTTCGCAGTAGGCGCGGTGCTGAATGCCACATAGGCAATGCTGCGGCTTTCGGGTTGCTTGAAATCTTTTTTGTGCTTGCTGATATAATCTTCGATCTCCTTATCGGTGATCTGGCTGCTATCCAAAACGCTGGCGTATGTTTCCCTTACAAAAGAAACTTTGGCAAGCTGGCTCTCATCTTCATTTTGCTTTTCTACCATCCACCTGGGATAGTTGTTGCTGTTGGCCAGCAGCGCAACATATTTTTCGTTGAGGCGAGTAAGCTCCAGGCTATTCAGGAACTCATTGAACTGCTGCTTTATTTCGGCAGTTCCTCTTTTCTTTATTTCGTTGATCTGCTGCTGCGCTGCCTGGGCGTCATAGACGCCGGTCTGCGGGTCGGTGAACTGTTGGCGCATCTGCTGCGCAGGGTTGGAACCAAACAGCATATCATTCAGCTCTTTTTTACCTATTGTCAGCCCCAGCTTATTGAACTCATTTTCCAACACTATCTGGTTCACTTCCATATTCCAGGTTTCTTCCAGGGCCTGCTGCGTAAGCGCAGCGCCGCTGAGCGTACCATAGCCCTGCTGCTGCTGGCGCTGGTCAAGGTTTCTTTCCACCTCTTTCAGCTTCTGGTCAAAAGACTGGTAATCGATCTTTTTGCCATCAACTTTTCCGACAGTGGTGTTAGGACCGCTGTTGAATAAGGCCCCGCCGTTCTCAAAAGCAAGCATCACCACAAAAATGATGAGCGCTATGGCAATAATAACGGCCATCAATTTTGCATACTTCTCCTGAATCTGCTGAATAACTGACATAATATATAGTGGTTTAAAAAGGATGGCAAAAATAGGGGTTTTGGAGATATGAACAAATTGTGGAAAACGGCTGGAAATTACTTGGCTAAAGCGTTTCCGGCCAACCGGGCATATCTTATTCCAGGCCAGGCCATCACCTGCCGGAAAAGAAAAAGCCTGTCTGAAAGGACAAACAGGCTTTTTTGAAAAATTGGGCAACTTATTTCTTTTTAGGATGCACCAGCTTCATTTCCCTGACCAGGTGACCGGCGCCCGCGTATTTATCCACGATAAATAATACATATCGTATATCTACCATGATATTCCGGCAGATAGAGGGATCGTAATTGATATCGCTCATCGTGCCTTCCCATACCCGGTCAAAATTGAGCCCCACCAGGTTGCCATACGCATCCAGGGCCGGGCTGCCGCTATTGCCGCCCGTAGTATGGTTGCTGGCGATAAAGCAGACCGGCATCCGGCCATTGCTTCCATATATGCCGTAATCCTTGCTTTTATGCAGGTCGCGCAGTTTTTGGGGCACATCGAACTCGTAATCTCCTGGAATATATTTTTCCATTACCCCGTCGAGGTAGGTGTGGATATCATACTGAACCGCGTCGCGCGCCTCGTATCCTTTCACATTGCCATAGGTAACGCGCAGGGTGCTATTGGCATCCGGGTAAAATTTCCTTTCCTTCATCACTTCCATCTGGGCCTGCATATACCGGCGCTGGAGGGAATTGATGCGCCCCTGGATCTCGTTGAGCCTTGCGCTGACCGCCGAGCTGTAAGTACGCGCCATATCTTCCTGCAGGGCCACAGCAGGGTCGCTGGCCAGCCTGTTGAGCAGGGAAGACGCATCCGTATCAAGCGCTGCCAGCACCTGTTTACCATCATCGAGGATCGTAGCGTTATACAGGGTCTCCGCCCATTTGGCGAAATCGCCGCCATTGGCTCCCGGGTTGTCGCGCGCGGACGCCGTTATATATTCTGCCGGTTGCTGCATGTACAGCGGCATCAGCTCTTCAAAAAGCTGCTGGTCTACCCTGGCATCATAATCCTTGTAAAGGTCTTCCAGCCTTTCCTTTACCTGCTTAAGGGATTTGCCGAAAGCCGCTTCACCCTGTTCCCTGGCAGACCGGAGCGACCGGAGCTGGTTGATAATGCTGAAAAGCTCTATTTTACCGGTTATCTCTGTATAATAATCCCGGGCCAGGCCAAAGGGCTTCAGCTCAGCATAGGCGCTTGTAAGATCGGCCAGCACACTGCCATAAGCAGCATTCAGCGCCGGATCGCGGTCAACGCGCTGCTGGAATTCAGCTTCGTATTTTCTCTTTTTTCCCACCCCATCGGTACGGGTAAGGCCCAGCACTTCGCCCTGCCATTTTTTCCACGCGTTGGCAATGCTTTGGTACTTGGCGGCATACTGGATCTTTACCTGCTCATCACGACGCATAAACCGATCAATTACGGCCAGCGCCTTGTCGCGGATAGCTATCTTGGCAGGGTCGTTCACCTCTACGATCTGTTGCACCGCGGCAGACGGAAGGTATTCGGTAGTGCGGCCTGGAAAGCCGAACACCATGGTAAAATCTCCTTTGGTTGTGCCGTCGAGCGAAATGGACAATGCCTTTTTCGGTACATAAGGCACATTGTCGGGTGAGTATTCGGCCGGCTTATTGTCCTTACCGGCATAGATACGGAACATCGAAAAGTCGCCTGTATGCCGGGGCCACATCCAGTTATCCGTGTCCTTACCGAAATTCCCGATAGAAGAAGGAGGCGCCCCTACCAGCCGGACATCCCTGTAGGTCTCGGTAACGAACATATAATATTGGTTACCCTCAAAAAAAGGCCGGATAAACGCATCCTGGTAGCTTTCCTTTTTGGCCGCTGAGCGGATCGAAGCAATATTCTTATCTACCTGCGACTGGCGCTCATTTTCTTTCATCGCCGGCGTTACGCCGGTCAGCACCTGCCTGCTTACATCTTCAATACGCACGATAAAGGTCACAAATAAGCCCTGGTTAGGCAGCTCCTCGGCATAATTGCGGGCCCAGAAGCCATCCCTTATATAATTATGCTCCAGGGTAGAATGCGTTTGTATGGCGTCAAAGCCGCAATGATGGTTGGTAAGCACCAGGCCCTTCGACGAGATCACCTCGCCGGTGCAAAAGCCGCCAAAGCTCACGATCGCATCTTTCAGGCTCCCGCTGTTGATGCTGTAAATATCTTTGGCGCTGATCTTCATGCCCAGGCTTTTCATATGCTGCTCATTCAGCTTTTCAAGAAGAAGGGGCAGCCACATTCCTTCATCGGCACGGGCCAGGGAAGTAAAGAACAAGCCAATGACCAGCAAAAGATTTCTCAATAATTTCATAGCAACGATAAATTTTAAGGCCCTAAAAATATCCATTTTTACCTTCCTTCGCCAGCAGGCAGGAAGTTTAAAATGCATTCAGATAAAAAAGAATTGAAATGTATGCAGCCGAAAAAGGAGGGCAACACTGGGTTTTTGTCCCCAACTGCATGTGAATGAGCTAATAAAAATGTGAATAACCCCCTGTGAAACGTGGATATGAAACTGGATTGTTGGATTGTAACAGAGAGGCCGGATGAAATAATCCTTAACAGGTGCAAATGCTCACAGTTATTCCACTTCAATTCACATCTGTTTTTTAAAAACAGCTCCAAAAAGTTATCTCCATGAGCAATTCACATTTATGTGGAAATGGACAGAAAATTCAAACCTGCAGCAGGAATTTTTTGTTAATAAGCTAAAAGGGATTGTGGATAACCAGAAAAACAAATTTTTATGCCTTCCCGGAAAAATAGTTTCCCACGAATTCACACCCTTAATAATAATAAACTGTTTTTAAAAAATATTTATAATAATATTATTAGGATTAACAGGGTGACCGGAAAAATTTTTATTTGTTTTTAGCTGCCCCGGGGTTGTAACATTGCACTCTCGAAAAAAGGAACACATGAATACGGATATGCTCACCGCTGCACAACAGGATGTCAATGAAAAAGGATTTCTTGACCTGGATGTTGATCCTTCGCTCGATCTGTTTGCCGAGATCGAAAAGCTGAAGAAGGAAAAAAATGCCGTGGTGCTTGCCCACTACTACCAGGATGCAGATATTCAGGACATAGCGGATTATATCGGCGACAGCCTGGGTCTTGCGCAGCAGGCAGAAAAGACCCAGGCAGACATGATCGTTTTTGCCGGCGTGCATTTCATGGCAGAGACGGCCAAGATCCTCAATCCCACAAAAAAAGTAGTGATCCCCGACCTGAAGGCCGGCTGCTCGCTTAGCGACAGCTGCCCGCCGCCGCTTTTCAAGCGGTTCAAAGAGCAATATCCTGATCATGTGGTGATCAGCTATATCAATTGCAGCGCCGGCATCAAGGCGCTCAGCGATGTGATCGTTACCAGCAGCAATGCCAGGATCATCGTAGACAGCTTTCCTGAAGATCAGCCGATCATTTTTGCGCCTGATAAGAACCTGGGCGCTTATATCAACAAGGTTACAGGGAGAAATATGTTGCTTTGGAACGGGGCCTGCATGGTGCACGAGATATTCAGCCTGGAAAAGATAACCAAGCTGAAAGTGCGTTACCCGGCTGCCAAGGTGCTGGCCCACCCGGAATGCGAAGAGCCGGTCCTTCGCGTAGCGGATTATATCGGCTCTACCACCGGCATCCTTAAGTATTCACAGACCGACGATGCGAAGGAATATATTGTGGCCACTGAAACGGGTATCCTGCACCAGATGATGAAGGCCAGCCCTGATAAGACCTTTATCCCGGCGCCGCCTGACAATGGCTGCGCCTGCAACGACTGCCCGCATATGAAGCGTAATACGCTCGAGAAGATCTACCTGTGCATGAAATACGAGGAGCCGGCCATTCACATGGACGAGCAGCTTAGGCTGGCTGCAAAAAAGCCGATCGACCGGATGCTGGAGATCAGCGCCCAGGCCGGTTTATAGCACCCGTTACAGCCTCGCCAGCCTTCCGGCAGCTTCCGACAGGGTGCTTTCTTTTTTTGCAAAGCAGAACCGGATCACTTTGTTATCTGTCTGTTCACTATAAAAGGCAGAGACAGGAATGGCGGCCACCCCATGGTCGCGCGTTAGACGGGTACAAAACTCCGTATCCTTTTCCTCACTGATACGATCGTATTTATAGAGCTGGAAATAGCTGCCAAAGCTGGGCAGAGGCTCAAACCTCGTTTGCTGCATCAGGCTGGCGAAATGATCCCTTTTTTGCTGCAGGAAAGCGCCTAACGAAAGATAGCTGTCCTTATCCTGCAAAAAGGAAGATAAAGCTACCTGCGATGGTGAATGACAGCTAAAGCAATTGAACTGGTGAACTTTCCTGAACTCGGTCATCAACGGAGCAGGCGAAATGCAGTAGCCCAGCTTCCAGCCCGTGCAATGGTACACTTTTCCAAAAGAGAAGCAGGCAAAGCTTCTTTGTGCCAGCGCAGGATACCTGAGCACGCTCTGGTGCTCTATGCCGTCAAATACCAGGTGCTCGTATACTTCATCACTGATGATAATGATGCCTGTATCCTTTAGCAATTCCTGCAGCTGCTCCATATCTTCCTCAAGCAATACCGAACCGGTGGGGTTATGAGGGCTGTTGATGATTATTGCCCTGGTGCGAGGAGACAGCTTTTCTTTTACTTCAGCCCAGTTTACCCGGTAATCCGGGAACGGCAGGCTGATCCTTACAGGGATCGCTCCATTGATCTCTATATTGGGAATATAGCTATCGTAAGCCGGCTCAAATACTATCACTTCATCGCCTGGCTGCAGTATAGCGGTAAGCGCGGTGTAAATAGCATAGGTGCCACCAGGCGTAATGGTTATATCCGACCCGGGATCGATAGCGGCCTGGTAAAGGGAATGTGCTTTTTCGGCCAGCACCTCGCGTAGCGGCAGGTAGCCCTGCATAGGCATATACTGGTTGAAGCCATCCTGCATGGCTTGCGTAACTTTCTGCGCCAGCAGCTCGTTCATGGGAAAATCGGGAAAACCCTGGCCCAGGTTGATAGCCTGGTGCCTGGTAGCCAGGGCGCTCATGGTAGTGAAAATGGTAGTGCCCACCCCGGGAAGCTTTGAGCTTATCTTTATATCCATAACAGTAAAATGATAATATTGGTGTATGCTGCAATTTACAGGCAGAAGAATTATGACAGGCTTGCCGGAAGATAGCAGGAATAAAAGAGTAAAGATCTTGCCGGCAGCCTAAAGGACGGTGAAGAGGACATTAGCTTTTCTTTTTTGTGCTGCCCGCTACCAGGTCATACGAATGATCGATCCATTCACGTAACAGCTTGACAGGCACCGACCCATCTACCACTATGGTGTTCCAGTGACGTTTATTCATATGAAAGCCTGGCCGCACGCAAGGATATTCTTCTCTTAGCTCGAGCGCTTTGTCGGGATCGCATTTCACATTGAAGCTGAGTGTTTCAGCATCCATGGGCATCAGCATGAATATCTTGTTGTTTACCTTGTAAACAAGGGTATCAGGGCCAAAGGGCAGCGTTTCGGCAACACTGGGCTTGGAAAGGCAATGATCCCTCAGCGATTCAATATCCATATCAGCTTGTTTTACCTTGTAGAAGAATAGCGGTGGCTTCTATCTCCACCATAAACTCGGGGCCGATCAGCCGGCTCACCTCTATCATGCTGGTGCAGGGTCTTATATCAGCAAATACCTCTCCATGCGCTTTTCCATATTCTTCCCAGCGGCTTATATCTGTTACAAACAATCTTGTTCTTACAACATCTTCCAGCGTAGCGCCTGCCTGCAGCAGCACCTGCTTTATTTTGCTTAGTATATGCTTTGTCTGGATGTAGGGATCCCCGATCCCAACGGCTTCATCTTTTTCATTTATGGCTACGGTACCGGTGACCTCAATGATATTTCCCACGCGTACGGCACGGCTATATCCAACCTTTGCCTCCCAGGGAGCGCCCGAAGAATAATTGGTACGTTGCATATTTTACTTTTTTAGCTCGATATTGGTGTCCCTGATCAGCGGCTCATCCTGCATGCGCAGGAATACCTGCACGGTAGTGATCACATCTTTCTGACAATAAGCGGCGATCCTGTCCATATTTTTTTCCTGCCAGTAAACTTCCCATACCCTGCTTCCATCTATGTCATCTTTCGGGGTAGGTATCTGCAGGGCGTGGGCAAGCAGGTTCAGCGAAGTATAGCTTTTAAAGTCACCGAATTTCCACATCTCCATGGTATCGAGATGCGTTACCTCCCAAGGCTTTTTACCGGAGGAGTTCAGCACTGCAGGAATAGGTATGCGGTTAATGATCATGCGCCTGCACAGGTAAGGGAAATCAAACTCGCGTCCATTGTGCGCACAGAGATACTGGGTATTGGACGAGGACCATTTTTTGAGCATGGCTGAGAACTCCAGCAGCAGGAGAGCTTCATTATCCCCGGTAAAGGATTTAAGCAATAGCTTCTTATCATCCCCGCTACCCTGTACAAAGCCGCAGCTGATGCAGATGATCTTTCCAAACTCGGCATAGATGCCGGCGCGGGGATAAATAGTTTCCGTGCTTTCATGTTCTCGGTTGCGTAGCAAGACTTCGGATTTCCTTGTCCACAGCTCTTTCCATTCATCCGGAAGCTGATCAAAGGAAGGATACTGGGGAACAGTTTCAATATCCAGGAACAAAATATGCTGAAGCGGGTAAGCCATACCGGTATAATTAAGCCATAAACCGCAGCTCGCGGAAAAGACGGCTGCTGCCATTATTAAAAATACGAACGGAGAACGGAAACCCTCAGAGGAATTTATCGCCTTTATTACGTTTTATCTCGGCCACATAATCTTTTATTTCCTGCTCTTTTTCCTTCTTGCAAATAAGCAAAACATCCTGGGTATCTACAATGATATAGCCTTCCATGCCCTGGAGCAGCACCAGCTTGTTGTCTGGCACATGCACCATGCAATTGCTTGCATCCACTACCACTACGTTTTTTCCCGCCACGGCATTCTGGAAATAATCCTTTTCCATATTGTCCCAGGCGCTGTTCCAGGTGCCCAGGTCGCTCCAGGCAAAGGAGGCGGGTATCACATATACGTTATCTGCTTTTTCCATAATCCCGAAATCGATGGAGATATTGGTGCACTGGGGATAAATGGCTTCGATGGCATCAGCTTCCTGCGGGGTATTGAACTTCTCTTTTTCAGCAGAAAATACCTCGTACATCTCCGGGAGAAACTTTTCAAAGGCAGCGATCACGTTCCTTACCTTCCACGTAAATATGCCTGCATTCCACAGGAAGTCGCCGCTGGCCACAAAGGTCCTGGCCAGCTCCCGGTTAGGCTTTTCCGTAAAGGTCTTTACCTTATGTACGCCTGGCGTTACTTCCGGCCCGTCGTGCTGGATATAGCCATAGCCGGTATTGGGGCTGGTAGGCTTGATGCCGATAGTTACCAGCGCATTGATGTGATCTACAAAGTCAAAAGCTTTGGCCGCCGTTTCAACAAAGGCGGCTGTATCGAGGATAAGGTTATCGGCCGGCGCGGCGATCATCAGGGCTTCGGGATCTTTTTGCATCAGCTTAAAAGCGATATAAGCGATACAGGGGGCCGTATTCTTCCTGGATGGCTCTGAGAGGATATTTTCTGCCGGCAGCTCGGGCAGCTGCTCCTTTACTTTTTCCACATATTCCCGCGATGTTATAATATATATATTTTCTGCCGGTACAACCTGTGAGTACCGGTCAAAGGTTTGCTGGATAAGCGTTCTTCCAATGCCGAGTATATCGAGGAACTGTTTTGGGTGGTTGGCACGGCTCATGGGCCAGAAACGGCTCCCGATACCCCCGGCCATGATGGCCACGTATTGATGTTTGTTCATGAATGCTTTATTGGCAAGTGAAAAGAGTGGCAAAGCTATCTAATTTTTGCCAACGGACTGTTCCGGATATAACGGCTAAGGACGAGACAGCGAAGGTGGATCGGCTCAATATATCAGAGAAGCCCTTCTTTTATAAGATCATGAAGATGAATGATTCCGAGGTATTTTCCCTGCTCCACTACTGCCAGCTGGGTGATCTCCTTACGGCGAAGCAGGTCAAGGGCCTCTACGGCCAGCTGGTCAGGAGCGATGGTCTGTGGATCGCGCGTCATGATCGAGGCCGCGGTGATATTATCTTCAAGCCGGATATTTTTCTTGAGCATGCGGCGCAGGTCCCCATCGGTGATAATGCCGGTCAGTTGCTGCTGTTCATCTACCACAGCCGTTACTCCCAGTCTTTTCTGCGTCATTTCAATGATCACTTCGGTCAGCGGCTGGTGAAGCAGCACTTGTGGCTTTTCATTGTTGATATACAGGTCTGCTACACGGAGATAAAGCTTCTTGCCCAAAGCCCCGCCAGGATGAAAGCGGGCAAAATCGTCGCTGCGAAATCCTTTTTGCTCCATCAGGCAAACGGCCAGCGCATCGCCCATAACCAGCTGGGCAGTGGTGCTGGAAGTAGGAGCCAGGTTATTGGGACAGGCTTCCTGGTCAACCGTGGTATTGAGCAGGATATCTGCCTGTCTTGCCAGGTAGGAGCTGGTATTGCCCACTACGGCGATCAGCGTATTACCGAAATTTTTTATAAGTGGCACCAGCACCTTGATCTCGGGGCTTTCCCCGCTTTTGCTGAGGATCATTACCACATCTTCCTGCTGTACCATGCCCAGGTCGCCGTGGATGGCATCGGCCGCATGCATGAAAATAGAAGGTGTGCCGGTAGAATTGAAGGTGGCCACGATCTTTTGGGCAATGACGGCGCTTTTACCGATGCCGCTGAGCACCACTCTTCCCTTTGAGCCGGCAATAGCCAATACTGCTTTTTCAAAATCTTCATTGATATAAGCAGCAAGCCCGGAGATGGAAAGAGCTTCCAACTCTATGGTTCGTAAGGCTGTGTGTTGAATAGAAGGATTCATTGCAGAAGGCAAAAGTAGCTTTTTGCCCAGGAAAAAGCATAAGCATGAAAGCTGGTCGTCAATTTTAACTCTTTTGAGTTGAATAAACCGTAGACGGTTCGTAAATTCGCTGCCCACTTTACCGGTCAGCGCTGTGAGAAAAGGAATTCTTCCCCGATTGATCCTGCCAGTCCGGCCCATGATATAAAGTGAAACTCTTATCCTCCTGATTGTCATCATATTGGATCTTATCATCCTTTCAATATACCGTGATCAGGCAAAAATGAGTATCTTAAACATGCACTTGTCAAAGAGCGATTGAAATAACGAGAAATGGCAATATCAACAGAAAAGAAAAAACCAGCTGCATCCCGGAAAGCGAAGGCTGGTGACAAAGCTCCTGCAAAAAAAAGATTCGACCTTCATAAAGCGTTACAGGAAAATTTTGGGTTTGATAAATTCAAAGGCACACAGGAAAAAGCAATTGAGTCGTTGCTGGCCGGGCACGATACGTTCGTGATCATGCCCACAGGCGGCGGAAAAAGCCTCTGCTACCAGCTGCCGGCAATGGTCAGCGAAGGCGTGGCCATCATCGTGTCGCCGCTGATCGCGCTCATGAAAAACCAGGTTGACCTGGTGCGGGGCTACAGCAGCAAGGATGAAGTTGCCCATTTTCTTAATTCAACCCTTACTAAAAAAGAGATCAAGGAAGTACATGACGACCTGTTGACCGGACGTACAAAAATGCTGTACGTAGCGCCGGAAACCCTGACCAAGCAGGAAAACCTGGAATTCTTTTCCGACCTCTCTATTTCCTTCTTTGCGGTTGACGAAGCGCATTGTATTTCCGAATGGGGACATGATTTTCGGCCCGAATACCGGCGCCTGCGGGAAATGATGATCCAGATAAACCCCGATGTGCCGGTTATCGCGCTTACAGCCACTGCCACGCCCAAAGTGCAGAGCGATATCGTCAAGAACCTTGACCTCCGTGACCCGAATATTTTTATCTCTTCGTTCAACCGGCCTAATCTTTATTACGAAGTATTGCCTAAGATCAAGAAGAACCAGACCGACGAAAGCATTGTCAGGTTCATAAAAGGCATGAAGGGAAAGAGCGGCATCATTTATACGCTGAACAGGAAGACGACCGAAGAGCTGGCGGCCATACTGGAAGCCAATGGCGTTAAGGCGGTAGCTTACCATGCCGGTCTCGATAGCAAAGTGAGGGCAGATCGGCAAGATCAGTTCCTCAACGAAGAGGTACAGGTTATCTGCGCTACCATTGCTTTCGGGATGGGCATCGACAAGCCGGATATCCGGTTCGTGATCCATTATAATATTCCCAAGTCGATCGAGAACTATTACCAGGAAACAGGCCGCGCCGGCCGTGACGGGCTGGAAGGAAAATGCATCCTGTATTATTCGCATAAAGATGTAAGCAAGCTGGAGCACCTGATGCGCGACAAGCCGCTCAGCGAGCGGGAAGCAGGTGCGCAGCTGATCAATGAGACTGTAGGCTTTGCCGAAAGCGGCGTATGCCGGCGTAAAGTGCTGATGAGCTATTTTGGTGAGGAGTATGAGCAGGAAAATTGCGGGCAATGCGACAACTGTAAGCAACCAAAGGAAAAGCTTGAAGCGAAGACAGAAGTAGTGACCGTGCTGAAAGCTTTGCGGGCGCTGGACGAACGCTTTGCTGCCGAATACGTGGTGCAGATCATTACGGGCAAGCTAACCCCGCAGATACAGATGTTCCGCCATGAAGGTATTGACGCCTTTGGCAGCGGTAATGATAAAGAAAGCCATTTCTGGAACTCGCTCATCAGGCAGATGCTGCTGGCAGGGCTATTGGCAAAGGACATAGAGGAATATGGGGTGCTCAAGATCACGAAGAAAGGCGAAGCTTTCCTGAAGAAGCCAAGATCTTTTACCGTAGTGCTCAACAACCTATATAAGGAAGCCAATGCCGACGATGAGGAAACCCCTGCGGAAGCTTCGGCCGGCGCGGCAACGGATGAAAAGCTGTTTGAGATGCTGAAGGAGCTGCGTCAAAAAGAAGCGAAGAAGAAGACTTTGCCCCCGTTCGTCATTTTCCTGGAGTCGTCGCTGCAGGATATGGCTACGATGTATCCTACCACGGTGGCGGAGCTGGAAAAATGCCAGGGTGTGAGCAAGGGAAAAGCTATCCGGTATGGAAAGCCTTTTGTAGAGCTGATCGCCCGGTATGTAGAGGAGAATAGTATTGTGAAGCCGGACGATTTTGTGATGAAGAGCGTGGTCAATAAAAGCGGGAACAAGGTATATATCATACAGAATACGGATAAAAAAGTATCGCTGGAAACAATTGCCCGCAATAAGGGTTGGCGTATGGATGAGATGCTCGAGGAAATGGAGACGATTGCTGCCAGCGGTACCAGGCTGAACCTGGATTATGCCATCGATGAAATGCTGGATGAGGATGAGCAGGACGAGATCATCGATTATTTTAAAAGCTGTGAGACCTCTTCGTTGCAGGTAGCGCAGGAGGAGCTGGCGGAATATGATTTTAACTGGGAGCAGCTGAAGATCATGCGTATCAAGTTCCTGAGCGAGTATGGCATGTAAGCTGCTTGCAGAAAAATAAGGATAAGAATGGCGGTTGTAAGCTAAAAACTGCTATTTTTGCTGCCCCGAAAGGGAAAAGGTGCGGTAGCTCAGTCGGTAGAGCAAAGGACTGAAAATCCTTGTGTCGCCGGTTCGATCCCGGCCCACACCACGAAGAGAATCAAGCGATTATAACTAATGTTATGATCGCTTTTTTTATGCTTCTACAACAATTGTTTAGCTTTGTAAGGGTTCTTTCAAACTTAAAAAGCCAATATGAACAAGTTTCTCGGAGATATTAGCGAGCTTAAGGCAATCGTTGATTCGTGTGGTTTCCGTGGAACATGGACAGACGAAAATAAAACCGCATTGAAATATACGTTTCGTGCTCGTACAGGTGAAATACTGAATTGGTGGCCGGATACAGGGACACTTTCTTTTCAAGGCACGAATCCAGACAAATTTAGAGAAAAAGTATGTGGTGCCTTAGGCTCTGAACAGCCGGTATCATTAAATACTGTGCAAAGCGGAAAGATATTTATAGTCCATGGTCATGATATGGAAGCCAGAGACCAGCTTGAATTAATATTAATGAGGTTGGGTCTTCAGCCTTTTATTATGCAGAATTCTTATGGAGGAGGTAACACAATCATCGAAGCTCTTGAAAAAAATATATATGAGGAAACAGCGTTTGGTATCATTCTTATGACCCCTGACGATTTCGGGTATAATAAAGAACAAACAGATAAAGATAGGCAGCCAAGAGCACGACAAAACGTAATACTTGAGATGGGAATGATTATGGCTAAGCTTGGCAGAGAAAAGATGGCGATTCTAAAAAAAGGAGTTTTAGAAATACCATCAGATTGCGACGGGATTTTGAGGATTGAATTCAATGGTCATGTTAAAGAAATTGCTTCAAAACTTGCGCAGAGACTTCAGGCAGCAGGCTTTAATATAGACTCTAAAAAGATCACAGCCGCTTCTGCTTAATATCATTCCAGTTGCATTCTGCAATATCAGGTATGTGAGATTTTAAAACCAGGTTGAAAAATTACTGGGCTCCAACCGCTTCAAAGCTGGGATTTTAATTATACGGCTGTCTTATGCTTCCAAAGCACTTTAACCGATTTGAGATCGGTGTGCTTGCGCGCTTTGGCAAGGTCGTAGTTTTTTGGGCTTGCAGCCAGAAATCGGGCGAGGTGTTAAAGCTCTTACCGAGCTTAAGCGCCATCTCCGGCGTAACAGCCTGTTTCCCGTTAATGATGACAGATAATGTTTTCCTTGTCGTTTTCAGGCTTATTGACACTTTTTCGACCGTGAAAGCCTTGCCTGTTTCTTCGCGCAAACCTTCGATTGTCCCACGGATCAACTCACCGGGATGTGCAATACCTGCAATCCTTCTCATTATCTGCAAGCAGCGATATTTTCTTTTCATATCGGAGCGTTCCCTGATCTGTAAGAATTATATTGAGAAGGCGCCGGCTTTTGGCTCAAGGCATAGCCATTCCCATTATTGCAGCCCATGAAGGCATTTTCCTTTACCAGCAGGCACCATTCTTCATTAAGGGGAAGATAGCCATAATCATAGCAATAATAGCAGGTGCTGCCATAGGATGAATCAACATGGGTGTGATAATTGAAGCGAAAGCCCAGTTGCTGTAATCGCTTCCGGCTTACCTTCAGGGAGGCGGCTGCAGGCGTAAGCAGCTCTTCAAGGATATGGTGATTGCGGGAAAGATAGCCTTTGATCTTCCTTTTGTAATTGTTGATGGTATTCTTTAGCTGGTTGTGGTAGCTGTTACGACAATGGCTGTTGCAAAACAGTTTGTCAGCTCTTCCATAAAGACCGTCTCCACAGAAAAGGCATGCACGGTTCAAAATACACTGCTTCATAATCTCGATTGCTTTTTTAAAATAACGACATTTTTCCTGCGCCTCGCCTATGACACAGGTAAGAAAAAAACGGTAGAATAATGTTTTTTTCTCTTGATCTTTCCCTCGCTTTATTTTAGACTGATCTGAAGAAATATACCGGAGGAACAATACCGGAAAAAATAGATTTACCGACGATGCAATTAAATGAGCAGGGTAGATATCTGCACTTTGTCGGACCAGGTAATATAAACAACCCACTGAGCCGTGGAAAAAAAGAGCCTGCCAGAATAAGCGCAATGGAGATCAAGCAGGCGATGACCGGAATGCACCGGATCGTTTCATAAAATAAGCAAAAGCTGCCTCAGCGTATCAGCAAGACAGTCCCTTTCCTGAGCTCACGCGGTTTTCCTTCAAGAGAAAAAGAAGCCTGCCAGACAAAAACATTGCTGCCTGGTTGCAGGCCTTTTACTTTTCCATTCCATTTATAGAAAGGATTGGTTGAGTAAAATACTCTTTCGCCCCAGCGATTATATACGGAAAAAGAATACTGGCTTAACCCCGAAAGATTGCCTACCGGGCCAAACTCATCGTTAAGGCCATCTCCGTTTGGCGTAAAGGCAGAAGGAAAAAATACTCCGCTGCAAACCGGGTCGATGCTGACGTTGATCGTATCTGCTTTTTCGCAGCCATCAGCATTGGTTACCCTTACCCAATACTGGCCAGGGGTGGTGACGGTAAAGACCGGGGCAATGCTATTGTCCTGCCAGGTATAGGATGAAAAGCTGCCAGGAGCCAATAGCAGCGATTCCCCAAAGCAGATGGTTGTATCTGCACCGAGGTATACAGATACCGGCGAGCCGTTATTCACAATCGTAATACCGGGGTAAGCTGTAGTGCAGCCATGCTGGTCGGTAATGGAAAGAGAATAGGTGCCTGGCGCAAGTGATCCTGGGCTGGGGCCGGAAATTGTAGCGGGCGACCAGTTATAGGTATAAGGCGGTACACCGCCAGTAGCAGTGGAAGTAATGCTTCCGTTCGCAAGCCCACATGTTGCGTCACGTACGGTAATAGAAGTGATCAACTGCGGCGGCTCGGTCAGTGTCTGGCTGGCAGTACCAATGCAGCCCTCGGCATCGGTAACCGTTAGCTCATAGTTGCCGGCAGGCAGGTTGCTGGCAGCGGCATCATTGCCGCCGGTCGGTGACCAGCTGTAAGTATATGGTGATACGCCTCCTGATACTGAAGACATGATATTCCCGTCAGACAAGCCAAAGCAGGAAATATCCCGGTACGACTGGATGCTGACCACAGGAGCATTGAGATTGCTTAAGGAAACAGGGATCTGGTATTGACAGTTCCGGCTGTCTGTAACAGTAAGCACATAATTGCCGGCCGGCAGGTTATCGGCAGTGGCGTCAGTGCCGCCGATAGGAGACCATGAATAAGTGTAGCCGGGAGTACCGCCGGTGACCTCTATACTGATGCTGCCATTGCTGCTGTTGCAGCTGGGGTTTGTCTGGCTCGTGATTGTATGGCCAAAGGCGGGAGGTTGTGTAAGGGTTACCTGTGCCTGCGCCGGGCAGGAATTGGCAGTGCTGACGGTGACCGTATAAGTACCGGCCCCCAATCCGGTAGCCGTAGCAGTTGACTGCGCTGGTGTGGTATTCCAGGAATAGGTGAACGGACCAGCACTTCCTGCAGGAGTAACGGTTACGGAACCATCCGAGCCGTTGAAGCAATTGACCGGGTTGACCACGCTTGCGCTGGCGGCAATAATTGTGATAGGCTTGCTGACGGTGGAAGGAGCATTGTCTGGCCCTGTTACAGTAAGCGTTACAGAATAAGTGCCCGGACCGGAGAAAGTGTGGGTAGGATGCTGGTCTGAGGAAGTATTGGAGCCTCCGCTGGCAGGATCTCCAAAGTTCCATGAAAAGCCGGAGGGGCAGTAATCGGAGGTATTGGTAAATGAAACGGTGTTGCTGCTGGTACAGCTGTAGGTAAAGTTGGCATTATTGGGAGGCGCTACCCCAACAAAGATATCGTCCACCGCAAAGCCTTCGTAATTATTGCAGGTGCTGCCTGCGCCAAAGCCAAAGCGAAAAAGAACCATGCTTTCACCGGCCAGTTCCGGCAAGGTACGTTTGGCTGTTACCCATCCATTGCTACCTCCCCCGTTCACGCAAGAGCCAACTGATCTAACGCTGCCTGCCCATGCGGCTGTAGAGCTGGAAAGCGGGGAAAGATAACGGGCCGTAGTATTGTACCAGTTTTGATTGAAGCAGTTTATCGGGGAGTTGATATTGCCGACGGTGACCCAGGTGGCCCCGTTGTTTACCGAGTATTGAAAGTTGGCGCCGTCAAATCCTCTTTCGCTTTCCCAAAAGATCCTGAACTCAACATAGGGAAAGTCATTGGTGCTGAAATCGAAGCAGGGACTTTGCAGCCAGGACGCTTCATTGTCGTTGTATTTATTGCCGGTAAGCCCGCCAACGATCCAGCATTTTGTGCCACTGGCAGCCGAATTGATCACGGCTTTGGCCGGGGTGCCCCAGGCCCAGTCAGACCGGTAGCCTCCCGGCGTCCAACCTCCATTATTTGCCTCGAAGTCCTGGAAATAAGGAAAGCTGCTGATACGTGTGGCGCATTGTGCATGCAAGGTGCTTCCTGGTAGAAGGAACCAGGAAAGAATAAACAGAAGACAACACGGCTGCAGTCTTTTTTGGCGGATCGCGGAAGTGGTCATAAGCTTGAGCAAGCTACAAAACTACAAATAATACTGATGGCGGCTTCATTCCGTAAGAGATTGATAACTGGATAGGATGGGAAACCGTGCAAACCCTGAAACCCGATCTGTTCAGCATTCTTTGGATAGGCCGGCATCGGCAACAAGCCGGAGTATATAGGTATTATTATCGGCCCATATATACCATGAGTATCTGTACATCGCTTGGATTGATGCCGGAGATGCGGCTGGCTTGCCCTAAAGTCTTTGGACGAACGCGGAGCAGCTTTTCCCTGGCCTCGTTGCCGAGGGATGATATTTTTTTGTAATCGAAGCTTTCCGGTATCTCCAGCTCTTCCAGCTGGCCCATGCGTGAAACAAGCTCCTTTTCCTTTTGTATGTAAACAGCATACTTTATTTGTATGGCCGCCTGCTCCAGAGCTTCGGGAGAGAAGGTTGACAACTGACCTTTAAGCTTGGGAACTTCGGTGCACAGACCGCTGATCTCCACGTCAGGACGAAGAAGTATTTTTTCTGCTTTCTGCTTTTCCTGGATCGTGGAGGAGGAAAGGTTTTCAAGAAAAGGGTTTACCTCAAAGGGCTCCAGGTTGGTATCGCGGAGGATCTGCTGTATGCGGCTGATCTCTTCCTTTTTGTGCAGCAACCGGTCCATGCGCTCCTGCGAGGCAAGCCCCAGGCGATAGCTGAGCTCTGTAAGACGAAGATCGGCATTATCCTGCCGGAGCAAGGTCCTGAACTCGGCGCGGGAGGTGAACATGCGGTATGGCTCTTCAGTCCCTTTATTGATCAGGTCGTCAATAAGCACGCCGATATAGGCTTCGCTTCTTTTAAGAACAACGGGCTCATTGTTCATTACCCGCTGGTGGGCATTGATACCAGCCATAAGACCCTGACAGGCGGCTTCTTCGTACCCGGTGGTACCATTGATCTGGCCGGCAAAAAAAAGATTATATATTAATTTTGTTTCTAATGTGTTTTTCAGCTGGGTAGGTGGGAAATAATCATATTCAATGGCATAACCAGGACGGAAAATGCGTACCTGCTCAAACCCTGGGATTGTTTTTAACGCCCGGTATTGAACATCCTCGGGGAGAGAGGTGGAAAAACCATTGACATAGATCTCTACGGTATTCCAGCCTTCGGGCTCTACGAAGATCTGGTGACGATCGCGGTCGGCAAAGCGATTGATCTTATCTTCTATGCTCGGGCAATATCTTGGGCCTACGCCGTCGATACGACCGGCAAACATGGGGCTCCGGTCAAAGCCGGTCTTTAATATCTCGTGGACTTCCGAGTTAGTATAAGTGATCCAGCAGCTTACCTGTCGGGTGGGTTTGGGGATGTCCAGGAAAGAGAAGCCGGATATCTCTTGGTCGCCTGGTTGCTCTTCCATCTTGCTGTAGTCGAGGCTACGGCCGTCTACTCGCGGGGGAGTGCCGGTTTTCAACCGGTCGCTTTCAAAGCCCAGCTCTACCAGCTGCTCGGTTATGCCGGTAGCAGCTTTTTCTGCTGCTCTTCCACCACCAAAGTTCTTTTCTCCTATATGAATGATGCCATTGAGGAAAGTACCATTGGTCAATACTACGGCCTTGGACCAGATCTCATGTCCAAGACCTGTGATCACGCCGCAGGCTTTTCCTTCCTTAATGATTAGTCCTTTTACCATATCCTGGTAAAAATCTACATTGGGTGTTTGTTCCAGCATTTCTCTCCAGGTCGAGGCAAACAGCATCCGGTCATTTTGAGCCCTGGGGCTCCACATAGCAGGACCTTTTGATCGATTGAGCATCCGGAATTGTATTGTCGACTTATCGGTAACAATTCCGGAATATCCTCCCATGGCATCTATTTCCCGCACGATCTGGCCTTTGGCGATACCGCCCATTGCAGGATTGCAGCTCATCTGTGCTATGGTCTGCATATTCATGGTAATAAGCAGCACTTTTGAGCCAAGATTGGCTGCGGCGGCAGCAGCTTCACAGCCAGCATGTCCAGCGCCTACCACTATAATGTCATATTCAGGAAACATCCGGCAAAGGTACTTAAAAGAGAGCGTTTAGTTGTTCCACGTGGAACAATGAGATAAATTAATAATCCTGGTGTGATGAACGCAATAACTTGGTACCCCGCTCTTAGGCACACTTTGTTTCACGTGAAACATTAACCTGACAGGTTTATAAACCTGTCAGGTTAAAAAACGCGTTTTCCAGGAGGATTTTATCAATACTATTGAGAAAAAACCATCTTTTAAGTGGAGAAAAACAAATAGCAACCTGCAAGCTCTGATCATTACCTACCCATAGCGTAACAGGTAAAAATCTTCCTTTTCCCGCATCAAAGCCTTTTCTTCACGGGTCTTATCCTTATACCCGCAAAGATGCAACGCCCCATGAAAAATGACCCGGTGCAGCTCCCTGTACATCGGCTCCCCATGTTTGGCAGCATTATCCTTTACCCTTTCCACACTGATATAAATATCCGCTTCTACGGAAGAGCCGGGAGCCGATAGTCCAAACGTGATAATGTCCGTATAATAATCGTGCTTAAGAAATTCCCTGTTGATAGATAACAGCTTTTCATCGCTGCAGAAGATATAATTCAAATGACCAAGAGGTATTTTCTCTTTTTTGAAAATATCCCCCAGGAACTGCTTAAGCCGGGTACGCTCACGAAGCCGGGCAGGATGCTCAAAGAAAAAATGAATGGAAGGAAGAACCGTTTTTCTCATTTTTCAAAATTCGTAAACAAAGGCAAGAATTCAATAGTAGCTTTGCTGGCAATTCAATAGAATGGATATTTTACTTTCAGAGCTTAAGCCGGGACAATCAGCCATAATAAAAGAATTTATCTCAGAAGAGATTTTCTTAAAGCTCATGGAAATGGGCTGCCTGCCCGGCGAAAAAATTATGGTAGAAAAGGTCGCCCCCCTGGGAGATCCTGTGTCCATAGCGGTAGCCGGCTATACGCTCAGCCTGCGAAAAAACGAGGCCGGGCATATTTTAGTAAATATAATTGATTGATATTCAATTATTTAAATGAAAATAGGATTATTCTTTGGCTCCTTTAACCCTATTCATACCGGGCACCTGATTATTGCCAGCCAGTTGCTTAACCAAACCCCTCTGCAAAAGATCTGGTTTATTATATCTCCGCAAAATCCCTTTAAGGAAAGCAAGGCCCTGCTTAACGAGTATGATCGTCTTCATTTATTGAATGTGGCTGTCAGCGATGATGACCGGTTGCGGGCATCCGATATTGAGTTTTCTCTTCCGCGGCCATCTTATACCTCCGTTACCCTGGCCCACCTGGGTGAAAAATATCCTGGCCACGAGTTCAGCATTATCATGGGTAGCGACAGCTTTCAAAACCTGGATAAATGGAAAAATGCCCAGTTCATTATCGGCAATTATCCCATCTATGTATATAAACGCCCGGGTTTCGAGGTCAATAACAAGATCGGCGCCCAGCTTCAACCGGTGGAAGCTCCTTTGCTGGAAATTTCCGCCACCGAGATCCGCCGGCTCATTAAAGAAGGAAAATCTATCCGGTATATGGTGCCCGACAACGTGAGGGAAGAAATTGAAAGAAGCGGCTATTACAAAAAATAGCTTTTATATCAGGTAGCCCAGGCCCAGGCAAAGTAAAACGATCAAAGGCGCCGGTATCCTGGTATAGGCCAGCAATAGGCAGGTGCCTGCTATCACGCTGAGATTAAGCAGGCTGATCGTTCTTACATCGATCAATGAAATATCTTTCATCAGGTATAAGGTAGACCCGATCATGATGCCGATCACCACGGCATTGATCCCTTCCAGCGACCGGTAAACCACGGCATATTTTTTCAGGTTGTTCCAGATCGGGAAAAAGAAAAGCACCAGCAACGCGCTGGGCATGAAAATGGCCACAGACCCGATCAAGCAACCCAGCACCTGCATCTTCGGGCCCATATCCTTAAGTGCCATGCCACCGGTAAAAGAAGCAATGGAAAAGACCGGGCCAGGCACGGCCCTCACTATTCCCATGCCGGTGTACATATCTGCCTGCTCGATCTGTATCACGTTCGGGTTCCTTTGCTTTACTGCCGCCGGTCTTACGCTGAACTGCTCAAACATTATCGGCATCAATACCTGGCCGCCGCCAAAAACAAGGCTTCCCATCCGGTAGGTATTTTCAAAAAGGTTGACCGGCTTTCGCGTCTCCCAGTCGTTTTTTCTTGCCGTTTCGCTCATGATGCCTGCAGCCATGAAAATGATCCCGAAAAGCCAGAAGTTCCACCACCTCACTTTCCGCGGCTTCTCTTCTATTTGAGGGATCCGTTTATGGCTGATATTGGTAGTGATGCCGCCCAGCACTATCAGCGACGGAAAGATCAGCGGTGAGCGGAACAGGAGGAAAGTGGCAGCAGCCCCGGCCAGCATGATGATGGTTGTGATCGTATTTTTTATGGCATGCGGAAAAGCTGTAAAGCAGGAATACAGCAAAAAGCCTACAGCCATCGGGGCAATGAAAACGAAAATATCAGTACGGAGCGCTTCCTTGTCTATATAATGGAGCAGGAAGGAAAGAGCTCCCATCAATATGCAGGCCGGTGATATCCAGATAAGCAAAGTGACCACTGCCAGCGGCACGCCCCCTCTTTTATAGCCGATAAGGGTAATGGTTTGCGTGGAAGATGCTCCTGGCAATAGCTGGCAAAAGGCATTGTATTCAAGCAGCTCCTGCTCCGTTACCAGCTTGCGCTGCTTCACGAACGTTTTCATCAGCATGCCGAAATGCGCCTGCGGTCCGCCATAGGCAGTAACACTGTGCAACAGTACAGCCTTTAAAAATGAAAAATGGCGCGGCAGCATCAATTCAAATTATAATGAAGGAATACAGCGTGCCCCAAACATACGAACATTCCTGTGTGTTCATGCTGCATAGTTTGATCCCTCTGTAGCGAAAAAATTTTTCCAGCCATGATTTCAGGCTTCGTATCTTTTGTTTTAATTCAATCAACCAGCTTATGCGACTATTCTTGCTTACCTGTAGCTTTTTGATCTCTGTTATTGCCCCGGCACAGCTTTCCAGGAAAATAAATACGGCCATCGACAAAATAGAGCCACAATGTATTGCCTGGCGAAGGCAATTGCATGAGCATCCTGAGCTGGGCAACCGCGAGTTCAATACCGCCAGGCTTATTGCTGCGCACCTGCGGCAGCTGGGGCTGGAAGTGCAGGAAAATGTGGCTAAAACAGGAGTAGTGGGATTGCTGCGTGGCGCAAAGCCCGGTCCCTGCATTGCTTTGCGCGCCGATATGGATGCGCTGCCGGTGACCGAAAGGGTGAACCTGCCTTATGCTTCCAAAGCAAAAACGATCTATAACGGGCAGGAAGTAGGAGTGATGCATGCCTGCGGGCATGATACGCATGTAGCCATATTGATGAGCGTAGCAGAAGTGTTGTCAGGAATAAAAAATGAGCTGAAAGGATCGGTAAAATTCATTTTCCAGCCGGCTGAAGAAGGCGCGCCGGAAGGGGAAGAAGGCGGGGCTGCCCTGATGGTAAAGGAGGGTGTAATGGACAACCCGAAGGTAGACGTGGTATTTGGTCTCCACATAGAGTCAGATATAGAGGTGGGCAATATCCATTATAAGCCCGGTGCCTTTATGGCTGCCGCCGACTTTTTTACGATCAAAGTAAAAGGGAAGGCCAGCCATGGCTCACAACCCTGGCTGGGCGTAGACCCGATCGCCGCCGCCGCCCAGATCATTAACGGGCTGCAGTATATTGTAAGTCGGCAGTCGGAGCTTACAAAGGCCCCTGTGGTCATTACGGTCGGGAAGATACAGGGAGGCGTAAGAAACAATATTATTTCGGAAGAATGTACTATGCTGGGCACCATCCGCACGCTCGACAGTGCTATGCAGGAAGATGTGCACCGGCGTTTCCGGCATGCAATAAAAACCATTGGCGATGCTTCAGGGGTAGAGACGGAAGTGGATATCGATACAAAAACCCTGGTGACCTTCAATGACCCGGCGCTTGTAAAAAAAATGCTTCCCTCCCTGCAGGCAGCGCTTGGCGCCGATCATGTAACGGAGAGGGAATGGGTAACAGGCGCCGAAGACTTTTCCTATTACGGCACCAGGGCTCCATCCTTCTTCTTTTATCTGGGTGGGATGCCGCGCGGCAACGACGCGTCCAAAGCCCCGCCGCACCACACACCGGATTTTTATGTTGACGATAGCGGCATGAAGACCGGTATCAAAGCGTTCTGCCAGTTAGTTACCGATTATATGGGGGTAAAATAAATCCTGTAAAATGCGATCCTTTTTTCTTTGCCTGCTGCTAAGCTGGTCCTTTATACATGCGCCTGCGCAAAAAACAGATAAAAAGCTGCAAGCGCTGGTAGAGCAGGCTGTTGCCGGCTTTGGGGGCGATGTTGGAGTATATGTCAAAAACCTGCGCACAGGAAAAATTGTTGCCGTCAATGCCGACACTGTTTTCCCGACCGCCAGCATTGTGAAAGTGCCGATATTGTTAGGCATAATGGATAAGATAAGGAATGGCGAGCTGTTCTATGATTCTGCCCTTGTTTACCGCGACTCACTATTATATGAAGGTGAAGATATCCTGGGTTCCTTTAAGGACGGGGAAAAGATACTCCTGAAAAAAGTGATCATGCTGATGCTGACCACCAGCGATAATACTGCCAGCCTCTGGCTGCAGAAGCTGGCCGGAACAGGCGTCCGCATCAATGCATTATTAGATAGCCTGGGGCTGGTATGTACCAGGGTCAACTCGCGCACGCCGGGGCGGGAAGAATACAGGAAAACTTATGGCTGGGGACAGACTACGCCGCGGGAAATAGCAGCGATCTTTGAAAAGATCTATCACCGCCAGCTCTTTTCACCTGCAGCAAGCGACCGGATGATGCGCTGCCTGGGCCGCAACTATTGGGACCAGCACGAAGCAATATCCCAGATACCTCCTTATATCGAGGTATTCAGCAAAAATGGATGCGTGAATGCTGCAAGAAGCGAAGTGCTGCTGGTAAATGCGCCCCGCAATCCTTACCTGTTCTGCATTTTTACCAAGAACAACAAGGATATCAGCTGGACGCATAACAATGAAGCCTGGACATTGGCGCGTAAGCTGTCTGCCCTGGCCTGGCGCTATTTTGAGCCGGGTGATAAATGGACTTCGGCAGAATGAATTGCTGCTATTAACAGAAGAAGGCCTTTTCAAGCCTTATCAGGCTGCCGGCCGGTTTTATGCAATGTATTTGGTCGAGCTGTTGAAGGTAAAAACCTGGCATCATTACCTGAACAAATGATACACCAGCCAGCTCATTATATATGCCAGTCCTGTCATATAGACCAATTGTATCAGGGGCCATTTCCAGCTTTTTGTTTCCCGTTTTACTACTGCCAGGGTGCTCATACATTGCATGGCAAATACATAAAAGACCATCAGCGACAGGCCTGATGCCAATGTGTACACCGGTGTTCCGTCGTCGCGGGTAGCGGTGCGCATTTTTTCTTTTAAGGGGCGATTGCTTTCCCCATCGTCCTCCACGCTGTAAAGCGTAGCCATCGTGCCTACAAAAACCTCCCGGGCAGCAAAGGATGTGATCAGGGCGATACCTATTTTCCAATCGTATCCCAATGGCTTTATCACCGGCTCGATAGCTTTGCCGGCAATGCCTACATAAGAATTTTCAAGCCTGGCATTGCTGTAATCATATCCCAGGCTTACCGTGTCGGCGCCTGGCTGTGCCAGCTGCGCTTCATAGGAAGTAGCTACCCGGTGCATTCTTTCCTTTGGGCCAAAAGAGCTGAATACCCAAAGTATCAGGCTGATCACCATGATCACCTTGCCTGCCTGCAGAACGAAGATCTTCGATTTTTCAAACATCGTTTGCAGCACGTTCTTCCAGCGTGGGGGGTGATATACCGGCAGCTCCAGGATAAAGAAGCTTTTTTCATTGATCCGGATAAACCATTTGGCCACATAAGACACCACGAGGGCCATTACCACTCCCAGCAGGTAAAGTCCCAGCATTACCAGGCCCTGCAGGCTGATAAAGCCAAGCATATATTTTGCAGGGATCACCAGCCCGATCAGGATTGTATATACCGGCAAACGGGCCGAACAGCTCATCAGCGGCGTAATGAGGATGGTGAGCAGCCTTTCTTTCCGGTTTTCAATATTCCGGGCGCTCATTACGGCAGGTATGGCGCAGGCAAACCCGCTGATCATGGGCATTACGCTTTTCCCGTTCAGCCCTACGCTGCGCATCAGCCGGTCGGTAAGAAAGCTGATCCTGGCCATGTATCCTGTATCTTCCAGGATAGTGATCAATCCGAACAGGATGGCGATCTGCGGAACGAAAATGACGATGCCGCCAAGACCGGCCACAATGCCGTTTATAAGCAGGTCTGTCCAGCTATTTTCAGGAAGCACGGCCGAAAGCCAGTTGCTGAAGGAAGCCGTGCCCGCATCGATCCAGTCCATCGGGTAGCTGGCCAGCCAGAATACGCTTTGAAAAAGCAGAAACAGCACTGCCAGCAGTATCAGGTAACCCCAGCGGCGATGCAGCAATATATTATCAAGCTTTTCAGTGACCAGTGATTTTTGCAACGGATCAGGAACCGATACGGCCAGCTGCATTACATGACGTATCCGGCTATAGCGTTGCAGTATTTCCTCTGCCTGGGTCCGGGTTGCATTGAACTGGTTATGCTGCTCGATGTGCTCGATCTTTTCCTGCACTTCCTGCTCAAGCGAAAAAGACTCGTGGTTGATGAGGTAATGCAGGGCCATATAATCGCTCAAATCAGGAACTTCCTGCTTCAGTTCATTTACCGGTGCCCCGGCAAGGGCTTTGATATCTATGAAATCTTTCAGCGGGGGCTTGTACAGGCCTTGTGCAGTTTGCTCGATGGCTTTTTTGAGCTGGGGAATGCCTTTCTGCTTGCGCGGGTTGACGGCTATCACGGGCACGCCAAGCTCCCGCTCCAGCTCGGCCAGGTCGATCCTGATCCCTTTGCCGGCGGCCAGATCGGTCATGGTCAGCACTATTACTACCGGCAGCTTCAGGTCTATAAGCTGGGTGCAGAAAAGGAGATTTCTTTTCAGGTTGCTGGCGTCGGCCACAGCTACTACCAGGTCTGGCCTTACCGTTTCATCCTGCCCCAGCAGCACCTTATAGCTTACCCATTCATCAAGCCGGCGCGGATACAGGCTATAGGAACCCGGCAGGTCAATGATCTCTGCATCGCCAAAGGCAAAAGATGAGGAGCCGGTTTTTTTATCAACGGTCACTCCAGGGAAATTGCCTACTTTCTGGTTAAGGCCTGTAAGACAGTTGAACAGCGAACTTTTACCACTATTTGGGTTGCCGACAAGCGCGATATGTAATTTTTGTTTTTTCAAGCCAAAAGGGCTGCAAAAATAACCCTGTTAACCGATAAAGGTTTACGAATTGCGATTTTACGACCCGGGACGGCCTGCCCGATATTCCGTTTATCCCCACTTCGCGGTATATCCCATTCAACGCAATAACTGTATTTTCGTCTTCTTTGAAAAAAGTCGTCATCATAGGAAGCGGGTTTGCCGGCATGTCGTCGGCTGCTTTTATGGCCAGGGCCGGCTGGGATGTGACCGTGCTGGAAAAGCACGCCATTCCGGGAGGGCGTGCCCGTGAATTCAGGGCCGAAGGCTTCACTTTTGATATGGGCCCCAGCTGGTACTGGATGCCCGATGTTTTTGAAAGATTTTTTGGGCGCTTCGGCAAAAAGGTTGGCAATTATTACGAGCTGGAGCGTCTCGATCCCTCTTACCGGGTTTACTGGAGCAATGAAGCGATAGATATACCGGCCGGCTATGAGGAGCTGAAAGCATTGTTTGAAAAGATCGAGCCGGGAAGCGGCGTGCGGCTTGACCATTTTCTGAAGGAAGCTGCTTATAAATATGAAGTGGGGATCAATAAGCTGGTGCATAAGCCGGGTCGCTCTGTTGCAGAGTTCGCGGATATCGATCTCGCCAGGGGGATTTTCAAGTTGGATGTATTCACATCCATGCAAAAGCATATCCGCAAGTATTTCAAAGATCCGAGGCTGCAGCAGCTGATGGAGTTCCCGGTGCTTTTCCTGGGCGCCCTGCCGCAGGATACGCCTGCCCTTTACAGCCTGATGAACTATGCCGATATCAGGCTGGGCACCTGGTATCCGAGAGGAGGCATGTACAAGGTAGTGGAGGCGATGCATTCCCTGGCCGCAGGGCTGGGAGTGAAATTTGTTTTCAATGCAGATGTAAGGCATATTGAAATAGCTGAAAGCAGAGCCAGGCGCGTGATTGCCGAAGAGGTTTCCTCGGGAAGAGTTTCTGTTGAGGCCGATGTGGTCATTGCCGCCGCCGACTATCATTTTGTAGAAATGAACCTGTTGCCTGCCCCGGCGCGGTCGTACAGCGAAAAATACTGGAGCACCCGCACAATGGCGCCCAGTTGCCTGCTTTATTATGTGGGGCTGAATAAAAAGTTGAATGATGTGCTCCATCACTCCCTGTTCTTTGATACCGATTTCGGCAGGCATGGAACCGAGATCTACAGAACGAGGGAATGGCCGGCCTCGCCCTTGTTCTATGTCTGCAATACCTCTGCCACCGACAGCAGCGTGGCCCCGGCCGGCGGTGAAAACCTTTTTTTCCTGATCCCTGTGGCCGCGGGCCTGGAGGGAGATACAGAGGAGCTGCGCGAAAGCTATTTTGACCAGGTATTGACGCGGTTTGAAGAAAAGACCGGTCAGGCGGTCAGGGATGCCATTATTTATAAAAAATCCTATTCGGTAAGCGATTTCGTAAAGGACTATAACTCGTTCAAAGGGAATGCTTACGGGCTGGCCAATACCCTGATGCAGACCGCCATCCTGAAGCCTTCCTGTCGCAGTAGTAAAATAAAAAACTTATTTTACACAGGACAGCTGACCGTTCCGGGTCCGGGTGTGCCGCCCAGCCTGATCAGCGGAGAAGTAGTTGCTAAAGAAGTGCTGAAGCACTTTAACCATTAATTAAGCCATTATAATTGGGATTGGCAGCGTCAATCCTGTATTATTATAAAACCAACCAACCAACCATTAACCAAAGCTTAAAGAGATGATCAGCCTCTTTCATGAACTGTGCGAGCACTGCAGCAAAGCAACTACGGAAAAGTACAGTACCTCCTTCAGCAGCGCTATCCGCTTATTGCATGCGAACCTTCGCGCGCCTATTTTTAATATTTACGGTTTTGTACGGCTGGCCGATGAGATCGTCGATACCTTTCATGCATATAATAAGGAAGAGCTGCTTGCGGAATTCAAGGCAGATACCTACGCTGCAATTGAAAGAAAGATCAGCCTCAATCCTATCCTTCACAGCTTCCAGAAAACGGTGAACCGCTACAATATTTCACCTGAGCTCATCGAGGCCTTTTTTCAGAGCATGGAAATGGACCTCAGCAAGACCTTTTATAACAGCAATGGCTACAAGGAATATATCTATGGCAGCGCCGAGGTAGTAGGACTGATGTGCCTGTATGTGTTTTGCGAAGGCGACAGGAAAATATATGAAGAGCTAAAGCCTGCAGCGCAATCGCTGGGTGCTGCTTTTCAGAAGGTGAATTTCCTGCGCGATGTAAAGGCGGATTACCAGGAGCTGAACCGCACCTACTTCCCCGGGGTGGATTTCACGAATTTTACCGCGGCAATGAAAAAGGAAATAGAAGCCGATATAGCCAGGGACTTCAGCAATGCCTATGAAGGAATTCTGCGCCTGCCCAACAAGGCCAAGTTCGGCGTATATGTTGCGTATAAATATTATCTCTCGCTTTTCAAAAAAATAAAACGGACGGCACCTTGTCATATCCTTGAGCAGCGGATACGCATACCCAGCTATGGCAAAGCATATATAGTGGCAAAGGCCGGTGTCCGCAGCCAGTTTAATATATTATGATTATGGATGTCATCTTGGTGGATGAGCACGATACGCCTGTTGGCAGGATGGAAAAGCTGGAAGCTCACCAGAAAGCCCTGCTGCATCGCGCTTTCAGCATATTCATCTTTAATACGAAAGGAGAGCTGCTCCTGCAGCAGCGTGCGGCCGGTAAATATCATTGCCCCGGCTTGTGGACCAATACCTGCTGTAGCCACCCGGCTCCCGGCGAAGACACCGGGGCAGCAGCTTTGCGCAGGCTCAGGGAAGAGATGGGCTTTACGACCGCCCTCGAAAAAATTTTTTCTTTTATTTATAAAGCCCCTTTCGACAATGGTCTTACCGAACATGAATATGACCATGTATTTACCGGCATTTATGATGGCCCTGTACAGCCTGATCCCAGTGAAGTAGCTGATTACTGCTATAAGCCTATGGAAGAAATAAGCCGGTCGCTGCAAAGCCATCCGCAAAAATATACACCATGGTTCAGGATAGCTTTTCCCAGGCTGGCTGCACTCCGGGCAGACCAGGCGCCAACAGGAGCAATACATTAACCATCTTCCCCCCCATGACAGGTTTGCATAGCCGATTCAGCAAATACCAATTGGCCACCGCGCTCGCCATACTTTTCCACGTTATTGGCGCCGCCGGTCTTCTTTTTTTTAAAAGGGAGTTCTTCCTGGCTGCTACGCCGTTCAACCTGCTGCTGATGCTGGCGCTTTTATGGTGGACACAACGAAAGCCTGCACCTGCTTTTTATATATTCCTGGCATGCTGCCTGCTTACCGGCCTGGCCGTGGAGATCGTGGGAGTGCAGACCGGCGCTCTTTTCGGACATTATAATTATGGTGAGGTAATGGGGTATAAGCTGATGGATGTGCCCCTGTTGCTGGGAGTGAACTGGTTTATCGTAGTGTACTGCAGTGGCATGGCGGCTTATCACCTGTATGGCAGGCTGGCAGCAGGTACGGGTAATTTGGGCGTAGTGCTGCTTGGCGCCTTCCTGGCCGTGGGTTACGACTGGCTGATGGAACCGGTAGCTATAAAGCTGGGCTACTGGCAATGGGGAGCTGATGGAAGCATCCCTATCTATAATTACGTGTGCTGGACCGTGGTCAGCTTTTTGCTGCTGCTGCTGTTTCGTTTCGCCAGGTTCAGCAAAGACAATAAATTCGGTGTAAATTTGCTGCTGATACAGCTTTTGTTCTTTTTGCTGCTTCGGCTGTTTTTAAATTAATTTCCCGGTATCGATGATTTTTCTGCTATACATAGCTATTGCCCTGGTCACCTTTATCCTGATGGAAGGATTTACCTGGTGCCTGCACCGCTATATAATGCATGGGTTTCTCTGGTACCTGCATAAAGACCATCACCAGAAAGGTCCGGGCTTTTTTGAAAAGAACGATTTCTTCTTTCTCATTTTTGCCATACCCAGCTGGCTATGCATCATGCTTGGGGTAATCTATAAAGCCTATTGGGTGATCGCTGTCGGGGCGGGCCTGAGCCTGTATGGCATTGCTTATTTCCTGGTGCATGAGGTGATCATTCACCAGCGCTTCAAATGGTTCAGCCGCAGCAACAATACTTATATACGTACGATCCGCTGGGCGCATAAGATGCATCATAAGCATCTTGACCGCCACGAAGGCGAAAGCTTCGGCATGCTGTGGGTAAGCAAAAAATATTGGGATAAGGTACGCGCCGATAAAAAACGGAATGCCAGCCAGGCATAGTTTCATATCTTGCTTCCGGTTTTGAGCACACACTACACATATTTCCTTATACTGGCCGCTTCGCTGGCAGGACCGCTGGCGCTTAGCTTCGACAAAAAAGTGGCGTTTTATAAAAAATGGAGATACCTGCCGGTAGCCATGCTGGTGCCCGCCCTGCTGTACATTGCCTGGGATATTTTTTTTACAGGCCAGGGAGTATGGCGGTTCAATGAGAAATATATCACGGGCTTAAAAATTGCTAACCTGCCGGTGGAAGAAATCTTGTTCTTCCTGGTAATACCTTATTGCTGCGTGTTCATTTATGAATGCGTCAGGTGTTATTTTCCCCGGCTTTGCCGCCAGCGCTGGGCAGATGCTTTTTTGCGTATGCTGGCCATAAGCCTGGTAATAGGGGGCGCCATTTTTTATGACCGGTATTATACTTCGTGGACCTTTCTTTTCAGCGGGATATTCATTTTCGCGGTATACCTATATAAGCATTTCTTTCGTGGGTTTGATGCGGCTTCCTTCGTAGTGTCTTATCTTATCGTCCTAATCCCTTTTCTTATCGTCAACGGTTTTTTAACCGCCATACCCGTGGTGTTGTATAATGATGCCGAGAACCTCGGTATCCGTATCTATACTATTCCTTTGGAAGATGTTTTTTACGGCCTGCTGCTTATAATGATGAACGTAGCATTGTATGAAAGAGTGGTGAAAAGATGAGTTGTGCTTTACGTAAGCAGCCTTATGCGCTTCAGATAAAAACGGAAGGATTATTTCTTATGCTAAGCATTGCATAAAGGCTTCTATCTCTTCAGCTTTCCTGTTCCCGTCATTGGTAGCTCATCCACGATACGCAGCCTTTGCGGTGCCTTGAAATTGGATAGTCGCTTGCGACAATAGGTCAGCACTTCTTCCGTATCTATATTAGACCCGGGCTCTACCACGATCTCGCCTTCTATCAGCTGCCCCAGCAAAGCATGAGGGATGCTGCTGATACGGGCCTGGCGAATGCCAGGCAGGCTTTCCAGCACGGCTTCTATCTCTTCCGGAAAAACCTTGATGCCCGATATATTGATTACCGACTTGGCGCGGCCGGCAATTTTTACCAACCCGTCTGCTGTTTGCACGGCATAGTCGGCGGTAAGAAAAAAGCCGTTTACCAGCACGTCTTCTCTTGGCTGAGCAGGGAGCAGGTAGGCGTCAAACATACCGGGCCCGCGGATGCCCAGCTGGCCTGTTTCCCCGGCAGGCAGCGGCCGGTGATCGTCGTCAAGGATCGCCACTTCATAATCAGGGAGAGAATAGCCCACGGCATCAGGATGCTCTGCCGATTTCACCATGTTCATCATCGGCAGGCCGATCTCGATAATGCCATAAGCCTGGCTTACGTCTTTATTGAACCTTTTTTTAAAAGCAGCGCATACATCAACAGAGATACCTGCCGAAGTAGAGATGATCTTTTTCAGCGAGGGCATCATTTCCCCGCTGTTGTCGGCCGCCAGCAGGCGTATCTGCAAAGGCGAGGCATAAAGCAATGTGCCCCTATGCTGGTTGGTTATGGTAATAATATTGCGGGCCAGGAAATCTTTAACCACTGCTATAGCGGCCCCAAACTTTACATACAATACAATCGACACTACAAAATGATAGGCCATCGGCAGCACCCACACTACCGTGTCGCCCGGGCCAAGGCCAAGACCTTTATTACCGGCAACGATACGGTCAATGACTGTTTGGTGAGACATGATCACTCCCTTTGAGCGGCCGGTAGTGCCGGAAGTGAACCTGACAAATACCGGCTCCTTAACATGCGGTGCAAATATCTTTCCCTGGAACTGGTCAATAAAATTGAGCCGGAACGATTCAATGCCCATCGGCAGCATCATGCCTGCCTCGCTGAAATGAAAAGGTCCGCTGCCGTCGTCCAGCAAAGCATGAAGCTGTGCATCCTGCAGCATGGTTTCCGTTTCTTCCTTACGCAACTGGTGGTACAAAGGCATTACGGCTGCCCCGCAGCCGGCCACCGCAAACAAGCCGATAATGAAGCTTCTGCCGTTACGGGCTTTCAGGCCTACTCCCATCCCGGCCCCGATACCGGCATCCACCAGCTGGCTGCGCAAGGCTGCGGCCTCCTTGTATAATTCCGCGAAGCTCATGGTACCATGCTCATCATGTACGGCAGGATGGTGGGGCCATTGCACCGCCGCTTTTTCAAGAATGCTGAAAACTGGCAATTCCTTCATTGGCCGAAGGTATTAACAAGTTGACTGGTAAAATGCACCGGTATTAAAGTAATGCGGCAGCATTACCGTTTTTGCGTAGCAGGCACGGGGATGAATTCACTTTGCAGCCGTTGTATTACTTCCTGCTCCGGCAAGCCCTGGAGCTGACCAGCCGCCAGCAGGCCAGCGGCATAGCCGGTTTGCAGGCAGATGCCAATTACGCGGGCGCTGGCAATGGCCCCGTCTGTAGCAGACAGGTTACGGCCTGCCATGAAAAGGTTATCGACAGTGCCTGCGTGGAGGCAACGGGCAGGGAGCTGGTAAAAATTATCATGCTCGAAATAACGCATGTGCACCCGCCGGTCCTGGTCCCATTCTTCTACCGGCCAGGCAGCCTGGGCAATAGCGTCCTCAAACTTCCGGCATCCCAGCACATCTTCTTCGGTCAATACATATTTTCCTTCTGTCCGCAATCCAACCCTTATACCTACTTCCGGGGCAATATGCGTTACCCTGGCTTCCTGGAAAGCAGCTACTTCCTGCACCAGGTAGCCGGTCAGCTCCCTGATGAACTCATGGGCTTTACGATGCAATGCTTCGAGGTTCCCGGAAGTATGTGTTACCGGCAGGGGAATGCCGATCTTTAGATTTGCCTGACCGTCGCGCAGCGAGCCCTGCACCACATATACCCTGTCGGCATAATGCGGCAGCTTTTTGTTCCTGATGGCCAGGCTGAGCTCTTTCATCAGTATCAGGCCCAGCCTTCCTTCATGGGTTTCTTCTATGCCTGCCATTGTGAACACCTGTGCCGCGGCCTGGTACTTATTGCTGCGGATCAGGGGCAGGCCGGCCAACTGGCCAACACGGCTTTCTCCCGAACAATCTATCACTGCCTTAACTGTAACATGATATTCCTGCTCTCCATGCTGAAGGCTTACGGAGCGGATATGGTCTGGTGCGACATCAACCCTTGTAAGGATTGTCTGCAACAATACTTGCACGCCATTGGCTTCCATCAATTCATCGCAGAGCTTTTTAAAAGCTGGGATTGAGTAAGGCAGGTAATGGAGGCCGACAGCACTATGCAAAGGCGCTGTGCCAGACAGGCGGCGCAGCTCTTCAGCAAAATCCCTGGCAAAGCCACCGGTTATATAAGCTGAAACGCTTTCCAGGCTGAAGGTGTACAGGCCGCAGATGGTGCCTACTTCTGCGGCCGTAGCTTTCCCACCCAGGAAATCATTTTTTTCAACCAGCACTACCTTCAGGCCGCTGCGGGCAGCCGCCACGGCCGCTGCCACACCGGAAGCTCCGCCACCCAGCACCAATACATCAGTATGCAGGTTATCATTCATTTTATTCTGCCAGCAGTTGCCGCTTAAGGTTTTGAACGATCATGTCGAGCTCAAAGGTATCGACAATATCCGGCGAATAGGCAATATTGATGTTCAACGCATCGCGATGCTTAAGGCATGAAAAGGTAAGACCCGGCGGGAAGGTGGGAGAAGGATAAATGGTAAGATCGCAGACCGGCCGCCCCAGGAACTGCGTTATATTATTGAAGTTGTCGCCGGTGGCAGAATAAAGAAAGCTGGAAAAGCTGCCTTCACCGCTACGGCTGACCAGGAAATAATATAGGCCCAGCGGGATATGGCGCATCATATCCAGCAGCTGGCTGTAGCGTTGCGGCATCCTCTCTTTCATTTGTGCGGTCATCTGGGCCAGGAGGCTGCTTACTGTCTGGGCTATTCCTGTTAAGGACGGCAAGGGTAACCGGTAAAATAAAAAAGCAACAGTATTGGTGATAACAGGGCCAAAAGCGCCGCGCAGGCGGCCATCATAAGGTATAGGCACCCAAAGCGGGCCAGCTTTCTTTCGGTGCTGGTTAATGGTATGCACGGCATGCGCGCAGCAGGCCAGGTAAAACAAATTGGGACCGAAGCGGGCGCCGTGGCGGGTAGCATTGGCAGCTATCTTGCTTGTTTCTTCTGCCGTGAACCAGATGACATGATTGTTAAAAGAACCCGTATTGCGGCGTTGACCTGAAGCGATGGAAGCAATGGGAGCTTTGGAGGAAGCTTCAATGAACCGCTTTACCTTGTACATATTCCGGATATGCGACAGCAGGCCCTTTCTTTTTTCTTTACCGGGAAAAAAGGTTTCCTGGAGGTGCACCAGCTTTCCTTCATATACTTCGTTCAGGTGCTGCACCAGCATGCCGATACCTTTGCCATCGAGCAGGATGTGGTTCCAGGAGATCACTATGGCCTGCTTCTGGCCGGGGTAATGCACCAGGTCGCACTCGATGAACCGGTTGCCGTACAGCGGTATATCGCGTTGCAGCAAGAGCTCGGGAAGGCCGTTATTGACAGGATGACGGTGCTCGGTGCAGCCAAGGGTATTGCCCTTATCCGTATATATCCAATAAGGCGTAGAAAAAAAAGCGCCGGCCTGCAGCCGGATATTGCAAAGCCAGTGCACCAGCGGCGACCGGTTCAATATATCCTTCAGCCAGTTTGCATCTATCGGCTGCTCCAGGCAAAGAACAATGCGCATTACGTTGCTGCCCGCCGTATGCCGGTGCGCATGCTTATCCAGCACCAGGTGAAAACAATCAGAGCCGCTCAGACGCACCTTCCGGGGCAATTGCTTTTTATCGTACATAGGCAGCTGTTAATTAATATTAGCCCTTTAACTCCTGCACCAGGCCGGCCAGCGCGCGAAGCGTTCTAAAGTTATCCGGCACCAGCTTGCTATCCGGTACGGCCAGGCCATACTGTCGTTCTAAGAAGAGAATGATCTCTACGGTAGAAAATGAATCAATGCCGGCATTGGGAAGGCTGGTATCTGCTTCCAGCTTTATATCCGGCGCCAGTATATTTGTTTGTATGAACTGCCTTATCTCTTCTATGATCTCGCCTGTGTCCATAATTATATTTTTCTTTTGATACGATTGGCAGCCGAAGCAATGGCCATCGTGGAAATAAAGAACAGCAATAGCTTCAGCGCCGCAGGTACTACTGCCTTAGCGCCGGCATTACGGAGAAATAGCTCATAATACCCGTTGAGCGACCAGTTAAGGGGAGAGAAAGCGCTGATGCTGCGCATAGCCTGGGGCATTACATAGGTAGGCACCCAGATGCCGCCCAGGGCCGACAGCAGCAGGATAGATAAAGACCCCATGATGGCACCCTGCTGTTCCGTAGAGGCCAGCGTACCTACCAGTACGCCGTAGCCTGCGGCTGCCAGGGCAGTGGTCAGCGTCAGCAGGGCTATGCCGGTAAAGCTGTGCCCTAATACCAGCTTGGGCAGCCCCAGCATGGGCAGGAAATAAAGCCCCACCGACAGCATCAGCATAAATTGTATCAGGCAAACCAGCACATATACGATCAGCTTTCCATTTGTCTGCAGCAGGTATGAGCTCGGCATGGTATGCAGCCGGAATACGCTGCCTTCGCTTTTCTCTTTCATAATGCTGCCCGAAAGCGGGATGGCAATAAAGAACATGGCAAAGATGGTCCAGGCCGGCACATTGTGCTGTACGGCATTGGGCACGATCGAGTCCTCGGTTCTGGAAGCATATACTTCGCGGTAGGTGATGATCTGGCTTTTCTGGAAGGTGTTCTTAGGACCGGCCGGCTTATAAGGGATCACTTCAGCGATCTGGTCCGAGAAGGTCTCGAACATGATCTTCGTCTTTACTTCCGAAATGAACTCGCGCAGGTTGCTGATGATGGCAGTGATAAATGATTTTTTTGTTACCGGGTCGATAAGTATAGCGACCTCTACCGAATCCCGGGCGGAAGGGAGATGCAGGAGGCTGCTGTCGGTGCCAATGGCTTCATCGATCAGCCTGGTCACATTGTTGCGGATAGCCTGGGTAGCGCCTTCGGGCACCACGATGCCTACCAGGAACCTGCCGTCGGCTACGGCCTGCCTGGCCGCTTCAGGCGTGGCCGGCTGCCCGTCGATGGAATCATAATAGGTGCAAAGCTCATTGCTGCGCAGCCCTTCTTCTATCATCATGCCCAGCGAATCGCGATCCTGGTTCACAAAAACGATCGGGATGCCTTTTTCATTCAGGGTCTTGAAGGCCGCATCCTGTATCAGCGTCATCACAAAGATGAGCACCATGGGCATCAGGAAAAGGATCGACAGCCCCACCCGGTCGCGCAGCAACAGCAGTATTTCTTTGCGGATGGATGCCAGTAGCTTGCTGATCATTAATCCCGTAATTTTCGGTTAGTGAGATGAAGGAACACGGTCTCCAGGTTATTGCATCCCGGGTGCGAAGCGATCAGCTCGGCTGGCGATCCCCCGGTAAGTATACGCCCATGGTCGATGATGGAAACATGCGTACAAAAGTTTTCTGCCTCTTCCATATGATGCGAGGTATAAATGATGGTGGTGCCGGCCCGGTTCAGCTCTTTGAGCTGCTCGATGATCACGTTGCGGCTTTGCACATCTACGCCTACCGTAGGCTCATCCAGGAAGAGTATGCGGGGCTGGTGCAGTATGCCTGCAATAAGGTTGACCCGCCGCTTCATGCCGCCCGAGTAGCCTGATACCGGCCGGCCCGCCGCTTGGGTAAGCCCCAGCTTTTCCAGCCAGGAGGCGATCCTCGCTTTCAGCTCCTTTCCTTTCAATCCATACATATGACCGTAAAAGTCGAGGTTTTCCCAGGCGCTCAATGTTGGGTACAGGGCTATATCCTGCGGTACCACGCCTATGATCTGCCTGATGAAAGCAAGGTCTTCATGAAGATACCTGCCGTCAATTTTTACCGTGCCGCTGGTAGGAGGAAAGAGGCCGCAAAGAATAGAAATGGTAGTGGTCTTGCCAGCGCCATTGGGGCCCAGCAGGCCAAACACCTCATTTCTTTCGATAGAAAATGAAATGCCCTTTACCGAAGCTTCTCCGGCATTCCTGAACTGCTTTACCAGGCTATCGATCTCTATGATGGCAGAATGGCTCATTCCGGCGTCAGCGGCTTTTGGCGACAAAAATAACAGAACCGGCCCGCACAGGGTCAATAATTATTTGATAAGCCCGGTAGTGATCTTAGCAGAAAGCAGGCAAAGCGGGATGCTGGGGCCGGGATGTACGCTGCCGCCACAGAAATAAAGGTTCCTGATCTCTCTGGAAAAATTGGCATGCCGCAGGAAGGCCGCAAATTTATTGTTGGAGCTGTTGCCGTAGATGGCGCCAAAAGCGCTGGAGGTCCTGCTTTCGATAACCCGGGGATCAAATACCATTTCACTTTCGATCAGGGCCTCTATATCTGTCTGCAGCATCCGGTTGATCTTGCTGATAACATTGCTTCTTGCTTCGGCTACCAGCAAATCCCAGTCTTGCCCGCTGTTGTTGGGAACATTGATGAAGGTAAACCAGTTCTCGCAGCCCGGGGGCGCATCTTCCGGCGTATGCTTGCTGGTGATATTAAGATAAATGGTGGGGTCGTGATGAATGGTGCCGCCTGAAAAGATAGCATCGAACTCGGCTTCATAATCTTTGCTGAAAAGGATATTGTGCAATCCCAGCTGGCTGAATTCTTTCCTGATGCCCCAGTAAAAAATAATCCCCGAGCTGGACTTAGGCTGATCAAGCGTCCTGGCCGGTCTTTTAACGCCGGGCAGCAGCAGGCGATAGCTGTTGTACACGTCCATATTGCTGATAACGATATCGCAGGCTTCCGGCCCTTCATCAGTGCGTATGCCGGTGATCTTTTTCTTCCTGAACAATATCTCGCGCACCGGCGTGGAAAACCGGAAATCGACACCGATATCCTTTGCCAGCTGCACCAGTGAGCGGGTAATGCTGAACATGCCGCCGACAGGATAAAAAGCTCCTTTTTCGATCTCTACGTGCGCAATTACATTGAGCGTGGCAGGAGACAGGTAAGGGCTCGACCCGTTGTAGGTAGCATAACGGTTAAACAGCTGCACCAGCCGCGGATCCTTGAACGATTTGCTGTTGGCGCCATGCATGGTATCAAAAGCCCCGATCCTGCCAAAGTTGAGGAGGCCGCGCAGCACCGGCCAGGTAAAAAAATTGCGAAGCCTGTGCAGTGAATTATGCAAAAAGACCTCGGCCGTCAGCCGGTAGATGGTTCCTGTCTTATCGAGGTAGCGGATAATAGTGTCCTTATCATCTTTGGTGATGCCCGACATAGCGCTGGCAAACTGTTCCTTGTTGTGAAAAGCGTTCAGCACGCTGCCATCTTCAAAGAAATAACGGTACACTGGGTTCAGCGGGATATAGTTGAAATACTCACGGGGATCTTTGCCAGACAGGCGAAAAAGCTCATCTACATATTCCGGCATGGTGAATACGGAAGGTCCCATATCGAACCGGTATCCCTTATTGCTTTCGGTTGACAGCTTGCCGCCGGGGAAGCTGTTGGCCTCGTACACGGTCACTGCATATCCTTTATTCCGCATGCGGATGGCAGCAGCAATTCCCGATACGCCAGCCCCGATCACGACACAGCGTTTATTATTTTCTTTGATCATATCAATACGGTCCCCTGGTTAGGGTTTGCCTTGCCGCCAAAAGTAGTGTTTTCGGAGCGAGGCAGGAAACCGGCAGCCGCCGATGACCTGGTTGTCAGCGCAAGGTTTTTAGAAAAGTTGTAGGATGATAGGTATTCCTGCTAATAAAAGAATTCCGTTTTGTAAGGATAACGTATACGGTAAAGCTCTCTTACTTTTTGAAGGATGGTTTGCCGCAGCTCGTCAATATTGCGCCGCTCGATGGCGGAAATAAATACCGCGTTCCCATCGGTTTCACGGTTCCAGCGTTCCCGCAGGTCTTCGAGGATCTCCTTTTTGGTATCGTTGTCCAGCCATTCGTCGAAGGTCCGCGCTTCGTAAAGGTCCATTTTATTGAAGATCGTCAGCACCGGCTTATCATGGGCGTCCAGGTCCTGCAAGGTCTTGTTCACTACGCCTAACTGGTCTTCATAGGCCGGGTGGGAAATGTCGACCACATGCAGGAGAATATCGGCCTCGCGCACCTCATCCAACGTGCTTTTAAAGCTTTCTACCAGGTGGTGAGGCAGCTTGCGGATAAACCCGACCGTATCGCTGAGCAAAAAGGGCGTAGTGTCGAACACTGCTTTGCTGGTGGTAGTGTCGAGGGTGGCAAAGAGCTTGTTTTCGGCAAATACATCGCGCTTGGTCAGCAGGTTCATGATGGTGGATTTACCTACGTTGGTATAGCCAACCAGGGCCACCCGTATAAATTCGCCCCTGTCCTTACGCTGGGTAAAAGCCTGCTTGTCTATTTCGGCAAGCCGCTTACGGAGCAGGGTGATCTTGTCACGTACAATACGGCGGTCGGTCTCTATCTCGCTTTCCCCGGGACCGCGGGTGCCGATACCGCCGCCCAGCCTCTCCAGGTGCTTCCACATGCCTCGCAGGCGCGGCAGTATATATTGGTATTGGGCCAGCTCTACCTGGGCTTTGGCCTGCGCGGTCTTGGCCCGCCGCGCAAAGATGTCGAGTATCAGGTCGCTGCGGTCGATGGTCTTTACTCCCAGCGCCTTCTCTATATTATTGATCTGGGCGCCGGTCAGCTCATCGTCAAAGATCACGGTACGGATATCCTTGTCGGCAATATACTGCCTGATCTCTTCCAGCTTGCCTTTGCCTACAAAGGTCTTGCTGTCGGGATGAGCGAGCTTTTGCGTAAATCGTTTTATGGTTATGGCCCCGGCTGTTTCTGCCAGGAAGGCCAGCTCGTCGAGGTATTCCTGTACCTGCTGCTCTGTCTGGTCCTTGTGTATCATGCCTACCAATACGGCCCTTTCTTCTTTTTCGATTACTTTTTTCTTATCCAGCATATTCTTTACAAACATTACCCTGCTGAAGCGCAGGGGTGCTGCAAAGATAAAAAATACCGGCCGGCAAGGCGATTAATTTGCGGTATGCAACTGCTGGTAGCAGGAGATTGCTGACAGGCGGAAATGCAGGAAATAAAAAAAGGCTGTCTTTCAATGACAGCCCTTCAGCAAATTTATATAAGTTTTATAGCCCGCTCAGGGTCAGACCGATAGAATAAGGCCTGATCTCGGCAGCTACTCCATCCTTGAACAGGTTGGTAAGCTGGTAAGAGCCGTAGAGCGAGAAATGTCCCCATCCAACACGCGCGGTAGCAACGATACGGGTAGTATTGAAATACCGTTTGCTGGATTCCTTAAACGTATAATCGTTGAGCGTGGTGCCGCTGCGGCTTTTGAGGGTCCTGTTGCGGGTATGGGCATTGAGCATAGTGCCTACTCTCACCCCGATGGCGCCTTTCCAGCTGCGATCGCTGTTATCGGGGTCGGCCACATAGCGAAGCTCGAGGGGGGCTTCGAGATAGGTAGTGGCCAGCTTGGTCTTTTTAAAGTAATTGGTGTCTGCCTGGTCTACAAAACGCAGCGTGGCAACCGTATTCTTGATATCTACGTATGTTTTACGGAAGATGATGTGATCGGAAGAAATGCCGACGCCGATGCCTGCGCTTAGCTTGGGAGCGCTTTTAAAAGGCAGGTCAAGCATAAAATATACATTTATGCTTTTGGAAAAGCCGCCGGTATTGATAGTATCGGGTTTGCCGGCCCAGCCGGTATAGCCAAGCTGCACCATCAGGTGATCATTGGCCCTGCCGACTTTTTTGAATGGGCTACTTTTGACCTCGTACGCAGTGGTGTCCTGCGCTGAAGCTGAACCGACCAGTGCAATGGTGGCCGCCAGCAGAAAGATTTTCTTCATAAATATTTTAGTAATGGGCAAATGTATTTTCCTCTCGGTTAAGAAAAGGTTAAAGAACCAGGGATAAAACATCCGGTGTTCTAAAGGCCGCAAAGATAGCTGTTTCCCGGCATGGTCAAAAATGCTGGCTGCGCCCACCCGTTGCAGAACCGGGCAAGGATATTCATCACCTGGGAGAAGGGGGTCAAAAAAAGCTTTCTTTACCCATAAATACTTAATAAATTCGTATAACCGATTCCTAAAAATTCTACTACTATGCAAAAGACTACCCTCCCTGCCAGCAAGCTCTTTTTTTACCTCGGCGCTATACTGGCATTATCCGTGCTGATCACTTCCTGCTCACGAAAAATGACATTCAACAGCTCTTCGGTGGTGCCTGCCGCCCAGGGCTCGGTGAAGCTGAAGAGCGACAAGAACAACAATACCTCTGTTTCTGTCAGTGTCAAGGACCTGGCCCCTGCCAACCGGCTTACCCCGCCGCGCAAAGCATACGTGGTATGGATGGAAACCGAAGACAATGGCACAAAGAATATCGGCCAGCTGAAAAGCTCCGGCGGCCTTATTTCAAAGCGCCTTAAAGCCTCCCTTACCACGGTTACTTCCTTTAAGCCCGTGCGGTTCTTTATTACGGCCGAAGATGATGCCTCGGCCTATTATCCCGGCCCTATGGTGGTGCTGACCACGAATTGATAAAGTTTCCGGGCGGTTAAAAGCTATTACTATTACCTGCTTATGGCTGGCTGTATAAGCCATGCCGGCCTTTGTGTTTTGGACCTCAAAAAGGGGCTTTTTCCTGTATTTACCGCTTTATATTTTCGATATTTTAGCCCTACCAAAACTAAAACCTTGTCAATGAAAATTCTTTCCCCGGCAAAAGAAGCCAGGCTTCTTCTCGCTGTATTCTTGTTCTTTATATATTCTATCTCTGCTGCGCAATTAGCCGAAAAAGCCGTGGTCTTTGTTCCCTGTAAAGCCGGAGAGCTGGTGCTGGACGGCATTTCGCTTGGCTCCCTCGACGCGGAGGATGCGCGCAGGGAAATGCTGGCTTACGGCGAGCATTATATACAGTTGAAGGCAAGGTCTGGGAATTTCGGCCTGACGCTGGTTGTTGATTCTTCTACTTCCACCATCGTCAGGATTGGCTGTAGTGATAGTCCCGGACGACCTTCTGCGGTGCTTATCAATAAGCAGGTAAGCCTGTCGGGTTTGCTGAGCAGCGATACGGAAAGCAACCTGGTCGGGCTTGATAAGAATGATGAGATCACTTTAAATTGCGCGATCCTCAATAAAAAAGGGAAAGCTATCCTTTGCATAAGGGACTATAATACCGGCGCAGAGATCTATAAAAAAGAAGGCTTTAACAAAATAGAGGATGATAAAATAAAGGTCCCGGCTAAAGGAGTGTACCAGGTACAGCTTTATACGGAAGCCCTTTTTGGCAAGAATGCCAGCCTTCGCGTAGAAAGAAAGCCTGCACCCGAAAGCAGCCCGGGCTTCAGCACATTGGTGAAGGCAAAGCTGGACACTTCTGCGGTAGAAGTGTTGAACACGGTAACGCGGGTTTACTCCACCACCAATCTTGACCATACCAATAAGACCACGATCGCTATTAATTTGCCTGCAGGCACAAGCTATTGGGTGTACTGGATTGGCGCTGGCCAGCAAGCCATTAACGGGTTTAAAGCATTCTCATCTTCGCTCTCTGCTTCGGCTGGCTTACTTTCAGCTAACCCATTGGTCAGGTTCGGCTTTAACCTTATTCCTTCTCTTCCTTCCTTTTCTGCGCCTACCACTATCAACTATCGCTTTCTAAGCTCTGCCGAAGCGGGCAATTTTTTAAGCAACCGTGCTTATTCCTACTATGCCTTTAAGCATGCCGATCATATAAGCGCCGACTATGCAAGGGTTAATTTTTATATACGCGACCTTGTATTGGCGCTTAATAACGAAAGCCTGGTCAACGGGCAAAATGTGGAGGTGAGGGTGGTGGCCTTTATCATCAACCGGAGAATGGTGCTGGAGGAATGATATTTGGAGAAGGGGAACAAGGTCGTTTCCGGTACCGGCCAAATAAAAAAAGCAACTTGTAGATTGCTTTAACCAATTGATCTGTAAGGTGGATCCTGCCGTGCCCGAACCAGCGGCCCACTGGTTATGAGCCGGCAGGTTTTGAAATTCATCTGATGCCGTCTGCTCCAAATGTGCAGAAAGAGTTATGTGGCGTGAACACCCTTAACCGTCTAAACAACTTTATTCAAAGAGAAGGCGGCGGGATGAATATCATTCTGGGTTTGCGCACGGCAAACCAGCTGGTTACAGGCATTCATTGATTTTTCAGCAAGGAAACATCAGTTTGGATCTCTGAAATACTTTATAATTTCTTATGCGAGGAGGACTGTAAGGCATCTACTTGTACCCGATTATCAAATATACAGTTGAGCTGTATCTGGGCGTTCGGGACGCAAAACTCTTCCAGGTGATTTTGAGATCGCGTGCAAAGAGATATGGCCTAATGATGAGGCTGGCAGATCTATCGTCTTCGTCATCTTTGTCATATAGTGTTCCATTAGAATTATAGGCATATAGATCAACATCCGTTACATCCGTATCGTCTGAGAAAGCAATTATTTTATACGTATTGTTCGTGAAAAATCTACGTGTTAGGCTGCATGTTTCTCCCTGAGCCAGCTTACAATATTTATCTTCGACAATAGTATATCCTTCACCGATCAGATACCCTCTGTAAAAATTATAAGTGAAACTTTGGCCCGGCTGGGCATTCACCCGATCGTTAAAAAAAATGCACAGTACAAAAATGACGGAAAATAATTTACCTCTTAGCTTTTTTGCTTTCATTGGAGTTTGTTTAGGAATGTAAAAATTGGGGTTTCTATACTTACCAGCGATCTTCAGCTTTCATTGGGCGTGGCTTAGTGTGTTTCCATGCGCACAATATCCTCGTCAAACCCTTGAACTCCACCATTGCCACCGTAATAATCCGTCAACACCTGGCTGAGTAGATACCAGCTATTATACTGACTGGCTTTGAAAAGAAATTGCAGCCCTTCTGGACTTTCTTTTTTCAGGATTTTTAAATCGCCCGCGTCCATGTTTTGTAGGATTTCAACCAAAAGGTGGTGGCCTTGCCGTCCGTGATGTGATCTTTACCTTCGTTGCTGTATAGCTTTTTGAGAAGGGCGACCGTATCAATACAAGGCCACCGAATCCCGCTCCCAAAAAATGCACAGGCGAGTGCTTCGCCGCCGCCGCTGGTCTTTCCCGGCCCAATACCCCCGAATGCCTGGATACCTTTGCAGGCACTGCCAATCGTAAAAGGCTCTACGTCATAGAACCTGTATATTGCACGATCGAGCTCGAAATTAAAAGCAGCCATAGTGTTGTTTTAAAGAATTTCTACTCATGCAAATTCTATCTTCTCATAAAATAAAAAAACAGCCGTTTGGGATAAGGCTGTTTTTTCTTGGGATATGACTATGGGAGAAATGTGAAGTGTGTCCTCTATAATGCAGAAAAAGGGGCTTTCATGATGGCGCTTAACCGTTCTTTCCCGGTTTTTGATATGGCTAAAGGCTTTTCTACCTGTTTCAAATATAACGTCCCTGTTTTGAGAACTACTTTTAAAATATGCCGAACATTTATTAGATAGCTATCGTGTATCCGGCAAAATTTTAATGCGCTTAAATCCTTTTCCCACGCGCCAATTCCAGTTGAGGTCAATATTTCGGATATTGTGCCCGTACCTTCATCCTTAATGTACATATTGGTGTATTGGTCGCGAGCCATGCAATATATTAGGTTTTTAATTTTTACTGGCATACTGCTCTTTGATAACCTAAGCCAAACAAATTGCTCGTCCAGCTGTTCGGTGGCCAGATTGCGCAGCAGCGAGTTTAGCTGCGCTATACCAATATTGCCTACACGCTTTTCCCATACTTTATTCAAGGTGTCTTGGAACTCACTTTGGATATATGGCTTGGGTAAGTAATCTAAGCCGCAACGACGTATTTCTGTTATGTTATGGTCTATATATGCAGTAGTAAATATTACGTCGAAGCTTGGACATTCTATTTTTTGCAGGAGCTCAAAACCTCCTCGAGCATTACCTTGCAATTGTATATCTAAAAAAAGCAGGTGGGGTTGCTTTTCGGTTATTTTTACAAGTGCATCTTCAATACTGCGGCATATCGCCATTATTTTTATCCTGTTGTCCGTAGCAGATAATAATTTTTTTAATCGATTACTATGTACAGGCTCGTCTTCAACAATGATGCAGTTTAGTATATCCATCGATTAAGTTGTTTTAAATGGAAACGAAAACGTTGCCTTAGTGCCTTGTGCAGCACCTTCGGCATTTTTTATATCTTCTATGTTAAAGTGAGCGCGCTTATCACCGGGCAGCCACACTTTAAGTAGTTTTTCCGCAAGGCTGGTTCCATAAGATTGTCTTCTATCAGGGCTGAAAGATTTTTGTGCCGCTTTTCTGCCGATCCCATTGTCTTCAACTGTGCAATAGAGCGTATTGTCCGCTTTTTTTATTTGTATGGTAAGAGCGCCTCCTTGCGCAACGTTAAATGCGTGTTGCAAGGAGTTTTCTGCCAACACTTGCAATATCATAGGTGGCACAAGCGTATTGGCTGCATCTATCGCAGGGTCTATACTAAGATTGTAAGTAATATGCCCTTCAGGATATTTGAGTTTAAAAAGGTGGAAGTAGTCGTCTAAAAGTTGTATCTCGTTTTTAAGTGGCACATCTCTTTCAAACGAATTGCTCAGGACATTGCGGATGAGCCTGCTGAACTTCAGAAGATAGTCGCTCGCGGCCTCTTTGTTGTTTGCTTCAGCAAATTCGTTTATGACAGTAAGCGTGTCGCCTACAAAATGCGTATCCAGCCTGGCTTTTATTGCATCCTGCTTTAGCTGCAATTGTTGTAGCTGAAAGCGGTCTTTTGCCCGTTTCCGGTAAAAGAAAAACCCGCCTATCAATAAACAAACGAGCGATGCGCCGCTAATTAACCCGATGCGTATTTTTTCCTTGCCCTTCTCCGAAGCAATAGCCATTTGCTTTTCATTCTCCAGCTTAAGGGAATCGGTTTTTTGGTCAAAATCAAACTGGTCTTGCAGCTGAGTTATTTTTTTTGTGTTTTCGGTGTTCAATAAGCTGTCTTTAAACAGGCTGTATTGTTTGTAGTGATAAAGTGCTTTTTTATAATCGCCCGTTGCCGTGTAGACATTGTAAAGCCCTTCGTGGGCATGTTTTAAAACGTCAGGATCGCCCTTAATTTCTTCAATTATTATCAGCGCATTTTTGTGATATGCCTCAGCTTCTTGATATTTTTTTTTCATGTAGTACAGCTCGCCCATGTTTCGGTAAGTGTCAGCAAGACGCAAGGAATCATTTAGACGCTTAAACATTTCTATTGCAGATTTGAAATAATTAAGTGCCTTGTCTAATATTTTTAAATCTACATAAACGATGCCTAAAGCTTGATATGCCTGGGCAACAATTGGCATGCTATTGATTTCTTGTCCAATGAAGAGGGAAATTGAATCATACTTTATTGCGGCAGAAAAATCTTTTAGAATACGGTAATCATCGCCCATATTATTAGCAATAATTGCCATATTCTCCTTTGACATAATTGCTTCTGCCAGTTGAAAAGCCTGGTAATTATATTTTAGAGACTCGTGAGAATTATTCTGCTCTGAATAAAGGGCAGCAATATTTGTGTTGGCATGCATCAAATTACGATAGTCTTTAAGGCCTGAGCTTATTTTCATAGCGAGCAACTGATTTTTTAATGCTTGGGGAAAATTCCCCATTCGCCTATAAATAACTCCAAGGTTGGTATATGAGGCGGCAATTGCAGAGCTGTCATTTAACGAAATACGTATTTGCAAACCTTTGTCAAAATTTATCAATGCATCTGAAAGGCTGTTTGTTGACATGTTGATAACCCCAATATTATTATAACAATTGGCCTCACCAGCTTTGTCGCCAATTACATTGTAAATTTTAAGCGCAGAATCCAGGTATTCTAAGGCGTCTGGATAATTTCCTTGACGAATATATACAGTAGCAAAGCTGTTGTAATTTCTGGCAACCCCTTTCTTATCATCAATTGTTTTATATAACGATAAGGAGGAGTAATGATTCTTCAATGCTTCGGGATAATTGCCAGAGCTGCTGTAATAAATACCAGAATTGTAAAGAGCATTAGCCTTTCCTTTTACCCAATGCAGTTTTTCAGACAATGTTAGTGCTTGTTGAATAAACACATTTGCGCTATCGGGACTGGTATCAATATAGATCCTGCCTAATTGGTTAAGAAGCTTTATTTTATTGGTATCTTCCTTTGCTTTGGGCAATTCTCTCATCAATGAATCGATTAAAGGCTGACCTTGTTTTTGAGCATGGAGCTGAGTTATAATAAGCATTGCGAAGCCACTTGCAATGCTAAGCGTTTTGATCCTCATGTTATATACTTTCTGGTTTGCTGAATGTCATTGCCTGTATCGCATTCATGGGTTTGCTATAAAAGCTTATTACGACACCCATGTATTCACCCAGGCTACCTTGCGATTGCCTGCTGCTGCTCATCCCCCTGGGCTTCGTGTGTTTGTCTTGTCCCTGCCCTATCTACAGCATTTTCGCGCAGGTAATTCTTCCCTTCACCTTGCTCAATATGCTCGACGGTGGATTGGGGGCGTGGATGGAGCTTGACTACATTAGAATGGTAGTTTCCTGTTTTGGATGGGATTGGAAGAGGTGAGGAAACGCTAATAACATCCTTCATGGTGTCAAAAAGGATCCTACCTTTTGCCTCTTCAATGATCTGTACATTTTTAGTGATGGAATTAGTATCCGTTGGCGTGATCTCGTCATGCATGGAGACGAGTTTAATGTTACGCTGCGCTTCTTCGATGGCTTGCTGCGCCTTCTCACGCTGCTGTGCGTTTGCACGGCCCAGCGCGTCCTCAATCGCATTGGACATAGTATAAGGTTTATGTGATCACTAAAGTACGGCTTTTCAGTATACCCGGCCAGGCGTATCGAGTAGGCCCTGCCGCTCCCTGTGGTTTCGGGTTTTATTGTTGATGCAAGTTCTTATTATAGCTTTTTCCCGGCAAATAGTCGCGGGTGCAGGTGGGGCGCAAAAAAAAGCAGCTATAACTTTTTGTTATAACTGCTTGACTGTAAGGTGGATCCTGCCGGGCTCGAACCAGCGACCCTCTGATTATGAGTCAGATGCTCTAACCGACTGAGCTAAGGATCCTGCTTTTTGCAAAGCGGGGGCAAAAATATAGATTTAACCGCAATTCTGCTAATGGAATGTATGTAAGCAGGTAGTCAGCAATTATCCGGCCCGGATTTTTAGCTGGCGTCATCCGTTATCTCCTCAAATTCAAGATAATCGCCTTTGGGTGGAGAGGTAGCGCCAGGCTTGGGCATATAAGAGCCTTCCTCCCCGTGCTGCTGACCCTGCCGGCCCTCCGCTGCCTGGCGAAATTGCTCATGCATCTGCCGGAACTGCTTTTTCATCTGGCGCGAAGCCTTGTAAAGAGGAATGATGAACCGGAATACCAGGTTGTATAAAAACCAGGCAAGGAGCGCATATAGGATAAACTTCAGCATGTATTACAAAGCTATTATAGTTTATCTTTTTATAACCCCCGTTCATCGAAATAGTTCGCTGGAGATCTTTTTGTAAAAAATGGCGGTAGATATCCACATTCTTTTTACATTTTATCGTATTTTTTCTTACTTTTGCTGCGGATTAAGAACTACAGAAGGGAACGAAGGCGTTCCCTTCTTCTTTTGCCGGATATGAACAATGAAAGTATAATAGCAACAGTCGGGGAAAAGCTCAGCTCCCTTCTTGCCGCTCAACCATCACATTTTTTAGTAGAGATCAGGATAAAACCGACCAATAATATAAAAGTGTTCCTGGATGGCGACCAGGGCGTAGGCATTGATGAGCTGGTTCGCTACAACCGCCAGCTTTACAGGTCTATCGAGGAAAGCGCCCTGTTTCCCGAAGGTGATTTTTCGCTCGAAGTATCTTCGGCCGGGCTTGATGAGCCGCTGAAGCTGCCTCGCCAGTATGTAAAGAACGTGGGCCGCTACGTGGAAGTGCTTAGGCTCGACGGCGTCAGAATAGAAGGCAAGCTCACCGCTGCTATGGATGAGGCGCTCACCATCGAGGAAGAAAAGGGAAAAGGCAGGAAAAAAGAGACCGTGGTGCACCAGGTGCCCATGGCCGATATAAAAGCAACCAGGATACAGGTAAAATTTTAAACAGACCAGGCCCGTATGCGGGCCGGAAACTAAAACAATTCAAATCAAATTTGAAGGAAAAGCGAGCCTGAGTGCCGCCGATCGTACTTCGTAATTGTAAATCGTACTTCGTATGGCAAGTATCAATCTTATCGAAGCATTCCAGGAGTTTAAGGATGCGGAAAACATCGATCGTCCCACGATGATGAAAGTGGTGGAGGATGTGTTCAAAACGCTGCTGCGCAAGAAATTTGGCAGCGATGAGAACTTCGACGTGATCGTGAACGCAGAAAAAGGTGACCTGGAGATCATCCGGCACCGGCTGATCGTGGAAGACGGGCAGGTGGAAGATCCCCTGGCACAGGTAGGCTACCGGGATGCTATCAAGATTGAGCCTGACTTTGAAGTAGGCGAAGACCTTTATGAAGAGATCGACCTGTACGACTTTGGCCGTCGCGCCATCCTGGCTGCCAAGCAAACCCTGGCCAGCCGTATCGGCGACCTGAAAAAGAATGTGCTGGCTAAAAAATATGAAAGCCGCCTGGGTGAGATCATCAGCGCCGAAGTGTACCAGGTATGGAAAAAAGAGATCCTGCTGCTCGACGAGGAAGGCAATGAGCTGATCCTCCCGAAAAGCGAGCAGATCCCGCAGGATTATTTCAAAAAAGGAGAGAATATCCGCGCCGTGGTGAAAAAGGTGGATATGAAAAACAATAACCCGGTGATCATCCTTTCCCGCACCTCGCCGGAATTTCTGGCCAAGTTGTTGGAGATAGAAGTTCCCGAGATCTTTGACGGGCTTATCGCTATCAAGAAGATCGTTCGCGACCCGGGAGAAAGAGCCAAAGTAGCTGTAGAATCTTACGACGATCGTATTGACCCCGTAGGCGCCTGTGTAGGTATGAAAGGAAGCCGTATCCATGGCATCGTGCGGGAGCTGAAAAATGAAAATATCGACGTGATCAACTGGACAAGCAATATCCAGCTGCTGATCCAACGCTCGCTTACGCCGGCCAAAATCACCAGCATGGAGCTCGACAATGAAAATAAGCACGCCAACGTGTATTTGAAGCCCGACCAGGTATCACTGGCCATCGGCCGCCGGGGCGTCAACATCAAGCTGGCCAGCGAGCTGACCGGCTACGAGCTGGATGTGTTCAGGGACAATGAAGGCGAAGAAGAGGATTTTGACGTGGATCTTGAAGAGTTCAGCGATGAGATCGAAACCTGGATCATCGATGAGCTGAAAAGAGTGGGATGCGATACGGCCCGCAGCGTGCTGAAGCTCACCTCGGAAGAGCTGGAACGCAGGACCGACCTGGAAAAAGAGACCATCGAAGAAGTAAGAAGGATATTACAGGCAGAACTGGAAAGCGAGTAATGAAGCTGGGGATCATAGCAGTCAAATAGGTTATATGGGTCATACCACGGTTATGGGTCATAGAAATCATACTTTTGAGCAGGCTACGATGATTTGACCGGTGGATATGATGGCCCGGTGGCCAGGGTTGCTCGTACAGGCAAGCCAGCTTTGACCAGTAATGCCGTTTGACCTGTCGGACTATTTGACTTTACTATAAATAAACTGAATGTCAGAAACAACAACATTACGATTAATGGCCGCGGCCAAGGAGTTCAACATCGGGAAAGACACGCTGGTGGACTTTCTCGTGGGCAAAGGCTTCAGCAAAGATGACCTGAAGCCAACTTCGAAGCTGACGGAAGATATGTACCGTGCGCTGCAGACGGAGTTCCAGAGCGACAAGGCCGCTAAGGAAAAAAGCGACCGGGTAGACCTTCCCAAAGGGAATGTTGCCGAGCCCAAGAAGAAAAAAGAGGAAACAGAGATCGTGTTCAGGAAGGAAGATAAATCTGCCAGGCCTGAGCCCAGGCCCGTAGCAGCAGAAAAAGAAGAGCCGGCAATTACCAAGCCTGCCGCGGAAGCTCCGGTAACGGCAGAAGCGGCGCCTGCCCGTGAAGAGAAAGAAGCGGCAAAGTCCGAAACGACCGGTCTGCAATCGCCGAAAATACTTGATAAGATCGACCTGTCTGCCATTGACTCATCTACGCGACCTAAAAAAGGCCTGAAGAAAAAAGAAGAGCCAAAAGAAAAGGAAACAGCCGGTCAGAAGCCGGTTGCCGAAGAAAAAAAGCCCGAAACAGAAGAAGAGCTGAAGCCGGTAGAGGAAACAGGTGAGAAAGCGACGACAGAAGAAGAAGCGGCGCCTGTTATTGAAAACATCAAGGCCGAAAAGCTGGAAGGCCCCAAGATACTGGGCAAGATCAGCCTGCCGACAGATAATGATACCCGTCCTAAAAAGGACGAAAAACGCAAGCGCAAGCGTATCCCCATCGAGAAGAAGGAAGTAAAGGGGCCTGATGCCAGGACAGGCGGTCAGCAAGGCGGCGGTCAGGGCCAGCGCCCGCAGCAGGGTGGCGGCTTTAACCGTGGCGGCCAACGCGCTGCCGGAGCCGGTGGCAACCGTCGTGGTGGTTTTGTTCGCCGTGAAGACAAGCAGATCGACGAAAAAGAGATACAGGAAAAGATCCGGGAAACCCAGGCCAAGCTTTCCGGTGGCCAGAGAGGCGGCAAAGGCCTCAAAGCCAAGCTGCGCCGCGAAAAGCGGCAGGAGCTGGCCGATGCCATGGGAGACGCTTCCGACGACAATAAGCTGCAGGTGACCGAGTTCATCAGCGTAAGCGAGCTGGCCAACCTGATGGACGTCAGCTTTGCCGAAGTGATCAGCAAATGTATGAGCCTGGGCATCATGGTATCTATCAACCAGCGTCTCGACGCGGAAGTGATAGAGCTGGTGGCCAGCGAGTTCGGCTTCGATGTGGAATTTATCGATATCGAAAAGCAGGCCGAGCTGGAAGATGAGACTGAAGATGATACGCTCGAAGATACTGATCCGCGGGCGCCGATCGTGACCATCATGGGTCACGTAGACCACGGTAAGACCTCGCTGCTCGACTATATCCGGAATGCCAACGTGGTATCCGGTGAGGCTGGCGGCATTACCCAGCATATCGGGGCATACGAAGTAACAGCGCCGAGCGGCAAAAAGATCACTTTCCTTGATACGCCGGGTCACGAAGCGTTCACGGCTATGCGTGCCCGCGGCGCCAAAGTGACCGATATCGCGGTGATCGTAGTGGCCGCCGACGATGCAGTGATGCCGCAAACCCGCGAAGCTATCAGCCACGCGCAGGCAGCCGGCGTGCCCATGATCTTTGCCGTTAACAAGATAGATAAGGAAGGAGCCAATCCGCAAAAGATATACGAGCAGCTGGCGTCGATGAATATCCTGGTAGAAGAGTGGGGCGGTAAGTTCCAGAGCCAGGAGATCAGCGCCAAGAAGGGCCTGAACATAGACCTGCTGCTGGAAAAGATACTGCTCGAAGCCGAGCTGCTGGAGCTGAAAGCCAATCCCGACAAGCTGGCCAACGGCACCATTATCGAAGCTTCGCTCGACAAGGGCCGTGGCTACGTAGCTACCGTGCTGGTCCAGAACGGCACACTGGAACAGGGCGACATTGTGGTGAGCGGCCAGTATTTCGGGCGCGTAAAAGCGATGTTCAACGAGCGCAACGAGCGCGCAGAAGCCGCCGGGCCTTCATCGCCAGCCGTGATCCTGGGCCTGAACGGCGCTCCCCAGGCCGGTGAGAAGTTCAAGGTGTATGAAGACGAGGCCGAAGCCAAGGAGATTGCCTACAAACGCGGCCAGATACTGCGCGAGCAGGGCATGCGTACCAAGAAGCATATTACGCTTGACGAGATCGGTCGCCGTCTGGCCCTGGGCAACTTCAAGGAGCTGAACGTGATCATCAAAGGTGATGTGGACGGATCGGTAGAAGCCCTCAGCGACAGCTTGCAGAAGCTCAGCACTGAAGAGATCGTGGTAAACGTGATCCTCAAAGGAGTGGGCGCTATCAGCGAGAACGACGTATCGCTGGCCAATGCTTCCGACGCTATCATCATCGCCTTTAACGTAAGGGCCAACCTCCAGGCTGCCCGCCTGGCCGAGCAGGAAGGTATCGAGATCAAGCAATACTCCATTATCTATAATGCCATCAATGATGTGAAAGCGGCTATGGAAGGCCTGCTGGAACCCAAGATTGAAGAGAAGGAAGTGGCTACCGTGGAGATCCGCGAAGTGTACAAGTTCGACAAAGCCACCGTGGCCGGTTGCTACGTACAGGAAGGAAAGATCAAGCGCGACGCCAAGATCAGGCTCTTCCGCGACGGGGTGCTTATCTATCCCCGTACCGAGGGTGGATTTGCGGAATTGGCGAGCCTAAAACGCTTCAAGGACGACGTAAAGGAAGTAGCCAGCAATACCGAATGCGGTCTGACCATTAAAAACTTCTCCGATATACAGGTAGGCGATACCGTGGTAGCCATCGAAGAAGAAGAAGTAAAAAGGACCTTGTAAAAGACAGTGAAAGTTCCTGGCCGGCTTAAATACCGGCCGGGTGCCTCACAAGCTTTTGTTAAATACCATACCGGCCGCTCTGCTTCCCTGCAGGCCGGTTTATTTTTGAAGCTATGCTTATTACGAAAAAACTCTTTGTCATTGCCTGCTGCCTGCTGGCAGGGCTGGGCGTAAAAGCCCAGGGACAGTCGATGAAAGTGGTGGCCGATAAGGTCGTTGCCGTAGTGGGTGACCGTATCATCCTCTACTCGGATATTGTCAACTCGATCGCAGATGCCAGGAGATCGGGCACCGAAGTGCCTCCCAACGCAGCATGCATGCTGATGGAGCAGGCCATCGTTTCCAAAGTGCTGATGCTGCAGGCGCAGAAAGACTCGCTGCCGGTGACCGATGAGGAAGTAGAAGCAGAGCTGGATCAGCGTATCCGTTACTTCATCAACCAGGTGGGTAGCGAAGAAGCCCTGACCGAAGTGGCCGGCCGCTCTATTTACCAGATCAAGGATGATGCCCGCGAATCGGTAAGGGAAAGAAAGCTGGCAGAAGCCATGCAACGTAAGATCGTAGAGAATGTACGCATTACCCCCAACGAAGTAAAAGCCTTTTTCGATAAGATACCGGCCGATAGCCTTCCCTTCTTTGAATCAGAGCTGGAAATAGCCCAGATAGTGCTTTATCCGAAGGCCTCCCGCGACCTGGAACAGTACATTATCACGGAGATGAACAACTATAAGCGCCAGATAGAATCGGGCGCTACCACTTTCGAGGCCCTGGCCAAAAAAGTTTCCGAAGATCCCGGTAGCCGTGACCGCGGCGGGCTGTATGAAGTGAACCGGAATGATAAAGGAATGTGGGACCCTGTATTCCTGTCTACTGTTTTCCGCCTGAAAAAAGGGGAAATATCCTCACCCGTAAAATCGAATAAATTCGGCTTCTTCCTGATCAAGATGGAGGAGCGCAAGGGCGATAAGGCCATTGTGCGCATGATACTGCGCGTGCCGCCGGTTACGCAGACCGAAATACAAGAAGGCATCGTAAGGCTGGACAGCATCCGCACCAGCATTGTGGAATCAAGGAGCAGCTTCAATGAAGCCGCGTATAAGTTCAGCGATGACGAATCCGTAAAGTTTTCCGGTGCTTATCTCCTGAACCGTGAAGGATCTCCGTATGTTACCATCGATTACCTGGACAAGGAAATGGTAGGCCTGATCGGCAAAATGAACGTAGGCGATATATCGCAGCCGGCAGCCTTTACCAATGAGCAGGGTAAGAAAGGAGTACGGATCATATATCTTAAATCAAGATCAGAGCCGCACCGTATGAACCTGCGCGACGACTACAGCCGTATCTCCAACGAAGCGCTGGAGCAGAAAAAGGCAGAGGCCCTGAACAAATGGATCACGGCCAGGATACCCACCTATTATATTATGGTTGATAAAAGCTCCGCTACTGAATGCCCTAACCTGGCAAAGTTCAATGCCGAGACCAAGAAGAACTAAATAATTATCCTTCAATCGGATGATACAAGCTACCCCCAACCGGGTAGCTTTTGTTTTATGGACGTCCCGGAAAGTTTCCCTGAATGGACTAACTTTGCGCTTTCCTTCAACAATGAGCGATCCTATCAAACACGAATGCGGCCTGGCCTTCATGCGGCTGCGGAAACCGTTCTCTTATTACCAGCAACGTTACGGCACCGTGATGTGGGGACTTAACAAAATGTACCTGCTGATGGAAAAGCAGCACAACCGCGGCCAGGACGGGGCCGGTGTGGCGGCGGTAAAGCTGAACGTGGAGCCTGGTTATCCTTTCCTGCATCGTATCAGGAGCGCTGCTCCCCAGGCTATTGCCGATGTGTTTCGCCAGATCGGCTCGGAAGTGGATGAGCTGGCCAGGTTCAACCCCGAGATCCGGAAGCATCCCGGCCTGATGAAAGGCCATATTTCATTTATGGGCGAATTGCTGCTTGGCCATCTTCGCTACGGCACCCAGGGAAAGAACAACGCAGAATTCTGTCATCCCTTCATAAAAAGAGATACCATACCTGCCCGCAACCTCGCACTTGCGGGCAATTTCAATCTGGTGAACACTGAAGAGCTTTTTTCCCTTATCAATATCGACCCGGGCGAATTTCAGCGGCAAAGTGACCTGGCTGCCATGATGGAAGTGATCTGGCACTTCCTGGTTAAAGCCGATGAAGCTACGCCCGATAAGCTGGATATCAAAGCTGTGCTGAAAAAAGCATTGTCGCTTTTCGACGGCGGTTTTCATGTAGGCGGTCTTACCGGTGATGGTACCGGCTTCGTGTTCCGTGATGCTCATGGCATCCGTCCCTCTTATTATTATATTAACGAGGAAGTGGTAGTGGCGGCTTCTGAACGGGCTGCCATCCGTACTGCATTCAACGTGGGTGAAAATGAAGTGAAGGAGCTGATGCCCGGCCAGGCCCTGCTGGTATATGAGGACGGCTCATGGGAGATTGAACAGGTGCTGGAAGCCAGGGAGCGAAAGGCCTGCAGCTTTGAGCGCATCTATTTTTCCCGTGGCAGCGATGAAAAGATATACAAGGAAAGAAGCGCGCTGGGATACAACCTGAGCGAGCAGGTGTTGAACGCTATCGGCTACGACCTGAAGAATACGATCTTTTCCTTTATTCCCAATACTGCCGAGGTGGCATTTTATGGCTTGCAGAAAGGCCTGGAAGATTATCTTAACAAGATCAAGCTGGACAAGATACTGAGCTGGGGCAAGGATATCGATGAAGGAAAGCTGGCCGAAATGATTGGTCGCCGTATCCGCGTAGAAAAAATAGCTATCAAGGATGTGAAGATGCGCACCTTTATCACCGAAGATGTATCGCGCAACGAGATGGTGCAGCACGTGTACGATATCACTTATGGCACCGTTCGTCCTGGCCAGGATACGCTGGTGGTGATCGATGACTCTATTGTGCGTGGCACTACGCTGAAGGAAAGCATTATCCGCATGCTGGCCCGGCTGCAGCCTAAAAAGATCATCGTGGTTTCGTCATCACCGCAAATACGGTACCCCGACTGCTACGGCATCGACATGAGCAAGATGGGCGACTTTATAGCTTTTGGAGCGGCGGTGGAGCTGCTGAAGGAAAAGGGCCGCAGCGAATTTCTCAACGACCTGCTGGAACAATGCAAAGAGCTGCAGCGCAATAACCGCCTGCACACCGAGAATGTAGTGAAGCAGCTGTATAAGACTTCTACCACGGAGGAGATCAGCGCCCGCATTGCCAGCATGATCACGCCTGCCGGTCTTGACATACCCGTGGAAGTGATCTTTCAGAGCATCGAAGACCTGCACAAAGCCTGCCCCAACAACCTGGGCGACTGGTATTTTACCGGTAACTATCCTACACCGGGAGGCAATAGGGTAGTGAACAAGTCGTTTATGAACTATATGGAAGGAAAGAATGTGAGGGGATATTAAGAACATTCACCGGTCTGAGCCGTTAAAGATAGCAGTATGAAAACCCTCTTCCTGGTACGGCATGCCAAAAGCGACTGGCATGATCCTTCATTGCAAGACTTCGATCGCCCGCTAAATGAACGCGGAAAGCGCGATGCGCCGGCCATGGCCCTTCGTTTGCTGGATCGTAAGGAGACCATCGATCTTTTTGTATCAAGCCCGGCCAAAAGGGCAAGAAAAACAGCCGCCGCTTTTGCAGAGGTCTATGGACAGGTTAAAGAAGATATTCTTCTTGAGCCACGGCTTTACCTGGCTCCTCCGTCAATATTTTTTAGCGTGCTGGCCGGTATTGATGACAGCCACGAAAGAATAGCCTTGTTTGCGCACAATCCCGGTATCACGGATCTTGCGAACCTGCTGACCGAAGCCCGCATCGACGAGCTACCTACCTGCGGCATCTTTGCCGTAACTGCCGCCACTAACCGCTGGGCTGAATTTGAAAAGGCCCGGAAGCAGTTCCTTTTCTGCGATTACCCGAAGAAAAAAGAATGATCTTTTTATGCTAAAGCAGCGCATCGATACGCTTCGCCAGCGTGTGATCCTTTTCGGTGACCACGTTGCCGGCATCATGCGTGCTGAGCCAGATCTCAACCGTATTGTACACGTTCTTCCATTCAGGATGGTGATCCATTTTCTCAGCCTCCTGCGCCACCCTGGTCATAAAGGAAAAGGCTTCTGTAAAATCCTTGAAACGGAACAGCCGGTAAAGTTTGTTGTTTTTTTCCTGCCACATGATCATTGATTTTAGATAAGGGCCGGCAAAACCATGCCTAAAAGATAAGGTGCTCCTTGTTCCTGATCTTTTCGTTGGTCAGCTCTGTTACCAGCTGTACGCCACCGATGGTGCGCAGCGAGGAGATAGTATGCTGCACATAGGCTTCGGTAACTATATCGCCCTTCATCAGCCACAGGAAATCAAGGTGTTTGAATTCCGGGAGCAGGTATTCACCATCAAAAAGATTGTTGTAGAGATAATGGCAGAGCGAGCCGGTAGGCTCATGGTATTCGTATACTGAAAAAAAATAGTCCCTTTTTTTCCTGATCAGCCGGATCTCGATATCGTGGTTGATGCGGAAATCGATACCCATAAGGCTGTTGAGCTGCCAGCAAAACTGGTAATCTTTTACCGGCGCCATGATGCCAAGGAGCTTTGTCTCTTCGAAAAACTCATCGGCCAGGTCCTGTGTGTTCAGCGATAGCTTGAAAGACCGGTCTGCCATGGGAGTTCTTTTCTTAAATATACGATCTAAAATTCTATGTCTGCCTGCACGGAAGTGTTACCCCGGTTATACTTGATGATGGTCTTGTCGCCTTTTTTAAAGCTGTTGAGGGCCTTCATATAGGTTTCCATCGAATTCACTTCATGCTCGCCGAGGGCCGTGATCACGTCACCCGCCTTTAAGCCTGCCCTGGAAGCCGGCCGGCCGTCGGTAACCCCGTCCACGCGTACCCCGCTGCCCGGATAGGTATAGTCGGGCATGATGCCTAACGTTACCTTAAAGGATGTAACTGATACCTGCTGCTCGCGGGTCTTCAGAAAGGATAGCTTACCGCTTTTGTTCAGGCCTTCTATCACGTTGCGTACATGATTGATCACCGCTACCTCGCCGGCATAGTTGATCTTGTCCGCATCGTCGCTGGGCTTATGATAATCGGCATGGGTGCCGGTGAAATAGAACAGCACCGGGATGTCCTTCCGGTAAAAAGAAGTATGATCACTGGGCCCTGAGCCGCTGGAGTCGATATGGATGCGGAAATATTGCTTTCTGTGATCGAGCTTGATCACCGAAGCCCATTGCGGCGACGTGCCATAACCCCCGATGGTAACAGTACGGCTGCTGTCATTCAGCCGGCCAACCATGTCCATATTGATCATATAATTCACGAAGGAAAGATCAATGGTGGGGTTTTCTGTGTAATGCTTGGAGCCGAACAACCCCAGCTCTTCGCCGGAGAAAGCTATGAAAAGATAATTATTGTTGCGTGCCTTGCTGGCCTGCAGCAAACGACCCAGCTCTATCAGGGCGGCGGTGCCACTGGCATTGTCATCGGCACCATTATGTATTTGCGGCTCGCCGGTACGGAACAGCGAATTGCCATCCTCGCCATAGCCCAAATGATCAAAGTGAGCGCCCAGCACCACGGTATGGCTGGCCCCGTTGTCGATATAGCCAACAACATTATGCCCTGTCCTTTTTTTAGGGATGATGGAAGTGCGCAGGTTGATCTCGAAAGAAGCTGTAGGGTCGTTGAAATAACGTTGCGCTGCCTGCCTGGATACATATATTACCGGTATAGGGGTAACGGCTGAATTGTCCCTGCCGTTAAAGCTGAGCTTATCATCGGTACTGCCTGAATTATAAAGGATGATAGCGGAAGCTTCTTTATCCGCAGCTTTGCGCGCATTGCTGCGGATATATTCCTGCAGGTCAAAATGGGGATTGTGCTCGTTTTCTTTAATGATATCTTTCAGGTCAACGAACCAGGGCATTTCAGGTTCCTGCAGCGCCAGGGCCGGCATAGCTTCGATGGTTTTATCGGGGCTGAAGGCGAGCGGGAAGAAATCAGCGCCTGCCACCAGCTTGGTGTCATTAATGTAGAGAAAGGTTTCGGGGCCAACCTGCTTGCCTTCGTTGATCTCGAAAGCCTGGAAATAGCCATTGGTCCCTTTTGGCTGCAGACTGTTTTGCCTGAACTGTTCGGCGATATATTGCATGGCCAGCTCTTCTCCTTTGGAGCCTGCGCGTCGTCCTTCCAGCTTATCGTCTGCCAGGTAGCCGATATGTTTTTTTATATTGTCGAAAGTGAGCTTGTCGGCTTTTTTCAGCTTTTGTGCACCGGCAGCAGATCCCAGCAAGAAAAAGAATATAACCAGCTTTACCCGAATAGCGCGCATAATTAAAAGAATTGATTGAGCCGTAAAGGTATTAAGCCCTGCCGTTTTTTGTTTACGAAACGGGGTATTTATTGGGTCATGGATGGTGCAAAAGACCAGGATCGCTCTGCTTTTAACGGCCACTGGCAAACTATTGGTATCTTTTCTTAAAAAAAATTACATGGCGGCAGACAACTGGCAGCGGGTTGCGGTGCATATCAACGAGATCGGTTTTGGCAACAACCAGATCGCCGAAGTGAAGCTCGGGGGCAGGAAGCTTTGCCTGGCCCACCATGCGGGTAAGCTATATGCTTTTGCGCATAAATGCCCTCATGCCGGCGGCCCCATGGCCGATGGATATATTGATGCCCTGGGCAATGTGGTATGTCCCCTGCATCGTTATAAATTTTCGATGAGCAATGGCCATAATGTTAGCGGCGAAGGTTATTTTTTGCGATGCTGGCCCGTGGAGATCAGGGAAGACGGCATTTACGTGGATATGCCAAGGTCGCGGGGCTGGCTTTTTTAAAACAGGGATACCTGCGCCTGAGTAAATGCTTGCTTTTCGCCTTCCTTGAATAAGCGGATAGACCCGAACACCCCGTCGTAGCCTGGCTGGCGGATGACCTGCCCTTCCCGCATACGATGGATAGCCTCGCCCAGCAAGGGATGGAAACGACGGATATCTGCTACCGGCGTCTGTTTCAGCAGCGTGAACTCGCTGCCGAACCGGCTGACGACCCTCGTATATTGCTGCGTTACTTTTTTGGTATCTACGCCTGCATTTTCCAGCTCGGATAATATTTCCGGCAAAGGGATGATGTAATGAAAGCCGGAGGGTATTGGGCTGGCATTGTCTGGCCGGTCGGCCAGCAGCTCCAGCCGGTGCATTACCCCGATGGTGAGCGGACGCCCGCATACCGGGCAGGCATTGCCCTGCTGCAAAGTGTCGGCCGGGGCCAGGCAGATACCGCATTGCCGGTGCCCGTCGTATGAATATTTACCTTCTTCGGGAAAAAATTCATAAGTGCCTTCAAAACCCTGTCCTGTTTGTATGGCGGCAAAGAGCGCCGGGTAGCTGAATTCGGTATGAAAGAGATTGGCTTCGCGTCCCAGCTTTTGAGCCGAATGAGCATCGGAGCTGGAGAGCATGGTATAGCGGTCGAGCTGGCTGCAGCGTCGGTTCATAGCAGGATCAGAGGAGAGCCCTGTCTCCAGCGCGAAGATATGCGGCGCGAGGTCGCGGAAGCAGGCTTCTACGCTATCGTAGCCCCCGCGTGAGCCCAGGGTAGAGAACCAGGGCGTCCAGGCGTGGGCCGGCACCAGGTAGGCCTGGGGTGAAATAGTGAGCAGCAGCTCCAGCAGGTCGCGGCTGGAAAGGCTGACCGTCGGTCGCCCGTCGGCTGCCAGGTCGCCATAGCGCGCCAGCTGCTGGTTGATCTGCCGCACTGTCTCAAAGTCAGGGGCATACACCAGGTGGTGGTTCTTGCGTGTTTTGCCATCAAAATGGTACACGCAGCTGATCTCTGTAGAAAGGCAGAAGCGAACAGGTATATCGGCTACCTGCAGCCCCGGCAATGCCGGCGTGGCAGGTGGATCGGCCAGCCGGAAAAAGCCATTCCCTTCCGGTATCAGGCGCTCCTGCAGCTCGCTGAACCAGGCCGGGTGGGTAAAGTCGCCCGTGCTTACCAGGTGGATGCCTTTTGCCTGTGCCCATTGGTATAGCGTGTCAAGCCCCAAATTGGGACTGGTAGCCCGGGCATAGCGGGAATGGGTGTGGAGGTCAGCGATATAGAACATGTCAGTAAGGAAGATTAAAGCATAAAAATACTAAATTTTATAGCAATAATGCTGATAATTATATTTCAAAAAACCTGGTAAAACGACAATTACTTTTTGGGAAAAGATGAAAATCCTTATTTTTGCAACCCCGAAAAGGGGTGGATAGGCTGCTAAGCCATTCAGTCTGAATAAAAAGCAAATATTCCTCCTTAGCTCAGTTGGTTAGAGCATCTGACTGTTAATCAGAGGGTCGCTGGTTCAAGTCCAGCAGGGGGAGCGGCCACAGTGAAGGGTTTCAAGCAATTGGAACCCTTTATCATTTCATCCCCTTGCATTGCGATGTGCAATGTAACATTTATCAAACACACAAAACGATTTTTAGTCAATTTCAATAAAACAGAGTATGGATAAGGCTTTCAGCGAATTTAGTTGATTTTCAGGTTTTCAACACGTTTGTCAGAACTTCCAAGAGGTCAGAATTGTTGTTGCTTATGTTCTTATTTTTACGTTATGAGTAAACGAGTTGAGCTATATCTGGGTGATAGCAAGGAAATATTACAAAAGTTAGGCGATAATTCTGTCGATCTGATCGTAACCTCCCCCCCATACGCTGATCAGCGAAAAGGGACTTATGGGGGAGTCCATCCTGACAAATATGTGGATTGGTTCCTACCTATCTCGAAAGAGCTATTGAGAGTACTGAAACCGACAGGTACGTTCATATTGAACATCAAGGAAAAGGTTGTAGAAGGAGAGCGAAGCGTGTATGTTATGGAGTTGATTCTGGAAATGAGGAAGCAGGGCTGGTTATGGACTGAAGAGTTTATATGGCATAAAAAGAACTGCTATCCTGGTAAATGGCCTAATCGGTTTCGTGATGCTTGGGAACGCTTGTTACAATTCAACAAGAATAAACACTTCAACATGTATCAGGATCAGGTGATGGTTCCAATGGGAGACTGGGCTAAGTCGAGATTGAGGAACTTATCTGAAACAGACAAGGTAAGAGATTCTTCAAAAGTTGGAAGCGGTTTTGGGAAAAACATTTCTAATTGGCTTACCAGGGATAAGGCTTATCCTACTAATGTTCTCCACCTTGCTACCGAATGTAGCAATAAAAACCATAGTGCTGCATTTCCAGAAGAACTTCCTGAATGGTTTATTAAACTTTTTACAAAGGAAGGAGACACAGTTTTGGACCCATTTATGGGATCAGGAACCAGTATAATGGTCGCCAATAAAATGAACAGGAAATCTATTGGGATCGATCTTATGATCGATTACTACACTATGGTTAACGATAGACTAAGATCATCAGGCCAGTCGAGTTTCGATTTTATTGTTTCAGAACCTGAACCGATTTATTTAACAAACGGAAAAAGCAACGGTCATCACAATGGCGCCCTGACTAACTTAAATGGGAAAAATAATAACCATAACGGTGCCACAGTTAAATCAAACGGGAAAAGTGCTGATCATGCTAACGGTGTTACAAGTAAAATAAACGGAACAAACAAACTTCATCGTAATGGTGCTCTGACTAAATCAAATGGCAAAAACAACCATAACGCTGTCACGGTTAAATCAAATGAGAAAAACATTGATCGTCGCGCTGGTGTTATTACGGCTAAAATAAACGGGACAAGCAACGGTCATCATAATCGTGTTGCAGCTAAAAAGAAAGTAAAAATCAAATCTGCTAAAAAAACCACCAGAAAAAAGTCACATGCAACCACTAAAAATAGGAGACGTCGTACTATACGTTGAGCAAAATATCGGAGACTTTCACAAACGGCGGATCGACGCACTTAACACGCTTGAACTGCACGATATTCTTAAAAGCAAAAACCCATATCTATTCAAAGCAAAACACATTTTGACATCGGAAGAATTGATCAGGAGCTTCACCGACGCTTACCTTTCCTCACGTGAGGAAACTATTTTTGGGAATTGGCTTGAGCAGTTGGCCATTTTCATCAATGAAAAGGTTTACGCGGGTAGAAAATCTTCAACCTCAGGGATAGATTTAGAATTTGATAATGGAGGTGTACGGTATATTGTCGTTATCAAATCTGGCCCTAATTGGGGAAATAAAAGTCAAATATCCCAAATGAAGACTGACTTTATAACTGCTCAACGAACCCTCCGCACAAGTAACTCGAAAATCAACGTGATCGCTGTAAATGGCTGTTGCTATGGTAGAGATAACAAACCCGATAAAGCTGGTTATGTCAAATATTGTGGTCAACGTTTTTGGGAATTTGTTTCAGGTGATACCGATTTATACACCAAGCTAGTTGAACCCTTAGGACACCAGGCAAAAGAAAGAAATGACGAGTTTCTGGAAATGTACGCACAAAAGATAATGCTCTTCAATGCCGCTTTTATGGCTGAGTTTGTTGACAACGGTAAAATAGATTGGGACAAGCTCGTAAAATATAATTCCAGTTCAACTCCTCTCCCCAAAAAGCCCCGTGCAAAGAAATCCAAGGTTAAAAAGTAAACATTTCTGGAATTTTTACAACTAAGCGTTTCAAAATTTGGCTTTCTCAATCTCGAAACCTAATATTGTTTTGCCATGGTTGATATAAACAGAACGCAGCGACACTAAAATGTCTTCGTTATTAAGTTTAGGTGCAATACAATAAAAAAGGTGGGTATCTCAACCCACCCATTTCTTAAAATACCAGCAGGTACACTGGCTTAACAATGAAAAAGTATTATAATGTAGCTACAGCAAATTGTAGCAAAGCCTACCTGGAAATAAATAGACGTTTCCAGGTAAAACAAGAATTAAGGAGTTGCTTCTCCCAATTTCAGAAGTTGACAGCTCTACTTACCGTGATTACTATGCACGTCGTGTATAATAAGACTAGTCAAAGTGGTTCGGTATATGTGCAGGATAAGGTTACATTGTAAGAGTAGAGTTGCTGTTCCTAAACATATTCTTCAAAATCAATTTTCGTTTGTAGAATCTCGTAAAATTCCTGCTCCTGAAAATCTCTTTTTACTTCTTCCAGTATTTCTTGTTGCCGGTGATAGTTGCTAGCTATTTGGTTGTGCATTTCCATCGCTCTTTTGTTCTGTTGTTGAATATCCATTGACAGGAGCCTTGTTATAGCTGGATTGGGAGAAACGGGCTGTCTATTATATAAATTTGTAGAACCGTTTAATATTATAGGTTGAAGGATAGCCTGTTGGAGCGCCTGAAATCCGATATTTGAAAGAGAGGGGCGACTAAATAAATTATAATTGACAGGTGATTGGAGGCATCCAAAAAGAAGGGTATACTTACTTTTGCACTTTCCATAATACATTCCTAATGCGAAACGCATTTTAGGAATGGTAGTGTTATCCTTTCTGTATTTTTTATTTCCTTTGGAATCGATCTCCATTATCGTTTCACCAAGCACTGCATAGATCAGCTCAAAGAATGCTACTTTGGAAGTGGTCTACTGGTAGCTCTTTACCGAACAGCGCTTTGCCTTGTCCTATAGTTACTTAATGCTACCATGATGTATTCAGAAAGCTTTTCATCGGCATAAGCTCCGTAATTAAATAACTATGCGAAGCATGAAATCCCATATTGAACACCAGATACTGGGGTTGATACTAAATCTATGTTCTGCTTATTCTTTAAAATACTGATTGTCTGGGCAGCTGCTTCTACAATATGCTTAACTTGCCCGATGTTAAATAAATGGCAGCCAATCCACTCCGGTCAAAGGCTGGGATGCCCTAAAACATTTCCTTGCCGAGCTTTTTCAGCAAAACCGGAAAGAACCGGTCAAAATTGCGATACTTGCCCCCAAGATAGCTTTCCTCGATTATGGAAATAATGGCCAGGCTTAGCAAATAATAACCCCCATTGCTGATCCTGGTCAGTTCGGTTTGCCTCGCAGCTCTTCCGGTATGAATACGCAGGTAACTTGTTACGGCCTGTGTAATGTTCTCATCGAGGTACAGTGCCCATGTGAGAGAGCCGGCCTGCTTTTTCATGTTCTCATTACGCCCGAACAAAGGCTGAAGGGCTGCTACCTGTTTTGCATATTTCCTGAAAAGGTCGGCAAGATATACATGTCCTGCCTCGTGCCAGATCAGCTGGGAAGTCGAGGGCTTATAAAAATCCGGAAAGAGCGTATCATTTGACCTGCCCAGGTTACCATAGGCCACAAAGATGGTGGAAATTCCCTTATATGCCGGGTTGATCAACCCGGTTTCCGGCAAGGCAAACGAGTTGCAGTTCATCGGGCCTAAAGTGAAAACAGTCTTGCCGGTAGGCGTTAGCCGGTAAAAGCTGTCAATGCTTGCCAGCATGCCTGCTTCATACAGGTTCCTGTTAAAGGAATATATCCATTGATCATAGACCGGTCGATATTTTACGAAAAAATCCCAGAAACGGCTATCGTTGTAAAAGTCCAGGCATGACCTGAAATAATCTTTCAGTGCAGCAGTGCTTACGTATTTATTATAAGCTCCGAGCGTATCGGGCTCACGCAGCTTTATCTGGGGGAAATCATAAAAACACCAGGCATGCCTCAACGGGAAATCGCAATTGATCAGCGCCAGCTCACGGGCTTTCCTGACCGCAGGGTGGTCGCTATAGGCTTTAAAATATTCGCGTGCTTCTTTTGTATAAGTAGACGGAACGATTTCAACCGAATCAGAAAGCAGGTGAATAATGTTCAGCAGCTCCACGCCCGGGTACAGTTCCGTTTTTACCTGCAGCTGTGATCGAACTTTGAATGCAGCAAGAAAAAGGAAGGTTGCTAACAGTATCCCGGCTTTTCGAAATATGAAAATTCTCATAATAACGCTCCGTTGTAGCTATTTAATTATAAAAAGAAATAGCAATCCTAATAGCTAAACATAAGTTGTTGTAATTATTATCTCAACGACCTGCCCGTATTTTTGCTTTCAAACAGGTATTCGGCCCATGTAAATGATAAGTCCCATTCTTCATTTAGCTGGCTGCTCTGCTTATGACTTTTCGTGTATCGTCCTTACCCTTATCATTAACTTCTGTATTTATGCTAATATACATTTATTCTCTCTGACGATCCATTAATGCTGCAGCAAAGGGCGGGAACCCCAGAATGACATTATTTGCCAAACGCGGAGCTGATTGAAAAAATGGAAGCATCAGAATTGGCTTGAGGATAAATTTACATGATAGCTGGCGCTGCGTCCGCCCGCTTTACCGGCAGGAATGAAAGCGTCGATTTCCAAAGGGCGCTGCATATCTCTTGTGGCAACAGCATTTTACCTTTCGCAACCTGGGTATTCATACATGTCTTGCAGCAGGAGGGATACGTAAGTAATATGTGTCCTTAAACAGCAAGGTATTGATATTGAAAACGGTGCCATCCATATTCGCCGGATGTAAAGATGGTTGAGTTGTTCTCCAGCGAAGGCAGAATAGTATGGCGGATGGCCAGCCCGGCTTTACTTCAATGGAATATCGGGCAGCTGCCTAATGCGATGTACCAGCTAAGACTTACCAGGGTAAATGGTGAAACCCAAGTCATTCCTTTTATAAAACAGTGATGGCGATATGATCAGCCCGGTAATCCTTTTTTCAAGGCTGCTCTTCGGAACGGTTTTTATCGTTAGCCCCGAATGTAATGCTGCAAAAGTTACGGTCTACCTGGAGCAACCGGGCTATCTTTTGATCTGGCGGTTTATTTCAGGACGAAGGGCTGATAAACGGAGCGAAACGAGATGCCGGCTTGACATATTTTATGACGCAATCGACCCTGTTCTTGGGCGTATTCCCCGACCCTGGCTGTGCAGGAACGGCTTATTTCCGGGGAACAAACCTTTGGGTTATGCGCAAGCTGATATTGATAAAGCTTTGGGGGCCGGGCATACCGGCCTTCTTGGAAGAAAAGCCTATTTTTGAAAAAGATTGGCTTACCGCGCTCTTACTGATAGAGCCCAGCTAATAATACTACCTGCAAGCTGTTAGACGATTTGGATGGATTTAGAGAAAAAACCCTTAAAAAACGCAGTAGATCCGCAAAAACAGAATAGGCGCGTTAGCATATACAATATGGAAATCGTTAAATTAGAGGGAAAAGATCAACGTCTGTATAATTTGGTTGCCCATTTGGTAATGGACGAAGCTGTACTGGGTTACAACCTAAATTATCCATATAAAACATCTCCGGATTACAGATGGTATATCGGGACAGAGAGGGGGAATACGATTGGTTTTATTCCTGTAAAACTGGATGGAAGAAAAGCGGTCATTAACAATTATTATATCGCAGGTGATGACACCACAGTTCTCTCTGCCCTGCTAAAGGAGATCATTCAGACGCTCCATTCTGATTTTGATATCGAAGCGGTCGTACAGACAAGACATATTCCCACTTTCGAAAAGTGCGGGTTTCCTACTATGCTTTATTGGAAAAGATATGTAAAAATGAAGATAGATAAACTGGAGCCGGGCGGGGATAAGGCTGCTGCAATCTAAAAACAGGGGCAAATGGGAAAGAATGTATATGAGTTGGCGATGCATCGAATTAGATTAGTTTTTAATGAATTTGACAATATCTATATCTCTTTTTCTGGGGGGAAGGATAGTGGTGTAATGTTAAACCTTTGCATCAGGTACATGAGGGAAAACGGCATTAAAAGACGGATCGGGATTTTTCATCTTGACTATGAAGTGCAGTATGACAAAACGACCCAATATGTAGATCGCGTCTTAAAAGAGAACCTTGATATTATCGACGTTTACAGGATTTGCGTGCCATTTAAGGTAACAACCTGCACCTCCATGCACCAAACCTTCTGGCGTCCATGGGATGACAAGTACAAAGAGGTATGGGTAAGGGAAAAACCGCAGGGATGTTATACAAAAAGCGATTTCCCGTTTTATAATAGTGAACTGTGGGACTATGATTTTCAGATGCTCTTTGCTGAATGGTACCATCAGTTAAAAAAAGCAGGGAGAACCTGCTGCCTGGTAGGTATAAGAACCCAGGAAAGCTTCGATCGCTGGCGAACCATACACAGCAGCAGAAGGACCAGTTTATATAAAGGATTGAAATGGACCCATCGTATTACGGAGAATGTTTATAATGCTTACGTTATCCATGACTGGCTGACAACGGATATATGGGTCGCCAATGGCCGCTTCGGATGGGACTATAATCGTTTATACGATCTTTATTATCAGGCCGGGGTCCCTCTTGAGAAACAACGCGTGGCCAGCCCGTTTATCTCTGCCGCCCAGGAAAATTTATCACTTTACCGCGCCCTTGATCCTGATATGTGGGGAAAAATGGTATGCCGTATAAATGGAGTTAATTTTACTGCCCTATACGGGCACACAAGCGCGGTGGGAAGAAATGCAGTTGCTTTGCCTAAAGGATATACATGGCAGGGTTACATGTATTTCCTTTTAGATACCCTGCCTGAAAAAACAAGGAGGAATTACCTGAAGAAACTTGCCGTAAGCATCGACTTTTGGCGATACAAAGGAGGATGCCTGCCTGAAAAGACAATCGATAAGCTGCGCTCTATCGGCATTAAGATCGAGGTTTCGGCAAGCTCGAATTATAAAACATCCAAACGTCCCGTCCGGATGGAATACCAGGATGATATCAGTATCCCTGAATTCAAGAACCTGCCTACCTTTAAGCGAATGTGCATGTGTATTCTCAAAAATGACCATTTGTGTAAATACATGGGATTTGCCCTAACCAAGAAAGAACTGGAGAATAAGCAGCGGGTAATAGAATTTTACAAAAAAATATATACGTAGATCTGATGGAGGAATATACAAGCCCTGTTTACAACCTGATACCGGTACCCGTAGAGAAGATACAGGCCAACGCTTACAATCCCAATGTTGTAGCGCCGCCAGAGATGGAACTGCTGGAGCTTTCCATCTGGGAAGATGGGTATACGATGCCTTGCGTTTGTTACTACCTACCCGAGGTTGATATGTATGAGCTTGTAGATGGGTTTCACAGATACACAGTGATGAAAACCTCAAGGCGTATTTACGAGCGGGAGAAAGGGCGGCTGCCCGTTGTTGTTATACATAAAGACCTTTCCAACAGGATGGCTTCAACGCTACGGCATAACCGGGCCCGCGGCACTCATAATATAGAGCTCATGACCAATATAGTCGCAGAGCTTAAAAGGTCCGGGATGACGGATGACTGGATCATGAAGAACATTGGAATGGAGAAGGATGAATTGCTTAGGCTGAAACAGATCTCGGGATTGGCTGAATTATTTGCCAATAAAGAGTTCAGCGTTCCGAAATAGCTGAACATGTAACGCTCTTATTTGATTGATTTTAAACCAAGCGGTAATTAAATCTCCTGGAGCCAATAATCTTAAGGCTGAGCTTTTGCATGGCGCGTTTTTGTTCAGTAAGACTGCTTGCCCTATCTGCCCATCGAGTTATTGCCCTGTCGGTGATACGGCTCTTTTGAAAACCACAGGGAATAATTCAAGAATAAGCTCCGAGGATAGACCGGCAATAGGCACCTGGTATTGTACAGGCCTTATGCACGGCGCGCCTGGAAGCAAATATGGCCGGCAATATGGCTTACTTTTTTGTATAAGATACCATAGCGCTTAAATCTGTACCTACCTCACAAACCAGGTACCGCTCATTCATCCCGTTCAGGAATGTTTTGGCATTTGCAAAAGAAAGCGTTTTGCTGCCATGCATGGGATGCGGGTTGCCGTTACTATCCTTAAATTCCAGCAATAACGTTACATTTTCAATTCTCCAGGCATCCGTAAAAAGATGGGGATAGTATTTGATCATTAATCTTGCCCCATGCCTTTGTATATCTGATAATGAAATGTCGTTTGCGCCGGTGCTTAACTGCTCGGGGTTGCTCATGGTCAGCTTAGTGGAAGTGATAGATAGGCTGGCATTTGCATATTTCCGCAGCCCTACCTCTACCTCGGAATTCACCGGCATTTCATTTTGCAGGTTCCATTGGGCAAATGCACAGTATGGCGATGCTACCTGCTCGGGCAATGAGAATTTTGCATAAACCTCTGACGGGCTCTCCTTGTTGTCCTTGCCGGTGGTTATTTTAACTCTTACGCTCGTCAGCTTATAATCAGCAGCGGTTGAAGGCTGTGAGGTTTGTGTCGCAGGTTGTGCAGCAGGTGGTACAGCAGGTTGTGTCGCAGGTGGTATAGTACTGGTTTTTGGAGGCTCGGGAACCTTTGTTATAGTTATTACAGTGTCTGTGTTTGTTTTTATGACAGTCGGCTTTACCGAAACGGGTCGCCCGGTTATTTGAGCCGCTACAGATAGTGCTGACAAAATAATGATGCCGCACAGCAGAACTATTCTTTTCATCTATTTGTTTTTTTGGTGACCAGATAGGATTTGCTTGACCTTCATCACAATATGGAAGCTTTCTATGCCTCACTTCATAACCCGGATCGGTTCGTAAATTTATTAGGAAAAACAGGCATTGGCTATCCCTTAAAAACAGGATTTTTGCCTTAGAAATATCACCTGATCAGGTGGTTTCTTGTTCATATAAGCAAGATAAGATGGTAAGACCTCGACCTCAATACCGGGAAGCTGATCCCATATTTAACGGTGACATTGGCAAATTCTGCGGTTGCTGGAAACCCTTCTACGGGGCAGACCTGATCACTTATGCTGGTTCCAGGGGCAACCCGGCTCCAAATACGCAGGATATAGGGTTGTTGATGGAGCAGATCTTTTATGATTGGGCAGCGCATAATTTCTTCCCACGTAAACATAAATTCAGGCATAACTCAGGTAAAATACAAGCAAATGATAATAGCGTTCCTGATTTCATTTCAGATAATGCATTTTCTGAGAACAGAATGATTTATCGGGAACGGGCCTCGGGAGAAAAAGTGAATGCTCCGGAGACCTATCTGGAAGCCGCAAATATTTTTGAAGTTAAGGCAAGCAGGAGCGGGATCTACCTGTCGTCAAATGATTGGCAGATGGCAGCTCATATTACTAACCAGGCCAGGCGGCTCCAAAAACATATAGATAAAGGTTTTGTCCCAATTACAGGCTTAGCAACAACCTGGGATGTGAAATTTTCTCAAAAGATCGCTTTTCATGCACTTTTAAATGGAATAGATTATTTTCATTTTCGCGCTCAATTCAGGGTTTTGAACGGCGTTTATGAATTTAACTTCGGGTATCATAATTTAGCAGACGGGGATACCGGTTTTAGATGAAACAGACGCTTTGTCTTAACTCCCTATTATATTTATTTCCCGAATTTTTTAATCTCGCCCTGCGCTTCTTCCGCCTGCATAAATCCCAAAGGGCGGAATTCCTTGCCTTCCTGGCGGTTATAGTTCACGAAAAATGCTTCCAGGTCCGGCAGAATGGCCTGCAGAAAATCTTCAGGGTTTTCGACATCCAGGGCCGTGCCTTTGACCACGGGTGCAAAAATAAAGCGGTCATTACGCATGGTGTTGCCGCCAGGCTCGGTCTGCTCAGCTTTTATGGCCCCCAGCAGCCGGCATTCGATCATGCAGCCGGGAAAGGTCTTGAAATTGGAGAGCACGAGCGCATCCAGCGGATCGCCGTCCTCCCCCTTGGTACCAGGTATAAAACCGAAATCGAAAGGAAATACCATACCTGCGGGAAGGATCTTTTTCAGCACAAAGCAATGGTATTTCTCATTGTAATTAAATTTCTCCGTGCTGCCTCTCGGGGTTTCCACTATTATGTAAAAAGTATCGTCTGCCATAAAAATAGTTTAACAAGTGCCCGGTCATCAAAACTGGATATTCTATCCACCCTGTGAAAAGGATTTTTACCGGCATAAAGCCTTTCTTCTTGCTATCTGCTCTTAAAGTAAAAAATCCATGCCAGATTAAGCTATAAGCGCCTGGTAACCGTTATGTCAACCGTGGTTCGTATCTTTCATGATATAGCTGACTGCTGATATGGATCAAGAGATAACTCTGCCAAAATACCTGGGCCTGGCCAAATATTCCAGCTGGGGGGTATTCGTTTTGGGTATTCTGTATGCAACCACTACGATGGCAGGCCTGGGTGCCCTGGTTTCGGCTGATGAGCCGATCGGCCAACCCTACTTTGCCATTATGGAGCTTTTGATCCTGCTTATCGCTCCTTTGATGTTGGTCAGCATGATCGGGGTTCACTATTGCGCAGGTACCGGCTATAACTTATACAGCCTTATGTCCGTTGGCTGCATGCTCATTACTGCAGCAATCACTTCCTGCGTGCATTTCCTGGTGCTGGCTACCGGGAGTGCCGCCGCAGAGCATCCCTTTCTTTTTTCATTCCGCTGGCCTTCTCTCATATATGTGCTGGATATATTGGCCTGGGATTGGTTCTTCGCGCTTTCCATGCTCTTTGCCGCGTTCTCTTTCCGGCGAAGAGGGCTGGAAAAGATCATCCGTATGCTGATGATCCTTAGCGGCCTGTTAAGCCTGGCAGGCTTAGGCGGGATACCTGCCGGCAATATGATGATCAGGAATATCGGCATAGCCGGGTATGCCCTGATAGCTCCTGTCGTTTTTTTACTGCTGGGAACATGGTTCAGGAACAGGCAGCAGGCTATAATGGCGTTCGGTGCAATTCATTGACTGCCCGGAATAGCGACCTGGCTATAAATAAAAGAACCGGGTTATGAAAATAACCCGGGTAAGCCTACAAACTGTGACGTAATGAAAAACAGTTGCCTCCTTTCAGGATAGGCAGGATGATATTATTTTATAAATTTCGCAGATAGCTGCCTGCTATCTTTATTGCTGGTCGCTTTTATCAGGTAAACACCGGCCGGAAGCATATCTACCTGGAAAGTATTTTGCAGGTTGGTAACGGTTTTTTCCAATACCACCTGACCGTTGGAATTTATAAAGAGAATGCGGCTATGGCCGTCACGCCAGCTTTCAGGAAGAACTATGCTTATTTGTTCCCTGGCCGGGTTGGGATAGGCGGCCAATACAGACGCCTGCTTTACATTATTGATATAACGTATTACTGAATAAGAATGCCTCGCATCATTGTCAACCATCTTTATCCGGTAAAAGACCTTGTCGGTGCCCTGCGGGTTATCCCTGAAGCTATATGCTTGGGCGCCGTTGCCGGTTCCTGCCGCCGGAAGGATGCCGATGCCGGTAAAGTTTATGCCGTCATTGCTTCTTTCAACTTCATAGTAAGCGGTATTTATCTCGGTTGACGATACCCATTTCAACAATGCTCCGTCGGCGGTTGCCTCAACCGTAAAGCTTTCCAGTGCTACCGGTAGCGTTATGAGTACGGGGCTGCATACGATGGCCGAACCATTATAGCCGGTGGTAGTGCCGGTACCGTCGCTCTTGCCCGATGCTGTAATGCCGTTGGTGCCAATAGCAGCTACAAAAGAACCGCCTCCTCCCGGGTTTCTCGACTCGGGGCCGCCACCACCACCGGAATAGCCGCCACCGCCGCCACTTTCCCTGTCGTCAGCGCCGCCACCGCCAGACCAGCCCCATCCGCCGTTTATTCCAACGGCATCATCCAATGAGCCTGCGCCGCCAGCCGTGCCATTTATGTTTCCCTGCCCGCCGGGCTGGCCGGAGTTGAGGTTGCCATTTCCCTGTCCCGGAGAATTTAATCCTCCGCCGCCACCGCCACCATGCGGGCAGTTGGCCGAAAACTCGCCGTGGTTGCCTCCATTCCCACCAATACCTCCCTTCCCGTTATCAGGCGAAGTTCCGCAGCCCCCCGAGCTACCGACAGAAGCATCGCTTCCCCCGTCGCCGCCATTTTCGGAGGCCAGCCCGTTGCCACCGTCTCCTGTATTGTCTTCGCCGCCGCCGGCACCGGCCACCATTATCAATACCCCGTTCTTATAAACGGCGCTTGAGCCTCCTCCTCCGGCTTCATTCACACCATTTACTCCTTTTTGCCCGATGATAACCCGGAAAACATCACCAGCCACCACGTTCACATAAGCATAAACGGTAGCTCCTCCGCCTGCAAAGTAGGAGGAGGCGGAAGCCTGGCCCCCACTGGCTCCTGTAAGGCTGATCCTGACCTGCGAAACCCCTGCAGGAATGGTGAAGGTTTGCACCCCACCCGTGTAGGAAATATTGGTAACATTGAAGCCTGTACAGCTAAACTGCGCCTGGCTGAAATGAGATAAAGTAAAAGCGGTTAGCAGAAGCAGGATCTTCTTTATAAAATGCCAGTTACCTGGCAACACGATCCGGCTTTCCTCCGTATAAAAGAACCCCAGCTGTTTTTTCATAATCGGGTATAGTTTTTTGTAAAAAAACTAACCTGGGGAGGATCAGCGAAAATAGTATTTGCCCGTTTTCAAGAAAATGGGTAGAACTAACTTCTATTTTTCAGATAATTAAGATATTGGAGATGTTATTTTATTTATATATCACTGATGAAAGTTCAAGGGGCGACTGCTTTTTTACGATTCAAATCTGCATTAATTACCTCGTAAAAAACCGGGTGAAGACAAAAATCACTACCCTCAAAAAAGCCGGCCGGCTTAAAAAGACAGCTTTCGGGCATCCTTTTTCAGGTTGCTGATAAAAGCTGACGGGGAGATTCCTGTAACGTTCTTAAAAGCAGCGGTGAACTTGCTATGCCTGGAAAATCCCGATTCCTGGGATAAATAAGCTATCTTATATGTCAGGTATTCAGGATCGGTTTGCAGCTTCCTGACAACATATTTTATTCTTAGCTCATTTATATAATTATTGAAATCTTTGCCTTTATGCCTGTTGATGATAGCAGACAGGTATTTGGAATTCACTTTCAGGGCTGCCGAGAGAAAAGACAGGTTTATATCATTTTTCAAGTAAAATCCTTCCTGTTCCAGCGTCGAAAGGTCCTTCAAAACCCTTTCTTCGGTATCTTTTGGAATATGAGGCCCTTCTTTTTTATCTGCAGGAGCTGAGGAGGGCGTCTCACCCAGAGCCTCCTGGGCTGCCTGGAACTTATCAAGCTCCGTAGCAGGCCTGCTTTGACCATTATTGTCCACAGGCAGCAAACCTTCTGCCGGCATTGAATTTTGCATTTCAAGCCTGGCGATATAGGCCAGGTATTTTTTACGTTCCTTTTTGCGTGCCCGGGTAAGGAAGAGAACAGAAGCAATGATACCTATAAGCAACAGGGTACATATCAAATACAGGATATAATTTTTAGCTGCTTTCCTGTCAAGCTCATCCCCAAGCTTCTCGATCAGCTCATTGGAAACATTTTTTGTCAAAGAGGAATGACTTTCCAGCAACCCGGTGTATTCGGATTGGAACTTTATGGCGTTTTTATTATCGCCTTTTGCCGAATAATAATCATTCAGGCTTTTATAAGTATATATCTTGAGGTTGAAATTTTCGGATGTAGCGGCATAGCCCAGCGCCGCTTCAAGATGCTTTATTGCCTCGTCCGGCTTATTTTGCTTCAATGCCAGCGCCCCCAGGTTCTGATAGATAAATCCTTTCAGCTCGCTTTCCTCGCCTTCCAGCGCGCTCAGCGATCTTGCTAAATATCTTTCCGCCTGCTGCAGGCTATCCATGTTCATATAGCAATAGCCGGCTACCTGGTAGCAGGTGGCTAAAATGATATTCCCGCCTTTTTGAGACGGCGTTTTTTCAGCCAGCTCCATAGCAGAAAATGTTTCTGCAAGCGCTTTTGGATAATCTTTTTCTTCTATTGCGTAATATGCTTTTTCCTGGTGGATGAATATCCTGAAGCGGGGCGGACTGTCGGTATTTTTGACTGCAGATTCTGCCACGTCTATATATTTTTTTCCTTCAGCGATCAGCCCCAGGTCCCTGAAAGTGGTGGACAAGAACCCGGAGATCCGGATCTGCCAATCCTTATTGTTGATCTTTTCTGCCAGCTTTTCTCCGTCAAGCGCAAATTTTAAGGCATCTGTGTACCTGCCGGTCCTTTCGTGCAGGGTGGCGAGCAGCATCAGGCTCCTGACCTTCTGAAGGCTGTCTTCTGAATTGCTTAGCAATGACCTGGCGCTTGAAATAGCCTCGTCGATATGCTGGGCAGAAAGCGTGGTGGCTATATGATAATAAATGCTGTCGAAGTTGCTTTTTCCGGGAACGGCTTGCGAAAAAGAATAATTAAATGTGTGCAGACAGATGATCAACAACCAGACGTACAGAGCCCTTAGCATAATTGGTGTTCATTTAAAAAAGAAAACATGATGTGTTATGCCCGGCTCATTATTTTGATATTTCTGAGTAAGCATAGGTATAAAAGTAAATATATCCCCGATCTCTCGGGTCATATCTTTGAAAGGTAGTGCTTATGGGGCCGCGGCCAGGCTCAGGGCAGCCATGCAGCATTTGCCAACGACCATAGCCATTAGCGCCTTGATCGGGATAGAAAATGGCTTATTTATCCAGGGTATTGCGAATATCTTTTATTTCCTGCTGAAGCTGCTGCACACGGTTCAGCAAATACTTTATGGCTTCTATGCCAGGCATATTGATCTCCAGGTCGTAATGCAGGCGCATATACTTCTCCAGGTCGGGCAGCTGTTCGTAATCGATAAACGCTTCATTGCCCGAACGGCTCAGCTCAATCAGGCCATGCTCGTTCAGCTGATCTATGAATGTCGTTTCTATGCTGTAATAAATACAGCATTGCTCTACAGATATTTTCTTTGCTGTTTCCATACCTGCTTATTTTATCTTTCCCTGGAAAGTTGTTCAAATAATTCTTTTTCTTTTGCAGTAAGATTTGTGGGCAACTGCACCTGGTAGGTGATATAAAGGTCTCCGAAAGCGCCTTCTTTCTTATATACCGGGAAACCTTTTCCTTTCAAGCGGACCTTGGTGCCGTTTTGTGTTTCAGGGGCTACTTTCAGCTTTACCTTTCCACCTAAGGTGTCGATAGTTTGCTCTCCTCCCAATACTGCTTTATAAAAGTCCAACGGTACATCAATATACAGGTCATTTCCCTTGCGGGTAAACTGCGTGTCGTTCTTTAATTCAAAGCTGATATACAGGTCGCCGTTGGGCCCGCCGTTAACGCCCGGGGCGCCATACCCGGAAATTTTTATTTCCTGGCCGTTCTCGATGCCGGCAGGTACGGTGATCCGTATATTCTTTCCATTGACAGTAAATGTTTGCTGATGTGTATGATAAGCTTCAGACAGGTTTACCTGGAGAGAGGCACGGTAATCCTGCCCCTTGAATTTTGCCTGCCTGCTGCTTCCCCGCTGGCCGAACATGGAGGTAAAGAAATCCGAAAAATCGCTTTCATTGCCATTGCTGTAAGTATAATGCTCTCCACCGCCAAAAGGATTGCCTCCATCCCCGAACGGATGGCCTCCCGCGTAGCTTCCTGAAGCCTGCTGCTGTTTCCTTGCCTGCTCAAACTGTTCGGCATGCTTCCAGTCTTTTCCATACTGGTCGTACTTCTTTCGTTTTTCAGGATCGCTTAATACTTCATTTGCCTCATTGAGCTGCTGGAACAGCTTCCCTGCCTCCGGGTTATTGGGGTTCAGGTCGGGGTGATGCTCACGGGCCAGCTTGCGATAAGCTTTTTTGATCTCATCGGCAGTTGCATTTTTACCAACGCCTAATATCTTGTAATAATCAATATAGTCCATCGCTGAAAAATTACAGTTGCGCTTTTTACTACCCTTTTTAATTTAGGTATAGCTGCTAAAATCCTATCTGAAATATAAGCAGTTTTTTTATAAGGCATCTTATCCCTGTGCCGGATTTCCTGGTAACAAGCAGCAATGATGAATTGTTTAACTTTATACCTGATATAGCAGCCCGGGATCGGTGCCTGCTTTTGAAGCTCCGGCACGGGCTAAAACTGTTTCCTTTTTTATAACCAGGCATGAATAACCCAGCCGCGCATATTATCTATACCATTGGGCACTCCACGCACAGCCTGGACGGTTTTATGGGCATGCTGCAGTCGTTCCATATCAGGATGCTGGCAGATATACGGCGCTTCCCGGGCTCGCGGCGCTATCCGCTGTTCAACAAGGAAAGTTTAAAAGCGGCATTGGAAAGCAATGGAATAGCTTATGTGCACCTCGAAGAGCTGGGAGGCAGAAGAAAGGTGCAAAAGGATTCAAAGAACAATCGCTGGCGCAATGATTCTTTCCGGGGCTATGCTGATTATATGGACACCAAGCCGTTCCAAGCTGCCGTTGAGAAGCTCGAAGCTATTGCAAGGGAGCAGCCAACGGCCTATATGTGCTCGGAAGCAGTTTGGTGGCGCTGCCATCGCTCTATGGTATCCGATTACCTGAAAGCAAAGGGCTGGACCGTACTGCATATTATGGCAGCCGGCAAAGTAGCAGAGCACCCATATACTTCACCTGCCAGGGTAGCGGGCAATAACGTATACTATTATGACGAGAATTTGTTTGACCAATAAAATCCTGGTTATGGCAAAAAAATTTAAAGTAGGCGATAAGGTAAGCTGGAACTCCGAGGCCGGCAGGGGTTCAGGCACTATCATCAAGGTGCATAAAAAAGACTTCGATTACAAAGGTTATACGCATCACGCCACGGAAGAAGATCCTCAATACGAGATCAAAAGCGATAAAAGCGACCATATCGCAGCTCATAAAGGGCCGGCACTTAAGAAGATATAGCATGCCGGCCAGCTTTCAGGAATGCTTATGCCAAAGCCTTGACCTGCATCTTTAGCTGGTAAAAGGTTCCAAAACAGGCAGCGGCCTTTTGTCTTCTTATTTTCTTCATCCTATTTTGCCTCAGAGGCTTCCTGCTCCTGGAATGCAGGAAGAGCCATAGCATTTTTCCCCGATCTGCCTTTAAATAATGGCGGCCTCTATTCCGGGCATGATTCCTGTGCGTATATCGGCACAACCGGCGCGGCGCGCTTAAATACTTCCTGAATTATTACCTAACAATTAAACTCTTGTTTATGAAAAGAAAAACCCTGATGTTGCTTTTGCCATTTTGCCTTTGCCTGCTGTCATATCACCCTCCTGTACCGGGATCAAACCCCGTTAAGCAGCAGCAATGGCCCTGTAATGCCACCACTTCTTTTGAATTCAGCTTCCTGGGCAGCTCGGGTAGCTGTACCCGGGTAGGACAATTATACTGGCCGGATGTTCCCGGTGCATCCAGCTACACGGTAAGAATAATGTATCATGGTAATACCTGCACCAGTATCCCATCGGGGGTATGGATCACTTATAGCAATGTGTACCCGGGCATGTACCTGAATATGCCGAATTGCTTCAGCCTCGACCTCGAGATCATCACCAATTGCGGCGAGGGAGAAAGCGCAGGCAGCAGCCTTCCATTTGAAAGCAGCTATACAGACTGCTTTTAGCCAATTGCCAGCGGGCCGGGACCGGTTCTCTCTAATTCACTTAACCCAGCTAATATTACCTGTAGCTGGGTTTTGTTTTTCTTCATTTCCAGCCCAGCCACCATACCGGCACTATTCTTACCATCAGCAGGTTAAAGGCGATAATGAAGTTTTTTTATGGTAGTGGCCACGGCTATGAATGGCGCCAGCCTTCCGCTCGATGAGCGCAGGAAAAAGGCGAAGCTGAATTTCTCTATATAGTCGGATGCCGCCGCCATATATGCCATGAGCTTCAGGAAGATATCCGCCTATCCTTCACGAGCGAAAAGAGGGATAATGCGAGCAATGTGTACACGGCAGGGAATAAGAGGTCTAACAGGAAGAAGGAGCCGAAATAATGCGGTATATCATACCCTGTTCTGGCGGCCAGCGCATAGGCCGTATCAAAGAAGTGCAGCGAAGCGGCCCTGGTATCGATAGGCGCTGGCGTAGCCCTTCAGGATAGGCATAATAGGGTGTGATCCTGTGGAACAAGACGGCAAAGACTTTCGCAAGCAAAAACTAAATCAGCATATAGCGAGGTGATACCAGCTTCCTGTCATTTTGATTTATTCTCGTCAACGATCAGCTTATTGAGCAGATCAGCGACCTGACCGGTCCGCATACGGCGGCTTAATTCGTCGATAGCGGTCCTGTCCCTGAGCCGGATATTCATGCTATCGCGGGCTTTATCGGAAATAACCCAGTTCATGGAAATGTTTTCCTTCCTTTCCGGCGTATACAGGTTGAAGATGATATAGCTATCCCGCTCGCGGTTCAGCTCGCGAAGATAATTGGTCAGCCTGGCATCATTGATATTGGTCTGGCTATTGTAGCTGCCGGCAAGCGTAAGCAGGGGCGTAGCCAGGTCGTTGAGTGCCGGATGGATGCTGTTCTCTTCCTTCTTGGTGCTGTCGGGGATCGGGGTATTGGAAAAATGCAGCACATAAAATTGCAGTCGCTTCAGGTATTTGTGATCTGCGTTCGATGTGTCGCGCTGCAGCTTATCGAGCGCCAGCAGCATTTCATGGATAACGCCGGCACCCGAATTGTCAAAATAGCCGCCATCCACAAAATAGCTTTTCTTGCCCAGCTTCCCGCCGGGGCTCATGTAAGGAAAGCGTGCTCCAAGCACAGCGGCCGTGCTCAGCCGCATATCCCTGCCGGCCGGCACCAGGCCAAGCACGTCAATACGGGCGCCGAAAATATTCTTGGAGCTGTCTATGCTAATGGTGCTGACCACGCCGGGGCTTCCGTCGTTGACTCTGGTGGTGTTGATGGAAAGTATCGGGAAGTGGTTATTGTCGTTAGGTAAGAACTGGCTAAAGCTGCCCTGCATGATATCCCCCATCCGGCTGTCGCCCCTTGAAGGATGCTCGATGCCATATTCGAGCGAAGCGGCCCTGTCGCCCCAGAATTTCAGGAAGCCGAATGCAGGCTTCAGCAGATCCGGTCCCAGTATGCTGGCAAGGGGATATACCAGGAAATCATTGCCCAGGTATTGCCGGCATAGCACATCGGTCTGCAGCTCGGGATGTTGCTGCTGCAGGGAATAAGCAGACAGGAAGGCTGCATTGCCTACGCTGCCGCCCGACGCGCCTGAAAGGCAAAGCGTATGATCCATAAAATAAGAACGGTGGTTGCTTTTGCTGTAGCGGGTTTGCTCATGCAGCTTGGCCAGCACCGATGCCGTCCAGTAACCGCTGCGCGAAGCGCCTCCGTCGGCCAGGGTGAGAAAGACGGGAAAATTGCGGCTGGTATCTTTTTCCAGCGTATCGCGATGCCAGCTGATCCAGCTTTGGATATAAGTATAGAAATCCATCCGTTGCTGGTAGGCAGTGCGATCAGGATGCTGGTATTTCATCAGCCTTACATCATGGCTTTCGGATACCCAGCCGCCTATGACTATAAGGCAGAAGATCAGGAACGTGATATTTACTTTGCTGCGGCGCGAGATCAAGGATAAGAAGTTGGTGATGCCGAGCAATATGCCGAAAGCGAGCAATACCAGCGGGAAGCTGGTAAGGTTGCGGGCAAAGGCCAGCCAGTTGATGCAGGCCAGGTAGCACAGGATGGCAATGACTGCCATTGAATGGTAAACAATAAAAACAGGCTTTTCAAAGTCGATACGAAAACCCTGGAAGGTAGTTTTGAAAGCCCAGTTCACATACCGCTCCCAACGGGTAAGCTTTTTCCCTTCAGCAGTAAGCAGCTGTCTTTGCTGTCCGGCATGGGCCGGGTTGCTTTCATATAGCGGGAAACGGGCGATAACCAGAAAAAGAAAGCCTATCTGCAATATCGGGAGCGTGTACAGCAGCACCCTGATATTTCTCTGGCCCCATCCAATAACGATCGCCACGCAGGCAGCAATTATCAATAGCCTTACAATGGCCCTGATAATGGTTAATCTTTTTCGCCTCGAGGCATCTATCGGGGGAGCTAACAGGTTTACGATAATGAGATGGAAGAACCAATAGACCAGCAGGTCTATCCCTACGGCCAGCCAGGCCTCCGCCTTTTTCTTGCTGGCAATATCATCTACCAGGTAAACGGCCAGCCATATTACCAGAAATATACTAAAAGCCATCAGCCTCGGGATATGAAAGAGAATACCCGGCGCCTTCCTGTAAAGATCATTGCGGTCATAAGCAACCAGCCTGGCAGTGTACCAGGTAGTGAATATCCAGAACATGGCTGCCAGCACCAGGTAAATGCCGGTAAGCCAGCTTCGTTTGGAATCAGTGCTTTGATAAATAATATCCTGCCCTTGCGGAAGCTTCAAGAACAAAAAAAGCCCCAGCAGCAGGAAGAGAATGCCGGGAAAAAATATCCAGATAGCTTTAAGCAGGTAAGAAAGCTTTGCCAGCAGGGCGGCACGTTTGGTTTGTGACATGCGATAAGGTTAATGATTGAAATAAGGGCTTCCAGGGGTAGGGAAGGACTTCCGGGTATCCAAAATACAATATGCGATGAAAAGTTGCAACGGTATTTATACGGTATTTTGATATGCCCGGCAACCTTAGCATATCATAAGCTGGCGCTACGCTCAAGCCTGCTGGTATTTGGCAGAACATTTGAGGAAGATACAAGGAACACTATCATTTACTAACTACTAAAACATCGATGATGCCTAAATATTCAAAAAAAGCCGGCGAGAAAGTGGAGAAAGCCATGCATGAAAAGAAAAGTGGACAGCTGAAAAGCGGGAAAAGCGGAAAAAAAGTAACAAGCCGTAAGCAGGCGATTGCTATCGGCCTGTCTGAAGCGCGCAAAGAAGGAGCTAAAGTGCCGGCTAAAAAAACAGCCACGAAAAAGAAAGCGGCTAAAAAAAGCCCTGCCAAGAAAAAAACAGCAACGAAGAAATCAGCAACAAAAAAATCAGCTCCCAAGAAGGCTGCCAGGAAAAGATAGATCAGCCCATAGCCGGGCATCAGTATAGCTTAAGGTTGCTGGCAACAGGCATAAAGGATGTCGTTTCCGCCCCTTTAACTTGTCGTATCTGTACATGACCCTGTTATTATGTTACAGGTAAGTTTGTTTCATTGATCAATCATAAAAACAAATAGCTATGATATCAATTAATGCTTACCTGAACTTCAATGGTAATACGGAAGAAGCGTTCAATTTTTATAAGTCTGTTTTCGGAGGTGAATTCACAGGCCTGCAACGGTTCAAAGATACTCCTCATGCCGGAGATATTCCTGCCGCCGACCAGGAAAAGATCATGCACATTTCGCTGCCGATAGGCAAAAGCGTATTAATGGGCACTGATGTGCTCGAATCGCTCGGGCAGCGGTTTTCGCCGGGGAATAATGTTCATCTTACCCTGAACGCTGAAAGCGAAGCCGAAGCAGACCGGCTGTTTAACGGGCTGTCGGCAGGCGGAAAAGCAGGGATGCCGATGCAGAAAATGTTCTGGGGCGCCTATTTCGGTATGTGCGCCGATAAATACCAGGTGAGCTGGATGATCAGCCATGACCCTGCCTACCAGTAAAAAATAATGAGAGGAGAATAACTGTGTGCCGGTCCTAACGTATGATAATGATAAGCCCAGCCTGATGAGCCGGGACTTGCTGGTAAGGTTATGATTGCGATACTTCGGTTGCCGGTATAGACCGGTTATATTTATTCCGGTATTGAACAGGTGAAAGCCCTGTGATCTTTTTAAAGGTTACCCGGAAGGCTTTGGGGTCGGTATAGCCTACGTTATACATCACCTCGTTCACATTTTCACGCGATGATTCCAGGCTTTGCTTGGCCGCTTCCATCTTCACGCGCTGTATATATTCCACCACGGTATTGGACGTTGCCTTTTTAAAACGGCGCTCGAGGTTCCTTCTTCCGAGGCATAAAAGACCTGCCAGCTGGTCGACCGTTATTCTTTTCCGGAAATTCTCTTCAATGAACTCCTGGGCTTTCTTTACCGGCTCATCTTCGTGCTCCTTTTGCCCGCTGAACATGATAAAAGGCGACTGGCTGTTTCTTTCTATGTCTATTTCAAATATCTTGGATGAGCGCAGGGCCATATCCCTGCCTGCATATTTTTCAATGAGGTAGAGAATGAGGTTAAGCGAAGAATAAGCGCCGCCGCTGGTATAGATACCTCCCTCATCGGTGAGGACCTTATAAGGCATCAGCCTGATATCCGGGAACATGGAGCGGAACTCTTCGGCGGCCAGCCAGTGCGTGGTGCAGCTACGTCCTTTCAGCAGCCCGGTGGAAGCGAGAATAAAGGCCCCGATACATAACGAAACCACTTCAGCTCCCCGTGAATATTGACGGACGATCCAGGGAATAAAACCCTGGTTGGCGGCGATCACCGCTTTCATGTCGCCATGCACCGCCGGGATCACGATAAGATCGGTGTGTGCTATTTCGTGGATGACCAGGTCGGGCCTGATCGAAAATAAGCCGTTGCTTACGGTGGTTTCTTTATTGATCCCTACCAGCTGCACCTTGAAGGGGCGGTTCTTTCCTTCCTGCTCGTATGCCTCATTTACTTTGGCGAACATTTTATAGGCGGCCTCAATATTGCTCAAGCTGGTCTCCCCTTCCGGGATCAGGATCGAAATATGTTTCATATGTCAAAGTTAAACCGGGTCACTGTCGCAATCAACCCTATGCATTGCCGTATTTACACCCTGACTAATGGTTTAATTGGCCAGGGATATTAGACTGCTACTTCATTAAGCAGTATTTCCTTATCCAGGTCAAGCAACATAATGATGCGCTTTTCCTCGGTTATATTCCAGGTCTGGTGCTCGAAGGTGTCATCGAAAATAAAAGCTTCTCCTTCCTTCCATCTTTTTTCGATAGAGTCCACCAGCAGGAAGCAATCTCCCTCCGGAACCTCTATACCCAGGTGACAGCGGAGCAGCTGGTCTGAATAACCTTCATGCGGGTAAATAATGGTGCCTGGGTTGAGTATCGAAAAGCCGGCCGTAGCTATCAGCTTGTCATGCTTACGGATAAAAGAAGAAAGAAAGGGGCAAAGCGTATGCGCTTCTTCCATATCCTTATACATGAACCGCAGCCCAAATACATTCCAGCCATCGTTGTAAAAAAACTTTTCCGGCCAGTTGCAATAATGATCTGCTGATACGATCTGGAGAAACTCTTCTTTTATCTGCTCATAGCTGGCCTCCAGTTCCTCTACGATATCAAATCGTTCTGTATAAAACGGTTTTTTGATCTGTACATTCATGGTGCTGCGGTTAAAAACGTCAGTAAATAGTTTAAACAGGTCGGCTTACTTATATCGGGATCTTAAAGACGGCTGAAGCTTCTGACGGGAACAGGCTTGCTGCACATAGATGGCGGGACTGAAAAGCGGCCTGGACATTGCATCAACCTGCCAGGAAGGGATCCCGGGTCTTTACCTGCTGCTGTACCTGTTCTTTAAGGCCAGCAGCCTGGGAAAGATAAAATGCAGGGCCGGTGTACCGGTAGGCCGCTATCTATCAAATTGCTCTCCGGGTATGCTGATGAAGGAATGAAGACCCTGGAAAAATCTTTTTCTCGCTGATATTCCCGGGGCGAATGCAGTAAGCATTGCCTTTCATTCTTCCATCAGAAAGTTGATTTGATAGATGCACCGACCCTGGCATTTATACATGGATAAGGTTTTCCGGTACAGGTTTCTCAATGGTTTTAGCAAAGGGCCATAGGTCCCCCTGGTGTTTTCCATAAGCCGGCACAATAGCCGCTACTAATCAATTATTTCCGGCTTCTGGTGAAAGCTGCGCTTTCTGGTCAACAATGCTGGTGAGGGTGATGGTAGAGGTGGTCGTGTCTGTGTCACTCGTGTCACCAAACCGCTTTCCAGCCTGTTTTTTGTTCTCAAAGATCATAAGCACCTTTCTTTCAAAGTGTAAGCCATAGGCTTTTGAAGTTTTCATAAGCTACTAATTTACAGGTAAGCTACCCTATAAATCGGCTTGGTAAAAGAGAATTACACCAAACTATGAATTCGGTAGACAAACCTGATTATTCTGTATATTTCATTTTATGACCGGTTTCCTGGAAAATACGCCCCGAAAAACCCTGCTTTATCACCTGACCGGCTGGCTGATCTTTATTGCCTACGAGATATCTTTTGTGACCATAATCGGCGGTCCGCCACGCAGCTCTGTTATCTGGAGCGGCTATGTCATCCCTTATCTCATCAATATCGGGCTGTTTTATTTCCATGCCCTTTTCGTGCTTAACCGCAGCTTTGGCCGCGGGCATAGGAGATATATCCTTTGCTTCCTAATGATACTGTCTGAAATATGGCTGTACGTGGTGCTGATGATCTACTCCAACTGGCTGATATCCGGCGTTAAAACAAGCCAGGGCCATTTTCCTGACAGCATTACGCTGATCCGCACGCTTTGGCGGGGCATCTATTTCCTGATCTTCAGCACGGCTTACTGGTTTATTATCCGCTACTTTGAGAACCAGGCAAGGTTACGCGAGGCAGAAACGGCCGCCATGCTTCAGCAGCAGGAAAATCATAAGGTAGAGCTGGAGCTGATGTCTATCCAGAACGCCTTCCTGCAATCGCAGATCAACCCGCACCTGCTGTTCAACACGCTCAACTTTATCCATAACGAAGTGCAGCAGGCCTCCGAAAAAGGAGCGGAAGCGGTCATTGCATTGTCCGAGATGATGCGCTATTCCCTTTCCGAGGTCAAGGCCGATGGCAAAGTGCTGCTGGAAAATGAAATAGCCCAGATCGACAACCTGATGCGCATCAATACATTCCGCTTCAATAACAAGCTCCATCTTGTTTTTGATACCGATGAGTCGGTCAAGGAAAGCCTGCCCATCGTTCCCCTTTTGCTGATGCCTTTCGTGGAAAATATCTTCAAGTATGCAGAACTGGTAGACGAGCATAACCCGGCTGTCATCCGTATCCGGATCGAAGGCAGGACCCTGCACTTCAGCACCTATAACAAGAAAAGGAAAACGATCAATTTTCATAGCGCCGGCATAGGCATTAACAATGTAAGAAAGAGACTGGGCGTACATTATCCCGGCAACTTTTCGCTGGATGTGGATGATACCGTATCTTCATTTTCCGTGAAGCTTACCATTAACCTGTAAAGAGAGGGAGATGAAGACTTGCTATATAATTGATGATGAGCTGCATGCCATCAAAGGGCTGCAGGGCTATATAGAAAAAACTCCCGGGCTGGAGATGATGGGATACAATGAGAACCCGCTGGAAGCGCTGGCATATTTCCAGGAAAATAATCTCTACGCCGATATTACCTTCCTTGATATAGACATGCCGCAGATCTCGGGCATCGAGCTCTCGGCCATGCTGCGCGATAAGACCGCCATCGTCTTCACAACGGCCTTTCCCAATTTTGCCCTCGACGCTTTCAACCTGGATGTAAGCGACTTCCTGCTGAAGCCTTTTTCATACGAAAGGTTCCTGAAATGCATACACAAGCTGAACAATATCCTGCTGCAGAAAAAGTATAATGCTACCGAAACCACCGAAGATTATTTTTATATACAGACCGAAGGGAAAGGCAAGGTCACCAAGCTGTATCACAAGGATCTTGTCTATATTGAAAGCCAGAAAAACTACCTTTCGATCGTCACAACGCAGAAAAAAATACTTACCTATCTCACCCTGGCAGAGATAGAAGAAAAGCTGTCGCTCCCGTTCCTGCGTATTCATAAGTCATATATCATAAATACGGATAAGATCAGCCATGTGGAGGGCAACGAGATCTTTCTCTTTGATATAAAGGAAGGGCTACCGATCGGCGCCAGCTACCGTGATGCCTTTTTTAACCACATGAAGGAAAAGCTGATCAAGACCAAACGTTCAGGCGGGTAACACTTCTAAGGGCTGGCAATGCTTTTCCATCGACAGGCAACGGATCACCAGGTAATAAGTGATCATTTCATGATACCGCTGTTTTGAAAAGAACAGCCGGTTGAGATGCATATGGATAATATCTGCTGCCAGCTTCTTACGGGTGATCGTTTTAACCTCCCTGGTATAGAATGCTGAAGCGAGTAGCCGTATTTCCCTTCGCAGCTCGTTGTATGGTACCTGGTGATCCCTGGCGGCAAAAAGCCGGGAGGCCTCCGGGCCAATGGATTTATGTAGCTTTTCAATGGCCGGTTTCAGGTTCCTGGGGCGACCGAACTCATCAAAGAACATCCTGAACTGTGCCTGGCAAAAATCAAGCTGTAAAGATGCCGGGAACGAAAAGCTTTCCAGGTGTTCTCTTACCGCTATAACTGCTTCGGTCAGCAATTGACGGCCGGGCTCTCCCGGAAGCCGCTGCTTGAGAAAAGCGCCGATCAGCCGGCTGCTTGCCCCGAATACTGCTTCTGCCTGCAGCATAAGCGCCGGCGAATAGCGGTCCGTTTCGCGCTTATACATATCGGTATGGAACCGGTGTACCAGCCGGCTGGCAAACAACCGGCTCAGCACGGCATGCAATGCCTGGAACATTTTTCCATACTGGCCAGCTGCCGGCTTAAGCCGGAGGCGCAGGTGGTGATCGGGATCATTATATCTTACCCAGAACCAGTCGCGGATATTTTTCCTGTGATAGCTTTCCTGTAGCACAGGCAGGAGGTGCTCGGTAAGGATGATATCGGCAGATACAAGATGGCAGTATATTTTAAAATACAGCCAGCCTGAAGTATCTCGCAAGGCTTTTGACTCCTTTGTCTCCCCGCTGTAAGATCCCTCCTGGCTGTAAGTAGGCCCGTTCAGCTGCAGGGCGGCCGTGTACTGGGCCAGCAATGGCTTTCCTGCATGATCATATACATGACTGCCTGCCCCGGTAAAAGGAAATTCCCTGATAAGGATATCCTTCTTATTGCGGGTCTCGCGCAGCAGGAAAAGAATATCTCCCTCATTATCGAGATCAAAGACAATGAAGTTATCGGAATAAGCATAAGCTATGTGCCTGGGCAGCTTATGATGATGCGCAAAGCTGCGGAAGCGTACCAGCTGACCGGCAGGATGGCCGGTATATATCGCAGAAAGATCGGACGCCCTGAAATGCCATTCAGCCAGCTGCAGGATGGCTGATCTATACCGCACCCTCGGGTAAAATTTGCGCCCTGGCATCAATGCAGCCATGGAAAAAGTAAGATCGGCCATTAAGTGCTGCGACTGCACATCGCAGAGGAACCGGAAAACGGGGTAGGCATTCCGGGTATAATTATATGCCGAGGCCAGCCTGGGAATGATCATCTTGTTCAGCCTGGCAGAACGCAATACCACGGTATCGTTCTGCACGGAGACCATCAGGTCCGACAAATGTATCTGGTGCTTGCTGTCAAGCGAAGACGAGGCTAAGACCGGGATCTCATAATCGCGCAAATGAGCCCGACGGTTGATATTGGCAGCATGAACATTGCAGACATGCGCTATTTCGGCAAATACGATACCCTTATTCCCTGCCTGCTCCTGCCGGGCAATGCTCCTGGCAAAAGCGGCTACCTGCGGTGAGCAGGAAAACCGGCCCAGCAGCGACAAGGCTGAACAGCCGCCGGCATTTTCAATAAAAACCTGGTGCTCCAGGGTCCGGAACATAACAGAGATGCTGGGCGGGTATTTAGCATCGGCAGGGCTTCGTTTTATGCTTGCCAGGTGCTTGTCGGTGATCACTATTTCCTTTTCCTGGTCAGGGCTGCCGTTCCGTAGCCACTCATCAAGCAGCAGGGAAGGAAGATCCTGCCGGTCCACAGCACCGCCGGATGAAGAAGGGTTGGCCATAGCAGGCGATGCCATATCCTGGAGACCGAGCTCGTCATAGAGAGCATCAAAGTCGCCATAGCCAATGCCAAGCTGCGGGTCTATGATCTCCAGCAACGGGAACTCACCACATTCGTACCTGTCAATAAAAGCTTTCTTGAACTTTCGAAGGTCTTCCGGCACAAATGGCCGGCTGAGCAAGGAAAGACAATATAGGCCTTCCTGTACCTGCTGCTGTAGCCTGGCAGGCAAGGCGCCTGCTGTAACCTTTCTTTCTGCTATGGTATAAAAAAAACTTTTTGCTGTTTTGTTGCCGGCAAGCGCATCCAGCCGGCGGCTTGTTGACAGCAGCTGCTCTATACCAACGGATGGCTGATCATAAAGCGCCTGCAGCGGATCGGCCAGCTGGCTGAAAGCAACGCTTTCTCTCTGGCGCAGCCATGCAATGACTGAGAGGCCGGCATCATTTCCTGTTACGCCCGGGCGCAATGAAGGAACCAGCACGTCCTGCTCGTACAGCTCTCTGATAAATTCACCGGCTACTGTGCCGGTGGCGCCGGTTTCGCGGGTGAGGAACTGCCGTATGTCCTTTAGTGTTCTTCCGCTGGCACAAAAGCCCAGCAATTTTTTTAGCACCCTGTTGCTGGATATCGACACCATGGAAAAATGGCTTTGCTGGTTTTCGTCGATATCGGCTTTGATATAACGTATATCTGTTTTGCTTTGGTAGATGGACTGGTTAGGATAAAAAAGAAGCCCTTCTGCTGCCGGCTCATCGATAAGAGCCTGTGCCAGCTGCACCAAAAGAAAGAAATCGGGCCTTGTGTAGTGGGTAAGGCTGGAAGAAAGGGTGACCGGTGAAGCTGATGCGCCCCAGTCGATCAGCGAGAAGGAAGAAAATAAGCCAAAAGGGGTGGAACGAAAGGATGCCCTGTTGAAATATTTAATAATGGTTGATCGCTGCTTTTCATTGAGACCGGCAAACTCAAAGTTCTTTTTGGCGATTTCTTCAAAGAACGGCCGGCTGGCCAGAAAGAGAGCAACCTGGAAGCCAGGATCTTTGAGTAGCTGTTCATAATCGGCATGCTGATAGCCGCGGTAGCTATAGCCGGGAGTACGTACAAGCAGGGAGGGCAGGAACGTGTAATTCATAATACGGGCGGATAAAGATTTTACGAATACATTTCCGGGTCGGCCCGTTATGGCTGGCAGAATGTCGGCGTGGTTTGGCAGCGAAGAGAGGGGCTGCCCACCGGGGGACATGATAAGCGGACATAGGGCCGGATCATGTAGCTGTACAAGACTGGTCAGGGGTGTCTTTATACAGGCAGAGATCGAACCGGGAAAGCAAGGTAAGCTGATCCCGTCGTAAAAAGCATCCGGGAAAACCCTTATATTAAGGGATTTTTCCAGGGCGGTAAATACCGGGTTAGCGCCGGAAAAAAACGTACTAATACGGATGATTTTCTCATGTTTTCCTTTCACCTTGCTTTGGAGAACCTTGAAATAACCGGTTCCCCAAAACCTATTGCTATGGATAACTGGGAAAAAGACTTTTACAATGCCATCCTGGTGACGGCAGTGCTGATCGGCAGCATCCTTTGTTTTTCGCTTGTTTCTCTCATCCGTCTACATCGCCGGTATGTGCGGCTGGCCAGGGTGAGGCGGGAAGAAGAAATACTGATGCTGGAAAGGGAACGTACCCGTATCGCCACGGATCTGCACGATGAGCTGGGACCGATGCTGTCGGCCGTCAAGTTCAAGCTGGGCAGCGTGGAAACCGGTGATCCGGCAGGCCGGTCATTGCTGGAACAATCTTCTGCTCACCTCGACTCTATTATCGAACGCGTGCGGGCTATTTCAAATGGCTTGATGCCCAATGCGCTGCTGCGCAAAGGGGCTCTTGCTGCCATCCGTGAATTTATTGCCAGGGAAATGAGCGCCTTTCCTGTAAGGATCACCCTCACGGCCGGCCGGATGCCTGCGCTTACGCAGGAGCAGTCGATCCACTTGTACCGCATCCTGCAGGAAGTGATCCATAATACAGTACGCCACGCGCAGGCTACCGAGCTGGTGGTGGAGATGAGCTGTCATGACCAGGGCTTTTTTGTTCGTTGCCGTGACAACGGGATCGGGTTCGACAGGGAGCTGGTGCTGAAGGAAAAGGCCGGGCTGGGCCTGTATAACCTGCAAAGCCGCGTGGAAATGCTGGGAGGCCTGATTGAGTGGCGGAGCGGCCGGGCCAGGGGTACAGAAGTATTGATAGATCTACCGGTAAGCTAAAAAAGCAATGATGTCGGAGAAAGCAGATATTATCACGATCATAATAGCGGACGACCACGAGATCTTCCGCGACGGCTTTGCCGTTATGATCCGGAAATCGCCGGAAATAAAGCTGGTGGCGGAGGCCAGGAATGGCGTACAGCTGGTGAGCCTGGCCGGGATGCATCGCCCTGATGTGGTGCTCGTTGATGTGGAAATGCCCGACATGGATGGCATAGAGGCCACGAGCCGGCTGAAAGAGCTTTTTCCAGAGATCGGCGTCATCGGCCTGTCGTCGCACGACAGTGATCACCTGGTGATGGATATGATCAGGGCGGGAGCAAAAGGGTATCTGCTGAAAAATGCGCATAAGCAGGAGATCAGGGAAGCGATCTGTGCCGTGGCCAGGGATGAGCCGTATTATTGCAGCCGTATATCGCATAAGCTGGCGCGCTTTATTGCCGGCAGCCGGCTGGATATTGCTACGGAAAGCCAGAAAGCCCTGTTTTCACCGAGGGAAGTAGAGATCATGCGGCTGATCTGCCAGGAATATTCCAACAAGGAAATATCGGAGCAGCTGTACCTGAGCATCCGTACGGTAGAAGGTTACCGGCTGCGGATACTCGAAAAAACCGAGGCCCGGAACACGGCAGGTGTGGTGGTGTACGCCATCCGCAAGGGGATATTTAAGCTATAAATAAGGTAGGAAAGGGGTGGAAATACGCTGTAAAAAACGTATAAATTGGGCTACAAAAGCGGACAAATTTGTCCAAATAATGTGTAATATTGTTTATTATGATATAGCGGAACAGGTAAGGTCAGGTTGACGCTGTTCAAAGCTTTATCTTGCGACACTTCAAAAAATTGAAGCATTCGCTTTGAGTCTCGTAACTGAAACCTCGGAAATTTCATTTACCACGGGATGATAAGTAGAATGCCCACGCTACGGCGTGGGCTCTCTTATTCGTGGTAAGGTCACCGAGGACCTCAGTTACGGTAAGCAGAGTGCCACGCCTTAGTGTGGATACTTTCTTACCCGGGCTAAAGCACCATAAACCTGCAGTATGAAAGTCAGAAACGATTATTCCTGTCTGAGCCCGTTGCTATCGCTTTTTGCGCTAAAGCCAAAAAGTCCTGTCTGACGCTGTTTAAGAACATACTGCCGGAAGTTTGTCTATCGCTGCTACCTGTATGCAGGTAAGGACATGATCAGCTATTGACTGGCACAGGTGCATATAGCGCCTGCAGCTACCCTTTTGCCGGTACACGCCAGTTGGTCAGCCCTGCCTGCAATAGGTAGTGCCAGGCTTGCTTGCAAGCTATGGCCGCTGAAAAAAGTAAGCTTTGTTGTTTGCCTTGTTTATAATAACCATTAACCTTTATACTTAAGCCATGAAAATATCTTATCATAACAAAGAGCTGCACCTGCTCAATTCGCAATGGGCCAAAAAGCCGCGTAATCCCATCTAACCCGCGGTTACCAATCGCATTACATAGATTTATTGCCTGCGCACAGGTACCTGTACAGGTAAGCTTCATGCGTAACACCACTACCTGAAGTGGTCGGCATGCTTCCTATTACCTTTTAAAAAATAAAAAATGAGATCACTGATTTTCATACTGGCATTGCTATGCCTGTGGCTGAAGCCGGTAGCACAACCACTGGTGAAGGGCGATCAGCTTCCGGTGAAATCGGTCAAAGCCTGGAAAGAAGGGCGCCTGATAAATATCCAGCTTGCCGGACGCTATACATTGCTCAGCTTTTTCAGCACCACCTGCTCCTCATGCATGCGGCAGCTGCCGTCATTGCTCGACTACCAGTCAAAAATGGATAGTCTTTCTATAGTTCTTATTACTTATGAGCCCAGGAAAAAGCTGCAGGATGTTATGGCCAGGCGTAAATCATTCGATGCGGAACGTTTGCCGGTAGTTACGTCCGACTCTCTCTTGCATGCTTATTTTCCTCACCAATCCATACCGCATGAAGTCTGGATCGATCCGCAAGGTCGCGTGTCGGCTATCACAGGTAGCGAATCAGTAACAGAAGTCAACCTGCAGGCATGGATAAAAGGAGAAAAGCTGGCGGTGGCAGAGAAAAAGGATATCCTTTTCTTTGATAAGATCATTCCTTTTGCCCTCAACAGGGAGATGGACAGCGTGCCGGTGCTTTTCAGCTCTTCCCTTTTCGGCGGCGTGCCGGGAGCCGGCAGCTTCAGTGGCTTCAGCTTCTCTGCCGACAAGCAACGCAAGCGGATATACATAGTAAATCAACCCCTGCTGTTGCTATACAACTACGCCTTGCCTTACCCGCAAAACAGGTATATCATGCTGGACGTGCCCGACTCGGCAAGGTTCCTGCAAAAATCGGAAGAAGCGCTGTTCTGCTACGAGCTTACCGTACCGGCTGCTTCACGGCAGGCTGCTATCGGCTCCTACATGCTGCAGGATCTGCAAAGAAGCCTGGGACATACCGGTAGCATCCAATGCCGGCAGGGGCCTGACGGGCTGGAGCGGGAATATTTTGTGATCAGGGACGCGTATGCTCCTTGATCCGGTACTTATTTTCTTAACAACCAAAACTTTTCAGCTATGCGTATTTTAATTTTCATGCTTATATTTTCCTTTATGGCTTCCTGCGGCCAGGCACAGGAAGCCAGGGCAGTTGTCAGCGGTAGGCTGGTGACTGCCGATGGCACACCGCTGCCACAGGCGGATATCAGGGCAAGCAGGAGCAGCCTGCTTGCCCGGTCTGCAAATAACGGATCATTCAGCCTGTTGCTGGCTGCTTTCCCGGATACATTGCATATCACCTTGCAGGGCTATGAGCCGTTAAGCTATATCGTTGCAGGCCCTGGCAGCGATCTTTATATACAGCTCTCGGCAGCTGTAAAGGAGCTCGATGAAGTGAATGTAGTGAGCACCGGCTACCAGCGTATCCCACGTGAACGCAGCACCGGATCTTTTCAGCATATTGATGGGGCTGCCATAAACCTGCAGGCAGGTCCTTCGGTCCTCAGCCGGCTTGAAGGCAGCAGCAGCCTGCTGTTTGAGAAAGGCACCAGCAGGCCTGCCATGACCCTGAGGGGCCTCAGCAGCATCAATGGGCCTAAAGACCTGCTGATCATTCTCGATAATTTTCCTTACGAAGGCAACCTTAATAATATTAATCCTAATGATATTGAAAGCATCACCCTGCTTAAAGACGCGGCTGCAGCCTCCATCTGGGGTGCCAGGGCCGGTAATGGAGTGATCGTGATCACCACTAAAAAAGCGCAGTATAACCAGGGACTAAAGGTGAGCCTCAGTGCCAATACGCAGATCACCAGTAAGCCTGATCTTTTTGCCCTTCCACTGCTTTCGGCGCCCGGCTATATCGAGGCCGAGCGGTTTCTGTTTTCCAAAGGGCATGGATTTGCCGATACCGCCCGCGTTACCCGCCCTGCCTTTACACCTGTGTACGAAATACTTTTCCGGCAGCGCAACGGGCAGCTATCGCAGCAGCAGGCAGATGCCATGATAGATGAGCTGAAGAAGATTGATTACCGCAACGACCTTGATAAATACGTGTACCGGCCGGCGGTGAACCAGCAATATGCGCTTTCGCTGGCAGGAGGCGCCGGTAAATTTGCCTATACCCTGTCTGGCGGGTATGATCACAATGTATCGAATACAGGCACTGGCTACCAGCGAACATCGCTGCGCTCGGAGAGCCGGCTAAACCCTGTAAAGAACCTGCAGGTGCTAATAGGGCTTACCTACACCAATGCCATCTCTACCAGCGGCGGTCCCTCATACTCGAGCATTAATTACAATGGGTCTGGCATGTATCCTTATGCCAGGCTGGCCGATGAGCAGGGCAATGCCCTTCCTATTATCAAGAGCTACCGGCAGGGATTTAAGGATACAGTGGGCGGGGGGCTGTTGCTCGACTGGAACTATTATCCCCTCGAAGATTACAAGCATACAGTAATGACAAGCACCATCAGGCACCTCCTTACCAACGTCAATGTTCAATACCAGTTGGTGAAGGCCCTGGGAGTTTCATTGTATTACCAGCAGGAGTTACAGGACAACAATAGCGAAACCATAAATGATACGGAAAGCTTTTATACCCGGGATATCATCAACCGGTATGCGCAGGTAAACAGGACTGCCAGAACGGTCAGGTATATTGTACCCTACGGCAGCATACTGGCCTTGACACGATCTAACCTGCTGGCCAGGAATGCCAGGGCGCAGCTTAATTATAGCGGCAAATGGAAATATCATGATATATCTGCCATTGCAGGGGCCGAAGTCCGCGAAATAAAATCAGGAAACAGCACGCAGAATATATATGGCTATGATAAGGATCATGCAATTGCCTCAAATATGGACTTTGTGAACCAGTACCCGCTGATCTTTACAGGTGTCAACGCTGCTATACCAAATGTGCTGTCATTCAAGAAAACCATAAACCGCTATGTATCCTTTTACGGGAACATGGCATACACCTTCAGCAAAACCTATACTTTTTCCTTAAGCGCGCGTAAAGATGCGTCAAATCTTTTTGGCGTGAATACAAATGACAGGTGGAACCCGCTGTGGTCATGGGGCCTGGCCTGGAATATTTCGGGAGAGAAGTTTTACGGGCTTGATCTTCTTCCTTATCTGCGGGCCAGGTTCACGTCGGGGTATAGCGGGAATGTCGATCCCAACCGGTCGGCGGTAACCACGCTGACGCTTGCTAACGGGGCGCCTGTTACCAATTATCCTTTTGCAGTGTTCCGGCAATATGCCAATCCTGAGCTACGCTGGGAAAAAATGCATATGATTAATTATGCCCTTGATTTCTCCTCCAAAAATAACCGTGTTTCTGGCAGCATTGAATACTATGTCAAGCTGGGCCGCGACCTGATGGGCCCGAAACCGGTAGATCAGACTGCTGGGCTGGGTACTCTTATCCAGACCAGGAATGTTGCCCATATGAGAGGCCAGGGCTGGGAATTTAACCTTAACGGCAAATGGATGGATAAGACCGTAAAGATGTCCTCCCAGCTATTAACAAATATATACCGCGACAGGATCACTTCCTATTATTCCACCAATACCACGGCCAGCAGCTTCGTGAGCAGCGGGAACGTGGTAACTCCCCTGACCGGGATGCCCGTGTATGCTGTGCTGGCCTATGCCTGGGCAGGGCTCGATCCTGCCAATGGCAATCCCCGCGGTTATGTGAACGGGAACATAACCAGCGATTACACGCTGCTGACCGGCAGCCAGATGAAGGTAACAGAGCTGGTATATGGAGGACGGGCCATGCCGCCTGTGAATGGAAATTTCCGGCATACTATCGAATGGAAAGGTCTTAGCCTGAATGCCGGCTTTATCTATAAGTTCGGGCATGCTTTTTTGCGCCGGAGCATTAACTACAATAGCCTGTTTGCTGGCGGCAACGGCCATGCCGACTTCAACAAGCGCTGGCAAAATCCCGGTGATGAAGCATATACGGTCGTGCCTTCAATGATCTACCCGAGCATCAACAGCCGTGACCTGTTCTATACCAACTCGGAGGCATTGGTAGAAAAAGCAGGCTCTATCCGTTTCCAGTACCTTAACCTGGCCTATAGTCTTCCTTCCCGGCTTACCAGGAAAATAAATTTCAGCCAGCTGGAAGTGTATGGCGTTGCCGGTAATCTCGGGCTTGTCTGGCGGGCAAATAAAAAAGGGCTTGACCCGGAATATCCTGAGCTGCCTGCTTTACGCTCCTTTGCCTTTGGAATTAGGGCGAATTTCTAAACTTTATTTACCATCAACTATTTAAACATATGAAACAGCTCTCAATACTTTTCAGCCTGCTGGTGCTGCTCGGCTCCTGTAAAAAATTCCTGGACGAAAGACCTGATGCTTCACTGGTGGTACCGGCTTCTGTAGCCGACCTGCAGCGGCTGATGGATAATAACCGCATATTAAATACGATAGCAGGCGGCACAGGCGAATGCAGCGCCGATAATTATTACCTGGCAGACGCCGACTGGAGCACGCTCACAGAAGGCGACCGGAATAAATATATCTGGGGCGCAGAATTGTTCTATACGCAGGTGCTCAACGAATGGTCGCATAATTACACTTTGATATATTATGCCAACACGGTGCTGGAGCAGCTGCCTAAGATGCCGGCTTCAGAGTCAACGGCGGCCGCCCGGAACAATGTCAAAGGCTCTGCCTATATATACCGCGGTAAATGCCTGCTTAACCTGGTGCAGGGATGGAGCCCGGCTTACGAACGTGCTGATAATCCTTATGGCGTTCCTCTCCGGTTAACGACCAATTTTAATGAGGTTTCTGTAAGAGCTACCGTGCATCAATGCTACCAGCAGGTGATCCATGACCTGGAGCAGGCGGTCATCTACCTGCCGGTAGTGCCCGAGCATAAAATACGTCCATCCAAGCCAGCTGCATACGCCCTGCTTGCAAAAGCTTATTTGAGCATGGGCGAGTTTGAGAAAGCCGGCAAATATGCAGACTCATGCCTGCAGCTATATAATCGCCTGTTGGATTATAACTCGCTTAATGCTGCAGCCGCTTTCCCCATACCTATATACAACGAAGAAGTGATCTGGCATATAGCTATGGACTACCCGCTCAACCTTGATCAAGGCCGCGCCCGTATCGATTCGCTGCTCTATCGGTCGTATGAGCCGGACGACCTGCGGAAAACGGTTTTTTTTGCTGCCAGGGGCGCTGATGTATATGCTTTCAAAGGCAACTATATGGGAAGCAGCGGCCCCTTTATGGGCCTGGCAACAGATGAAATGTTCCTGACAAGGGCAGAGTGCGCCGCAAGGACCGGGCGCGTAGCAGACGCCATGGATGACCTGAACAAGCTGCTGGAGAAAAGATGGAAGAGCAGCCAGTTTGTGCCGCGTACCGCCAGCAATGCCAGCCAGGCTTTACAATTGATCCTGGCAGAAAGAAGAAAAGAGCTCCTGTATCGCGACATCCGGTTTGCCGATATAAAGCGATTGAATGTACAGGGTGAGCAGATCGCCGTCAGGAGAAAGCTGAACAACCAGCTGATGGAGCTGCTGCCTGGCGACAAGCGGTTTGCGCTACCGATACCGCAGCAAGCTATAGAGGTGAGCGGGATGCCGCAAAACCCGCGTTGATCTCCCGGCATAATGCTGTGCTGTTTTCTGGAACAAGGGCGTGAGAGTAAAATGAGGCTGCAACCGGCACGCTACAGCCTCTGTCACAAGATCAGTTCCGCTTGGTCAGGTATGTAAACGCTGATGGATTATCGACAGGATTGTCGGCTGAAAAATCAGGTTTCCAGTCAGCAGGCAGCGCTGAGCCATTATCGTTGAGGTCAGCCAGTATCGTGCAGATAATGCTGCCGGTAGCTCCACAATCCGCAACCGGCGGTTGCTGTCCGATATATTCATAGGCCATGGGGTCGGTAGCGCTTCCTAAGCTGGCATTAAAGTGAAAGTAGCCGGTAACTGGGCTGCTTTTTTCCTGCGTACCTGCGTATCCGGCAGGGCGGGTAAAAGCAAAGCAAGCCAGGAGCAAGGCAACGCAAAGGCTGCCGGTAAACAACTTTTTCATGATGTAAGATTTAATATAAAAAATGTCCCGTTCTTTTACAGGTGCGGGAAGTAAACCTGCTATCGCGATAATGTAGTATGACGCGTCAAGCTTCTGCAAGATCGGGATACAACCCTGCGGTAGTCAAGCGTAGCGCTACGGGAATAAAGCAGGTAGAACTACCTTTTTTAAATGCTGATCCATGAAAGACCGGTAATGCCATGGCTTGTTAGTAAGTAGGGCAGCAGTGACCCTGTTGCCCTTGCTGCTGTATTAGCTGTGAGCTGCTTAGCAATTGAGAAAGGTGATTTAGTTAATACAATAAGAATGTGATGTTCTTCATGAGCTCAAGTGCAGGATTGAAGAGGGCGAGGATAATACAGGAGGGGTGGAAACTTTCTAATATAGTGCCAGAAGGAACAAACGTGCTGGCAAAGCTTCTGAAAAAAAATAATGCCTTGAATTGCCAGTATATGTATAAGTTGGAGAAAGATGCAATACAGGGCCGTTCATCAAAAGTTATCACTGTCCATATCGCCATGCACGAATGGCGTCTGCGTAATAATGGCATATCATTACATAATAAGCAAAGCCGCACTGTAAAGAGCGGCTTTGCTTATGTGGACAAGACCAGAAAGCTATCAGGAACCAAGGTTAAGGGATTCACTGCTTGGAGGGATCTGGGTTGTATCAGGCAGAGGCACTGTATCTCTTTTAGGAACAGTATCCTGGTAAGACTGGTTGATGTTAGCGCTGGTAACGTTACCGGTGCTGTTGCCTGCTGTGGCAAAGGCAATAGCAGAGATGGCTACAAAGCATACAAGAAGTACCTTTTTCATGATTCATAGTTTTTATGGTAAACAAATATTTACGAATTGATATTTCACGAAAGCGTGAATTGCAAGCTGCATGCACCAATGACAAGAATATTGCCAGGATTGCCAAAATGTGAATATCTTTTCGTTATTTGTCACAATAAAATGACGAATGATAAAAAATATTTTTTTCTGCTCATTTTAATAAAACCGGCAAATCCTTTGTTGGCGAGCGCTTCAGCGAGACATAACAGCATCATAGAGAGTACTATATATTAATGATGGACTGTTGTAGCCGCTATTTTTTCCGATAAACAGTATAATATGACAGAGCTTGTCGAAAAAATTCGATGTCTTGCTATAAAGCTTGCATGCTTTCAAGGCTGAACATGCTTTGCACCATAACAATAAGTATATGCACATATTGTATAATGTAATGCCGAGGGCGTCAGGAAATATTTTTCTGATCCTTGTCGTCGCTTCTTCTCAATCATATATATGAGCAGGCCCCGGCATTCATAAATAAAGTGTCGCATTTTTTTTGACCTGCCTGAATGCGCTGTTTAGAAAGAGGAAATGGACCATACCACGACAGTGCACAAAGACCATCTTTATGCTGGCCATTTCTATAGTCAGCGTGCCGGTGTATTTATCATCATCATATCTGAGGCCATGATCACCCTTGTTTATCTCCTGCTGTTAAGGAGGTAGCAGGTACAGCTATAACAGGAGCGATCGCTTTTAACAACCGCATCTGTACGGGCGGGCTGAGCTGCTGTAGACGATATACTACAGGACGATGCTGGCTATAATTACTTTTTAATAGCAAAGTGGACTATTTTTCCAGGCTGCTGTTTGTGCTTTCTTTGTGTTATCAAAGATTGATGGTAGCACTTTAACGAGTAGTGATACACAGTTCAAATCTGAAGATCCAATATGTTAGTGGAAAACCAAGAATGCATCCGGTTTATCTATGAAAACTAAAGTTCCCCTGTTACAAGAACCGTCCTTTACATTCTCAACATCCTGTCTTTCCAGACAGGATTTTTTTTAATCTGACATGGGAATAGTCACCACCAGGGTACAGCCTTTTCCAGGCATTGATTGGATATTAGCATGACCGTTGTAGAACCTGGAACGTTCATATATATTGGCAAGGCCTATGCCGCGATAGGTTTGCTGCGGATCAAAGCCCTGGCCGTTATCCCGGATAATTAAGCGTATATCATCATCATGTATCCCCAGCTCGATAGTTGCATCAGTAGCCTTGCCATGCTTGATGATATTTTTGATCTGCTCCTGTATAATGCGGAAAAGGGTAGTCTTTTTGCCCACCGACATAGGTATAGTTTCTGGCTGGCAGGAGAAATTGAACCGGGTGGTACCGGCCATATTGATATCGCTGACCATGGCACGGATCGCCTCGGCCAAATCTTGTTCCTGCAGCCTGGGCGTTACCAGCTCCTTTGAAATATGCCGGATCTCTTCAATGGCCGCAAGCAGGTAGTCAATGCTTTTTTGCTTGAGCTTCAGCTGCTCATCTTCTTTTGGCTCCAGCACATCTATGAACAGCTTGCTGGTAGACAGCAGCTGGTTCACATTGTCGTGCAGCTCATGACCGATACGGGCCCTTTCTTTTTCCAGCACATGGATAACGGTCTCGGATATTTTTTTCTGCCGTTGCAGCCGCTCATCTGCCAGCTTGCCTTCCAGCTCGCGCAGGGTCGAAATATCCTGCAGGGAGCCGATCATCTTTACCGGTAACCCATTCTCATATACCACGAACCCGCGATCCCTTACCGGCTTATAGCTGCCATCAGCGCATTTAAAGCGATATTCTTCCTGCCATGACTGGTGCTGCTCTTCTGCAGCTTCCTTTACCGTATCGGCTACCCGGTTGCGATCTTCGGGATGAATGCGGCGAAGCCACCAGGAAAGCCCCTTGGAATTGTCGGGCTGGTAGCCGATCATTGCCATCAGCGCTTCGTTACGGAATATATGGCCATTCTGCATATCCCATTCCCAGATAGCATCGGAAGTAGCGCGGCTTAAATGTATAATACGTTCGCGGGTCTGGCGTAGCTCATTTTCCAGCCTGCTTTTATCGGGCAGAAAAATAGCGTTCCCGCCCAGCAGCCTCTTTTCGCCGGTTGTAGGTATAGGGAATATATTGATATATGAAATGAAGTCGCTGCCATCCGCCCATTTGATCTTTTGGGTCATGGTCGTTGCCTGGCCAGTCTCCAGCACTTCTAAATGCTTTTCATAAACGGCTGCTGTAACCACGTTCGGCACTACCTCGCTGATATTGCATCCTACACAGCTTTTTTCATTCCCGCCAAAAAGCTTGTAAAAAGAATCGCTGGCAAACTGCAGCTTGGTGTCTTCATCCACCATCCATGAAAGATTAGGCATAGCGTGCAGGAAGGCGCCGATTATGGCTTCCCGTTCTTTCAGCTTGCGCGAAAGCTGGTGCTCGCGCGTTACATCCTGCATGGTCGTTATGATCAGCGGCCGATCGGCAGAGCCTTCGTCGGGAAGAGCCTGGGAAGTAAAAAGAAGCCACCGCGTTTCCCCGTTCTTCAACAAAACCCGGAGCGTTTCTTTTTGGATACGGCCCGTTTCGAGCGCTTTCATAAAAGGGGTTTGCTCAAATACGGACCGGTCGCCCTGTTCATTATAAATGGCCCATTCATTATTCCATAGCGAAGCGATATCCTTCAATGTATAAAGGGCTTCAAGCGAAGTATCCAGCAGGCTGGCCGTCTTCTTATTTACAGCTATGATCTCTCCCCGGCCGTCCTGGAATATGATCCCGCTCAGGCTTTCCGTGATCAGCTGGTAATAGTCTTTCACCAGCCGGTTGAACTGGTATTGGCGCTCAGCATCCAGGATATTATAGCCGAGGCACAGGTATTTTTTCCCTGTCTCCTTTTCGAGATGATATATCACCCACCGCATCTGGTGATAGGTGCTATTGCGGAAATACAGCTCTAAGGAAGGCGTATGCCCGCTGCCGGCAAGATGGATGGCCTTGATAAAGTCTTCCGTATGCTCAGGATGGATAAGCTCGAGAAAATTGAGGCTTTCGGAGGAGTGGCCGGAGAGTCTTTTCCTCATACCGGCATTGGCGCCGATAATGGTCCCTTTCTCATCTATCACGGATAGATAAAGATTTTCATGCCGTCGCAGGGATCCTATGATCTTTTTTAATAAAGCCAGGCTTGTTTTCATCATAAGGGTACGGCTAAAGATAAGCCTTTTATGGGTCGCCGGCAATTTGTGCAGAAAGGGTATTGACGATATCGGGTACTTTTTCTATATCATTTGTTTTATCCAGGAAATAACGGGCACCAAGCTTAAAGCATTCCTGCTCATAGCGGTGGCCGGAAAAGTTGGAAAGCATGATCACCTCCCCCTCCCAGCCGGTCTGCTTTATTTTTTTCAGCAGCTCGATACCGGTCTTTCCGGGCAGCAATATATCAAGCAGCAGCAGGTCGTACCCGCCGGCATCCAGCATGGAGAGGGCCTCTTCATAGCTGCCGGCAGTATTGATGGCGCCTATTCCTTCCATTTCAGAAAGCAGGTAGGTTAGGCGTAACGTGAAATGGACATTGTCATCTACAAGAAGGATGGCGTTCTTTTTCATAGCAAGGTTGTTGTAAGGGAATTGCGCAAAGAAAGAGATTTTACAGGAAGCGTAACATCGGCCGTTCTATCATTCTTCTGTCTTATTAAGGCAGGGTGCTATGTAGCATAACAACTACATGCTCAGGGAAATATATGCAGAAAGGCTTAGAGATGGCTGAATAGCTCTTGGATGGATTGAATAAGCGCGTTGGGCAAAGCATCTTTGCCGATAAACTCGTGAGCCCCGGCGTCCGTTAAGCGCTGGGCATATTGCTCTGCAGGGAACATGCTGATAATGATGACAGGAACCTGGCTGCCGGCCAGCTTTAGCTGCTCCAGCAAATGCATTCCCCCGCCTCCAGGCATATAAAGGTCAGATATGACCAGGTCCCAGCGATGACCTAAGGCCTTCTCTACCAGCTCAGCGGTTTCTTTTGCTTCTTCGATGACTATGCCTTTAAACTCATCCAGCAAGGTCTCGCGCAGGCCCTGCCTGAGCGCCGGGTGATCATCGGCAATAAGTATCTTTAGCATAACTAAAAGGAGACACCGTAGCAACACGGGTCTGTATGCAAGTTAGAAGGCTCGCTGTCGGTTATGTGTAGGTGGTTGCTTTGAAATCGTGTAGAGTTTATACTACAAAATACCGGGCTAAATAAGCTTTTGCTCTATGGCATATCGCGTGAGCTCGGAGTTTGATTTAAGGTTCATCTTCTCGAGTATCCTTGAGCGGTACGTGCTGACCGTAGTGCTGCTGAGCGATAGCCGGGATGCGATCTCCGAAACCGATTTGCCATCGGCAAGCAGCTTGAACACATCGAATTCCCTGTCGGAAAGAAGCTCATGCGCCGCCTTATGGTTGTTCTCGCCAAATGCATCGGCCAGCTTTTCTGCTACGGAAGGAGTAATGAATTTCCGGCCCAGCTTTACGGTTTGCACGGCTTTGATGATATCGTCGTGAATGGTATCTTTTCCCAGGTAGCCGGAAGCGCCGGCCTTCAGCACGCGTAAGGCATATTGATCTTCGGGATACATGCTCATGATAAGCACGGGCAGCTCAGGCGCTACCTGCTTTATCTGGCCAAGCGCATCGAGACCGCTTCTGCCAGGCATGTTCATATCACAGATCACGATATCCCATTCATTATTGATCACTTCGGTAATAAGGCTTTCCGCATCGGCTGCTTCACCTATCGTTACCGAAGGATATTCTTCCGTTAGTATTTGCCTTAATCCTTTCCGGACTATGGCGTGGTCGTCTGCAATTAGAATTTTGAGCATAGCCTCGATGGTTTAATTATAATTAGCCGTTTCTGTTAACGGTACGGTTACCGTAACGGTGGTGCCTTTCCCCGGCGTGCTATCGATCGTATATTCTCCTCCCATTCCCTGGGTCCTTTCCTTCATTCCTAAAAGCCCAAGGGTTTTTTTTCTCGCTTTATCCAGGTCAAAGCCTTTGCCATTATCCTGTATCGTAAGCACCAGGCTCTCCTTTTTTTGCTCCATGCTGACCGATACCCTTGTAGCAGCAGAATGGCGGCCCACATTGGTCAGCGACTCCTGCAAAATACGGAACAACCCGATTTTTGTAGCTTCCGGCAATGGTATTTCATCAACAGGCAGCCTGATATCCTTTTCAATCCCTGACCGTTTTTCAAACTCCTCCAGGTGCCATTCCATGGCCGCGTTAAGACCAAGGTTGTCAAGCAGGCTGGGCCGCAGCTCTGAAGCAATGCGTCTTACCGTAACAACCGTTTTGTCGATCATGGACAGGGTTTCTTTCAGCTTTGCCTTCACCGGCTCATTCGAGTCGTCGGTCTTGCGGTTGATCCATGATATATCCATTTTCAGAACGGTAAGCAGCTGCCCGAGCTCGTCATGTATTTCCCTCGACATCTTGAGCCTTTCCTCTTCTCTTATATTTTGCAGGTATTCCGACAGGGCCCGTATGGATTCATACGACTGCTTCAGCTTTTCCTCGGCAAGGTGCTGCTCGGTTATCTCGTGAGCCAGCACCAGCCTGGCAGGCTTGTCCTCGTAATAAATATCATGGGTAGTGATATCTACATAGATGATCGTTTTGTCTTTTTTGTGATGACGCCAGACGCCGGCATGATACAGCCCCCTGAAATTCCGGTTGGTGGTTGCCTTCAGCTTTTCCACGTCATCATCGGGCCGTAGCTGGAATATGTCCAGCTGCAGAAATTCTTCCCGCGTATAGCCATACTGTGAAAGCGTGGCATTGTTCACCTCTATGATCCTGTAATCGGGCAGGCTCAGCATCCACATGGGCAAGGGGTTGCTTTCAAACAGCAGCTTGTATTTCTGCTCTGAGGTCTTTAGCCGTTGCTCTGCCTTCTTTCTTTCCGTAATATCTATACCGGTGCCCAGCAGGCACGAAGCACCATTGTATTTTACCAGCACTGCTTTAAAATAATAAGGCGTTTCTTTTCCTGATTTGCTCAAAAAGCAGGCTTCGGCATCATTGAACCCCTTTTCAAATACGGTAGCAATACGCTGTGTGATATATTCTTTTTCACGGTCAGGGAATAGTTGTACCGGGTGCATATTGGCGATCTCGGCAGCGCTGTAGCCGGTCACCTCTTCCAGCTGCTTGTTCCAGCGGATAAAACGGCCTGTCTCGTCGTAAAAATAGAAGACCCCAGGCAGGCTGTCGATAAGCTTGTCAGCCAGCTCACGGGCGTCGGTAATAGCCTGTTCATTTCTTTTCCTTTCCGATATGTCGCGGACAAAGATCGATAAGCCTTTGGTAGAAGGATAAACATTGCTTTCATGCCAGAGGTCCAGCGGTGCGAAATAATCAATATTGCTTACATGCTGCTGCGTGTTCATGGCCTCATGCAAGGCATGCCAGGTAGCTGAGTTCACCACTGCCGGAAATTCCTCCCACACGCTTTTGCCGATCAGCGATGCGGGGTCGCGGTGCAATAGCTCGCCGGCCTTTTTATTGAGGTAAGTATAGCAAAAGCTATTATCGAGAGCGATAAAGCCATCTGCTACCCGCTCAAATATATCCCGTATTTCGCTGGTGCGTTCTTTTACCTGTCGGCTCAGCTCTTCATTAAAGCTCTTGAGACGGGCCTCCATTTTTTTTCTTGCGGTCACGTCGCGCAGGAAGCCGACAAAAAGCAGCTCCTGCTTCATCTGCAGCGGCGAGATGCGAAGCGAAACGTCTACCCGGCTTCCATCCTTTCGCAGCGCCCATATATCGAGGGTGCGGCCGGTGATGCTGCTTTTGCCGGTGGCCAGGAACTTTTGAATGCCTTTGATATAAGTATCGCGAAGCTCTGGTGGGATAAGGGTTTCGCCGAGCTTTTTCCCGGTCACTTCCTCTGCTTCCCAGCCAAACAGGTGAGTGGCCTCGGGGTTCCATCGTTCTATCGTGCCTTCTGCATCAAACAGGATCACGGCATCAGGCGCATTATCGAATATAGACCGTATCTGCTCTTCGCGGTCCTGCAGCGCATCTTCCGCTTCTTTGCGAAGCATATCCCTTTTATTGAGCAGGAAAGTATTATACCAAACGATCGCAACGAAGATGATCGTGATGCTGATGGAGTAAATGACGACCCCGGCCTCATTGTCGTACAGGTTTTTGCGGTAACCCCATAATCTCAGCAGCCCGAACAGGGATGGAATAAGCACCGCGGCCGGTATCAGGATGCGTGCGGTGGAGCTTCCTTCAAGCCTGGTAGTAAGCGGGCCCATAAAGCCTTTCTGCGGGTTGAAGAAAAAGAAGGCGATGGAGAGAAAGAAAAAGCAGGCAGCCGTATAGAACGATAAGGGTACATAAGCCAGCAGGCCATAGAACTGTTCGGCCTGGTAGAGATAGCCAAGCAATGAAAAAAGGCCAAGCAGGAATAGGGTGGCGCTGATATAGTGATTGGGTATTCGCCGGCCGGGCGTTTCATAATGCAGCAAGAGCAGGGCGATGCCGGTAAGTATAAAGCCTATCGCGCTGTTGGAAGCCATACGCACAGGGCCATAGACGGCCATTTTTGAAGCATAAAGCCAGGTATCCGGGGAGAACCCGGCAATACGCGCTATCCCGGCTATGATCACCAGGCTGGCTAATGCATAGCCGGTCCATAGCAACCCGGGTCGCTTTTTGGGCCTGCCCAGGCAGAAAAAAGAAAGAGAAGAAAGGATAAAGCAGAGCGCGCTGAACGGGTTCATCGGGTGAAGGCCCAGGTAATTTTCTTTCAGGAAGCTGATATTAAGCTGCCAGCCAACAAGCACCAGAAAGCCAATGATAAATACCAGGCCTACAAGGCGAAAAGACCATGTGTGAAGCTTTTTTTGAAGCCTGGTATGCGATGGTAACTGTTGCATGACTATCTATTCTCTTCCTTCATTAAAAAATTGACGCTATAACGGCATCGCATAAGCTGGCAGATATATTAATAAAACAAAAAACGGGTTTTTGCATGAACAAAAAGGTCCGTCAGCAGTTCTTATGCAAGTGGAAATGACAGGGCTTGTGCCGGTGTTGCTGTGTTACGGGGCCAGAAGCCGGTAACAGGCAGATATGTGCACGATACTCATGCGCATTGTTCCGCTAAGGTTCAGATATTTAAGATATAACAAAAAACCTGATTGATCAAAATAAGAGAGTTGTATAAGTGCTTACTCTTATTCATGTTGATCATTTATCAAAAATAAAAATGCCCTTAGATATTTTTTTTATGAATGTATAACCAATGGATATTTAATAATTAAAAAAAATTCAAAATGTTAAAGCCGAATTTTTTTTCATAGCAGGCATAGTTTCTGCATAATAATCGGCCGCCAATATCGTTTGCTAACCTGAAAACCATTTTTATTTTGAAGTTATTTCGCCCAATATCCGTTCCTGTAGTATTATTAGCATTTATAGGCCTCTCCTGGTTGCCTTTGCTTAAAACAGATACTACTTTTTCTTCTCCCATAGCACACACATTTTCTGATTCTGCCAGCCATGTTGCCGCTAATGCGGAAATAACGTCAGGCAGCTTATATGCTTCTCTCGATCTTGGTGCCAAAGGGCTGTCGAAAGAAGCCTTTTTATATGCTTACAGGGGATATCTCAAGCTGCAGCAGCAGAAAAAGATCCACGAAGGCGCCTTTCTTACCATCTGCGATTTCAGCCAGTCGGCCAATCGCAAGCGGTTGTACCTCATCGATATGACCAATCAAACACTTGTTCTTTCTACTTATGTAGCGCATGGCCGCAACTCCGGGGCAGAATATGCCACAAGTTTTTCGAACCGGCCTGAATCGCTGCAAAGCAGCCTCGGCTTCTATGTTACCAGGCAGACCTATTACGGAGGTCATGGCTTGTCGTTGCGGGTAGAAGGCGTTGAAAAAGGGTATAACGATAATGCCTTGCAACGCAGCATTGTAGTACATGGGGCCGATTATATCGGGGATAGCCGATTACGCAACAGCCCTTATATGGGAAGAAGCTTTGGTTGCCCCGCAGTGCCGGCCAAGGAAAGCGCAAACATCATCAACACTATAAAAGATGGATCCTGTCTTTTCATCTATCATCCGTCGCAGGCTTACCTGAAAGGATCAAAATTGCTTAATGCCTGATTGGACACAGATTAAGGATGGATGATGCAAAGACCCAACTCCACAGGATGATTGGGTTTTTTGCTTTCCGGCCCTGCCTGTTCTTGTACCTGCCGCCCGCTCCGTATCTATTACTGCTGTACCTTTGCTGATATGTCACGGTTGAACAGGAACGATACGCTTAATATGCTGTCAAAGCTGACATTGCGTCGCTCATGGAATGCGGCAAAAGTGCTGGGCAGCTATTACTGGAGCAAATGGACCAGGCGGCCAGTGCAATGGGGCATGCCTGTTTCAGTTTCGTTTGAGCCTACCACTTCCTGCAATCTTCGTTGCCCTGAATGTCCGAGCGGGCTAAGAGCATTTACCCGGCCAACAGGCATGCTGAAAAAAGATTTTTTCAGTGAAACGATCGACCAGCTCTATAAGGATCTCTTCTACCTTGTTTTTTATTTCCAGGGCGAACCATACCTGAACCCCGATTTCCTGGATATGGTAAAATATGCTTCCGGCAAAAAAATATACACGGCCACCTCTACCAATGCTCATTATCTTACCGAGGCCAATGCACGCCGGACGGTAGAGAGCGGGCTCGACCGGCTGATCATTTCCATCGATGGCACTACCCAGGAAGTGTACCGGCAGTACAGGGTAGGCGGTAACCTTGAAAAAGTGATCGCAGGCGCCAGGAATATTGTGCAGATGAAGCGGGAGCTGAAAAGCAAAAAGCCTTTCGTGGTATTCCAGTTCCTGGTAGTAAAGCCAAATGAGCACCAGATCGATGACGTAAAAAAGCTGGCAGCCGAAATAGGGGTAGACGACGTATGGTTCAAGACAGCGCAGGTATATGATTATGAAAATGATCCCAACCGTCTGATCCCGACCATCGACAGGTTCAGCCGCTATCGTAAAAAATCAGATGGCGGTCACGAGTTCAAAGGAAAGCTGCAGGACCAGTGCTGGCGCCTGTGGCACGACCCGGTAATTACCTGGGACGGCCTGGTTGCTCCCTGCTGCTTTGACAAAGATGCCCGGCACCGGCTGGGCGACCTGAAAAAAACTTCCTTCCGCGAAATATGGAAGAATAAGGAATACAAAAGCTTCCGCAGCCGGCTGCTGCAGGGAAGAAGGAATATCGATATCTGCGCCAACTGCAGCGAAGGAACAAAGGTGTGGGACAAGGGATGATCCCCAGGCCATACCGCAGCCTTGCCGGCCTCATCCTGCTGTAATTCTCTCCTGCAAAGGTTTTTTGGATAAAAAAAATTACGGATATTTAGGAGGATAGGGGGCGGGCAATGGAGTATTCTCATTGGTACAGGACTCCTTGTTAAACTCATGAATATGCAAATGCCTTCTTCTATATCCACCCGGCTGCAATACCAGCACAAGTCGTTGCTGGACCTGATCGACGGGCTTTCGGATGAGCAGGTACGCCTGGCCGTGATACCCGGCAAATGGTCCATTTTCCAGCATACGGCCCACCTGGCAACCTACCAGCTGCATACGGTGGAAAGGATAAAAAAGATACTTGACGGCGACGAGCCCCTGCTTGAAAGATATGTGGCTGATACAGACCCGCTGTTTGAGGAAGAGTGCCGCAAGTCAACGGTAGAGGTAATAAAAGGCCTGCTAAGCACGCGGAAGGCGATGGCCTCGGAGCTGAACGCATTTGCGGATTATGACCTCGGCAAAAAAGCTGTGCATGAGACATACGGGGAAATGAACCTGGTGCAATGCCTGAATTTTTTTCTCCTGCATGAGGCGCATCATCTCTTTACCGTATTCAAGCTGGCAGCCCAGGCTAAAAGATCATAGCCGGCTTGCTGGTCGATTGGGCCCGGAAATTGTATTGGATACTTTTCTTTAACCGATCATCATACTATCACCAAAGGATCAGCCTATGGGCATTGGCAATGATATTTTGCAAGCCAGCTTCAGTAACGAACATCAGAAAGCCATCATTAACCTGCTCTATACCTATGGATGGGTGATGGAGCATATCAAATCCTATTGCGCCAGCGAAGATATAACCCCGCAGCAGTTCAACATTCTCCGGATACTGAGGGGCAGTTTTCCCCAACCGCTTTCTACATTGCAGATCAGGGAAAGAATGATCGATAAGATGAGCGATACAAGCCGCATTGTTGACCGGCTGATAGCAAAAGGCCTGGCCCGTAAAGCCACCTGCAAAGAAGATAAGCGCCTCGTAGATGTTACTATCACGGAAAAAGGCAGAAGGCTGCTGGAAAAAATGGACAGCCGCCAGGAAGAGCTGGATAGCGTTCTGGGCAGCCTCAGCAAGAAAGAAGCGGCCCAGCTTAGCGACCTGCTTGATAAGATCAGGTTAAATAATCACGCTGAATAAAGTAATTTCGCCTGCCCGACGTCTAAATTGTTTTACCTGCTCATGAAAAATCTCTTCGCCCTTTTTTTGCTGACAATATTTTGTTATAACTGTGCCCAGGCGCAGCCCCTGTACGAGTTCCGCGGCGTATGGATCGCTACGGTGGACAATATCGACTGGCCTCCCAAAGGCGTAACAGACCCGGCCAGCCAGCGGGCTGAATACATCCGCCAGCTTAACCTGCACCAGCGGAACGGGATGAATGCCGTGATCGTGCAGGTACGTCCTGCTGCTGATGCCTTCTATCCTTCACCTTACGAGCCCTGGAGCCAGTGGCTCAACGGGAGGCAGGGACAGGCCCCGGTCCCCTTTTATGATCCCCTGGAATTTATGATCAAAGAGGCGCATAAAAGAGGGATGGAGTTCCATGCCTGGTGCAATCCTTACCGGGCCGACTTCAGGATCGGCGGCTCTTCAATTGCCCCGGATCATATTACCCGCAAGCGCCCCGGCTGGTTCCTTGATTATGGCGGAAAAAGATACTTTGATCCCTCCAACCGTGACGCGCAGGATTTTGTGGTAAAAGTAGTTGCCGATATCGTTAAGCGCTACGATATAGATGCTATCCACATGGATGATTATTTCTACCCTTATCGTATTGCCAAGGTAGAGTTTCCCGACGGGGCCGCCTACCTGAAATCAGGCTCGGCCTTATCAAAGGATGACTGGCGCCGGAGCAATGTAGATACGATCATCCGGAAGCTGGATAGCGCTATCAAAAAAGAAAAGCCTTATTGCAAGTTCGGCATATCGCCGTTTGGCGTATGGCGGAACAATGATAAGGACCCGGAAGGAAGCGACAGCAAGGCCGGGCAGACCAACTACGACGATCTCTACGCTGATATCCTGCTCTGGCTCCGCAAAGGATGGATCGATTATGTGGCCCCTCAATTATACCTCGAGATCGGGAATAAGTTCATCGCGTATGAAAAGCTGATCGACTGGTGGGCCAGGCATAGCTATGGAAGGCATGTATATATCGGTCACGGTATTTACAGGGCGCTGGAAAAAAGCGTGCCCTGGAAGAATGCTGTAGAGCTGCCCAACCAGGTAAAGCTGGTGCGCGAAACACCCGGTATACAAGGCAGCATTTACTTTAGCAGCAAGTCGTTCGACCGTAATCCCAATGGCTGGAACGACAGCTTGCGGAACAATTATTACAGGGTCAAAGCGGCGATCCCTCCTATGCCCTGGCTGCCTTCCCGGGATTCTGTTTGCTCAAGGCCTTAAGGCATTGGGCTTCTTTTCCAGGTATTCTGTATAAGCCAGTGAGCCCAGCCGGAAACGAAGGGGCAGGCTGGTAAATCTTTCGATCTTTGTTTCAAGCCGGCAGAAGAATGCCTGCTGTATGGATGAAAAGGCCGGCAGGCTCATGGATGCTGCCGCTGCGGACTGGCCGGTAAACAGAAATTTTCCCGGGTAGCCGGCGAATGATCTCTTTGTCGGGTGAAAAAGGTTCATTGTAGAAAAGCTGTCCCCAAAACAAACAGCGCTTGTTGCATGCACCTGGCTTTGGGCAAAAATTTCCCCGCCGTTAAGGCTTAGCAAAAAGGCAGTAGCCAAAAAAAATCGCCTCCACATCTTTTCAAATATTTATTTGTAAATTTACGGCCTGATTTTTGATGATTGGCCGAATTTTTGAAAAAGTAAGGCCTTAACCCCTGGAATAATTACATATAAATGGCTCTTAGTCAATCACTACAGCAGAAATTTTTACAGAAATTATCTCCGCAGCAAATCCAGCTGATGAAGCTGCTCCAGGTGCCTACTCAAAACCTGGAAGAGCGGATCAAGGAAGAGCTGGAAGAAAACCCTGCATTAGAGCTGGATGAGGACAAGCATGAGGATACGCACGATGAGCTGAAAGATGAGTTCAGCGATGCCAGCGATGAGTACGAAGGCGAGGCAGATGGAAGCGTGGATGATTACGAGAATATCGATGTCAGTGAATATGTGCATGAAGGGGACGACGAGGTGGCGGATTACAAGATGAGGGACGATAACTATCCCGAAGATGACGAAAAAAAGCAATTGCCATTTAAGACGGAAACCAGCTTTTACGATATGCTCTTCGACCAGCTGGGCCTGCTGAACCTGGATGAGAAAGAGAAAAAGATCGCAGAGCACCTGGTGGGCAGCATCGATGAGGATGGCTACCTGCGCCGGGAGACCTCAGCTATTGTGGACGACCTGGCCTTCAGGCAGAATATTTCGGCTACCGTGGAAGAAGTAGAAGGCCTGATACACCGGATACAGCAGTTTGACCCGCCGGGAGTGGCTGCCCGCGACCTGCCCGAATGCCTGCTGCTGCAGCTGTTCCGTCAAAAGGAAGAAGGCAAGAACGTGGATGTGGCCATACTGGCTATCCAGAAGTACTTCGACGAGTTTACAAAAAAGCATTACGAAAAGATACAACGCGGCTTAGGGCTTACCGACGAAGAGCTGAAGCAGGTAATGCAGCAGATCACCAAGCTTAATCCCAAGCCGGGCGGAAATATCGGCGAGATCAATAAGGCGGAAAGCTACGTGGTGCCCGATTTCTTTATCCTCAATAATGGCGGTAAGCTGGAGCTTACCCTCAACGGGCGCAATGCTCCCGAGCTTCGTATCAGCGAAGGCTACCGCGATATGATGAAGGAGTATGACCGCGGCGCCAAGAAAGATAAGCGTCAGAAAGAGGCCGTGCTTTTCATCAAGCAGAAGATCGATGCCGCCAAATGGTTCATCGATGCTATCAAGCAGCGGCAGCATACCCTGCTTAGCACTATGACGGCGATCATGGAGCATCAGCAGGAGTTTTTCCTGACCGGTGATGAGACCAACCTCCGTCCCATGATCCTGAAAGACATCGCTGAAAAGACCAATCTCGATATTTCTACGGTGAGCCGGGTGGCCAACAGCAAATTTGTGCAGACCGAATTCGGCACTTACCGGCTTAAATTCTTCTTTAGCGAATCGCTCAGCACCGAAAGCGGCGAAGAAGTGTCGACCCGCGAGGTGAAAAAGATATTGAGCGACCTGATCGAGTCGGAAAGCAAGAAGCATCCGCTAAGCGATGAACGCCTTACCGAGATGCTCCAGGAAAAAGGCTATAATATCGCCCGCCGCACCGTGGCCAAATACAGGGAGCAGCTTAATATTCCTGTTGCCAGGTTGAGGAAAGAGCTGTAAGCCAAAGAAGATAACAGGATGCCCGGCTCCTATGCACGCATGTACAAGCGGCTTTTATATACTGTTCTCCCTATCCTGGCCTGCAGCCTGGGCGCTTATTCCCAGGCAATAGCCATAAAAGAGCCTGCTGCCGGCTATCCTTTTATCAATACCCTTTACAACCGGGTATTCAACAGCGGTCCGCTCGATTCTTTTTACAAAAAGCTATATACGCTTCATAAGACCGGTACAGGCACTATACGCGTGGTGCATATCGGCGACTCGCATGTACAAGGCGATTTTTTATCGGCCGTGGTAAGAGAAGGGCTCCAGTCTTATTTCGGCAATGCCGGCAGGGGATTGGTATTTCCTTATCGCCTGGCTGGCTCCAATGCACCGGCAGATATCGTCAGCGCCCCGGGCGTTGGCTGGCAGTACAACCGTATAGCGCATCCCGAGATTGCCATAGCGCCCGGTATTTCAGGTTTCGTGATACGCACCGCTTCCCCGGCGGCTGCGATAAGCCTGTCTCTTCGGCCTTCTGCAGCCGGGCCGCAGACATTTACCCGGCTCCGCTTCTTTATTGACAGCAGCAGTGCATGGCTGCTGCAGGCAGAGAATAATGAAACGCCCTGCCTGGTTAAAATGGAAGAAGGGGATTCATCGGCCTATGTGCCGGTAGCTTTAACAGCGCCGGCCGGCAGCTTTATCTTATCGTCGCTTCCTGGTGAAAGGATAAAAGAATTTTATGGCGTTTCGCTGGAGAATGATCACCCGGGCGTATTGTGGCATACCATCGGCGTCAATGGAGCCCGCTATGACCAGTATAATATCGCTTCCCGTTTCTGGCAGCAGTTGCCGGCGCTGCAGGCAGACCTTTATATCGTCTCGCTTGGCACCAATGAAGCCCAGCGTGCTGCTTTCGGGGCATCAGCCTTCGAAAGCCAGGTAACGCTTTTTTTACAACGGCTGAAAAGCATTTCGCCGGGCGCTGCCATACTCATTACTACGGCGCCTGACTCCTACAAGGGAAAAGGCTCCAACCAGGTGCTTCGCCAGCTAAGCAGCTTCCTGGCGGAATACTGCAACCGCCAGGCTATTCCTTTATGGGACCTGTACCGCGTAGGCGGCGGCTATGGATCGGCTTATCGCTGGATACAAAAAGGATTGATGACCCGCGACCGGGTGCATTTTACCGTCAGTGGTTATCGGCTGCAGGGCGCATTGCTGTGGCAGGCATTGGCCAGCGGATATAACAGCTATGCGGCCAGCCGGCCCTGAAAATTAAAGCGCTCGTCAGAATGGAAGATCGTCGTTGCCGGTAAAAGTGGTATGGTGAAAGTCATTTTCACCGCCGGCAGGAGGGGCATCGCCCGAAGCCCCGGCTGTTTCTATTTTCCATGCTTTTACATCGGTATACCAGCGGCTGTTATACTCACGGCTTTCAATATCAAAAGATATGTTCAGCATATTGCCTGCCTGTAGCTGGCTCTCATTGATCTTATCGCCCCAGATGGATACGCAGATCTTTTTGGGATACTGGCCTTCTGTTTCTACGATAATATCCTGCTTTTTCCATTCCCCGTTTTTACCGGTTCCTTTTTGAAGAGGGAGCAATTGCACAAGCTTGGCGGTAAGTTGCATATCAGAAGATTGATTAAGGTGTTGAGCTGCGAATGTAAACGATATTTTTCTTTCCCGGCGCCTGTTCTTTTATACGATGGATTTTACAGCAGCTCAGAACTGCAGGTAGATCGGCATTACCGGCTCTGCCGATTTCATAGAGCCGTACAGCACCACAAACAGGAAGAATAAGGTAACGTAGACGGCCAGGGGCACCTGCCTGAACCGACCGATCACCTCGTCGGCATAGGTATCGGGAATGGCATGCAGCAGGAAAGCCACTCCCATCATCAGCAGCACCGGGTAGTAGTTGGCGGCAAACTCCGGCCACACAGACCAGTGCAGGTTGGTGCCGATCTGCCGGATCATGGTCATGGCGGTGTCGAAATCGTTGGTAGAAGGATCCATATCGGCCGATCTGAAAAAGATCCAGCAGAAGCAAACAAAGTGAAAAGTGAGCAATATGGCCAGGCTCCTGTACCACCAGCTCCCGGAGATCCCGTTCAATGCACGGCCTGTCAGCAGCATCCATATCTTGTGAACGGCCAGGGCAATGCCATGCAGGGCGCCCCAGAAAATGAAGTTCCAGTTGGCGCCATGCCAGAAGCCGCCAAGCAGCATCGTGGTAAGGAGGTTCATATTTGCCGAAACCCCGTTCCTTTCACCGCTGATAATGGCCGGCAGCAGGAAAAGCAGCAGGATCGCAGCGCTAAGCGATCCCGAAGCCCACCAGCTGAGATGGAAAAGCTGCGTGCCTGCCAGGAACAGGCCGATAAAGAAAAGACCTGAGAACAGCCAGGTGCCCGCCGAGCTGCGGCGGTTGCCACCCAACGGGATATACAGGTAATCGCGCAGCCAGGAAGAAAGAGATATATGCCAACGGCGCCAGAACTCTGTAATGCTTTTGCTTTGGTAGGGAGAAAGAAAATTGGTGGGAATGGAAAAACCCAGCCAGCGGGCAATGCCAATGGCAATATCGCTGTAACCGCTGAAATCACAATAGATCACTATTGCATAAGCATATACGGCAAACAGGTTCTCGAGGCCGGTATAGCGGCCCGGGTCGTCGAAGATATAGTTGACAAAATTGAGGGTGATAAAATCAGAGATGATCAGCTTTTTGGTCAGCCCTGAAACGATCAGGTAAAAGCCCTTGGCAAAATCCGTCTCCGTAAGCTGGTACGGCTTATTAATCTGCGGTACGAAATCATGGGCCCGCACAATAGGCCCCATCACCAGCTTAGGAAAAAAAGAAAGGAACAGCAGGTAGTCGCTGAACTTCCGCGCCGGTGCAAACTGCCCGCGATAAACATCGATGGTATAGCTGAGGTTCTCGAAAGTATAAAAGGAAATGCCCACCGGAAGCAGGATGTTCAGCGGGTTAAAGCCGGTATGTAGCAGCTGGTTGCTGAGGGAGATGAAAAAGTCGGTGTACTTGAAAAAGAAAAGGAGCCCGAGGTTAAAGACAATGCTGCAGATCAGCAAGGCGGTTTTCTTTTTCCGGTCGGGTTGCCGCCAGATGGCATTCGACAGCAAAAAATCTACGATAGCCGACAATATGACCAGGAGCACAAATGCGCCGCTGGCCTTATAAAAGAAATAAAGGGAGAAAAAGCAGAATATATAGCGGCGCACGACGTAATTATGCCGGAAAGCATAATACAACGCCATAAATACGGCGAAGAAGAAGACAAAGAACCCATTGTTGAACAGCAGCGGATTTTTCTCATCGTAGAGGAACTGTTGAAAAAAAGCATGTACGTCGAACGAGGGCATAGAAAAATATTAAGGTATGGCGGCGCTGGCTTTATGGCCTGCCATCTGTGTATTTATTATATTCTCTCATAATAGCATCAAAAAAATAATTGCCCAGCAAAGCTGCCCCATTGGAGTTGGGGTGTACATGATCCTTGTTGGCCAGCGATGGCGTACGGCTGGCCCAGTCCACGATGGAGTTGCGGCCGCCCATGGTCTCAAACAGGTTGTAAAAATGGGAGCCTGTCCCATAAGCGATCTCAGCCTGTATCTTTACCAGCGTATCTATGCCAACGGCAGAGCGGTAGCTGTTGTCGTACCGGAAAGCGCGATCGGCCGTGCTCGACATGATGAAATCAGCGTTCGGAAAGCAGCGCCTGAACTTCTGCACCACAGGCATGAGCATTCTGGCATACCAGCTGAAGTTGCGGTCGTCGGGCCTGAACAGCACATTGACCCCGTACTGGAAGATGATCAGGTCATAGGGATTGTTAGCGGCTATCGTTCGCAGGAAGCCCGTATCAAGGTCGCGGTACTCATCGCCGCGTACTCCCCGGAAAGAAAAATTATCGACCACAACGCCAGAGAGCGGCTCAAAGGATATCCCGAATACCGGCAATGTATTATCGCTTACAGCTATCCTGATCTTTCTTGAGGGGTCGGTAGCCAGCACTATACGGTTGAACGACTGCCGGGCCTGTACAACAAAGGGATGATCGTTGACCTGTATGGTCACCGGCTTATCAGCGTAGCCGCAAAGCAGGCTTTTCTCGGTGATAAAGCTGCTGTCGGTAATGGTCTTGTCGGCTACCTGCACCCAATCCCCGTCGCTGGAAAAAATATGACCGGAAAGATAAAGGTGACGTTTGTCCTTTGCATTGCGCAGGTTCTCGTCGTCCCACCCGCCTGAATAATCATGCTCAACCGTTTGCCGGATCTTGTGCCCTACGGCATTGATAGGGATAAAGCCCACTCCCTCGCCCCCGAAATATTCCTGCAGCCGTTTACGCAGGGTTTGGGTCAGCAGGTCGTTCTCGATCATGCTGTCCCCGAAATAAGCTATCCTGATCTTTTGTTTTTTCCCTTTTTTCAGGGCTGCAAGCTTGGGCAGGAAATGGGCCAGCGTGGCGTGGCTGGTATCTGCATGAAAAGAAGTGATATAATGCGGTCTTCGGTAAAGGTTGAAATCCTGCGCCGGCTTTGGCTTGATAACAATAGTGTCGGCAGGGCCCGGTAAATCGGTGAGCACCTGTTGGAGCGTATCTTTTTTAATGATATTGGCAATAAGGTTTATCCGCTGCAGGGGCTGCCATTGCCAGCGAAAAAAAAGGCTGAGTAAAGAGAAAAGCAGAAAAAGGGAGGCACTGTACACCACGAATAGAAAAACTCGGCGATTGCTGTTCATACAGTAGGAAAACGATTATTTGGCCAGTTTATTTTTTTGGATGGCGCTGGTGATCTTTTTCCGCCATTCCTCGGCCCGTTCCGAGTAGCCGGTCTTGCTGATAGCATTTATCCATAGGGTATAATCTTTCTGGCCCTTCAGCCGCGGGTAAAATTTCCGCCGGGAAATAAGCTGGCAAAAAGCCACATAGGAGTCGGCTACGCTGGCATATTGCTTATAGCGGGTCTTTACCCCGTGTGTTTTTTGGAGCTTGTTGACACCAACGATCCCGAAATGATTATTGAGCAGCCGGGCGGTGCGGGTGTTGCCGGCTCCTGATTCCACTATAGCTACCCCAAGGATAACGGAAGACGGGATACCATATTTCTCAGACAATGAATCGGCAAGGGGCCGGTATTTTTTTATATAGCCCGACTGGGCCTGCAGCGGCGATAGGGCCAGCAGGCAGGCGAACAGCAGCAGCCCATGCAGCAAAGCCCGGAGAGGTGTTCCTCTTCGTTGTCTGTAAGCTATTGAGAATGTCATTCGTAGCGGTAAACCTACAGGAAAAAGATGGTTTTTCAAAGTATGGGAACGCATAAGCCAGGCAGCAGGGATGGCAGGTTTATGGAAGGGATTCAGTTTCTTTGCAGAAAGAATAGCGTATGAGCCGCTTGGTAGTAGGCACCAATCATGAGCTGGCAGAAGGGCGACCGCCGGTATTGAACCCGCCGCCGGCATTGAAAGTGCTGGCCAGGTTTATTTCTTATGTGTTTCACCCGGTATTTGTGCCGGTGTATATCGTATTGTTCTTATTGTATATCCATCCTTCCATATTTACAGGTTTTTCACCACGCGAAAAAATACTGCGGCTGGCGCAAGCTGTGCTGATGTTCAGCTTTTTCCCGGTGATCACCGTGCTGTTGCTGAAGGCGCTGGGCTTTATCGGCTCCATCCAGCTGCATACGCAGAAAGACCGTATCATTCCTCTTATCGCTTCTATGATGTGGTATTTCTGGATCTGGCACGTATGGCGCAACCTGCCGGCTTCGCCGAAGGAGTCGGTATCGCTGGCGCTGGCGATCTTCATTTCCTCCATCCTGGCCATGATGGCCAATATCAGGATCAAGATCAGCCTGCATGCCATAGCGGCGGGAGTTATGCTGGCATTTATGTTCACGCTGGCGCTGGGCTCGGCGGTGAGCTTTGGCATGTATCTTTCGGTGACCCTGCTGGCAGCAGGGCTGGTGTGCACGTCGCGGTTGCTGGTCTCAAGCCATAGCGTTGGTGAAGTGTACCTCGGCTTGCTGGCAGGCGTGGCGTCGCAATTGGCGGCCAACCTCTTCGTTGGCTAAGGCGGACGGCTTCTTGCCGGTATTTAACGGCCGGCAGATAAGAAAAGAACGCCGGTAAACCGAGGTAAATACACTCCAGAATGCAAGCTCCCGGTGTAGCTTTGACCTACCTGGCTATTCCTTTCTTTTAAAGCCAGGTAGGCGGAACAAAAAGGATATAAATAAATTTCCAAATAAATTAGTTTTATATTACTAAATCATTTAGCTTTGTGTCGTTCATAAAATTTTCAAGACGGGCATTGCGTAAACCCTAATTTTGGCTATGGCAAAAACAGAAAAAACAACCGATATGTCAAATAATTCCGAGAAGCTGAAAGCTTTGAAGCTGACAATGGACAAGATCGAGAAAGACTTTGGCAAAGGCAGCGTGATGATGATGAATGAGAAGGGAGAAGTGCTGCAGGAAGTGGTGTCTACCGGGTCTATCGGGCTGGATACAGCGCTGGGTATCGGCGGCCTGCCCCGTGGGCGGGTAGTCGAGATCTATGGTCCCGAGTCTTCCGGTAAAACAACGATCGCCACGCACGTCATCGCAGAAGCGCAGAAAAAAGGCGGTATGTGCGCCATTATAGATGCCGAGCATGCTTTTGACAGCGCTTACGCTCAAAAGTTAGGCGTGGATGTAGACAACCTTTTGATCTCCCAGCCCGACTATGGTGAGCAGGCACTGGAGATCGCCGACCGGCTGATCCTTTCCGGGGCGCTCGATGTAGTAGTGATCGACTCTGTAGCAGCCCTGGTGCCCAAAGGCGAGCTGGAAGGCGAGATGGGTGACAGCAAGATGGGACTGCAGGCCCGGCTTATGAGCCAGGCATTGCGGAAGCTGACTGCCACCATTTCAAAGACCAATACTATTTGCATCTTTATCAACCAGCTAAGGGAAAAGATCGGGGTAATGTTCGGCAACCCTGAAACTACTACCGGCGGTAATGCGCTGAAATTCTATGCTTCTGTACGCCTCGATATCCGTCGTAGCTCGCAGATCAAGGACGGGGATGAAGCTATCGGCAACCGCGTGAAAGTAAAAGTGGTTAAAAATAAGGTGGCGCCTCCTTTCCGCTCGGCAGAGTTCGATATCATTTTCGGGCAGGGGGTTTCCAAGACCGGTGAGATCATTGACATGGGCGTAGAGCTCGGCATCGTTCAAAAAAGCGGGAGCTGGTTCAGCTACAATAACGACAAACTGGGCCAGGGCCGGGATGCAGTTCGCCAGCTGCTGATCGACAACCCGGAGCTTTCTGCCGAAATAGAAGGAAAGATCCGTGAAAAGATCAAGGATATCCAGGCAGGGGCCTAAGCCGCCGGTCAATGCCGGCAGGCAATCAAAGCCGTCGCCAAACAATTTTTCAGAAGATGGGTTAGTAAGTATAGCCGTTCTGTCTCAACAGGGCGGTTTTTTATTATCTTAACCTAAATCAATACCCTTAATGTTTAAACATTATATTTTTGTTTTAATATTATTCTATGTCTGAGCAGGTTCAGGCCAGGATGCCTGGAGGCATTAAAGTGGCCCTTATTCTTTCCGGCATTGCTTTAACAGCCGCCTTTTTCCTGCCCTGGGTCTCCTGGGCCGGTCACCCTGTTGCCGGGTCGGATTTCCCTTCCGGTCATTTTTTCGCGGTATCCAGGGCGCAGTTTGGCGTTGACAATCCCTTTCCCCGTTTCAGCTTTATTAATTATATATGCTGGCTCATTCCGGTAGCTGCCCTTGCCTGCCTGGTAGCAGGCTTCAGGGGAAAAAGCCTGGCCTTCACCGTGCTGGTGGCCGGAGTTCTATCCCTTAGCCTGGCAACTATTTATCTCTTTTTCACCAAAACCCTGGTTATGCTGGGCGGAGTGCCCAGCCTTTCGGGATCGCTGAGACCAGGCTTTTACTTGTCTGCAGCGGCTTCTGTAGTGCTGCTGGTCGCCGGTCTTTATCGCGCAGGCTGGTTCTGGCGGCTGGTAGCAGTTGCCATTGGGCCGGTGGTGGCTTTTGCCGCGTTTACAGCTATCGGTCGCTACCTGGAAAACAAAACATTTGATAATACTGCAGATATCGCCCCCGCTTACACGGTTGAGGCATTTGATTTGATAAGGGAGTTTGACCGGAATGATAGCGCTGCCGGGAAAAAATACCTGGATAAGATAGTATTGGTGCATGGCAGGATAAGCGAAATAGACAGGGCAAACGACTCCACGATCAATATCAGGTTCATCGACACTACCGGCTCTTATGCTATCTTTCCTTTTTATAGCCAGGCGCTGCAGGAGGTGAGAAGCCTGCAGGCAGGAGATAGCGTAGGCATCAAGGCGGCCTGCTCGGGAGATGTGTACAGTGAGATACTCGAGACCAGGATCATCAATTTCGAACGATGTATTTTAAATAAAAATTAAAACTTTAAATCACACAAACCCACGATCATGAAAAAAATCATTCTGGCCCTGGCCTTCGTATCGCTTGCCGGCGGCGTATTTGCCCAAAAGAAAACCACTTCCTCTGCCGTAGTGAGCTTTGATGCTACGACACCGAAAGATGCGCTTCCCAAAGCAGAGAATAAAACAGGCATTGCCAGCCTCGATACCAAATCAGGAGCGCTTGCTTTTGAGGTGCCGGTAAAGAATTTCGCTTTCCCCAACGCCACCATCCAGGAGCATTTCAACGGCCAGAGATGGCTTGACTCCGATACCTATAAGACTTTTACCTTTAAAGGCAATATCAAGGATCCCAAGGCCGTGAACTTCAAAAAAGACGGCACTTATGAAGCTGTAGTGGAAGGAACGCTGACCGTAAAAGGAAAAGAGCAGAAAATATCCGCCCCTGCAACTTTTGTTGTGAACGGAGGCGCCATTTCCGCTACCTCTGCTTTCGATATTACCCTGGCCGACTATGGCATTACCGTTGATGGTGAAAAAGTAAGCAAGACCCCGAAAGTAAACGTCAGCGCTGATTTTAAATAAGCAGCTGCCTGCAACTAATAAAAAAGCCTTTGCAATTTGCAAAGGCTTTTTTGCTTGGCATATATGCGCCTTGTTTTTAACGGCAAAGCTCCTTAAATTTTTATCTTAGCTGAAATAAAGCGTTATGACAACCCGCATCTTCGGTAGCCGGAAACATATTGCGCTGGTAGCGCACGATCACATGAAGCAAGAGCTGATCCGTTGGGCCACTCATAACAAGGAAGCCCTGTCGAAGCATGTGCTGTATGCAACGGGTACTACCGGCACTCTTGTTGAAGAAGCGCTGGGCATAGCCGTTACCAAGTTCCTGAGCGGCCCGCTGGGCGGCGATCAGCAAATAGGAGCTTCTATTGCTGAAGGAAAAATTGACATGCTCATCTTTTTCTGGGATCCCATGGAGGCGCAGCCGCATGACCCTGATGTAAAAGCATTATTGCGGGTAGCTGCTACCTGGAATATACCTACTGCCTGTAACCAGGCTACAGCAGACTTCCTGCTGACTTCGCCGCTTACTTATGAGGACTATACGCCGGTGCTGCCGGATTATACGGCTTATATAAACCGGCGGATCGGGTCATGAGCGGTCGTTAACAGCGTTCCTGCCTTTTTTTCTTCTTTGCACACCTGCGTACAACTGTTTGATGGCGGTATTTCTCCCCTCCCTGCCAGCGATATATTCAGTAATTTGCAACCATGCCTTTTCAGTTAAAAAGCCCTTTTCCACCGGCTGGCGACCAGCCGGAAGCGATCCGTCAGCTGACCGAAGAAATAAAAGCAGGAGAGAAGTTCCAGACCCTTCTTGGCGTTACCGGCTCGGGCAAAACATTCACTATCGCCAACGTTATACAGAACGTGCAAAAGCCCACGCTGGTGCTTACGCACAACAAGACCCTGGTGGCCCAGCTATATGGCGAGTTCCGTCAGTTCTTTCCCGACAACGCGGTGGAGTATTTCGTTTCTTACTATGATTACTACCAGCCGGAAGCCTATATGCCTGTCAGCGATGTATATATCGAAAAGGATCTCAGCATCAACGATGAGCTGGATAAGCTGCGGCTAAGGGCTACTTCCAGCCTGCTCAGCGGCCGGCGTGATATTATTGTGGTCGCTTCCGTAAGCTGCATTTACGGCATGGGTAATCCTACTGATTATGAAAATGGCATTATCCGCATCAGCAAAGGGCAGACCCTTTCGCGTCAGGGCTTTTTGCATGACATGGTCAATTCACTGTACAGCCGTACCACATTGGAGTTTAACCGGGGAACCTTCCGTGTAAAAGGCGATACGGTAGATATCAACCTGCCCTATGTTGACTATGGCTACCGGGTCACGTTCTTCGGCGATGAGATAGAAGAGATAGAAAGCATTGACGTGGTTACAGGCAAACGCATCGGCACCATGGATAATGCTGCTATTTTCCCTGCTAATCTCTATGTGGCGCCGAAAGATATTATGCAGCAGGTAATATACGAGATACAGGATGAAATGATGGCCCAGGTGGAATATTATAAAGCGCAAGGCAAGCTGATAGAGGCGCAGCGCATCAAGGAACGCGTGGAATATGACCTGGAAATGATCCGGGAGCTTGGCTATTGTAACGGCATAGAGAACTATTCGCGGTTCTTTGACCGGCGTAAGCCTGGCACCCGCCCATTCTGCCTGCTCGACTATTTTCCCAAAGATTTTCTGATGGTCATCGACGAAAGCCACCAGACCATTCCGCAGGTGAGCGGCATGTACGGCGGCGACAGGAGCCGGAAGCTGGTGCTGGTAGACTATGGATTCCGTCTCCCATCAGCATTGGATAACCGCCCGCTGAACTTCCATGAATTTGAATCGATGGTCAACCAGGTGATCTTCGTATCGGCCACTCCTGATGAATATGAATTGCAGAAATCGGGCGGTATAGTGGTAGAGCAGGTGGTAAGGCCTACAGGGCTGCTTGATCCTCCCATCGAGATAAGGCCTTCCGTGAACCAGATCGATGACCTGCTCGACGAGATAGACAAGACCGTAAAAAAAGGAGACCGGGTGCTGGTCACTACGCTTACCAAGCGGATGGCCGAAGAAATGGATAAATATCTTCACCGTATCAATATCAAATCAAAATATATCCATAGCGAGGTAGATACCCTTGACCGCGTGGAGATACTCCGGCAGCTGCGCCTCGGCGAGATCGATGTGCTGGTAGGCGTAAACCTGCTGCGGGAAGGGCTCGACCTGCCCGAAGTATCGCTGGTTGCCATTCTTGATGCCGATAAGGAAGGGTTTCTGCGAAATGAAAAATCGCTGACCCAAACAGCCGGCCGGGCTGCGCGGAACGTGGACGGCAAAGTGATCTTTTACGCGGATAAAATGACTGAAAGCATGCAGAAGACCATTGATGAAACCCTGCGTCGCCGCGAAAAGCAGATCGCTTATAATATCATCCATAATATCACCCCGCGAACGGTCAGGAAAAGCCGGGAACAGGTATTTGCCCAGACCTCCGTGCTCGACATCAAAGGCTATGATGCATCAAACCCCTATGCTATCGGGCAGGATGAGGACATTGTCTCCCGGGCAGCCGAAGAGCAACCGGAATACAAGACCATCCCGCAAATGGAAAAGGCGGTCAACAAGATCAGGAAGGAAATGGAAAAAGCCGCCAGGGACCTTGATTTTATGGAGGCTGCCCGGCTGCGGGATGAAATGTTCGGCCTGCAACGGCAACTGGAGGATATGAAAAAATAGGCTCGTAAAACTACGAGCGCAATGCTTGTATTTTCACTCTATTTGGCAAAATAAAATGACTAAGGGTTTGCATCTATGTATCGCAGGTTTATCTTAGCCCTGAAAACCGAGTGATCCAATATTTTGTAAAACCCAAAATCCAATAGTCATGAAACGTCGTGTTCAGAAGATCCTGAATTTTTTTGTCTTCAACCTTCTTTTTTTCGCCCTCTACCTCAATTTCATTCACAAAGATCAAAGCCAGGTGCTCCCAGTTCAGCCTACTGTTACGGAACATCCGTCCGTTTCTGTCAACAGCACTGTATTGGTAGAGCATCCTGAAAAATATTTAGAGAAAGCTGCCGGTCATGAAATGACCGGGCCAGCTATATCCGCTGCCAACTAAGTAAAGTATTTTTCTTCAAAGCAGAGTTTAGACAACCACGCCCAGCTAATTTTTTAGCAGGGCTTTTTGTTTTCAGGTGATGTGCACGTCGGAGCTACGGCAGGCAGGCTGATACCAAGCCTTTTTCGAAGCCATCAGCCTATAAAGGTAAACTTAAAAACATGCTACCTTCGCGGCATGGACAAACGACTTTTCCTGCTCGATGCGTATGCGCTTATTTTCCGGGCTTATTATGCGCTGATACGCAGCCCGCGGCTCACCAGTAAAGGAAAGAACACCAATGCGCAGTTCGGCTTTACCAATGCGCTGGCAGACCTGATCAACAAGCAAAGGCCAACCCATATGGCCGTTTGTTTTGATACGGATGCTCCCACCGAGCGGCATACGGATTTTGCCGCTTATAAGGCCAACCGCCAGGAGACCCCTGAAGATATTTCACTCGCAATCCCCGACATCATCCGCATTATCGAAGGGTTCAATATCCCTGTAATAGCGGTTGACGGCTATGAGGCCGACGATGTCATTGGTGCGCTCAGCAAGCAGGCAGAGCAGGCAGGGTATGAAGTGTTCATGGTTACGCCCGACAAAGACTATGGCCAGCTGGTGAGCGAAAAGATCAGGATATACAAGCCCGGCTACCAGGGAGGAGAAGTAGAGGTACTCGGGCCTGCAGAGGTTTGCGCCAAATGGGGCATCAGCCATGTTAACCAGGTGATAGATGTGCTGGGCCTGATGGGCGACGCGGTGGATAATATTCCCGGCATAAAAGGCATAGGCGAAAAAACCGCTGCCAAGCTGCTGGCAGAATACGGCACGCTGGAAAATATCCTCGTCAATGCTGACCAGCTCAAAGGCTCGGTCGGCGAAAAGATCCGGAATGGGAGGGAAGATGCCATCATGTCCAAAAAGCTGGCGACCATTATAACCAATGTACCGGTTGTTTTTCATGAAGAGGATTTTTGCCTCAAGGACTGGAACAAAGAAGCATTAAAGGAAATCTTTACCGAGCTGGAGTTCCGCACGCTTGCAAAAAGGCTGCTTGGTGAAGAAAACGCCGCCATTGTGGCTGCTCCTGCTAAGATACCTGGCAGCTCAGCGGCTGATAAAGCAGTAGCTGCGCAGCAGATAGACCTGTTCGGCAATATCATCGAGCCCCCGGTTGCCCCTGCTGCTCCCGCGCCCGCGCAGGAAGAAGAAGGCAGATCTTTTGGAGGGCCTGCGCGCAATATTCATAATACGCCGCATCGTTATGAAGCTGTATCCGGCAACGAGGCTATCAGCCGGCTGGTACAGATGCTGGGGCAGCATAATGAAATATGCTTCGATACCGAAACCACGGGCATCGATGCCAACGAAGCGGAGCTCGTGGGCCTGAGCTTTTGCGTTATACCCGGAGAAGCTTATTATGTGCCCTGCCCGCCCGGGAAAGAAGCGGCCCTTTCCATACTCCGGCATTTCAGCCCGCTTTTTGAAAGCCCCTCGATCACCTGGATAGGGCAGAACATCAAGTACGACCTGCTGATCCTGAAATGGTATGGCGTGGAAATAAAAGGGCATTTCTTCGATACCATGCTGGCGCATTATGTTATAGAGCCGGACGGTAAAAGAAGCATGGACCTGCTGAGCGAAAAATATTTAGGATATGAGCCCGTGCATATTGAAGAGCTGATCGGTAAAAAAGGGAAATCGCAGGGTAATATGCGGGATGTGGAGCTTGAAAAGATAAAAGATTATGCCGCAGAAGATGCAGACATTACCCTGCAGCTGAAAAAGGTATTTGCGCCGCAGATCAGGGAAAAAGAAGTAGAGAAGCTGTTCAACGAGGTAGAGAACCCGCTGGTTCCGGTGCTTACCGATATGGAATATGAAGGCATCAGGATCGACACCGCGTTCCTGAACGACTATTCGGTCCAGCTGGAAAAAGAAGCGCGTGAGGCGGAAGAGAACGTGTATCTCCAGGCAGGCGTGCGCTTTAACCTGGCATCACCCAGGCAGCTGGGAGAAGTGTTGTTTGAGAAACTGAAGCTGGACCCCAAGGCCAAAAAAACAAAATCAGGCCAGTATGCTACGGGCGAGGAGATATTGGCCAAGCTGGCCGCCAGCAACCCGATCGTGGCCGATATACTTGCATTCAGGGAGCTGACCAAGCTTAAATCGACCTACGTAGATGCATTGCCGCAGCTGATCAACAGCAAAACCGGCCGGGTGCATACTACTTTCGGGCAGGCTGTGGCAGTGACCGGACGCCTGGCCAGCAACAATCCTAACCTGCAGAATATACCTGTCAGAACCGAGCGGGGCAAGGAGATCAGGAAGGCATTTATTCCAAGGGATGAGCGCCATATCCTGCTGTCGACAGACTACTCGCAGATAGAATTGCGCATAGTAGCCGCTATCAGCGGCGATCCCAGCATGTGCCAGGCTTTTAAGGCAGGCACCGATATTCACACCGCCACAGCTTCGAGGGTGTACGGCGTGGAAGAAAGTGAAGTGAGCAAGGAGATGCGCTACAAGGCCAAAAGCGTGAATTTCGGCATTATCTATGGGCAGGGTGCGTTCGGGCTGGCCGATAACCTGGGCATATCCCGTACCGAAGCCAAAGAGATCATCGACAATTACAAGAAGCAATTTTCAGGTATCCAGCGATACATGGATGATATGATAAATTTTGCCCGCGAGCATGGCTATGTGCAGACCCTGATGGGACGTAAGCGCTGGCTCAGGGATATCAATTCCTCTAATTTTACGGTGAGGAGCTTTGCCGAGCGCAACGCTATCAATTCGCCCATACAGGGCACGGCGGCCGATATGATCAAGCTGGCAATGATAAAGGTGCACGCAGCCATGAAAAAGGCCGGCTTCAAAAGCCGGATGATATTGCAGGTGCATGACGAGCTGATCTTCGATGTGCTGAAAGAAGAGCTGGATGATCTCAGGCCGGTGGTGCTGGAAGCAATGCAGTCAGCAATGGAGCTGCCCAACGGCGTGCCGGTTGTGGCTGAGGCCGGCGAGGGGCAAAACTGGCTTGAGGCCCATTAGCAGCTGCGCCTTCGTCACCCAACAAATACGATCATATCATCGTTTCAGAAAAATATGAAGCAATCGATCTTTTATTGTTATGATGCTTACTGCGGCTGGTGCTATGGCTTTAGCCCAGTAATGAAAAAGCTGTCAGAAGCATATGCTGGCAAATTTCATTTTGAAGTATTGTCGGGCGGCATGATCGTCAGTGAATATGTTAAGCCCATCAGCGCAATGGCAGGCTATATCCGCGAAGCTTACAGAACGGTTGAGGAACGGACCGGCATAAAGTTCGGACAGGACTACTTATGGCATATCAACCACCCGGAAGAAAGCGACTGGTTCCCCGATTCGATGAAGCCGGCCATTGCTATGTGCGTATTCAAGGAAATATATCCTGAGCGGCAGGTGGCTTTTGCCGCCGACCTGCAATATGCCCTGCACTATGAGGGCCGGGACCTTTGCGATGATGAAGCCTACCGGCATTTATTGGAGAAGTATAGCATTGAGCCGGAGATCTTCTATTCTCGGTTGCACTATGAGATATATAAGGAGAAAGCCGAAAATGAATTTACGGTCTGCCGCCAGCTGCAGGTGACCGGCTTCCCGGCTGTTTTTCTCCAGGCTTCTCCTGAAAAATTTTACCTGCTGGCAAGAGGATATACTGATCATGACATTATGCAGGAACGTATAGAAAAGTTGCTGTCAGATGGCCTGGGCGCTCAGCATAGCGGGCCGGCAAATGGCTGAAGCTTACCTGTTTTGCCGTTAATAGAAACAGGGTACGATGCTTCATCCGCTAAATTTCAGGCTTCGTCCTGTTTTTTTGCCTGAATAAGCAGCAACACGCTATCTTACTTTTTCCAAAAACTATATTATGAAACGAATTGCTTTTCTTGCTTTTGCCTGCATGGCCCTGATCTCCGCCTGTAATAACGAAAACAAAACCAGTGGATCAGAAGACAAAAAAGATAGTGCTGAATTGAATGCGACCGGGAATAAATCTGCCCGTAAGCATGCTGCTCCCGATTCGGCTACTATGATGAAGAACTGGGAGGCTTATATGACCCCCGGAAAACCGCATGAGATGATGGCTTCCTGGAATGGTACCTGGTCAGGGGAAGTGAAAATGTGGCAGGAGCCGGGAACAGAGCCGCAATCAAGCCAGACCAAAGCTGTTAACAAGATGATCATGGGAGGCCGCTACCAGGCGTCTACGCATACCGGCAATATGATGGGAATGCCTTTTGAAGGAGAAAGCCTGCTGGGCTATGATAATAGCAAAAAAGAGTTTATCAGCACCTGGGTCGATAATATGGGAACCGGCATCATGGTGCTTACAGGACCTTGGGACGAAGCCAGCAAAACCATGACCCTGAAAGGACGCGTTGTTGATGCAGCTGCCGGCAACGGCGAAGAGTGCGACGTTCGGGAAGTATATAAGGTGATTGATGATAACACGCACCTGATGGAAATGTACGGTCCTGATCCTAAAACAGGAAAAGAGTTCAAGATGATGGAGCTCAGGCTGACACGAAAAAAATAATATCGCTTTCGCGGAAAATTTACCTGGCAAAGGGCGGGGATAGCAGCGCTATTCCCGCCCTTTTAATTTGATCGCCCACCTGGTATCTTTTTAAATTGAATATTTTTCATTGCTTTATCTTGCTATAGTCTAAGCTCTTAATGATTGCCGGCGGCCGGGATTTACTATACCCATCGTATGATCCCTTCTGTTCCTGATCATGATGACAAAGCTGCCGCCAGGCAAAAGAAAAAATACCTGACCGGCAGGGACAGCCGGGTCACTGATGAATAATTGGTTTAACTTGTACGGGAAACCGGATACGTTTCCAGGCTTACCCATCCTGGATAAAGCAACTGAAGATGGAAAAAAGACTGACAGGTGTGGCCCCCGGCGCGATGAAGTGGAATGAAAAATCACTTCGCGTAAATGATATTGGCTTCCGGCTGATCCTGATACCGGTCTTTGGCATCGTGATACCTTTGCTCACAGGCCTTTTCGATGGAGCTGACCTTTCCGGCAGCAAAACCATCTTCTCCTTTCTTTATTGCATACTGATCGCCCTGGTGGTATGGGAAGGCAACCGGTACCTTCATTTTTCACTCCGCAGCTATTTTGACTGGCACAAGAAACCGGTGCATAAGATCGTGGCTATGCTGCTTACGATCTGCTTTTATACTATCCCGGTGAGCGTGCTTATGCTGGTTGGATGGTACCATATTTTCAATGCCGGTCAGCCTGATAAGCAGGATGTGATCATTACCACGCTCGCGATACTGATATGCGTGATCTTCATTGCGCATGTGTACGAGACCGTTTTCCTGGTGAAGACCTCCGAAAACGAAATGCTCCGCAATGAGCAATTGGAAAGAGCCAGGGCTGAAGCAGAGCTGGAGGCGCTGAAGAACCAGATCGATCCGCACTTTATCTTCAACTCGCTGAACACGTTGTCTCACCTGATCGAAGAAAAGCCGGCAAAAGCCAGGCAGTTCAATGATGACCTGGCAGGCGTGTACCGGTATATCCTCCAGAACAAAGGCCGGGGGTTGGTGCTGCTGCGTGAAGAAATGGATTTCCTGCAGAATTATTTTTCCCTGCTGGTCATTCGTTTTGAATGCGCCATACAGCTCGATGCCAGGCTGCCTTCAAATGCGCCGGAAGAATTTCTTATTCCGCCTATTTCACTGCAGCTGCTGGTAGAAAATGCGATCAAGCATAATGAATTCTCCGACAGGCATCCCCTGCTGATACAGATACGCCTGGAAGAAGAGGAGCTTACCGTCAGCAATACCGTACAAAAGAAAAAGATCGGCAGGGAGTCTTCCCGCATCGGGCTGCACAACCTGAATGAGCGTTATAAGCTGACCACGGGTAAGGAGATCGTGGTGCATCAGTCGGGATCCCTGTTCAGCATAAGATTGCCCGTATTACGCATCGGGTAGCATTAAACCATACGCACATGAAGATCATTATTGTTGAAGATGAAAAGCCTGCCGCACAAAAGCTCCAGAAAGCGATTTTGCGATGGAACAGCTCCATAGAGATACTCAGCCTGCCAGGCAGCGTGGAAGCTACCGTAGCCTGGTTGAACCAGCATGGCCAGCCTGATCTTCTTTTTATGGATATACAGCTAACAGACGGCCTTTCGTTCCAAATCTTCGAGCAGGCTACCGTCAGGTGCCCCGTGATCTTTACCACCGCTTACGATGATTACTGGCAGGAAGCTTTTGAGCATAACAGCATCGATTACCTGCTTAAGCCCATCAGGCAGGAAAAGCTGGAAGCGGCCCTGCGTAAATATGATACGTTCCGCCAGTTCTTTGCCGGCAACCTGCAGGGCCTGCAGCACTGGCACCAGCAAACGCAGGCAGAATTCAGGAAGCGGTTTCTCGTAAAAAGAGGCGCTGACTATATCAGCGTAAGAACGAGCGATATCGCTTATTTCTATGCCGCGCACAAGCTGGTCTGCCTTGTGGATAACAAGAACCAGAAATTTATACTCGACCAATCGCTTTCCGATATTGAAAAGCAGCTTGATCCGGGTAATTTTTACCGGGTGAACCGTAAATACCTGGTGAACATGACGGCTATCAGGCGGATGAAAGTATATCCCAAAAGCAAGCTGCAGCTTGAAGTACATCCACCGGTGAAAGAAGAGATCGTTATTGCCCAGGAGAACGTGGCGGGGTTCAAGGAATGGATGGGGCAATAAAAAAGCCCGGCGTTAGACAAGGCCGGGCCACATGCACATTAAACTACGAAAAAAATTACTGATTCCTTCTGGGACCGGGGCCACCCTGGCGCTGAGGCCGCATGGATGGCTCAATTTCATCTTTGAATTTTTTAAACTGGTCTTCGGTAAGCAGGGTCTTCAGCTCTTTATCCCTTGCATCCATAATAGGCTGCATCTTCTCTCTTCTTGCCTGCTCATCGGGACGATCGCCCCCACCCATCAGCTCCTGTAAAACCTTATCCTGGTCTGTATAGAACCTGGTGAAGGTCTCATCTATTTTTTTGAGCGTGGCTGCTTCAGGCTTGAAGGCACTGTCGATCTTGTGGTGCACAAGCTGCACTCTTTCTTCTACGGTACGGCGGAAACCTCCTCCTTGCGCATGCGTTGTAAAAGCTACGGCCAGCAGGAGGGTAGTACCTAATAATGCTTTTTTTATCATAATTTATAAATTGACATTTTGATTAAATATAACGTTGCACTTATTTATTTTTTTCGTCCTTGCCCTGTGGTCTTCCTTTTTTGGCAATGATCTTTTTCATCAAAGAATCATACCGTGGCAGCTGCTCGGGCGTGCAAAGAGCGCGCACTTTGCGAAAATGGCGGAACCCCTGCAGGTCCATGGCCTTTTGCCTTGCAGCGATCTGGTCAACCCTGGCTTGCAGCAGGCTGTCGCTGACCGAATCAGCTTTAACGAGGTTGTAAAGATTATCTTTTGCCAGCTGCATGGAATCGAAAAGAGGCTTGGCAATTTTCCAATGCTCTTCTTTCAGCTGTTTGTATTGCGTTACCTGGCTGTCGGTGAAGCCGACTTCTTTCTGTAATGCCAGGGCAATGCCGTTTCGCATGGAGTCTTTGTCGCGGGAGCGCTTTTGCTCATCCCTGAACCAGAAAAAGTAAAAGACCGCCGCGATATTTATCAGCAGCAGGAAAGCGATGATGAAAAGTAAGGTCCTGTTCTTGGAGGCGTTATTCATAGTTAGGGTTCAACATTTACATAGTCATAAGTGGTATTGCTGGCCAGCAGGAAATCATCATCCTGCGCTATTTCTCCCGATGAAGAAGCCGTAGTGAAGGCTACCGGCACGCGGGTCGCTTTCAGCTTTTCCTTATTCAGCACTATCAGCGCATTGAAAGCAATGACCGCGCAAAGCGTTGCCAGGGCTACTACCGGCCGGGCGATAAAATAAGCGGCCTTGCTCCAGGCAGAGCTATCTTCCTTTTGCAGCCTGGCCATGACCCTGGTATGCATAAAAGGAGCTGTTTCAGCCCTGCGTATTCCTTGCAGGCTTTCCAGCGCTTCTTCTACCTTGTGGTCGATATTGCTGTGTTTGCTCATGACTTACTATTTGACGCTGTTGGTTAAAAATCCTTGTGTCAGCGCTCTTTATTTTTATACTGCTCCTTTAGGGTTTTTCTCAGGTTGTTCTTGGCCCGGTGCAGCAGGGATTCGATAGAAGATACAGACGTGCGCATGATATCGCTTACTTCCTGATAACTAAGGCCTTCCACTTTGTTTAAAATAAACGCCGCACGCTGGTTCTCAGGTAGCTGGTCGATGGCGCGGAACAAGGCAGCAGCCTCTTCCTTTTTATCGAGCGCTATCCCGGGATGATTAAAATCAGGTGGATTTATTACTATTTCGCTCTGCTCGCCAAAGATGCTGCGAACAAAGGCAAATCTTTTTTTTCTTTTTTTCCGCCGTTCATGGTCCAATGATTTGGTGATAGCGATACGGTAGAGCCAGGTAGAGAACTTGGAATCGCCCTTGAAAGAATCGATCGACTGGTACACCTGCACAAATACCTCCTGGGTTATATCTTCTGCATCCTCTGCATTCTGCACAATGCCGAGAACGGTATTATATACCATGTTCTGCCAGGTGTCAACAATGGCTTTGAAGGCTGCCTGATCGCCTTTCCTTAATTGCTCTACGAGTAGCCTTTCGTCCAAGTCGGTATATGTTTACAGCAGCGATATTACACAATTTTTCGACGGCGAAGCAAAGAGCTTCTGAAGATCAAGCATAACAGACAAAAAGCCGGGCAATACAGGATAATTTCCTGGACTGCCCGGCCCTTTCTTCATTCGCGGGAAATAGTTAGAACATCATCGGCCCACTACCCATGCCCGGCTCTCGTTGCCTGCCGCTGTTTATAGCCCTTCCTTTTCCAAAATTTTTAAGGCTATAGGTGAACGTGAGCATAAAATATTGCTGCAGCACATTGCTCTGCGAGTCGATGATCTCGTTGGCTGCTATTTCGCGGTAAATGCTCTGGTTCTGCTTCAGCAGGTCAAACACGGAAAGCTTCAGCTCGGCTGCTCTGCTCTTCAGGAATTTTTTTCCTATTGCTGCATTCCACAGCCAGTAGCTCTGGTTGTAGCCTGCAGAAAGGCCGGAATAGCTCTGGTTGCTGACATCATTCTGCACAAACCATCCACTCTTTGACAGGAGGTTGAGCTGCACGCCTGCCGCCTGGTTCACATACCGGTTATCGCTGTTGGCAATGGAGCTTTGGATATTATTGAAGTTGGCATTGTACGAAATGTTGAAATCAACATATTCACTGATATTGCTGGCCAGCACTATGCCGCCGCTGTACGTGAAATTATCGGTGGTAGTTACCACGTTGTTCAGCAGGCCCGGCAGCCGCAGGTAAGAGAAGCCGGCGGTCAGGTTGACATTTGTCTTGATCATTTTTACCGGCTGGCTGAAAGTGAAGAAAGTGCGAAGGCTTTTATACCCGTTCAGGTTTACCGGCTTGGTCAGCTGGGCACCGGCAGCCAGGTCGCTTCCGGGCTGTATAACAGAATCAGCCTTTGCAATATAGGTGGCGTTGGAAATATAATCCTGCTGCGCCTGCAGGAAGATGTTGGCAAAGAAGCTTTGCCCCTTCTGCGTATTGGTGAAAATATAACGGCCGGATACAAAATGAGAGTACGATTGCTTCAGGTTGGGATTGCCCACGCTTTTGCGAAGCTCGTTGCTGTTATTGACAACATCCTGCAGCTGGGTAACGCTGGGAAAATTAGTGCTGGCCCGGTAAAATATATTGACGCTGCTGCGCGTGCTGAGCTTGCGCCGGTATTGCAGGTTAGGCAGCAGGTTGGTGAACGACTGGTTTACCTGGGAAACAGAGGGGAATACCCTGTCGCTCCGCAGCGTAGAATGCTGCAGGTTAAGGCCAACGGCCAGCTGGTTGTCGCGGTTATTGCCCAGGCGATAGGTGAGGCCTCCGTTGTGGGTAACCGTTACGTTATCGAACTTATTGGAAAGATTGGTAAGGAACTGCGTGTACTTTCCTGTTACCGGATCAAATTCAAAGGTCTGCTGATCGGCGCTGTTCTTGGAATAAGATGGCTGGTAGCTGATCTGCAGCTGGCTTTTCTCGCTCAGCGGCTCCATAAAGGAAATATTGCCGGAAAGCGTATAGCCGTTGGTCGGGTTGTCGGTAAACTGGTCCTGCAGGGAATCGCGTATGCCTGCCGGCTCATAAAAGCGGTAATGGGCATCGCTGTAAGTTTCCCCGTTGTTCTTGTTGAGCGTGGTGGTAAATCCTACGAACAATACGCGGCCTCTTTTGGCAAAAGAGTGACGGTAAAAGATATTGTTGCGCAGGTTATAGCCGCTGCGAAGCACGTCTCTTTCACTTTGAGAGGTATTGAGCGTATCATCGGGAACGTAAAGATAGTTTTCATAAGCCTGTGTAAGCGACCTGTTGCGCTGGAAATTAAGGCTTGGAATGATGGTGATGGTATTGTTGGAGTCGATCCGGTATTCCATGCGCAGGTTGATGCGATGGTTGAAATTACGGCTGCGCGCAATGCTGCTCTGGTTATTGATGCGCGTAGTGTCGGCATTCAGCTGTGTTTCTATGCGGGTGTTGTTATCGTTGATGTTATTGCTCTGGTTGAAGAAATAACTGCCCTGCACGTCGAATTTTTTCCCCCACTTGTCGGTATAGTTGATGCCGATAGCATTGGTTTTGCTGATACCGCTTTGCTGGCCTACCTGGAAGCTTTCACCACCTCCGAAATTGCCGCCACCGCCACCACCACGGTTGCCACCGCCTCCGCGATTGCCACCGCCGCCACGGTTACCACCACCACCTCCTCCGCGGCCTCCGAAATTGCCGCCGCCGCTATTGCTGCTGGTTACGCCCAGCAGGTCCTGTGAGCCAAAATTCTGCTGGTTGATATTATTGAAGTTGCCTACCACCGATATGCGACGATCGCCGCTGAAGGTGCTTATGTTACCGCCGGCCGCGTAGCGGTCATTGGTGCCATAACCGGCAAATACACGTCCAAACTGGCCGTTCTTGATCCCCGATTTGGTAATGATATTGATCGATTTTACGGTATTGCCATCATCAAAGCCGGTTTGTTGCGCCTGGTCGCTGAGACGGTCGAATACCTGTATCTTATCTACGATCTCCGAAGGCAGGTTACGCAGGGCGGCAGAAGCATCGTCGCCAAAAAAATCTTTTCCGTCGATGGTCACTTTACGTACCTGCTCGCCCTGGGCCGTAACAGTTCCGTCCCTGTCGACCGTAACGCCTGGCATCTTTTTTATAAGATCTTCGGTAGTGGCATCCGGGTTTACCTTGAACTGGTCGGCATTAAAGATGAGGGTATCGCCTCTCTGCTGAGTGGGGGCCTGTCGGGCTGTTACCGTTACGCCGCCAAGCTGCACGGTAGCTTTGGGAATGAACAATGTACCGAGGGAGGCATCGGGCAGGGAATCGCTCAATTCTACTATCTGCCGGTATTTTTCATACCCGATAGAGCTTACTTCCAGGTAAAAGGTATCGAGCGGCACGCCCGAAAAGCGGAATACGCCGCTGCTGTCGGCCAGCGCGGAAAACCTGACTGTAGAGTCCCGGATGCCTTTAAGCTCCAGGTTAGCCCCGGCTAAGGGCTTATTATCAATAAGATCGAGTAACTTACCAGTTACAGACTGCGCCTGCGAAACGGCGGAAAAAAGCACAAGGATCAATAAAAGTTTAATTCCCTTCATAATAGTTAATCATCATTGTTAGGTACATAAGACGTTGAACGGTCTCTTTCCTTTCGGTGCATCCTGCTCTAAAGCCCGGTTTTATAAAAAGAGGCGCCATTGCGGAAGAATTGCATAAAGTTTGCCGGAAAATCGAATAAGGTTTCTCTTTCAGGATGCTCATGTCGAATAACTCTGTTATCTTGCACGTCCTTAACATTTTAGAATTATGGAATACAGTAAACTTGTTGCCGTGAGCGGATTGCCCGGCTTGTATGAATTGCTCAACAGCAAAACTGACGGGGCTATTGTCCGCTCGCTTGACGACCGGAGTACAAAATTTGCCTCATCCCGCGTTCACCAGTTCTCACACCTGGAAAGCATCGAAATATATACCACGCGCGATAATGTGAACCTGGTTGACGTATTCCAGGCCATGGAAAAAGCCGGCGGCTCGCTGCCCGATCTGAAAGACAATGGAGCGATCAGGGAATATTTTGAAAAAACCTACCCTGATATGGACTTTGACCGGGTCTATGCCAGCGATATGAAAAAAATGATAAAATGGTTCGACGTGCTCAAGAAAAACGAGGTAGAGCTCAAGCTTTCCGAGCCAGCAGAAGAAGAAGTGGAAGAAGCAGAGGAAGAGGCAACAGAGCCGGCGAAAAAGACAGCTAAGAAAAAGGAAGAAGCTGCCGCCGGACCCAAAAAAGAAACCAGCGAAACCAAAGAAACCAAAAGCAGGAAAAAAGCAGGAACAGAAGAAGAAGCTCCCAAAGCGGAAAAGAAACCCGCTCCCAAAAAATCCAGGAAAAAAGCGGAATGATCCGCTAAAGGCAACGATAATGCAGGGAGTGAAGCCTTCAGGCTTTGCTCCTTTTTAATAAAAGCAGGCCCGCCTGGCCGATCATGAACGATTGGATCATAAAACTGTTACTATTATTATGACAGCAGATATACAAAAGCTTCCCCGCCATTTTTTACCGGCCGATCTTTCTATCGATACCTGGGCCTCGCTGGAACCTTATTTCACCAACCTGCTGGAGCGGCCTCTAAGCTCTGTTGCCGAGCTGGAGCAATGGCTGAAAGACTCCAGCGAGCTGGAAGCCGTGATTAGCGAAGACGCCTGCTGGCGCCAGATACGCATGACCTGCGACACGGATAACAAGGACCTGGAAGAGACGTTCAACTATTTTATGATGGAGATCCAGCCGCGGATACAGGAATATTCCGATAAGCTGAACCGCAAGCTGGTAGAATGCCCTTTTACCACGCAGCTTGACCAGCAGGAATATTTTACCTACCTGCGAAACGTAAAGAAGAGCATAGACCTTTTTCGTCCGGAGAATATACCCTTGCAGGCAGAGCTGAACGTAGAGGCGCAACAGTTTGGCATGATCGCCGGCAAGATGACCGTAACCGTGAACGGGAAGGAATATACCTTGCAGCAGGCTGCAAAGTTCCTGGAAGATCCTGACCGCAGGGTCCGTGAGCGGGTATACCGCCAGATCGCTGAAAGAAGGCTGAAAGACAAAAAAAAGCTGGACGAGCTTTTTTCTTCCCTGCTGAAAAAGCGTGACCAGGTAGCCCGAAATGCCGGCTTTGCCAACTACCGCGATTTCCGTTTTGCAGAGCTGGGCCGGTTTGATTATACCAGGGAAGACTGCTTCCTGTTCCATGAAGCGGTAAAGCTGCATGTATTGCCGCTTGTAGATATTATATACGAGGAAAAAAAGAAAAAGCTGGGGCTCGATGAGCTTCGTCCCTGGGATATAGATGCCGAGCCGGCCGGCGTACAGCCCTTGCGGCCTTTCCGGAACGGCGAAGAGCTGGTCGAAAAAACGATCAGCTGCTTTAACAGGCTTCGTCCTTTCTTTGGCGATTGCCTGCGCAAAATGAAAAGCCTGGGCCATCTTGACCTTGAAAGCCGGAAGGGAAAAGCGCCTGGCGGATACAACTGTCCGTTAGCAGAAAGCGGTGCGCCTTTTATTTTCATGAATGCCGCGGGACAGCTCGATGATGTGACCACCATGGTGCATGAGGGCGGTCATGCCATCCATTCCTTTCTTTCGCACGACCTGTCGCTGAATGGCTTTAAGGACTACCCGACAGAAATAGCCGAAGTGGCTTCGATGAGCATGGAGCTGTTCAGCATGGACCACTGGGAAGTGTTTTTTCCTGAAAAGGAAGAGCTGGTAAGGGCCAAGGAGCAGCAGCTTGAACGGGTGATCACTATCTTTCCCTGGATAGCCACGATAGATAAGTTCCAGCATTGGGCCTATGAAAACCCCGGTCACACCCTGAAAGAGCGAAGGGCAAAATGGGTGGAGATCACCAACGAGTTCACTTCCCCGGTATTGAATGTTACCGGCCTGAAAGCCTACCGGGAATATGGGTGGCAGCGCCAGCTGCACCTGTTTGAAGTGCCTTTTTACTATATCGAATATGGTATAGCCCAGCTGGGGGCTATCGGGCTATGGCAGCAATACAAGAAGGACCCCGAAGCCGCGCTCGATCACTATATATCCGCGCTTGACCTGGGGGGTACCCGCACCTTGCCGCAGCTGTTCGCCGCCGCCGGCCTGTCGTTCGATCTTTCCCCCGGCTATATCAGGGGGCTTATGGAATTTGTCAGGGAAGAGCTGGACCGGCTGAAGGCCAGGTAAAAAATACCCACTTTATGGTATAGGAATAATTCGGAAATTTGAAATCAAGCTATTACATTTGAGAAAGAAATAGATCAAAAAGCAGGCTTGCTGCTCAACATATTTTAAAATAGCTACTAATCAGAGCCTTAACCTAAGTCGCCGTGTTTCTACACGGGGGCTTTTTTTTTGAATGAAATAGTTTCCCGGAAAAGCAGCGCAGGCAGCTCAGGCTTGCTGGCAGTTTTTGCAAATGCCTTCTGCAATAACTTCAATATGAGACACGGAATATCCCTTTGGCAGCTTTACTGTCGGCGTAGCTATATCATCCAGGCAAAAGGTCAGCTGGCATTGACGGCAGATAAAATGTATATGGTGATCATGATGATGGCCTTCCGAGCAATTGTCCTTGCAAAGGGCATATCTGACAGAGTTATCGGCAGTAGGGATGGTATGGATGATGCCTTTATCCGTAAAGGTTTGCAGCGTACGGTACACCGTCACCCTGTCAAACCGTTCACCTGCTTTTTTTTCAATATCGCCATGCGATAGCGCTCCGTCCTGGCTCAGGAAAAGATTCAGGATCTTTTCGCGGCTGGCCGTCAGGCTCAGGTTGTTCTTCTTTAATATTGACACGATCGCTTCTTTCATACATATCAGCTATAACAAATTTACTTCTTTAAAAGTTGCCCTATATCCCTGATCAGGGCCGTTACTTCGTGCTTGCGTAAGCCATCGTATATCCTGATCACGCGGCCCTGGCGGTCAACCAGCGCCCAAAACTGGGTATGCATGAAATCATCTTCGGGCGCCTGCAGGTTATTGGCAGGGTCATCAATAGTATAGCTCAGGCGGGCGGTTGTGTACAGGCTGTCCTTTCGCCCGGTCAGGAATACCCAGTGTTTTGTGTCTACGCCCAGCGAGTCGGCATATTTTTTCAGCTGGGCCGCCGAGTCGGTCGCAGGATCGCTGGTATGGGAAAGGATCAGGAAGCCGGGCTCGTCCTTATAGCGCTCATACACCAGCTTCATATTGTTGTTCATTACCGGGCAGATACCAGGGCAGGTGGTAAAAAAGAACTCCGCTACATATACTTTTCCTTCTACATCCTTGTTAGTGAATGATTTACCATCCTGGGTAGTAAAGGCAAACGGCTTTACCCGGCTTATGGGGGCAACTTTTTTTTCTCCAAAGCCGGGTATCAGGGCGGTCAGAAGAAAATAAAAGCCAAGGATCAGAATAATAAAAAATAATAGGTAAACAATGCTTTTCCTGCCCATAACCGCTGATTTTACTGCAAAGGTAGCATCGGAAGATGAGATTCGTCTCCAAAGGCGAAGAGAGGACAGGGGGAACCCGGGAAAATGAATTTTGCAACAATGTTGCTTTTATGTATTTTTGCTGTTCTTCATGAAATTCAGGATAAATTGGGATGCATTAGGTATCGGGGCTTCGCTGGCCTGCGCTATTCACTGTGCGTTGCTGCCCCTGTTTCTTTCCAGCCTTCCCTTGTTCGGCGTCAATATTATCGAGAATACCTATTTTGAAGGAGGCATGGTAGCGCTGGCTTTTGTAATAGGCGTTTACTCCCTTAATCACGGGTTTCGCCGGCATCATCACAGCTATCTCCCTACGCTGCTTTTTATAGCAGGCATCCTGTTGCTCACGCTCCGTCTTTTTTTTATCCATTATGAGAAATGGCTGCTGTTGCCAGCTGTAGGCTTTATTATTGCTTCTCATTTCCTGAATTATCGTTTTTGCCGCCATCATGATCATGCACATAAAGAGGACTGCGACCATTGAAAGCGCTTTCCCGGCTTCTGCTTTATCATTGTGCAGCTACAAATGCTTACCTTGTAGCATTCCTGACAAAACTTTTATATGAAACAGCTTTTCCTGCTATTGTTCCTTACGGCCGGTCTTGCCGCGTCAGCCCAGTCAAAAGATGAGTTGGCTATCCGGGAGATACTTGAACGTCAGACCCAGGCCTGGAACCGCGGTGATATAAACGGCTTTATGGAGGGTTACTGGAAAAGCGATTCGCTGATGTTTATCGGTAAAAGCGGCGTTACATACGGTTGGGATAATACGTTGGCCAACTATAAGAAAGGTTATCCTGATACAACGGCCATGGGGCAGCTCCATTTCGATATCATATCGGTAAAAAGGCTTTCCGTTCTCTATTTCGAGATAGTCGGCAAATGGCATCTGCAGCGTAGCGTGGGTGATCTCTCAGGTCATTTCACACTGCTGTTCAAAAAGGTCAGGAACAAGTGGGTGATCGTTTCTGATCACAGCAGCTGATCTTACAACCCTGTTTTCTTAATTTCAGCAGATGAAATATATCCTTGTTCTCCTGCTTCTTTCTTCTGTGGCCCGGGCACAAAATGATACCTGCGACCTGCTGATCAGGAATGGCAGGATCATCGACGGAGCCGGCAACAGCTGGTTTTATGCGGATGTAGCAGTTAAGGACGGGAAGATATTCCGCATTGGTCCTTCGCTGAAGCTCAGCGCCGCCCGTGTTATCGACGCTTCAGGCCTGGTAGTGGCCCCGGGATTTATTGATGTGCATACCCATATTGAAGACGACGAGGTAAAGGACCCTACCGCCGCCAGCTTTATATATGATGGCGTCACTACGGTGATCACCGGCAATTGCGGCTCTTCTGCGGTTGAAACAGGCAAATACCTGCGCTGGATCGATTCGCTGCGGCTTTCCATCAATGTGGCTACCCTCATCGGGCACAATGATGTACGCAAAGCCGTGATGGGCCGGGCCAACCGCGATGCTACGCCGGGCGAGCTTGACCGTATGAAACTGATAGTGGATAAAGCTATGCGGGAAGGCGCCGCCGGCTTGTCTACCGGCCTGATCTATATCCCCGGCACCTATACAAAAACCCCGGAAATCATAGCCCTGGCCCGGGTTGCAGCACAGTACCAGGGTGTGTATGCCAGCCATATGCGCGATGAAGGGGATAGCGTGGTGCAGGCCATTGAAGAAGCGCTGACCGTTGGCCGTGAAGCCGGCATATCCGTAGAGATCTCGCATTTCAAGCTCAGCGGTCAGCAAAACTGGGGGCGCAGCCGTGAGACTATACCGCTCATCGAAAAAGCCCGGCAGGAAGGAATAGATGTTACCATCGATCAATATCCTTATACGGCAAGCAGCACTTCCATCAGCACGCTGATACCCGACGAGATACTGGCCGACGGGCAGGATAGCATAAAGGCCCGGCTGCTGCAGCCGGCAATAAGGAAATACGTGGCCAGCTACATGCTGGCTCGTCTTAAAAAAAGAAAGCTGAAGCATTTCAGCTATGCCGTGGTGGCTTACCATGCGGCCGACACTTCGTACAACGGGAAAAGCATTGAAGAAATAAACCTGCTGAAAGGCAGGAAGCACAACGCAAAGGAAGAAACCCTGACCGTGATGGACCTGGTGATCGGTGGCGGCGCCAGCGCTGTTTTTCACGGCATGAGCGAAGACGATATAAAACGCATCATGCAATACCCTTTCAACATGTTTGCCAGCGATGCTTCCATTCGCGTATTGAATGCAGGCATGCCTCACCCGAGAGGGTATGGCACCAATGCCAGGGTATTGGGAAGATATGTCAGGGAAGAAAAAATAATATCACTGGAAGAAGCTATCCGCAGGATGACCTCTTTGCCGGCGCAGAAGTTCAGGCTCAGGGACCGCGGGCTGCTGCGCGAAGGCCTGGCTGCCGATATCGTGATCTTTGATGAAAGGCAGGTAGCTGATCTTTCCACTTTCAGCCGGCCGCATGCTTACTCCACAGGCTTTCATTATGTGCTTGTAAACGGCGTGCTGACGGTAGACCGGCAAAAGCATACAGGGCAACGTGCCGGGCGCGCTCTTTATGGAACAGGCACCGGGCTTTGAGGCAAGAGCTTAGTAGGCAAGCAGACGGGCTACAGTATCGGCCAGCCTCGATTTTGCCAGGAACCCTTTTTCCAGCTCCGTATTGAAAGGCACAGGAGTATCCCATGAAGCGCACCGCAGTACAGGAGCATCCAGCAGGTGAAAGCAGTGCTGGGCGATCCAGGCTGCGATCTCTCCCCCGATCCCCCCGGTCAATGTGTCTTCATGCAGGAGCAATACCCTGCCCGTGCGTTGCACCGCCTGTCGTATAGCAGTATAGTCGAGGGGCAGCAGCGTGCGCAGGTCGAGGATATCGATAGATATTTCAGGATGCTCTGCCGCAAAATCATCAGCCCAGTGCACCCCGCTGCCATACGTGATGATGCTGAGCTCATCGCCTGCCCTTACATGCCTGGCCTTACCGATCTCGATCGAATAGTACTCTTCAGGTACGGCGCCGGTAACGCTCCTGTAAAGAGCTTTGTGCTCGAAGAAGAGCACAGGATTAGGGTCATGAATGGCTGCGATCAGCAATCCTTTTGCATCGATGGGCGAAGAAGGATAAACCACCTTCAGGCCAGGCGTATGCACAAACCAGGCTTCATTGCTTTGGCTGTGAAAAGGCCCGGCGCCTACGCCGCCGCCGGCCGGCATGCGGATGACCACATCCGCTTTTTGTCCCCAGCGATAATGCATCTTTGCCAGGTTGTTGACGATCTGGTTAAAGCCCACGGTTACAAAATCTGCAAACTGCATTTCCATCATGGCTTTGCGCCCCTCAAGGCTAAGGCCCAGGGCGGCGCCTACTATCGCGCTTTCGCAGATAGGCGTATTCCTCACCCGCTCTTTCCCGAACTCGGTCACAAAGCCTTCGGTGATCTTGAATGCGCCGCCGTATTCTGCAATGTCCTGGCCCATCAGCACCAGGCCAGGTTCCTGCTGCATGGCCTGCTGAAGCCCCTGACGGATAGCATCGATATAACGGAGCTCAGGTGTGCCGGGCTGGCTGGTATAAGCATGCGCCGCATTGTCGATCACGTTGATGGTGGAAGGATCGGCGGGCGCATAAATATCGTCCACCTCTTCCTCCTCGCTTACCGGCATAGGCGGCGATGTAAAGCCTGTTACCAGCTCCTGCTCTATTTTATCCCTGAACTCGTTCTTTATTTCTTCTATCGACGCAGTAGTTAGCGCTTGCTGCGACAGTAGGTATTGCTCATAATTGTCTACCGGGTCTTTTTGCTTCCACAGCTCAAAAAGATGGGCAGGCACATACTTGGTGCCGCTGGCTTCTTCATGCCCGCGCATCCGGAAAGTGATCGCTTCTATAAGATAGGGCTTCTGGTGCCTGATGCAGTAGTCCCGCACGCCCTTGATGGTATCATATACCTGCAGGATATTATTGCCGTCTATCTGCACTCCTTCCATGCCATAGCCTTTTGCTTTATCCACAAGGCTGATGCAGCGGTATTGCTCGGTGGTAGGGGTGCTCAGTCCATAGCCGTTATTTTCTATCAGAAAGATGACCGGCAGGTCCCACACGGCCGCCACGTTCAGGGCCTCATGAAAATCACCTTCGCTGGTGCCTCCTTCGCCGGTGAGGGCAAGGGATACTTTTTTCTCTTTGCTGAGCTTATGCGCGAGCGACACTCCGTCGGCAATGGCCAGCTGCGGCCCCAGGTGCGAGATCATTCCACAGATATGATGCTCGCGGCTACCGAAGTGAAAGCTACGTTCCCGGCCTTTGCTGTAGCCGTCGCGGCTTCCCTGCCATTGCTTGAAAAGCTTGTGCAGTGGCATCTGCCTGGTGGTAAACACCCCCAGGTTGCGATGCAGCGGCATTATCCATTCATCTTCCTGCAGCGCCAGCGTGGCGCCTACGGCGATCGCTTCCTGCCCGATACCGCTGAACCATTTGCTGATCCTGCCCTGCCTCAGCAACACCAGCATTTTTTCTTCGATCATCCGTGGCCAAAGCAGGTTCCGGTAAATATGCACCAGCTCTTCGTTACTGCAATCTTTGCGGTCAAAATTCATGGAAACAATCTTTGCCGGTAAAATTAACTATAAAACATATAAGCGCTCGGCCCAGGCTAAGTAAGCAGGCTGTAGAAAATAATGCCCAACCAATGCGTGTGGCGGGAGCTGCCTGCAAGCGGGCATTCCACCAGTGGCAATCACTGCGCCATTAAATGCGGCATAGTTTTTTAAAGTATTTTACATTATGCAATTGAACTTTTGCCGCTTTCTCTTCCGCTATGCTTTTATATATGGCTTGCTGCTTTTATCCGGTACCACGGGCAGGGCACAGCAACAAAGGAAGCCGCTTCCTTTCGACAGCAGCTATTATAAGACCTATCCCAGGCTCATCACCACGCGTCTTTTCCTTTCCCGGAAATATACCAGCCTGCGGATGGAAGCTCCTGCACCGGTAAGGGCGCTTCGCTACCAGCCCAATAACGCGCTGAACCTTGGCGCCGGAGTTACCTATGGCGCTGTATCGGCCAATGTGGGCGTACCGCTCCGTTTCCTGGATCCTGACAGCCGTGAAAAAGGAAAAACAAGATCACTTGACCTGCAAACGCATATTTATGCGCGCAAATGGATAGGGGATCTTTACGGTCAGTTTTATAAAGGATATTTTTTGCTCCCGAAAGGGTATGCGGCAGACAATGAGCAATATTATACGCGCCCTGACCTGAAAATACGATTGCTGGGAGGGGCTTTGTACCGCGTAATGAATGAAAGAAAGTTCTCTTACCGCGCTCCCTTTCTTCAAAATGAATGGCAGAAAAGATCTGCCGGCTCCCTGCTGCTGGGCGGCGAGCTTTATCATGGCGTGCTGAAAGGCGACAGCGTGCTGGTCCCTTCATCCCTGGCAGACTTTTACCCGCAGCATGATACCAGGCGGGTGCGTTTTATAGAAGTCGGGCCTGGCGGCGGGTACGCATATACTTATGTGTACCGGGAGCATTTTTTTGCCACCGGCTCTTTTACGCTCAATGGCGACCTGAGCTTTGTAAAAGAAACCCTTGATGATAATACCGTGAAGAACCGGTTCAGCGTAAGCCCCAACCTGATCTTTCGTATCGTAGCAGGCTACAATAGCGATACCTGGGCGGCCAATATATCATGGGTAGGCAATCGTATCGCCGTCAGCGGGGCATCTTCCGACTATAAATATGCGGTGGCAACCGGTAATTACCGGCTTACGGTGGCGCGTCGCTTCAATCCAAAAGGCATCCTGCGCAAGCGGATAAGGGAGGTAGAGGAAAAATGGCCGATCCTCAGCACCGAGGGTAAATAGCTATGATCTATACCACGACAAGCTCGTAAAACTCCTGCTCCACTAAATACTTACGGGCAAGTTCCCGCAATTCTTCCGCCGAGATGGACTTGATGGTATTGACGGAGTGATAGAAGTAGCTTTCGTCAAGGCCGTTGAGGATAATATTCTTCCAGCGGGCTATGATCTGGAACGGCCCGTCGAGGTCGGCAAGAATAGTACCGATCATATAGTTTTTTACCAGCAGCAGCTCTTCCTCATCCACCAGCTCTTCGCGAAGGATATTCATTTCCTTGTATACCTCGCCGATCGCGGCTTCGCATACCTCCTTGCCGGCTTCGGTGCTGATCATCCAGGCCGATTCATGCAGGTGGTTGAGCAGGTAGCTGTGTATGCCATAGGTATATCCCTTGTCTTCCCGTATATTGCTCATCAGCCTTGAGCCAAAAAAGCCTCCGAAGATATTGTTCAGCGTTTGCACCTTTACAAAATCTGGGTGGTGGCGGTTGGGAAAGGGTCTTGCAATACGTATAGAGCCCTGCACGCCTTCTTCATCGTTGGTGACCCGGTATTTTTTTTCTGCAGCAGGCTGTATAGCCCGTTGCGGGAGGGTGATGCGGCGGGCAGGAAGATCGCCGAAAGCATTGTTGAGCAATGTTTCCAGGTCGGAAGGCAGGCGCCCTGCGGCAAAGATGATAAGCTGCCCCTGCTGGTAATATGTTTTGAAGAAATGAAGAAGCTCTTCCTGCTGCAGGGCATCAAAATCCTTCTCCTCGCTGAATTTTCCATACGGGTGATCCTTGCCGAAAAGGTATACATCGATAAGCCGGCCGGCGACAAAATCCCCTTTTTTCAGGTTTACCTTAAGCCGTTGCTTCATATTCTGCTTATAGATATCAAGCTCTTCCTGCGGCATGGTTGAATCGGTGATCAGCTCGCGGATAACGGGCAGCAACTCTCCCACATGCTTACTAAGGCAATGGAGCGAAAGAGTAGCCGTTTCATTATAGCAGGAGCTGCTGAGATAAGAGCCATAATAGTCAAAGTGCTCGTTGATCTGGAAGGCCGACCGTTTCGAGGTGCCGTTCTTCAGCAGGAAATTGGTGGTAGCAGCCACCAGGTTCTTTTCTTCGAGCCAGTTGCCGGCAAAAAAAACGCATTCCAGCAGCATTACTTCTTCTGCGCCTGCATCCACTGCATATACCTCAACCCCGTTGTTCAATACAAGCTTCTGGTAAGGCCTCAGCTTTGGGTTGAAATTAACGGCGTCTACAATGGCAGGCGCATTTTTCCGGTCTATCATTCCTGTTTTCGTTTAATTAGTTTCAGATAAATAGTAAAGCGTGCTGCTGTTGGCTTCTGTAAAGATCCGGCGGCTTTCAAGCTGTATATCGGCTGCCGTAACGGCGGCATATTTTGGCAGCTCCTGGTTCATGAGAGCGGCATCGCCCAATAGCTCATAATAAGCCAGGCTGCCGGCGCGGCTCATAATGCTCATGTCCTCGAACGCAATGGTGCTTTCTGTTTTGTTCTTTACTTTCTGGAGCTCGATATCGCTTACAGGCTTTGTTCTCATCTTTTCCAGCTCGGCCTCTACTGCTTTTTCGGCTTCCCGGATATCTACTCCCTTAAGCAGCTTCCCGCTGATGCAGACAAGACCGGCATCCGTGCTGCCGAAATGAAAGCATTCAATATTGCTGAACAGCTGGTTTTCCTTTACCAGGGCCTGGTAGAGCCTCGATGAGCCGCTACCACCGAGTATATCGGTAAGCAGGTCGGTGATATAATAGCGCTGGTCGAGCCTTGAAGCCATATGCCAGCACTTATAAAAAGCATCTACAGGCACATTGGCCTTTACTTCTTTCTTTCGCCCGGCCTGCTGCTCAGGCTCCTGCGCCAGGTTGCGGAGATATTTTTCTCCCGGAGGGATATCTCCAAACCATTTTTCTGCCAGCTCCCTGACCTGCTTCGCTGTTATATTGCCTGCCACTACCATTACTGCATTGACCGGCCGGTAATGCTTGAAGAAAAAAGCTTTTACATCTTCCAGCCTTGCATTTTCAATATGCGACAATTCTTTGCCGATCGTCATCCAGCGATAAGGATGGCGCGTATAGGCAAGCTCTCGCATGATATGCCATACATCGCCGTAGGGCTTGTTGAGATAATGCTCCTTGAACTCTTCGCAGACTACCTTACGCTGCACTTCCAGGCTTTTCTCGCCAAAAGCCAGCGATAGCATCCGGTCGCTTTCCAGCCAGAAGGCCGTTTCGAGGTTTTCGGCCGGCAGCTGTATATAATAATTGGTAAGATCGTTGGTGGTGTACGCATTGTTCTCGCCGCCCGCCATCTGCAACGGCTCGTCATAGTCAGGGATATTGATAGAGCCGCCGAACATCAGGTGCTCAAAAAGGTGGGCGAAGCCGGTTTGCCGGGGATCTTCGTCCCTTGCCCCTACATCATACATTATATTCATAACAGCCATAGGCGTGGATGTATCCTGGTGAACGATCACCCGCAGACCATTGGCCAAAGTAAATTTCTCGAACTGTATCATGGGCTCAATTTATCAATTATGATCTTATATATATCTTGTTGCCGGTACCGGATAAGATGCAAATTTATTGCTGCCAGGGATATGGATGCCGAAAAGCTGCCAAACCAGCAATTGCCGGCTCCGGCATCGGCAACCGGTAAGAGGCTCCGGCCGGGAAGCTGCCATAGCAGCTCTTGCACCGCGCAACGCGACAGACGAGCCTGTTCAGCGGCTTCAGGGTTAAAACAATACTATTGACGGTTAGTTTACCGGCAAACAAAGGAATATTGGCCGGCCTGTGCAGTGCCCAGGTGCTTTTCATAGCAGCTATGAAAGGGAAAGATGCGCCAGCCGGAACAAGAAAAAGCAGCCGCGCAGCTATATGGCTCCTGCTAATGAAGGATGCTTTTGATGCGTACTTCGGTTTGGATCAGCTCTTCTCCCCGCCGCACCAGTATTTTCGCCGTTTCGCGCGCGGCCTGCAGCGCTATTTTATACTGGTTAAGATTTTGGGAAAAATTGTTGTTGATGGCCAGCACTATATCTCCTTCCCTGATCCCCGCTTTTTCGCCAGGCGAGCCCTTGGCCACGTCCCCGATCGTGATCTCTCCATTGATCAGGTATAGCTCGAGCCCTGAATAGGCGTAATCGAAAGGTTCCCGGAAATGGTTGTTCGGGATCAGGTAAAACTCCCTTTTCTCGTAATTCAGGATGCAGTTGAACCTGCGAAGCAGGTCGTTGCCGATAAGGCCTCCCAATTGCGGGTAAGAAGTTACATTATAGTTGTCGTCGAAAATATATACGGGCACTTTCCTGAAACGGTAGGGTCCCAGCTTGAATTCGCGGATAACCGTCATATACATATCCACCTTTCCGCCGATGCCTTCGCCCTGCTTGGGAAACATCTTTCTTTTTTTCCGGAGCAGCGAGCTGTCGCTTATAAAGTCGCTTGAAAAAAGAAGGCAGAGCCCGGCACCTACATCGTACAGGAAGCGGCTGTTCTTTGTTTTGTCGTCTTTTACCCGGGCCATCTGCAACGGCAAGGTGCCGATTTGGGGCCGGAGCATATATCCACCCTTGGGGTAACGGATGCTGCCCCGGGTATAAAAATCCATAAACAGGCTGTCGTAGTTTATCTTGACGATATAGCGGCTGAGCAGCGAGTAGCCGATAATGCCATCGATCTGCTCTCCGTACACGGAAGTAAGCACCTGGTAGTCGTTAACATGAAAATCGAGGCTGTCTACCGTAAGCCCTGGCAGGTTCAGCTTTCGGCCGTGGAGAAATCCCACTTTACGAATGCCGGCAATACCCCTGATGGTCCTTTCGGGCGGCCCGGGTTGCAGGTTAAGATAGGCAGCCGTTACCGAATCGAGCGAAATGCCGCTGCAGCCGGTATCGAAAATGAAGTTAAGCGTGTCGGGGAAATTGTCGAGCGTGGCCTTTAATACAACCACTCCGCCTGTGAACAGCGTGATGGGTACCCGGCTCAGGAAACGGGTAGGCGGAGCAATGAATTCTTCCTGCGCAGCAGAACGAAGAGGTTGCAACAGGAAGAATATCAATGCTATAATGAAAGAGCGTATGGTCATGCGTACAGCTTTGCCACGGTCTGCCCGGCAGTGCCGGGAGATAATTGTTACAGGCTGGCAAGGCTGATGAGCATGACACATACAAAGGTTATTAAAGCAGCGCAGGGAATAGATGCACCTGATCTCCGGAATACATATGCTGTAAGTTACTTTATTCGGCTGCATGCAGCAAAATCATTGAATATTTTGTGTTATGAGAAATGACACAGCTCCGCCAAATGGAGCTTCTATTCAGTTATCGCAGGCTCTCAAACAGTTACATCTGGGTTCTTTCTGCCTGAGAAAATGTTTCAGTCAAAAAGTTCTCACGTTTGTTATTATCGTCCTTAATTAGCTTTTGAAAAAAGATTTGGAAAAAAATGCCGTTAAATATTACCCATGCAGGAATGACAAACTCAAGGAAGGGCACCCAATTTTCTGCGTCATTACCTGTTAGAAGAATATGAATGATAATAGGCAAAATAAAGGTGATTATGCTCCATAGAATATATTTAAGTCTTTTTAAGAAAAATAAGACTGTGACAAAGGTTGCGGTTGAAATAACTCCGAAAGTGGAGAAAATTAAATATGCAGGTTTATGTTCGCTAAACATCCAGGAAAGAGGAAATAAACAATATAAAGTAATTATCCCTACTATTTCAACGCCAATATTTCTAAGGGAGTTATTTGCTAAAGCATATTTTCTGTAACTCCACACCGAGGCGTAAAATGATAAGCTGTACAAAATGCTAAAAAGTATTAAGAATGGCATCACTAAAAATACAGCCTTAATAATCAAAAAACGATAAGCGGCTGCAAATATAAGAGATGCCACAAAAAAGGGATATTTATGCGCCGCCACCATTTTCATATTAATTGGTATTCTTTTTTTCTTGTTCCTGCTTATATTGGTTAGCATATTCGTCAGACATTTTTCGAATATCTGATTTTATGTTGTCATCTATTTTTATTTTTCTTTTTTGGTATGAAAGCACCAAGCCAATCGTCATTCTATGAGACATATTGCCAAAATCAATATTACCGCCGATAATATTGCTTGCAACATTTAGATAATAGTTTTTACCGCGTGCTGTCTGCATCACTTTAAACCCTTTATTATAATTTTGAATTGCGTCATCTTTCTCTGAGTTGGGAGTCTTATCAAGAAACCTTTGTAATGCAGATTGCTCATTATACAGTAAAGCTTTATCAAGTCCCATTCCACCTGCTAAACCTTTAAATGACCCGGAATTAAGCAATTCTTTTGTAACGCCCATATTAAGTGAAAGCACTTCATCCCCAATTTTATTTAGGAGTGATTTTGTTTTTTCACTCAATATAACACCAGGATCATAAACGCTTAATCCAACATCATTGACAACAGTTGAGGCCATTTGTCAGCTTCCCCGAACTCCGGCCACAAGAATTAGAGTTACCAGTCGAATGAATT